>WNGH01000113.1_pt1 | contig 96252 bp, 77 predicted proteins | sample 5400631 | NCBI WGS metagenome assembly WNGH01 (sample SAMN13153373, study PRJNA577476) | soil metagenome | isolation source: 115 cm soil or saprolite under Garry oak tree replicate 1 | place: USA:California | collected 2016-06-15
CATGATCCCGCTTCTGGGGAGACTATTGCACATTCCCGATCCACTTTTTAGCTTCGCAGTAAAAAAACTGGGCGTTGCGCTCTTTGCTCCACAGCGGACACTCAAGGGAATCAGTGATGGTATCATGTCTACCTGGTACATGCACTCGTTCGCTGTTCCCACACTCGTCGTGCTAGGGTATCGCGACCGGGTCTTCCGACGCAAACAGTATGAAGATGTACTACGCTGTAATCCTGGCGCACAACTGGTCGATATTCCGGTCTCAGCACATCTCGTGCAACTCGCGCGGCCTGATGCTGTCAATCGAGCTATCAACCGCTTTCTTGAGAAACAACAGCTGGATGCTAAGACTCTCAAAGGTGGCGGAAAGAAACAGCAAAGCATCTTCCAGCGTATTGCCCGCAAGGTTTCGTTCGCTGCACAGCACAGCGACATGCCCTGGCTCAACCATTATGATAGCGGTGTACCAGCCCAGGTTCCACAGCCCAAACAGCTCCTCCATGAGATGCTCAGCACCAGTGCCGCGGCTTTTCCGCATCGTCCCGCCATCTTCTTTTTTGATCATCAGATACGCTACCGTGAGCTTGATAGCTTGAGTACACGCTTTGCTCATGCCTTGCGAGGCCTGGGTATCAAGACGGGTGATCGTGTGGCGATTGTCCTGCCAAATATACCACAGTGTGTGATGGCCTTTTATGGTGCACTCAAGGCTGGAGCGGTCGTTGTATTTGGCAATCCTCTTTTGCACGAACAGGAGCTTCATCGCCAGCTTCGAGACACGGGAGTTCGAGTCTTGCTCACGCTGGAGTCCCTTCGGGATGTGGCCAAACGGGTGTGTGCCGACACGAGTGTTACGCATGTGATCTATACCAATGTTCGTGAGTACCTCCCTAAGCGCCAGCGTGACATCCTGATACACCTCATCAAGGAGAATCCCCTGGTTGAAGCACTGTATAGCCCTTTCTTAGCAAGAGACGAGGATGCCAGAGAAGTTTCTGACCCTCCTTCCAAGCGGCCATCATTTCGTGTATCCTCGTTTCGGGACGTGTTACGCCGCCAGCCAATGACGCCACTTGATAGCGGAACAACCTCGAATGATCTGGCACTCATCCAGTACACGGCAGGAATGACCGGTCTTCCCAAAGGAGTCATGCTCTCGCATGGAAATCTCATGGTCAATGCAGTTCAGCTGTGCCATTTGATGACCGAGGCCTCGCGGGGACACGAGGTAATCCTCTCGATGTTCCCTCTCTCACATATCTACGGCATTACCACCGGAATGAACGCGGCGATTGCCCTGGGCGGCTCACTTCTATTGGTACCGACAACACATACAGATGTGCTCCTCGAAGCCATAAAGCGCTATCAGCCAAGTATGCTCATCGGCTATCCAGGTCTCCTTCTTGAGATGGCAAACTATCCCAACGTGCGCAGCTACAACGTCTCGGCCATTCGCATCTGTATCAGCATCTCAGCTTCATTATCCGTTGAGGTGCAAGAGGCGTTTGAGAAGCTGACACGCGGACACCTGATCGAGGCGTATGGCCTGACGGAAGCCTCTCCCTTGACGCACGCCAATCCCTACAAAAGTGAACGGGGCGTTGGCAGTATCGGTCTTCCCTTACCCAGCACGAATGCACGGATTGTCGATTTGGAGACGGGTGAACCTCTCCCAGCAGGAGGGGTCGGAGAACTGTTGATTCGTGGGCCACAGGTCATGCAGGGCTACTGGCAGATGCCAGCAGAGACGGCCCAGACACTCTGCGATGGCTGGTTGCGCACAAACGACGTAGTGCAGATGGACGAAGATGGCTTCTTTACCTTCATTGATCGCAAAGAGCATCTGACCCTCTTTGGCACACACAAAATCTATCCGCGCGAGGTGGAGGAGGTCTTGTACGAACACCCCAAAGTCCTTGAGGTGGCAGTGGTGAGCATGCTGCCGCCAGCAGAAAAAGATGATGGGAACGCCACAAGTACGCCCAGTACGCCGGCATCTCCGTTCATAAGAGCCTTTGTGGTCGTCAAACGTGGTCAACAAGTTACTGCCGATGAGTTACTGGCCTATGCTCGTGAGCGCCTGGAGGACTACAAGGTGCCGCACCAGATCGAGTTTCGCACTGAGCTGCCGAAAAACGCCGTCGGGAAGGTCGTCAGGGGCCTGCTTTTCAAGTGAACCGGAGCCAATATTTTCGAGTGCCATACATAATTGGAGAGGCACATAGAGTATAATGAAGGTAATCGCAGTCCAGGAAAGGAGAAAAAGACTGTGCAAACCACCGTCACTATTGAGTTCACATCAGATACGAAGCAACATATTAGAGCTCTCGAACATCAATTGAAACACATTCATGATGTAAAAGTTGATATGGTTGTGCCAAAAGATCTTGTTGCACCAGTTCTTGTCGCCATTGGTATCACCAAAGGTGGAGCAAGAGCAGAGAAAGCAGCGCAGAACGTAGCTCAGACTCTCTATGGCTTCTTACGGGAAGATACGAGCGCACAGAGTCAGAAAAAGATCTTTCTCGTGACCATAGAGGGTGAACGTATTGATATAGAGTCACTTCCAGCCCAGGAGATTGAGCGGATTATCCTTGAGGCTTTTTTCCACTACCCATAATATTGCAAATCATAAATCTCTATGGTACTATTGTTTTTAGACATTTAGTAGGGCATCTCTTCGAGAGATGCCTTTGTGCATATTCGTAGCTAGGCAGGTTTGGCCCTGTTCCTGCCTTTGCCAGAGTTCAAAACGGAGTGTACCCCTCGGTGCTCATGGACAGAATAGGTCCATCTCTTACAATTAGATGGCGAGTGGGTACGGGTTGGTCGTAGTGTGGAGAAGAGAAAGAGGAAAATAATATGAGTAAACTGGTCATGATCGTTGACGATTCACTCACCGTTCGTAAGATCATTGAAACCAGCCTGAAGCGCGAAGGCTTTGATTCGGTCAGCTTCGCCGACGGCATGGAAGCCATGCGGGCCATCACCGAACAACGCATTAGGCGTATACCTGACTTGATTATCCTTGACATTGGAATGCCCAAAATGGACGGCTATGCATTTGCCCGCCTCCTGAAGAGCAAACCCCAATTTAACCATACCGTGATTATTATGCTCACCAGTCGTGATGGTGTGATTGATCGTCTGAAAGGCCGTCTCGCCGGGGCCAAAGACTACATCACCAAGCCCTTTAGGACACAGGAGTTGATGGATAGACTACACCTATATTTAGGCCTTCCCACCTATACATAATAGGTTACACAGCTCTATTTTGCGTTAGATAGTGGACAGACGGAATTCATCCCCCCCGGATATATCTGCTCCTGTGAGACAGGAGCAGATAGACCGGCTTGAACAGTTAAATAATGAGGAATTTTGGGACTATGCACGCCAGTTGGCACATGGAGTGCCTCCTGCTGTCCATCCTAATGAATACCTGGAATGTGTACTACGCCAGGGGCGGTGCCTTATTCCCTTAACAGTTCTTTATGAAGTTGTACTCCCACTGCATACACTTGCCCTCTTACCTGCTTTGCCTCTATGGATGTTGGGAGTTGTTGCATGGCGTGGAGAGGCCATAGCCAGCATTGATCTCGAAGCCTACCTGTCTAATGTTCCAGCGACCTTCTCGCCTCAGCAGGGGATTTTGCGCGAGGGTCTCCTGCTCATAGTCAGGCATGCCGATGTTCCTTTGGGTTTGCTGGTTCCCACCATTGGTCAAACTGCACCTCTACTCAGCGAACACGAGGCTCCCTCTATCGTTCTTCCCACATGGTACGCCCCCGCACGAGCCGCCTGCGTACAGCGTTTACAGGGCGAGGCACTTGTCTTAGACATACCAACGCTCCTCAGCGATGTGGTACAACAATTAGAAATTGCAGCTACCTATGGATGAATCTTTTCACCAGGATGAGCTTTCCGCCGAAGACTTGGCCATACTACAAGCCTTCGAGAAGATGGACTTCAGCGGTTGGGAAATTGGTGAGCCTATCACTACCGCCAACACCTTATCTACCAGTAAGCAGCCCTCTCTCCCACCTTCAACGTCCGAACTGCCAGTTTCCCAGGATATGCTGGCCCTCTACATTGCTGAGGTCGCTGAAGATATGTCTATCATTCGCCTAGCCCTCCAGCAGTTGGAGCCAGATGAACAACTGGATATGGCCCGTTTACAGATCATCCAGCGCACCTCCCATAAAATGAAAGGCAGTGCTGGCACTATCGGCTACATAACCATCTCAACACTCGCTCATCACATGGAGGAGCTCACCAAACGCATTCTCAACGGAACCGTGGCATCTTTCGTGGGTTTGCATGTTCTTACACAAACTATGCAGGCTCTGGAAACAACCCTCAACAGCGTCGTGACCTACAATCAGGAAACTACTATCCCCCTCAATGAGTTAGAGACTGAGTACAAAACCCTTGACATTGACATCTACAGTAACTCCTCGTCTCTCTCTTCTTCTCCTCCTCTAGGACAGGGGGCGGTACGAGTTCCTTTTAATGCCGCACAAGAGAATGAGAGCCTCTCAATAGAGAATTCAACAAAATTCCTCACGGAGCCGTCAACCTCCACTCCTGTTGTGCCCGTGGATGCGCGTCACTTCGAGCAACTGCTCCAGCATAGCCAACAACTGATCGAACTTCATGCACCGTTAGAGAATGCCCAGGCCGAGGTAGAGCGAGCCATGCAGGAATTGCATGAAGCCCAGGCGCATCTCTCCCACGTGGAAGCATCCCTCGTCAGTCACCTCTTGTTGAAACCTTCTTTGACCGATCGACCTGCACCCAACGAGCGACCGACTTCATCCTTGATCGCACGTATCCTTGATGAAGCAGCCGAACGCACCGGTCATCATTATCAGCGCAAGCATCATCCTCAACCCCCATCTGCCTTATCATCAGCCCCGCTTGCTGGTCAACATTTGCCATGGGATGCCTTAGAGATTGAGCATTTTAGCGAGACCGACGTTCTGGTTCGTTCGCTTAACGAGGCGATTGCCGACGTGGCTACCGCCTCAACCCAATTACGCTTAGCCTTCGCCTGCTTACAACATAGCACTCAAAAGCATGTCATCCAGGCTAACAGCATGCGTAAAGATATCGCGCTCCTGCGACTCACTTCCATGAGTGTCTTGCTCAGCCGCCTCGAGCGGGTTGTCACTATGAACGGCATCGCCCGGCGGCGACAAATCCAATTCGAAGTAACGGGCGAAACCACCGAGATCGATCAAGATATCCTCGAGCAATTAAAGCTGCCTCTGCTGCAACTTGTACGCACCTGTGTTGCCAGCAACTTTGTCCCAGAGCAGGCCCAAGGCCAACAGGATGACCGTATCTGGTTCCATATTCGTACCGTTGGCAACGAGATCACCATAGAGATCGGCTTCTCACAACCCATAGGTGGGGGCTCACTCAACGACGTGCAGGAAGCCATCCGTCACTTAAATGGGTCCATCATTGCCCGGAGAAACGACACTGGCAGTATCAGCTTCTACCTGCGTCTGCCGCGTTCACAGGGGGCCGTTCATGGCCTGCTCGTGCGCGTCGAACACCAGCAAGTCATCGTACCTTTCTCACAGGTGTTGCGCATCGACAGCAGGCAACAATATCGTGAGTCGCAGCCAGTGATCCTCAATACCCTGCTCGGCTTTCCCAGACCACCAGACTTCCCGGAGACCATGCGGCCTGTACTGATCCTGCAAATCAACCCGTACTTCCCTCGGCCCCTGGCTGTGCAGGTGGACGAGGTAGTGGGAGCGGTCGAACTGGTGGTCAAGCCGCTCGCTCCTCATTTGCGCCGCCCCGGTATTACCGGTGCCGCTATCGATGGTACGGGTCATGTCCTGCTCATGGTGGATGTTCCCGAACTACTCCGGCATCAAAAGCTGCTTCAACGCCACACAGAGACCACAACACATCATGGCCCTATCCATCCAACCCAACCTTCTGTTCTGGTGGCCGATGACTCTGTCTACATTCGCCAATCGTTGGTGCAAACCCTTAGTCATGCAGGCTATCGCGTCAACACTGCCCGGGATGGTATGGAGGCCCTTGAACTGATGTTAGACAATCCACCCCACGCTCTCGTTCTCGATCTCGAAATGCCCAACCTCAACGGTTACGACTTGCTTAGCATGATGCACCTGCATCCAGAGCTTGCCCACGTCAAGGTCATCATGTTGACCTCTCATTCCTCAGAAAAACACCAAAAACGTGCCAACGAGTTAGGCATCTCTGCCTACCTCAGCAAACCCTGCCCACAAGATATCTTGTTGGAGACACTGAAAGGATTGCTGGATGAAGTATAATTACTCGTAACACAAAAACGATTACCATCCTCGCCATCGCTCCCACCTTATTGTCTTGGTTACATGATCTATCTTAACACGGTCTCCGCGCACCAACAAGCTACCCAATGATCAGAACTATCGTGTTCAAGGCAAAAATGTCACAGGATAGGCCCCCTTCACTATGCATCTTATCCATCATGAGGTACAATAGATAAGCGGAGGCATCACAATGTTGTGAGAAAAAGGCCCCAGCGTATACAGTGTCGTATAGGAGATTGGGCTATATTACCGATTGGTTTTACACACATTGAAGGGGGCCTATGGCAATCAGCAATGCAACTCTGGCGGGTCTGACCCGTACAGAACTCCTCAACATACACTATATGATGGCACTCATCCGTCGCTTTGAGGAAAAGAGTGCTGAAGAGTATACTCGCGGTAAAATCGGCGGCTTTATGCACCTGTATATTGGTCAGGAGGACGTTGGCGTAGGATGTATCGCCGCCTTGCGAGCGGACGACAAGATTCTGAGTAGCTATCGTGAACACGGCCTCGCCCTGGCACGCGGAATGGAGCCAGGGGCGGTGATGGCCGAACTGTTTGGCAAAAGCACCGGCTGCAGCAAGGGCAAAGGCGGTTCCATGCACATGTGGAGCAACGAATTGGGTGTCCTCGGCGGCAACGCTATTGTCGCAGCTCAGTTGCCCATCGCTGCCGGTGTTGCTCTGGCCGCCCAGTATCTGGGACAGGATAGCGTCACCGCCTGTTTCTTTGGTGATGGGGCTGTCGATGAAGGAGCCTTCCACGAGTCCCTCAACCTTGCCTCGATCTGGAAACTGCCAGTGGTCTACGTTTGCGAAAACAACCAGTATTCGATGGGCATGGCCGTGGAGAAAGCCTGGGCCGTCGATAGCTTGCTCCCACGTGCTGCGGCCTACAACATCCCCGGAGTACAGATTGATGGCATGGACGTGATCGCCGTCTATGAGGCCATGCAGCAGGCTGTAGAACGCGCCCGCTCTGGTGAAGGCCCAACACTGTTAGAAATCAAAACCTATCGCTTCCGCGGCCACTCCATGACCGACCCTTCCTATTATCGCACTCGTGAGGAAGAGCAGCAGTGGCGCACTACACGCGACCCCATCGGCATCTTTGAGCAAAAATTGCTCGATTTTGGAGTGGCAACCCAGCAGGAATTTGACGACAACGATGCAAAGGCCACCCAGGTCTCCGAAGAGGCCGCAGAGTTCGCCGACAACAGTCCCGATCCCACCCTCGACGATCTCTACACCGATGTGATGGTCGATGATTCCACCGCTCTCACCTACCGCTACGAGAGGAAATAAGTAGAATGCGTACAATGACATATCGTGATGCGCTACGTGAGGCCATTCGCGAGGAGATGCTACGTGATGAGCGTGTCTTCATTCTGGGCGAAGATATCGCAGGCTACGGCGGTACCTATGCTGTTACCAAAGGACTCTATGAAGAATTTGGCGAGAAGCGCGTGCGTGACACTCCCCTGGCCGAAGAAGTCATCACCGGAGCCACCATCGGAGCCGCGCTCGGTGGCCTGCGCCCCATCCTGGAACTCATGACTATCAACTTCAGCCTGCTGGCCTCCGATATGCTGGTCAACAGTGCCGCCAAAATGCGCTACATGTTCGGTGGACAGCCCCAGTTGCCCTTTGTGCTACGCATGCCCGGCGGTGGCGGCGCCCAACGTGGCGCACAGCACTCCCAGATGTTCGAATCCTGGTATGCCCATATTCCCGGTCTCAAAGTTGTCATGCCTGCCACTCCCTACGACGTCAAAGGCATGCTCAAGTCGGCAGTGCGCGACCCCGATCCTGTGCTTTTTATCGAACATGAACTGCTCTATAATGTCAAAGGCGAAGTACCCGATGCCGACGTGGAATACACCGTCCCTCTTAACCAGGGTGAGATCAAACGACCTGGCGAGCATATTACGCTGATTACCTTCTCACGCATGTTACACATCTGCCTGCAAGCGGCGGAAGCCCTTGCTCAAGAAGGCATCCACGCCGAAGTTCTCGACTTACGGAGCATTCGTCCCATCGACATCGACCTTATCGTCGATTCCGTCAAAAAGACTAACCGCGTGGTCATCGCCGAAGAGGGCTGGAAATACTACGGCACCGGTCAGGGCCTTGCCGCCCTCATCTATGAACACGCCTTCGACTACCTCGACGCCCCCATTCAGCATGTCACGGGGGCCGACGTTCCCATGCCCTACTCAAAAGTCCTGGAACGTGCCGCCCTCCCCAACAAAAAGGATATAGTTGCAGCAGTCAAAGCTATCGTGCCTGCGGCACTTGTACATGCATAAATATACGACGGGAAATTGGGAAATCGCGTAGGGGGGGTTCTTGTGGCCACCCGCCCGGATATCAGGCATAATGTTAACAATAAAATGAAATCTTGGGAAATCGCGTAGGGGCGGGGGCGGTGTGGATGGGTGGTAGGGGCCCTTGTGGCCGCCCGCCTGGTGGGGTATTGCTGCGACGGCCAGACAATATATGGGCAACAACGGGAACCCTGTCTGGGAGACAGGTATAGCTACAAGGAAAAACGTTGAAATGCCCAAAATGGGCGATACTATGGAGGAAGGCAAAATCCTCCACTGGATCAAACAAGAAGGTGATACAGTCAAAAAGGGCGAACCTTTGGCCGAAGTTGAAACAGACAAGGTCAACATTGAAATAGAAGCTTTCGCCAGTGGCACGCTGCGTAAAATACTCGTTTCCGAAGGCAACTCTGCTCCCATCGGCGCACCCATTGCCCTTATCGGTACACCTGACGAACCGCTCCCTGCTTCCCTGAGAAGCAACGGAGCACAGACCACCACAAACCCACCTTCAATACCTGCATCTAACACGCCACAAACCAGTAACATTGCTACTTCTGTTACTCTTGATACTCTCGCTACTCTTGCAAATCTTGCAACTCCCCCGACCAACACATCAGGGCGCATCTTCATCTCGCCGATAGCCCGCCGTATGGCTCAAGAGTATAACCTGAACTATACAACTCTGCGCGGCACCGGCCCCAACGGGCGCATCATCAAAATGGATGTCGAAGCCGCCCTCCTGCAACAGCAAGCCGCTTCCGTAGTCGCACCGGCAGCCCAACCTGTCCAACCGGCACAGCCAGCACCCGAACTACTGCCTACCCTTGCCACTATAGATACCGACGAAGTAGTCGAAATTCCGCTCACCGCCATGCGCCGTACCATTGCTCGACGTCTCAGTCAGAGCATGCAGACGGCACCGCACTTCTATGTCACCAGCGTCATTGACACCGATAAGCTCGCCGCTCTGCGTCAACAGATCAACGAGTACGCTGCCACCGATCCTTCACCGATCAAGGTCAGCTTCAACGACCTGATCGTCAAAGCTGTTGCCAAAGCTCTGCAACGTATGCCGCAAGTCAACGTCTCGTTCGCCGAAGATCGCTTGATCCAGAAAAAGCAGGTACACATTGGTGTAGCCGTCGCCCTCGAAGAGGGGCTGATCGTACCCGTTCTACGCAACGCCGACCGACTGGGAGTCCTCGACATCGCCCGTGAAACGCGCCGCCTTGCCGAAGCCGCCCGTACGGGCAAGCTGCGTCCAGAGGACTTCACCGGCGGCACCTTCACCGTCAGCAATCTGGGCATGTTCGACGTGGAGAGCTTTACCGCCGTGATCAATCCGCCTGAGTCAGCTATTCTTGCTGTTGGCTCCATCACCCCCACTCCGGTGGTCGTTGATGGTCAGGTCGTTGTACGTAACCGTATGAAAGTTACCCTCTCATCCGACCACCGTGCCATCGATGGGGCCATAGCTGCTCGTTTCCTACAGGAAGTCAAACGTCTCTTAGAAGAACCTTTTGGTTTAGTTCTATGATGAACTGGGGAGAAGTTTTCATGACAACACATACTATTAACGGCGTCACTCTAGCTTTGCAGCAAGGTGATATCACGAAAGTCCAGGCCGATGCCATCGTCAACGCCGCCAACTCAGCCTTAGCCGGTGGTGGTGGCGTCGATGGAGCCATTCACCGCGCCGGTGGCCCGACCATCATGGCCGAATGTCGCAAAATCGGTGGCTGTCCCACTGGCAGTGCCGTTGCCACCAGCGCGGGCAACCTAGCTGCCAAATACGTCTTCCACGCCGTCGGTCCCATCTATGGTGGCACCGACGAAGACGAGCGTTTGCTCCGCAGTGCCTACCAAACCTGCCTCGACCTCGCCGAGCAACACAAAATAGCCAGCATCGCCTTCCCTTCCCTCAGCACTGGCGTCTACGGCTATCCTCTCGACGAGGCTGCTCCCATCGCCCTCAGCACTATCATCGCCCACATCCAGAAGCCCACCAGTCTGAAACAGGTGACCATGGTCTTGTTCGGTGATCGCGCCTATCGGGAATTTGAAAAGGCGTTGGAGAAGCTGTTGGCAAAATCTTAAAAATACATGCTAAACAGCATGAGGCCGGGGTTGCAACCCCGGCCTCATGCTGTTTAGCATGTATTTTATAATTGTCCACTAAGCTGACTATAGATTTCCACGATATGCCCATCAGGATCACTCAGATGGGCCGAACGAACTCCCCACGCCGCTCGATCCTGCGGTCCCATCACCGGCGTCGCTCCATGCTCAACCAGTTCGGCATACGCAGCATCCACATCATCCACCTGAAAAACGAGTACCGCCTCACGCCCCACCCGCTTTGGTGCTGGTGTCGCTTCACCCAGCGCGGCAGCAAACCCATCGCGGCTGAGAAGCTCTACTCCAGAGCTACCCGTATCAAAATACGCATAGCCCATCGACTCGTCACCATACGTCATAGGCAACCTCATCACATCGCGCCAGAAGCGCATCGTTGCCGGAAAATTGTCCACCAGCAGACGCACGTTAATAAATTTCATCACATACTCCTCTTGAATATTTCAGTCATACTATTGCGTCGCCCCGCCCCTCCATGATGACCGCAAGGGTCATCACTACTATACGACGGCTTCGCTGGCCGACGTAGTCGTGTATAGTAGTGATGACTCTTGCGGTCATCATGCTCTGCAAGAATATGACCCCTGCCCTGCTTGATTACTCTGTTTATTACCAAACAACCCGCCCTCTATCCTACCACCAAAACCGTCGGCCATGCTACTCAAACGGCTCTGCGCCTACCCAGCTAATCACCCTTCATCAAATTTTCCCGTGCATGTTTTTCTCGTATAACCTTAGCGCGTTCTCTTAATTTAGCTGCTTCGTCCTCGCGCTTCATTTTCTCCAGTAAACCAGCATAATTTTCAAGACAAAGTGCTACATTGGGATGTACCCCTAATGTCTTCTCTACAATGGCTAAGGCTCGCTGGTAGAGCGGCTCCGCTTCCTCATACTTGCCCTGGTCGTGGTAGAGTCTCGCCAGATTGTGGAGGCTACCTGCTAAACTCGGATGGTCAAGTGCAAGTACTTTCTCATAACTAGGCAAGCACAGCAGCCGTTACCGAGTAAATCGGTGGCAAGAAATCTGCGACCAGGTGCCAGTTGTCGCCACGATCACGACTGGCAAAGAGTTGCCCGGTGTTAGTGCCTACATACACCCCGCACGGATCTTCGACATCGGTACACATGGCATGCCGCAAGACGCCCAACAACACTCCGGGACCTTGCGGCAGCCCCTGGGTGAGCGGTTCCCATTGCTCTCCACCGTTCCCCGTTCGGTACACCGTAAACTGCTTATCAACGTTGTGCCGGGCCATGGGGTCCTCAACCACCACAAACACCGTATCGGGATTGTGGACGTCCAGGGCAATAGGAAAGCCAAATTCGGAGGGGAGATTCTGTTGAATGTCCGTCCAGTCATCACCCGCGTTTGTGCTTTTATAGATGCCGCAGTGATTCTGCTGGTACAACACATTCGGCCGAGTCGGATGCTGGACCAGACGGTGAATGCACTGACCAAACTCCGGATACTTTGTGGGCAAGAAGTCGGCACGTGTATTCTTGTTGGCAAAGACCCAACTGCGACCGCCATCATCGGTGCGCATACAGCCTACGGCGGAGATACCGACCCACATCCTGGACGTATTTGAGGGATCGGGGATGATCGTATGCAGGCACAATCCACCGGCTCCTGGCTGCCAGTACTCTCGTGTGGGATGAGTGGCAAGACCCGCGTTCAGATCCCAGTTTATGCCGCCATCAGTGCTGACCCACAGACTCGCCGGGTCAGTGCCTGCATAAACCACTCCCGGCTCACCGGCGCGCCCAGGCTCAATCACCCAGATGTTATTAAGTTTCTCGCCGCTGTCTTGTGGAAACTGGATGCCTCGCTCCGGCTCCTTCCATGTCTGGCCAAAGTCGTCACTGTAGCGCAAAAATGTGCCGAAGAAGTCACCATTATCGGTTGCAAACAGACGGTGACCATCGCGTTGATCAAGAATAGCATGGAAGATGCGGTGCCCTCGCAAACTCGGTGCTTCAATGTTCCACGCTTCTCGATCGGTTGAGGTCAAGAGGAACAGCCCACGTTTGGTTCCGACTAACAGCATAACGGTGCCTGGACCGTAAGGTCTGTGATGGCTCATAAAGTTTCCTCCTCTAGGCTACCTTGCTGGCATTAGCCGCCAGCAACGGACTGTAGAATGTGAACGGTTGCGCCAGCGGTTACGGGTGTGTCGAGGCCTTGCAAGTAACGGATATTCTCACGGTTCAAGAAGATGTTCACAAAGGGCCGCAGCTCACCGGTTTCGTGACACAGGTTGAAGCGCAAGCCCGGATAGTTCTGATCGAGCGCATCGATGATCTCACGAATCGTGTGCCCGGCAACCGACATAGACCTGCGGCCCCCGGTTCTCGTGTAGAGGGCATTGGGTAAGCAAACCGTGACGGTAGGGATGGTAGCAGGTGAAGCCATGCTGGCCTCCTTACTTTTGTGTAGCGATCTGATAAAAGCTCGTCTTTACTATAAGGTTTCAGATGTCTGCTGTCAAGCGAGCGAATATTTCTGCAAACCTTACTTTCTGAAGCTGTATGTAACGGTATTCTTCTCAGGGGTTTTGTAAACGGAAATAGGGCGTGGTGACTTTAGGGCAGCAAGCAGCATACCTTGTAGGGGCAGAGCTGACCTCAGCCCCATAGGCGTTCACTTAAGCCAAGAAGGACGGGGGTGCCAGTCCTTCCGTCGACGCCTGTGGGCTCGCCCCGCCCGCCTGCTGTCATCCTGAGCGAGCTGTCATCCTTCGCGAAGCGAAGGATCTCTGCCCAGCCGAGATCCTTCGCTTCGCTCAGGATGACAGCCGTGCTGAAGTTCACGCCTATGGGGCTGAGCTGACCTCAGCCCTGCCTCAGCCACACAAAAATAGAACCTGATTCTGTGCGTGAGGATCGTGTAATATTAGGAATAGGCTAATATCTGATTGGAGGTTTGGTGTGAGATAGGATGATGAGCTTATCAGTTGAACAATTTAGGAGGCGACTGTGACAGGAAAGTATGTGCCGCGTGATCCGCAGTATGAGGAGAGGGTGCAGGCCAGTTTTGCACGACAGGCGTTTATGGGGTTTATTGGGGCGCGCGGGAGCTTACGCAGCAGCATGGCTATTTTCATGCGGGGGTGATTGGGACGTTGGCGGATAATACGAGTGGTTACGCGGCATATACGTTGATGAGAGCGGATGCGTCTGTCTTGACGGTGGAATATAAGTTGAATTTGCTATCTCCGGGAGAGGGTGAGTTGCTGATCGCTCGTGGAGCGGTGGTGAAGCCGGGGCGGACGTTGACGGTTTGCCGCTCGGATGTGGTGGTTGTCAAGGATGGCGTTGAGAAGTTGTGCGCGATTGCGGTGGTTACGTTGATGCAGATGGCGGGGAAGGCTGATACAGCCGGGTAGAGGATAGTGTTTTGGTTTTTTGTGTGAATTTGACAATTGACCTACTATAGGGCTATTATGCAGTAAAGAAGTAATGCCCTTTATAGATGGAGGAACTTGCATGGCAGATTCCACGGCCAATAATGGTACGGTGTTTCATACGCATACATTGCAGAATGGTTTACAGATTGTGGGGCAGCCGATGCCGGACTTTGAGTCGGTAGCGGCTTCGTTTTATGTACGCACGGGTTCTCGTGATGAGCCGGATCAGAGTATCGCCGGTGTCTCGCATTTCTTAGAGCATATGGTATTTAAGGGGACAAAGACCCTGGATTGGCAGCAGATTACGCTGGAGTTTAATAAGATCGGAGCCGAACTGAATGCCTTTACCTCGCACGAGGCCACGGTATACTATGCGCGAGTGCTGGGCGAATATCTGGATCGGGCGGTCGCCCTGCTCAGCGATATGATGTATCCTCGGCTGGCCGAGAGCGACTTTGAGACGGAAAAAGAGGTGATTGTCAATGAGATCGCTCGTTCGGAGGATCAGCCGTATAACTCGACCTACCGGCGTATGATGCAGACGTACTTTGCAGGTCATCCTCTGGGACACGATGTGCTGGGAACGCCGGAGAGCATTCGCCATATGCACGTGGAGCGGATGCGCGATTACTGGAAGCAGCGCTATGCGGCCAATAATATGATCTTAGCGGTAGCAGGCAATTTTGAGTGGCCGCATATTATTGAACTGGCCGAGAAGCATTGCACTGATTGGCGTGTGGGCGATGCCTCACGCCATGTTGAGCCTTTTGAACCATCGCAGCCCATCAATGATGTGCTGGTAGATAAGAAGCTGAAGCAGCAGATTATGATTCTGGCCATGCCCTCGGTGGATATCAAAGACCCTGATTACTATGCAGCAGTGCTAGGGAGCAGCATTCTGGGCGATAGCGAGGGATCGCGGCTGTACTGGAACATCTATCAGAAGGGGTTGGCAGAGTCGGCCAGCGCAAGCCTATGGGCCATGGAAGGTACCGGTATCTTGCAGATGCAGGCCAACTCGACACCGGAGGAGGCCGCCCGCGTGCTGAAGCTGTTGCGTGCTGAGCTGGATAATATCTTGACCCAGGGCGTGTACGAGGACGAAGTGCGCCGCGCCAAAGATAAGTGGATCAGCAGCATTGTGCTGAGCAGCGAATCCACCTTCTCACGTATGTTCTCGCTAGCCTCTGATTGGGTAACTGAAGGCCGTCTTGTCAGTGTCGATGAAGAGATCGAGCGCGTGGAGAAGGTGAAGTCTGAGGATATTATTCGCGCCCTGAAGCGTTTCCCAATTCAGGAGAAACAAGTGTTGACGACGCTGGGGCCGTTGAGTGAGGCGGAGTTGTTGGCGTAAAAACGTGAGAGCAGAAAAGGGTATTGTCAACTTGGTAACATAAGTTGACAATACCTCACCAGTCACACCGATCACTTTGAGCCACCCTCACTCACACTTTGGGTCATACCCAAGACACGCAAAAATATAAGTCCCACTCTTGACATTCTGTCCCATACCCACTACACTGTAACCAACAAAAACAAAACCAAAAGTGACGATGAGCAGGAGGAGTAGGCACATACTCCGCAAGAGAGGGAAGATCAATAGGCTGCAAATCTTCCTCGGAGCAGATGTGCTGAAGGTCGCCTGAGAGTCTGGAAACCAACACGTATAGCACGTGCATAATTTCCACGGTGGTGTCCGTTAGCACACCCTATGAGGATCTATCTCAAGATTGATCAAAACAAGGTGGTACCACGAGCTCACACCCTTTCTCGTCCTTGACGGGGAAGGGTTTTTATATGTCAGGAGGGATCATGATCGAACAGAATAATGTCACGGCGCAAGAAAGCGCGGCCAGAACTATAGCCAATCCAGAAGCTTTACCCAAAGCATACGAACCACAAGCTGTTGAAGGGAAATGGTATCGCTTCTGGGAAGAAGGTGGTTACTTTAAACCACGCCCCAGCACAACAGGCAAAAACTTTGTGATCAGTATGCCACCGCCCAATGTTACGGGTGCATTACACCTGGGTCACGCCATCACCGCTACCATCGAAGATATTCTCATTCGCTATCATCGTATGCAGGGTGATGAGACCCTGTGGGTGCCAGGAGAAGACCATGCTGGTATCGCGACTCAGGCCGTCGTGGAGCGACTGCTGGCACAGGAGGGAACTGATCGGCATGAGATTGGTCGCGAGGCTTTCCTAGAGCGGGTCTGGCAATGGGTGTATCAATATAAGAGTCGCATTCAGGATCAGCACCGTCGCCTGGGTGCTTCCTGTGACTGGTCTCGCGAACGCTTCACGCTTGACGAGGGACTGTCGAAAGCCGTGCGTGAAGTCTTTGTGCGCCTCTATGAAGAAGGATTGATTTATCGCGGCGAACGTATCATCAACTGGTGTCCGCGCTGTATGAGTGCGCTCTCTGATCTGGAAGTCAACCACGTTGATACGCCGGGAACATTGACCTATGTGCGCTATCCTCTCAAGCCAGAGTTGGGTATGGAGCATGAGCAGACTGAGTACATTAGCGTCGCCACTACGCGACCGGAGACTATCCTGGGTGATACCGCCGTGGCCGTCAACCCGAAAGACCCACGTTATGCTCCCATCGTTGGGCGTATAGCTATACTGCCTGTCATTGGCCGCGAGATACCCATTATCACCGATGAGGCCGTGGATCCATCGTTCGGTACCGGAGCCGTCAAAGTTACACCTGCTCATGATCCAGTAGACTTTGAGATCGGTGTGCGCCACAATCTGCCACATGTACAGGTCATCGGCTTCGATGCTAAGATGACCGAGGAAGCTGGCCCCTATGCTGGGCAGGATCGCTACGAAGCTCGCAAGAACCTGCTGGCAGACCTGGAAAAAATGGGAGCGATTGTCAAAACTGAGGCATACACTGTCCCGTTGGGCCACTGCCAACGTTGTGACACCGTCGTTGAGCCACTTATCTCGAAGCAATGGTTCGTCAAAATGACACCGTTGGCTACACCTGCGATGGGTGCCGTCAAGTATGGTCAAATGAAGATCGTGCCGGAACGCTTCAATAAAACCTACATGGATTGGCTGGAGAATATTCATGACTGGTGTATCTCGCGCCAACTGTGGTGGGGGCACCGCATCCCTGTCTGGTACTGCGACAACTGTGGGCAGATGACTGTCAGCCGTACAGATATCACCACTTGCCCGCACTGTGACAGCAGCGATATTCGCCAGGACGAGGATGTGCTGGATACCTGGTTCAGTTCCTGGTTATGGCCTTTCAGCACGCTGGGCTGGCCCGACGGGACAGCTGACCTGCTGCGGTATTATCCAACTTCAGTTATGGAGACGGGCTACGACATCATCTTCTTCTGGGTGGCGCGTATGGTGATGGCTGGTATTCACTTTCTGGGCATCATCCCCTTCCACACTGTCTACCTGCATGGTCTGGTGCGCGATGCCAAAGGTGAGAAGATGAGCAAATCCAAAGATAACGTTGTTGATCCTCTGGAAGTTATGGATCAGTACGGTACGGATGCGTTGCGTTTCACCCTGGCAACCAGCAGCACGCCGGGTAACGACATGAAACTTGTGCCTGAGCGCATCGTTGGCAATCGTAACTTTGCTAACAAAATCTGGAACGCTTTGCGCTCTGTGCTGATAAGCACGAGCAAAGTTGGGGGCGGTGTATCAACCCTCGACGAGGTGCAGCCGCAGACGTTGGCCGATCGCTGGATACTCAGTCGTCTGACTCACTTGATCGATGATACGACGCACCTGATCGAGGATTTCCAACTGGGTGAAGCTGGTCGTCAAATGTACGATTTCTTCTGGTCGGATTACTGTGACTGGTATATCGAGATCGCCAAAGTGCAGATGCGGGGCGACGAAACGCTCCGTCGCAGTACGGCGGCTATCCTGCGAGCCGTGCTCGATCAGAGCCTGCGTCTCCTGCACCCCTATATGCCGTTTGTCACCGAGGAGATCTGGCAACATCTCTATCGCATCTGTGAGCCGAATACCCAGCAGTGGCCGACCTCAGCCTTGATCATAGCTCCGTGGCCGCAAGCACAACTGTCATTGATCGATGAAGAGGCCGAGCAGTCATTTGGGCTGCTCCAGGAGATCATTGTCCGTATTCGCGATGCACGCAACCAGATGAACGTCGAGCCGGCGCGTCGTGTACCTGTCATTCTGGTAGTTGGCAGCCAGACATCTCTGCTTGAGAAGCAAGCTCCGCTCATCGAGTTCCTGGCACGTACTGAGAAGCCCCAACTGTACACAGAACTTGAGCAGAAACCGGAACAAGCCGTGAGCCAGTTGGCCGGTAACGTGGAGATTTACCTGCCGCTGGCCGGTCTACTCGATATCGGCAAAGAGCTAGCCCGTCTTGATAAAGAGATTGCCCAGGCTCAACAGGAGATCGCCCGTTTACAGGCCAAGCTTGCCAACGAGGCATTTGTTGCCAAAGCCAAGCCGGGGGTCGTCGAGAAAGAGCGCGAGAAACTGGTGATCCAGGAAGAGCGTATTGGGAAGCTGAAGGAGAGAAGGGCTGAACTGGGTGGATAGTGGCAATAGGGTGATAGGCCGCCCCTCCCCATGACGACCGCAAGGGTCGTCACTACTATATACGGCGTTTGCTCGCTTCGCTCGCAGAGGTATTGTGATCAACGAGCAGAGCGACGTCTGGTCCGTATATAGTAGTGACGACCCTTGCGGTCGTCATGGGGGGACGGGGGCTGAACTTAGCCCATTAGTAGACTGATAAACAAAATGAGATGTTTGATGGTGCTAGCTGCGACTGTGATACAATAGAAGGCACCTGTACTTCATCAATTGATCACCAGAGGACATCCCTATGCTTACCTACTCCCAAAACTACCTTCCACAACTGCAAGCGTATCAACCCGAATTGTTAGAACGCCTTGCCCTGCTGGTGAATATTGACTCTGGGTCGGGTCAGATAGAGGGTGTAAACGCAATCATGGCCTACCTGGAACAATGGTTACGTCATATCGGCTTTGACGTGACACTGCACAACGCTGAGCAATTTGGACATAATCTTGTGGCACGACTTACCGGTAAAGGACGGCTGCGTTTGCTTTTAGTTGGGCATGTCGATACCGTCTATAAAGTAGGAGCAGTTGCTATTCAGCCTTTTCAGATACGCGATGGTCTGGCGTATGGTCCTGGTGTGATCGATATGAAGTCGGGCGTGTTGATGGGGCTGTATGCTGTGCGTGCATTGGTAGAGTCGGGGTTTAGGGAATTTAGTGAGCTCTATATCGTGTTTAATAATGATGAAGAGGTTGGTTCAATGGGAAGTGCTGACTTGCTCAGAGATGTCGCCCATAAGGTAGATCGTGGCTTGGTGCTAGAGGGGGCGCGTTCGATTGACGTGCTTACTCACGCACGTAAAGGAGCCGACAGGTATCTTTTGGAAGTGCAGGGCATTCCGGCGCATTCGGGAGCAGAGCCGCATAAAGGTCGCTCAGCAGTGATCGAATTGGCGCATAAGATGATCGCCGTTCATAACTTACATACGCTCTATCCAGGCGTGACCTTTAATGTAACGCGCATCAGCAGCAGTGAACTCTACAACATTGTGCCGGATCATGCTCGTTGTTTCATCTCCGTCCGCGCATTTACCGAGCAAGGTCTGGAAATGGCCGCCTCAGGGCTAGAGCAGATCGCGGCAGGACGTTGTATCCCTGATACACGCACCCGCCTGACCCGCATGCGTGGACGCAAGCCATATCAGGCAACGCCTGAAATTCTGCATATGATCGAGATGGCGAAGCAAGAAGGACAGGCTCTCGGTCTCGCTATCCGTCAGGAAGGTAAAGGTGGCCTCTCAGACGCCAACCTGCTTATGGAAGCAGGACTGCCAACGCTTGATAGCCTTGGTCCCACCGGTGGCGGTATGCACGACCTTAACCGTGAATATTTACAACTGGACTCTATTCCTGTACGTGGAGCCTTGCTGGCTGGACTGATCGTTCGCCTCTGCCTGTCAGAATCTACAGGTGCAGAACAGTCAGCATAACCAGTGTGTATCTTATGAAAAGCTTATATACTTATAATTAGTAAGTATTGGAAATTAGGTAAATTCTTAAACTCGTTTTTGTATCTATAGTTAGGAGCTATAAACATATGGCATGGCATGGAAGAGGCGGCGGTATGGCCGTGTATCTAGAAGAACAAAAAAAGCGTGGACGCAAGACCGATGCGCGTACTATGCGGCGTGTCGTGCAGGCATTTGGCCCATACAAAGCGCAGGTTGTATTGGTGCTGATCGCTATTATCCTCACAACTGTTTTGGGTCTTATCAACCCGTTGATGATTCGTTTCATTTTTGATGACGCCATTGGTAAAGGTAATACGAATCTCCTGATCATTTTTGCGATCATCATGATTGTGACGCCTATAGTTACAGGTATGATTGGCGTCGGGCAGACGTATCTGAACAATGTGATTGGGCAGCAGGTTATGCGCGATTTCCGTAATAAGCTCTACAATCACTTGGAGAGTATGTCATTACGTTTTTTCACGGCGACGCGCACAGGTGAGATACAGTCGCGCCTCTCGAATGATGTGGGTGGTGTTCAGGGTGTAGTCACGGATACGGCTACCAGCGTCGTCTCCAACATTTCGACGGCACTCAGCACGTTCATTGCCATGCTCTACCTCAGTCCATTGCTGACCCTCATATCGCTGGGCTTGATGCCTCTCTTTCTGTGGATCACCTATAAGGTCGGTAATGTGCGCCGTGTCACTAGCAAGGAAACGCAGCAAAGCATGGCTCGCCTGACGGCTATGATGCAAGAAACTCTTTCGGTGAGCGGTATTCTCTTAATCAAAACCTTTGGTCGTCAGAAATACTCCCAGGATCAGTTCGAAACGGAGAATCAGAAGCTGGCTAACCTGGAAGTGCGCCAGCAGATGATTGGCCGCTGGTTTTTCATGCTCATCAACGTTTTCTTCTCGATCACACCGGCCATCGTCTATCTCGTGGCAGGCTGGCAAATCATCCATCACCTGGATAGCAGGCTCTCCCTTGGTGTTATCGTAGCTTTCACCACCTTGCAGAGCAGAATTTTCTTCCCTATTGCGCAGCTGCTCAGTGTACAGATCGAGATACAGGGTGCGTTGGCTCTCTTTGACCGCATTTTTGAATATCTTGATTTGCCTATTGATATTCAAGATAAGCCTGATGCCTTGCATCTGAAGCCGGAAGAGGTCGAGGGTCGCGTAACGTTCAACGATGTCTCATTTACGTACAAACGCGATGAGCTAAGTTCATTGAGTGGCAACTATGAGCAGGAGGGCAATAGTAATGGTAAGCGTCCTGTTTCGCCTAAGCCTGTCGCGGTTACTGATGACACTGAACCTCGTACCACGCTGAACCATGTCTCGTTTGAAATTCAGCCTGGACAACTGGCCGCGCTAGTTGGGCCAAGCGGTGCCGGTAAGACCACTATAACCTACCTGGTGCCACGCCTATATGATGTGGATAGCGGTGCAGTAGAGATTGATAGACGAAATGTCAAAGATATTGCCCTGTCTTCACTTGGTGAGTTGATTGGCGTTGTCACCCAGGAAACCTACCTGTTCCATGCATCCATTCGAGAAAACCTACTGTATGCACGTCCCGATGCGACAGAGGAAGAGATGATGGCGGCGGCGAAGGCAGCAGCCATTCACGACCGTATCATGGAACTCGATGATGGCTATGATACCATGGTTGGTGAGCGTGGCTACAAGCTCTCCGGTGGAGAGAAGCAGCGTATGGCTATCGCCCGTGTCATTCTCAAAAACCCGCGTGTTCTCATCCTCGATGAGGCCACCAGCGCACTCGATACTCACTCCGAACGCTTGATTCAAGCGGCCCTGGAACCATTGATGAAGGATCGCACCACGCTGGCAATTGCACACCGCCTCTCAACTATTCTGGCCGCCGATATCATCCTGGTTGTCGATAAAGGCGAGATCGTGGAGCGGGGTACGCACCAGGAATTGTTGGAACTCGACGGATTATATGCTCGCCTCTACAACGAGCAGTTCTCACAACTGGTACAGGAAGAGATGGCTGTATAGACAAGGGCAAGGAGCAAAAAACACGCCGCAGATGTCGCGACATCTGCGGCGTGTTTTTTGCTCCTTGCCCTTGTCTTGCCTCTACCCTACAGCACGCGCACACATTTGCCGATACATAAAAGGAGAAAGAACTAGATAATATACATAAAGGCAAAATTATGGTTCAGTACATTGAAGGGATTGCTACAAATGACGATCAACCTACATCTCTGTCTGCTGGGTCATCCTGCATTGTCCATATACGCACGACTATAACCGGCCTGGATACGCCCATCATTCCCTTTGCCGTTCTCAAAGAAAATCCTTTGCCTTCATTTGAGGAGTATCTTGCTTCCATTGCACAATCAACGCAAACATCAACAGAGCTGGAAAGTGCCATCATCAATGCCTGGAATATGCCCTTTACCGGCCTACACCCTGAAAAACACTTCTTTCTGTGTGCATGGAGCAGCATACCCGCTATATCTCCACGAGTGGTGAAGGTAGCTGGCCTATATGTGGGTGTTGCTACGCCAGGGGCACCGCCAACATATACTCGTTATATGACAACGCAGGCTGTACAGCGACAGGGTAAATGGGTAGCATGGTGTGTCCCTGTAGAGATGCTGGATGAGATGGAGAGAAAGAGGGTACGTGAGGTTGTGCTTGGTGAGGGGAATATGGTGCAAGTTACGAGCCTGAATAAAGAAGGACGACCATGAAGGTCGTCCATTCTCGGTTAGCAGCCGTTGTCCTCCCAATGGGTGGGGAGGCGAGGTGGTGGCTGTTGTCTGGGCTGGTATGTAGGGCGTCAAGGCTAGCGCAGTGATGTAGGTTGATGCTGTTCTGGCATCTCTGTTTCCCGTTCCGCTTCTCGTTGCCGTCTTTGAGCGAAACGACGGATCACTGCACAAATGACCAGGAAACTTCCTATCGGTATCACCACTACCAACGTAATCGCTACTAGAACAACGGTAAACCAGCCGAGAAATCCAAGGGGAGAGTTGGACTTCACGAGTAGTATTACCATGATTATAGCGATTCCTATGAGGATAAGCCTGACCCGTCCATTGTTGGGGTGACGCATTTCATCCATGTAATCTTGCCTTTCCACGGTGTAGGCAAATGCCCACACCCAAAAGAAGTTACACTTCGTTGGTAAGGCACTACGGGAACGGCATACATGGCCTCTGATGACGAAAAACATCCAGCTTGGTTGTATATCTATTTAGCGCTCATAACGGTCGTAACGTGGGCGAACAAAACGAACACCCATTATAAAACCAGTCATGAAGGCGATCAGTATGACCATGAAGGCGATCAGTATGATGATGATCAGTGTCTGGTAGTCAATGAACATCTGAACCTCCTCTGAGCCATGCGAATTCTACATGACTCAAACTGCTGTTTGCCGCTTATGCTACGAGTTGCCAATATTATTGGCACTAGACGTACTAAAGAGATGATCTACTAGATAAGACCTTACAAACCCTCAGAGCATGTCCTACGCGGTGTACCCTTTCATGCTCTCTAAGGTAGAGACGCGCCGATAGGCCAAGCTTAAAAGGGCGGTAAATCTGCTACGCTCAACGCGCTCCTCTGGCCGACTTTTTTGATAATCTTCCAGGTGAATACCTGACTTTAACAAAGCACGTTGCAAAGGTGTTATTGAAACACTGAACCTTGTATGGTTGGCTAGATCGGCTAGTAGCACCTGTCTCTGCTTCTTCGGAAAGTTAAGAATTTCAGGTGCGAGTTGCTCGAAGAGCGACTGATTAAACACCTCATCGTCCACTGCATCTGCTATATCAGGCAACTCAGGTTCAACTCGCCCTTCTCCATCAGGAGAGGATAACTGAGTGAAGCAGACGTGACGTCCCTCTTTACGCAAGAGATCGACAAAGTAGTGGTACGCCGTCTTTTTGGCAAAAGCAGGAATCGAGCCTATAGGAGTAGCTTCATGCTTTTCAGCTTTACGTATACGCTCAAAGGTACGACTTATGGCTTCTTGCACGATCTCGTCTATAATGTCGTTTTCTTGACCCTTCCATATTGGGAGATGGGCCGTGTAGACCCATGTTGCAACAGAACAGGATAGGGAACAGTACAAATGCTCCCAACAAAAGTGAGTTCCTACAACAGAAGTAGAAGTATTAGATGAGGATAAGCATTTCGTCATGAGCGGCTCCCTTTTTTTAGAAAATTTCAGATCGTTCGGTGTTTTTACAGCCTACGGAGACACATCAAATGACAGCTACAATGCTTAATCTACTATAAACACTTGTTCTTTATATCAACTTATCTAAGGAAGTGCTTTAGTATTTTCAAATATACCTAAGAATAACTGATATGTCAATCCCAAAATGCAAATAATTCTGATAATTTAGAGTTTTCTAAGGATTTTCTAAGGTACATCACAGAAGAAATACTTTATATATATGGTAACCTAATTAGTTTTTCTGATAAATATAGGTAATTCTAAATAATCTAAGTTATTTCAAGCTAACAATCTCAATTCCTATGAAAAACTTTTTTGTAAGTCCCTGTGACCGTCAAGGTAGATAAGAAATACTTATCTATCTCATTACCTATAAACGGAAAAAACTGCTCAACATAAAAGGATATGCTGGATGAGCTTCATGTGCATGAGTTTGGGCATATTAAGATATCTGTAATAAAGGGAAGAGCTAGCCAAGCTCATAAAAGCTAATGAAAATTAAATGTATATGGGTCTACGCCCTTTCGGTGAAAGACGATATCTCACTGTAGAGGCCGCACGCAGTGCCCACCAATTCATTGCGTCAATCACCCGTAAGCATGGAGACCCAAAGCATATCGGCCTCTTGACAAAAGGAGAGATCAGGCGTAGAATATCTGCTAGCCAGTTGATAACTCTCGAAATTTTTCTGATATATTTGTTATGGAAATTCCAATAATATAGAGTCTTTTGTGAATTATAAGAAGTTTTATTGTTAGAAAAAGTAATAACTTTGTATATTACTTGCACTATACATTCAAAGATGCAAGAATCACTTTGGTTTTTTGTTGTTTTTAACAGGAGATAGAGATGAACACGCAATATTCACAGGAGATCAAAGAGTACCTTCAGCACAAAGAGGTGCAGGAACGAATCCTGAGGAGTATCGAGGAAGCACGCTCAAAGGCAACCGTAACGATCAGTCGCGCAGCCAAGCTCTTTGGTTTTAGCGAGAGTCAGCTACGTGAGTGGGAAAAACGTGGTTTGCTGAGTACAGAGAGGCAAGCCTTATCCCCAGAAGCCAGGGGTCATCGGCAATATTCTCCTGCCGAGTTAGAAAAGCTGGCCATTATCCGCGAACTGATGGATAACCAAGGCTATCTACCAGGTGATATCCCGACTGATGTCGATGAAATCTGGCGTTCGCTCTCTCAGACAGATGGACAGTATCCGCTGAAAGCGGGAGATGGCCGGGTCGGCTATGCGATGGAAGCTGACAGTATGCATATTGATCAACGCATACTTCATCTGCGTGATGAGGCATTTTGGCGCTTTTATGTCTCGCATGCGCTACGCTTGTCCCTCATGTTAATTTGTGAAGATATTATAGTGAAGCGAGCAAGTCTCATTTTACCACTGCATCAGGAGGAAATTTTTGCCTCTGCCCCTAATTCTCTGGAGAATGTATCTGAGGTTCTTATAAAAGACATCGGTGAGGTTGGCGAATCCTTAGTTGGCTGGCTCGGTCAGAGTCGTTCATTCTATACCTTTCTGACTCAGAAGCCTTCCTTTGAATATCCGACCGATTTTCGTATTTTGCAATTGAAGGCGAAAGAAGAAGCGGTTCCTTGTGATAACACGCTGGTTGTCCTCCCTAGAGAAGATGCTACACTGCTAACGCTTAGTGAACCTGTCGTAAAGATTGTGCGGCGTTTACTAACCCCACTTTACGATAAAAGCTTAAATTGGCAAGAGTATCTAGGTGTAGGTATGCGTGATATCCTCGATCCCCTCATCGATTTCAATAGTAACACAGGTCTTGTAGATACTATTCTCACCGGTCTTGCGGAAAGAGTAGTTCGCTTGGGAGGAAAAAGGAAAGAAGATGAGAGCCAGAATCGCTGGCGTTTTTGCTGTATTCTTGTGCCGAATAATCCGCAATTGCCACTACAGCAACGTAGTCTTGTTGTACGGGCGAAGAGTAAAGAAGCTCCTGTTGCCTATAAATTAGGTACAACCCTTGTCTCTCCCGATGTAGACGTTATTAGTGTTAGTCTTCGTGCATTTGAGGGGGGAAGGATTATCTATCGACATAGAGTTACTAAGGAAGATACATCGATTGCGAACCTTGACGATGAAAAACCAATTGGTTCTGCCATTGCTGTACCTATCGGTGGTGAAGATGGAGCACCAGTAGCTGTTCTTTACATAGTCTCTGCTGAGCCAGATGCCTTCTCTCAAGAAGATCAGAGTATCCTGAGAATGATAGGAAGAATGGTAGAGGAACTACTTCTAACCTATCGTACTCGCATACAGGCGACGGAGAGTTTCACCAGTTTGATTAGAAACTCTAGTATTGTTGATCCAACATATGCAGTTTTTGCATCAGAGGACCAATTTATAAACGATGTGGAAACGCTCCTCAAGCCTATTCTAAAGCAAGCAGGGAGAAGGGAAGATGAAGGAGTACTACTTGCTGATGACGAAGTACGAGCTAGATTAGGGCAACTTGCTAATAATGTAGTATCGTTTATTGCCATTGATATAGACAAACTAACGAGCTTGGCTAATAAGCATGGCGATCGGATGACGAAAAATTTGAGTAAAGCAGTTGGAGAGCGTACTCAGGCACAACTTCGTGTACTTTTTACGAATTCCGCAGATTGTAAACTCTACCATGCTTATGCTGATAGATTCTACTTAATGCTAAAGGGCATCACTCTTGAAAATGCACGGGAGAAAGCTAAGTTACTTATGCAAAACCTGCAAGGTGAATATCAGGTTGATGCTTTACGCTCAGCTGTTGAGCCTCCTTCCCTATCGGAAAGTACACTCATATCGACCCATATTACTGTACGCTTAGGAGTATCTTCTTATCCATATATGCATTTGGCAAGAGTTTTGCGAAGGTATCCTGCTGAAACTGCTGTAGCGTCAATGACAGCATTAATATCTCGCTCCCTTGATGCCATACTTACAGTGGGAAAGGATGAAAAGGGAGATGTTATAATTACTTGGGATCCACAGATTTGGGGCTTCAGACGATTGTAATCCCCTGAGCAGCTCAATACATGAATCATCTCGTAACATTATACCCAATTGGGTATAATGTTACTTCATTGGCTTACTACACGTTATTTTGTCATTGTCAAAGCAAATAAAACTTGAACTACGTTCTCCTATTGCTTGAGATTGGTATGCTTAAATAGGTACGCTCTATTTGGCAATGCTGATCGTATAATTAAGAAAGGGGCGTTGTTTAGAGAAGGTGTGTTCTTATGGAGAAGAAAGTTTTCGTACTAGGGCTCCCTGGAAGTGGTAAATCAACAGCGGCTCGTTATATCCAAATGTTAGCGCAAATCAATGGTTGGGTCCCTACTCGCTTTAACGATTATGATATTCTTTACGAGATGTTTGAAGCTGATGATGGAAGCCGATTTAGCAGTACAGAGCACGATGGTTTCGACGTTCACAACCATAGTGCCTTCGATGATGCATTGAAAGAAGTGGAAAAGAGGCTTTTACAGCGGAAAGCAGCCTCTCATAAGCAAAGTGAGCTAGTCATTATTGAGTTTTCTCGTAATGACTATAACAAGGCTTTGAAGCTGTTTGATCCGAAACTTTTACGGAAGGCTTCCTTTCTTTTTGTTGATGCTGATATACCTGCATGTAAACAACGTATCAGAGAGCGTGTTGCTCATCATTGTATGCCAGATGATCACTTCGTCTCTGAATATATTTTCGAGGCCTATTACCAAATGGATAATCGGCAGTATGTAGATTCGATCGCCTCTGGCCTCAACGAGTGCTGTGATATCAAGAGCGATAGAATACGAGTTATTGAGAACACAGGTGTAGTTCCAATAGTGAGTTTTCTAGAGCAGATCAACGCATTCGCTCCAATCATATTTGGAACGCCAATTTGCTGTCCAGAGCCTGCTTCTGTGATCGAAGAGATTGCTCCAAGCTATGTAAAGCGTAGTGATGAGAGCGAGCAAGCTAGCAAACCATTATTAATGGTAAGCTAATTCAGCGTATTTACACATTCGTTTTTTGGCAAACAGCAATTCAGCTGGCAGCACTTGCAAGTAAGGGGCAAGTGTTGTTGCCTTATCCTCAAAATTCATCTTCTTCTATCAAACAACAGTAACCCTCAAGAAGTATAGCCTGATAAGCCATGTTAATTTTGTATGTTTATGTGTTTCATGTTTTCATAATTTACTCATTTTTTAGAGAAAAACTCAGAACACATCTGTTGGCTGCTCTGGAGCCAGAAGAAATCCGGAGTCAACAAAGTATCAGTAATATTCCATGCAGATACTAATTGGCTTGTATATTTCATCATACTATGTTATACCTTGATGTATCGTTGTGTTTCAAGCTGTTTTTGAAAGATCATCAAGAGGTGTGTGGTATGACACGGATATTGTTTCTCTTAGGACTGCCGGGAAGTGGGAAATCAACTGTTGCCAGGAAGATAAAAGAGAAATATACAAATCTATCTATTCAGCACATTAGCGATTATGACATTTTGTACACGCTGTTTCAGAAAGATATGGAAAGTAAGGGGGGAAAGTTCGTTCCTACAAAGTATGGTGGTTTTGATGTGCTTGATTTTTCTATACTTGATTTAGCTTTGCAGAAGATGGAAAGAAGGGTTGTTGAGTTTATATATACTACGAAAAAAGCCGAGCTCATTATGATTGAATTTGCTCGCAATGATTATAATCATGCGTTTCGACAGTTTGGCTCTGATTTTTTGCAGGGGGCCTGTGTGCTGTTCTTGCGTGCTGATATAGATATTTGTAAGCAACGGATTCATGAACGTGCTGACCATCCATCTACTGACGAGGATTATTTCGTTTCAGACGATATTTTCAATGTGTATTATAACAATGTAGGTAGTTATGGCTTGCCATCCAATTTTGCAGCAGAGTATGGAATTGATGAGCAGAAGGTAAAGAGTATCGTGAACAACGGTGCGTATCATGATATTCTTGAAGAGCTTAAGCAATTCATTGACTTCATCCTCATGCAGCAAAAGGACAACTGACTTCCTCCAAGTTGATAGTTAGTTGGTTCTGAGGGATCTGCGAGTGTAGACTCTCTGCGATACACTAATCACAAACGACTCCTAACGATCAACAGAAAGAAGTGGAAGGTCTGAGGACGAGTATCAGCAATACCTACCTCTTTTGACACATTAACCGCTATCCAAAGGTTTATCTCCTATTCGCTTGATGGTACTCAAATGACTAGCGCAGTACACCATGCAAATGGTCGTGACCCTCCATGGGGACTAACCCTCAGATGAGCGCCTGAGCAACAGCTCGGCCAGCGACACGACCAGAGAAGAGGCAGCCGCCAAGAAAGGTTCCTTCCAGTGCCCGGTAGCCGTGCATACCCCCTCCACCAAAACCTGCTACTTCACCGGCAGCATAAAGACCGGGAAGCGGCTGATCATCCGCTTGAAGTACCCGACCAGAGAGGTCGGTTTTCACCCCTCCCAAGGTTTTGCGCGTAAGGATGGAGAGGCGCACAGCAATCAAGGGACCCGCGGAGGGATCGAGCAGCCGGTGCGGCTTCGCCACGCGAATAAGTCGGTCTCCCAGATAGGCTCGCGCCGCTCGGATAGCGGTCACCTGAGCGTCCTTACTGAACGGATTCCGTATCTCCCGATCGCGAGCAACAATCTCCTGCTCCAGTTCGGTGAGATCAATCAATGCCTCTCCCGTCAGTTCATTCATAGCGCGAACCAGATCAGGGAGGAAGCGCTGCACGAGAAAGTCCACGCCCTTTTTCTTGAACGCTTCAATGGGGCCAGGCGCACCGGGCAAGATCCGACTGAGTATCTTGGGGATGCTGCGACCCGTCACATCCGGGTTCTGCTCGGAGCCAGAGAGGGCAAACTCGCGCTCAATGATGCGCTGGTTGAGCAGGAACCAGGAATAGTCGTACCCGGATGTGGTAATGTGTTGGAGCGCCCCCAGCGTATCAAAGCCAGGGAACAGTGGGATCGGCAAGCGATGCCCTCGCGCATCCAACCACAGAGGTGATGGTCCACTCAAAATGCGGATCGCATGCTGGCTCCAGATCGGCGCATAGTTGTGAATGCCCTCTGGATAATGCCACATCCGATCAGGATTGATGAGATGCCCTCCGTTCATCGCGACGACTTCCAGCATGTGTCCGTCAACGTGGTCGGGTACCCCCGAAATCAGATGTTTGGGAGGAGGCCCCAGACGTTGCGGCCAGTTCCGACGCACCAGATCATGGTTGCCCCCAATGCCCCCCGAAGTGACAATCACCGCTTGCGCTTTGAGGTGAAATGCTCCCACCACGGTCCGCGAACTCGGCACACCTCGCTCAACAGTGCTTGGTTCCAACACCTCACCCTGGACGCCATCAACAACGCCACCGCTTGTGGACAGCGCAGTAACACGATGCCGAAAGCGTAGCGTCACCAGTCCTTGCCGCTCGCCTTCACGGACGCGACGGACAAATGGCTCTATGACCCCTGGCCCCGTACCCCAGGTGACATGAAAGCGTGGCACCGAATTGCCATGTCCCGAAGCAAGATACCCACCGCGCTCTGCCCATTGCACAATCGGAAATGCACGCAGCCCCTGTGTACGCAGCCAGGAGTATTTTTCCCCCGCCGCAAAAGCGACATAGGCTTGCGCCCAAAGTCTCGGCCAATGATCTTCGTCCCGATCAAATCCCGCGCTGCCCAACCAGTCCTGCCAGGCCAACTCATAGGAATCGCGAATTCCTAGCCATCGTTGCTCCGGTGAGTTGACAAAGAACAGGCCCCCAAAGGACCAAAACGCTTGTCCTCCCAACGATGCTTCTGGCTCCTGCTCCAGAATGATGACCTGTCGTCCTGCATCAATGAGCTCTGCTGCAGCGACCAGCCCCGCCAGACCAGCTCCAACAATGATCACATCTGCTTCATCTTTCATCTGTTCCTCTCCTTTTCGACAACGAGCAATTCATCGCTTCTCTTTTTTAACAACGAATGATACTTTGCTTGCTACCAGTCCACAGAACCATACTAAAGTAGACTCTATATGATACACTAATCACAGACAACTCCTAACGATCAACAGAACGAAGTGGAAGGACTGAGGACGAGTGGCAGCAACACCCAACCCTTTTGACAAATTAACCGCTATTCATCCGCAGCGGCGTATTACTATGGAGACCGGGCCGACTCCTATTGTGACGCGGCTGATGGATCTCTTTGTGCCTCTGGGCTTTGGGCAACGTGCTCTGGTTGTTGCTCCCCCCCAGGCTGGCAAGACGACTATTTTACGGCAAATAGCTGCCGCGGTCCTCAAGAACTATCCCGACGCCAGTTTATTTCTCTGCCTTGTCGATGAACGGCCCGAAGAGGTGACTGAGTGGCGTATGGAGGTACAGGGACCAAATGTCAAGCTCTATGCTTCCAGCTTTGATCAGCAAGCAGCTCGTCATGGACGGATCGTTGAACAAGCTTTGAATGATGCCAAACGGCAGGTTGAGCGCGGCAAAGATGTGATCATCCTGCTTGACTCACTGACACGTTTAGCTCGCGCTCATAATATGAGTAATGAGATGTGGGATCGGGGGCGTAACCAGCGCGGAGGCTATGGAAGTCGTACCCTCTCCGGTGGTATTGACGCACGGGCACTCGAAGTTGGGCGGCGCGTCTTCGGAGCCGCTCGTGCATTGGAAGAGGGTGGTAGCCTGACCATCGTTGCCAGTTGTCTCGTGGAGACCGGCAGTCGCCTGGATGAAGTAGTCTATGAGGAATTCAAGGGTACCGGCAACCTGGAAATACGCCTCTCTCGCGAACTGGCCGACCGTCGTATCTTTCCCGCCATCGATCTTGCCTCTTCCAGTACACGCCAGGAGGAACGCTTACTCTCTCCTACCGAATTGCGTATTATGGCCTCATTGCGTCGTAAACTTGCTGAACTTCCTCGCCGCGAAGTGACTGAACAGGTGCTCCGTCTGTTTGAAAAGACAAGTTCAAATGCCAAATTGTTAGAAGCGTTAACCAAACAGATTTGATTTCTTTACTCTTTGAGCGTCTGTTCTCTTGTTAAGCCTGCTATCTTTTGATAGCAGGCTGGCGACATATGATATACTACAGCAAATAGAGTCATCCAAGTAACAAAGATAGGAGAGCAAGCTATGCGCTGCCCCTACTGCAATGGCATTAACTCCGAAAAAGCACGGTTTTGTGTTCACTGTGGCCGTGATATGCAGGCAACAACGAGACAACCTGTTTCTCGCCAGCAGCCACCAACAACCGTACAAGGTTATCCTCCACCAACACAGCGTCAACAGCCGACATATACGCCACCAACGCAACCCCAAACGCAACAGACACCACGTGTGCGCCAGCAAGCTGTACCCTCAGCGCCAGTCGCTCCACCAGCGCCAGAGGCTCCCGCGCCGTTTCCGCCACGGACGATGGAACAATTGCAGGCACTGGAACAGGGTGCACTTGCCTATACCGTTGTGGATACGACGAGCCAGGGTGGACGAAAGAAACAGGTGCGTATCACCTATCCTCGGTGCGTTCCCTGGCAGCAGGTGGCGACACTGCTGAAAGCTCTACGAGAACAACAAGAGACCCGTTTTGAGACCATTGTCATTCAGGGCTATCTTCCACAAGATACCAGTCCCTACTCCTTTACTAATGGACAATTGACCTTTGACCGTAACGTGCGTCTGGGTAGCCAGACCCAGAATCGCTACCAGATTGAGACTGGCAACGGCTTTGAAAGTGGCTCAGTACGGATTGTCCTCTCAGAGTAATCAGGAAGACGTATGCAAGCCGTAGAGCTTATTTGCAAGAAACGTGATGGCCATATCCTCAGCACCGACGAGATAAACTGGCTGGTTGCGGAATACATGCGCGAGAATATCCCTGACTATCAAATGTCAGCATGGCTCATGGCGGTCTACTGGCGTGGGATGAATGTCCAGGAGACCAGCGATTTGACTCTGGCAATGGCCCGTTCCGGTCAGGAACTGCATGTACGCGATACTATTGCACCGGTTGTCGATAAACATAGTACAGGTGGAGTGGGGGATAAAGTCACGCTGGCGGTGGCTCCACTGGTCGCAGCCTGCGGTGTAGCCGTGGGTAAGATGACCGGACGCGGCCTGGGACACACCGGTGGTACGGTTGATAAGCTGGAGTCTGTGGCGGGTTTTCGTGCTTCACTCTCTCGCGAAGAGTTTCTGCGTATCCTCACCCAACATGGCATGGTGCTGGCTGGTCAGTCCAACGACCTGGCACCAGCAGATGGCAAAATGTATGCCTTGCGCGATGTGACCGGCACCATCGAAAGCGTTCCCCTGATTGCCGCCAGTATTATGAGCAAAAAGCTCGCTATTGGAGCTTCGCACCTGTTACTAGATGTCAAAGTTGGCAACGGTGCCTTTATGAAGACAGTAGAACAGGCCCAGCTGCTGGCTGAGACGATGGTTGAGATTGGAGGCCTGGCAGGATTACATACTGTCGCTGCCATCACCGCAATGAATCAGCCTCTAGGGCGTGCTATCGGTAATGCCCTGGAAATGGCTGAAGCTATCACTATTTTGCATGGTAACGGTCCACAGGATGTATCCGAACTGTGTTATCATGAAGCTGCCGAATTGCTCGTTATGACAGGCATAACAGCCAATGTGTTCGAGGCTGAGGAACGAGTTGAGCAGGCGGTGTGCTCTGGGGCAGCTGTTGCCAAACTGGCTGAGGTGATAGCAGCGCAGGATGGCGATGCCCGGCAGATTGAGCAGCCTCACTTGCTGCCAACTGCGCCTGTCCGCTCAATGCTGGTCGCTCCGCAGAGTGGCTATATTGCCGGTATTCAGTCCGAGCAGATGGGTCTGGCGAGCATGCATCTAGGAGCCGGACGCTTTAAGAAGGGTGACGAGATCGATCATCGCACCGGACTGGTTTTGCAGGCCAAAGTTGGTGACTATCGCCAGACTGGTGAGCCGTTAGTGGAGATTCACGCTCGCAGTGAGATGGAAGCCGACTCCGTTCGCGAGGCATTGCTGAACTGCTATAGCTGGAGTGATGCGCCTGTCGAAGTGGGACCGCTTATCTATGCGACTATTCGCCCTTGATAAGGGTAGCATGTTTTTAGGTAAAACATACGCTAAACTACTTCCGGTTCATGATCCTGCCGCCATTCTTTACAAGAGGGAGTATTGCCACTGAGTTGCACAATCCTCAATCTGTTAGAAGTCAGGCCAGATCGTGAGCGGTTTTGAATCATTAGTGTCTGTTTCCTCTCTAGTATGAGCTGTGAATTCCACTTCAACTGTGAGTAGATTCGTTTCGCTTTCCTGGTGCTCTCTCTTTATGGCGTCGCGCAGAGGGAGCACGAACTGCTTCCCAACTCCATCCACCTGAAACTCCCGGATGTCCTTCCCTGAGGACACTTTCACGCGTGCGGTTAGATATTCCGAGTGGCCCTCCGGCGTCACGCGATGGAGCCAGACCTTGAGTTCTTGAGCCTTTGTTTCATGTATGTGAATTGTCGCAGAGTACAGAGTAGGAAATTCGGGAATAACACCACTGGCAGTCTGGTACACGCGCTCTGCGTCGGCATAACCCAACTTCACAATAACTGAGGTGGCCACTTGACCGCTGTCGGTCACCATAAATGTGCCAGCATCTTCCTTTACTGAATCTTGCCGTATCTCGATCACCAGGCGGCGAGCAAACGCGCCCTGTCGCGCCATCAGATAGGTCGTTCCCAGGACAACGACTCCAACGAGGAGCGCCAGCACTCGTTGGAACGGGTCCTGCCAGATCAACAAGCCATGCAGGAACAACATACCTACAAGAGGAGCACCGGGAAGACCCCTGCCACCACAGGCACGGCGACCACTCCCACGAACCCCACCACCTGGGAGAATGACTCCAGTCGCTTGACTAACAGCCACTCGGTGAGCAGGAAGAGGAGGATCAGTGGACTGAGTCCCAGCCAAAAACGACCATATTCCCCTTGCGCCAGTTCTTTCATGCGCTTGAGCCGCATCCCCTTCTTCACACTCGCATCGTGTCGCCGCCCGGCCATTGCTCCAGGGGCGTCCAGCGCCTGCCAGATCTCTGGGGTCGCCTGCCGCCTGCGCCTGGCAGCGAAATGGACCTGGTACACCGTCTGGCCTTGCTCTCTAGCCTCCGACAAGGCCCCTTGCTCCACCAGACGGTTCAACATCATCTGGCTTGCCTGCTCTGTTTGATCCAGGAAGCTGGCCACCTCCTCAACACTCGTCTGCTTTCGACCGGCCAGCCACCTGACCAAGGCCGTATCAGGAGTGTCTAGTCTGCCAGCCATCTCCAGCACATCGAGTCCCAACGTATCCCAACCGCCTTCGTACACTAACCGCATGGAGGTCACAACTTGCACTCGGACGCTCTCTGCGCTTGCCGTCACTATTTTTAACGCTAGGTCTATGCCCTGCGCGGGAAGTTTTGGAGTCACTTCAGCGAGCACATTGCGTGCTTCCCAGGTCGTCTGCATCCCAATCTCAAAGTGGCGCGTGTCCCCTTCCCGTTGGATACCCAGGCGAAACTGCGGTTGGGCGGCTTTCAGGCCCAGATATGTCAACGTCAGGCTCAGATCGGTTTTCCCTCGAGGAGTCAACATGAGTTTCCCTTGTCGTCGTCCAAGGACCAGCGTATGCCGGGCTTGACCAGGGATCCACTCCCGCACCGTGAGGAAGAGTGCCAAACTAAAGTGGATGGAGGCCATGCCCATGGCAAGAATGGCATAGATCGTTCCAAGTACGATCACGGCAGGGCCAACGAGGGTAGCAAGTGGCCCGAGAGCCGTTCCTGAGAAACCTGTCAGGGCCTGTGGAGCAATCGCTCCATTGACGGCCACGACCCAGAGGATATAGAGTACCAGCACACTCGCCTGCGCCGCCACACACCCCTGAGTCAAGGAGCGTCCGCTTGGGTCGCGCTGGAGCACGGTTCTGGCACAACTGTTCACGGAGAAGTGACCGAAGTAGGCGGTAAACGCTACGCCGAAGACCAGGCCCAGCAGAGCCGGTTCGAAAGCGGTATCGTTGAGGAAGGGGACATGCACGTACAGCAGGTGTTCCAGCCGGAAATGTCCCAGAGCAAGCAGAGACAGAATCAGGACGAGGCCCAGGTTGATCGCTCCTACGACCAGGGCACTTGTGACGGTCGCTTGCAAGGTCTTCTGTCGAACAAAATAGATGCCAAGCAGGAAAAGCACTCCCGCCCAGGCTTCGGGAGGGATCGGGGTGGCTGCGGCCAGGGTGAGTGAGAATCCAAGATAGTAAGCGAACAGGAGCATAAACGTGAAGGCCACCACCGTTGTCGTCAGCAGGATTGAACCAGGTCTTCCCAGGTAGTTCCCGACCAGCCGACCCAGGTAGCTTCCCTGGTAGCGGATCGACCCGCTGCGCGTCACCGCTTCCGCCATGGCGGCGATCGTGAGCGTATTGATCACTCCCATAACGAAGAGGATGACCACCCCAGGCAGCGGACCCAGGCCAGCCAGGGCGATGGGCAGCGCGAGGATCGATGCGCCAACCGTCTCGGTGAAGGTCAGCGCGTAGGCCGTCCAAAACGGGGGTAAGTTCTCGAGCCAGACGCCCAGCTTGTTCCACCGCCAGCGCACCCAATTGAGAAGACCTAGCTGCCTGCTATAGATCATCTCAAGCGGCTGATGATACTGGAGCTGGAAGGCTTGTTGTAGCCCTTCGCTGTCCAGTCCTACTGCCTCCCGAATGTGGGGAATGTCGCGCTGGGTAAGGCGGTACTTCTCTGCCAACAGGTGGGCCAGGGTGGCTTGCAGAGTCAGATTGTGTGGCACCAGGGATTGCCACTGGAGAGCATAGCGTTCCAGATCGTGGATCGTCGGACGCACAGGTAGTTCGCGGCCCTCGCCGAGGGCCTCAAAGAACGCCAAGTTCTGCTGCTCAGCGATCTCTTCGGTCAGATAGAGATCGACCGTTCGTCGTGATTCCATCATGAGGTAGGCGGTTCGGCTCTCAATTTGGAAGAGGAGCAAGCGTGCTCGTTTGGCTGAAAAGCCGCCCAGCACCTCGGCGGGTGTGAACAGTTCATCGTCGGTTGGCATAGTTCACTCCTCCTTCAGTGGGTCTGGCATGCCAGGTAGTTCCTCTCTCGGGCAGCAAACCCCGCTCCTACATTTCCAGAACCTGTGCGGCGATCTCACGCACTCCCCGGCTGTAGGGATGGTCAGGGTAGGTCAGGCTGAAAATGCCTGCGCTGCCGAGTGCAATCATTTCTTCCGAGACGGGTAGGAGGCCAGCGACAGGAGCCTCATAGGCCGTTTGGACCTGCTGCCGTATGGAGGTCATGTCCAGCTTGGGTAGCACTTTGTTCACAACAAGCAGCAGTCGCTTCACTTTGAGTTTACGGGCGACTTCGATGGTCACTGCCGTTCCCTGGAAGTCTTGCTGATCGGGTCGTAAGATGAGAACAAGGATATCGGAAAGTAGAAGGGAGAGGAGAGTTTCCTCATTGAGGCCCGGATGGGTGTCGATGAGGAGGTAATCGAGCCGAAAGGTCTTGATCAACCTGCGAAAACCATCGGTGAGCAAGTTGACTTCATAGCCTTCGCGTAACACCCGTGTGATCTCACCGACCTTAATGCTGGAAGGGACGAGGTAGAGTGCACCACCCTGAACTGCTGCCGAGCTCAGGGTGGCTGTGACATCGTGCGCTGCCTGCTCGATACGGCACCGTCCGTAGAGGTAGTCGTTGAGGGTCAGCCCACTGGTCTGCCCATCCATGCCAAAGAGGACATGCAGCCCTGGTGATTGGATATCGGTATCGATCACCGCAACCCGTTTTCCCTGTTGCACGAGGCAACTGGCCAGATTGGCGGTGAGATTAGATTTGCCTGTTCCCCCTCGATACGAGTGAATAGAAACGATCGTAGACATGAGAACGTCTATCCCTTTCTGTGGTTGGCTTGATGATGAACTTTAAATAATAAATCTGGAGACACCTGCTCCTTCGATGGCAAGGGCCTGGCAGACGCGCTGGTACTCCTGCTCCAGGCGGGTAACCAACTCTGTCGCCCCTTCGACCGTCCTGTTTTTGCCGAGCGTCTCCAATTCAGCACTGAATTCGGCCATCGTGTGTGCTCCCAGATTGTAACTGCTGCCCTTGAGGTTGTGGGCAACACGCCGAAGCTGCTCCGGCTGCTCTTGGGATACCGCTTTGTGTAGTGCTTCTAGCAGAGAGGGTGTCTCCAACTGGAAGGCCTCGGCCAGTTCCTGGACGATATCTGGCTCTCCTTCTGTCTGAAACTGACGGAGTTCGGACAGCACTGTTGGATCGAGGGCAGGTGCGGCTTCCTCTTGTTGTTGTGCATAGCCAGTGGTTGGGGTCGCAACCTCTGGGACCAGGGCTTCCTGTAATGCGTTGACTTGAATCGGTTTGGTGAGATAATCATCCATGCCAGCAGCCAGGCACTCCTCACGGTCGCCCCGCATGGCATTAGCGGTCATAGCCACAATACGCGGACACTGCTCAACAGGCCATTCCTCATGAATGGTCTGTGTGGCTTCCAGACCGTCCATCTCGGGCATCTGCACATCCATCAAAATCACATCATACCTTTGCCTCTGTAATGCCTCCAGCACTTCCAGACCGTTTGCAACGACATCAGCCCGGTAGCCCATACGCTCTAACAGGCGCACAGCCAGTTTCTGGTTAACGGTGTTATCTTCAGCCAGCAGGATATGCAACGGCAGTCGCTGACCCAAAGCGGTATCAAACTGTCCACGGGTTGCCTCTGTTGGTGCAGGTACAGATTGCGTGTGTTCTTGCTCGGCAAAGAGAGCAACCAGCGTATTGTACAGTTGTGAAGGCTTGATCGGCTTATGCAAAAAGGCAGCAAACTGCACACCGTGCGTATCAATGTCGCGCTGTCCTAAAGAGGTCAACATGATCAGGGGGAATGTTTGACCGTTGCGAGAGCGGTGAATCTGCTCAGCGAGCATCAGTCCATCCATGTCGGGCATCTGCATGTCCAGAATAGCCACGTCCAAAGGCACATCAGCCTGAAGCTGGGCAAGTGTCTCCTGGCCGGAAGCATACGCATAGGGGAGCATGCCCCAGGACTGCGTCTGCAAGGTGAGGATGGAACGGTTCGTGGCGTTATCATCTACAATCAGAATGCGCTTTCCCCCGAGGTGGGGCTGGTGAGCATCCAGATAGAGGGGTGAGAGAGTAGAAGCCTCCTGGGCCAGGAGGGTGAAATGAAAGGTCGAGCCAACGCCTGGTTGGCTTTCAACCCACATAGTCCCGCCCATCAGTTCGGCCAGACGCTTACTGATCGCCAGCCCGAGGCCTGTACCACCATAGCGCCGGGTCGTTGAGGTATCCACCTGACTGAAGGAGTGGAACAGGCGGGCCTGTCCTTCCTCGGAAATCCCGATGCCGGTGTCCCTGACCGCCACATGCAGTTCATAGAAAGGCAAGTCATCATGGTCAGGTGTACGCACCAGTCCCTCGTCATCTTTGTGGCTGGCTTCAACTGAGAGGACAACTTCACCCTCCTGGGTGAATTTGACGGCGTTGGAGAGGAGGTTCACCAGGATCTGGCGCAAGCGCGTCACATCGCCATAAACCGCCGCTGGAACCCGCTCGTCCAGCAGGTAAGCAAGGTCTACACCTTTCTCGGTGGCTCGCGCTGCTACCAGGTCAAGGGCCGACTCCCCACACTCACGCAGGTCAAAGGGCTGCTGTTCCAGTTCGAGTTTGCCCGCTTCAATCTTAGAGAAGTCCAGAATGTCATTGATGATGGTGAGGAGAGTGTCGCTGCTTGCACGCACGGTTTCAGCGTACTCACGCTGCTCGTCGGTCAAGTGTGTGTCGAGCAGTAAGCTGGTCATGCCAACGATAGCATTCATCGGCGTGCGGATTTCGTGGCTCATGGTGGCCAGAAAGGCACTTTTTGCCTCGTTGGCCGCTTCAGCAGCAACTCTGGCCTGCTCTAAGGCTTCCTCTGCTCGCTTCTGGTCAGTGATATCTCGTAAGACAATCAAACGACCGGCGAAGGAACCGCTGCGATGGTACAAAGGCGAAATACGCAGATCAAAGGAGTGGAGCATCTCACCTACAGTCAGGGCCATTTCCTCATGTACTTCCATGACGCCGTGATAGCGTTCGACCTGTTCAGGCCAGCGTGATGCCATCTCGGTAAGTGGTTGTCCAACCAGTGCTGAAAGCGGACGCCCCAGAATACCTTGTGCAGCCGGGTTGAGGTCGGTAATAAGGCCGTGCTTATCCAGGACAATCACGGCATCGCTCATATTATCGATGACCGTATTGCGTGCCACTGGCACAACATCCAGGAGCCGAAAGTGAAAGAGGCTCCACGCCATCGCTAGACCGGTGATCGTAAACGCGAAAGGGGTGAGATCTAAAGCAGGGAATGGACTCAAGCCAGACAGCGTTAGGGCATTGGCTGCCCAGGGGGTCAGCGCGGCAATCAGCAAAGCACTGGCTTGCCCTCGAAAGAGAGATGCTGAACGAATGTGCATCTGGATGAACCGACCCAGCAAAAGGGTGCCGAGCAAAATCAACAAGTAAGAATAGGAGATCGTGACCCAGAACCAGGGACCGTTCGTGAAAGTCAGCACTGAAAACGAGGCACTGCTCACCAGTCTCATGCTACTGCTGATCAGACCGTGCAGACTGTTCGTCCAGACGAGCAGCTGTGTGATGAGCGGTTGAATGGCCAGGAGAACTACTATGCGAGGCTTCAGCCAGTGTCCTTGGTCTGTATACTGGAGCGCGAAGGCGAGCCAGGCCGCTGGTACGATGCCAGAACCCAGCCATGTCAGGTTGTCCCAAAAAAGTTTGGTGGGCAGGTCAGGGCTAACCAGTTCTACTGCGTATGTCAATGACCACTCAGCCACGCCGAGCATAAGGAGGCCGAATGCCGTTGCACCAAGCGTAGAGCGGCGTTGCCATGCAGCGAGTACGAGCCAGACGGATACCACCATGGAGGTGACCTCGGGCAACACATATGGAGTAAACTGCCAGTGCATCCTTGCGCCTCCTTCACACCTCATTGTCCAGCTTTTTGACCGTGTTCCCTTGCAATCCGCCTTCTTCGTCGGCCCTGACTCTGTTGCGTAGCTTTTGCGCTTTGCCCAGCAACTGCTGGAAGTACTCACTTTCCGTGATGTCGGCGACCTCGCGGGCCCGCCTTTCCTGGTCAATTTCGATGCGGAATTGCTGCACCTGTCGTTGCAAGGGAGCTATTTCATAAGCTTGAAAGGGAGTTGTGGACGACTTTTCTGCTTTGAGTGTATCATATATGCCAGAGCTTCAGCAAGTATTTCCGGTTCTCAAAGTTTCCGGTTCATAACCTATGTTTTACCCACAAAATATGGTTTCCCCTTGATTGTCAGTTCCCAAAAATCGGCTGTGGGGCGGCTGGGATCGTTGGCTCCGCGTGTCAGGAAGACATGCCCGTTGCCGTCACACGCTGCCGTTCCCAATAGTGAGCCACCGGAGGGAAGCTGTACCAATGGCGTCCAATGCAGGGTTTGCAGATTCACTAGCCATGTTTGCCCCAGTGTGTTATTGTGCTGTGCGTCATAGCCTCCAACCAGCACAAGTTGATTCTGTCCGAGCAAACAGCTTGAGGCCCCGCTCAGTAACACAGGTGCGCTAGCCTGCTGCAATTGCCAGCTATTCTGGGCTGTATTATAGCGATAGATCTGCTCGGTAGGTGAGCTTTGCCCTGCATCGGTCGAACCTCCGAATAGGAGAATGCCACCTGTTCCATCAGCAGCAAGCACGACGTAGCCCAGTCCTATCGGCAAAGGGGCCAATGTATGCCATTGTTGGGTGCTAATATCGTAACGATACCAGCCTATGCCTGCCGCTCCGTGGGGATCACCTGCTCGCAAAAAGCCCTGAGTGATATAGAGATGTCCCTGATGATCAGCAATCATGGCTGCCCCAAAGCCAAGCGAGATCGCACCGGGCGGGGCTATTTTCTCTACAGTTCCTGTCTGGGGTGCGTATCTATAAAGCAGCGATGCGACGGTATACGTATTCGATGAGTAGCCAGCGGTAAAAAAGAGCGAGTTGTGTTCATCAAGGGCTACTGCATTATTGACCATGCCTGGGAAGTTTTGCACACTGAGCACCTCCCAGTGAGCCGCCGCGATGTCGTAGCGGTAGAGATTGCGATCATAGCGCGGTGTAAGTTTAGGGCCACGAAAACCACCACTCATATAGACGTATGCCCGTCCCCCTATTTGTACATAGGTGGCTGCATTATCGGCTTCTGGGGAGGGAAGTGAAGGTAAGACCTGCCATGTGCCCGTCGGTACAGTAACTGTTGTGACCGTGGGGGATGCCTGCGGTTGCTGTACAAGAGAGCTGTAATAGTGGGAGAAGAAGGGATAGATATTTACTGAGGCCACAACTAACACAAGTATCAGTAACAACCCGATTAGCACCGAAAATACTCGGCGCAACGGATGTGTTGAGCGAGGTGGTGGCAATGGGAATTCTTCCGTTTCTTCACTTTGTACCGGCCCTGCTGTTGCACCAGGAGGTAAAGGTAGTGGTGTTAAACCCATAGAGGAGGAGCGCATGCTTAGATTTGCGTCGATAGAGTCCAGTTGGCTCTCTACCTGCTCTTCCTCTAATTTTTCGCGACGCACCTCTTGTAATGCCTCGCGAGTCTGTTGGCGCTGCTGCATATCTATCGTAGGCTGAAAGATATCCATCTCTTTTTCGCCAGGCAGTGGAGCAAAAACAGGCAAAGATAGTGCCTCCGGTGTGCCACCTGTTTCTACCTCGTGGAGCGTTCGAGCATATGCACGCCGTTCCTCAATGCGGTAGGCTCGTTCTAAGGCCAGATAAAACGCATGGGCCGACTGGAAGCGGTACATTGGCTCGACACGGGTAGCAACCGTAACAAGCCCGCTTAACACCGCTGAAATAGCCGGATTGAGCTGGCTGAGCGGCTCCAATGCGCTATTCATCCCCGACGGACGCTTGCCACTGAGCATCTCATGGAGAATAACACCCAGGCTGAACAGGTCTGAGCGAGCATCGGTCTGTGCATCACCCTTATATTGTTCCGGTGAGGCATAACCCGGTGAACCGAACTCGGTAGTATCATTATTCTGTCCCTCCTTAAAGTAACGAGCTATGCCAAAATCGACCAGCATCACCCTTCCATCCGGTGAGAGGAGAATATTCGAAGGTTTCAGATCGCGAAAGACCACCGGTGGCCTTTGTTTGTGCAGGTAGTCCAAGACATCACAGAGTTGGATGGCGTAGTTCAGTGCTTCAAGCGGTGGCAGGGGTGCCTGCTTATACATATACGCGCTCAAAGTCGGGCCTGGGATGTAGTCCATCACCAAGTACCAGTAGCCATCCTCAATGAAATAGTCATACAGCAAAGGCAGCGAGGAATGTTGGAGACGTGCCAGTAGCAATGCCTCACGCAGAAAGCGATCGCTATGTACACCGCCACTCAAAGGAAAATCCTGTTCGGTCAGCTTATACTTCGAGGTACGACGCAAAAGCAATTCTGTATGCAGCAAATGCTCTAATTCTGCTCTGACCACTTCAGGTACAGGCTGATCAACTATCCCCTGCTTCACAGCAAATGGTATCTGGAGTATCGTATGCGAGGCCAGAAAAACCCTTCCCATACCACCCTGCCCCAAGATTTTCTCTACCCGATATTCACCATTACGGAGCAAGTGCCCAATAAAATTTTCGTTCCCTCGCGCTTGCGTTCCTGGTATTCCCGACATGATGCGCTCATCCCTTCCACAAAACCGTCAGCAACCCTTTCTATTCATCTTAATAAAGGATGACCTTTTCGTCAACAAGCAACAGAGAAAAGTACTGGAAACTCTGAAATTAGCCTATCGGGCGACCACAAGGGTCGCCCTCTGGAACTTAACTACGCATTGGGATTGCCGACACTGACCACAGTGTTAGCAGGAAACTGGACTTTAACCTTGACCGAGACGTTGTTTCCGATGGCCTGGGCATTCCCACCGAAATCAGTGAGGACCGCCGTCTGGGGAATGGTGTAGGTATAACTCTGGATACCGACCGTGATGTGAAGGACACGATCCGCTCCCACGGCACTGGTCGTCATACCAGTATACGCGACGACGTGTAGGTCCGGATCACCTGGCTGCGCAGGCTTTAAGATGGTGGCTGTGAAGCTGCCATCCGGGTTGGCAGCTGAGTCCATATCGACGGAGGTTCCCACCGTCGGGAGGTTCCCACCAAAGGCGGTGCGATCGGTTTGGGCAGTGATCGCCATCGTGTATGTCTGCCCATTGGGTGCGCTCATAACCAGACTGCTATTCGTGATGCTCTTCACGGGGCCGATAAAAGAGATGCCTCCGACTTTAAACGCGACCGGTGAATGAGCGACGGTGGGTGAGGCCACTGGTTGGGTTGCCGAGGTGGTTGTGGTTGTGGACACTGGCGTTGCCGAGGTAGTCGTGGCAGTGCTACTGGTCGTTGACTGACCAGGAACCCCGCTATTGCCCGCACATGCGGTGAACATCATCATCAGAACAAAAACGCCGGTACACATGAGCGTACCGTACAGACGACGAAATGGAATGGTGTACATAGTTCTCTCCTTGCATCTTATCTGAGCTTTTCGGCTCATAGCTGTTTCTCAGCATTCTCCACTATTGACCGTATCTGATCAACGATGATACTCCTGTTTTTTCGCATGACACTATGTGCTATTACACAAGAGAATAGTGAGTGTGTTCACCTTTCGAGGAACTGCTCAACTTGACTTTGTACATTTGGGGGAAAAGGACATCAAGAAGCTACTTTATGTAGGTAATACGAAAGGAAAACTTTTTGCCATTGGCTTATGAGGAACAGAGCTTAGCCTTGTGGCCATAACCTGCCCAGCCAATATCCTATGGCCCATTTCTTACGTTTATCTGGCTTGCTACCACGCCTCACTTGCTCCATGGCCTCACGCCTCACTGCCAATCGTAGTCCAACTCGGGGCAATACTTTATTAATAGTTCTCATCGCCAGTGAACCGGAGAGAGAATACCAGAGAGGTCGCATAAGACGCCATAGAGCAAATGCGCTGGCTTGCCGACCCAGTTGTAACCATGCGCTGATCCAACCTATGCCCTCAGCTAAGGAAAGCGTCTTGAAGGCTAGCGTATAGATCTTAGGGTAGTAGCGTGGCGTGTTGAGCACAAGTCGGGTATAGTCGAGCCAACCGATCCGATCTTGAAAAAATGCTTTTGTTACTTCCGGCCCTAGATCGTGAAGGACGCGACAGAAGACATTCAAGGTCTCGTTGACCTGCCATGCTGGTTCAATGTGTTCTGGTTTGGCGATCATAAATTTGCTAAAGGCACGGGCTACAGCAGGGACGGCCTCTGAGGCACGAATATGGTTGAGATCTGCGGCCCGTAAACATTTTGTCTCTAATGCCTGTGCTAACAATGTGGTGATACGGCGCAAGTTGCGTACATAGGAACCAAAGCCACAGAAGGTGAGAGGAGACTGCAAGGCAGCAGCATCGCCAAGTGAAAGTACACGATCATAAGCCAGTACCTTTGCTTGCTTTTGCCACGGCAGGGCAACATTATAGCCCGCCGGAATAAAGCCATAGACCGGCTTGATAATCTCAACGTTGGAGGTATCTTTATACGATGGCAACTGCTCAAAGAAACACTCAAACAACTCAAGTAGGTTGACCGTGTCGCCCGCCTCAGCATAGTGGAAAAGATAGATGGCAACCTGATCATTGGCACCAGGAAAAGCTTCCCAGATCAATTGCTGTCCCTTATGAGCATCCTCTGTCGTAACCAGTATCTCTCCAATGGCGGGATCAATGGCTCCTGCTGCCTCATCCTGCTTATAGCCACGTGCGACGGTGCCAACAGTAGGGCAGACCAGGGAAAATGGTCTGCCACAGTTCAACTGGCAGGCAATGGGCGAGGTTGACCCCATGCCATCAATGAGGAGCTGGGCAGCATTGCTATGTTTTTGCCCATCGTCATCTAGCACATCAACCGTCACACCTTCGGATAGTTGTACGGCACAGCCCACAAAGGTGGTATTGTGCAAGATGACATTGGGTTGACCGCTATGCTTGTGTTCCAGTATCTTGCGTATGCATAGCGCAGTCAGTTTTTCAGCATCAATGGCTACATCCAGAACACCTGTTAAGTGTAGCTCAGCAGCTGGCACCCCAATATGTGCCGCATGAAAACGTACCAATCCATCACGATACTCCCGTTGTACGACCGTTTCAAGCTCATCAGGTGTGAGTAATCCTACCGCTAGCAACTCCCGTAGTTCATCTCGCGAGATGTTCCACTCACGATGCACCGCTCCCACTGTAAAGCGATCAAAGACCAGTACACGTAAGCCGTAGCATTGGGTCATGACGGCTGCATGGAGCAGGTTCAGCCCACCACCCGCGTAGATGATGTCAAAGGTATCCACGGTGGGTACGGGTACACGATCTGCTGTAACGACGACTTGGGTATACTGACGTGTTGTACCGGACAACAGCATGTTTTGCCACGTGGCGTTTAAGTCCTGTATCCGACGCAGATGCGCTGCTCCCTGGGGAATGTTGGCAAAGGCTGCTGTGAAATGGGGGTATTGGGAGGCTAAATGTTCAATCGATGTTGGCATAGGAAACTTTCTCCCCAATCGTCATATATACCTCCCATCGTCGGCTACGGATACACTCGGAGCGACGACGTAGCCCTTGCTGTTCCAAGGGGATGTGTTGACCGAACCAGGCATCTTGAACTACTTCAGTCGTGACACCTGTACCAGTATCGCGGTCAAGGTGCAGTATGTCCGGTTGCCCTGTATGGGAATTACGCTCCAAATCGTGATGCAGATTACGTGATTTGCGAGGGCCGAAGACTGCTGACGGACCATAGACAAACATCTGCATGATGACCAGCAAAGGCTGCAAAAAGCCTACTGGCAGCAGGTTCGCACCTTCAATGACCATCAGGCAACCACCGGGGCGCAAAACACGCTCTACCTCGGAGATGGTGTCAGGATCGTAAATGTATTCAGAGGGAAATGTACTGACCACAGTATCAAATGAGGCATCAGGGAAGGGGAGATGTTGGGCAGAGCCTTGTAGTACCCGGTTGCCTGCGCCCACGTTGCGCCGTTGCAGGGTATTGCGTGCGGCAGCTACCATTGCGGGAGAGTGTTCAACGGCACGACAATCATACCCTGCCTCAAGCATATCAGCCAGTAGATCCCCCAGACCGCAGCCTAGCTCCAGTACATCATGACCTTTGAGGCGGCTCAGGACGAGACGTTGCCAGACACGCCATTGGCCGGCAAAGGGGACAGTGCTAGCGAAGCGATAGAGGTAACGATTTTTGTAGAGCGTCTCAAAAAGCCATTTACGCACATGCGGCGTCACTGCTCACCTGCCTTGATAAAGATATTCAGTAATTCACTCAGGTTCTCGATGATTAAATCCGGCTGCACATTCCGTTTGTAGACCTGTGCCAGCATATAGTCATCATCGGTGGTATGCATCCCCTGTGGTACAGGCTCAGACTGCGCTTCTACATCTGGAGCGGGACTGTGTTCACCTTTCTTTGTTGCACTTGAAGTGAACGACCGATGTACCGAGGCACGTGCATGGGCCTTGGGTTTCCAGATGGCCAACATGCCCAGCTTCTTACTTCCGGAAATATCCGAGAGCAAGGAATCACCAACCATCGCTGCCTCTTCAGGTGGGGTATTGAGGGCATTGAGTGTATGTAAAAAAAGAGCGGGATTGGGCTTGCGGATACCGAGATCGATGGAGATGGCAATGTGGCGCAAGTCAAAGTAGTCCAGCAAACCCATCGCTTGCAAGTCTTCATAGAAAGGCTGACCACCCCAATGTCGATTGGTGACGACGCCCAGTTGAAAACCACGCTCCTGTAGTGCCTTCAGCGTAAACAGTACATCCTCAAACAGAGGACGCGATTCAGGAATACGCACACGTAGTGCCTCAAAGATAGCCTCACCACTGCTTGTATCAAGATGTATGCCCCATTTGCGGAGAGCATGTACAACCGCCTGCCCCCCGTCTGGCTCAAGATAAGGATTCTGGCGAATAGCTTCACGGATGTCTGCCTCGATAGCTTCATGGAGATGCTTGCCCAGTTCTTCATCTGAGGCTGAGAGATGGGAGACAACTGAAGGAGCTACACATGTACGTAACAAGGCAGCTGCTCGCATGTTCGATGCCGTTTCCACACGGTGCCAGACATCCAGGTCATTACGCGACCAGAGTGTATCGCCGAGATCAAACAAGATAGAGCGAATGGTGCGTCCGGTTAGAACTGGCATTGGCTTCTTTGGCAAAACTCCTCCCTCAATAATTCTTGACTTGGAGAGTACGTATATACAAGAGGTGTGATCGCACACCTCTTGTATATACGTACTCTCCAAAGGCTATTATGCCAGTGAACTAGCGCGAGCGAGCATCGGCTTCATCGGCGGAGAGTACTTCATCGACTAGACCATACTCAACTGCTTGGTGGGCCGAGAGGTAGTAGTTACGGTCAGAGTCTTGCATAATGCGCTCTGTCGTCTGGCCGGTGTGTTTCGCCAGGATTTCGTAGATGCTACGGCGCAGGCGCAGAATTTCACGAGCGGTAATTTCGATATCCGCTGCCTGACCTTCGGCACCACCGAGCGGCTGGTGAATCAGCACAGTTGAGTTGGGCAGGCAGAAGCGTTTACCCTTCTCACCAGCGGTCAGCAGTACTGCGCCCATACTCATGGCCATACCCATACAGACCGTTGAAACGTCCGGCTTGAGCCACTGCATGGTATCGTAGATGGCCAGACCAGCATAAATGCTCCCGCCAGGGGAATTGATATACATGTTGATGTCTTTAGTTGCATCCTCGCTCTGGAGGTAGAGCAACTGTGCTACGGTAATATTGGCAACAGTATCATCAATCGGCGTACCGATGAAGATAATACGCTCTTTCAACAAGCGAGAGAAGATGTCCCAGCCACGCTCACCACGCGGCGTTGACTCGACGACATTGGGAACATAGACGCCTCGCGGCTCCAGAACTTCACGAGTTTCTTTGACCCATTTCGGATCTCTTGGATTAAAGATGCTAGCCATTTTAGCTCCTTCTTATCTTAAACAACCACCGGTTTTCTCTCCGTTATACAATAGGTAGAATAGGCCGTTGGTAAAAAACATAGTGTGCAGAGAAACCCACAAAAGCGGGATCATGTATCGTTATGATAGCACTTGTAGCATACAAACGCAAGAATAGGGTAGGTGCGTATTTGCAACTTAATAAACTTGGCCTGTGCCTTTACACGGCTGGCAGACCTGCTCTATGTAGATCAATCCGTCCTCACAATGGGGACAATTTACCATGTTCTCGGTGCCATCGTCTGCATAAATAATAATTTCGCCTGTACCGTCGCACTTAGGACAAGTGGCACTGATAGTAAGCACACCGGTGCCGTTGCAAATTTCACATCTCGCCATCTGAGGTCTCCTTTTAGCGCATGGGTTCGCGTCTGGGATTCTGGCGACGATAATCCACCGCTCCGTTCATAATCACTGTGGTAACTAATGCAGTATCGGAGAGACGGGATTGAATGCGTTCATCCATCGTGGTCAGACCTTGTCTGTTAGCTGTGATAACCGTGGGGAAGCCAGCGTTGTAGCGGTAATTGAGAAGCTGGAACAGTTTCTCGCTGGTCCAGGGTGAGCTTTGGTGAGCACCGAGATCATCCAGTATGAGCAGTTCAGCTTCGCGCATTTTGGAGAAACGTTGATCATATGCCTCTGTGGCATTCGACCCAAAAGTTGAACGCAGATGGGCGAGCAGGTCAGGGACAACCGTAAATAGAACAACGGCTCCATTACTAAAATTGTAGTTGGCAATGGCAGCCGCAAGATGCGTTTTGCCACAACCATTCGGCCCTATCAGCACAAGCCAGCCATCAAGATTCTGGGCAAAGCGAGAAGCTTCTTGAAAAGCCTCTTGTACTGAAGCATGGACTCCTGGAAATTGCGTTTTAAAATTACTAAAGCTTTTATTGCGGAAATCTTTTAAATCGGATAACTCAAGTAATTCCTGCCGTCGCTTCTCTTTCTTCTCAGCCTCTTTGCATTCGCAAGCTACTGGCTTACCAAAATTCGGATGTCCAAAAGGAACATCTATACGTAGATACCCGGCTCCTTGACATTTGGGGCAGACACCCTTTGGTGCTGGTGGGCGTGGTATTGCCGCAGGCAGCTGTTGTTGAGCCGACTCGCGTACTACAATCTGACGATTAGGTTGCCCGTAGTGGCCCTGTTGCACACGGCGTCCTTCCTCATGCCTATCTCGTCCCATGCCGCTCATAGTATGGGGAGTAAGTGGCTGCGTATGACGATGATAGTGCTGCACCTCCTGGGGAAGAGCCTGCGGTGCTGGTGGCTGTGTCTGTGATACTTGCAGTTCGCGCACTTCACGTATCTCGTGTACGCTATGAGGCGGAAGTGAGGAGCTTTCTGGCCCTTGATAGGTCATACGTGGCAACTGGCGCGTCGCGAATGGACCATGAGCTTGTTGAGGAACAAGCTTTGAAGTCATCGGCCACTCACCATCTTGCGAGGTAGTAGGAGCAACAAAGGTTGTCTCCACAGGTGTGTAACCGTAGCGTTGCATTGGTGAGTGCGGATGGGTTTCGTCTTCCCAATCAGCGTAGCGCATGCCCTCTTCCCAATCCTCTTGCACGTCGGCGGCTGGCAGCGAGGGATACGTGTCGTAGTAATCCCCTGTCCTCCGTGGTGTCCTCATCTCTTGATCGTCTCTATATCCGAAAGAGCGGGCGTCTGACTCATTGGCATAACCTTGAGGCGTCGGTGCTTGTTGAGGTGGGTGTTGATAGTAAACAGCATCTCGGCGATCAATATCTCTCTGGCTCGATACAGCGGCATCGGCAGAGCGGCTTTGTAGGTAGCGTGTACGCGCATCGTTGCGCTTGCCCATTGCTGCATTAGTTGACTTTTGTTGCGCCTGTGGTGGAGCTGGTTGGCTTGACCGCGCCGTTTGTTCGGGCAAAGGCGCACGACGGGTAAGCGGTAGCCTTAGTCGTTGCCCATGTGCTTGAGCAGGTGTTCCCTCACTGGATGGGTGCGACTGCTGTTCTGGTATATGTTGGCGGCGTTGAGCCGTTCTCATCATAATATCATTCAGGCGTTCCATACTTGCCTGCCTTCCGTTTCCCAGCGCCTGAGAATTGCGCTGATATAGTTCCACTTACGTTTATTATGCTGGACAGCTTCACGAAACGCCGCCTCGATCCACTCTGGCGGATACTGTTCGGCGGCATCTTTTAATTGGTCGGCAATTAAGGGCGAAAGTAAACCAATATTTTGTTCATATAAGACAAAAATATTTGGACGCTCTACTTGCACATGAACATTGCGTGATAGTTCCTTCTGACCATTATACGCGCCAGCCGGAACCGCGATTTCACTCTCCTGCTCAACATTGAGCATACGTACAGGTACCATTTGGCCTCCCTGTAACTCATCCACCACTTTGCGGCTACGAGGCGTATTAAAGAAATACCATTCAATAATCTCAGCCTGTTCGCTGCCTTCGCTAACCAGGCGCAGGTCGATACGCAAAAGGCTACCGCGTGCCACAGCCTGCTCTAAACCCTGGCGCAAACGCTCCTCCGGCGGTCGCGGATCGCCCCGGCGTTTGAGACCGCGTAAGAGCACACGGTCGGCCAGCAACTCTCGGTCGCTAACACAGCGCGGGTTGCCCTTCTTTTGTGCCATCATCCAGAAAAGGTGCAGTGTCACCTTCAATTCGGCACTGTCCTCGATCTCCGGTAGCAGTACCGTAAAGAACACTTCCGGCACCGGCACATATGGATTTTTCCCCGAAGGGAATCCTACAAAACCTGTCATAATACGTCCGTTAACTCTAATAAAGTCGCCTGATCCTCACAAGGGAGGTCACTACATCTCCCCTCTGCTCACCATCAGGTTCTCAACGAAGCTGCCTGACCCCCACAAGGGAGGTCACTACATCTCCCCTCTGTTGACCATCCAGTTCTCCACGAAGTCCTACATCCTCATGCTCTATCATTCCGCAGGGGGATTAAGCTCCAGGTCTCGGAAACGCGTCTGGTTGGTCTGGAAATACAAACTTACCTCGCCAACTGGCCCATTGCGATGTTTAGCTACGATGATATCAGCAATATTTTTACGTTCTGAATCTGGGTTATATACATCATCTCTGTAAATGAACATGACTATATCTGCATCTTGTTCTATAGAGTTATGTGATATAATATTGTTAGATATAAAGTTATGATGTAATTCTACGGTTAAATCGTAAACCTCTGTCTCCCCATCAAGTTCTATGGAGATGATTTCATCCCAATAAACGTCGCTTTGTGCTAAGGCAGCCAAGCGATTACACTGTACAATCTGGGCTAGTCGACTAGCGCGTTCACGACCCAAATTTTGTTTATAGAGTCCTGTACCACAATAGGCGTTACCTAATGCTGCTTGCATTTCACGAGTTGTTAGCCCAACAGTCCGCATTGCCGGAACAGCAAAAAGTCGCCATATCTCGCGAGGTAATACATCACGATTAGTATTGGCTGGACGCTGAGCAAGGTGTTCAACAATTGCTATTTGATGTACCATTTTTTTCTGGCTTAATGCTCCTACTTGACTGATAAAACGCTCAATATCAGCTTTTCCACTAACTACTACATGATATTGGTCTCGACCCTTATTAACTTGCGGATGACATGCTAATGTAGTATTTATTTCTAAACGAAGTAAAAGTGACTGTACATTTTGAGCTAATTTTTTGCTACTTGAAGCATAATAGATATTGGTGTAATGTTGTTTTCCGAAGCTCCAGTTGATACATCCATCTGTAGACCAAAGATGGCGTAAGAAACGTGCAATGCCTTCAACTGATTGAGCAAAAACTTCATCTGGTATATATTTTTCATATGAGCGTAAGCCAAATATACCAAGTTTGTCTAACCAAGAAGCAACAGGATTGCGTACATTATGTGTGAGGTGATAGCCAGCATAGAGATAGACTTGATACCAGTCCCGCTCTTTCTGAATATGTGGTACTACAGCATCCCCAAAGACAGTAGTTGCTAAGCTTGCCACAATTTCAGCTAACTCAGGTTCATGAGTAGTATATTGGATGGCATGGCGGGGCAACGTACAGCCATCACCAATGAGATGACCAAGCAGTGCCAATTCAGCGTCACTCATAGTAGCCTGCGTGGGGCTTGGTAGTCTCCGTGGCAAGGCTATCCTCTGTCCTTGTGAAAGTTCATCGAGCCTCTGCCATCCCTGGATTGTCAAAAACTTATGATTTGCTGTAGCACGAATACTCCGTCCTAAGCGGGTAGTCATCTTATAAACACACTTACGACCTGTGGCAAAAGCATTGCTCACCATAGCTGGCTCTAGCTGCCATGTCTCAGTATTCAGTGCAAGCACCCTAAAGCCTGTTTGCCCAACAAGCTGTTCCATTGGTTTATACACGCCCAAATCGGGTAAATAGACTAGCGTTTCACCTGCCAGACAACCACTTTCACGCAGGTCAGAGAGCTGAGGAACCTTTGACTGTCGGCTTTCTACTGCACGCGACAGCTGGGCCAGTGCCAGTACGGGCATGTTCAACTCACGTGCCAGACCTTTCAGGTTGCGACTAATCTCAGAAATCTCTTGCACACGATTCTCGTTGCGTTTGCCACTGCCTGAGGCGACCGATTGCATCAGTTGCAAATAATCAACGATGATGAGGTCTATGCCGCGTTCGGCTTGCAGGCGGCGTGCCTTACTGCGCATTTCTACAGTAGAGATACCCGCCGTGTCATCAATCCAGATGTTGGCCTCTGACAATGTTCCCATCGCATAAACGATACGCTCCCACTCGTCGTCCTCGATCCAACCCGTGCGTAAGCGTTGCTGATCGATACCAGCATCCATAGAGAGCAGTCGTTGTACCAACTGTTCTTTACTCATCTCAAGACTGAAAATGGCAACCGAGCTTTGATGTTTGATGGCTGTGTTGTGTGCTAAACTCAAAGCTAAGCTAGTATTATGAACAAAAACATCTTGAGCGATGAAATTTGCTCCATCTGGTACAGTTAAGTCGTAGACCTGATGCTCTCCTATAGGCTCTATAGAAACAATGTCATCCCAATATACATGTGGACTGGCGGCTCTACGTAAAATTGGATTATTTAATACTTCGGCATAAGCAGCTAAGCGGTAACGGGGAATGCTCCGTTTGGTATGTGGATTGTATCCAGCATACTTTCCATATTTTGTTGTTTCACCGCTTCTACGTGCTAGCTCTACTAAAGGCATTCCTTGTTGTTGAGCAGCACTTTGTATAATCCGCCATGTTTCTTGTGGTGCGTGTCCGAAATTCCCAAGACGAGACGATACCACATGGGTATATTCGCTAAAGCGAGTACTTTTTTCCCCTATCCATCCTATTTCTTCCTGATATCTTTTTACGCTATCAGGATTTGTTACTGCAACACGCCAAGCCCCATATGAAGTTTGACCGTAAAATGCGCTAAGTCCAAAGCGAATAAAAGCGTGGTGTACGTCAGCCGCCAATTGCTGTGAGGCAACAGTAAATTCAATCCGCGGCGTGCCACTAACTGCATAAATACTACCATCACAACTCATCAATGCTCGCAAAAACTCTGCTAAATAACGACGGCTCCATGTCCAAACACATGAGGGAAAGAATTTATCTTTCGCCAATTTATTCATTAAACCTAATTGTTGGAGCCACAGTGTCACAGGGTTTTTGGGCATAATGGCCCGAGTACCCTTGTTTCTTGGTTGAGCAACAGCATAGGTAATCTTATATTGTTTAATAGCACATGCAGGAAAATGTGTCGCAATAATCTGCTTAAAATCTTCTATAATCACAGGATCGGTGTTGGTAAAGCGTGGCAAAGAACGTGTTAGTCCTCCTTCTGCAATGAAGTAGGCTAGCAGGCGTACCATATCTAAGGGCCAGCTTTCATTGGTACCAAAGACTGTTACTGCACGCGGTACTCCAATACACTGACCAACCCGCAGATCATGTAAGGGCGTCCAGCCATAGACAGTAAGAAATGGATGATGCCCTGTTACTTCGACCATGCGCCCTGTGCGTGTTTGCACACGATAACATGGCTGTATGCCACTATCTATCCAGTCAGTGATAGTTGTTGGACGTACTTTACCCTCTTCTGAAATACCGTAGACTGTGGATAGGCGACGCTGCACACACGCTTCAATTGTCAATCTTTCGCCTGTCGAGGGGTCATCGATAAGTGTATGAGCTGTCAAGCACTTTCCTACCGCTGGCCGGGCAGCCAAAATAATCAAATCCGACTTCTGCAACCCCCCCGTCAAGCGATCCAGATCGGCGAAACCCGTGGGGACACCCACAATCATTCCACGGTGTTCATGCAATTGATCAAGCTTGTTCATATAATCGGAGAGAATTTCGCGTAGGGGGGAGAAGTCGCTACGGGCATGACGCTGACTGATGTTGAAGATGAGTTGCTCGGCTCTGTCAAGGGCCACGTCGGCGTCGGTTTCTTCGTAGGCGGTCGCGGCGATCTGGGCGGCGGCATGAATCAGGCGGCGCAAGATAGCGTTGCGCTCAACGATGCGTCCATAGTATTCGACGTTGCCGCTCGTAGGAACTTGATTGATGAGTGAGGTGATATAGCTGGCTCCGCCAACGTTCTCCAGCTTGTTGTGCCGTTCCAGCTCATCGCAGATGGTGATGAAGTCTGCCGCTTCACGCTGTTCATAGAGATGGAGAATAACTTCATAGATGGTGCGGTGGGCGTCACGGTAGAAATCGTCCGCATGCAGAAAATCTGCTACCTGGACGATAGCCTCTGGATCAATAATAATACTGCCAAGGACACCACACTCGGCCTCAATATTTTGCGGTAACTGTTTTTCCACAGCTCTCCCCTACCGTTTTTGATGATCCATGCTCCTACTAATAGTAGCACATAAGTTCCAAATTTGTAACCGGCCATCCTATCAATCTTGCCATGCTCCCCCACAAAGTCTTCGTGTATAGCCATCCTCCCGGATTGTTGGAGGCTTCCAAACATAGCAAAATTTGCTCTCCCAAAATTTGTGTGCCTCATCAGTGTAACTAATTTCGGGGTTGAAATCAATTGGGGGTTAAAAAGTGGCTATGTGGATATGTGGATATCTTATGTAACCCCTCACGCTCAGAGCCAAGAGGCAAGATGACATAATATGAGTTTATCCCCCAGTTTTCCACAGAAAAGCACGGGTTATCGACACTTATCCACGAAGTTATCCACACACATATCCACAGAAATTGGTGGAAAGGCAGAATAGGAAGTCCTAATTTGGCCTACAGAAACAAGGACTTTTGGTACTTAGCTATTATGAATACCGTCGAAGGTACTGATTGACATGAAATGTAGGTAGGTAAAATCAGGGGCTTGACCCAGATAAAGGAGCAGGTTATTATAGCATAGAAATTTCTGGGTTCAATCTGGCCGCCCACCGTCATCATAGCATCGAATTGTTTCTGGCTGGGGGCCTCATACTATTGTGAAAAAGGAGTATTTGCAGAACCCCATGCCAAAAACAACGAAACGTACTGCTACCAGGCGTGCAGCCAAGGTAGCCAAAGCTCATGCAAACGAACTGCCGAAACTGGAAGTCAAGGAAGCTCCGGCACGCAAACGTGTGTCGGGCTATAAGCCACCTGCACGCGGCCTTGTCCGCTATCCGTGGGCTTCCACGTTTTTAACCTTGCTCATTATCGGGTTGGGCGCCTTTACGCTCTACTTCTACCATCTGGGGCCTTTTGCCTTACCAGCCGCGAAGTCAAAGCCTGTAGTGCATGTCTCACCAACACCTACGACCACGCCTTCGCCCTGCCTCTCGGTGGTCAAACAACTGACCGATAATGCTCCCGCACCGGATACAGCTACGTTTAACAAGACGCAGCACACGTATAGTGCCGCTCCCAAGATGACAATTGATACCAAAAAGGTCTATTGTGCTGGTATCAATACCAATCGGGGTCTCATCGTGCTGGAGCTCGATCCGCAACAGGCCCCCAACACGGTCAATAATTTTGTGTTCCTGGCCCAGCACCATTTCTATGATGGTATAAAATTCCATCGTGTGGTGTCTAACTTCATCATTCAGAGTGGTGATCCGCTAGGTAATGGTACTGGTGGGCCTGGCTACAAGTTCAATGATGAAGCGGTCAAGGGAAACTACACCGCGGGCTGCGTGGCAATGGCTAATTCTGGTGCCAACACGAATGGTAGCCAGTTCTTTATCTGTACTGCCGATGATACAAAGGCTTTGCAGAAGTCGTATAATCTCTTTGGACATGTTGTGCAGGGATTGGATATAGCCAAGAAGATTCAAGGCCCTGGCGACGATGCAAGCTCAAAGAATATCAAACCAGATGTCATAAACCATGTGATTGTGGTTGCGGCACCATAGGAAGTTGAAGAAAGGACATTCTTTTCATGTCACAGAAACGTTACAGTGGATCGCCACAGATGGTCATCGACCCCAAAAAGAAGTACACAGCTATCTTTCATACCCAGGTGGGCGATTTCCAGGCCGAGCTATTTGCGGCCCAGGCTCCACAAACGGTCAACAACTTTGTGTTCCTGGCGCGTGATGGGTTCTATAACGACACCACCTTTCACCGCGTGATTCGCGGCTTTATGGCACAGGGTGGCGATCCTACCGCTACAGGTATGGGTGGCCCTGGCTACAAATTTGCTGATGAGCGTGGTGCGCTTTCGCTACCACACGACCGCCCTGGTATTCTCTCTATGGCCAACGCTGGTGCCAACACCAACGGGAGTCAGTTCTTCATCACTTTTGGCCCAACACCCCATCTAAATGGCAAACACGGCGTCTTCGGCGTGATCACTTCGGGTATGGATAAAGTTCTTTCCATTGCCGAACGCGATCCCCAACGCGCCCGTGAACCAGGAACAAAGATCAGTTCGATAGAAATTGTGGAGAGTTAGCACCATCAGGGGTACTCGTCACAAGAGTACCCCTGATGGTTTTCAATTCTTTTTTGCGTCATCGCCTAATGTGAGAAGATACTGCTCAGCCTCTGACGAAGTTTGCACTGAAAACAGCTTGAAAAGTACCCCCTCTAGCACATCTGCGTCTTTTACCACATCCACTTGGTGCCTCACCAAAGGGACAAGGGCCGGAAAGTGTGTTTCTACATAGTTCACGAGTGCCTGACGCAATATTTGCAGACGACCTTCAGCCCGACCTTCAGCCCGACCTTCAGCCCGACCTTCGGCCCGACCTTCGGCCCGACCTTCAGCCAGCCCCTGTTCGCGCCCTTCTTCCAGTCCTTCGCGTAAAATCCCTTGATAAACCCATGACTCTCGCAGTATATCCTGGTACATAGCAAATCTCCTATCGAGCCATTCACGCTCATCCTTTTTCTGGAAAACTAATGATGCCAATAGATATGCTATTGGTAACAGATCTGTTTTTTGGCTGTCGACCAGACTGTCGACCATGTCCTCGACGACCTCGTGTCGTTCACCATCTCTGGTCAACGGCATGAGAGGCAACAGTCCTTCCAGACCCGGTTGTTTAAAGAATTCTGTTGGCAACTCCCACAATTTGATGTTCCTGAAGTAGAAGATGTGCATCACTTCTCCATTCGGAAGCTTCACTTCGTGAGGAGACTCCACCACTTTCCGATCTTTGCGTAAGTAAATGACGACGGAGCACACCGACAAACCAGAGTTAATGGTTGCCGTGGCATTGTATTCCCACAGACGCCTGCCCATTTCCGGATCACTGCGCCGTTGAAATTCAACGTGCAGGATCATACGTATCCCATTTAATATAATAGCATGCAGCGCATCCGTTTCCAGCGTGCGACTTTTGAGAACCACCGATTGCTCGTGATCAACCTGGGCTCCAGGGAGTAACCAGTTGAGAAAATGTTGGGTATACAGGGCAAAGAGCTGTTTCATGACGTCATCCCATGGTTTTGCCATCTTTCAATATTCCCCCTATAGATCTATTCTGATGTACATGTATTATAGCAGAAATACATTGCTAGCGCAATATACAAACCCAATCCCGTCTGCAGTAAACAGAAGCCAACGCCGGATTAAGTCTATCTTGACAATTCGCCCATAGCTCCCCTACAATTGATGTGTTGAAACTACAATCGCTCGATACGTAAACGAATGTGTAGTAATATCTTTGAGACATATCCACATCACACAAAGTAGGAGGCGGCTATGGCAGAGCGCGTTGGACAACAGCTTGGCAACTATACCCTTATTCGTCGTTTGGGCGAGGGCGGTTTTGCAGAGGTCTATCTGGGAGAGCATATTCATCTGGGCACGCAGGCGGCTATCAAAATCTTGCACACCCAATTGTCCAACGACAGCGTCAATGATTTCCGCAACGAAGCCCGCACCATTGCCCGATTGGTACACCCAGGCATAGTACGTGTACTCGAATTTGGGATCGAAGATAAGACGCCTTTCCTGGTTATGGATTATGCGAGCAATGGCACACTGCGCCAGCGTCACTCCAAAGGCACGATTTTACCGCTTCCTACGGTTGTTACCTATGCCAAGCAGGTAGCCGACGCCCTACAGTACGCCCATGATGAGAAGCTGATTCATCGTGATGTCAAGCCGGAGAATATGCTGGTGGGACGGCGTGGCGAAATTCTGCTCAGTGATTTTGGCATTGCTCTCGTGGCTCAGAGTTCACGCTACCAGAGTACGCAGGAGATGGCCGGTACAATGGCCTATATGCCACCAGAGCAGATTTCAGGTAAGCCACGTCCCGCCAGCGATCAATACGCACTAGGTATCGTTGATCTGAGCGTTTGCCCAGGAACAACCAAATTTAGCCAGAGTGATCTCCTCGGCTCTTGGGCGACGACGAGGGTCGCTCCTACATGTCACACCGGTTCTGATCAACATGTAGGAGCGACCCTCGTCGTCGCCCTGCTCAACTTGACAAAATTCTACACCCAGCCTCTTTGTTCAATCCCCCACATCATAAAACGGATTCCTTCTTGTTGCCAGCCATGCTCCCAACAAACTCACCAATCCACCGATCAGACCCCAGAGGAGCAAGAGGATCAAGATGACGAGCAGGCCACCGGACGCACTGCCAACATCGCCTACCCCTGCCGCCGTGTGCTGGTTGCCGGGATAGTTGGGGATGTAGTGAGTGATGAAGCTGGCGAGGTAGGTGATGGCACCGGCGACGAAGCCTTCCAGGAAGCCACGCCTGCGTTGGACGGCAACTTTGCCGGTGATAAAACCGGCGATGAGGTAGATCAGGAGAGAGACGAAGAAAGTGAGCACGGCGTAGCCCAAGGTGGTGAAAGCCAAAGCTTGTTTGACGGCTGGTTGCGTGGCCGTGTCGTAGGCTTGATACGTAGGAGCATTGAAAAGAGTAATAGCAATGCTTTGCAAAGCACAGAGGATACCTGCTCCAGCTCCGATAATCAGGGCCTTCTGCGTGCCTCCTGGTGGTAGTAGAGGTACGAAATCCTCATCTTCTGCTGCCTCGTCCACGGCTGCTTCGTCTTCCTCTTCGTTAAAGTGATAGCGGCGTCCATTGCCCCTGTAGCCGTAGCGCCGCCGCGGTGGGCGCAATGGATAATCTTGTTCTGATCCTGAGTCGCGCATAATGCTGTTTCCTTTAATTGCTCGGTTTAATTTGAGCGTAGACAGTCGGATAGGTATTGATGAACTCCCATCTGGTGAACGGCCAGTAGACCATTACGGCTTTACCAACGATATAATCTTTGGGAACGTAGCCCCAGTCGCGAGAGTCGTCGCTTTGAGGACGATTATCGCCCATGACGAAGTAATCGTTGAGTGGAACTTTCCAGCCGTTTTTGGGAGGCGGCGGATTGGCTGGTTGGCTGATATATGGTTCGTTGATGGTGAGACCGTCGACCGTTACAGTGGAAGATGTATAGTTAACAGTATCGCCAGGAAGTCCAATAACTCTTTTGATGAAATCTTTGGTCGTGTCTTGGGGAAAGTGGAAGACGATGACATCCCCTCGTTCGGGTGGATGGAAGAGGTAGGCGATTTTATTGACCAAGACATACTCATCGCTTTGCAGACCGGGCTGCATACTCACGCCATCAACGCGGTAGCTTTGAATGGCAAAGCGAATAACTAAAAAGATGATCAGGGTCAATGCTACGGTTTCAACGATTTCCCGTGCCAGATGTGAACGTTTCAAATTTGAACCTCGTATCGTAAATGCTAGGACTGAGGACCGCATATATGTTTGGATAGGTGTTGACCTGCCCGAGAGCGTTGAACGGCCAGTATGCGGCAACTACCCTTCCTAAATAATATAACTTCTGTCTAGTTACCCCCATGTCCGCGAATCTAAGCTGCCATCGCGATTGCCGTCCATTACTAAAGAACTGGTTTGGTTCCAATTTCCAGGCATTACTGTCAAAATTGAAGGCTACCTGTATATACGGTTCCGTGATTGTTTGGTTGTTCACGCTGACCATTCTTCGGTTTGTACTTTGCACATTATAGCTGATGCTGACTCTTGATACCATCTTTGCCCATGATTAGCTAGCCAAAGCGGGCCGAAGGTACTATGTATACCGACTTTGTGCATGCAAGAGCTTGATTTGTTGGTACAGGTGGGTATGCTGATAGTGAGAAACATAAGATGAGAGACGAACAAATATGAAACGATCACTATTACTTATACTCATCCTGGCTTCGCTCATTCCAGTAGGATATCTTGTGCATGTCGCTACCTACGCCCAGCAAAATACACCTTCCACTTTTCAGGCATTAAGCATTGCAGGCACCTGGAATGCTCACAACTATGATCTTATCTACACGATGGCCTTCAGCAGTGCGCAGCAGCCAGATGGCCCTCTCGTAGTTTATAGGGCTTCAGGAAGTGATTTACGCACGAGTGCGGCGGTAATCGCTGTAGCGCGTCACTCAGAAGGAGCGACGACAATCTTTTTCCCTTCGCCCAACGGGCAATATCTTGCTTTACTAACGCCCCTACGTAGCGGCTATGGCACAGATTTAAATGGTGCAGCCCTACGTCTGCTCTCCACCGATGGGAGCGTCAACATTTTGCTGGTCCCAGGAGGAGTTGCTGCTGGTGATCAGGTGATATGGGCTAGCGATAGCTCAGCTCTCTATTATCATACTGGCATGCAGGAACACTCTTTCAATACAGTAATGACGAAAAATACTGTCTATGCAACACAACACCTGACCCCCACAAGGGGGGTCACTACATCTAAGGGGACATCGCCAACCTGTAGTGACCCCTCTTGTGAGGGTCAGGCGGAATGTGCCTCTGTATGTAGTGGCTACGACGAGATTCATCGTGTGGACCTCCATGGACATGATACAACGCTCCTGCATTGGCTTCAGGATGGCAGCTCACTGCGTTTGATAGGCATAGATGGCACCGGAAGTCTGATAGTGACGAAGGCACGTCAAGGACAGGCTGTAGAGTTGTTGCGTTTGGGAACAAATGCACCCAATCATGGGTTGCATTTGGGTGGGCAATCTGCTGCGAACATCAGTCTTGTTACGACGTTACCCCCTGATATTTTGCCAGGGAACGTCTTGCGCATAGGCAGCGATGGAACTTCGGTGGAGTGTGAGCGCGTGCTCAGTTGGAGTCCTTTACGCTATACCATTGTGCGTATCGGCTTTGTGAGTGGCACGACTACAGAGGTACCGTCACTGTTTGCAACGGCACAATTTGGCCATGGGCTCACTGCGCTGAATCGCTCAGGCGATGGGCAAGTTCTGGTGATGTCTCAGGTGACGGCATTGCGCACCGATCTGGCAGCACAAGGTATAGCCAATGTACCGGCCAGGGAAAATCTACTCGTGGCTGATGCCACATCGGGAGCAACTGAACGCTTAGCTTTGCCTGCTGGTGGGCAGATTGTGCAAACATTCTGGGCCGCCCATATTCCACTGGTCCGGCTACAAGCTGTATCACCGGCTACGATCTCTGGTCTACTGAACTGGCCTCGGCGTTTTGCTGGCACTAGCGAACAGAATGCCAGCGTTTTGCAGCAGGATGAATGGATGCTGGAAGCTCACGCGAATAGACTGTTCGATGCGCCCACCTTGCCTACCATGTGCTATGGCAACTGTACCAATGCGGCGGGTACGCCCCATGTCTCGGCAGGTATTTTGCACGGTATAGCCTATGTGGAGAGTAACTGGCATCAGTTCAATACAACCGACTACCAGGTAAACGGTGAAGCAATTGGTACGCCAATCAAAAGTTGGGATGGCGGTTGGGGTGAATTTCAGCAGACATGGGCTATGCCACCCCAGTGCCAGGCGATCAATAATTGTCGCAGTGATGCCAGGAAAATTCAGCAGGAACAGAGCTACAATATCGGCACTGGTGTGCAGTCCCTAATCACTGCCTGGAATGGGACTGCCGGAGTAGTCTCAAATAGCGATCCCAACGACCCATATAAGGCTAATGACTGGTTTTTTGCTGTATGGGCCTACAATGGAGCCTCTGGGAACAATCCCAATGATGTAGCGTCATCGGTCTATGGACACTGGTATCCAGGGGCACCGTTTCGCTCGATTTACGAGGAATATGTTTGGTACTTTGCCGCTCATCCTCAAAATGCGACCAGTGGTTGGACGGATAACTACCTACCAAGTCTAGGGAGTGCATTGCTACCGCCACAATCCGATTTTACCAATACCTCAGATAGCTTCGTGGGCTGTGTTACCTGTACTATTCCTGATTGGACAAGTGGTAGTTTCGATCGTGAGTGGGTCGGCGTGGGTGCCCCCAATACTACGGTGGCAGGCTATTTCCATACATTGTTCACACAATCTGGTGGTGAAGACGTGGTTGGGTTGCCACGAGATAACGGTGGTTCAGCCGCCATGCATCGCTGGGGTAGTGGTTGGACACAGGACTTTGGTGGTGGTTCATATCTCCCAGGAGCTTTTATGTTAGCCGACGGTTCCACTACGCCCTACTGGGTCTATGGTGGGGTGTGGACGCAGTATCTGGTCTCTGATCACGGCGCAGGTGGCTGTCACGGGTACCCCACTTCAGCCCTTGTACCCTTTTCGGACCCTGCCTTGGGGCCGGACACTTACCTGCGACAGGCATTCCAGACGGGATATATAGTATGGGATGCCACAACGCAATCTCTAGCAGTTGATAGGTGTGGATAGGCGGCTTCATCTATCCATCACATCACGGGTTGATAGATGTCGTAACCGGCAAAAAAGGTATGGTGATATGCTCTATGTACATGAGGAAGCCTGCGCTTGAAGCTGATATCAACAGGTGAACCAAAGGGTAAGACGTAAGCTGCTTCATCGGACACGCTTTGGACAATATCATAATAGGGACCATAGCGGTTGTTGCCGCCATGAAGAGTATCGCTGAGTACGCTACAGATGATGCGCTCCCGGCTCTGGAAGATGAGACGATTACAGGTCCAGTATTCTGAGTAAATACGTGTTGCTCCGATTTGCTCCAATTTATGGACGAGTTCAGATTGTTGCTCATTTATGACTTGGATGCCTGGTACCTGGGTAAAGGTATTAATGGCACCCAACGTGAGCATCACACAAATGTAGAGTAGGATGCCTCCCCGCACTATCTCAGCCAGCCACCCGCGTAAGAGACGTATTCTGGAAGTTGTTGTCGCCGGTGACGTGGTCGGGGCCATGTCGACTGTTTGCTGAGCATCAGACTCATGTTGAATGTCTTGAGATGCCAGCGCAGTCTGGGTCTGTCTCTGTGGCATGTTACGCAGCATCTGTTTTCTTGTAAGCCAGCCGATAAAGGAAGAGAGTATGCGACCTTGTTGCCAGAGTGGATCAATAATGGCTGGCGTGGCTGTCAACAGGCAGAATAGGTAGCGTGAGTTTTGCCATGGGTTTAAGCCAGCTACGGGACTGAGGGCAAAAAACAGCAAGGTAAGAGCGGCACTTCCAAGCAGAGCCAGTTGTGCCACATAGCGAATGGCAAGCTGTCTCGCTTCAGAATATTCCAGATTGAAACCGTGTTTGCTAAGTACCTTTTGTTTGCCCAGTGCTTTAACGGTCATGACTACGGCAATGACCCACAGCACGATGCAGCCGATGGACCAGCTGCCTTGCATGAAGGTACAGGAGATGCTTGTGGGACTGAGTAGTCCAAAAAGGGGCAAGTTCTGAGTAGAGCAGACAGGGTTTTCACCTGTTAAATTGGGCAACCCGACCAGTAGCGCACCGACAATTTTATTCAAAGGTGTAATCTGGCTGATGATAGTTGGATCGGTGACATCTGAACGGTAGACACGCAAGAAATAATAGACGGTGCCCTGTTGGGGGAGTTCGTTAATATTATAGATGAGTAAAGGCAACAGACCCAACGTAAAGCTGGCGATGATGAAGGTAACTGCCAGACTGTCCAGATCGGGCCAGCAGAAGAGCAAGAGCACAATGGCCGACATCAAGACGAATGGAATGATTAACTGGTCAGTGTAGATACCGAAGCCGACAAGATAGCCCCAGCAGGCATAGCCGAGCAGACGCCACCAGCGTCTTTTACGCGACATGACAGGACGAAATGAAAGAGCCAGGTACGCGGCTAGGAGCAAAAGCAAGGCACTCATCAGCAGCGTCTCCCCATAGCCACCGATAGCACGCAATTCTGTAAAGAGAATGCCTGAAGACCCTAGACTCAGCAAGATGAGTGTCACGAGGGCTAATTTCCGTGTATACAGCAGGCTGGTGAGAAAATACATACTGATAAAAAAAAGGCTCACCAGGCTCAGCATACATAGCCGTACCAAGAAAAGCGAAGGCCCGAAAAGTAAAAAAAGGCGGGCCGGTAGATACGCTTCGAGGACCCCCATGTAGCCCTGCCCATAGAAAAAAGTGGGGGTTTCACCATGATAGGCGATGTGTAAAGCCATCAAACCAATAGTACTTTCATCGCTATCTGTTGGTGGCCAACCTGCCCTAAGGAGGATCAGGCGTAAGAGGATGGCAAAGAGAATAATGCCAAGGGCGCATAGATCGTATAAGTCAATTTTCAGATGTTTCCGCAAATACATATCAATAGTCTGCTATAATCTTTTTTCTTAAAGGCAAGATTCAAAGAGAGGCCATCTTGCTTGACAATGGTTGCCTCGTACGAACAGAAAAGTGTCACGTTCATTCGAACCTTGCCATAAACCACACGGATATTGAAAGATTGTGCTAGTCATACTAGCACAATTTATCTGGATGAACAAGCATCGCTATTACTTTCGTATGAGTGGTGTGTGATATAGCGACACCATAACCCTTGCCATCATGTCTCTACATCACACATCCCTCATCTACTCTACCAGGGACGAATAATCAAATTGCCTTGAGCGACGGCATTTACAATGTCGGCACGACTGATGATGCCGACTAACTTGTTATCCTGCACAACTGGCACTCGTTTAATCTTGCGCTCCGTCAGGAGCATAGCAATGTCGCTTACAAGTGTTTCTTCATCGACAGTGATAACCTTGTGACTCATAATGTCTGCAACCAGCAGACCCTCTCGATTTACCTTGCTGATAATGTCTGCCTCAGTAACTATGCCAATAATCTTGCTGTTCTCATCGACCACAGGCAAGCCACTGATACGCTTCTGGCTCAGTATCTGGGCCGCTTCCTGTGCCTTGACCTGAGGACCAACCGTGAAAACTGTGCGCGTCATAATGTCGCGTGCGATCATGTTGACACACTCCTTTAGATAGTTATGAAGGAACGCTACTAGAATAGCCATACCTTAATCATAACATATTCAGGGCCGATTCAGCAGTTGTATATAGAGCTTGCGCAACCGATTGGCATAATGCTCCCAACCGCTGGCGGCATCGAAGGCCTGATTTTCTTTCTCGTTCATACCATAGCGGAGTGTTTGCACTTTATGCAAGGCTTGTTGCAGCGAGGTGCGACTTTTGGACTCGTACAGGATGCTGGCCGAAGGTGGGAGCATTCCATTAAAGCGTGGCAGGCTAGGAGCGACAACCGTGCGTCCATACGAAAGGGCAAGGAGTGCTGTTTCCAGCATACCAGATGTTTGCCGGGCAAGATGTGGCAACACTAGTGCATCAGCAGCACCAAGGTAGAGCGGTATGGCTTCTGTACGCAGCGGTGCTATGCACAGGTGTACCGTAGCATTGAGGGCGGCCAACTTAAGAATGCGACGTGATATCTTTTTATCGGCTGCATAACCCACCAGTATGAGTTGGGTGTTAGCGGCCAGCAACCCTGTCTGTTGGGCCTCGCGGAATGCTTCAAGCAGGTGTATCAACTCACGTTCCGTATGTTGCTGGGCAAAGCACAGGTACACAAAGCCTGCCTGCTCAGGCAAACCCAATTGCCAATGCGCTTGTTGGCGTGGTAGGGGCGGAGCGTAATAGCCCTGAAAACCGGGATGAGGCAGGCAACGCACTCGTCGGCGTAACTTCTTATCGGGATAGAGCTGTTCTGGTTGCCGTGTCGAACTGAACACAATATCGCTGATAGAGAACAACTGGCGTTCCAATGTGCGCTGGCTAAGGGAGCGCAGGCTCCGTGTGCTTTGCCACCAGCCGCCTGTATCGCTCGTTACAATACGCAAACCCCAGCATTGTGCCAACCAAAGCCGGAACCAGAGCTGCTGATGTTGTCGGCGCGTCAAGGGTAAAGCACCTGCTCGATAGAGGTGAACAATACCCATAGCCTGCCCCTGATAGGCGCGGTGACGCCACAGCCAGGAGAGAGGAATATCAGCAATCGTTTGTGTACAGTTCACATCTTGCAAGTTGAGCGCATGGATCAGCAGATCAGCCGCTGGATCATCTTCGGCGGAGCATACAAACAACACAGCAGGAGTTGTAACCTCTGGTGGCGCATGTTCAAGGAATTGGAGTTTTTGTCGCAGGTGGCCCCAACTTCGCGCCTGGGCCATCGCAGCCTGCAATCGTTCATTGGTAGAGCGTCCCGCCAGTCGCAGCAAGGGGCGATGGAGCAAGAGCAGATAGCTTAATTCACGCATCTCAGGTAATACAGATTGGAAGACACTTCTATACGACTTGGTTTCCCCTTCATGTGCTTTGTTGGCATACTCGGCTAGCACTTCCGAACATCCTTGCCAGTAGGCACGCCCCATAAAGTACGAGCGCTGCAGGCGAGCTGCGGGTACACGATGGGTAACCACTGCCTCCGGCTCGTACCACAGGCTATAGCCTGCCCGATGCAGACGCTGGTACAGGTCGTCTACCTCGGCGTTTGCTGGTAAGTGTTGACGTTTGCTGAGAAACGGTGAAAAATAGCCAATACTGCGTAACGCGGACATGCGGACAGAAAAGCTCGTGCTGCTAAAGCACATCTCCTCCTTTAACTGGGTGCGCGTCTTAAAAGGCGCAAAGTAACCAAGCAGATGCAACATATCCTCACTGAGCCAGTGCGGACGTTGGGCCTCCCACCGCAACTCGACACGCCCCCCAATAGCATCAGCGCCACTTTCATCGTAAGCTGCTAGCAGGCGCTCCAGAAAATAGGGATCGGCCAATGCATCATCGTCCAGAAAGACTGCGATTTCACCGCTTGCCTCCTGTAAAGCCGTATGGCGTGCATAGGCTAAACCGTTCTTGCTCTCCGATAGGCAGTGAACATACCACAGCTCTTGTGACTTACGCCCTAGTTGTACACCAGCACTTACATAGGTACGTACCGCTTCCAGTGTACCATCGGTAGAACCATTATCGACAACAATTACCTCGAACTGCTCATAGGCCAGCGTTTGCCGTCGCAGGCTCGCCAGAGCGGAAAGTACCAAGTTGCGCCGATTATAGGTACAGAGAATGACGCTCAAACGTGGTGCTGTCTTTGAATGAGATGGTGCTATCTTAGATGATTTTTCGTGAATAGTCATGAACGAACATCCTTCATTATCCCAAAATCATTTTTTTACAGATACAGATGGAACCAATGGCGGAGACAATCTGAGCCATGGCACTTGCCATGGCTGCACCAGTCACACCCAGGAAGGCAATCAAAGGTACTGCCAGCAAAATATTGATCAGAGCTGCTACTATACCCAGGTGTATCTGGGCGCGTTTGCGCTCTCCATGAGCGAGGTGAGTCAGGCTAATTGTGGCAACGCTACCGCACAGAGCAGAGACCAGGAGAATACGTAGTGGTGTTACTACACCCAGGTAGGCGGCTCCAAAGCACCAGGAGATAAGTATAGGGCAACAGAAAAAGGCTCCCAGACAGAGCGGTACAGCTAACAGAGCAATATAGTGCGATGTTTTGAGAAAAGCATCTCCCGCGCTGATGTAGTGCTGACCCGGCATATAGCGCAGGACTAGTGGCAGGATGCAGGTAGAGAATATCGTTGGGGCAATACCAATCACACGCGTGCTGATGAGTGAACTGAGCGCATAGAAGCCCAGTGCGGCAGTACTATAGCCATGCGCCAGCAGTAGCATCTCGCTGCCTTGCCAGACGATGCCATCTAAAATGAAGAGTAGCAGCGAATTGCTCAACCCGCGGGTGAGGCGGTCTTGCAACAACATTCCTGGCTCTACCGCCTGTTTCATTGGTAACAGACAGAGAATACAGAACAGGGCCATCATGAGTGTCAGCGTACTGGTAATAGCGGATGCCAGGAGAAACATGCCGGTCTGTTCCCCCTGGAATTGTGTTGCCATGAAGACAAGCAGGAGGGATGTACCAGCCCCGAACAGGCGCAGGGCGGCCAGTAGATCGAAACGGCGCAAGCTCCGTAATGTTATGCTTGCCACCCCGCTTAACAATATCGGTAGCGCAGAAAGACCTGCCAGAAGCAAGAGCAGAAGAGGTGCCTTTGCTCCAAAGAACCATGAGAGGGGCCATGCTAGTAGCAGATAGATGCAACAATACAGCCGAATGCTGCGATACTGTCGCTGCCACACAAAACGAAAGATGCCAGCGATCAGGCGTGGCTTCTCACGCCCTTGAATACTGGCAAGGTAGCGACTGGTGACGCTGGACATGCCCACGCCAATGGCCGGAACGGCAGCAGTTGCCAGCCAGAGTACAAACATATAGATACCAAAGTTCTTCGGCCCTAATGTCCGTGCAATTACTACTATGGTAGCCACATTCAATGCAAACGAACAAACAGCTGTGCCTAAGCTCCAAGCTCCTGGTCGACTCACCCCCTGCTTACCCCGTTGCCGCACCATAGTCTGCCAGTGTTGTACTATCACCTCAGCCCCCTCCACCTCATGTACTCTGTGATGTCAACTTTATCTCCACTATGCCATAGCATAGTAGCGTTTAGCGTAGAGATATGGTTGTAGATGGGTTGCGATATGCTTTTTATGTTAAGGGTTGATGATGCGAAATATATAAATTTGTTATCTATATATAGTAGAATTGAGACAATTGATTTTGTTGGCTTTGCATGCAGAGCCGCTATCCTCTGTTCTTTGACAAATTGGCCTTTCGCGCTTAGAATGTGAAGCAGAAAGCTTGAGATGAAAAAGCAGAAAGACAACATACATGCAACAACAACCCAGAGAACATTCACGCGGCTTTGCCTTGTTTCGTTCCCAAACACTCGAAGATATCCCACAAACCTACTCCTGGTTTGTAGAGATGCGTACTCAGCAGCCGGTCTACTATAATGAGAGAATGTTCCACTGGCAGGTCTTTCGTTACGAAGACGTGTTAGCGGTTCTAACCGATTATAATCGCTTCTCTTCGCAAGCCTTTGGAACTAGCGATTCCTTCCTCAAAGACACGCTGGTCGCCACAGATCCACCCGATCACCGCAAATTACGTAACCTGGTCAATCAGGCGTTTACTCCACGGGCGGTTGCCCGCCTCTCGGAGCGTATTACGCAGATAACGCAAGAGTTGCTGGATCGGGTACGCTCACAGGGCAAGATGGACGTTGTCTCAGACATCGCCTTCCCACTGCCTGCCAAAGTCATTGCGGAGATGCTTGGCGTACCAGCAGAAGATTGGGATATCTTTCAACGCTGGGCGCGTATGGACAGTTCAGGCCCTTCGAGCAACCGGCAAAACACCGGGAGATCCATGCAAGAGGAGATGTTTGATTACTTCTCCAGCCTGCTAAAAGAGCGACGCCGTACACCACGAGAAGATTTAATCAGCTCACTGAGTACGGCTGAAGTGGACGGTGAACGATTGAGTGAGCCTGAACTGATCAATTTCTGCACGTTACTGCTGGCCGCCGGGCAAGAGACTACCAAAAATCTGATCGCTAATGCTATTGTTTGCCTTACCGATCATCCCGATGCAATGCAACGGCTGATCCGTGAGCCTGCCCTGATGCCCAAAGCGATAGAAGAGATCCTGCGTTACCTGCCGCCAGTCTGGTTTCTCTTCCGCCAGACCAAAACAGACATCGAACTGGCGGGCCAGCACATTCCGGCCAACCGGATCGTGTTGGCTTGGACGGCCTCAGCCAATCGTGACGCTTCCCAATTCCCTAATCCCGATCACTTTGATATCGAGCGTGAGCCTAATCGCCACCTGGCCTTTGGTCATGGCATCCACTTCTGCGTTGGGGCTCCCCTGGCTCGTCTGGAAGCCAGAATCGCCCTGCCAATGATGCTGGCACAACTCAGCAATATCCAACATGTGGAAGGTTTCCCAATTTCTGTCCATACAGGCATCGTCTTTGTGATCAGATCGCTGCCAGTCACTTTCCTATCCGGCTAAGACCAGAAACACTAATTTTCTGATTGTGTTGGAGTCAATACCCTCGTGGTCGCCCTCTGCAACAATCGCAGGCGCACCCGGTGTGAACTTCTTCATTGCATCCCGCTATGTTCAGGTGTTATACTGCTTTTGGTGGAGAATAGAATTATCAGTTTTCGGATTTTCGTATATAGTTTGCTTGCTGTACCTCCTCAAGAGAGTGTAAACATAGAGTTTTTTTTAACATATACCACAAGAGAACGTCCTTCTATCATATAGAGTGTATGCGCCTATGACAGATGAACACGAAGCGATGAATAAGCAACACGACCCTGATAAAGAGCGTCACAATCCTCGTGGCGATCAGCAGAATAAGTTCCGTTTTGGGAACTATGATCTGGTGCGCCGTATCGATAAGGGTGGCATGGGTGAGGTTTATCTTGCACACCAACGTACCGCCTTTGGCCGCGAAGTAGCCATAAAAATTATTCGCTCTGACCTGGTTCATGATACAACGAGCCGCCAGCGTTTTCTACGGGAGGCTGAGGTAAACGCCCATATCAAGCATGAACATATCCTGCCCCTTTTTGAATTTGGTGAGGAACAGGGGCGGCTGTTCATGGTAACGCCCTATATTGCCGGTGGCACGCTGGCAAAGCGTTTACAGGCTGATCCCCTGTCGCTGGATGAGGTACATCAACTCTTTACGGCTCTGCTGCAAGCTGTTATCTACATTCATCATCGGGGAGTGGTACATCGTGATCTCAAGCCTAGCAACATTTTGTTGGATTCAGAGGGTAACAACGGGCGCGTTTATGTACGTCTGATCGACTTTGGCATTGCTAGCATTGCGGGTCAGGCTGCCTCTCCACCGTTGACGACGGCAGACACAGAGATGGGAACGCTTGCCTATATGGCTCCTGAACGCTTTTCCGGCATTGCCGCTCCCAGCAACGATATCTACTCGCTGGGCGTCATTCTCTATCAGATGCTGACCGGCCAGCTTCCCACGGATGAACGCCGCATCGCTTTACCGCAACCACTGGAATACGTCGTCGAACATTGTCTCGTTTCCGTGGATCAGGGTCGCTTTAAGAGCGCCGAAGAACTACTGCATGCCTTTGAAGACGCCTATGACTACCTGACCGCAGATCAGCAAGAGCAGGATGGAGTAGCAGTACCACCACCGGTGCCGGTAGTGAGCAGCAGAATTGTACCTGTGCGTAGCAGTACCACACGCTCTAACAGCCATGTCCGACGAGAAATCCGAACGTTGCACCGCTCTGACAATCTGCCGGATATGCCTGCCCTGCCCATGGCACGTCCACCACAGCCGGATGTATTTGCTCGCGAGGACTATGAATCTCCTACCACGAATATCGATGTCTCGCAGTACGATGGCCGGTCGTATGTACCTGCTACACCGTCTTCTCCGCCCGATCCCCCAACTTATGCACGTAAACGACGCCGCAATCCCCTACTCGCGCTGATTACGATCTTGACTGTGGTCATCTTATTGGTGATGGCTGGCCTATCCTTGTTTGCCTTTCAATCCATCACTATCGTCTCAGCCAGTGTCAATTTTGGTCCGCAGGTGCATGCCATCAATAAAGTATTCCTGGTCAAGGGCAGTGTTTCGCAAAGTACCGTAGATGTAAATAGTGCAACCATTCCAGTCAAAACACCGACTCTTAGCAAAATTGGTTCACAATCAGGCACAACCAGTCAACAATGCTTTTTCGGTCTTTGTCGACAAATTGTCACCAATGATGACGTTAATCGAATTTCAGGACAACTAAAATCGAGTCTGGATGCGCAAATCGCGTCGCAGATACAGCAACAGTTACAAAAGCAGGGTGCCGTTCAGGTTGGTTCTACAGAGTTCACCACGCCCTCATCACCAACCTCAGACCCGCCGGTTGGCACACTCAGCAAGACGGTCACGGTCACCATGACTGAGCAGGGACAGTTTGCTTACTTCCTGAGAAGTGATGCACAGTCGGTAGCCAGATCATTACTCAATCGTGAAGTGGAGAAGTTGGGGGCAAACTATGCCCTCTTCAGTCCTTTAACCCAGATTGGACAACCGGTTGTGACCAATATCGATAGCAACACCGGTATTGTCTCGATTAGCATTGCCGCCGGTGGTGATGCCGTGTATCATTTTTCCTCTGCTGAGCTTCAAGCCATCCCAAATGCTCTCAAGAATATCAAACTTAAGGATGCCATCTCTCGTCTCCAACAGAGGCCGGGAGTAGACCCTACTACCGTCTCTATTCACCTCTCCAGTGGGGATACTATGCCTGGCGATATCCGGCAAATCAAGATCATTCCAATCAATGCTACCAACCTACCTCCTGTGCAGTTGACGCCAATATCAGCCAGTCCAACACCTACTATCTCTACTACACCGACAAGCGATGTGACCCCTACGCCTACAGCGACTAGTGGTAATTAATACTTCCGGCCTACACGGCTGCTGCATGATGACCGCAAGGGTCATCACTACTATACACGCATACCTCGGCCTGCGAAGCCACCGTGTATAGTAGTGATGACCCTTGCGGTCATCATGCTCACTACACCACGCACTCTGCCCTCCGGCCCACACGGCGGCTGCCCACCACTGCGACATAGCTCGCAAAGGCCAGGAGGCTGATGCAGACACTGCTGGGATACCCTGTGTAGAAACCGATGGTGATGCCGAGCCAGGTCAAGGCAACGGCAAGTCCGGCGGCGAGTGCGAGCGCTGTGTAGGGATGGCTGGTCACCTGATGCGCAATGGCAGCTGGCAAGAGCAGCAGCGCGAACACGAGCAGGGCACCCACGGCCAGGGTCGCCTCGCTGACGGTTACGGCCAGAAGCACCATGAAGCAGAGACCCAGCACGCGAACTGGCACCCCCCGCGCTGCTGCCACGTCTGGGTCTAGCGAGGCGAAGAGCAACGGACGTGCGATGATGACGAGAACGAGGGCCGCCACCCCGCTGATGAGCGCGATGCTCCGCGTCTGATCGGTAGAGATGCCCAGGATGTTGCCGAACAAGACGGTCACGCCGGAGAAGCCCGTGCCCGTGCCGCTGACATGTGCTGTGAAGAGGCTCAAGAAGAGCACTCCTAACCCCAGTACCCAGGCGAGTACGGTCCCGATGGCCACATCGCGCCCCCGCAGCCGTTCGCCGAATCCCCCCATCGCCAACGCGACCACGATAGTGGTGATCAGCAGGCTCACCAGTGGGTTGATGCCCAAGACAGCGCCGCCCAGTGCCCCAGTAAAGGCTACGTCCGACAGTGATTCGCCCGCGAAGGCCTGGTGGCGCAGCACTACAAAGTAGCCGACCAACCCTGCGACGACACTCAAGATGGTGCCCGCGAGCAAGGCCTGGCGCATGAAGTCGTAGTGGAGCATCGCCTGGATGTCCTGCCAGAGGTTCAAGGTGAAAGGGGGAAGCACTCCTGCTACAACAACATTCATCCCTCACCTCCTGTACGCGAATCGGGAGACAGTGTGAGCCGATGCAACCTCATCCGCACGAGAACAAACCGTGCGCCACGCACGATGGCATAGGTTCCAAAAGCGAAGGTCGTGATGAAAAAGCCGACGGGGTAGGGCGTGAAGTAGCCGACGGCCAGCCCCAGCCACGTAAAGACGAGGGCCAGCGCGACTGCAACCGCAACAGCCACGGCTGGGCGGGTGGTGACGTCCTGTGCAATGGCGGCGGGAGTGACCAGCAGCGCAAAGATGAGCAGCACCCCCACAATCTGCACCGCCACGGCGACCACCAGCGCTAGCAGCACGAGATAGCCAAAGGCCAGGGCACGCACTGGCACGCCACGCGCTGCTGCCACATCGGGATCGATGGAGGCAAAGAATAATGGCCGGGCGATGAGGAGAAAGATTGCCACCAGCACGAGCGTCGACCAGGCAATAATGCCCACGTCCGTATCGCTGATGCCCAGGACGTTGCCGAACAGCACGTTGTAGACGTTGGCCGCGTACTCCGCCGTGGCCAGGTGAATAAAGAGAAAACCGAGGGCGAGCGAGGCGGTAAACACGGCACCCACCCCGATGTCGCTCTGGCGGCTGTGTCCCGCGGCCAGATTGAGCGTCTGGATGCCGACCGCGGCAAGCACTCCCGCGAGAAAGAGGCCCACGATGGCGGGGATCCCGAAGAGGACCGCTCCCGTTGCTCCCGCGAAGCCCACATTAGCGAGGCTATGGCCCGCGAAGCTCTGGCTGCGCAGCACCATGAAATAGCCCATGATGCCGGCGGTAAGTGCCACCAGTGTTCCCGCAAGGTAGGCGTTTTGCATGAAGTGATAGTGAAGGAGGATCTGGATATCGGCCACCAGGTCCCAGGATGGTGACAAGGTGTCAGCGAGGGCGATGGGCATGGTAGCTCACCTCCTCTTCCGGTTGCCCCACCACCACGATCCGCCCATCGCTCGCTCGGAGCACTTCGATGGGAGTGGTGTAGAGGCGTGAGAGCGTCTCGGTGGTGATCACCTCTTCCGGTGTCCCGACCTCGACCTGTTCGTGCGCTATATACACCACGCGATCGACTGCTGGGAGGATGGGATTGATATCATGGGCTACGAGCAGCACCGCCGCACCTGTTTCCCGGCTGATCTGCCGGATCACGCCTGCCACACCTTGCTGGTTGCGGAGATCCAGGCTGTCTAGGGGTTCGTCCAGGGCCAGAATTCGTGGCCGCGTCACCAACGCTTGCGCGATCAGCAAGCGCTGCTGCTCCCCACCGGAGAGTTCGCCGATTGGCCGATCGGCATATGCTCCTGCGCCGACGAGATCGATGGCCTCCTGCACGCGACGTGCGGCCTCGCGTGCCTTGTTGCGCTGGAAGAAGGGCACGGGCAATCCCCAGTTCCTCCCATCGAGCCCAAGGCGCACAATGCTGCGCCCGCGGACGCGCACATCGGCCTCAAAATGGCGCCGTTGGGGCACGTAGCCGATGGCGGCGTTGCCTCGCCGCGCTGGATGATCCAACACGGAGATCGTCCCTCGAGAGAGCGGGATCAGCCCGAGGATCGCTTTGAGCAGGGTGGACTTGCCAGCCCCATTAGGGCCGAGGATAGCGAGGAACTCGCCAGGCTGGACGGAAAGCCCAACCCCCTGCCAGATAGTACGTCCGCCCAGGGCGACGGCTGCCTCCTCCACCTGGATGACCGGGGAAAGAGCCGGAGGGGCAGGCACAGGTGAAGTAGTAGGTAACAGATCGGTCATCACAGTGTCAACTCCTTGTGAGGGGCAAGCAGAAGCTTGTCCCCCAACGATTACTTGCCCATGGCCTGCGCCAGGGCGGTTTGAATTCCTTGTAATTGGGCTGATTGCCAGTCCTGGAAGGAGGCATTCGCCGGGGTCAGTGTCTCGGTGATCGTCGCCACCGGGATGTGGTTGGCTTTGGCTCGGTTGATGAGCGCCTGGATATTGTTTGGGGTGTTCTGTGAGTTGTAGATCAACACCTTGATCTGCTTCTGGTTGATTTGCTGCTCTACGGTCGCTTCATCAGCCGCCGAAATGTCTTGCCCCTCAGAGACCGCTTTGAGGTAGGAATAGGGCGTGATGAGGTTCAACCCCAACGCAGGCGCGAGATAGGAAAAGATACTTTCGGTCGCCCCAACAGGGGTGCCGCTGTATTTCGCTTTGATGGCGGCGATGAGATCATGGTACTGCTTCAGACCGGTGGTCAGGAAGGACTGCGCCGATTGGTCAAACGCGGCGGCATCAGCCGGGTCGAGGGCCTTCAAATCATCGCGGATCTTGTTCGCCACGGCAGTCACGTAGTCGGGGTTGTACCACATATGAGGATTGTCGCCCTCGTGCTTGCCGTTGAAATCGCCCACATTCAATTCTTTGCGTCCGCTTGCCGGATTGGCTTGCAGGAGTTTATCAGCCCAGGGATCATAGCCAGCACCATTGACAATGACATACTGGGCATCAGCTACCGTCCGAGCATCCGTAGCGGTTGGCTCGTAGCTGTGGGGGTCGGCATTGGGATCAACAATAATGCTGGTGACATGTACGTGGCTGCCGCCGACCTGGGCAGCGATACTGCCCCAAAAATTTTCCGCAGCGACGACCTGGACAGGCCCGCTGCTGCTAGCAGAGGTCTGGAAGGTGGTGCCACAGGCGGCAAAGGTCATGAGAAGCAGCAGAAGACTCCCCGCCAGGGCACGCGGGAAAGTTTGGATGCGAAATGAAAACACAGGCTCCTCCTTCAAGGAATCGTGAAATAGCAAACAACGTCAGACCCTGGCAGTGCGCACCACCATATGATATACTGTATCAATAATATAACACTAAACGAGACAACGTGTCAATAACAATTGAGACCAAATCTCATTTTGCTGCGCACAGGCTGGAGAAAGCGTTTGCAGAAGAGCACGCACTACCCGACAGATGTAGGCGGGAAGCTATGGGAGAGCACCATGGTATGGATGGTACTGAGGGCTCCCAGCTGAGGGGTGTCATAGGCATCAACCTAAGCGCAAAGGAGAGGGAGAAGATGAGAACGTTCGAGGTCTCGCGTCGGGGTGGGGTACGGCCAGAATGGGGAGCCGATCAGACAGGGCCACGGCGGGCGGCCCCAAGGGCCCCAACCCCGCATCCCTGCCGCCCCCGCCCCTACGCGAGAACCCGATTGTTCCGTTAGGTTGATGCGTATTGGGCTCCCAACTGAGGGGTATTTTCGGACGCACGCAATGGTGCTTGGCATGCAAAGGGAATTGATAATGATGATAGCGGATAAAATTTATGCGGCTTTCGACGAGGTGAGCCAGCGTAACACGCGTCCACGCAAACTCATTGCGGATCGCTTGATCGAGCTTGCCAGCAGTGGCGAGGATTTCACCGTTGAGGATCTCTGGCAGGAGTTACGACAGGCTGAGCCACGCATAGGCCGAGCCACGGTCTATCGTTCGGTCGAAAAGCTGGTAAATATGGGACTGCTTGCTCGGATAGAGTTTGCGGATGGGACGCATCACTACCGTGTTTGCGGTGGGAGTGAGCACCACCATCATCTTACCTGCACGCAGTGTCATTGCGTCGTCGATATCGATATCTGTCTCCCGGCTGATCAATTCACGACCATTGGGAAGCAGGAGGACTTTGTCATTGAGGGGCATTCACTCACCCTTTTTGGTCGCTGTAAAAACTGTCGTAGGTAACGACTCCCCACGTTTGATCTGGGGGGAGTAGTCACTTGCCTCATTCCCCTGTGGAGATGTACAATGTTTCCGCAAGTATTGATCATGGAGGTAGTTTTTATGGCGGATAACACCGTTACAGCAAAGGTTGCCAGTGGGCAACAACGGTACATGGCACGGGTGATTCATTATGATATAAGCTATGTGGTGCAAGGTGCTCAACATGGTACGGACGGGGCAATTGTCCTGTTGCACGATCTTGTAGGGGGAGCCTTCACGTGGGCAGATGTTATGCCGCAACTGGCCGGTACCAACCGAGCCGTGTATGCTATTGACATGCTAGGCTATGGACAGTCGGAGCATGCATGGCCGGCAGATACCTCGATCTGGGGACAAGCGGATTGCCTGTCGATGTTGTTCGAGCAACTGAATTTGACGAATATCGTCCTGGTTGGGCATGGTAGTGGAGGTGGTGTAGCGCAAGTGCTGGCAACGCGCCTGAGCCGTGAACGAGTGGCGGCCTTGGTTCTGATCGATACAACCTGCTTCCTCTATAGCCATGCAGCGAACTGGCCGCTGACGGAGATGGAGAAGCGCACCGATCCTGAAGCTCCTTTTCAGACCAAAGTTGAGGATATGATGAAGGATCTAGTGGAGACGTTGCCTCATGGTTCACACGATCCGCAGCGTTTCCGCGCCTTTATGAGCGATTATACCGGTGAGTGGAATAGCGAGATTGGCAAACAGTTGCTTTTCCAGCACATCCGGCTGGAGATTCCCAACTATTCTAACGCGGTAGCCTCGGATTTGAAGACGCTGGGTAAGCCAACACTGATTATCTGGGGTGAGGCTGACGAGCAATTTCCTCTGAAACTGGCCTACCGCCTGCATCGCGATATACCTGGGTCACAACTGGTAACTGTAGCTGATGCGGGCCACCTCATTTTGTTCGACGCTCCTGGTGCAGTGGCGAGAGCGGTGAGCAATTTTGTGGATAGTATGTAGCTAGTGGGTGCGCGTAGGATTTTTGCATTGAGCGAGCATGGCTGGGGTAGCTGCGCGAGCCCAGCCACTACTAGAGACGGCCACGAGTGCCTTTGCGTGGTAGAGTAGTGGCTGGGCTCGCGCAGCTACCCCAGCCATGTTCTCGAGGGTCCTCAACTCTGGCTTTCACAGTATCTTCACAAATGGTGCTTGACCGTGTCTGGCAATCTATGCTATACTAAGCGTGAGCAGGGGATGTGCTTGGAAGTGCCTGACAGCGATGTTGAGGCGCATTGAACACAGAAAATATGATCCTGGTGGCCAGGGTCAGGAAAGTCACTTGCACGGATAGTTTAATCGGGGTGTAGCGCAGTCGGCTAGCGCGCAGCGTTCGGGACGCTGAGGTCGGAGGTTCAAGTCCTCTCACCCCGACCAGGATGGCACACAAAAATCCTTGATGTCAGTCACCCTTTTCACAAGGGTACTGCAAGCGAAGAAGTGTCAGGAAACGTTTTCAGGTTGGTATTAGAGTAAGAATAAGGAGTTGGGAAATGCGGACGTTTCAGCAACTAGCTCTTCTGACAAAAACAGGAGGTATATGCTGATGCCTGCTTATAGCGGCTCGAGTAGAGGGCCGGATGCAAGCTGGCAACGTACCGTAGTGCCGTACTCGCCTGGACGTGCAAGCCACTTGAATACGCGTCTATCTGGTCGTCGTCGCAGGCGGCAGTAGAAGCTGAGGGGCTGGGCGTTTCTCCTGCTTGCCCCACTGCCTACCTCATGCTTCTTCCTCGCTGTCTGTTATGGTTATCGGCTCTGACAGAGAGGAAAGGGAAGCCATTCATGCCTGTTCTCGTATTGAATTCCTCACTACAACCTCTCTCGGTCATTCCTGAACGTCGTCTCATCGTCTTGCTGTCGAAGCAGAAAGTCACCTTTGTAGATGAGAATGTCCGTAGTTTGATCGAAGAGAGTATTCAGGCTCGACGTCTTGAGTTGGAACGCCCCGTGATTGTGCAGTTGCTCGCCAATGTACGGGTACCGCGTGTGGCTCTACACCCAACACGAGCTAATATCCTGTTACGCGACGATGAAACCTGCCAGTATTGCGGTAAACGGAGCCGCGACCTGACACTTGATCATGTTATTCCTCGTTCGCGTGGTGGTAAAAGCACCTGGGAGAATTTGGTGGCTTCGTGTAAAGTGTGTAACGGCAAGAAAGGTAATCGCATGTTGAAGGATGTAGGCATGCACCTGCTGCGCCAGCCACGTCCACTTTCGCAAGAGTATGCGGGCTTCTTCTTGCTGCGTTACCCCAAGCTCCGCCAGGCATACGAGGAATTTTTGATGAGCGCACGTGGGGTCACACCTCACGGATTAAGTGCGTAGTATTCGTAATAGTACTTTCGTATAGTTCTAAGGAAGATGTATTGTAAAGCCATATGGCTCTGGTATGTGTTTCTTTAACGCTATGTCTCTACGAGGCAAGGAAGAGGATGAAAGTGCTTTTTTGGTATAACATCTTTCCTGGAAACCCTTCGTAGAAAATACACTTAAGAAGTGCAGGTGAAACCCGATAGTGTCGTTTGTACGTTTAGTAAGTAGTTAGAAGAGGTTTCTAATATTGATCTGGTAGTGCAGTGCTGATTTTGCTGTTTTGCCAGTAAAGGTAGGTCTATGATCGAACAAACCATTACCGATGAATCACCAATTGTCCCAAAGACAGGTCCTGCGTACCTTTGTCTCTATGGACACTTTTATCAACCTCCGCGTGAGGAGCCGTTTACAGGGTTGTTGCCGCCAGAGCCGGGAGCAACCCCTTTTGCGAACTATAATGAGAAGATTACATCTGAGTGTTATCAGCCAAATGCTGAGATTGGAAATTTTAACGCGATTAGCTATGATCTAGGGCCCACGCTGGCCACATGGTTAGAGCAACATCATCCTGATGTCTATGGGCAAATTATTGCGGCAGATTACGCTCACCGTTTGCGTTATGGTGTAGGCAATGCGCTGGCCCAGGCGTATAATCACACCATCTTGCCATTGGCGAACAACCGTGACAAACGGACCCAGATTATATGGGGATTGCAAGATTTCAAGCATCGCTACGGGCATGATGCTCATGGCATGTGGCTAGCAGAGACAGCGGTTGACCTGGAATGCCTTGAGCTTCTTGTTGAGTATGGGGTCACGTACACCGTGCTGGCTCCCTGGCAAGCCGCGACCCCCATCGATCCGACGGAACCGTATATAGTATCCTTGCCCAATGGTAGCAGCATAACCGTGTTTTTCTACAATGCCCCGCTTTCGGGTGGAGTTTCCTTTGACTGGAATACGACCAGTAACGCCGATCTGTTCGCCGCCTCCTACCTGCCGGGTCACCTCGTGAAGAGTAAACAGGAGGCTGGTGAGGCACAGGTGATCTTGATCGCTACCGATGGTGAATTATACGGACATCATAAACCATGGCGGGATAAGTTCCTGGAACATCTGGTGCGCATCGGTGCGCCGGGTTATGGCTTCGAGGTATGTACCTTGGAACGGTACTTACAGATGCACCCGGCTACAAAAGAAGCAGAACTGCGCGTGCCGAGCGCGTGGAGTTGTGGACATGGAGTTGCGCGTTGGGATACAGGTTGTGAATGCACAGAGGGAGATAGTAGCTGGAAGGGCATGCTGAGACAGGCATTGCTCACACTGGCCGAGCGCGGTGACGCCCTTTTTGAGCAGTGCGCTGGCGAGACACTGAAAGATGTATGGGCCGCACGCAATGCCTACCTGGAGGTACGCAACGGCTGGATGGCCAAAGAGAACTTCTGGCGCGAGTACGGCAAAGATGGGTGTGTGCCAGAGGATGTGAGGTTGGTAGAGAGAACCATGCTCTTATTAGAGGCGCAGTATTATCAACAATATAGTTTCACCAGTTGCGGTTTCTTTTTTGAAGACCTGGATAGGATCGAGCCACGCAACGACATTGCGTTTGCCCGTCGTGCCATCAGTCTGATATGGCAGGCGACAGGGGTCGATCTACAAAAGCTGTTTGTGGAAGATTTACGACGGGCGAAGAGTTGGCGCACAAAGGTAACAGGTGCTGATCTGTATCGGCAGTTGCCCGTCGTGCGCAAAGGACTGTTGCCACCGCTTTCTAAGTAAAGAAGGGTACATAATGTAGGCATGAGACAGATTGGATGCTCAGAACATATGTTCTGAGCATCCAATCTGTCTCATGCCTACATTATGATTGGGGCATCCGATTGTAGACAGTAAGCCAGTTCGTAGCGATCTGGATCTGAGCATCGTGCAACGATATGGCACCGGAGCAGACTTGATCGTGCAGGTAGTTTTCAACCTTATCTTTCTCGTGGAAGCCCGGTTTGGGGCTGGCAGCCTCGGGCCAGAGATTGGCGATATCGTTGGAGCCGCCGAGCTCGAGTGATACAAGGTGATCGACTTCGTACTCGCCAGCTGTGTGATGCGTTATCCCGTACTCGGCGTATACCTGATTTTTCTCGCTGGTGGGGACGTTGCGGACTGACCGTGCATAGCCCGATGTGCAAATCTGCTGCTGGGTGACCGTGGGGAAGATGGCACCAGGGGTGCAGTCAGAATCCTGTAGGGCCCCGTGGACTATGCAACCAGAAGTTTTGGTCTGGACGCCAAAGTGCGGTGCCGCACTTGTCGGAGTGGCTGTAGGTAAACCCGATGTGCTAGGCGGTGAAATGGTAATGTTACAGCCACTGAAGCCAAGGACGAAGATGGCAATCAGGGCTAGAATAGATAGATATTTCATAGAAGCTTTGCTCCTTTACTCGGATTGCAGTACAAGCCAAGCAGCGTCAAAGCGATGTGCCTGCAGGTCCTCTTCTTTTATCCAATAGTAAATCATACCGGAGTTACCCCAGCGCATGCCAGCATGCTCATCAGAGTCGATTTGCAGGAGCAGGTGCCAGTCCTTATCTCTTTTGGAGAGTTCGGCAATACGTGGATTACTGTAGTCAATGTCGGTAACGGAAATGCCATGGGAGGCCAGCTGACACTCCTGGCGCATATCATCCTGAATGGCATCGGGATTGCCGAGCAGGCGGTGATGGATAGCGGCATGATCGGCAGAGTCAGGGAACGTAGAGAGCAGGTTTTCGTACTTCTGTTGCTCCTCGTCCGTCCAGTCGAAGTTTGGGACGTCAAGCTCTGGATGCTGTGTCAAGGTCGTCTCGCTGGCAAAGTGCAGGGAGCAGGCCTTAAACTGGCTGGAGGCTAGAAGCTGAGCCGGTGCAGGAGTGCGCTGGAACGAAGTAGAGTCATCGTTGACAAAGATGACCTGCCAGCAGCCGAGGTTAGCAGGGCTATCGCCAAAGGTTTGCTGTTGGGCATCGTAGAAGAACCAGAGGGTACCTTTGTGGGGTAGGATGTTGTTCTCGTCATATGAGCGGATGTCGTCAAGGTGTACCTGGGCAATAAACGATTGGAGTAGGCCATTGCATTCAGGCCAGTTCGTACCGGGGGGAAGATCCGGCAAACCACCAAGCTTAGACGCCCCCACCTCCAGAGTAGACTCATCGACGAGGGTAGCATACAAGCGAATGGATGAGCGAGCAATGTAATCAATGTCTTTGATGAGGCGCGAGAGTCCTGCTTCCTTAAGGGCAGCCTGCACACCAGCTTTATCCATGTTGTCCTCCATATTTTTTACGTACTACAGATAATTAAATGATGCCCGCAAGAGCCGTCAATAGGCGTCATAACGGAACGCTCATACAGATTTGCGAACATACATACAATTTTGCAATGGCTCCTGTGACCATTCTCACCAGCAAAAGATTATATGTTTGACCGCGTGCTCGTATCAGGCTCTCGCGTAGGGGCGGGGGCGGCTGGGCAGCGGGGTTGGGGCCCTTGTGGCCGCCCGCCGTAGCTCTTTGCCTGAAAGGGGCATCACTGCGGCACCCCAGCAACGGGCGGCCACAAGGGCCCCAACCCCACGCAACCCAGCTCCCGCCCCTACGCGAGACCTTGAACGTTCTTCCTTTCTCCCTCCACACTATACACGAAAAACAAGCAATGTACGTAGATAGTTTCGGCCTCAGAGAGTCAATTGTAGCTATTTTTCCCAATTTGGCTGTACACACTTACCTTTATATATGTTACTATACAAAATATAGTATTAAAAAGACAGCAAAAATTTCGTGTATAGTAGGGACGACCCTTGCGGTCGTCCTGGCCTTTGCAATTTGGTATCTATTACCCTGGAATTGCGAGTAATTAATGACAACTGAACCAAAAACACTCTTCTCAGTAACTGCCGTTCGTAACGACCTGGAAGTGGTGAAGGATACATCACAATCATTGGCCTCTTCTGGCAACCGTTTCCTCATCTTACTCTCTCTACTTGCCCTCTATATCCTGTGGGGTACCACATATCTGGCTATGCGTGTTGGCTTGACCGGATTTCCGCCTTTTCTGCTGGCCAGTATACGTTTTCTGATTGCGGGAGCTATTCTCTACCCCATTTTACGCCTGCGTGGTGCGCCGACTCCTACCCGCAAACAGTGGCTTGGCTCCCTGCTCGTTGGTATATTACTACTGGCCGGTGGCAACGGAGGCGTCATCTTTTCTGAGCAGTGGGTCGCGAGCAGTCTAGCCTCAGTAGGCATAGCTGCCGTGCCATTGTGGACAGCTCTCTTCGCTGGACTCTGGGGCAGATGGCCCACACGGATCGAGTGGCTGGGTCTCGGCCTGGGCTTTATCGGCGTAATACTCTTAAATCTCGGTAACAACATGTGGGCCAATCCGGCTGGCGCAATTGCCTTGCTGATTGCCGCCATCTCCTGGGCTTTAGGCTCTGTTGTGAGTCGCCACGTCTCGCTACCAACTGGCCTGATGTCCAGTGCCTGTGAAATGCTGACCGGTGGCATTGTCCTGTTTCTTATGAGCCTGGGCTTCCATGAGAAAGCCCCAAATCTCACGGTCGTTCCTGCCTTACTGGCTCTTGGCTTCCTGATCATTTTTGGCTCACTCGTCGCTTTCAGTGCCTATGGCTACCTCCTGCGCCATGTGCGCCCGACTCTCGCTACTAGCTATGCCTATGTCAATCCACTGGTGGCCGTTGGGCTTGGGGTCGTACTTGCCGGTGAACGACTCGCTCCCCTGGAAATCCTGGCGATCATTATCGTTCTCACAGGTGTTGGGCTGGTCTCCTTGCAACAGGGAAAACACAAATCATAAATAAGTCTATGCAAGCAGCAGGAGTGGCGCGTGCCACTCCTGCTGCTTGCATAGACTTATTTACCGACATTGAAGCGGAAGTGGGCGATATCGCCATCCTGCATCACATAATCTTTACCCTCAAGCCTCAGCAGGCCCTTCTTCGTGGCGGCGGCAAACGAGCCACAGGCCATGAAGTCCTCAAATTTTGTGACCTCGGCCCGAATAAAGCCACGTTCGATATCCGAGTGAATCTTGCCTGCTGCCTCTGGCGCTTTGGCACCACGTGTGACCGTCCATGCCCGTACCTCATCCTCTCCTGCCGTCAAGAAAGTGATCAGGTTCAGCAGGCGATAACCGACCTGAATGACGCGATCCGCTCCCAATTGTGGCAGGCCCAGCGATTCAAGGTACTCGTGGGCATCTTCCTCGGATAACTCCGTCAATTCCGCTTCCAGGCGTGCCGAAACCGCTACCACCTCGGAACCCTCTTCTTTAGCGCGCCTGGCAACGGCAGTAATCTCTTGCAGTTCGCCTTCCAACGTGTTGGTATCTACATCTTCTCCGGCAGCGATGCGTGCCAGCAGGTCGTTGGCAGCGGCTAATGCGTCCTCGCTGACGTTCAAGACATACATACGTGGCTTCAATGTCAATAAAAAGAGCTCGTTCAGGACAGCGCGATCCTGGGGCAACAATTCAAGCTGACTGACCAGTTTCAGTTCATTGAGGGCCTCTTGCAGCAAGCGCAATATCTCTAACTCCTGGAGATACTTTTTATCACCCGACTTGGCCGCCTTCGTTGTGCGTTCAATACGCTTCTCCACGGTTGTCAGATCGGTCAATGCCAGTTCAGCATTGAGGCTATCGAGATCTCGTATGGGATCGATATTTTCGTAGATATGTGGAACGTTACTATTAGCAAACGTGCGCAGCACAATTGCCAGTGCGTCTGCGTTGCGAATGTGACCTAAGAATTCGGGGCTCAAGCCTTCACGTTTCTCTTTGTGTGCCTGAGTTGCCTGTCCCATCCCGGCCACATCCACAAACTCAACCGTAGTAGGCGTGACTTTTTTGGGCTTAAAAATATCGGCCAGGGGTTGCAGTCGTGCATCCGGCACCTGCACCACTGCGATATTGGCCTGCACCGTGCTGGTGGCATAGCCACTAATCGGCGCGCCCGCTTTTGTCAATGCATTAAACAAGGTCGTCTTCCCACTTTGCGGAAGACCGATGATCCCTATAGTAAGAGCCATATATAAACTGTCCTTTTCTGTAGCAAGCTTTATAGCATGTTTTTATGTCTCCGCTTATTTTGGTGCTTTCTGGGTGGGAAGTCAAGGGGGGTCATCGAACATTATTTCATAGAGATTGAGACGAAGAGGCTCCGCCTGAACCTGGTTGCCAGGTTCAGGCGGAGCCTCTTCGTCTCAATAGCCTATAAGTTTGTCCAATAATCGGCGGCATCGTCGGCATTTTGCTCGGCATTGGGAGAAGCAGTGATAACGTTTTCGTTATGTACGCGATACTCTTTGAGGGAACTGCTGATGTTACTATCAGGAGTATTCATGCTGCCTTTGATGGTGCCATTACTCTTGCCATTGGAGAGAGCTGCACCTGCATGGGAGTTACCCTGAGCCAGCAAATCATAGTACTCAGTGAGCCGCAGAGCAATGAGTTTGCCTGGCTGATCGAGCATATGATACTTGATGGCATCCTGCCAGAGAGTCTGCAAAGTGGACGAATCTTTGAGCAATCCGACGGTAAAGTATGTGTATTTCTCATGATCTTGTGACATATGGCCTTCTTTCCAGAACTATACCTTGACGCTGCTCGCTGCCTGGACTTTACGTATGAGCAAGCGACCGGCCAAGTTACAATAACCAAGTGCATTGGCGTGAATAGGGTCATCTGGACGCGAGAGATGAGGAATACGTTGCTTAAGGATATTGTAGAAGTAATAGACGCCTCCTCCGACATGCAGAACAGGTTTGAAACTGGCTGCTACTGCGTCACGGTCGCTCTGTCGCCAGGCCGCGGCAATGAAGGAGACAATCTCGCTGCCAACTTGTGACACAGCTTCTCTGGTTAACCGCTCTAATTCGAGTACATTGATTGTTTTACCGTACACGGAAATATCGGGATAGGGAAGGCTGCCATTAGGGGCATTGAGAATACTATTCGATGCATAAGCATGCATAATTTCACGTGCCTCAAGCAGAGAAAGCGAGCGGTCAAATTTATCCTCAAAGGTATCCATAAGCATTTGGGTGGCCGAGTCCACCCCTAACGGCTTGCCTTTACAATACTCGGTGACCGGAACTTGGCCGCGAGCCACGTAGAGGTCAGTGGTACGACCACCAATGTCAATGACGGCACTTTCGGTCGTCTTGCTGATCGATTTATCGCCATAGGCAATCAGTGCGCCAGCTCCTTCCATCACCACAGTAGCTACCTCGACAGTGATCCGGCGGAAGTTTTTACCATTGTCCATAGTGAAGACGTGTGTGCCTTCCAGAGCATCTTTAATGCTGTTGCGCAGACCCATATTCTTGATATAGGTCTCAGCCGGAAGTCCCGTGACAACGTAAAGTCCGAATTCGGTGTCAGGGATCAGGGAGGCAGCTACGGTGAGAAGGCCACGTAAGCTGTATTTGCTGGCGTAGCGTTGAATATCTCCGCGTCCATGGTAAACATCAACTGCCTGCTGTAATGCCAGTTCCCCAACGGCATAAGCCATAGCTTCGCCATGAAAGCGAATGATATGGGTATTTTCCTGATCTACTTTTACACCGAGATTTTGCATAGCACTGATGTCGGCCTTGGCAAAGGCGGTAGGAATGCTGCGGGAGATATTTGCCCCTTGAATAACTGTAACCCCTCCCATCTCAGCATTGCCAAAATCATGCCCGTAAGGATACCATCTCATAAGTTCTTCCTCTTAATTCTCAAAACAGTTCGCCCTTCAAATACGCTTGAATAATACACGGCCTTGGGGTGGGCACAGAAGAGGGGAAGATGCATACGCAAATCTCTATCAAATAGCCTTGCGGGCCGCTTGACGAAGATACCTCGACTCATGCAATTCTATCAACATTCATTAGATAATCCCTCCCGTCTTTGCTAACGAATCAAGGCGTTAATGGTATCTCTTTTTTGTGTGGATAGTACCGAGGGGTTATCGAAAATAGCAAAAAGAACTCTGGCTCTCGGGTATGGGGTGGAAGGGCCTATATCCATGAGGCACGGCGGGCAGCCACAAGGGCCCCCGCACCACTCCACACCACCCCTACCCCTACGCGATTCACCTAGCCATGGCAAAAAGCTACCCCTGAGAGCCCCATCCCTACCCCTACGCGATTCACCTGGCCATGGCAAAAAGCCTACCCCTGTAAGGGTGGCTGTTCTGGCCTTACGCGAGAGGGCGCGTAATCATTCAACAGGCTCCTGTGGCTCACTTATCAGGATACGGATAAAACTGCCGAGCAGCCAGAAGATCAGCCAGTAAATGCCCATGCCAATTAAGGTGGTGAACTCAAACGCTTCATTGGCATGAAACGAAGGATCAGGAACGATATTGCTGAAGGGGAAAAGCACAATACCGGTCAGAGCGTAGAGAAAATTCGCAAAAATGTTGGTCGGGTCTGCTCCAATCAGTCTGAAGAGAAAACGAATACCTAGCGTCACCTCCAAGACGATCAGGAACCAGCGCAGAAAATCGCCAAACTTACCGATCACGAATTTTAGTGTCTGACCGCTCTCATCCTCCTCAATCACGTCTAACTTCTCTTCTGCCTCACCATGACCCCGCCCCGTACTCTCACTGAGTGGTGGCGTTTGGGGTACCTGTTTTAAGGGCAACTCTGGCATAACCTCGGTTTGTGCATTGATAGGATCGTCTGAAAACGGATTATTGCGGGCCATCCTGATCGCCTCCATAAAATCTAATGATGTGCTCACTCTTACTGCATCGTATCTTCACCAATCTGCCTCGATTATAACATGTTTTGCCTCTGCAATGCTACGTTCTTCGCTTGAGCAACACTACGCCCTGCGCATCAGCAATTTGCACATATTGACCAGAGCGGCGTAGGTGATTCAGTTCATTGCTCACCGCCACGCGGTCTTCGGGCAGGACCGCATTCAGGTCCACTACAATGTATTGTACAGCATTACTTGTATTCTCTCCACTATCGCTGATCGAAGGAAAAACCGCCAGGCGCTCTCGTTCGCTCACATGGGGATTGATATTGCTGCTTGCCGAAACAGAGGCATTGGGTGGAATCATGGCCAGCAAGTGCTGAATCTGTTGCTCCCGGCTGCCTGGCTGGTGATCGGCCCAGAAAGCGTTGAGATCCGGGGCCTCCACCACCAGGTTGAGGCCAATCATCAACACAATCCAGACAAACATGAGCCATTGCAAGCGTAAGATCGGCATACTCCTGGTAAGTGGTCTCATTCGCTCACTCAAACGCTGCCAATGCCGTTCTAACCACTTCTTACATGCTAGATAGCGTCCTCGTGTAAACGTATCCATGCGCACATACACAGGCATCTTCCTCACCGATTGCAGGGCAAATGTTTTGGTAGCCAGCAGAGCGAGCGCAATCTTCCGTGCTACGTTTCCCTGTCCCAGTGGCTTTGCGACTGGCGGCGGCAGATTCACTTTCGCCACTGCTTTGTCATATGTCTCGCCGTACCAGAATTGCCAGATACGGATCAAGCGGCGCGTCCCGTGAATTGATGCCAACATCACAAACGGAATAATAGCGGCGTTATAGTGGAACACACCACTATACAACAAGGGGTCTGTACTCAACAGATTTTCAGCCAGCCCAGGTAGAGCCATCAGCAACCATTCAGGAGCCAGTAAACACACAAAGCCACTACTACGAAACAGGCTTGCCAAATAGTACACACGGTCAAGCGTAATAAAAGTCGTAAACAGCAGCCAGGGATGCAGGATCACATTCACTACCGCCTCACCGGGTGAACTCCCTAATGCTTCGTAACGATACCAGAAGTTGTTATGCTGCGCCCCTGGATAAAAGTGCGGAATCACAATACCAAAGGCTATAAAGCTCCACAGCAGTCCACCCACCGCTAATGTTAGCCCTAATCTCGGCAGTTTGTACTTCCAGATCACAAATAAACCAAGGATGGCTACATAGAGTGGAATATCTTCCTTACACGCTGATGCCAGCACACATGCAACAATAAACCACCCATATCGCTTATAGGTGAGAGCCAACACGGCATAGAGTAAGAGTGGCGTCGCTAGACTGATGGGATGAAAATCGAAAATATTCAACCCCAGCAGAGCCGGTGATAGCAGGTAGACTACCGTCATCAGGGGTGCCAGTAGCGGCCACTCCGGCAAATACTTGCGCGTTAAGAGGAAAATGGGTAAAGCTCCTGCTGCCAGAGCCAGTGTCTGAAATACCAGTAGAATACGCGGATCGGCATGGAATGCATATAGCAAAGACAACGGCAAAAGAATTGGCTCCACATGAATCGCTAGCCGCGTCGGCGGCCCATACCAGTCAATCGCCTGATTGGTGAACTGGAACCAGCGTCCATGAATGGTATTCCACAACACCTGATCCATGTTGCCCAGATCAAAGGCCGTCGCCTTAAAGGTATCATAGCGCAGCACTGTCTGGTGGCTCATTTCCAGCGCATATACGCCAACTACCACGAACAAAAGCCACCAAGCCAATTGCTGTTGCCTGTGTGTATCCAATCGAAACCGCTTTAGCATCTCTTTATCTAAACAAAAATGACCGCTTGCCAGATGCCTATGCCAACCAGAAGCATAAACGACCAGACGATCACAAACTCAGGCCACGTCCCTGTGCGAAACCGCCAGTGCGGATTGGGCGGAAACCCAAAACGTTTCCGATACGGCCATAACAGTGGCACCCCTCCCTCGGTTAATCCATCGGCAGCAATATGCATAATACAACCAAACAAGACCGCCGTGAACACTAAATGTGAACCGCTCACGTATTGCGCTGGAATCGTGTACCCGTGCTGCAACAACAGGTAGCTGGTCAACTGCTCCAGAGCCAGAGCTAAAAGTGAGCCAAGCAGCAAACCCAACAGACTATGAAAGAGCGTGCGATGTCCCGCAATGTGCTGAATCTGCTTACTCACCCAACCGAATTTATGCCCTAGCGTACTATGCGCATTATCAATATCGGGTAGCAATGCCCCGAATCCCACCATAAAATAATACACTACCTTCTTCACGATCAAGGTCAGCGGCACTACTTTTGCCATCGTCAAAGGCTCACCTGTTAAGTGTACCATACTATCCAGCACAACTCCTGCTGTCAAACCCACTAATAGATGCGATCTACCTTCCATATATATAACCTCCTCAGAAACATATATTGGTCTGCTGCCATTGTAGGGATATTTGGAGCAAATAGCAAGAGGCAAAGGGAGACATTTGGAGATAATGCTTGTCATCCTGAGCGCAGCGAAGGATGACAAGCAGGACACTCTCAAGTCGCTGCCGGGAAGTCTTCTCTCCAAATGTCTAAGGCAAAGGAGAGACGCTTGACAACTCGCAAAAGTTGGGATATTATACCCCACAGGCAACAGCAGAAGATTACAACGCCATCAGTGGGGTGTCGTTCAATGGTAGGACTGCCGACTCTGGATCGGCCAATTGGGGTTCGAATCCCTGCACCCCAGCCTAATTACGGAGAGGTTCTGTACCTCTCCACTTCTGTTTTAGGGTGTCACATTATGTTGTAAACCTATAGTTTATTAGGAAATGGTGCATAATGTCCTCAAACACACGCCGACTTACCACTCGCCTACTGGAGACAAGCCCGCATAATAAATGGGCACGTCGACGAGATATTCCGCTTGCCATCCTTGCTTGGACTGCTGTCGTTGCCGTAATTTTTTGGGCCGCAGGACATATCATTCGTTCGCTTCTGCTCTTAATTATTGCCGCCTTGCTTGCCTACGCTCTGGCACCCGCCGTCAGATTTTTGCAGCGTTTCATGCCGCGCATCCTGGCCATTCTGATTGTCTACCTGCTCGTTCTGGGCGCACTTAGTCTGTTAATCTATCTGGTAATGAGTACGACTATTGTGCAAGGACTTGCACTGGCCCGCTACCTACGACAACTGTTGACCTCAGCTGCCAATGGACAACCTACGCCACTGGAGCAGACCTTGATGTCCCTTGGCCTCTCACAGGCACAGATTGCTGCTGGCCGTGAACAGATTGTCCAGCAAATTGAGAGCATTGCTCGTAGTGTTATACCCATTCTGAGAAGCGTTTTTGACTTCGTTCTCGATACTATTGTGGTAGCGGTACTCAGCATCTACTTCCTGATTGATGGAGCACGGGTCGCTACTTGGCTACGAGCGAATGCGCCTGCTCCCCAGCAACAACGGGCGGGCTTTTTATTGGATACGCTGGAGCGCATTGTCGGCGGCTATATCCGCGGTCAATTGTTCCTCGCCTTTCTGATAGGTGTACTCGTGGGAATAGGCATGGTCTTTGTGCAGCCCGGCTATGCCGTACTGCTGGGCGTGCTGGCTTTTGTGTTGGCCTTTGTTCCCGTACTCGGTACGTTCGTCTCCGGGGCAGCCTGCGTGCTGCTGGCCTTGCCACGGGGATGGATATGGGCCGTTGGTGTCCTGGGCTACTTTGTCCTTATTCACATCTTTGAGGGAGAGCTGGTAGGGCCACGTATCGTTGGTAAAGCCATCGGACTTCATCCCATCGTCTCGCTCGCTGCCCTTATCGCTGGTGCTGAGTTGTTCGGCATCTGGGGTGCACTCTTCGCCTCACCGCTGGCCGGTATCTTGCAGGCTATGCTGGTCGCCCTGTGGAAAGAGTGGCGTGCAACTCACCCCGAACAATTCCCGGAACCTGAAATAGAGGTCTATGAAGTTATTGATGAAAGCGTGGCTGAGAAACCTCTTGACCAACCAGGTTCGATGACTTCTCCCACATCATTGAAACAATGAGGGGAGTCAGGCTGTAGGCCTGACTAGTGTCCAACCATCATCTACTCTCTCCACCAGCCCTTCACGCTCCAACTTGAGTAAATGGGCCTCGACAGACCATGCTGCCACTCTATGCAAACCCGCATCGACATCCACATACACAAGTTTGACGATATCAGGAATCTTCGCCCCACGCGGCAGCTCCTCCAAGGCTACTATTACCTGTTGCTCACGCTGCATACGATGGGTGATATACTCCGCAAGTTTCGCCTGTGGGTCGGTAATCGTTGGACCATGGGAAGGAATCATCTCTCTAAGGGGCACTGTTTGCAAACGCTTCAATGAGTTCAGGTACTGCTCCATCTCGCCCTCTGGCGGGATAATTACCACCGTACCCACACCCGCTACCATATCACCGGCAAAGAGCGTCCCCTGTCCTTCCAGCAAATAGCAAAGATGATCAAAGCGATGACCAGGAGTATGAATGGCACGCAAGGTATCATCACCGGCTGCAAATGTTGTTCCATCGTCAATCTCCTCGTCGGCCATCGGTACACCTTTCTGGCTGAAAGCATAGATTGGCACATTCACACGCTCTTTCAAAGCAATAGCTCCGCCGGTATGGTCAGGATGCCCATGTGTGATGAGAATACGATGAATACCCCCACGCTTCTTACCTTCCTCAACTAGCGCATCCAGGTAGGCCGCATCGTCAATCGCGGGATCGATCACCGTTGCTCCCTCAGCACCACTGCCTAACACCATTGTGTTGGTTCCTGCTCCGGTCATGATCGAGGGGTTGGGCGCAAGAACGATCGTATATGGTTGTTGCATAGCTACCTCTTCTTCGTCATATGTTCCGGTACATCCCAGCGGTTGACAGCATCTTCGGGCAGATAGACACGCATCACACCATCCTCCTCTACCAGCAGAGGGATACGAGTGGGCACATGCTGTAGCGTAGTAGTCTCCAACGCCTCTTTAACGCTCTTGAATGCAGCCAGTTCTCGCAACTGGTGAATGGTGGCAAAGACCAGTGGAAAATCGTTGCGCTCTGACCGCTCCAATGCCTCTTGCGGGGAAATCCAGTCCCCTTCGCTTGTCTCCAATTGATCATGGGCAGCCTGTTGCTTGGCTGGTGCGGTAGTGATAAAGAAGTGCGTATCAAAACGTTTAGGCATCCCTTCGGGCGTAATCCAGTGGGCAAAATAGCCCAGGCGGTCGGTGGCCAGCCGCAAATTTTCGACACGTGCCATCTCTACTAGCGACCCTTTGCGCTGATTAAACGCTTGCCGGTATGTGTCAAACCGCGCCACATCCGTTTCAGGAATCGCCAGTATCGCCTCGCTCTGGTAGGCCAGCAACACGCCAGCTTCCTCAAACAGTTCGCGAATAGCGGCAGCGCGTGCTCCACTGCCCAGCACGGTGCGCCCTTCAGGGTCGGCAATGGCAGGTGCCACTGGTACGCAAATGTCCTCAGCTTGTTCGGCGGCCCGATCATCTACCGAGACCGAGCCGCCTGGAAAAACATAGACATCCGGCATAAAATCGCTCTGAATCACGCGCCGCACCATAAAGACCTCTAT
>WNGH01000381.1_pt1 | contig 96019 bp, 89 predicted proteins | sample 5400631 | NCBI WGS metagenome assembly WNGH01 (sample SAMN13153373, study PRJNA577476) | soil metagenome | isolation source: 115 cm soil or saprolite under Garry oak tree replicate 1 | place: USA:California | collected 2016-06-15
TCGTCGCGGGGTTCATCGTGTCCGCCCTGGGCGGCTCGCGCGTCCAGATCGGCGGGCCGACCGGCGCCTTCGTCGTGATCGTGTACGCGATCGTCCAGAAGCACGGAGTGGACGGGCTGGCGGCCGCGACGCTGATGGCCGGTGTGCTCCTCATGGTGTTCGGCTTCGCCCGCCTCGGCGGCGCGATCAAGTTCATTCCCTACCCCGTCACGATCGGCTTCACGTCGGGGATCGCGTTGATCATCTTCTCGAGCCAGGTGAAGGACTTCCTGGGACTGCGCATGGGCGCCGTCCCGGCCGACTTTGTCGCGAAGTGGCAGGCATTCGGGGCGCGGCTGGGGACGCTCAATCCTTGGGCGCTGGCGGTGGCCGTGCTCGCGCTCGGCATCATCGTCGGCTGGCCGTACATCAACCGGCGCATCCCGAGTCCGTTCGTCGCCCTGATCCTCACGACGGCGCTGGTCCAGCTCCTGCACATCCCGGTGGAGACGATCGGCGCGCGCTTCGGCGTGATTAACGCCGCACTTCCGAAGCCGGCGCTCCCCGCCGTGCCCCTGGGCCAGCTCCCCGGCTTGTTCGGCGCCGCGTTCACCATCGCGCTGCTCGGGGCCATCGAGTCGCTGCTTTCGGCGGTAGTGTCGGACGGGATGATCGGCGGGCGTCATCGCTCGAACATGGAGCTCGTGGCGCAGGGAGTGGCGAACATCGCGTCGCCGCTCTTCGGCGGGATTCCCGCGACCGGGGCGATCGCGCGCACGGCCACGAATGTGAAGAACGGCGGTCGCACGCCGGTGGCGGGGATCACGCACGCGCTCGTGTTGCTCCTCATCACGCTGTTCTTCGGCCGCTGGGCCGGCCTCATTCCCATGGCGACGCTCGCCGTGATCCTGGTGGTGGTGGCCTACCGCATGAGCGAGTGGCGCACGCTCCGCTCCGAGCTGCGGGCGCCCAAGAGCGACGTCGCCGTGCTGCTCGCGACCTTCCTCCTGACCGTGCTCGTGGACCTGACGGTCGCGATCGAGGTCGGGATGGTGCTCGCGGCGTTCCTGTTCATGCGCCGCATGGCCGAGGTGACGAACATCAGCGCGCTCACGCACGAGTTCCGCGATCCCGTGGACGACTTCGAGAGCGACCCCAACGCGGTAGGGGGTCGAGGTATACGAGATCAACGGGCCGTTCTTCTTTGGGGCGGCGGAGATGTTCAAGGACCGGCTGGGGCGGATCGTCGGGAAACCCAAGGTCCTGATCCTGCGGATGCGCCATGTACCGGCGATCGACTCGACCGCCCTGCACGCGCTGCGCGACCTCGTCGCACGGAGCCGGAAGGACGGGTCCCTGGTCGTCTTGTCGGATGTGCACGCCCAGCCGGTCGTGGCGCTCGAGCGCTCGGGCTTCCTCGACGAGATCGGAGAGGAGAACGTCACCGGCCACATCGACGACGCCCTGAACCGGGCGCGCGCCCACCTCGGCTTGCCGGCCGTCCCGCGGCCAGCGTACGCGACGCCGACAGTGGCGCGTGAGACGCCGCGGCCGGGGGCGCGGGGCGCGCGAAGATGAGCGGCGCGCCAGAGCTGATCGTCGCGACGGGCACCTGCTACCCGCTGTTCGCCTACGAGGTCGCGCAGTCGATCGACCTCGACGCGGCGGAGCGGCGGGTGCTCGCCGCCGCGACGGAACGACTGAGCGTCAAGCAGAAGCGCCGCGCTCCCGCCTACTTCGAGTACCGGCCGGCGCCGCTGCGGGTGACGCAGGAAGCGGAGTCGGTGGGCCTGGCAGCCTACCACACGGCTCCGAGCGTGGAGCTCGTGCTCTACGACTTCGGCGCCATTTCGGTGAGTTACGCGGTGCCGATCGCCGGGCCGCTCGCGGGGCTGGCGGCCCTGAGCGCCGAGCTGTGGGGGAACGACCGGCTGGTCGCCGAGTCCCGCCGCCACGTGGAGCGGGTGCTCGAGACGCTGGGCGACGCGGCGGTCCGGCCGCGGATCGCGGACTTCGTGGAGGACTACTCGATCTTCCAGGTCGAGGCGTTCACGACGCCGTGCGAGGCCGCCGCCCTGTGGACGCACCACGCGCAGACGGTCGCCCAGATCCTGCGCGCCGAGCCGCGCAGCCTGTCTCAACAGGAGATCAACGACGCCACTGCCTCCCGGATCTCCTTCGGGCTGGACGACGCGATCTTCATCGACACCGACGCCACGCTGCTGTTCGACCCCGAGGCGGACGATGTCCGCGCCGTGATCGAGTTCGCGAACACGCAATTGCTCGAGATGCGGTTCCTGGACCAGCAGCTCGACGACGCCCTGGAGCGGGCGTACGACACGCTGATGCGGCGCCGTGCGCGTCTCTTCGGGCTCGGCCAGTACCGCCCGGAGCTCCGTCGCCTCGCGCGGCTGCAGCTCGACGGCGCGATCCTCTTCGAACAGGTGACGAACGCCCTGAAGTTGGTGGGAGAGCAGTACCTCGCCCGGGTGTACTCGCTCGCGTCCCGCCGCTTCCACCTGGCCGAATGGGACGCGAGCATCACCCGCAAACTGCAGACCATCGACAGTATCTACGCCAAGATGGCCGAGCGCGCGGCGAGCCGGCGCATGGAGCTGCTCGAGTGGATCATCATCGTGCTCATCGCGCTGTCCATCATCGTGTCGCTCGGACCCGTGCTGGGGGCGCGCTGACGGTGCCCGGCTGCCGGTTTGCCGCTCCCTTCCTGACGTGCCTCTTGGCGATGACGGCGCCGGTCGGCGCTCAGACGGCGGGGGAGATGGAGGCCCTGCCGCCCGGCGACCTGTTCCGACCGCTCCTGGCCGACCCCAAGCAGCCGCAATTCTTCGCGGCCTTTCTCTGGGCCAAGTCCGAGCAGGTGAAGGACCAGGTCGCGAGCGTCGGGCTGGGCGAGAACATCGGTCTCGTGCGGGGGCGGGGCGGATGGTGGCAGGTGAGCGTCGCCGCGGGCGTCTTCTCCCAGTTCGACATGGAGAGGCCGTCGTACGACTTAATCAACACCGACTTCATCATCGGCTTCCCGTTCACCTGGCGCCGCGGCGTGCTCTCGGGCCGGGCGCGAGTCTATCACCAGAGCTCCCATCTGGGGGACGAGTACCTGCTCCGTGTTCATCCCGAGCGCGTGAACCTCAGCTTCGAAGCGGCGGAGCTCATCGTCGCCCGTGACTTCGGCACTCTCAGAGGGTATGCGGGCGGCGAATACCTCGTCCGGCACGAGCCCTCCGATCTCAAGCCCGGCGTGCTGCACGCCGGACTGGAGTGGCGCCCCGGCACCCCCCTGGTCCACCTGGGCCGGCTGGGGTCGGGGCGCTTTCTGGCGGCGCTCGATGCCAAGGCTCCCCAGGAACGCGAATGGCAGGTTGGATGGGGCGCGCGGGCCGGCCTGGAGTTTAGCCCAAGCGCGCCGGGCACCGAGGTGAGCCGCCGCTGGAGCATCCAGATCCACGCGTATCGCGGCCCAACGCCCTACGGACAGTTCTATCTGGAGAACGTGTCGTCGATCGGCGTGGGGTTGCACTTCAGCTTGTAGGAGTGCGGTTCGGCGGATCCGCCGCGTCTAGCGGGCTAGGGGCGCCGGCGCGTCACGCTCCAGCGACCGCTCTGCGTTGTGGGGGCCGGTCCGGGGCGGGTCGTGAAGGTGCCTGCGATAGTGTCGCTGGCGATGCGGCCGTCGAAGGTCGTGAACAGCTTCATGCCGGTCTCGGGATCGGCGTACGGGGCGAGTGTGCCGCTGACGCGATCGCCCCGCACGCGCACGAAGTTGATGGTCAGGACCTCAGGGGCCGCGGGGGCCGGGGGGGTCTGGCCGGGCTGCTGCGGGTCGTTCCACGCCTTGATCGGGCGGTTCCATCCGACGGGGATCATCACCACGTCCCCGTACGCCGAGTCACCGCGCGCGGTGAGCGTGAACGAGATGCTCCCGCTGCGGCCCGTGGTGGAGCTGCTGTAGGATCCATCCCAGCGGCCGGCCAGCGCGGCGACGTCCGCGCGCGCCCCCACGACGGGGACCGGTGTTTGGGAGGACGCGCACGCTGCGAGCGCGAGTGCAAGCACGGGCGCGCCACCGGCGTATCGCATGGTCGCTACGACACCTCCTTCCCCGCGAGCTGCCGCAACACGTACTCGAGGATCCCGCCGTGCCGGTAATACTGAAGCTCCTGCGGGGTGTCGATCCGCACGATCGTGCGGAACTGGAACGACGTCCCGTCGGGTCGCGTCGCCTTGACGCCAAGCTCCTTGCCGTGCGGGAACCCTTCCGCGAGCACGGCGGCGAGCCCGGTGATGTCGAAACGCTCCCGGCCTGTCAGGCCCAGCGCCTGTACGCCCTGATCGGGCTGGAACTGCAGGGGCAGGATTCCCATCCCCACGAGGTTCGACCGGTGAATGCGCTCGTAGCTCTCGGCGATCACGACGCGCACGCCGAGCAGGCGCGGGCCCTTCGCCGCCCAGTCGCGTGACGAACCGGAGCCGTACTCCTTTCCCGCAAGCACGACCAGCGGCACCCCTTCGGCCTGGTACTGCACCGACGCGTCGTAGATCGTTGTGGCCGCCTCGCCCGGGAGGTGGACGGTGAACGGCCCCTCAGTGGTGGGCGCGAGCTGGTTCTTGAGTCGCACGTTCGCGAACGTTCCCCGCACCATGACCTCGTGATTGCCGCGGCGGGCGCCGTAGGAGTTGAAGTCCTTCGGCTCGACGCCGTGCGCGATCAGGTACTGACCCGCCGGGTGCGTCTTGCGGATGGAGCCGGCCGGAGAGATGTGATCGGTGGTGATGCTGTCCCCCAGCAGGCACAGCACCCGCGCGCCCCGGATGTCCGCGACCGGTGGCGGCGTATCCGGCATGCCGTCGAAGTAGGGCGGGCGGCGGACGTAGGTGGAGTCCGGCTCCCAGGCGAAGCGTTCGCCGGCGGGGACGGGGAGGCTCTTCCAGCGCTCGTCGCCCTCGAACACCTCGCCGTACTGCTTGTGGAACATCGCGGATTTGATCGCGCTGCGGACCACGCGATCCACTTCCTGGGCCGTGGGCCAGATGTCCCGCAGGTACACCGGTTTGCCATCCTTGCCGGTGCCGATGGGGTCCTTCTGGATGTCGATGTCGATCCGCCCGGCGAGGGCGTAGGCGACCACGAGCGGCGGTGAGGCAAGGTAGTTCGCCCGCACCTCCGACTGGATCCGCCCCTCGAAGTTGCGGTTGCCGGAGAGGACGGCGCACACGACCAACTCGCCCTCGGCGACGGCGACCGACACGGCCTCCGGCAGCGGCCCCGAGTTGCCGATGCACGTCGTGCAGCCGTAGCCGACGAGATGGAAGCGCAGTTGCTCGAGGTACGCCATCAGGCCCGCCTCGCGCAGGTAGTCCGTGACCACCTTCGAGCCGGGCGCGAGGCTCGTCTTGACCCACGGCTGAGAGCGCAGGCCCCGTTCGACCGCCCGCTTCGCGGCGAGGGCCGCCGCGACCATCACCGAGGGATTCGACGTGTTGGTGCAGCTCGTGATCGCCGCGATCACGACCGAGCCGTGCCGCAGCTTGTGCTCCGCGCCGTCGAGCGTGAGGTTCACGTGGCTGCGGCGGGCGGGTGGCGCCTCCGTGGCCACGGCGACGTTACCCCCTTCTTCCTCCCAGCGCCGCGCGTTCGGCGTCGCGGGTGGCGCCACGGGCGAGGTCGCCTTCATGAGCGTGGGGAGCGCGTCGAGGAAGTTCTTCTTCACCTCGCGCAGCGGCACCCGGTCCTGCGGCCGGCGCGGGCCGGCGAGGCTCGGCACCACGGTCGCGAGGTCGAGCGCCAGCGTGTCGGAGAACTCGGGCTCGGGCGCGCCCGGCGTGTGAAAGAGGCCCTGCTCCTTCGTGTAGGCCTCCACCAGCGCGACCAGCTCCTTGGAGCGCCCCGTGAACGCGAGGTAGCGCAGCGTCTCCTGGTCCACGGGGAAGATGCCCACCGTGGCCCCGTACTCGGGGGCCATGTTGCCGATCGTGGCCCGGTCGGCGAGGGGCAGGCTGGCGACGCCCGGCCCGTAGAACTCCACGAATTTTCCGACGACGCCCTTCTTGCGGAGCATCTCGGTGACCGTCAGCACGAGGTCGGTCGCCGTGGCGCCTTCTGGGAGCCGGCCCGTCAACCGGAAGCCCACGACCTGGGGGATGAGCATGGAGACCGGCTGGCCGAGCATCGCCGCCTCGGCCTCGATCCCGCCCACGCCCCACCCCAGCACCCCCAGCCCGTTGATCATCGTGGTGTGCGAGTCCGTCCCCACGAGCGTATCGGGATACGCCTGCGGCGTGCGACCCTCGCCCGTGAACACCACGCGCGCGAGGTATTCCAGGTTCACCTGGTGCACGATCCCCGTGTCGGGTGGCACGACGCGGAACCCCCGAAACACCTGCTGCGCCCAGCGCAGCAGCGCGTACCGCTCGCGGTTGCGCTGGAACTCCAGGTCGGCGTTCACCTGGAAGGCCGTCGGCGTGCCGAACTCGTCCACGATCACGGAGTGGTCGATCACGAGCTCGGCAGGGAGGAGGGGGTTGACCGTCTTCGGGTCGCCGCCCATCGCGGCCATCGCGTCGCGCATCGCGGCGAGGTCCACGACCGCCGGGACTCCGGTGAAGTCCTGCATCAGCACGCGGGCCGGCATGAAGGCGATCTCGTCCTCGGGGGCCTTCTTCGGGTCCCACCGGGCGAGCTTCTCGATCTCCACGGCGCGCACCGTGCGGCCGTCCTCCCGCCGCAACAGGTTTTCGAGCAGAATCTTGAGCGAGTAAGGGAGGCGCGCGATCCCCAGCCCGCGGCGCTCGAGCGCGTCGAGCCGGAAGATCTCGAAGGTCCGGCCGCCAATGCCCAGCGTGGCGCTGCTCCCGAAGCTGTTCGCCGCCATCAGTCCACGACCTTGACGTTCGTCACGAAGTATTCGGTCTCGCCGAAGCAGCGGGTCGGCAGGCCCTTGTGCTGCTCGTACGCCAGCGCTACCCGCCTGCCGAGGGCCGCGTTGACGAGTGCCGCGACCGAGTCGTGTCGCACGGTGAAGTAGAACATCTCCGGCATCGCGCCGGGGAGCGCCACCATCGCGAGCTCACCCTCCCAAGTCTTGCAGATCCACCCCTTCTTGGAAAACTTCTGCACGTAGCCGGCGCGCTCGCCCTTGGCGTAGCTCCACGACAGCGCGGACCAGGTGTACAGGACGAAACCGAGCAGAGGCGCGACGACCAACGCGGCGATGAGGAGCTTCTGCCTGCGCGACAGAGTGACGTTCACCCGGCGGAATCTACAGTGTACACCTCGGTGCGATAAGGCGTAAACCCGCGTGCCTCGTAGTTGGAGAGCGCGTGCGGATGGTCGAGGGTGCACGTGTGCAGCCACACCCGCGTTGGCTGCAGGGTCCACGCGTCGCGCACGGCGCACGAGAGGAGATGTTTCCCCAGGCCCTGGCCGATCATTCCCGGCGCGAGGCCGAAGTAGGCGATCTCGACCGAATCATCCTCCGCCACTCGGCGCAGCTCGTACCAGCCGACCAGCGCGCCGCCGCGCACGGCCACGAACAGCGAGATCTCGGGCCGCGCGAGGTGCGCGCGAATCTCGGCGTCGCTCCAATCCCAGCGGTCGCGCCAGTGGTACTCGGCGCCCACCGTGCGGTAACAATGGCGATACAGACCCGGCGTGGCGTGCGCGACGCGCTCCGCGACCACGTCGGGAAAGTCCCCGAAGGCCGCCCTGAACTGGTCGCGATACTTGAGCTCGAGATAGGTCCTGGTCGCTTCCACGTCCGCCCTCATGCAACTTGGCGTCCCAGCGTCGTGGCGTCTATTTTAACAGCATGACGTTCAATCGGATGGGCACTGTCCCCCTGCCGCTGGCCCTGCACCTGGCGAGCCACACGGTGCTCGGGCTGTTCTGCTTCTTCGCCGGCGTGCTGAATCTGGTCGACCCCGTGAAGATCCCGCAGGGCATCCTGTTCCTCCTCGTCTGCGGCTTCAGCTGGGGCTACGTCTTCGGCATCCTGATGGCCCGCAGGGAGGTGGTGGTGCTCGGGTACGTCGCGAGCGCCGTGTTCCTGCTGGCCGGCCTCGCGGGCGCCGCTCGGTTCGGATTCGACTGGCGGCTCACCGCCCTCTTGGTCGGGATTGGCGCATACGGGCTGATCGTGCTGAGCCTCTACTGGAAGCGCATCCTCGAAGCCTAGGCGCAAAGTCGCACCCCCGCAGCAAGCCTTCGTGCCCTTAACAGACGTCGAGGACAGGCGTCGAGGGGAACCGTAGCTGCGGGGCGGCGTTTAGCGGGGGAAAAGGAGGCGGTATGCGAAATTTCTCGAGCGACGTCATCGCTCTGATCGGCGGCCCTGAGGCGCCGCGTGGCGAGCCTGCCGAGCCGGCTCCCGCGCCATCCGACGAGCCGCTCGACGCGTATTCGGCGGCGGTGGCGGGCGCGGTGGAGCGAGTCGGCCGCGCCGTCGTCAGCGTCGAGGTGCGGCAGCCGGTGCGGCGGCGTGGCCGGCCGGAGCGCGAGCTGCCGGGCCACGGGTCGGGGTTCGTCTTCACGCCCGACGGATTCATCCTGACGAATAGCCACGTCGTCCATGGGGCCACGCACGTCGCCGTGCGCCTGCCCGACGGCCGCGAGCTGCCGGCCGACCTGATCGGCGACGACCCCGACACCGATCTCGCGGTGGTGCGCGTCGGCGGGGATCCACCCGCTGCCGCGCCGCTCGGCAACTCGGCCTCGCTGCGCGTGGGTCAACTCGTGATCGCGATCGGCAACCCGTTGGGGTTCCAGAGCACCGTCACCGCCGGGGTGGTCAGCGCCTTGGGCCGCTCCTTCCGGTCGGTGAACGGACGGCTCATCGACGACGTCATCCAGACCGACGCGGCCTTGAACCCGGGGAACTCGGGCGGGCCGCTCGTGGACTCCCGGGGGCGCGTCGTTGGCGTCAACACGGCCGTCATCCTGCCCGCTCAGGGGATCTGCTTCGCGGTGGCCATAAATACGGCGAAGTTCGTCGCCGGACAGCTGATCGCGCACGGCCGGATCCGGCGCGGCCGGATCGGCGTAGCCGGGCAGCACGTGCCGCTGTTGCGCCTCGCGGTGCGCGCGCACGGGCTCGAGGAAAAGAGCGGCGTGCTGGTGACGGGCGTCGAATCGGGTAGCCCCGCCGAGCGGGCGGGCCTCAAGCAGGGCGACATCATCGTCGGGTTCGCCGGCCACGCGGTAGTTGGCATCGACGATCTGCACCGGCTGCTCGCGACGGACCGCATCGGGACGCCCGCGGTCGTGGCCCTGCTGCGTGGGGCAGACAAGCTCGAGCTGCCGATCGTGCCGGAAGAATCACTCCCGTCCCGCTGAGTTTCCATGGAGGGACACGCCCAGTGAAAGCGATCCGAGTCGAGGCGGCCGGCGCGCCCGAAGTACTGCGCCACGTGGACGTGCCCCAGCCCACCCCAGGGCCGGGGCAGGCGCTCGTGAAGATCGACGCGGCCGGGGTCAACTACGTCGACGTGTATCAGCGCACCGGGCTGTATCCGGTGCAGCCCCCGCTCATCCTCGGTCAGGAGGCCGGGGGCACGGTCACTGCGGTGGGCCCGGGCGTGAGCGAAGTGAAGGTCGGCCACCGGGTCGCCTACGCCCACGTGCTGGGCGCTTATGCGGAGTACGCCGCCGTGCCGGCGGAGCGGCTGGTGGTGCTGCCGAACGGCGTGAGCACGAAGCAAGGCGCGGCGGCGATGCTCCAGGGGATGACCGCGCACTACCTCGCCACGACCACCTACCCGCTCAAACCCGGCGACACATGCCTCGTGCACGCGGCGGCGGGCGGCGTGGGTCTCTTGTTGTGCCAGATCGCGAAGCTGCGCGGCGCGCGCGTGTTCGGGACGGCGTCCACGGAAGAGAAGGCGCAGCTCGCGCGCGAGGCGGGCGCGGAGGAGGTCATGCTCTACACCCGGGAGGACTTCGAGGCGGCGGTCAAGCGACTCACCGAGGGCGCCGGTCTACAGGTGATCTACGATTCGGTGGGCAAGACGACCTTCGCGAAGGGGCTGAGCTGCCTGGCGCCACGAGGGATGATGGTGCTGTACGGCCAGTCGAGTGGGCCCGTGGGGCCGTTCGACCCGCAGGTGCTCAGCCGCAACGGCTCGCTGTTCCTCACCCGGCCCACGCTGGCGCACTACATCGCCACGCGGGACGAGTTGGTGGCGCGCGCCGAGGAGGTGCTGGACTGGGTGCGGCAGGGGAAGCTCGCGCTCCGGATCGGGCACGAGTTTCCACTCGCGGAGGCGGCGGAGGCCCACCGCCAGCTCGAGGCGCGGAAGACGACGGGGAAGGTGCTGCTGATTCCGTAACGGCGTGCACGCAGTCATCACGCCTCTTCGCTACGCTCTTCCCGTGATGCCTCTTCCGTGACGTCTTTAGTCTCTTATCACCCCGGGGAATCGCGTGGGGTCGGGCGTGAACCCGGGAAACACCGCCGACAGATCCGTCGCGTCGAGGTGGCGGGCGAGAATCTCGCCGAACAGGTCGCGGAAGTCCGTCGTCACCGCGAGGTCGCGCCCCTCGAAGCGGCTCGCCGGGTCGAGACCCGGCCAGCGTCCGAGCACGCGCCCGCCGTTCACGGGTCCGCCCATCACCAGCATCGCGGTGGCGTGGCCATGGTCGGTGCCGATGTTGCCGTTCTCGCGGATCGTGCGGCCGAACTCGGACATCGTAAACACCACGACGTCGCGCAGCCTGTCCCCGAGGTCCTGGGCGAACGCCGCGAGCCCTTGACCCAGCTCGGCGAGGCGCGCGGCCAGCTGCCCCTCGCTCCCGCCCTGGTTGACGTGCGTGTCCCACCCGGTGACGTCCGCGAACGCCACCTGCAGGCCCAGGTTCCCCTTGATGAGCTGCGCGATTTGCTGCAGCGACCGCCCCAGCCGGCCCCGCGGGTACTCCGCGTCGCTCGCAGGCCGATACTGCGCCGGATTCGCCTGCCGCAGCAGCTGTACCGCCTCGAAGGCTTCTTGCGAGGACGACGACAGCAGGCCCGTCGCCGAGCCGGCGTACAGCTGTTCGAAGGCGCGGGTGAGGCGGTCGCGCGCCGCTCCCTCGGGCGCGCGCAGCCCGAACGCCTGCAGGTCGTCGATCGCGAGCGACGGGGCCGACCCCGCGAGGATGCGGGGGAGCTGCGGTCCGAACGCGACCGCGCGGAACGGCGTGTCGTCGTGCTCCCGGTCGTGCCGGCAGTAGCGGTTGAGCCAGCCGTCCGCGGTGGACTTCACCCCCGGCGTGCCCGACTCCATGTAGTCCTGCGCGTCGAAGTGGCTGCGCGTGGAGTCGGGCGAGCCGACGGCGTGGATCACGCCGAGGCTCTTGTTGTCCCAGAGGGGCTTGAGGGCCGCGAGCTGCGGGTGCAGGCCGAAGTGCCCGTCCAGATCCACCACGTCGCTCGCCGGCACGGCGATGCGGGGCCGTTCCCGGTAATAGAGCGATTCACCGTGCGGCACGACCATGTTGAGGCCGTCCACGGCGCCGCGCTGGAAGAGGCAGACGAGAATCGGGCGGTTAGGCGGATAGGCGGTTAGGCGGGTAGAGGCGAACGCTGCACGAGCGAGGAACAGTGGATCGAGCCCGAAGCTCACTAGAGCCAGGCTTCCCGACTTCACGAACACACGTCGCGAGATTGTCATCGTCCCACTCTCCTCACTAACCGCCGATCCGCCTAACCGCCTAGCTACTGCCTCTGAAACTCCGGCCCTCCGAGCGTCAGGCCCACCGCCAGCGTGCGCGCAGCGACCGGGTCCGGCGCGTCCGCCAGCTCGTTGCGGATCACGCGCCTCGTGTTGTCGGACATCGCGCCCCCGAGCACGCCATCGTTCACCGCCGCGATGAGCTGCTCGGCGTCTGCGGTTGCTGGAGCCACCGCCTCGAGGGCGACCGTGACGCCCGGGAGCCTGCCAGCAGCCAGCGCCACGGCCACGTTCATCCTGTCCAGCAACGCGCCGCTGTTGACCCAGGCCTCCTCCCGTTCGGGGTACCCGTCGGGCGCGACGTGGCGGTACAGGGGCTGACCGAGCCGTGCGACGACCTGCGCCAGCCGGGGCGTGGTGTCCGGGTCGCCACCGACGGCGCGCACGGCACTCACCACGAACTCGAGCGGTGTCTTCACCTTGGCCCGGATGTTCTGGGGCGCCCAGAAGTCTGGTCCGTGCACGATCGCCCGCACCACTTCTCGCATGTCGCCGCTCGAGCGCTTCCAGGCGGCGACGGCGTCATCCACGCAGCCGTCCGGTGGTTCGTCGTTCACGAGCCGCTGACAGAGCTTACGACTCACGTGGTGCATGGTGGCCGGGAGGCTCGCGAGCAGCTTCAGCAGCCGGACGCCCTCGTCCATCCCGTGCCCCGCCGGGAACCTAACGCCCAGGACCGTCTTCTCGCCGTCGTCGTGCGCCCAATCGTGGAACTCGAAGCCGCCCCCTTGCTGCGGACGCTTGATGCTCCACCCCGTGAAGATCCGAGCGACCGCGATCACGTCCTGCTGTGTGTAGCCCCCGTCCACCCCCAGCGTGTGCAGCTCGAGCAGCTCGCGCGCATAGTTCTCGTTGATCCCCTTGGGCATCCGCTCGAGGACGCGCTGCCGCTGGGAGTCGGCCTGCGCCGGCTCCCGCGAAAACCCCGGTACGTAGCGGCCGCGCCCGAACCAGGGACGCGCCCCAAGGCTGGGTCGCGTGAGCGCGGGCGGCGCGGAACCGGGGGCCACGCTCTCCCAGTTATCGAGGTAGAACAGCATGGCCGGGCTCCGCGCCGTGGCGATCAGCAAGTCCGCGAACTTCCCGAACGCGCGAGGGCGGAGCGTCTCCTCGATGTAGGACGGCGCGAGCACCCGATCGGCTCCCTTGCCGAAGAACACGTTGAAGTGATTGGCCCAGAAGTCGACCATGACTTCGTACAGCTGGCGTCGGGAGAGCGCGGCACGTACCACCGCGAGCTGCTCCACCTCCCCGGCGAGCCGGCGGCCCATCTCCTCGTCCTTGCCGCCCTGCCGGCCCTCCCGCCGCTCGTTGCGCGCCGCGGCATAGACGCGGGCGAGGTCGCGCGGGTCGTAGCGCAGGACGGGGAACGCGGTGGCACGCTCGGCCACCAGCCGATCGTCGAGCTGGTCGGGGGAGAGTTGGCGGTCGATCCAGTGCATCACGCCATCCGCGGCCACCGCGTCTACCTCTCCGGGTCGGGGGCCATAGGCGAGGCGGTCGAGAGCGTGCAGTGCGGAGTCATGCGGCGTGAGGGCCGGGAGCTGGTGCGGCGTCGACTGGCGCGGCGCGGCATGGCGCGCCCCGAGCGAGGCCACCGCCGCCGCGAGCGTCAGAAGACGCGCCAGGACATGGTTTTGCATGCGGTTATATTGACGAGTCGCCCCCCAAGGAAGTTAAGCGTGTGACCGCGCCGCCGCGTTTTGTCTCGCATGGGATGCTGCCCAGGCCCCAGAGCCTTCTGTCCCAGGGGGACGGCAAGCTGCCCAGCTGGGGGCAGCGGCTGGAGGCGCTCAGATACGTCCCGCCGCTGCTGCGGCTCGTGTACCAGACGCACCGCGGCTACACGGTCGCGATCCTGGCGCTCCGCGCCATCCGGTCCTTCGTCCCGCTGGCAGTCCTGTGGATCGGAAAGCTCATCATTGACGGCGTGATCGGGGCGGCGCGGGCGCGCACGGGGGGCGCGCCCGTGGACTGGTGGCACCTCGGCGGGCTCGTGGCGCTCGAGCTCGGGATCGCCATCGGCGGCGAGGGGCTGGCGCGGCTCTCCTCCCTCCTCGAGAGTCTGCTGGGCGACCTGTTCTCGAACCGCATCAGCGTACGCCTGATGCAGCACGCCGCCACGCTCGACCTCGCCCAGTACGAGGACGCCGAGACCTATGATCATCTGGAGCGCGCCCGGCGCCAGACCGTGGGGCGGCTGGGACTGATCGCGCTGCTGCTCTCCACGGTGCAAGACTTCGTCACGCTCGTTCTGCTCGCGGGGGTCCTGGCGGTGCAGCTGCCCTGGCTCCTGCTCCTGCTGGTCGTCGCCGTACTGCCGTCGTTCCTGGGCGAGACGCACTACGCGGCCCTCGGGTACTCGCTCTTGTTCCAGTGGACTCCCGAGCGGCGTTTGCTCGATTACCTGCGTTACGTCGGCGCCTCGGACGAGATGGCGAAAGAGGTGAAGCTCTTCAGCCTCTCCGACTTCCTCGTCGGCCGCTACGCGAAGCTCTCCAACGAGTTCTACGAGGCGAACAAGCGACTGGCGGTGAAGCGCAACCTGGTCTCGACGCTGTTCGTGACGATCGGGACGTTGGGCTACTACGGCGCCTACGCCGTCACGATCTATCTCACCGTGCTGGGCCGGTTCACCATCGGGGCTTTGACCTTCCTCGCGGGTTCGTTTCGCCAGAGCCGCGACTTGATCCAGCGCATCCTCCTGTCCGTGTCGCAGGTGTTCGAGCAGAGCCTGTATCTCTCGGACCTGTTCACCTTCTTCGACGTGCGGCCTCGGGTCACGTCGCAGCCCGGCGCCCGGCCGGTGCCCGTGCCCATCCGGCGCGGGTTCGAGTTCCAGGACGTGGGCTTCCGCTACCCCGGGTCGGATCGCTGGGCGGTGCGCCATCTCGGGTTCCTGTTCGAGCCGGGCGAGCGCATCGCACTGGTGGGCGAGAATGGGGCGGGGAAGACGACGCTGGTGAAGCTGCTGGCGCGGCTGTACGACCCCGACGAAGGGCGCATCCTGCTCGATGGCGTGGACCTGCGCGAGTACGATCTGGACAGCCTGCGCCGCAACATCGGCGTGATCTTCCAGGACTTCGTGCGCTACGACTTCGTTCTGAAGGAGAACATCGGCGTGAGCCAGGTGGACGCGCTGGGCGACGAGGCACGAGTGCGCGAGGCCGCGCGGCGCAGCCTGGCCGACTCGGTGGCCGCCCGGCTCGCGCGCGGTTACGACCAGATGCTGGGCCGGCGGTTCGACGGCGGCGTCGACCTGTCGGGCGGCGAGTGGCAGAAGGTGGCGCTGGGGCGGGCTTACATGCGCGATGCGCAGGTCCTGATCCTGGACGAGCCCACGGCGTCGCTGGACGCGCGGGCGGAGTACGAAGTGTTCCTGCGGTTCGCCGAGCTCACACAGAGCCGCATGGCCGTGCTCATCTCGCACCGCTTCTCGACGGTGCGGATGGCCGACCGCATCCTGGTACTGCAGGGGGGCGAGCTGGTGGACCAGGGGACTCACGAGGAGCTCGTGGCGCGGGGCGGGCTGTACGCCGAGCTGTTCTCCCTCCAGGCCGCCGGGTACCGCTAAGGCGGCGGGCGCCATCGACGCTCGCGGCCCAGCGGCGGAGCAACGTGCTCACGAGTGAAGAGATCGAGCGCGCCAACGTCGGGTCGGCGTACGATGCGGTCCAAACCCTGCGGCCGCGCTGGCTCGAAGGGCCGAGGGAGCTCAGCCGCATGCCCGCACACGCGAACGATGCGGCTCGCCCGGCCGGGATCGCGGTCTATATCAACGAGGTATCCAGAGGCGACGTGGACTATCTCAAGGAGATCCCGGCCGCCGGAGTCCTCGAGCTGCGGTGGTTGAGCCCGTTCGACGCCGCCAGCCGGTTCGGTCCCACGGAGGGCCAGGCGGCGATCGTGGTCACGCTGAAGCGCGGGGGTTAGGGCACCCGCGCCGGGTATGTTTCGCGGAACAGCTGGGAAGGGGTGTCCCATGCGTACGTTCGCCTTGACGCTGCTCACGCTGTGCGTCGCGACGCTCGTCGGCCGCTTGCCGCTCGCGGCCCAGGGGCGCTCGAACATCCTCACGGCGGAGGAGATCGATCAGGCGAACGTCGGCACGGCGTATGACGCGGTGCAAGCGCTGCGGCCGCGGTGGCTCCAGTCGCCCAGAGAGCTGGGCCGCCAGCCCCAGAAGGGGCTTGACACCCGCGGGCCCGGGATCGCCGTCTACATCGGCAACGTGTCCGTCGGCGACATCGAGTATCTCCGGACCATCCCGGCCGCGACGGTGCTCGCGCTGCGCTGGTTGAGTCCGTTCGACGCCGCTAGCCGGTTCAGCGCCACGGACGGACAGTCGGCAATCCCCGTCACGCTGAAGCGCGGGGGTTAGCGCACCCGCGCACCTAGCTTCCGGTGGAAAACCGCACGGCGCCGAGCTCCACGAGCCCGTGCAGCGTCTGCTCCAGCTCGCGCACCTCGAGCCCCGCGTCGTGGGCCAGCTGTGCGAGGGTCTTGCGTCCATCTGCGAGCCGGAGGAGCGCTGCGACCGCGTCCGTGCTGCGCGCGACCGCCACGCGTCCGTGCGGTGAGCGTGCCACGAGCAGCGTCGTGGACCGAGCCGACGCCTGCGGTACGTCGCTCCACGGCCGCAGCAGGTGCGGCAGCACCAGCGGCAGATCGTAGGCGAGCTCCAGGAGGACCGTCCCCTCCACTTTTTGCGGCGCGGACCACTCCCCCCTCCCCACGCCTTCGTCCTTGCTCTCCGGACCATCTCTCCAGATCCGGGGACCCGCTTCGACCACCATCATCGCCGCCTCGTACCGCAGCAAGTCTGCGAGATAGGGGATCACGGGCCCCGCGTCGCCCACGTGGGCGAGGACGAGCAGCGCCACGGCCTGCGCCGTCTGCCGGCTGCCCAGCACGATCGTGGGCACCAGGGCCTCGAAGTCCGGGCGCGTGAGCACCGCTTCGGGCCGGCGACCCGTGACCCGGGCGAGCGCCCGCGAGTACTTGAAGAAGTGGACGACGCGCTCGTAGTAGAAGTGCCGCGCCAGGAAGCGCGCGAACCGCTCGACGCGATCGGGGTCGGCGAGACGGCGGGCGCGCCACGCGGCGGACTCCCGGTAGGGAGCGTCGGCGAGCGCCCGGATGACGTCGTCCTGCAGCGCGCGGTCGCTCACAGCGCTGCCCGGATCCGCTCCACGCTCCGGAACAGCGCCTCCGCCGTGAGTGACGGCGAGAACGCGTCGAACGTCACCGCCTTGGCCCGAGGGCACTGCGTCACCGCGTGGGCGAGGAACCCGAGCATCTCGTCCGACGGCTCGGCCGGCGCGATCCAGGGGCCCCCGAGGTCGCGGTCCTCCTCCACTCCCGCCACGTGCAGCTCCACGACGCGGTCGAGCGGAAACCCGGCCAGCCAGCGCTCGGGCTTCACGGCACGGTAGTGCGCTTCGAGCCAGACATGCGGCAGATCGAGCAGGAAGCCCGTCTCCGTGGCGTCGAAGAAGCGCCGCAGCCACACCGGTTCGGGCATCTGGCTGGCCTGCACGTCGAAGAACCCGGGGATGTTCTCCATCACGAGCGGCTGATCGAGCCGCGCCTTCAGGGCGGTGGCGTTCCGGACGAAGCGCTCGAGGAAATCCTCGGTGTAGAGCGGAGGAAAGACGTAGTTGAGGTTGTACGTGCCGTCCACCGTGTGGAGGCACTGGAAGTGCTCGGCGACCCACGGCGTGCGATACAGCTCGGCGAGCGTGCGGGCCCGCTCGATCGAGCGCTCGTCGAGAGGCTCGGAGAGCTGCCCCAGGTAGTCGTGCAGCAGCAGGGTGTAGCGTGCGCGGATCGCGGGCCAGTGGGGGTCGCCTGGCGCCGGCGGGTCGGCCATCGCGAGGTGATCGATGCCGTCCGCCCGGGCGAGCTCCGCGCCCAGGTGGGGGTTGTAAAAGGCGCCGATGGAGAGGCTAGCCATGAACCAGGCCACCCTCCGCTAGCTGGTCGACGAAGACCTTGATCTGCGCCGCAATCATCGGCGTCCCGCCGCGGTCCGTCCACTCGGCCGCGATCGCTTCATAGGCGGTGCGGCCGTCCAGCTTGTGGACGATGAACCGCTCCCGCTCGCCCCACGTCGCCGCCTGCCGCCTGGCCTGCTCCGTCGCCACGGCCGGGCGGAACACGTCCGCGACGATCTCGTCGATTGCGGCGACGGTTGCCGGTGCCAGGTGTCTGGGAGCGGCCAGGTTCTGAGCCACCTGCTCAGGGCTCCGCGCCCCTGCCAGCACCACGGTCACGCCGGGCCGGGACAGGAGCCAGCCCAGCGCCAGCCCCGGGAGGGTCGTGTCGAGGCGCTCGGCCAGGGGCCGCAGTCGCTCGATCACGCGGCGCCGCCGCTCGAACTCCGGTCCCTTGAACCAGTAGATCTTCCGCCGGTGGTCGTCTTCGGGGAACTCGGGTGGCTGCGGGTACGTGCCGGCGAGCAGTCCCGAGGCGAGGGGCCGGTAGGCGAGGAACGCGAGCCCGCGCTCCCGGGACAGCGGCAGCTCGCGCTGCTCCACGTCGCGGTCGAACAGATTGTACGGCCCCTGGTAGCTCACGAGCGGCGCGAGCTCGGTGGCGCGGGCGATCTGCAGATGGGTCGCGTTGCACAGGCCGATCCCCAGGGCTTTCCCTTCCTCCCGGAGCTTGAGGAGCTTCTCGAGCGACCATTCCCAGCGCTGCAGCGCTTCGTGCAGCTGGATGAGGTCCACGTAATCGCTCGCGAGACGACGCAGGGACCCCTCGAGGGAGGCGCGGGGATCATCGTGGGGGCCGACCTTCGTCGCGATCGCGACGCCGCCGCGGTGCGGCCGGAGCGCGCGGCCGAGCAGGCGCTCGGACTCGCCGTCCCCGTAGGTCGGCGCCGTGTCGAAGAAGGTGATGCCGCGCTCGAACGCGAGCCGAATCGTGGATTCGCGTTCCGCGGCATCGTCCGTCGCTCCCCAGCTCCGGCCCCCCACCGCCCAGGCGCCGAACCCGAGGCGCGGCTCGGACGTTATGAAACGCGGAGGGGGCCCGACGTCAGTCCGGGCCCCCGGGTGCATCGAACCGCTCCCTCAGGAGTGGCAGGTCGGCTGGAGCTCGCTCGTCTCGACGATCTCGGGACGATGACAACTGGGGACGAGGTCCGTGGTCTCGATGATCTGCATCGCTTCCTCCCCGGTAATTGGACAACAAGGAAGACGGCTGTCTGGTCAATCCTACGGGTTGCCGTCGAACCCGTCAACCGGTAACTCTGAGGCCGATGATCCCGACTCAGGCCCTGCTCACAGAGAACGATCTTGCCGAGGAATTCGTTTCCGCGTTCCGGGAGCGGCGCCTGGCCGAGAAGTTCTTTTACTGGTTTCCGCTGTCCGTGCGGGCCTGGCTCGCCCTCTGCTCCGACGGCGCGTACCGCAACTACGTGCGCTCCCGCTCACTTATCGCGCGGTCGGCCGACGATCTCGCGCGGCACTTCGTCCCCGGCCCGGTCGAAGTGCTGAGCCTCGGCGCGGGCCAGGGTGACAAGGACCTGCTGCTGCTCGAGGCGCTACGCGCGCACGGCATGCGCGTCGCCTACCTCCCAGTCGACACGAGCCAGGCGCTGCTCGAGCTGGCGTGCGGCGGCGCGCTGGCAGCGCGCTTCGCGGCCCACGGGATCAAGGCGGACTTCGCGCGCCCCGACCACCTCGCCGCGCTGGCGCCGGATCCCGAGACGCCGGCCCGCCTCGTGCTGCTGCTCGGCAATACGCTCGGCGCGTTCGACCCGATCGCCGCGGCGCGGGAGCTGCGCGGGTTGCTGCGCCCCGGCGACCTGGTCGTCGTAGACGGCGAGCTGTACGGCGGCGAGGCCACCCTCGCCGGCTACGACAATCCGCTCAACCGTCGCTTCGCATGGGCCCCGCTGCACGCCGTCGGGATTCGGGACTCGGACGGCGAGCTGCTGTTCGAGGCCCGGGACGACACGCGCCTCCCGGGTCTCCACGTCATCGCCAAGCACTTCCGTGCCGGCCGCCCCGTCGCAGCGCTGATGGGCGGAGAAGAGCTGCGCCTCGATGCGGGCGAGCGGCTCGCCATGAACCACTCCTACAAGTACGCTCCCGAGACCCTGCTCCGGATTCTCGGGGACGCGGGGCTCGCCGTGCGGTGGCAGGACACGAGCGACGATCGCCGATTCCTGATGGCGCTGGCCGGACCCGGGTGAGCGCGGTCCTCGAGGTGCGGGGGGCGCGGTACGCCCTCCCGCAGGGCCGCGTCCTGGTCGAGGACGTGTCCTTCGGCGTGGCTCCCGGGGAAACACTGGTGCTGCTCGGGCGCAGCGGCTCGGGCAAGACCACGGCCCTCAAGCTGATCAATCGCCTGCTCGAGCCCACGGCGGGCGAGATCCGGATCGCCGGACGGCCCACGCACGCGCTCGAGGCCACCCGGCTGCGCCGCGGCATCGGCTACGTCATCCAGGAGATCGGGCTGTTCCCGCACTTCACGGTCGAGCGCAACGTCGGTCTGGTGCCGCGCCTCGAGGGGTGGCCCGCCGAGCGCATCGCCGCGCGCGTGCGCGAGCTCCTCGCCCTGGTCGGCCTCGATCCCGGCGTGTTCAGTGCTCGCTACCCCCACGAGCTGTCGGGCGGGCAGCGCCAGCGGGTCGGCGTCGCCCGGGCGCTCGCCGCCGATCCGCCGCTCCTCCTGCTGGATGAGCCGTTCGGGGCGCTCGATCCCATCACGCGGGTCGAGCTGCAACGCGAGTTCCTCGCGCTGCAACGGCGTCTCGGCAAGGCGATCGTCTTCGTGACGCACGACGTGCGCGAGGGACTGCTGCTCGGCAACGCGATCGGGCTGATGCAGGAGGGCCGGATCGTGTTCCTCGGGACGCCGGAGGAGTTCCGGCGCTCGGAGCATCCCGCCTGTCGGGCCTTCCTCGCCGCCGCAGGATGACCGCGTGAACCTCTTGCAGTTCTACGCGCACAACTCCCGCGAGGCCCTGACCCTCATCGGCCAGCATCTCTTCCTCGTCGCCGTCTCCACGGGCATCGCGCTGACGGTGGGCGTTCCGGGCGGCATCCTGCTCACGCGGCGGCCGGCCTGGCGCGGGCCGGTGCTCGGGATCGCCAACGTCTTGCAGACGATCCCGAGCCTCGCGCTGTTCGGCTTCCTCATCCCGCTGCCCTTCATCGGAGGGATCGGCGCCCGTACGGCGATCGTGGCGCTCGTGGTGTACGCGCTGCTGCCCATCGTCCGCAACACGTACACGGGGATCGCGGGCGTCGATCCCGCGGTGCGCGAGGCGGGACGCGGCATGGGGATGACGGATGGGCAGCTGCTGGCGATGGTGGAGCTGCCGCTGGCGGCCGGGGTGATCTTAGCCGGGATCCGGGTTGCCACGGTCGTGAGCGTGGGCACGGCCACCCTCGCGGGGGCCATCGGTGCCGGGGGATTGGGTGTCTACATCTTCCGCGGCGCGGACATGGTGAACAACACCCTGATTCTGGCCGGGGCGCTCCCGGCGGCGCTGATGGCACTCGCCGCCGATGGTCTGCTCGGTCTTGCCGAGCGGCGGCTGGCGTGGCGCGCGCGGTGACGGGCCGTCGCGCGCTGGCGCTCGCGTGCGGGGCCCTGCTCGCGGCGGGCTGCGGGCGGGGAGACCGCATCGTCGTGGGGGCCAAGAACTTCACGGAGTCCGATCTGCTGGCCGAGCTCGTCGCCCAGCAGATCGAGCGCCGCACGGGGCTGCCGGTCGACCGGCGGCTGCATTTGGGCGGGACCTTCGTGTGTCATCGCGCGATCACCGCCGGGCAGATCGGGGTGTACGTGGAGTACACCGGAACGGCGTTCACCGCGATCCTGAACCACGCGCCGCTCGGGGATCGGGACAGCGTCTATCGCGCGGTCGCCGCCGAGTATGCGCAGCGCTTCGGGCTCACCTGGGGCAGGCCGTTCGGGTTCGACAACACGTTCGCGATCGTCGTGCGTCGGCGGGACGCCGAGCGGTACGGCTTGCGGCGGATCTCCGACGTCGCGCGCGTCGCGCCCCGCTGGAAGGCGGCGTTCGGCTACGAGTTCCTGGAGCGCCCGGACGGCTTCGCCGGTTTGGCGCGGGTGTACGGCCTGAAGTTCGCCGCGCCGCCGACGGCAATGGCGCTCGGCCTCACCTACCGCGCTCTCGCCGACGGCAAGGCGGACCTGATCGCCGGCAACTCCACGGACGGCGTCATCCAGGCTCTGGACCTCGTGGCCCTGGAAGACGATCGGCGTTACTTCCCTCCATACGAGGCGGCGCCGGTGGCGCGCGCGGACCTGCTGGGGCGCCACCCCGAGATCGCCCGTGCGCTGGACGAGCTGGGCGGGAAGATCTCGGACGACGCGATGCGGCGTCTCAACGCGCTCGCGGACGTGGAGCACCAGGATGTCGCGGCCATCGCGCGCGAGTGGCTCGCCCGGACGCTGCCGTGAGCGCCCGCATCATCCGCACCTACTACGCGATCACCGCGCTGTTCAATCTCGCGATGTCTCTCATCTGGGGCATCGACACGCTGTTCAAGCTCGGTGCCGGGCTCGACATCTTCCACGTGATGCTCACCAACGCCGCCTTCACGCTGGGCTCGATGGTGTTCGAAATTCCGACCGGCGTCGTGGCCGACACCGTGGGGCGGCGCATCTCCCTGCTGCTGTGCCTCGCCACGCTGTTCGTGACGACACTCCTGTACGTGGGGATCGCGTGGCGGGGCGGGGGCTTCTGGGCCTTCGCCGCGGTGTCGGTGTTCCTCGGGCTCGGCTACACGTTCTACACGGGCGCCGTGGACGCCTGGCTCGTGGACGCGCTCAAGGCGACGGGCTATGCGGAGCCGCTCGAGCCCGTGTTCGCGCGCGGCCAGATGCTGTTCGGCGCGGCGATGCTGGTGGGCACGATCGGCGGCGGGTTGCTCGGGCAGATCCACCTGTACATCCCCTACCTCGTCCGCGCCGCCGTCGTCGTGCCGCTCTTCCTGCTGGCGTGGTTCCACATGCCGGAGCCGGGCTACACCCCGCGCACGTTGCAGCTCGGGCGCGTGCCGGCGGAAATGCGGCGCGTGTTCGTCGAGGGCATGCGCTACGGGCTCGAGCATCCGGTTGTGCGACCGGTCATGCTCGCCTCGCTCGTCTCCATGAGCTTCATGATCTTCGGATTCTACAGCTGGCAGCGGTACTTCCTGGACCTGCTGGGCAGGAATCTCGTGTGGGTGGACGGGGTGATCAGCTCGCTCGTCGGGCTGAGCCTCATCGCCGGGAACGCCCTGGTTGGCCCGGTGTCGCGGGTCGTGCGCACGCGGACGGGGATGCTGATGCTCTCCGTCGCGGTGCAGGCGGGGAGCGTCGTGCTGTGCGGCCTGCTCACGGACTTCTATGCGGTGGTGGCGCTCTACCTCCTGTACGGCACGGCCGTCGGACTGGCGATGCCCGTGAAGCAGGCCTATCTCAACGCCCACATCCCCACCGCGCAGCGGGCCACGATCATCTCGCTCGATTCGATGTTCGCCAACGCCGGGGGTGTCATCGGCCAATCGGGTTGGGGGTGGCTCGCCCGCGTACGCTCGATCGGCGAGGCGTGGGCGTTCGCCGGTGCCACCCTGCTCCTCGGCCTGCCGCTCTACTGGGTGGCGCGGCGGAACGACCGGCGGCTCGACGCCTTCCCCGCGTGAGCCCGGCGGCCGCGCGGCTGCGCGTCTTCACGGCGGCCGCCCTGTTCTCGACCGGCGGCGCCGCGTTCAAGCTGTGCGGGTTCACGGGGTGGCAGGTGGCGGGGCTCCGGGGCGCGGTGGCGGCCCTCGTCGTGCTCGCGCTCGTCCCCGCAGCGCGCGGCCCGTGGAGCTGGCGACTCGGGCTCGTCGGCTGCGCCTACGCCGCGACCACCATCCTCTTCGTCCAGGCCAACAAGCTCACGACCGCGGCGAGCGCCGTGTTTCTCGAAGACGCGAGCCCGGTGTTCGTGCTGGTGCTGGGACCCCTGCTGCTGCGCGAGCGGGCCCGGCGCAGCGATCTGGTGTTTCTGGCGGCGGCGCTGTGCGGCATGGCGTTCTTCTTCCTGGGGGTGGAGCCCCCGCGCGCCACGGCCACGAACCCCGTGCTCGGCAACCTGCTCTCCGCCGTCAGCTCGGTGACGTTCGCCTTCACCGTCATCGGGTACCGCTGGCTGGCGCACCACACGGGCGGCGGGGCCGGCTCGGTCGCCGCAGCCCTGGTGTCGGGCAACCTCACCGCATTCGTCTTCTCGCTGCCCTGGGCGCTGCCCATCGCGGCGGGCGCGCCGCGGGACTGGGTGGTGATCGCCTACCTGGGCATCGTGCAGCTGGGCCTCGGCTACGTCGTGCTGGCGCAGGCGGTGCCGCACGCCACGGCGCTGGACGTGTCGCTGCTGCTCCTGCTTGAGCCGGTGCTCAATCCGATCTGGGCGTGGCTGGTGCACCGGGAGGTGCCGGGGGTGTGGTCGGTCGCGGGCGGTGGGATCATCCTCGGAGCTGTGGCCGTGAAGGTCTGGAGCGACTCGAGACGCCTGGACGTCAGGTAGTCGCGCCGGTCGCCGACCGGCGCGACTACCTGACGTCCGGCCCTGCTACTTCGCGCTGTCGGCCGGCTGGTGCGCATCCCGCCGCAGGTCCCGGCGATCGCGCCGCAGATCCCGGCGGTCGGCCCGGGCATCGCGCACGTCGCGGCGCACATCGCGGCGGTCGGCCCGGAGGTCACGCCGGTCCTGCCGCGCCTCCTTCACATCGCCGCTCTTCACGTCCTGCCGGATCTCCCGGCGGTCCTGACGGACGTCGTTCACGTCGCCCTTCATGTCCCGGCGGTCGCTGCGCAGTTCACGCCGGTCGTGGCGAACCTCGCGGCGGTCCCGCTTCACGTCGTTGGTATCGCGCGCCTGGGCGGCGAGCGTCAATGGCAGGGCCATCAGCGTTAGGGCGGTGAACAGCGTGAATCGGCCTCGCATAAGCATCCCCGGAAGAAGGTCGGCAGGTGAGACGTTGCCGTAACCACGGCGTTAAGTGAGTGACCGGGATCACGCGGCGTCACTCCCGTTTGCGACGCGGCGCGGGCATATTCCCGCGCGCATGGCGGAAACGTACGCCTCCCTCGCCGCGTCCCTCTCGGACCGCTACGCCATCGACCGCGAGCTCGGCCGGGGCGGCATGGCGACCGTCTACCTCGCCCAGGACAAGAAGCACGACCGCAAGGTGGCGATCAAGGTGCTCCGGCGCGAGCTCGCGGCCTCGGTCGGCGCCGAGCGATTCCTGCGGGAGATCCAGATCGCGGCGCGCCTCGCTCATCCCCACATCCTGCCGCTCATCGACTCGGGCGAGGCCCACGGTGCCCTGTACTACGTGACGCCGCACGTGCCGGACGGCTCGCTGCGCCAGCGGCTGGAGCGCGAGCGGCGGATGCCGCTCGCGGAGGCGATCAGGATCGCGCGTGACGTGGGCGTGGCCCTCGACTACGCGCATCGCCAGGGCTTCGTCCATCGCGACGTGAAGCCCGAGAACATCCTGTTCGCGGACCTCCACGCGGTGCTTGCCGACTTTGGTATCGCGCGCGCCTTCTCCGAGGTCGGCGTGGAAGTGGTGACCGAGGGCGGGCTGGCGCTGGGGACGCCGGAGTACATGAGCCCGGAGCAGGCGAGCGGCGAGCAGGATCTGGGAGGCCGGAGCGACCTCTACAGCCTGGCGTGCGTGGTCTACGAAATGCTGGCTGGCGAGCCGCCGCTGCGCGGCGGCGGCGCCCGGGCCACCATGGCGAAGCAGGTGACCGAGACGCCGCGGCCGCTGCGCGCCGTCCGGCCGGACGCGCCCGCCCGCGTCGAGCGGGTGCTCGCGCGCGCGCTCGCCAAGAATCCCGCCGAGCGGTTCGCGACCGTCGCCGAGTTTCTGGCGGCCCTGCAGGGCGAGGGAGCGGACGCCGGGTCGGGGGTGATCGCCTCGGCGGCCGTCCGCTGCATCGCCGTCCTCCCGTTCGTCAACGCGAGCCCCGAGCCCGAGAACGAGTATCTCAGCGACGGCATCACGGACGAGCTGATCGCCGCCCTCGCGGGCGTGGAAGGGCTGCGGGTGGCGTCGCGCACGTCCGTGTTCGCGCTCAAGGGAAAGCCGCAGGACGTTCGCGCCATCGGCGCTCTACTGGGCGCGGCCTGGGTGCTGGAAGGCACCGTGCGCCGGGCGAGCGACCGCCTGCGGATCTCGGCCCAGCTGACGTCGACCGAGGACGGCCAGCTGCTCTGGTCCGAGCGATACGATCGCACGCTCGCCGACGTGTTCGCGATCCAGGAGGAGATCGCCCGCACCATCGTCGACACGCTGCGGGCGACCTCGTTCGCCGACCTCACGGCCCCGGCCGCCCGGCGGTACACGCAGAGCATCGCGGCGTACGGATTGTACCTGAAGGGCCGCTACGCCTGGAACAAGCGGACGCAGGAGGACATCACCGACGCCATTGGCTATTTCGAGCAGGCGATCGCGGAGGATCCCGGCTACGCCCCCGCGTACGCGGGGCTCTCGGATTCCTACGCGTTGCAGCTGGACTACCGCAGCGTGCCCGTCGCCGAGGGGTTCGCGCGCGCCGGGGAGTACGCGCGCAGGGCGCTGGAGCTGGACGAGACGGTCGCGGAGGCGCACGCGTCGCTCGGTTGGGTGCTGTTCATCTACGACTGGGACTGGGACGGCGCCGCGCGGGAGTTCAAGCGGGCGATCACGCTGGACCCCCGGTATCCCACGGCGCATCAGTGGTTCGCATTCTACCTCGCCGCGATGGGCCGGCTCGACGAGGCCCTGGTCGAGGGTCACACGGCGCTGGAGCTCGATCCGGCGTCGGTGTCGATCAGGCGGAGCGTGGGGTGGGCGTATTTCTACGCGCGGCGGTACGACCAAGCGCGCTATCACCTCTCCCGGGCGATCGCGATGAACCCGACGGCGGTGGAGAACTATCGCATTCTCGCGCTCGCGCTCGCGCAGCAGGGGCAGTGGGCCGAGGCGGAGCGGGCCACTCGTGAGGCGATGGCGCTCGCCGCCGCCGGGCCGTACACGATGGCGACGCTGGGCTACGTGCTGGCCCGGGCCGGGAGGCGCGCCGCAGCCGAGGAGCTGCTGGTCGGGCTCGAGGCGCGCAGTCGGCTGGGGTACGTCTCGCCGGTCGCGTTCGCCACGCTGCACATCGCACTCGAGCGGTGGAACGACGCGTTCGAGTGGATCGAGCGGGCGTACGAGGAGCGGCGCGGGTGGCTGGCGTATCTCAAGGTGAACCCGATCCTGGATCCGCTGCGCGGGGACCCTCGGTTCGCGGCGCTCCTCAAGAAGATGCGCCTGTGAAGCCGCGCGTCGTCACTTCCCGCGAAACTTGGGCAGGTCCTTGCGATGCCGCTTCAGGAACTCCTCGTAGACGTGCGAGTCGGTGTAATCCCGCATCTCGCAGATCTTGTTGCCCCTGAACCTGATGACGGCGCAGGTGCGCTGGTCCATGACGTCCTGGGGATCGCTCTTGAGCCAGCTCATTTCTCGGATCTCGACGATCACGCGCCCGTCGGCCTCGTACCAGTTGCGCCACACGTCTTCGTAGCTCCACTCGGCCGCGCCGAGGCCCGCCTCGCGATTATCGAAGCAGCGGCAGACGGCGGTCCGCCCCCTCCACTCGCCGCCGATCGGCGGCGCGCCGGCCACCCAGTAGACGATGTCGTCCGTGAAGTAGCTCGCCACCTCCTCCATCTTGCCGGCGAACAGGGCCTTCTCGTAGCCCTTCGCGACCTGCATGCGCTCGCTCATACCGTGATCTCCTCGATCTCCTCGGGCTCCGGGAGGGTGTTCGCCTTGCGCCCGGCCCGCTCCATGGGCTTGTCCATTTCGGCCTTGTGCTGGTCGATGATGGTCCAGAAGTCGAGGGCGCGATCCAGCAGCTCGTAGGACGCCTCGCGCAGCGGCTCGCTCGCGCGCACTTGGCGGACGTTGTTCTGCATGTCCTCGGCGTCCCAGCCGCGCGAATGGGCGATGAACGGGAAGGGGGGGAACACGAAACCGAGCTCTGACCAGAACGTCAGCATGCCGCCCGCGACGGCCTGGATGTTGTCCTGGCCGCCCGTAATGATGAACGCCGCGACCTTGTTCCTGATCAGCACCTTGTCGTGGATCGTGATCTGGTTCTGCACGCAGTTCAGCCGCTCGATCATCTTGTAGTACAGCGACGAGGCGTTGCCCCAGCGGATCGGCGTCGCGATCAGCACCACGTCGGCCCAGTGCACCAGCCCCTCGTACACGATGGTGAGCTGATCGTCCGGGTCGCGCTCCGTGATGGCGCACGGCCAGGTGCAGGCGTGGGACGCCTTGGAGTAGTTCCCCTCGCAGTGGCGGAACTTCAGGTCGCGCAGCTTGACGTACTGCGTATCGGCGTTGCGGCGCTTCGCCTGGTCGAGCGCGTGCTCGAGCAGCGCGTCCGACGTGGAGTAGCGGGGGTTCACGTCATCCATGGCCGTGGTGGAGACGCACAGCACCCGGGGCGCGGCACCGGCTGTCTTGGGATGCTCCTCGAGTAAGTGTGATGGCATGTGCTTGACGAGCTTGCGCGGCATGGCGGGCGGGGTCTGCGCGTATACGCCGTCGGCGCGCTCCTCCACCGCGAACACGGGGACCTGCTCCTCGTCGTAGCCTTCCGGTCCCTTGCCGGTGATCACGCTGTACTCCCACGCGTGCCAGGGACACATGACGAACTCGCCGCGCAGCCGTCCGTCGCACAGCGGCCCGCCCTTGTGGTTGCAGCTGTTGCCGATCGCCCGGAACTTCCCGTCGTAGAAGAACAGGGCGACGGACCAGCGGTCGAGCTTGAACGAGCAGGGAACGCGGGTCATGAGCTCGGTGCGATCGCCGAGGCGGTGCCAGGTGGTCATCGGGGCGCTCCTGTGTGGGGCGGCTTACATTGTAGCCCTTATGCCCGCCACCCGCGCCCGCCTCGGCGTCATCTTCTTCACGGTCTTCATCGACCTCGTCGGGTTCGGGATCGTGCTGCCGATCCTGCCTTACTACGCGCAGAGCTTCGGCGCACGGGGGCTGTTGTTCGGTGCGCTGGTCGGCGCCTACTCCGGCATGCAGTTTCTGGCGACGGCGGTGCTGGGCCGGCTCTCGGACCGCGTGGGGCGGCGGCCGATCCTGCTCACCACGATGGTGATCAACGCCGCGGGTTACGTGCTCTTCGCCTTGGCGGGCTCGTATGTGGTGTTGTTCGTCGCCAGGCTCGTGTCCGGATTTGCGGGCGGCAACATCTCCGCCGCCCAGGCCTACGTCGCCGACGTCACGACGCCCGCCGAGCGCTCCAAGGGAATGGGCATCGTCGGGGCGGCCTTCGGGCTGGGATTCATCGTGGGGCCGGCGCTGGGCGGGCTCGCCGCGCACTACGGCGGCCACCTCGCACCCGGCCTCGTCGCCGCCGGTCTGTCCCTGCTCAACTTCTGCTCCGCCTACGCGATCCTCCCGGAATCGTTGAAGCAAGAGCACCGCGTCACACGAGAGCTGTTCGACTTCGGGCATCTGGCGGAGGCCCTCACGCACCCGCGGGTGGCGCCCTTAATGATCGCCTGGGGGTTGATTCCACTCGCCTTCTCGGGCTACACGGTCGCGCTCCCGCTGTACACGGCGGCGCGGTTCGGCTGGCGCGAGAAGGAGCTCGGCTGGTTCTTCACCCTCGTCGGGATCACGGCGGCGGTGGTGCAGGGGTACCTTTTCGCCAAGTTGTCGCGGCGCGTCGGCGATCGGGCGCTCGTGATCGCCGGGACGTTCGCGATGGCCGTGGCGGTCGCCATCGTGCCGTATCTGCACACGGCGGCGGCGCTGTACGCCTGGACGATCGTGCTCGCGTTCGGAAACAGTGTGGTCTCACCCGCGGCGACGGGGCTGATCTCGGTGTTCGCTGATCCGACCGAGCAGGGGGCGATGCTCGGTGCCGCGCAGTCGCTGGCGGCGCTGGGCCGCCTCACCGGCCCGGAGCTGGTGGGGATCACGTACGACCGGTTCTCGCCGCCGTGGGCGTTCCTCGCCGCGGGGGTCGTCATGACGATCGCGGCCGGGGCGACGCTGCGGCTGCCGGGCCAGAGGGCGGAGGCCGTTTCGCTGTCCTAGCCGCCTCCCTGCAGGCGCTTCATATTTTTCACCCCCCCTTGCAGGAGCCGATCAACGCCCGTGCGCGTGTACAAGACAGCGGAGATCCGCAACGTGGCCGTGGTGGGCCACGGCGCGAGCGGCAAGACCTCCTTGGTTGACGCCCTCGCGTTCGTGGCCGGCACGAGCAAGCGCCACGGGTCCGTCAAGGAGGGGACCGCCCTCACCGACTACACCCCCGACGAGATCGAACGCAAGTATTCCATCAACCTCGCCCTCGGCGTCGCCGAGTGGATGAACACGAAGATCAACCTGATCGACACCCCCGGGTATCTCGATTTCACGGGCGAGGCGCTCGCCGGCGTCTGGGCGGCAGACGGCGCGCTGGTCGTGGTGTCGGCGACGGGCGGAGTCGAGGTCGGGACGGAGAAGGTGTGGGACTACGGCGAGCAACGCGGCGTCCCGCGGCTGTTCTTCGTGTCCCTGATGGACAAGGAGCACGCCGACTTCGAGAAGGTGTACCGCCAGATCAAGCAGCTGCTGACGCCGAAGGTCATTCCCGTGGAGATCCCGGTGGGCGAGGGGCCGGAGTTCCACGGCATCATCAATCTGTTCTCGCAGAAGTGTCATCTGTACAAGAAGGGCACGAAGGCGGGCGAGTACGAGGAGGTGGACGTCCCCGGCGAGTACCGGACCCGCTTCGAGCAGTACTCGAAGGAGCTGATCGAGCGCATCGCCGAGACGGACGACACCCTGCTCGAGCGCTACCTCGGCGGCGAGGAGATCGGGCGGGACGAGGCGATCGCCGCGATGAAAGCGGGGATGCTGCGGGGCGAGCTGTTCCCGCTGTTCTGTGGCGCGGCGGAGCTCACTTATGGGACGCGGGCGCTGCTCTCCAAGCTCGTCGAGCTGATGCCCGCGCCGCACGAGCGACCGCCGACCGAGGGGGCGAAGTGGGGCAGCGCCGAGCGCATCCCCCTGCAGGTCGACGACGCCAAGCCCTTCGTGGCGCAGGTCTTCAAGACCATCTCGGAGCCGCACGTGGGGGACGTGACGTACTTCCGCACGTACGCCGGGACCGTGAAGAACGGCCAGGAGGTCTGGAACGCGCCGCGCGAGGCGGCGGAGAAGCTGAACCACTTGTGCGTGGCCGTGGGCAAGGAGCGGTCCGAAATCGGCGAGCTGCATGCGGGAGACATCGGGGTCGTGGCGAAGCTGCGCGACACGCACACCAACGACTCCCTCTCGACCCGCGAGTTTCCCTTCGTGCTGCCCAAGATCCCGTTCCCGGAGCCGATCATCACCGTGGCCGTGGAGGTGAAACAGCGGGGGGAGGAGGACAAGCTATCGACGGGCCTGCACAAGCTCTCAGAGGAAGACCCCACCTTCCACCACGAGTACAATGCCGAGCTGGGCCAGACGCTGATTCGCGGGCTGGGGGAGCGCCATCTCGAGATCGTCGTGGGGCGGTTGGCCCGCAAGTTCGGCGTGCACGCCCTGGTGACCAAGCCCAAGGTCGCCTACCGGGAGACCCTCAAGGGCCGTGCCGAAGGACAGGGCAAGCACAAGAAGCAGACCGGCGGCCGAGGCCAGTACGGCGACTGCTGGATCCGCGTGGCGCCGCTGCCCCGTGGGTCGGGGTTCGTGTTCGAGGACAAGATCGTGGGCGGCGTGATCCCGCGGAGCTACATCCCGGCGGTCGAGAAGGGGATCGTCGAGGCGGCCCAGCGCGGCCCCGTGGCGGGCTACCCGGTCGTGGACTTCAAGGTGGAGCTGTACGACGGCTCCTACCACGACGTGGACTCGAACGAGCAGTCGTTCAAGATGGCCGGCATCCTCGCCTTCCGGAACGTCACGCCCAACGCCAGGCCGACCCTGCTCGAGCCGATCATGGAAGTGGAGGTGTGGACGCCCGAGGAATACCTCGGCGCCGTGATGGGCGACCTCTCCGCCCGCCGGGGCCAGATCCTCGGTACCGAGCCGGCCGGGCGACTGACGAAGGTGAAGGCGCTCGTCCCCGAGGCCGAGCTGGACCGCTACGCCACGAACCTGCACTCGATCACCCACGGCCGCGGCACCTACCGGCAGAGATTCCACCTCTACCAGGAGGTCCCCTCCGAAGTGGCGCACAAGATCACGGAGGCGAGGAAGAAGGAGGTGGAGGAGGCGAAGGCGTCTTGAGGCGGCGCCTCCGCCTCTGGTTCGGCCTCTCCGATCCCGTGGACCGGCGCGCCTACGTCCTGAACGGCGCCGGTCTGATGCTCTTCAAGTACGCCGTCGACGCCGCGATCGTCGGAGCGTACACCGGCCGCTTCTGGACTCCGCTGCAATACGTCAATTCCGTCACGCTGCTGCGGGAGCAGGCGCTCAGCAAGCTGCCGAGCGCGACGATGCTCGGGCTGGCGCTGTGGACCCTGCCGTTCCTGTGGATCGGCTTCGGGATGTCGCTGCGCCGGGCGGCGGACGCCGGGAAATCGGCGTGGTGGGCGCTGCTCTTCTTCGTCCCCGTCGCGAACTATCTGCTCATGGCCGGGCTCAGCCTGCTGCCGAGCGCGCCCGTGCCGGCGTGGCGGCGTGCCGCCCCCGCGCCCGTGGTGAGCGACCGCCTGACGAGCGGGCTCCTCGGCGTGGCCGCGGCGCTCGCGATCACGATCCCCGCGGTGCTGCTCGGCGTGTACTTCAAGAAGAGCTACTCCGCCGGCCTGTTCCTGGGCACGCCGTTCACGATCGGGTACATCAGCGCCCACGTCTTCAACTACCGGCATCCGCGCACGGTGGGACAGACGATCGAGGTCGTGCTCATCGCGCTCGGGCTCGCCACCGCGGCGCTGTTCTTCTTCGCTGCGGAAGGGGCATTCTGCCTCGCGCTCGCGTTCCCTCTGGCGGCCGTGGTCGGGATCGCGGGCGGGATCTTCGGCCGGGCAATCGCCCTGCGCGGCGCCGAGCCACCGTCGCACGCCGGGCTCGCCGCCCTGTTCGCTCCGCTGCTCGTGCTGGCGGAGCCGCGCACGCCGCCGCCCCTCCAGGAAGTCCTCACGGTGGTCGACATCGCCGCGCCCCCGCAGACGGTGTGGCGCAACGTGATCACCTTCCCGGACCTGCCGCCGCCCAGCGAGCGGCTGTTCCGGATCGGCGTCGCCGCGCCGCTGCGCGCGCGGCTCGACGGCGCGGGAGTGGGCGCGATCCGGTACTGCGATTTCACCACCGGGAGCTTCGTCGAGCCGATCACCGGCTGGGAGGAGAACCGGCTGCTGCGGTTCGACATCACGGCCCAGGCGCCGCCGATGCGCGAGTGGAGCCCCTACCGCGACGTGAACCCTCCGCACCTGGACGGGTACTTCCGAGCGACGCGGGGCGAGTTCCGGCTGCTCGCGCTCCCCGGCGGGGGCACGCGGCTCCAGGGACGCACCTGGTACGAAGTGGCAATGGCTCCGCAGCCCTACTGGAAGCTCTACTCCGACTGGATCGTGCGGACCATCCACCTGAGGGTGCTCGAGCACATCAAGCGGCTGGCGGAGAACGCGAAGGAGGGGTGAGAGCCATGAGACTCGGATTGTTCGCTCTGTTTGGAATGGCCGTGGCGGGCGGCTGCCTGGTGGAGAAGCGTCCTCCCGCGCCCCCAGCGGATTCCACGGCCGCCGCGCCCACGGCAGCCGCGCCCGCGGCGCCCGCGACGCCGCCGCCGCCGCCCGCGCCATCCGCGACGAAGGTCATGGCGGTGGAAGGGTTCTCCACACCGGAGTCGGTGCTGCACGACACGGGGCAGGACATCTATTTCGTCTCGAACATCAACGGCAGCCCGACGGCGAAAGACAACAACGGCTTCATCAGCCGCGTGAAGCCGGACGGCGCGGTCGAGAATCTCAAGTTCATCGAAGGTGGGCGGACCGGGATTACCCTGAACGCCCCGAAAGGCCTAGCGCTCGCCGGCGACACGCTGTGGGTGGCCGACATCGACGCGGTCCGCGCCTTCAACGCGAAGACGGGCGCCCCGATCGACAGCGTCAGCTTGAGCAAGCTGGGCGCGGTGTTCCTGAACGACGTCGTGGTCGTCCCGACCGGCGCGCTGTACGTCACCGACACCGGCATCCGTTTCGACGACGTGGGCAACGTGCTGCACCCCGGCCCCGATCGGGTCTTCCGCATCGGCCCGGACCGCGCGGTGACCGTCGCGGTCCGGGGGGACACCCTCGGCCGCCCCAACGGGATTGCGCTGGACGCCGCCGGCAAGCGTTTCGTGATCGTGGAATTCGGCGGGCGATCGGTGCTCGCGTGGAAGCCGGGGGACAAGGCGCCGAGTGTGATCGCCAAGGGCCCGGGCGGGTTCGACGGCGTCGAGATCGTCGGCGGCAGGATCCTCGTCTCGAGCTGGAGTGATTCGACCGTATCGAGCTACGAAACCGGCCAGGAGGTGAAGCTGATCACCGGCGTGCCGAGTCCGGCCGACATCGGCTACGACGCGAAGCGCAACCGCGTGCTGATTCCCATCTTCACGGGGAACCGCGTGGAGATCTGGCAGCTGCCGGCGCCGTGAGTGTGATCCTCGCTCGGCGGATGCTGCTCGTGTTCCTCCCGGGGCTGCTCGCCGGGCGCGCGGGCCGGCTCGCCGGGCAAGGGGGGGAGGCGGTGTCGGCGGCAGTCGAGAGATTCGTGCGCTCGCAGCACCTGCCGAAGCCGCAGACCCCGCGGCTACTGCTCGCGGTCCCAGATGAGCAGGTCGAAATGTTTTCCGTGTCATACGGCGAGCCGCAAGACTGCATGGTCGGGTGTTTCTATTCGTGGCTGTCCGGGCTGCGCTACGGCAGCAAGATCGGGTGGATGGACTGTGACCGCTCTGATCACTCGCGCTTCGACCATCCAATCACGTGCTTCGACGTGGACTCCACGGATCGCTACCTGTTCACCGCGGACTTGCTCGCGAGGCTGGACCACCTCGAGGAGCCCGCGCAGAGCTACAGCTGGCTCGCCCGCAGCGTGTTTCGCCCGATGCTGGTGCGGGACCCGGACACACCGGTGGCGGTGCTCGAGCGGTTCGCGCGCGAGCTCTATACGGTCGCGCCCGATCAGTTCATGGAGCGCCTGCTGTTCGAGAACCGGCGCGTGCAGCGGAGCGCCGCGATCCTCACGCTCCTCGCCAGCCCTCCCGACTCGCTGGCGCGGTTCTACGGGGGCGCGCGCGCCCAAGCCGCGCAGCTGCTGTGCGACGAGCTGGGCGACTCGCTCGCGCGCGACACCGCGACGCCCGCTTCGACCCTGCTGCTGATTGCGGAAATGCTGCACCGCCCGTACTTGCGGCAGGCGCTCGTGCGGCTGCTGCTCGCCAACCCCCGGGGCCGGCACGACCTCGCCATCCTCACGCATCTGGCCACCGTGGGTGTCCTGGAGGACCGCTACGAATACTTGCGGGCGCAAGCCCGCCCCCCGCTCCTTGCAGAGCTGGACGGGCCTGGGCGTGAGGAGCTGGCGGCCATCCTGGCACCGCGGAGCTACGCCATCATCACGGGGACCCTCGATCGACTGGTCTTCGACGGCGAGGTGCAGCGCAACCGGAAGGCGATGACGGTGATCGCGAACCTCCCGGGCTCGTGGTTTACCTACGACGCCTACAAGAAACTGTACGAGCTGGGATGGCGCAGGCAGTGACGCGGGGCGGCTAGTCGATGAACACCGGCTCTCCGGGACGGGTAGCGTGGCGCCTGCGCCACAGCCACGAATTGTAGCGTTTCCCTCGAGCCCAACCGCCACGAATTGTGGCATCCCAATCCGCGCTCGCGAGCGGGATGCGCTCGTTTTGTCCGCACAAATCTTGCTGCAAGTGGTCTCTCGCGGCGCTTGGGCGCTGCACGCGACTGAGACAGGAGGTGCGTCCGTGATGGACTTCGGCCCCACCCCCAACCCGCGGAATCGGATCCGCATCCTTCTCGTGGACGATAACGTCGTCTTCCGCGCCGCCCTGCGCGCGCTCCTGTGGAAGCAGCGGGATCTCGCCGTGGTGGGCGACGTCGGCACGGGAGAGGACGCCGTGGCCTGCGCCCAAGCAACCCCACCGGACGTCGTGTTGATGGATCTGGTCATGCCCGGCAAGGGAGGTGTCTGGGCGATGCGCCAGCTCACCGCGCTCGGTGTGAGGGCAAAGGTCCTCGTCCTCACGGCGCTCTCGCAGGAGTGGGAGTTGCTCGAGGCGCTCGAGGCGGGCGCGCGCGGCTTCGTGGAAAAGGGAGGGCCGGTGGAGCACCTGGTGCGGGCGATCCGAACGGTGACGAAGGGGCATCTCTTCCTCGACGCGGACGGGGCCAAGCTCGCCGTGCTGCAACGCTACCTGAAGGAGACGCGATCGAGCACCTGACCGCCTGAAGCGCGCACACGCCTACCCTACCGGCAGCGGCTCCCCCGCCGGCTGCTTGTACACGTACCGGTTGCCAGCGTAGTTCCGCAACACGACCTCCTCGTCCGTGATCGACTCCACGTACTCGGGCAAGAGCGGGATCTTCCCCCCGCCCCCCGGCGCGTCGATCACGAAGTGCGGCACGGCGAGCCCCGAGGTCCAGCCGCGCAGCGCCTTGATGATCTCGAGGCCCTGTTCGACCGTGGTGCGGAAGTGCTCCGCCCCCGCCACCTGATCGCACATGTAGATGTAGTAGGGTCGGACGCGGGCGGCGAGGAGCTTCTGCATCAGCCGCTTCATCACGTCCGGATCGTCGTTCACGCCCTTGAGCAGCACCGTCTGGCAGCCGAGCGGGATCCCCGCGTCGGCGAGCAGCCCCAGCCCCTGCACCGCGGCCGGGGTGAGCTCGTCCGGGTGGTTGAAGTGGGTGTTGATGTAGAGCGGATGGTACCGCTTCAGGATAGCGCACAGCTCGGGCGTGATCCGCTCGGGGAGGTGACAGGGCACGCGGCTGCCGATCCGGAGGATCTCGAGGTGCGGGATCGCCCGCAGTCGCCGGCACAGCTCGTCGAGGCGGCGGTCGGAGAGGAGCAGCGGGTCCCCGCCCGACATGATGACGTCGCGGATCTCGGTGTGCTCCTCGAGGTAGCGAAACGCGGACTCGAGCTCCGATACGGAGATCTTCTCGGGGTCGCCGACCTTGCGGCGCCGCGTGCAGAAGCGGCAATACGACGCGCACACGGGCGACACGAGAAACAGGGCGCGGTCGGGGTAGCGGTGCGAGATGTTCGGGACGGGCGAATGGGCGTCTTCGGCGAGCGAGTCCACGATCCCGTCGCGTACGTCGAGCTCCTCGAGGTCGGGCACGTATTGGCGCCAGATGGGATCGCCCGGCGACTTGATCAGGTCGACCATCGCCGGTGAGATGCGGAACTCGAAGTTCGCGGCGGCCTGCCGCAGCCGCTCGAGATCGGGGAAGTGCTCGGCGCCGAATCTGGCAACGAGCGCTTCCAGGGAGGCGATGCTCCGCTTACGCAGGAGCTCTTGCCAGGACTCCATTCGCCAGATCCTTGAAATAGATCATCAGGTCGTCGCCGGGCGCGTAGTAGCCCGGCACCGTGGCGCCCCTGGTGTAGCCGCGGCGCTCGTAGAACGCGCGCGTCGGCGCGTACGCCGGCAGGGAGGATGTCTCCACGACCACGAGCCGGCCGCCGTCGCCGATCAGCCTATGCTCAACCGCCTCGACCAGCCGGGTGCCCACCCCGCTGCACTGCCGCGCCGGGTCCACGACGAGCCAGTAGAGGTCGTAGGTGTCGGCCGTCCCGGGCACGGGTCCCCAACAGGCGTAGCCGACGAGCTCGTCACCCTCGTAGGCGCCGAGGAAGCGGTAGGCGGGGTCGCCGGCGAGCGCGTCGTCCAGCAGCTCGACGGCGATCGCCACCTCGTCCTCGCGGAAGAGGCCGGCCGCGCGCGTCAGCCGCTCAAGCGGTGCGCGGTGCGCGGGTCCGACGGGACGGAGCGAGGAGCTCACGCGCCGCCTTGGCGCCCTGCGCCTCGCGGAGCGCCACCTCGGCAATGGGTTCACGTCGAGCACCCAGGGCTGGCCCTGCTCGTCCACGCGCAGGTCCACCCGCCCGTACCCCGTCCCCTGCATCACCCGCCAGGCCGCCTCCGCCGTCTTGGTGAGCGCTCCCGCCAGTCGCTGTGGGATGTTCGCCGGGCACACGGGGACGCTGCCCACGTCCTCCGAGGACCCGCGGTCCCACTTGGCGGCGTGGGTGAGGATCGGCCACGCGCCCTCCGGCATGCCGGCGAAGTCGATTTCGGCGATGGCCAGCGTGCGGTTTCCGACGAACCCGACGTTGAACTCCCGCCCGGGGACGTACTGCTGCACCAGCACCTCATCGAACTGCTCGGTCATCGCCGCCGTCCGGGCCCGCAGCCCCCGGCGGTCGGTCACGACCGAGCCCCGATCGATGCCGGCGCTCGCGTCCTCCGCCGCCGGCTTCACGATCGCCGGCAGGGGGAAATCGTCGTCGATCTTCCCCTGGGCGAGCGTCCAGCGCGGGATGGGGAGCCCCGCGTGGGCGAGCAGCGCGTTGGCGACGGCCTTGCGGCGGCAGGCGGCGACGGTCCAGAGGCCGCACCCAGTGAACGGGATGCCGGCGAACTCGAGCGTCCCCACGACGTGCTCCTCCCACCCGCTCTTGCCGTGCACGCCCTCGCACAGGTTGAAGACCAGGTCCGCCGAGCGGCAGATCTGGAGCCAGCGCATGTCGTGCCGGACGCCGAGGCGCCGGACGTCGTGGCCCATCGCGTCGAAGATCACCGCAATTTCGCTCACGGCATTCATGACGCTGCGGACGTCTTCGGGCGTCCAGTCTTCCGCCCCGGGGTCGTACAGGATGACGACCTTCACGCCGACGCCTCCAGGGCGAACGCGCGCGTCGCCGGGAGTGGCACTGGCGCGCCGGTGAGGCGCCGCCACGCGATGTGCACCACGTCCTGGATGAGCTCGTCGTAGGAGAAGCCCGCGGCCCGCGCCGCCTTGGGGAAGCAGGAGTTCATGGCCGGGTCGGGGATGATTCCGGGGAGCGGGTTGAGCTCCAGCACGTTGGGAACGCCGAAGCGGTCGACGCGGATGTCCACGCGGCACCAGTCGCGGCAGCCGAGCACGAAATAAGCGTCCAGGGCCGTGCGCTCGATCTCGCGGTACAGCTCCGGCGCGACGGGCGCCGGGCACTGGAAGATCGCCAGCGGATGCTCCGGCGTGTCCCATACCCACTTCGCCTCGTAGCCGTAGACCGGCGGCACGCCGGGCGGCAGCGCCGCGAAGTCGAAGCCGACGATCGGGAAGCAGTACGCCTGCGGCCCGTTGCCCAGGATCGCCACCGTGAATTCGGGGCCCGGCAGGTAGGTCTCGACGAGCACCGGCTCGGCGTAGCGCTCCAGCAGGAAGAGCACCCGCTCCCGGAGCTGTACCGGGGTCTCACACAGGTTGTTGACGAAGATGCCTTTCCCCGATCCCTCGCACACCGGCTTGACGAACACCGGATAGGGAAGCGACACGCGCGCCAGGTCCGGGGGCCGTTCGACGCAGACGAACGGCGCCGTCGGCACCCCGCGGTGAGCGAGCAGTTCCTTGGTGCGCGCCTTGTGCAGCGACAACGCGAGGGTGAGCGGGTCGGAGCCCGTGTAGGGGATGGTGAAGTACTCGCAGATGGCGGGGACCAGGGACTCGCGGTTCTGGCCGTGCAGGCCTTCCGCGATGTTGAAGACGAGATCGGGATGGGCGAGAGCGAGTTTCTGGGGGAAGAATTCGTCGGCTTCGAGTCGGGTCACGCTGCCGAAGAGACCGAGAGCCTCCTCCACAGCTGCGATGGTGGATGGGTCGTCCCACTCGGCGAACGCGTCGCTCGTACCTGGAGGCTCGTCGGTGGTGCTGCGGTCGGGTTTCTCGTTGTATGCGAGACCGATGCGCATGTGGTCTCGGGTACCCTCCTACAAAAAGGGCCGCTCCGTGGTGCGGTCCGTGAATTGAAAACGAGTCGTCGACTAGACAATAAGGAAACGCGGAGCGATGCGCAATAGGGAAATCGGATTTTTTTGCTGACGTCACACCTTGTGGTATGCGACGCGCGCGGCGTCGTGACGATCGTCGGCGACGTAGACCTCGAAGTCGCAGAACAGCGCGGGCGCCTCGCGCTGCAGCACACGGAGACACGCGATCGCCATCCCGCGGATCTCGAGCTCGGCGCCTTCGGAGGTGCGCAACTCGAGCATCGTGCGCCACGCGCGCGCGTTCCCGGAGACGACGATCTTCACCTCGGTCGCGTTCGGCAACACGCTGCGCGCCGCCTCGCGCGCCATCTTGCGGCGATGGACCTTGTCGGCGACCCCGGCGTAGCGCTCCATCAGGCCCTCGACCGCCCGCACGTAGGCCGCCTGCGCCGCCGCCACCTGCTGCTGCCATTCGGCCTCGAGCGTCGCGTCCCCGACGATCGCCGGCGGCATGACGAAGGCCGCGTGCGATTCGTCCACGTAGCGCTGGGAGATCTGGGAGTACCCGAATCCGGCCCGGTGCCGGACGAGCTCGTGAGAGCAGGAGCGGGAGATCCCCTCGATCAACAGCACGTAGACCGAGTGCTCCAGGACCGAGCCGTGCCCCTGCCGCTTGATGTTCTCCAGGTACTCGCCCGTCGTGCGCTTGGCCGGGTTGTGCTGGCTCATGTAGCAGAGGCGGCCCGCGTACTCGGCCAGCCGCTCGCCGGGGGACGCCTCCCCTCGCCACTCGACGCGGAGGTGCTCGGGCTCGAGGAACTCGGGCCGGGCGAGCAGGGTGACGCGAGGCGCGCGGAAGATTTCCATCGGGGGTCGGGGGCCAGGGGTCAGGGCGTCGCCAGCTCGAGCTTCGGGGTGGCCCACGCGGCGGTGCGCTCGATCTCGCGCAGGCGGGCCGCGATGTCGTCGGGAATCGGCGCGGCGTCGGGACCGACCTTGAGATCGGCGAGCGGCGCCCAATCGGTCGCGGGAAGTATAACGCCGGGATTGAAGATGCCCAGCGGGTCGTACGTACGCTTGAGGTCGCGGAACAGCGCCACGACCTCGGCACCGTAAAAGCGCTCCACCAGTCCCGCCCGCAGCCGGCCGTCGCCGTGCTCTCCGCTGGGCGTGCCTCCGAGCCGCACCAGCAGATCCGCGGCGTCCGCGAACAGCCCGGCGATGGCGTCGCGCCAGCCGGGGCGGCTGATGTCGGGGAGCGCGTTCACGTGCACATGCCCGTCACCCGCGTGGCCGAACAGGGCGACGGCGAGATCGCGCCGCTCCGCGGCCGCGCGGATGCCCTCGACGTAGGCCCCGAGGCGCTCCTGGGGAACGCACCCGTCCTCCACCACCTGGAGCGAGCGTCGCGTCTCAGAGAGGCGGGCGAGGGCGGGACTCGCGAGCTTGCGGATCGCCCACAGCCTCTCGAGGCCCGCGCGGTCGAGCGCCGTCTCCACGTGCGCCGTCACGGACTTGAGCCCGCGCACGGCGTCGCTCACGACGGCCCGGGCGGCCGCCGCGGTGTCGCGCTCGAACTCGAGCAGCAGGACCGCAGCGAGTCCCGGAGGCAGGACGGCCCCGGCGTGCTCCACCAAGGCGAGGAGGGTATGGTCGAGGAGCTCCACCGCCGACGGGTTGAGCGCCACGAGGAATGGGAGCGCGCCGGTCAACGCGTCGAGTGTGGCAAAGCCGAGGACGGCCCCGGCCACGTCGGGCGGGATCGGCTCGAGCCGCCACTGGACGGCCGTGATGAAGGCGAGGGTTCCCTCCGAGCCGATGAGGAGGTCCAGCTCGTCCCCCGACTCGGCGAAGCGGTCGAGGGCGTAGCCGCCGGAATTCTTCCGGGTGCGGGGGAAACGCGCCCGCACGAGGTCGCTCGAAGCGGGGTCGAGGCGCCAGCGCCCCGGGCCGCCGTCGCGGCTCACGCGGCGGACGGCGCCATCGTCGCCGACCGCCTCCAGGGCCTCGACCCACTGGCGCACGCTGCCGCAGCGCACCGAGCGGGGGCCCGCCGCGTTCGTGGCCACGAGGCCGCCCGAGGTGGCGAAGGCTCCCGACGCCGGGTCGGGAGGGAGCCGCAACCCGAACGGCCGTGCGGCTCCGTTCACCTGAGCCCAGGTCACCGACGCGCCGACCCAGATGCAGCGCCGCTCCCAGCTGGGCTTGGTCCACGCGAGCCCTTGGCTCAGATCCACGATCACGCCGCGGCCCACACTGCCGCCCGCCATTCCGCTCCCTCCGCCCCGGGCCACGAGCGGCGTGCCCGTCTCCGCCGCCCAGCGGACCAGCCGCTGCAGGTCCTCCACGCCGCGCGGGATCGCGACGCCGGCGGGGACGATGCGGTAGATCCCCGCCCCCTCGGAGTAGGCCGCGCGGATGCGCTCGTCGGTCCAAAGGCCCGGGAAGGGGGAATGGGGAAGGGGCGTCGACACGCTGCTGGAAGTTACCACGCGCCACGGACCACGCACTACGTACCGGTCTGCTTGACACGATGGGGGCCTCGGGTGATGCTTGTCCCTTCCCATGGCGATCGACGCACCGCGCGCCCAACTCATTCACATCGAGACCGACCGCCGGCTCGGCCACGAATGGGACGAATGGGACGGCGGGCCGCTCCCCAACCGCGGCGACTTCTCCGCGCCCCCCGGCCTGTTCTTCCGCTTTGCCGCGCTCACACTGGTCGTGCTGTGCGGGGCGGCGGCGGGCGTGCTCTTCCTGCTCTCGCCCAGGCTTGCCGCGCTGGCACCGGCGCTGCCTCGCGCCGCCGGGTGGGCCCTGGCGGGCGCGTTCGGCCTCGCGGCGCTGTGGCTCGCCGCGCTCGCGGCTTCGTTCTATGGGGGCGTTGCCCTGCTTCCCGAGCGGCTGCTCGAGCGCGGACCCTTCCTCCAGCTCATGAACCTCACGTCCCGAGTCGCGCGGCTGGTGGGGCGGCGCGATTGGGTGGAGCACGCGGCGATCGACGTGTACAACGGGTTGGCGGAGCACCGCGGGCGGAAGGTGGGGAAGGGGGAGCTGCTGGTGCTCATCCCGCGGTGCCTCTCGAAGCAGGCGCTGGACGGCGTGCTCTCGATCGCGGGACGCTACGAGGTGCCGGTGTTCGTCGCGACGCGCGGCCAGCTGGCACGCCGGGTGATCCGCGAGCGGCGGCCGCGCGCCGTCGTCGCCGTCGCCTGCGAGCGCGACATGATGACGGGGCTGCGTGACGTCGCGGGCAAGCTCCCCGTGCTCGGCCTCACGATGCGGCTCGCCAACGGCCCCTGCCGGGACGCGATGATCGATCTGGACGTGATGGAGACCTGGGTGCGAGGGCTGGTCGGCGCCTGAGCGTCCGCCCGACGCGCTACCGCGTGATCGCGCCCAGCCGGTCCTTCAATTTCCCCAGCAGCCGCTCCACGATCTTGTACCCTTCGTGCTCCTTGGGTACGACGACTTCGAGGTCTCGCTCGGTCCGTGAGGGATCGTAGCGCGGCCGGTACACGGCTTCCAGCGTGACCGTGCTCTCGCCCGGCACGTAGGGGTCGGCCCAGCAGCGGATCTTCACCGTGGTTGCGAGGTTCGGGACGTCGCTCCAGGTCGCGTGTGACGTCCGCGTCGTCGTGTCGTACCAGGCCGTCTCGAGGTAGCCGTCCCGGGGACTCGTCACCGTCACCTGCAGGCTCTCGGCCACGGCCAGGCTGTCGAGCACCGCGATCACGCGGGCCGGGCGGGCGTTGATGACTAGGCCGGGTGCTGCCGGATAGGGCTGGAACGGCGGACGCGTGGTCGCCGGGGTGCAGGCGGCGATGAAAACCAGAATGCGGAATGCGGAATGCAGAGTGCGGAATGGAAAGGTGAGCGTCGTGGCGCGCGACCTCGCATTGATACTCCGCACTCCGCACTCCGCATTCCCCATTTGACTCTCTAGTGCTTGTGTGGCGGCGTGCCCGGGGCGTGCGTGTGCCCCGCGGCCTTCGCGGTGTCGCCGCGGGAGCGGACGGTGTCGACGCCCACGGACTGGTGCTCGTCCACCTCGCCGGGCTCGTGCTGGTGCCCCGCCGCCCGGTTCGTCATCTCGGCCTGCATCGTCGCGTTGGGAATGCCCGCCGCGTGCTCGAACACGAGCTTCCCGCCGAGCACGGCTGTCCAGATGATGCCCACGAACCCCGCGAGGCTGAGCACCCGCAGGCCCAGCTCCTCCCCGCCGCTGAGCCGCGCGCGGCGGAACAGCTTCCACGCGAGCACGGCGGTGAAGATACCCATCGTGGTGAGCGCGAGCGTCTCGTGCGTCTCCATCAGGTCGTGGATCGCTTCACCGTGCTCGATGACCTCCTCCGCCTGCAGCCCGGCCAGCGCGGCGACCCACCCGCCGACGACGCCTGCCCACAGCGTCCACAGCGCCGCGGCCTGCAGCGACGCGCGCTTCGTGACGCCGGCGGCGACGTCGAAGAGCACGGTCGCGAACAGCAGGGCCGCGGGCAGATCGTTCACCGCCGCGTGGAAGCGAGGCCAGTCGTAGCCGAGCATGCGGATGTCCTCTGTGCAGGGGTTGGCTGGAGCAGCGTCAGGCGCCGAGGTCCATCACCCGGGGCGGATCGACGGAATAGTCGTAAAACCCCTTGCCGCTCTTCCGGCCCATCAGCCCGGCGGTGACCATGCGCTTCAGCAGCGGTGGCGGCGCGTATCTCCGCTCCCGGTACTCGGTGAACATGATCTCCGCGATCCGGTAGGTCGTATCGAGGCCGACGAAGTCGAGCAGCGTGAGCGGCCCCATCGGGTAGCCGCACCCGAGCTGCATCGCCTTGTCGATGTCCGGCACGCTGCCGACGCCGTGCTCCACCGCGCGGATGGCGTCGAGCAGGTAGGGGACGAGCAGCAGGTTCACGATGAACCCGGAATTGTCCCTCGCGGCCACCGCCTCCTTACCGAGAGAACGGGCGAACGCGAAGGCGCGCCGGAACGTCTCTTCCGACGTGGTCACCGCGCGCACGACCTCGACGAGCGGCATCAGCGGCACGGGGTTGAAGAAGTGCAGACCCACGAAGCGATCGGCTCGTTTGGTGGCGGCGGCCATGGCCGCGATGGTCAGGCTCGAGGTATTGGAAGCGAAGATGGTGTGCGGTGGGCAGAGCGCGTCCAGCTCCTTCCACAGCGCGTTCTTGAGCTCGAGGTCCTCGGTGATCGCCTCGACGACGATGTCGCAGCCCTTCAGGTCGCCGGTGGCGGTCGTGAAGGTGAGCCGCTTGAGCGCGGCGTCCCGGTCGGCCGTCGGGAGCTTCCCCTTCTCCACGAACTTCGCGAGCGACTTCTCGATCCCGCCGCGCGCGCGCTCCCAGATCTGCTGCGACACGTCGCGCACGATCGTCTCGTGGCCCGCGGTCGCGGCGACTTGCGCGATGCCGCTTCCCATCAGACCGCACCCCAGCACCCCCACCCGTCGTATCTCGGTCATGCCTCTCCCGACAATGCCTTGGGTTGGTCAACCCCGGGGCGGCGCCCCGGGGTTGAGAAACGCGCTCCGCAATTCCTCGGCGATCCGCACGAAGGCGCTCGGGTGGGAGCCCGGGAGGGCGTGCTCGGCGCGGATTTCCCCGCGCTCGAGCCGGTCGAGCACCTGCTCGATCCCTACCTGAACGCGCTCGTTCTGCGGGCGATGCCGCCGGGCCACGAACAAGGCGGCGGCACCGAGCAGCGCCGCGTTGCCGAAGAGAATCGGGGAGATGATGGCGAGCGGGACCGCGGTGGCGAGCGCCGCGACCGCGATCGCCAGAGCGGCGAGCGCCGCGGCGCCACTCAGCCGTGCCTTGCGCTGGTTCCGGACGCTGGCCACGAGCTGGACGTGGCAGAACCCCGGCTCGAGCTGGGTCACCTGTCCCGCCACCTCGGCGGCGCGCGCCAGCGCGTAGCTCTTGCCGCCCGTGCCCAGGGCCCGCTGGATCGAGGCGAACGCGCCCACCTTCGGCTCCCAGGTCGTGCGATCCGGGTAGCGGCGCTTCAGCTGGAGCAGCTCCTCCTCCTGCATCCACCGGGCGAGCGCCCGCTCGACGGTCGCCCTCTCGCCCGGCACGACGCGCGCCCCCGTGAGCCGGGCGGGTCCCGCGAGCCAGCCCCACAGGCCGGATTGCTCCGCGACATCGGTGCGGGTGCGCTCCTCGAGCAGGGCTTGGTGGAGGTAGCGCGGAGGGATGCCGACGTCCTTGCCCAGCGCGAGGACCTCCGGCTCGGTCAGCCCGTCGCCGATGTCCTGAGCGCCCGCCTGGAGCTCGGCGGCGCGGCGGATGATGCGCTCGAGCGCCTCACGGCTGATCAGCTCGCCCGCCATTGCTAGGCTTTGGCCTTCTGCTCGACGCGCGTCGCCGGCAGGGCGTCGCCCGACGTCTTGTCAGGCAGTGCCGGAGTCCCGGCGCGGGGCTGCTTGCCCGCGACCTCGAGGAAGGCCCTGAAGAGGTCCAGCGGGATGGGGAAGATGGTCGTCGAGTTGTTCTCCGAGGCGATCTCGGTCACCGTCTGCAGGTAGCGCAGCTGGATCGCCACGGGCTCCGCGCCGATGACGTGCGCCGCCTGGGCCAGCTTCTCCGACGCCTGCAGCTCGCCCTCGGCATTGATGACCTTGGCGCGCCGCTCCCGCTCGGCCTCCGCCTGCCGTGCGATGGCGCGCTTCATCTCGGGCGGCAGGTCCACGTCCTTCACTTCGACGGCCGAGACTTCGATGCCCCAGGCCTCAGTGCGCTGGTCGATGATGGTCTTGAGGATCGTGTTGATCTTTTCCCGGTTCATGAGCAGCTCGTCGAGCTCGGTCTCGCCGAGCACGGACCGCAGCGTGGTTTGCGCGAGCTGGCTCGTGGCGTAGAGATAGTTCTCGACCTCGTTCACCGCCCGCACGGCGTCCCGCACCTTCATGTAGAGGACGGCGTTCACCTTGATCGAGATGTTGTCGCGCGTGATCACGTCCTGCGGGGGGATGTCCATCGCCACGACGCGCAGGGACACCTTCTGCATGCGGGCGAACAGCGGCGGCAGGAAGATGAGCCCCGGCCCCTTTGCGCCCCACAGGCGGCCGAGGAAGAAGTAGACGCCGCGTTCGTACTCGCGCAGCACGCGGAGACCGCCGAGCAGGTAGGCGACGACGATCCCCAATCCGACGTAGACGGTTTCCATGGTGTGTCTGGTGGCCCTCAGGCCGGGTACGCTTCCACGATCACCGCCGCCCCCTGGCCACCGCCGATGCAGGCGGAGCCCAGGCCGAAGCGCTGGCGCCGCTGGCGCAGGGCGTGCAGCAGGTGGATCGTGATGCGCGTGCCGCTCGCCGCCAGCGGGTGCCCGATGGCGATCGCGCCACCGTGCACGTTGGTCCTGGCGCGATCGAGCCCCAGCTCCCGCTCGACGGCGAGGTATTGCGGCGCGAACGCCTCGTTCACCTCGACGAGATCCATCTGCTCCAGTTTCATCCCCGCCTTCTGGAGCGCCTTGCGCGCGGCGGGCGCGGGGCCGATTCCCATGTACCCGGGCTCGACGCCCACCACCGCCCACGCGACGAGCCGGCCGAGCGGCTTCAGGCCGTGCGACTTCGCGAAGGCCTCGCTCGCGACGATCGTGGCCGCCGCCCCGTCCGCGATCCCCGAGGCGTTGCCCGCGGTCACCAGGCCGTCCTTCTTGAAGTACGGCTTCAGGGAGAGCAGGACCTCGAGGCTCGTCTCCGGTCGCATGTGCTCGTCGGCGCGGAACTCGGCCGCCTGGCCCTTCCTGTTCTTGACCGGAACCGCGATCACCTCGTCCTGGAACACGCAGTCGTCCCACGCCTTCTTGGCGCGCTGTTGCGAGCCGAGCGCCACCTCGTCCACGTCCTTGCGCGTGAGCTTGTACCGCTCCGCCAGATGCTCCGCCGTCTCGGCCATCGAGAGGCCGCACTGCGGATCCTTGAGGGCTTCCCACAGCAGATCCTCGAGCGGCGCCGGGCCGAGCCGCAGGCCCCAGCGCGCGCCCCGCACCACGTGCGGCGCCTGGCTCATCGACTCCGCCCCGCCCGCGAGCACGGCGCCCGCTTCGCCGAGCAGGATCAGCTGCGCCGCCTGCGCGATCGCCTCGAACCCGGAGCCGCACAGCCGGTTGACGGTGACGGCCGGGACCTCGATGGGGAGCCCGGCCTTGAGTCCCACGTGGCGGGCGAGGTAGATCGCGTCGGCGGAGGTCTGGAGCGCGTTGCCGAAGACCGTGTGGCCGATTTCCCCCGCGGGGACGCCGCAGCGCTCGAGCGCGGTGCGGGCCGCGACGGCGCCGAGCTCGGTGGCGGAGAGGTCCTTCAACGAGCCGCCGAAGGCGCCGAATCCCGTCCGCACCCCCGACAGGAAGACGACGTCCTGATTGGCACCCTGGGTCTTCATGGCGAATCTCCGCGTGAGACGAGGGGAATATCGGGGGTCTGGCGGGGGGGCGGTAGGGCGCGCCTGCTTTGGCGAGAGCCGGTTCACGCCGTGAGCCTACAGCGCGGCTGAGATCGCCTCGGCCACCTCCCCCGTCGTGGACTTGCCGCCCAGGTCCGGCGTCCGGACTCCCGCCGCAATCGTCTGTTGCACCGCGCGCTCGAGAGCCCGGGCCGCCTCCGGGTGACCGAGCTGCTCGAACATCAGCGCGCCCGTGAGCACGGCCGCCATGGGGTTCGCGACCCCTTTGCCCGCGAGCGGCGGTGCCGAGCCGTGCACGGGCTCGAACAGCCCGGCGCGCCCCGGATGCAGGTTCGCGCTCGCGGCGAGGCCGAGTCCGCCCACGAGGCCCGCACCCAGGTCCGACAGAATGTCCCCGTAGAGGTTGTTGGTGACGATGACCTGGAACCGCTCCGGCTCGCGCACCAGCTCCAGCGCCAACGCGTCCACGTAGCGGTGCTCCGGCGTGATCGCCGGATACTCCTTCGAGATCGCCTTGAACTTCTGTTGCCACACGAGGTGCGCGGGCACCGCGTTCGACTTGTCACTCATGGTCACGCGGGTTTTGCCGTGCGCCCGGGCCCACTCGAAGGCGGCGCGGATGATCCGCTCGACGCCTTTCGCGGTGTTGACCTCCTCCGCGATGTACTCGTCGCTCGTGATGCGCCCCCGGCCCAGGTAGACGCCTTCGGTGTTCTCGCGAAAGATGACGAAGTCGATGGTTCGCCTGTCCGCCCGTAACGGAGTCAGATCGGGATGCAGCAGCTGCACCGGCCGGAAGTTGATGTACAGGTCGAGCCCGAATCGCAGGCCCAGCAGGATGTCGCGCGCGTGTTCGTTCCCCGGCACGCGCGGATCCCCGAGCGCGCCCAGGAAGATGGCATTCCGGGAGCGTCTCCCGCGTCTCGAGATAGTGGGTGGCGGAGTACGGTAGCCGTTCGAGGTCCAAGCCGAAGCGGTGCTTGGCGGCCGCCTGCTCGATCGGGCCGAGGGCGGCATCGATCACCTCGGGGCCGATGCCGTCCCCGGCGATGATCGCGACTGCGTGGCGCTTCACTCGAAGCCCGTCGCGCGCCCGCAGCTCACGCAATACGCCCAGCCAACGTCCACCTCGCTACCGCAGGCGGGGCACTTGAGCTCGCCGGAAGGCGGCTGCCCGCAGTGCGGGCAGAAATTCACCTTGTGGTGCGCGGGCAGCACGCCGCCGCAGTAGGGGCACTGGCGGGTGGGGGCCGACTCCGCTTGCACCTCCAGCGCGAAATGGGACGACGAGATCTCCCGGCGCGCGGGCTCGCCCGCGGGCTCCTCTTCGTCCTCCGAATCCTCCACGCGGAGCGGCGGTGGTGGCGGCGGCGCGTATGCCTTGTCGCCGCGCAGAAACCGCTCGGCGGCGAGGCGGTTGAGGCTGAGCTGCGCGTCGGGGAACTGGCGGAACAGCGCGGTGTCGGGGCTCGGCTCGCCCATCTCCCGCCCTAGTGCGTCCCGTACGTCGGCGGGCTCGAGCTGGGCGTACCCGCGCTCGCCCGCGAGCAGGCGCAGCACCGTCATCTCGTAATCCTGATGGGTCGCGACGTTGAGGCGCGAGCGGTTGGAGCGGTACGGCACCAGCCGCTCGTACACCTCCGCTGCCGGGAACGGGATGGCGAGCCGCCCCGGCGCCTCCTGGGCCAGCACCTGCACCAGCCGCTCGAACAGCCGGTCTAGCTCGTCCACGCCCTTCCCCCGTCTCCCTTCCCCCCTCCCGTCACCTGACTACCACCACGCCCGTCATGAATGGATGCGGCGTGCAGTGATAGGTGTATCGCCCGGCCCGATCGAACCGATGCGCCCAGGTTCCGTTGGGGGAGATCAGCGGCGAGCCCGGCTCGCCGCCGTCGAAGGTGACCGTGTGCTCGACGGGATCCCCGTTGACCCAGCGCACCGCCTGCCCGGCTGAGACCACGATCGAGTCCGTCGGGAAGCGGTAGGCGCCGACCCGTACCTCGGCGGCCACGGGGCCGGTGGCTGAAGGGGCGGCGGTGCCGGTGACGGCCGGCTTCGGGTTGCCGTGGAACCACGGGCTGAAGCGCTTGAGATGGAGCGGGATCGTGAACTCGAAACCGTAGAGGATGAAGTTGGATCCCGTGCCGAACGTCGTGAGGCCCCGTGACGCCCCCTGCATTGTGGCGCTGGCCGCGTTGCTGGCCTGCAGTGAGAACGTGTGTGGCGAGCCCGGAATCAGGAGGTCCAGCGCCACGCTCCAAGCGGCCCGGCCGTCGACTGGAGCCACGAACGAGCCGAGGTCGCCGCTCACGGCGATGTACCGGGTGAGGCGCCCCACGACCCCGCCCGCGAGCGCCACCTGCCGTGCGCCAGGTGCGCCCAACTCGCGGCTCACCGCACGCCCCGCCGCCTCCAACGTCACGCGGCCGCGATTCCAATCCACGCCCACCTCGCCGTCGACGCTCTTCGCGAGGAGGTTATATGCCGGCGTGATCGCGACGGAGAAGCCTTCCTTACCTTCCATGCCGATGGCTCGCCACCGCACGAACACCTCTGTTTCGTTGCTCGACTGCGCGCCGGCCCCAGTGCCGGCGAGCGACTTCGTGGCGAACCTGCCGCCGAAACCGATCCTGTGACCCACCCCGGCGGCGAGGGTAAAGCTGGGGTAGTTGATGACACTGTGGGACGGGCCTGGCGTGACGTAGAAGCGGTGCAGGAAGTTGAACTGCACCACTCCTCCGTCGGGCACCCAGGTGCCGCCCATGTTCGGTCCGCGGTACAGGAGGGACTGCGCGCCGAGCGGCGCGGCAGCCCATGCGAGTGCGAGGACAGCCAGCGACAGAGGCTTCGTCACGGACCCTCCCTTCGTGAGATGTCGAAACAACCCTAGCGCCACTCGCGCGCCCAACGGTCGTAGAGCACGGGGACGACGCCGCCCTGCGCGAGCACCTCGATGCCCGAGGGGTCGCGGTAGGCCTTGCGATAGAAGACATGGGTGACGCCGGAGTTGATGATCAGCTTGGCGCACATGACGCAGGGCGACGCCGTCAGGAACACCACCTTGTCCCGCACGCTGCCGGGAGCCTTGACCAGGGCGTTCATCTCCGAATGGATGCAGCCGCAGTTGCCCGGCACGGCGGAGTCGCAGCGGTTGGGCAGGCCGCGCGCGTTGCCGTTGTACCCGATCGCGAGCACGTTTTCGAGCGCCTGGTCCGTGACCACGGTGCCCACCTGGAGCCGGGAGCAGGTCGAGCGCTTCGCCAGCTCCTCGGCCATCCGCATGTATACCTCGTACAGCGGCACGCGCTCGGGGTGCGGCGGCGGCAGGGCGTCGTCGGGGAGCGTGTTCAGGCGATGCGTATTGGCGGGAACGCCGTCTCTAGACGCGCTCATGGACGTCCCGGTCGGGGTCGTAGTCGGCGTACCGGCCCGCCGCGCGGTGGCGCGCGAGCCAGGCGTCGAAGCCCGACGCGAGCAGGCCGTCCGAGCGCTCCTGGCGCTCCGCCGCACGGGTTGCGAGGTAGTTGGCGTATTCGTTCTTCGCATGCCCCGCGTGGCCCTCGACCCAGTGCCAGGCCACCTCGTGCGCCGCCGCCGCTTGCACCAGCTTCTGCCACAGCTCCAGGTTCTCGAGCGCGCCGCGCTGGCGCTTCCAGCCACGCGCCTCCCATCCCTGCACCCACTCCGTCATTCCCTTGATCAGGTAGGCCGAGTCGGACACGTACAGCACCCGGGCACGCCGCCACTGCCGGCGGATCCATTCGAGCACTGCGATGGCGCCTGCGAGCGCCATCCTGTTGTTGGTCGTGTCGGGCGAGCACTCGTAGAAGTCCCACCGGGCGACGCTGTCGCCGGCCGGCGCCTCGATCAAGGCGCCGTTGCCGCCCGGGTTGGGCGGCTCCATCCCGTTCCTGAGGCAGCTCTCGTCGGCGTGCACCAGCACGCGGGTCGGCTCCGCTCGCGCCATCTCAGGGTTGGATCACCACCGGGATGTCCGTGTGGAGCAGGATCTCCTCCGCGTGGGACACGACGACGCCGCTCGGCCGCCCCTCACGGATCTCCATGTGGGCTCCGGCGAACAGCGCATCGCAGCGGATCCGCTTGATGACGCGGGCGACGACCTCGCCCGGCTTCCCCGGCTCGACGTGCGTCACAAACGCGACGCGCTGCATCGACAGCGCCGCCTCGGCGCTTCCCACCACCTGCAGTCCCGCGGTGCGGTCGTCGTTGGCGTGGATCACGTGCACCGTGCTGTCGACGATGCTGGCGAAGCGGACGGCGAGGTCGAGGGCCCGCTGGCTCGTGTCGCCGCCGTCGAACGCGACCGCGCACGACCGCATCGGCGACGGTTGCCCGCCGCACACGATCACGCACCGCTCCGCGATGCGGATGAGCGACGCGACCGTGGGGCCCAGGGCGTCGCCCTTGGTGGTGGCTCCCCGCCGGCCCACCAGCACGGCGTCCGCCCCCGCCGCGAGCCGCGCCAGCACCACGTCGGGCTCGCCCTGCTCCGCGACGGTCTCCGGCGTCAGGCCCGCCGCGAGCAGGCGTTCGCGCGCCCGCTCCAGCATCGCCCCCTCGTCGGGCCGACCCGGCTCGCGCACGTACGCCACTACCACCGTGCTGCCAAAGCGCTGTCCCAGAACCACGGCCTGCTCGAAGGCCGAATCCGCCCGCGGGCTTCCGTCCAGGCCCACCAGCAGGCGCGTGAACACGGCTACGGCAGCACCGCGAAGGTCTCGAGCTCGCGCAGCCGGAAGCCGAGCAGCTCGCCCGTCATCGGCAGCCGCCCCTGGAGCAGCTCGTCCCGCCCGCTCGTCTCGAGGCGTTCGGCCACAACGACATATTCGGTCCCCCGCCGCCGCAGCGCCACCCGGCGGCGCTCCCGGACGGCGCGCTCCAGGGCCTCCAACGCGTCCGGGGTGAGCGAGCGAAACTCGTGAATCGGCGTCACGCGGCCGTCAGGCTACGCTGATCCGTCCCGCCGGCCCGGGCACCGCGCGCCCGATCACGGCCGCCACGGGCGTGTGCTCGCGCTGCAGGGCGGCCAAGAGCGCGTCGCGCCGATCGGCCGGTACGGCGATCAGCAGGCCGCCCGAAGTCTGCGCGTCGGCGAGCAGCAGGCGGGTCACCGCGTCCACGCCCGGGTCGAAGGCGACTACCTCGGCCAGGCCATCCAGGTTCCGCGTCGTGCCACCCGGAATCGCTCCGCGCTCCGCCATCTCCCGCGCCCGGGGCAGGAGGGGGACGGCCCGGGCCGCGACCTCCGCCGCCACGCCGCTCGCCGCGAGCAAGGTGTGCAGGTGGCCCAGCAGGCCGAACCCGGTCACGTCGGTGGCTGCGTGCACGCCCGCTCCGGTCATGGCGCGCGCGGCGCCGGCGTTGAGGGTCGTCATCACCGCGACGGCCTCGCCCAGCTCCGCCTCGGACAGGAGATCGCGCTTCAGGGCGGTCGTGAGGATGCCCGTGCCGATCGGCTTCGTCAGCACCAGCACGTCGCCCGCCCGTGCGCCCGCGTTGGTGACGATCCGCTCGGGGTGGACCTCGCCGATGGCGACCATGCCGAACTTCGGCTCCGGGTCGTCCACCGAGTGCCCGCCGAGGATGAACGCCCCCGCTTCGCGCACGACGTCCGCGCCGCCCCGCAGCACGTCCCCCAGGACCTCGAGCGGGAGGGTGCCGCGGGGCCAGCCCACGATGCTGAGGGTGAACAGCGGGCTCGCGCCCATCGCGTATACGTCGGACAGCGCGTTCGCGGCCGCGATGCGCCCGAAGTCGTAGGGAGAGTCCACGATCGGCGTGAAGAAGTCCACCGTCGCCACGAGCGCGCGATCGGGCGCCAGCCGGATGACGGCGGCGTCGTCTCTGGTCGAGGCGTCGACGAGGATCCGCGGATCCGTCGGGAGCGGCACGTGGCGCAAGACCTGCGCCAACTCGGCGGGGCCGAGTTTGCAGGCTCAGCCCGCGCCGTGAGACAGCGCCGTCAGGCGAATGGCGGTCATGAGTTCGGCAGACATAGGGCCTACCGAAGATACTCTATCCGAGTCTCCAAGCGAGAATGGCGCCCGCGACGACATAACGGAGGACGTCGCGAATCGTGCGCGCCATCACCTCGCGTCGCTGCCATGCGCGCCGCGGCAGGTGCGCCAGCGCCACGATGAGGCCGAGCAGGAGGAAGAGGAGCCACCAACCCCCGTGTCCGAGAGAATCGAACCAGAGCGACGCCAAGAGAGTCACGACGGCCGCTTCGAGCGACCGCCACACCACATCCCCCTTCGTGAACGTCCACACCTTCCCCATGACCTTCGCGCCGTACGGCGGTGCTGCGCTATCGAACGCGGGCGACCGCAAGCCCATGCCGCCCACGATCGTGAACTCCACCGCCACGGGCAGCCAGGCGAGCACGAGGCGGCTGAGGCTCACCGCTTTTGGCGCGGGGGCACGTATCCCGGCCCGCGCAGTCCGCGGCCCGGCCGTGCGGCGGTGAGCTTCCCGTGCTCGAGCACCCGCTGACCGTTCACGTACACGTAGGCGATGCCGACGGACGGCTGGTGCGGGTTGTCGAAGGTCGCGCGGTCCGCGACCGTCGCTGGATCGAACACGGTGATGTCGGCGGCCATCCCCGGCTTCAGGAGCCCGCGATCGGTCAATCCTACGCGCTGGGCCGCGAGCGAAGTCATCTTGCGCACGGCGAACTCCAGCGGGATGAGGTTCAGGTCACGCACGTAGTGCCCCAGGATGCGGGTGGCGGAGCCGTAGGCGCGGGGATGCGTACCCTCCGCGCCGAAGGGGCCGTCCGGCGCGACCCCGCCCGCGTCGGTGTTCATCGCCACGAGGGGGCTCTTCAGCGCCGCCTGCACGTCGGGCTCGTTCATGATGAAGTAGATGGCGCCGGTCCGGGCGTGGTCCGCGATCGTGATGTCGAACAGCGTCTCGATCGGATCCCGGTGGCGCGAGGCGGCGATCTCGCTGAGGCACTTGCCCTGCAGCGGGCGCAGGGAATCCTCGAACACGGCGGAGATGAGCACTCCCGTCGGACCCCCCGCAGCCCGCATGAAGCGGTCCCGTTTGTTGGGCGGCACGGCGAGCTGGTGGTGGAGCCGGGCACGGATCGCGGGGTCCCGCAGGCGCGCAATCAGAGAATCGGTGCCGCCGCTGTGGGCCCAGGCCGGGATGGACGCGGCGAGCGAGGTGGCGGCGGCGGTATACGGATACTGATCAGCCGTGACGTCGAGGCCGGCCGCACGGGCCGAGTCGATGCGGGCGAGCACCGCGGGCATGCGGCCCCAGTTGAGCCGCCCGGAGATCTTCAGGTGCCAGATCTCGACGGGGATGCGCGCGTCCCGCGCAATCTCGAAGGTCTCCCTGAGGGCCGTGTCGATGTCGCCGCCCTCGTTCCGCATGTGGGTGGCGTAGCTGCCGCCGTGCCGACTCGCGGCCCTGGCGAGGGCGGTCAGCTCCTCCGTCGGCGCGTAGAAAGCGGGGGCGTACTCGAGGGCGCTGGAGAGGCCGAGCGCGCCCTGCTCCATCATGGAGTCCACCAACGCCACCATGTGGGCGAGCTCCAGCGTGGTGGCGCGCCGGTCGGTCTTCCCGATCACCGCGAGGCGAACCTGCGTGGCCCCTACGAACGTGGCGATGTTCACCGTCGAGCCGGTGCGCGCGAGCTGGGCGAAGTAGCCGTCCAGGTCCCGCCAGTCTTCGCGGTAGTGATACTTCCTCATCGCGGCCGAGTCGTCCGCGGCAAGGGCGTCGGTGAGCGGGGCCACCGAGGTCCCTTCCCCCGTCACCTCCGTGGTGATGCCCTGCGTCACCTTGCTCAGCAGGCGGTTGTCGGCGAGGACGTTCGTCTCCGACTGGCCCAGCATGTCGATGAACCCGGGAGCCACCACGAGGCCCTGCACGTCGACGGTCTCGCGCGCCTGGGCCGCGCCGAGGAACCCGAGCGCCACGATGCGGTCGCCCTGGATCGCGACGTCGCCCTGGTAGCGGGGGTTGCTCGTGCCGTCGGCGATCCACCCGCCTCTCAGGACGACATCGTAGCCAGCGCTGCCGGTTCCCCGCTCCCCGCCACACGCGGCGGCGGCGAGCAGCAGCCCCGCGGTCACTCGAGTCAGTGCGCCCATGTCCTTCGCAGCGAATCGGGGTGAATGATGCGGCCACGGATCATCACCCACGCGATGTCGCGCGTGGCCGTGATGTCCGCAGCCGGGTCGCGGTTCAGCACGACGAGGTCGGCCACCTTGCGCGGCGCGAGCTGGCCCAGGGAATCAGCCCGCAGCAGCTGGGCGGCGCGCCGTGTGGCGGCGGCGACGGCGTCGAGCGGCGTGACCCCCGCGGCGACGAGCAGCGACAGCTCGTCGTGCAGCGACGCGCCTGGGACGAGCAGCTGGTTCGCGGCGTCCGAACCCGCGGCGATCAGGCCGCCGGCGCGCTGGAACTCCCGCACGAACTGGTCCTGACGGGGCCGCGAGCGGCGGAAGACCGCGAAATCGGCGCGGCCCCAGCCCGCCCGCCGGCGCAGGCCGGCGACATCGCGCACGCTCGCCGCCTCGGCGGGAACGTCGGCCATCTCGGGGCGCGTGAGCAGCGTGGGGACATCGAGGCGCGACAGCATGTCGTGCAGGACCAGAGTGGGCACGATCGCGACGTGCGTCTGGGCGAGCGCCCGCGCCGTGCGGGCGATGGTGGCGGAGTCGAGCGTGCCCCACGCGGCCTCCTCCTGCGTCCAGCCGCGCAGAAACTGATCGTGTGCGCGGAACAGAGCCGCGGGATTCCGCACCGCGGCCTGCACGACGCCGGCCATGTGCTCGAGCGAGGCAACCCCGGCGCGCGCCGCCGTGAGGGCGTCGATCTTCCCGAGATGTGCCGCGACCGGGAGCCGCAGCACCGCCGCCTCGTCCATCAAGGGGCGCAGCAGCTCGGGCGTGATCCGCGTGTAGATCTTGACCCAGTCGGCGCCGGCGATGGCGCGCTGATCGACCGCCTTGCGCGCTTCCGCGCCGGTTCGCACGGCGGTGGCGTTGGCGTAGGTGGGCGGCGCGCCGTCGATCATCGCCCCCGCAGTGAACATCCGGGGCCCGAGCACCGAGCCCAGGTTGAGGTCGTTCTTGAGGGCGAACGCCGAATCGTTGTCCGAGTGCAGGTCGCGCACGGTGGTGACGCCCCACGCGACGTAGCGCAGAATCGCCCACCGCTCGAGGTGCGCGTGCGCGTCGATCAGGCCCGGGATGATCGTCTTGCCGACGAGACTGATGCGCTCGGCCCCCCGCGGCACCGGAACCTCGTTCACGCGCGCGACGGCTTCGATGTGGCCGTTCTTGACGAGGAGCAACGCGTCCTTGACGGGGGCCCCGCCCGAGCCGTCGATCAGCGTGGCACCCTCGAGCGCGATCACCCCATCGCCCGGCGGCTTGCAGGCCGCGAACAGGAGGGCGACGATCGCGCGAAGCCCTAAAGGACTTCGTAGGCGTCGCGCGAAGCGGGCCGCGTGCCCGTTCACGGTCTCGGATCCGATGAGGTGTGGTCGTGCAGGATATACCAGCGGTCGCCGCGCTTCTGCAGGATCAGGGTGAACGGGCCGCTCGCCGTCACCGCGGCGCCCCGCGTCAGCCGGAAGCGCGCCGTGCAGAAGGCGAGATCGGTCGTCGGCGGCCGCACCTGTATCTCCTCGAAGCGCAAGGAATCGCGGGCCTGGCCCGGCGTGAGGTAGCTCACCCGGTAATGGTCGTACAGCGCTTGCCAGCCGTACTGCACGTGGCCCCCTGACACGTAGCTCGTCATCGAGTCCCTGGCGTAATCGCCCATGAAGCCCGCCAGGTCGCCGCGATTCCAATCCGCGGCGGAGCGGACGAGCATCGCTCGGATCTCGGCCTGCGGATCGCCGAGCGGGACTTTCGGGGCCGAACACGCGGCGACCGCGAGCACCACATACCACGCACGACACGTGGAGCGACGCTGCGGTATGAAATCGGACTGGAACGCGCCGCGGGAGCGCCTCAGGGAGATGGCTCTAACCATCCGGACGGCGCTCCCGCGGCGGGTCGACGAGATGTGCTAGCGGCGACGTCTCTTGGCCGCCCGCTTCTTCTTCCTGCCGCCCTTCCTCGCCTTGGCCCTGGGCCGCGATCTCCTGGCCTTCTTGCGCGCCTTGGGCCGTGAGGGCTTCCGCCGCTTCCTCCTCCTCGCCGGCGCCGGCTCCTCCATCATCGGCGCTGGCTGCGGTGAGGGCGCGGAAGGGGGCGGATACAGCGGCTCCATCATGCCGGGGCCGGTCCAGCTGCTCTCCGAGAAATCGTTGGGCTCGAGCATCAGATCTCTCCTTCGCTGGTTGTCCGTGGGCGTGGCCTATAGCTTATCCGGCGAGCCTGTCCCCGCAAGTGACGCTGCAAGAGGCCCCGCAGCACGGCGTTGCGGCGCGGTGTGCGCCGCGCGCAGGCTGCGAGCGGCGCCGGCCCGGGTGTCGCCGCTCTGCGGCCAGGTCACATGCCTACGCCCGGGCCGTTGCGGGGTACCAATCTACGGCGCCCGCGTTCTCGTCCCTCCAGAAATGGGACAAGTTAGCTTGACAATGAGACTTACGAACGCTTACCTTCGCGCCGCTATGATCGCCCGTACCCTGGTCGCCGGGCTCGCCCTCCTGGTTCCGCCGACCCTCCGCGCCCAAAATGTGGCCGAAGTTCAGGTGGCTCCGCCATCGGTGACGATCAAGGTGGGCGAGCGCACCGGGCTGCTCGCGACCGCGTTCGATCGCATCGGCAACGTCATTCCCACCGTGCGGGTCATCTGGTCCTCGAACAACGTCCAGGTCGCCCGGGTCGACAACGACGGCACGGTCTCGGGTGTGGCGGGCGGGGTCGCGATCATCGAGGCGCGCGTGGGCACGCGCAAGGGTCAGGCTGCGGTGCAGGTGATCGGGGCGGCCCCCGCATCGGCGCAATCGCCGCAGGGGGGGCAGGCGGGAGGCGGCCGTCCGACCGGGGGGGGCGCGCAGCCGGCGATCGAACCGTTGGGCGGCCAGCCGCCGGGCAGCGGGCCCGCCTCCGTGCTGCGCATCGAGCCGCCGACGATCTACCTCTTGCCGTCCGAGAACACCCGGGTTTTCCCCCGCGCCCTCAAGGAGGACGGATCCCCCGCGGCGCCTCTCCCCGTCACGTGGAAGTCCTTGCGGGAGGACATCGCGAGCATCGACGCGAACGGCGTGATCGTCGCGTTGTCGTCGGGCCAGGGCACGGTGCAGGTCACCGCGCCGGGCGGGCTCACCGCCACGGCACCCGTGGTGGTGCAGCAGACGGAAGTCGCCATCCTGGAGCAGAGCCCGATCGCCTTGTCGCCGGGGGACGTGGACACGCTCCACGTCGCGGTTCCGGCGCAAGGCAACCGCCTCGTCAACCCGCTGAGCGTCCAGTGGTCATCGGGCGACGCCACCGTGGCGCGCGTGAGCTTGACGGGCGTGGTGGCGGCGGTCGCGCCCGGACGGACGACGGTGACCGTCTCCGGGCTGCTCCAGACGAAGGCGGCGGAGCTCGTGGTGCACCGGGTCGTGGAGGCCTTGGCCGTGGTTCCCAGCGCGCGGTCCGAGGTGCCGTTGCCGATTCAGGGGTCGGTCAAGTATCAGGTGCAGGCGATCGCGGCCGACAAGACTCCCGTCCCCGAGGCGCCGCTGCGCTGGAGCGTGGCGGACACGTCGCTGGCGAGCTTCGATCCCTCGACGGCGACGCTGACGGGGAAGAAGGCCGGGAAGACGACGCTCACGGTCAGAGGGCCGGGACAGGGACTCGCCGTGACGTGGGCCGTGCGCGTGATCGCGGCGAACCTGAGACTGTCGGCGAGCCGGATCGGCTTGGCCCTGAGCCGCCGTTATCCTGTCAAGGCGAACTTCGCCGACGAGGCGGGCGCGGTGATCGGCCCGGCGACCGGCGTCACCTGGGCGAGCGACAACCCCCAGGTGGCGTCCGTCGGCGACGACGGCACGGTGGCGGCCGTCGGCTACGGCCACGCCCGCGTCACGGCGACGGCCCCGGGAGGCCGGCGCGTCACGGCGGACGTATACGTGCAGGGCGAGCTCGTGCTCGCGAGCTCGCGCTCCAGCCGGTTCCAGCTGTACTCCGTGGAGCGATCGAATCTGGCCCAGCTGCGAAAGGTGGCCGACGACACGGGGGCCGCCACCGAGCCGGCGTTCTCCCCCGACGGGTCGCGCCTCGCCTATGTCGCCACGCGCGACGGCCAGCCCCAGATCTGGGTGATGGATGCGGACGGCTCGAACCCTGCGCGGCTCACCAACGCCCCCGGCCCCCACGGCGGCCCCGTGTTCACGGCGGACGGCCAGGGCGTCGTCTACCACGCCCTGCGCACCGGACACCAGCAGATCTTCGCGCAGTCCATCACGGGGTCCGACGCGATCCAGCTCACGCAGGAGCCGAACAGCAACTCCGACCCCACCGTGTCTCCGGATGGCGAGACGATCGCTTTTGTTTCGAACCGCGAGGGCAACAGCGACATCTGGCTGATGTCGAAGGACGGCTCGAACCAGCGGGCTTTCACGCACACGCCGCAGATGCGCGAGAGCGCGCCCGCCTTCCTGCGGGACGGATCGCTCGCCTATCTGGTGGAGCAGAAGCAGGGTGGCCGCACGCTCACCCAGGTGGCGCGGGCGGATCTCGCGACCGGCCGGGTGACGCCGCTCACGGGCACCGACCTCTCGATCACGGATTTCGCGGTCACGCCGGGTGGCGACCTGCTGGCTCTGGTCGTGACCGTGGGGAAGGGCCTCTACCGCATCTACGTGGTGCCGGTCGGCTCGGGCGCGCCGGTGCCGCTCCCGACGACCGGCGCCGAGCTGATGGTGACCCCGACGTTCCTGCCCTAGGCCGCCGATGCGCGCCTGGGTGATCCGCGCCACCGGCGGTCTCGACCGGCTCGAGCTCACCGACGTTCCCCCGCCCGCCCCGCCCGCCGCGACCCCGGGCCCGCGCGACGTGCGGGTCGGCATCCGCGCCGCCGCGCTCAACCACCTCGACCTCTTCGTCGTGCAGGGCTTGCCGCTCGAATACCGCTTTCCGCACATCCTGGGGGCGGACGGCGCCGGCGTGGTGGAGGCGGTCGGCCAGGACGTCGCCACCGTGCGGCCGGGCGACCGGGTGATGCTCAACCCGGGGATCGCCGATTACAGCTGCGAGTATTGCCGCGCGGGAGAGCATTCGCTGTGCCGCAACTACCGCATGCTGGGCGAGCACCTTCCCGGCACCCTCACCGAGGCGGTGGTGGTTCCCGAGCAGAACGTCGCCGTGATTCCCACGCTCGTGCCGCCGCTCAGCTGGGCGGAGGCCGCGGCGTTCTCCCTGGTGACGCTCACGGCGTGGCGCATGCTCGTGACGCGGGCGCAGGTGCGCGCGGGGGAAACGGTGCTGATTTGGGGAATCGGGGGTGGCGTGTCGCTCGCGGCGCTGCGGATCGCGAAGCTGCGAGGGGCGAAGCTGATCGTCACAAGCTCCAGCGACGCCAAGTTGCGAGAGGCGAAGCGCCTCGGCGCAGACGTCACGCTGAACCACAAGACGCAGAAGATCTCGCAGGAGGTGCGGGCGCTCACCAGCAAGCGGGGCGCCGACGTCGTGGTCGACAGCGTGGGGGAGGCGACGTGGGACGAATCGCTGCGCGCGCTGGGGCGCGGCGGCCGGCTCGTCAGCTGCGGTGGGACGACGGGTCCCAATGTCGGCATCGACCTCCGGCGCCTGTTCTGGTATCAGTGGTCGATCCTGGGCTCGACCATGGGGAACGACGCCGAGTACCGGGAGATCGTGCGCCGGCTCGGCACGGGCGAGCTGCGGCCGCTCGTGGACCGGGTGTTTCCGTTCGCCGACGCGCGGGCGGCGTTCGAGCGGCTCGCGCAGGGGGAGCAATTGGGGAAAATCGTGGTGGAGGTCGGGTCGTGACGGCGGGGCTGTTCCAGCGGGTGGCCGCGGCCCTCACGGACCGCTATCGCCTGATCCGCGAGCTCGGGTCGGGCGGCATGGCCACCGTGTATCTCGCGGAGGACACGCGGCACCACCGCCAGGTGGCTCTGAAGGTGCTGCGCCCCGAGCTCGCCGCCACTCTCGGGGCCGAGCGCTTCACGCGCGAGATCGAGACGGTCGCGCAATTTCAGCATCCTCACATCCTGCCGCTCCTCGACTCGGGCGACGCCAGAGGGTTCCTGTATTACGTCATGCCGTACGTGGAGGGCGAATCGCTGCGCGATCGGCTCGCCCGCCATGGCGAGCTGCCGATCCACGACGCCGTGAAGCTCCTGGTCGAGGTCGTGGACGCGCTGGCGTACGCCCACGCGCACGGTGTGGTCCACCGGGACATCAAGCCGGACAACGTGCTGCTCTCGGGCCGGCACGCGCTCGTGATGGACTTTGGCGTGGCGAAGGCGCTGAGCGAGGCGAGCGGCGGGAACCAGCTCACGACGGCCGGCGTCGCGCTCGGCACACCCGCCTACATGGCCCCCGAGCAGGCAGCCGCCGACCCGCACATCGATCACCGGGCGGACCTGTACGCGGTCGGCGTCCTGGGCTATGAGCTGGTCACGGGCGGGCCGCCGTTCGCCGGCAAGACGGCGGCCGAGGTGCTCGCGGCTCAGGTGACGCAACGGCCCGAGCCGCTCGCGGCCCGGCGGGCCGCCTGCCCGCCCGCCCTCGCGCAGATCCTGATGAAATGCCTCGAGAAGCGGCCGGCCGACCGCTGGCAGACCGCGGACGAGTTGCTGGCCCAGCTCGAGCCGCTCGCGACGCCGAGCGGCGGGACGACACCCACCGCTACCCGTCCGCTGCCCGCCGCGGCCATCCGGACGCCCGCGCGCCGGCTGGCCGCGGCCGTGCTCCTGGTAGCCGCCGTCGCCGCGGGCGTCGCCCTCTTGACGCGCCCCCGCGCGCCCGACATCTCCCTCGGCCGCCGCGTGCAAGTCACGCTCGATCCCGGGTTGGAAATCGATCCCGCGCTGTCTCCCGACGGCAAGCTCATCGCCTACGCGGCCGGTCCGCCGGGTGGGATGCGTCTGTACGTGCGGCAGCTCGATGGCGGAACGCCCGTGCCCGTCGTACGCGAGCCCAGCGGCTTTCAGCGCCTGCCATACTGGTCGCCCGATGGGACGCGGCTGCTGTTCTTCTCGGCGCGAGGTATCGAGCTGGCGCCCGCGCTTGGTGGCGTGCCGCGCCTGCTCCGACCGCTCGTACCAGCAGCGCCGCTTGTCGTGGGCCCGATCTCACCGGATGGGCGGTCGTTCCTGTACGCGTCAAGCGACTCTCTGTATGTACAGCCGCTCGAGGGGGGATCGCCCCGTCTGATCCTGAAGGGTCTCGAGCTCCACTCTTTCGCGTGGTCCCCGGACGGCGGCTCGATCGCCTTCGTTTCTGGCAATGTGGGGTTCATCGCCGATCCCAGCCTCGGCAACCTCGCGCCAAGCGGGATCTGGGTGGTCTCCACGGCGGGGGGTGTTCCGCGCCAAGTCACCGATAGCAGGAGCCTCAACGTCAGTCCGGTGTGGGAGTCGGGGGGGCGCGCGCTGCTCTTCGTTTCGAACCGCGACGGGGGCCGCGACGTCTACGCGGTCGCTCTGACCCGCGCGGGCCGAGCGGCCGGCGGGCCCGTGCGGCTCACGACCGGCGCCAACGTCCATGCGATCAGTCTCGCGGCGCAGGGACGGCTGCTCGCGTATTCGGCCTTCACCGAGACGTCGAACGTCTGGTCGCTGCCGATCCCGGGAGCCCCGCCCGCGTCGATCGCTCAAGCCCAGCCCGTGACCAACGGGAACCAGACGATCGAGGGTTTCGACGTGTCGCCGGACGGCCATTGGCTCGCCTTCGACTCGAACCGGAGCGGCGTGCAGCAGATCTTTCGGGTCCGCCTCGGGGGCGGGGAGCCGGAGCAGCTCACCCACGATTCCACGGACGTGTTTTTCCCCGCGTATTCGCCCGACGGGCGCGAGATCGCCTTCCACGGCTTCCGGCAGGGACGTCGGCAGGTCTTCGTGATGGCCGCGGCGGGTGGGCTGGCCGCACAGGTCACGAGTATCGTCGGGGACGAGCGGGCGGCGTCTTGGGACCCGAGCGGACGGCGCCTCGCCCTGCAGAGAGACTTCAACGGCGACAACCCCCGGATCGACATCGTGACCCGAGAGGCGGACGCGGGGTGGTCCGAGCCGCGGAGCCTCGAGGCAACGGTCCTGCTGAATGGCCGCTCCCTCCGCTGCGCGGTGAGCACACCGGGCCGTTGGTCACGCGATGGCCGTTGGATCGCCGTCGGCTGCGCGGGACAGGCGTCGGGACTGGGGTTTCTCCCGCCCGACAGCGGCCTAGCCCGAGTGATCCCAGCGCGCGTGCTGGAGTCCACGGCTCCGGCGTGGTCCGCGGACGGCCGGACGGTGTTCTACCTTAGGGGGGATTCGACAGGTGTCCGCAGCGTCAACGCCGCGCCGGCCTCCGGCGGCAGGCCACGGGTCGTCGCGCGATTCGACGACCCATCACGCCCCTGGCATCGCTACGGTTTCCAGGTGCGCGGCGGGCGGTTCTACCTCACGCTGGGCGACCTGCAGAGCGACATCTGGGTGGCGGATGTGGAGCGGAAGCGGTAAGGGCTCGGCGAAGCGCTGTCCTGAAGGACACTCGCTCAACGGCAGCCGCTTCGCTCGGTGTGCTTCAGCATAGTGCTGGCCGAGCCCACGCTTTAGCGTGGGGACAAGGTGCGAGCGCCCGCTCAACGTGCGGTCAACTCCACCTTCGTAAGTGCAGTCCCGACCCCTGCTTAGGCGACGGACGCGCGTTGCCTTTCCCGGTCTAAGTGATTATTTTTTGAGTACTTAGGCCGCTTTCCAGCGGCGCTCCCGACACACGAAGCCCACTACTCGAGACCGCGCATTTCATGACCGCTCCCAACGCCCGCGAACGCATCCTGCCGCGCCTCATCGAAGACGAGCTGAAGGAGTCGTTCCTCGACTATTCGATGAGCGTCATCGTGCAGCGCGCGCTGCCCGATGTGCGCGACGGCTTGAAGCCCGTGCACCGCCGCATCCTGTACGCGATGCACGAGCTCGGGCTCGTTCCCGGCCGGCCCTACAAGAAGAGCGCGACGGTGGTGGGCGACGTGCTCGGCAAGTACCACCCGCACGGCGACGTGGCGTTGTACGACTCGCTGGTGCGCATGGTGCAGGAGTTCTCGCTGCGTTGCCCGCTGGTCGACGGACAGGGGAACTTCGGCTCGGTCGACGGGGACTCGGCGGCGGCGTACCGCTACACCGAGGCCCGCCTCACGCGCATCGCCATGGCGATGCTCGAGGACATCGACAAGAGCACCGTCGATTTCGTCCCCAACTTCGACGACCGGCTGCAGGAGCCGACGGTCCTGCCGTCCAGGCTTCCCAACCTCATCGTCAACGGCGCCGCGGGGATCGCGGTCGGGATGGCGACCAACATCCCGCCGCACAACCTCGGCGAGACGGTCGAGGCCATCAAGCACCTGGTCGACTACCCCGACGCTCCGCTGAAGGAGCTGCGGCGGTTCATCAAGGGCCCCGATTTCCCGACGGGCGGCATCATCTATGGCCGCGAGGGGATCAAGGAATGCTACGAGAAGGGGCGCGGCCGCATCATCCTCAGGGCTCGGGCCATCGTGGAGGAGAAGGAGTCCACCGGCAAGCAGCAGATCGTGGTAACGGAGTTCCCCTACCAGGTGAGCCCGGAGCGCGTGCATGAGCAGATTCGCGACCAGACGCTGGCCAAGAAGCTCGAGGGGATCTCAGACGTCCGCAACGAGTCCGACAAGGAGGGCATTCGCTTCGTCATCGAGCTGAAGCGGGACGTCGTGCCGCTCGTGGTCCTGAATCAGCTGTATCAGCACACGCAGATGCAGGTGACCTTCGGCGCCATCATGCTGGCGCTCGTGGACGGCGCGCCGAAGGAGATGAACCTCAAGGAACTGCTGCAGCACTTCATCGAGCACCGGCACAGTGTCATCACCCGCAGGACCCAATTCGAGCTGCAGCGCGCCCAGGATCGCGAGCACATCCTCGAGGGTCTGAAGATCGCCGTCGACCACATCGACGAGGTCATCCGGATCATCAAGAAGTCGAAGGACACGCCCGCCGCGGACGCGGCGTTGCGCAAGCGGTTCAAGTTGTCCGAGAAGCAGTCGGCCGAGATCCTCAACATGCGCCTGGCCCGGCTCACCGCCCTCGAGATCACCAAGCTGGAGGAGGAGCTCCGCGACGTCCGCAAGTTCATCAAGGAGTGCAAGGAGATCCTCGCGTCGAAGCCGCGGCGCATGAAGATCCTGAAGGAAGAGCTCTCGGAGCTGTCCCACGGCTTCGGCGACGAGCGGCGCACCGAGATCGTCGCGGATCAGGGCGAGTTCTCGATCGAGGACCTGATCGCCGAAGAGGACATGGTGATCACCGTGTCGCACGCGGGCTACATCAAGCGGCTGCCGGTCTCGGCGTACCGGCGGCAGCGCCGCGGCGGCAAGGGCGTGATCTCGGCGATGGCCAGGGAAGACGACTGGGTCGAGCACCTGTTCATCGCGTCGACCCACGACTACGTGATGTTCTTCACCCAGCAGGGGCAGTGCTATTGGCTGAAGGTGCACGAGGTCCCGCAGGCGGCCCGGGCCGCGCGCGGCAAGCCGATGGTGAGCTGCATCGCGATCAAGCCCGACGAGCGGATCGCCGCGCTCGTGCCGGTGCGGGAGTTCTCCGACGACCAATACCTGCTGTTCGCGACCAAGAACGGCGTCGTCAAGAAGACGGTGCTGTCGGAGTTCGGCAACCCGCGCTCGGTAGGCATCCGCGCGATCAACATCGAGAAGGGCGACGAGCTGATCGACGTGCAGGTCACGGACGGGAAGAACGACATCGTGCTCGCCACCCGCCACGGCATGAGCATCCGGTTCCACGAAAAGGACGTGCGCGACATGGGCCGCACCGCCACCGGGGTGAAGGGGATCGACCTCGAGAAGCGCGACCGCGTGATCGACATGGTGGTGGTGCGCCGCAAGTCCACGCTCCTGACGGTGACCGAGAAGGGGATGGGCAAGCGCTCGGAGCTCGACGAGTACCGGGTGCAGCACCGCGGCGGCCGCGGCATCATCACGCTCAAGCGCGCCGAGAAGACCGGAGACGTGGTCGCCCTGAAGGAGGTGCTCCCGGACGACGAGTTGATGATGATCACGAAGAAGGGGATCATGATCCGCGTCCCGGTCGAGGGCATCCGCATCTCCGGCCGCAACACGCAGGGCGTGAAGGTCATGAACCTGATCGCGGGCGACCTGGTGGTGGACGTGGCGCGCGTCGTCAAGGAGGAGGAGGGCGAGGAAGGGGAGGAGGAGGAGGAGGAGAACGGCAAAGCGGCGCCGCGCGCGGGCGCCAAGGCCAAGCCTGCCCGGAAGCCGAAGCCGGCCCCGAAGAAGAAGTAGCGTGGTGACCGCCGGCGACGTGCGGGAGGTGGCTGCCGCGCTCCAGGGGGTCGTGGTGCGCACCCCGCTGCGCTATGTCGCGGCCCTCGACGCCTACCTCAAGCTCGAGAACCTCCAGGCCATCGGGGCGTTCAAGCTGCGGGGCGCCTACAACGCCATCCGCAAGCTGCCCGAGGCGGCGCGCCGGCGCGGCGTCATCACGTACTCGAGCGGCAACCACGGGCAAGCTGTGGCCTATGCGGCGCAGCGCGTGGGGGTGCGGGCCGTGATCGTGATGCCGGAGACGGCGCCCGCGATCAAGGTCGCCGGCGTGAGGAAGTGGGGTGGCGAGGTGGTGTTGGCGGGGCGCACCTCCGAGGACCGGCATCGTGCCGCGCAAGCGATCGCCGCGCGGGAGGGGCTCGCCGTGGTGCCCCCCTTCGATCACCCGGACGTCGTGGCGGGCCAGGCGACGGTCGGGCTCGAGATCGCGGAGGAGCTGCCGGACGTGCAGACGGTGGTGGTGCCGGTCGGCGGGGGCGGGCTCATCTCCGGCGTGGTCGTGGGGCTGGCGGCGGCTGGAAGCCGCGCCGCGGTGTGGGGCGTCGAGCCCGAGGGCGCGCCCAAGCTGCAGCGCTCGCTCGCGGCCGGCCGGCCGACGCGGCTCGAGCGCACCGAGAGCATCGCGGACGGCTTGATCACGCTCACCGTGGGCGACGTCCCCTTCGCGCACCTGGTGGAGCATCGCGCACGGGTCGGGGGCGTCGCGCTGGTGGACGACGAGAGCCTTCGCGAGGCGGTACATTTTCTGTGGCGGGAGTGCCGCCTCGCGGTCGAGCCCTCCGGCGCGGCGACGACGGCGGCGCTGCGGTCCCGCGCGCTGCAGCCGCGTGCCCCCACGGTGCTCGTGGTGAGTGGCGGTAACGTCGATCCCTCGTTGCTCGAGGCGTGACTCCGGTGGCGGAAGGCGCGGGCAAGATCCTCGTCGCCGACGACGACCAGTCGCTCGTGCGCACCCTCTCCTGGATCCTCAAGGAGAACGGGTACGAGGTCGTGGTCGCCCCGGGCGGGGAGAACCTGCTCGGGAGGCTCGAGGAGGAGCGGCCGCAGCTCTTGCTCCTCGACATCATGATGCCCAAGGTCGACGGCCTGCAGCTGCTCCAGAAGATGAAAGCGGACGACCGGTTCCGGGACCTCCCGGTGCTGATGATCTCGTCCATGCCGCCCGAGGAGGCGACTGTGAAGTCGCTCGGCCTCGGCGCGGCGGACTTCATCCCCAAGCCGTTCCGCGTGCGCGAGCTGCTGGCGCGCGTCAAGGCGCACATCCGCGCCGCCCAGGAGCTCGCGCGGGCGCGCGAAGAGGCGCAGACGCGGGCCGCCATCGTGGACATCCTCCACGAGGTCACCGACTCCCTCAAGCCGGACGAGATCTACCACATCCTGGTGCGCCGCGTGGCGCGGGTGCTGCACATCTCCAAGTGCTCGATGGTGCTCGCCAAGGCCGGCGACCAGATGGGCGTCGTGGTGGCGGCCTACGAGAACCCGATGCTGCGGAACCTCCAGATCGAGCTGGCCCGCTACCCGGAGATCCAGCGCGGCCTCACCACGGGACGCCCCGTGCTCGTCGAGGACGTCAGCACGGACCCGCTGTACGCCGACGAGCGCGTGCGGTGGCAGCGCGACGGGATCAACGTACCGACCCGCTCCGCCGTGGCGCTGCCGTTCTCCATGAAGGAGCAGCCCGTGGGCGTGTTCTTCCTGCGCACCACGGGCGAGGACCCGCCGCTCACCCGCGCCGACGCGCAGTTCGCCGAGACGGTGATCCGCACGGCGGTGGCGGCGATCGAGAAGGCGTACGTCTTCGAGACCGCGGTGTCGGATAAGAAGCGCCTCGAGAAGCTCGCCGCCACGGACGCCCTCACCGGCTGCCTCAACCGGCGCGCGCTCTCCGAGGAGCTCGAGGCGGAGATCGACCGCGCGCGGCGTTACAATCTGGCGCTCACGATCATCCTCGCGGACATCGACCGCTTCAAGCTCGTCAACGACACGCGCGGGCACATTGCGGGGGACTCGGTGCTGCGCCAAGTTGGAGAGTTGCTGCGTCGGGAGGCCCGCTCGGTAGACCTCGTGGCGCGCTACGGCGGTGAGGAGTTCGTGGTGGTGATGCCCGAGACGGCGCTGCACGGCGCGGCGATCTTCGCCGAGCGGTTGCGGCGCCGCGTCATGCACCACGACTTCGCCGATCCGGGGGAGAACCCGCTCAACCTGACGATCTCGATCGGGCTCGCCTCCTTCCCCGAGGACCGCATTTCGGGAGCCGACAGCTTCGTGGCGCTGGCCGACCAGGCCCTCTATCGCGCGAAGAACGAAGGGCGCAACTTGGTGCGTCAATGAGCGAACGCCGCTGTCCCAAGTGCGGGACCGTTTACCCCGGCAACCCGCGGTTCTGCCCTCGCGACGGCAGCATGCTCGTCGAGGTGCAGGCGAGGCCCAGGCCCGCCGGCGCCGCGAACGCGGGAACCGGCGTGCGCACGCCAGCCACTCCTCCCAAAGGGCCGGGCCTTGACCGCGCCTCCTCGCTCTCGAACCAGATCCTCGATGCCCGCTATCAGGTGCTGCGGAAGCTCGGCGAGGGCGGGATGTCCTACGTCTACCTCGCCAAGGAGGTCTCCTCCGGCGAGGAAGTCGCGGTCAAGGTGCTCTCGCCGCGCCTCGCGACCGACCGCAGCTCCGTGGAACGGCTGCGTCGCGAGGCCGGGCTCGCCATGCGGCTCGACCACCAGAACGTCTGCCGCATCATGCGGCTTGGGGAGTCGGAAGACGGACTGATCTATCTCGTGATGCCGTTCCTGAACGGGGAGCTGCTGTCGGACCGCGAGGTGAAAGGCGGGCCGATGGAGGTGGCGAAGGGCGTGGACGTGCTGTGCCAGGTCTGCGCGGGGCTGCACCACGCGCACGAGCTGCAGATCGTGCACCGAGACCTGAAGCCGGAGAACATCATGCTCGTGCCCGAGGACGGCGGCCGGGAGCGGGCCGTGGTGATGGACTTCGGCCTCGCCAAGGAGCGGCGCGTCGACCCCGCCATCGCGAAGCTCACGGCGACCGGGATCATCCTCGGCACCCCCGAGTTCATGAGCCCCGAGCAGATCCGGGGGAAGACGCTGGACGCGCGCAGCGACGTCTACGCCCTGGGGATCGTGGCGTTCGAGCTGTTCACCGGGAAGCTGCCGTTCAAGGGCCGGAACGCCCAGGAGATGATGATCGCCCGCCTGCGAGGCTCGCCGATGCCGCTGCGCCAGGTGCGGTCCGACGTCCCGGCCAGCCTCGAGAAGGCGCTTGCCAAGGCGATGGAGACGAACCCCGATAACCGCTACCCGACCGCGCTCGACTTCGCCGAGGCGCTCGCCGCCACGGCCGAGGCCGGCCCGGCGGGCGGCGGCCTGCTCGGAAGGATCAAAGAGAAGCTGAAGTGAGATGCAGCGGTTCCCGCCGTTCGACCCGCCGGAATACGTCAACTGGAAGCCCGATGCGGCGCTGGTGAAGGCGTACCGGGCGACGATCGAGGCCGACCCCGAGCGCGCGGCCGTCGTCTCCGCGCTCTCCCCCGACGCCAAGCTGGCCCTCTACGCCGGGTTGCTGCGCGCCCGGCTGCACGACATCCAGTTGCAGCGCTGGGTCCGGACCGGCGTGATCTCCAAGGCGTGGCTCGGGACGGGCGAGGAGGGGACCACCGTCGGCCCGGTACACGCGCTGGAGCGCGGCTCGGACGTCGTGGCGCCGATGATCCGCAACGCCGCCGCCTGCTGCGAGTTGGGGATGCCCATCGCCGACATGCTGCGCGCCTACCTCGCGACCGACGACTCCCCCTCCCGGGGCCGCGACCTGCACGTGGGAGCCTGGACCCACGGCGTGCTCCAGCCCATCTCGCACGTGGGGGACATGGTGCCCGTGGTCACGGGCGTCGCGCTCACCTTCAAGATGCGGGGCGAGCGCCGCGTCGCCCTCACGTGGGTGGGGGACGGCTCCACCAAGACGGCCGCCGCGCACGAAGCCACGAACTTCGCCGCTGTCCAGCGGGTGCCCGCGATCTTCATCCTTCAGAACAACCACGTGGCGCTCGGCACGCGGCTCGACCAGCATCACCTCCCCGGCGATTTCCGCGAATGGCCCGCGCAGTACGGAGTGTGGGGCGCCCAGTTCGACGGCAACAACGTGCTCGACGCCTACGCCGCCGCCCGGCTCGCGGCCGCCCGCTGCCGCGACGGCCAGGGGCCTGCCATGCTCGTTGCCGAGACGTTCCGCATGGGCGGGCATGCGACGCACGACGAGCACGAGGCGCGGGAGACGCTTCCCGCCGAGATGTTCCAGGCCTGGGGCAAGCGCGACCCCGTCGGCCTGTACGAGGAATACCTGAAGCAGGAAGGACATACGGAGCGGCAGCTGAGCGACGTGGAGGCCGCGGTGACCGCCCAGGTGGAGCGGGCGGCGGAGGAAGCACTGGCGAGCCGGGCGAGGATGCCGCCGGGAGAGAGCGCGATCGTGGGGGTGTACGCGAAGCGTGGGCCGTAGCGGGGCGAACGTCCGGCGCGGCGCGGGGTAGCGATTGCCGAGGAGGTGAGCGTATGGCACCCCGGCACATGCTGATCGCGCTCGCGCTGCTCGCCTGCGGTGCGGAACCGGGCGCACAGAGCTCGTCGCCGCCCGCGGGCCAGGACACGGTCCTGATCGCGGGCCGCGCGCTGTACGTCCAGAGCGGCTTCAACGTCAACCTCTTCGCGGAGGGGCTGGGCGGGGTGCGCTCGCTCGCACTCGGTCCCGGCGGGGCCGTGTTCGCCGCGCTCACGGGTGCCGGCACGATCGTCCGGCTCGTGGACGCGAACGGCGACGGCGTCGCCGACGCGCCAGCCCAGACCGTGCTGAGCGGTCTCAACGGCCCGTTCGGCCTCGCGTTCCGCCGCGACACGATGTACTTCTCCGAAGAGACGACGGTCCAGCGGCTCGATCCCGTTACCGGGAAGCGCGACACGCTCATCTCCAAGATCCCGACCGGCGGACACAGCACGCGCACCATCGCGTTCGGCCCGGACAATCTGCTGTACGTCGCCGTCGGCTCGTCCTGCAACGTCTGCAATGATGCGCCGCCACGGGCGGCCGTGACACGCTATAACCTCGACGGCTCGAGCCCACACACGTTCGCTACGGGCCTGCGCAACTCGGTCGGGCTCGCGTTCCATCCCACGACGGGGGAGCTCTGGGCCAACAACAACGACCGCGACTATCTGGGGGACAACCTGCCGCCCGAGCACCTGAACATCCTGAAGGACGGCAAGTGGTACGGGTGGCCGCAGTGCTATCTCCCGGGCAAGCCGAACCCGGAATATCCGGGCTTCGACTGCTCCGGGGTCGAGCCGCCGGCGATCACGGACACGGCCCACTCGGCGCCGCTCGGGCTCGCGTTCTACACGGGCACGATGTTCCCGGCGGCGTACCAGGGCGATGCGTTCATGACGTATCACGGCTCCTGGAACCGCTCCGTCCCTACCGGCGCGAAGGTGGTGCGGGTGCGGGTGCAGAGCGGCCGGCCCACGGCGATCGAGGACTTCGTGACCGGCTGGCAGCTCGCCGGCGGCTCGCGCTGGGGCCGCCCGGTGGGGCTGCTCGTGATGCCGGACGGAGCGCTGCTCGTGAGCGACGACGGCGGGGGACGGATCTGGAGGGTCACCTATGGGCGGTAAGGCGATTAGGCGGTTAGGCGGTTGGGCGGTTCGATGGTCCTGGGTCGCGGCAGGCATTGGAGGCGTGTTCTCACTATCCGCCTATCCGGCTCACCGCCTATCCACTGACATCCACGCCGAATACGTGAAGTACTCCTCCGCGGGCGGCGCCACGGTCACGGCGTATCTCGCGTATCCCGAACGCAAGGATCGCGCGCCGGGCGTCGTCGTGATCCACGAGATCTTCGGCCTGTCGGACTGGATCCGCCAGACGACCGAGCAGCTCGCGAAGGACGGGTTCGTCGCGCTGGCGCCGGACCTCCTGTCGCGCCGCGGCGGCACGCCGGCTTCCAGCGACGAGGCGCGCAAGCTCATCGCGGGTCTCGATCCCGATACGGTCACCCTCGATCTCGACGCGACCGTCGCCTACCTGAAGACGCTCAAGGCCGTGCGCGGGGACCGCATCGGGGCGATCGGCTTCTGCTGGGGCGGAGGCCAGAGCTTCCGGTACGCGACGCACAGCCCGACGCTGCGGGCGTTCGCGGTGTGCTACGGTCCGGCGCCGAGCCTTGCCGACGTCGCGCGCATCCGGGCGAAGGGGCTGGGGGTGTACGCCGAGAACGACGCGCGCATTGATGGTGGGCTCCCCGACGTCGCGGCGGCGGTGAAGCAGGCAGGGATCGACTACCGCTACGCCGTCTATCCCGGCGTGGGGCACGGATTCCTCCGGACGCGGGAGAAGGCCGAGGTGGCGGACTCGGCGTGGGGAGCCGTGGTGCGGTTCTTCAGGGAGAACCTGGAGGGGCGGTAACGTACTTCCGCGCTTTCTCCAGCGCCGCGTCTCGACCCGCGAGCACGTCCCCGACCGTCACGGCGACCGGTACCTGGGGGGCGATTCCCTTGCCGACGAACTCCACGCCGTCCGGGAACGCGTCCCGGCGCACCGAGAACTGGACGCTCCAGTTCTTGGGCAGCGGGAACGCGGCGGCGTCACTCGGATTGCCGGCCGTGGTCTCGCCGATGATCACGCCGCGCCTGCTGTTGCGGAAGGCGACGAGCAGGTCTTCGCCGGGGCCGGCGGTGCCCGTCGAGGTGAGCACGGCCACCTGTCCGCCGTAAGCCGGGGCGTTGGCCCGTGGCGCGATCGTGTCGGGCCCGCCGCCGTACCACGCGCTCGCGGAATCGGCCGGCACGAAGGCGCGAAACCCGGCGCGGTGCTGTGGCGTTCTCCAACGCACCGTCACGAACGGCTCGACGACGAGTCGAGCGAGGATGTCGTAGGCGTAGCGACTGCGTCCCTCCGTCAGCTGGCGCAGGTCGAGGACGAGCCCGCGCACGTTGGTGAAGTCGCGGAAGGCGCGGTCAAACTGCCGCACCACGTCCTCCTCGGCGAGTGAGTTGAGCCGCACGACGACCACGCCGTCCGCCAGAGAGTCGATCTCGAGCGCGGGCGGCTCGAGCGGCCAGCGGTCGTTGGGCGAAACGGAGCGCGTGACGCTGATGCCGCGCATCTCGCCGCCGGGGAGCTTGAGCGAGAGATGGAGCGGCGTCCCCTTCTCTCCCTGCAGCATCGCGGCCACCGCGCGACGCCAGCGGTCGGCGGGCGACGCCGCGGAGATCTCCGGGAGCACGGAATCGCGGATCCAGGTCTCGGCGGGGATCCCCTGGACCGCGACGACTTCCGCAAGGCGTTCGGGGCGCGCGACCCGCATCTCGTCGTTCTGGGCGTAGTCGAGGATGAGCGGCCGTCGCTCCACGCTGCGCAGCAGCAGGGGCGGCCGCGCGATGCGGGACCGGAGCGAGGGCGGTGGGATCACCGCCGCGTAGGCGTCGTTCAGGAGCGCCAGACAGCGGCGCAATCGGCGGTGGAACAGGAGATCGGTCTGGGGCTCGACGGCGAGCCGCAGGTTGGCGGCGAGCGCCGAATCCCAGTCCGCCCGCACGTGGTCCCAGAGGGCGAAGTTGTAGCGCGCCTCGGACCACGCCGTCGCGACGGCCTGAGCGCGCTCCGTCGCGGTGAGCTGCTGAGCGGGTAGCGCGAGCGGCGCCGCCAGGCCGAGCCAGGAAAGGAACGCCCATCGGGTGGTCACGCGCCTAATCTATCTGCTCCTGTTGCTGTCGCCGCAGATCCTCCTGTATCTGTATCTGCGCGACCGGCTTCCCGACCCGGCGCGGCCGCGCCAGGCACGCGGCGTGCGCGCCGGCCTCGCCCTCGTGTTCACGCTCTTCAACTCGCCGTGGCTGCTCGTGGCGCCGCGCCTGTTGTCCGGCAGCATGTGGGGCCTGGGGCGCATTCCCTACCTGGCGCCGTGGCTCGCGTGGCAGCTGCTCACGTGGATCTTCTGCGCGCTCGTGGCGGTCTACGTCCTCGCCAAGGGGGCGTGGTGGCTGGCGACAAAACTGCGTGGGGCGTGGGGAGTGGTACGTGGCGGTGCGCACCGCGCTTCCAGCCTGCACCGCGAGGTACCACTCCCCACTCCCCACGATGTCCTCTCACGCCGTCGCTTCCTCGCGCGGGCCGTGTACACCTACGCCGGCGCGGGGGCGGCCCTCTCGGGCTACGGGATCTGGAGCGCGTTCCGGCTCCCCGAGGTCACCCGCCGCACGCTGCTGTTCCGTGACCTGCCGGCCGGCCTCGAGGGGTTGCGCCTGCTGCACCTCTCCGACGTGCACGCCGGCATCCACATGGAGCGGGACCAGATGGAGGCGCTGGTCGCGCAGGCGAATGCCCTCAAAGCCGACCTGATCGTCCAGACGGGTGACATGATCGACATCAATCCGGCCTACATCCCGGAGTACGTGCGCGCGTTCCGCGATCTTGCGGCGCCGCTCGGCGTCGTGACGGTGCTGGGCAACCACGATCGCTACACCGGCGAGCGCGAGGTCGTGCGCGGCGTGCGGGAAGCGGGGCAGGTGTTCGTGAAGAACGGCGCGCATGTGATCGAGCGGCACGGCGCCGTGCTGGCGCTGTTGGGCGTCGACGACCCGCGCAACTGGACACTGGACGACCCGCAACCCGAAGACGTGCGGGCTGCGCTCGCCGCGGCGCCGCCGCAGGCGTTCAAGATCCTGCTCGCGCACCGGCCCGGCGCCTGGGACACGGCGGCGCCGCTCGGCATTCCCCTGACCCTCGCCGGACACATCCACGGCGGCCAGTTCTACGTGCCGCTGCTCGGCTGGTCGGCGGGCCGGCTGATCACCAAATACGTGATGGGCCACTTCCAGCGGCAGGAGAGTCAGCTCTACGTGAGCCGCGGGATCGGCGTCGTGGGAGTGCCGATCCGGGTGTTCGTGCCCCCCGAGATAGAGCTCTTCGAGCTCAGGCGCCTAACCGCCTAGTTTCCGCAATCGCATCCCAGGCGCCATCCAGGGCCAGGGTCACCGCCGCGTGCGTCTCCGGCCACTCCTTCGCGGACACGCGATCGACCGCGAGCGAGACCACGCTGAGCCAGACCGCCGCCCACACCTCCGCCGCGCCGGGCTTCACGGTGCCGTCCGCCTTCCCCTGAGCGATCAGGCTCTCCAATCCCAGCCGGAAGTCCCGAGCGGCCTTGCGGCTCTCGTCATCGAGCAAGGCGTCGTGGCGCTGCAGCAAGAAGAGCCGCGCCACCGCGGGCTCGCGCGCCGCTCCCTGGACGAGCGCGCGGGCGAGCTCGGCGAGCTTTTCCCGCGGTCCCACCTGCAGCCCGTCCGTCTCCTTCACGAGCTTCCCCGCCCAGCGGGCCGCCCCGCGGTACAGCTCGTTCAGGAGGTGCTGCTTGCCGTCGAAGTGACGGTAGATGCTCCCTTCCGCCACGCCCGCCTTCTTCGCGATCAGCGGCGTCGTGGTGCCGTGGTATCCCTGCGTGGTGAAGAGCTCCAGCGCGGCGCGCACGAGGCGCTGGTGCGTGAGATCGGCCTGGCTCATCGGCCGCGAATCTAACGTGCCGGCTGGGGCCGCGCCGGGGTTCCTCCCGGTTCCTCCCCTCACTAGCTTTCCCGCCGCTCGCCGTCGTCGGCGCCGCCGGAGGCTCGTTCGCAATGCGAATGCTGGTGTTGGGCTCGGGGTTGCAGGGATCCGCCTGCGCGTATGATCTGCTGCAGCAGCGCGAGGTGGAAAAGGTCACGCTGGCGGATCTGCGGCCGGAGCGCCTGCCCGCCTTCCTCAGGCCGCTCGTGGGGAAGCGCTTGGCCGTCGTCAAGCTCGACGTGCAGGACGGCGCCGCTCTGCGCGCGGCGCTGCACGGCCACGACGCGGTGCTCAGCGCTCTGCCGTATTACTTCAACCTCGAGGTCGCGCGAGCCGCGGTCGAGGTCGGCCTGCACTGCGCCGACCTCGGCGGCAACACGGAGATCGTGTTCAACCAGAAGAAGCTCGACCGGGAAGCGTGCGCCCGGAACGTCTGCGTGATCCCCGATTGCGGGCTCGCGCCCGGCATGGTGAACGTCCTCGCGGCCGAGGGGATCCGGCGCGTCGGCGACGCGGAGACCGTGAAGATCTGCGTCGGAGGGCTGCCACAGAACCCCGAGCCGCCGCTCAACTACCAGATCGTGTACTCCCTGGAAGGTGCGCTCGACTACTACACGACGCCGTCCTGGGTGCTGCGGAGCGGCAAGCCGACGCGCGTCGAGGCGCTGTCGGACGTCGAGCCCGTGATGTTTCCACCACCGGTGGGCGAGCTCGAGGCCTTCCACACGGGCGGCGGCATCTCGACGCTCCCCTGGGCGTACGAGGGCAAGGTCCGGACGATGGAATACAAGACGCTGCGCTATCCAGGCCACGTGGCCGTGATGCGGGCGGTCCGCGACCTCGGGCTCCTCGACCTGACGCCGGTGAAGGTGAGAGGCAAGGAGATCGTGCCGCGCGACGCGTTCATCGCCACGGTCTCGCCCAAGCTGACCAAGCCCGACGGCCGCGATCTGGTCGCCTTGCGGGTGGAGGTGCGTGGCGGCAACGGGCGCAGCGCGACGTGGCAGCTGCTGGACTACTACGATGAGGCCCGCGGCATCAGCGCGATGATGCGCACCACCGGCTATTCGCTGTCCATCACGGGGTTGATGCAGGTGGACGGCCGCATTTCCGCCCGGGGCGTGCGCACACCCGACGAGGCGGTGCCGTATGCGGAGTACGTCGGGGAGCTGGGGAAGCGGGGGGTGGAGATTCGGGAGCTTTAATAGCTCCAGCTCGTCCCGAAGAGCAGCTGCCCGCCCTCGCTGCCCCGGCCGTAGCCCACGACGAGGAGCGAGTTGCGGAGGAAGCGGAGGGCGAGCTCGCCGCCGCCGCTCCGGTGCAGCCCCGTGGTCGTCAGGCGCCAGCGCTCCCCCGCGTCGAATACCCTCCCCACGTCGTAGAACGCCACCAGCTTGAGCTCGAGGATGCTCGGCGCCCACAGCACGGCGTACCGGGCCTCGATTCCGCCCAGCAGCTTGCCGCGTCCCGCGAAGCGCGCGTCGTAGAAGCCGCGGAGCGAGCGGTACCCGCCCACCGCGGTGAAGGGGCGGTCGCTCGCTTCCATCGCGAGCTGGGCCGCGAGCGGCGGGGTCCCGCCCGTTCCCTCGCCGGCGAGACGCGCGGCGAGGACGAGCCGCTCCAGGGGGTGCACCGCGACGCGGGCGTGTGCCGTGGTGCGCGTGTAGCCGGTCCCGCTCGCGAACAAGGCCTCGAGGAACACGCCGCGGTGCGGGTCGATCTCGTGGTCGCGGGTGTCGAGCACGATCCCGACGCGTGCGACCTTGTCCGTGAACGGCACCGTCGCCGGATCGACGACGCCGGATGCGAGATCGCGCCGGAAGATGTTGTCGCCGGGAAGCGCCCGGAAGTCGGTCCGCACGACCGCGGCGCCCGCGAGCAAGCGCACGGGGCCCACGATGCGGCGCTGGATCGTGAGGCGCGCCCCCGTGCGCGTGCGGCTCACCTGGTAGAAATGGCTCCCCCCTGCCGCACTGTCGGCGAAGTAGCGCGTGTCGTTGCCCAGGCCGTAGAACCCCAGGCGATTGTCGCGTGCGGCCGTGAGCGTCAGGCCGGCGCGCCATCCCTCCCACCAGGCGGGGGCTTCCGCGTCGGCAACCAGGGCCCAGCTGCCCCGCGTGCTCGCCGAGGCATGGAAGCTGAGGGCGGCGAGATTCGGCTCTGGCCGCTCGACGAATCCCACGGGGCTGTAGCGGCCGTAGTGGAACGCGGCCCAGAGACCGTCGATCGTGCTGTAGTAGGCGTAGGGATAGAGATTCTGGCGCCAGAAGCGCTGCGCCGCGAGCGGGCCCGCGGCCCCCGCCAGCAGCGCCAGGCCGACGAGCGGCGCGCGCGCGACGCTAGCGCGACGCCGCGCGCTCGTAGAGATAGGCCGTGTCCATCAGCTTCGCCGCGGTGCCGTCATGCACGGCGAAGCGCCCGGGGACGAACGATGCGGCGCCGAACTCGCCCCGCTTGTTCACCGCGTAAAACTTGAGGTCGAACTTGGGCCGGCCGCGCTCATCCAGCAGCCGGGGCTCCGTCAGCTTCGCCACCCGCTTCAGCGTCTCGAGGCAGGCGTCCGTGGGCTTCATGCCGCGCCGCATGTGCTCCACCGTGAGGAACCCGCCGCACACCTTGATGTTCGACTCGCCCCGACCGGTCGAGCCCGCGGCGCCGATCTCGTTGTCCGTGTACTCGCCGGCGCCGATGATGGGGCTGTCCCCCACGCGGCCCGGGATCTTGAACGCGAGCCCGCTCGTGGTCGTCACGGACGAGATGTCGCCCTGCGGCGTCACCGCGTCGCAGTTGATCGTCCCCGTCGGACGCACGCTCATGTGCTCCCCCTCTGGAACATCGAGGTAGTCGTCGTCCGGATTGAGGTTGGCGCGCCAGCGCAGCCACACCTCGCGGGCGTGCTCGGTCAGCAGGTCTTCCTCCTTGAATCCGTACTGCAGGGCGAAGCGCTTCGCTCCTTCGCCCACCAGGAAGATATGGTTCGTGTACTTGAGCACGAGCTTCGCCACCTCCGAGGGTGTCTTGATACCCTCGAGCGCGCCCACGGCCCCGGCGCGCTTCGTCGGGCCGTGCATGCAGGAGGCGTCGAGCTGCACCACACCGTCCGCGTTGGGGAGGCCGCCGTAGCCCACCGAATCGTCGTTGGGGTCGAGCTCCTGGATCTTCACCCCCTCGATGACCGCATCGAGGCTGTCCGCGCCCTGCATCAGGAGGTCAAAGGCCCGCTGCACGGCGCGCAGCCCGTTCGCGCTCGAGACGACCACGGGCTTCGCCGCCCAGCGACTGGGGGGCGGGGGCGGGAGCGGGCGCGGTCGCATCGGGTGTGGGATGTCCCGGGCGGCGGCGGCGGCGATACCGACCGCGGTCGATGCCAGGAACTCTCGGCGCGACTGGATTCCGAGCATCTGTGAGCTCGACTGAAGAGAGAGGTGGTACGTTTTAGCCGCCGCGGTGGCGGCTGTCAACTTGCTCCCGCCCCGGCGGCATTCTACGTTCCCGCCGTGGACGAGTACGAGCCGCCGAGCCCGCGAGCCGTGGTCCGAGGGATCCTCGGCGTGGCGATGGTCGGCGCCGCGCTGGCTGTCGCCGTGAGCTTCTTCGCCACCGGCGTGGTCGCCTGGAAGGCTGTGGCCCTGCTCGCCGCTCTCTGGGGCGCGTGGGGGTTTTTGGGCGGCCTCTTCGACCTCATCGTCGCTCCGTTGGGCCGCTTTCTGGGGAACGCGCTCGGCGGCGGGGAGCCCCCGCCGCCGAGCGACACCGGGCTCGCGCAGGAGACGGCGATGCTGGAGCGCCTGCTCGCGGGGGGCGGCCTGGAGCGGCACCGCGAGATCCTCGTCGGCGTGCGCCTGGCGGAGATCTATCGCCTGCACCAGCGGGACGCCGCGAAGGCCGAAGCGCTGATCATGCGGCTTGAGGGCAAGTATCCCGCCGCCCCGGAGCTCAAGTATGCCCGGCTCCGTTGAGCTGTCGCTCGTGATCCCCGTCTACAACGAGCGCGACAACCTGCCCCCGCTCCTCGAAGAGATCGCGGTGGCGTTGCGAGGCGCGTCCTACGAAGTGGTCGCGGTGGATGACGGCTCGACCGACGGCTCGCTCCCCGAGCTCAAGCGCCTGCGGGCCGCGCATCCCGAGCTGCGCGTCGTCGCGTTCGAGCGGAACGCGGGACAGACGGCGGCCTTCGCTGCGGGCTTTCGCGCGGCGCGCGGAGCCGTCCTCGTCACCCTCGACGCGGACCTCCAGAACGACCCCGCCGACATCCCGGCGCTCGTGGCCGCGCTCGGGGACGGCGGCGCCAGCGCGGTCGCGGGCTACCGCGTCGAGCGGCGCGACACGGCGTGGAAGTGGTTGCAGAGCCGGATCGCGAACGGCGTTCGCAACTGGCTGAACGGCGAGAGCATCCGTGACACGGGCTGCTCCCTCAAGGCGTTCCGCGCCGAGGCCGTGCGCGGGCTGCCCCTCTTCAATGGCATGCACCGCTTCCTGCCCACGCTCGTCAGGATGCACGGCGGGCGGGTGGTCGAGCTGCCGGTCCGCCACCGCCCCCGCCGCTCCGGCCGCACCAAGTACGGGATGTGGAACCGCGCCTGGCGCGCGCTCGTGGACGCGTTCGCCGTCCGCTGGATGCAGCGGCGCGCGCTCAAGTACCGCGTGACCGAGGAATGGCCCTGATGCCCCCCCCCCGCAAGCCGCGTCTCGATCCGTCCATCTTCAACCTGCCTGTCGAGAAGATGAAGACGGGCTACTACTCGGACAAATACTTCGTCCGGGCGCGCGACCTCCTGCTCAAGGACAAGCACCGCCCCTGCGTGACGATGCAGGTCTTCGGCAAGGCGCACGCCTACCTCGGCGGCAGCGACGAGGCGATCGCGATCCTGAAGCTGTGCAGTGAGAGGTGGGAGGAGCTGCAGGTCTCCGCCCTGTACGACGGGGACGAGATCGCGCCCTGGGAGACCGTGCTCCTCATCGAAGGGCCGTACGACGCGTTCGCGAACCTCGAGACGCTCTACCTCGGCGTGCTGGCGCGCCGCACCAAGGTGGGTACCAACACCCACCGCGTGGTGGAAGCGGCGAAGCCGAAGCAGGTGATGTTCTTTCCCGCCCGCCACGACCACTGGCTGGTGCAGACCGGAGACGGCTACGCCGCGCACATCGCCGGCGCCATCGGCGTCTCGACCGACGCCCAGGCCTCCTGGTGGGGCTCGGAGGGAATCGGCACCGTGCCCCACGCCCTCATCGCGGCCTACCGGGGCGACACGGTGCTCGCCTCGCAGAAGTTCGCCGAGCACATGCCCGACAGCATGCGCCTGATCACGCTCGTCGATTTCGAGAACGACTGCGTCGGCACCTCTCTCAAGGTGGCGCGCGCCCTCGGCCAGCGCCTGTACGGCGTGCGGATCGACACCTCCGAGACGCTGGTGGACAGGTCGGTGATCCCGCAGATGGGGACGTTCAAGCCGACCGGCGTCAACCCGCGGCTCGTCTGGAACGTGCGCGAGGCGCTCGACCGCGAAGGCTTCAAGCACGTGAAAATCGTCGTGTCGGGCGGCTTCAACGTCGAGAAGATCCGCCAGTTCGAAGAGCAGGAGGTGCCCGTGGACATGTACGGCGTGGGATCGAGCCTGTTCCAGGGCCGCTTCGACTTCACCGCCGACGTGGTGCGCGTGGAAGGCAAGCCGTGTGGGAAGGTGGGGCGGGCGTACCGGCCCAACCCGCGGCTCGAACGGGTGGAGTGACCGCTTAGCCCTTGTCAGGGGCGGCCCTTGCATTCCCACCGGGGCTGCATATTTTTCCGGTGCAATGAATAATAATGCAAAAGTGCCCGTGGGCGTGCTCGGGGCCTCCGGCTACGTCGGCCAGGAGCTGCTGCGGCTGCTGGCGCGGCATCCGGGGACTGCGGTCGCCTTCGCCACGGCGGACACGGCCGCGGGCGAGTGGGTGGAGGGCCATCAGCTGCTCCAGGCCGACGACGCGCCGCTCGAGCGCGCCGCCATCGTGCTCTCGGCCCTGCCCCACGGCGTCTCGGCCCGCTACGTGAACGAGGCGCGCGCGGCCGGGAAGCGCGCCATCGACCTCTCCGCCGACTTCCGGCTGTCGGCCGAAGCGGTGTATGGGCTGACCGAGTTCTCGCGGCCGCGGCTGGCTCAGGCCGAGCTCGTCGCCAATCCGGGCTGCTACCCGACCGCCGCGCTCATCGCGTTGATCCCGCTGGCGCAGCGCGGGCTCATCGACCCGTCGCGCGAAGTCGTGATCGACGCGGCGTCGGGCGTCACCGGCGCGGGCCGCCATCCCCAGCGCGAGCTGCTGTTCGGAGAAGTGGCGGAGGACTACCGCGCCTACGCCGTGGGCAACACGCATCGCCATCTCCCCGAAGTGCGGGCGGCGCTGGAGCGCGAGAGCGGGTTCGCCGGCGACCTGGTGTTCACGCCCCACCTGCTGCCGGTCAAGCGGGGGATCCTCGAGACGATCCACGTCCCGCTCACGGGGGCGCTCGACCAGGGCGCGGCGGAGGGGATCTACGAGGCCGCCTATCGGGGAGAGCCCTGCGTTCAGGTGGTGCGCGGCGCCTTGCCCTCCCTCAAGGACGTGGTGTACCGGAATCGCGTGGCGCTGGGCGTCGCCCCCGTCGAGCACGTGCGTCGGCCGCGCCTCACGGTGATCGCGGCGATCGACAACCTGGTGAAGGGAGCGGCGGGGCAGGCCGTGCAGAACCTCAACGTCATGCTCGGGCTGCCCGAGACCCTCGGACTCGTATGCTGAAGGTCCGCGTTGTGAAGCTCGGCGGGAACGAGCTCGACCGGCCCGAGTGGCTCGCGGCCTGCGCGGACGCCCTCAAGGCGCTCGAGCCCCTCGTCGTGGTGCACGGCGGCGGCCAGGCGGTGAGCGCGCTGTCACGGCGCCTCGGCCTGCCGGTCGAGAAGCGCGACGGCCTGCGCGTGACGCCTCCCGGGGTGGCGGAGGTCGTCGAGATGGTGCTCGGCGGCCCCGCCAATCGCGCCGTCGTGGCGGCGCTGCGGGCCGTGGGGCTCGACGCGATCGGCTTATCCGGCGTGGATGGCGGGCTGCTCACGGCGGAGCCGTCGCCTGCCGGCCTTGGCCACGTCGGCGAGATCACGGCCGTCCGGGCGTCGCTGCTCGAGAGCCTGCTGCTGGCCGGGCTCACGCCGGTCGTGGCCCCCGTGGCGCCCGCGGCCGGAGTCAACGGCGTGCCGCTCAACGTGAACGCCGATCACGCCGCCGCCGCCATCGCCGCCGCGCTGCGCGCGAAGGAACTGCTGTACGTCTCCGACGTTCCCGGAGTCGTCGTCGACGGCGTCGCACAGGACTCCGTGGCCGCGTCCGACATTCCCGCGCTGATCGAGCTGGGCGTCGCGACGGACGGGATGGCGGCGAAGCTACGGGCTGGTGCGGCCGCCCTGCAGACCGGAGCGCAGGCCGTCCGCATCGGCGACCTCCATCTGCTCGGCCACCCGACCGCCGGTACGCGCATCCTCGCCGCGACCCCGCAACCAGCATGACCGTCACGTCCACAGCCCCGGAGGCGTTGCTCGGCGTGTATGCCCGAGTCGGCCCGCTGCTCGTCGCCGGCGAGGGCTCGGAGGTCATCGGCGAGGACGGCACCCGCTACCTCGACTTCGTCGCGGGGATCGCCGTGAACGCCCTGGGCTACAACCATCCGGTGTTCCGTGGGGCGGTGACCCGCGCGCTCGAGAGCGGTCTGGTGCACGTGTCCAACCTGTACCGCACGGAGCCGGGCGAGCGGCTCGCGGCGGAGCTGGTCGCCCACTCGTTCGCCGATCGCGTGTTCTTCTGCAACTCGGGGGCGGAAGCGAACGAGGCCGCGTTCAAGTTCGCCCGCAAGTGGTCACGCAAGACCGAGATCGTGGCGTTCACCGGCGCGTTCCACGGGCGGCTGTTCGCCTCGCTCGCGGCCACTGACCGGCCCGACTACCGCAAGCCGTTCGAGCCGCTCGTCCCCGGCGTGCACATCGTGCCGCTCGAGGATTGGGCCGTCGCCGATCGCATGATCTCGGCCAACCGCACGGCGGCCGTCATCGTGGAGCCGGTGCAGGGCGAGGGAGGCGTGCGGCCGCTGGATCCCGAATGGCTCGGCTTCCTACGCGAGCTGTGCGACGCGCGCGGGGCGGCCCTCGTGTTCGACGAAGTGCAGTGTGGCCTGGGACGCACCGGCACGCTGTTCGCGTACGAGCAGACGGGGGTGGTGCCGGATGTAGTGACGCTCGCCAAGCCGCTGGGCGGCGGGCTCCCGATGGGGGCCGTTCTCCTCACCGAGGCGGTCGCCACCGCGCTGAAGCCGGGGGACCACGCGACGACCTTCGGCGGCGGGCCGCTCGTCGCCAGCGTGGCGCTGGAGGTGCTGCGCACCATCGCCGAGCCCGGGTTCCTCGCCGCGGTGCGGGAAAAGGGCGCGGCGCTGGGCGCGGCGCTGTCCCGGCTCGCAGCCGCCTCGCCGAGGGTCGTCGCCGTGCGCGGGCGGGGCCTCATGTGGGGGATCGAGCTCGTGGAGCCGGCGGGCCCCTACGTGACGGCGGCGCGCGAGCGCGGCCTGCTCGTCTGCACGGCGGGCGCCCAGGTCATTCGCCTGGTGCCGCCCCTTGTGGTGACGTGCGAGGAGCTCGAGCGGGCGGTGGCCGTCCTGGGCGAGGTGCTGGCGTGAAAGCGCTGCCCATAATCGGGGAGTGGGGAGTGGGGAGTGGTCCGCTGCGGTCCGCGCCCGAGGTCCGGGTTGCACCGGATGGGACCACTCCCCACTCTCCACGCTTTGCAACGCCGGTGAGGGCGGCGCTGCTCGCGGACGTCCCCGGGCTCGAGGCGCTCCAGGCGCCCTACGTGGCTACCGGCGATCTCCTGCCGCGCAGCAACTACGACCTGTGCCGCCACATCAAGGAGTGGGTGGTCGTTGCGGAGCCGGCCGACGGCGCGATCGTCGGGTGTGGCGCGCTGAAGAGTTATTCCGGCGAGCTCGCCGAGGTTGCCGGGCTCGCCGTGCGCCCGGACCGGCAGGGCGTGGGACTCGGTCGCGCGCTCCTGGAGGCGCTGCTGACCCAGGCGCGGGACCACGGGCTCGCTCGGGTATTCGCGCTCACGTTTCCCGAGAAGGTATGGGCCGATTGCGCCAGATGTCCGAGGCAGAACTGCTGTGACGAGATAGCGGTAGCCCTAAGGTTGTAGACGCACAGACGTCGAGGTAGACGCCTCATATCCACTTAGCGTCTCGGCATCTCGGCGTCTACCTGTTGACACTCCCCCGTTGCCCCCGGAAATTCCCGGTGCTTCCCCTCGTTCTAGGATGGTAGTATGGCCCGGGTCATCTTCTGGGATGTCGATACCCAATACGACTTCATGAAGGCGGACGGCAAGCTGTACGTGCCGGACGCCGAGCACGTGATCGCGAATCTGCGGCGGCTCAGCGACTTCGCCCACGGCCACGGCATCCGCGTGATCGCGAGCGCGGACGACCACGTGATGGGGCACCCGGAGATCTCGGAGCATCCCGACTGGCAGAGCACCTTTCCCCCGCACTGCCTGCGGGGGACGCCCGGGCAGAAGAAGATTCCCGAGACCGCGCTGCGCGATCCGCTCGTCATCGAGCCCGCGAGGACGGATTCCAAGGCGCTGGGCGAGCGCGTGCGCGCCCACCGGGGCGACATCCTGTTCCACAAGCACCGCTTCGACGTGTTCACGAACGAGAACGTCATGACCGTGCTCGACGTGATCGACCCCCACGACATCGTGCTGTACGGCGTGGCGACCGACGTATGCGACAAGGCGGCGGTCGAGGGGCTGCTGGAGCGCCGGCCGCACACGCGCTTGTTCGTCGTCACGGACGCCGTGAAGGGGATCGACAAGGACGTCTCCGAGCAGCTGCTGAAGGAGTGGGGCGAGGAGGGGGTGCGCCTCGTGAAGACGAAGGAGGTCGTGGAGGAGGGGCTCGTCGAGGAGCTCGCGCGCGCGACCGCATGACCACGCCCGCGTTCGGGCGTTTTTTTCTCCCCGGTCCGACCGACGTCCACCCCGAAGTGCTCGCCGCGATGCAGCGGCCGATGATCGGGCACCGATCGAGCGCGATGGCCGCGCTGCTCCAGGGCGTCGCCCCGCGACTCGCCGCCCTGTGTCGCACGTCCCGCCCGGTCCTCGTGGGCACCACCTCGGCCACGGGCTTCATGGAGCTCGCGGTGCGGAACGGCATCCGCCGCCGCGCCCTCTCGCTCGTGAACGGCGCGTTCAGCGAGCGCTTCGCCAACTTGGTGCGCGCCGCCGGAAAGGAGTGCGTCCGGCTCGACGTGCCGCTGGGCTGCGCCGTCGAGCCCGACAGGCTGCGCGACGCGCTGCGCCGTACGCCGGTCGACGCCGTCACCGTCGTCCACTCCGAGACCTCCACCGGCGTGCTGCAAGACGTGCCCGCGCTCGCGGCCGTGGCGCGCGAGTTCGACGATGTCCTCGTGCTCGTCGACGCGGTGACGTCGCTCGCCGGCTCGCCGGTGGAGCCCGATGCCTGGGGTCTCGACTTCACGTTCACAGGCTCGCAGAAGGCGCTCGCCCTTCCGCCCGGGCTGGCGCTCGGCGTCGCGTCGCAGCGGATGCTCGAGCGCGCGAAGACCTTGCCCGATCGCGGACTCTACTTCGACCTCGTCGCCTTCGAGGAGGCGACCAGGAAATTCCAGCCGACCAACACGCCGGCGATCTCGCTGCTCTACGCGCTCGAGACCCAGCTCGGGCGCGTCGAGCGGGAAGGCGGGATCGAGGCACGCTGGCGGCGCCACGATGCGATGCGCCAGCGGGTGGAGGCGTGGAGCGAGGAGCGCGGCCTCGCCTTGCTCCCGGCCGAGGGCCGGCGCAGTTGGGCCGTCTCCTGCCTCAAGCTGCGAGAGGGGCAGAGCGCCAAGGCGGTGGTGTCCGGGCTGCAGGAGGAAGGGTGGACGATCGGCTCCGGCTACGGCGCCCTCAAGGACTCGACCATCCGGATCGGCCACATGGGCGATCACACGCTGGGCGCCCTCGAGGAGCTGCTGGCCTTGCTCGGCGGCTTGCTGTCGTGACGTACCGCGTCGTGCTGGCCGATCGCGTGGCCGAGTCGGGGGTGCGGCTGCTCGCCGAGACGCCGGAGATCGAGGTCGTGAGCCTGGCGGGCAAGCCGCGCGACGAGCTTGAGCGGGCGCTGGCCGGGGCGCATGCGCTCGTCGTGCGGAGCGAGACCCACGTGACCGCGGATCTGTTGGCCCGCGCGCCGCGCCTCCAGGTGGTCGCGCGCGCGGGGACCGGGGTGGACACGATCGACGTCCACGCCGCCACCCGGCGCGGCATCGCGGTGATGAACGCGCCGGGTGCGAACACGGTGAGCGCGGCCGAGCATGCGATGGGGCTGCTGCTCGCGTTGGTGCGCCACATCCCCTGGGCGGCCGAGGCGATGCGGCGGGGCGAGTGGGACCGCAAGCGGTTCGAGGGGACGGAGCTCCGTGGCAAGACGATCGGCATCGTCGGGCTGGGCCGGATCGGCGGGCACGTCGCGCAGGTCGCCCGTGCGTTCGGGATGCAGGTGATCGCGCACGATCCCTACCTGCCGCGCGAGCGGGCCGCCGAGCTGCAGGTGAAGCTGCTCCCCCTGGAGCAGCTGCTGCGCCAGGCCGATGTGGTGACGCTCCACGTGGCCCACACCGAGCAGACGCATCATCTCATCAACGCCGAGCGCCTCAACCTGATGAAGCGGACCGCCGTGCTCATCAATACGGCCCGCGGGGAGCTCGTGGACGAGGCCGCGCTGGCGGAGGCGATCGTGCAGCAGCGCATCGCGGGCGCGGCGGTCGACGTGTTCGCGCGGGAGCCGCTCCCGGCCGACTCCCCGCTCCGCAAGCTCGACCGCGTGATCCTCACCCCCCATCTCGCGGCGTCCACCGCCGAAGCGCAGGAGCGGGTGAGCCTCGAGATCCTCACCGCCGTGCGTGACGCGCTGCTGACGGGCGACCTCTCCTTCGCGATCAACGTCCCCGGGATCTCGGGCGATCTGCTGCGCCGGCTCGGGCCGCTGCTCGACCTGGCGCGGCGCCTCGGGCGCCTGGGGCTCGCGCTCGTCGAGGGGCCGGTGCGCGCGATCGAGGTGGCCTACGGGGGCAAGGACGAGGCCGCGCCGCGGCCCGTGCTGGTGGCGGCGGTCGAGGGCCTCCTCTCGGCCATGGGCGTGGAGCCGGTGAGCCTCGTCAACGCGCTGCTCATCGCCGAGGAGCGCGGCATTCAGCACGCCCGCAAGACGGGCGCTCCCGAGCCGGGGTTCGAGACGACCGTGGGGGTGATGCTCGAGACCGCTGCGGGTCGGACGCGGGTGCTGGGGGCGCTGGTGGGCAACAGCCACGGCCGCGTCATCGGCATCGACGACTATCACGTGGACGTCGCGCCCGAGGGGTGGATGCTCGTGATCAAGAACCGCGACGTCCCCGGCGTGATCGGCCACGTGGGGACGCTGCTGTCGCGCGCGGGGATCAACATCGGCAGCTACCACCAGGCGCGCCGCGCGCCGCCGGGGGGCGAGGCGATCGCGGCCGTGAGCGTGGATCAGGCGCTGACCAACGGTGTGCTCGAGGAGCTGCAGCGGGTGCCGGACGTGCTGCAGGTGAGGCTGGCGTATTTGGGAGACTAATCCGCGGCCTGCTCGGTCCGCCGCTCTTCGTCCTTCAATAGCCGGAATGTCTTCACCGCCCCGGTGAGCTTGTCGGCCGCCTCCGCGAGCTGGTTCGCGGACGAGGCGATCTCCTCCGTGGAGGCGGTCTGCTCCTCGCTCGACGCGGCGATCTGCTCGGCCGCCGCAAGCAGCGTCTCGGTACCCTGCGCCACCGTGCCGAGGCGCGCGCTGATCTCCTCCACCAGCGCCCGCACCTCTTCCGCCGATTTCGCGATCTCGCGACTCCAGTGATCGTTCGCTTCCGCCTCCGTGGCCACCGTGGCGAGCCCCTGGGCCGCCGACTGGGCCGCGTCGCGGGCCGCGGTGCCGCCGCGGGCGAGGGCGAGCAGCCGGTCGCGCGTCGCCTGCACGCGCGTCACCACGCCGCGCACCGTGTCCGCCGTGTCGCCCGCCGCCGCCGCGGCGACCGAAGCCAGTTTCCGCACCTCGTCCGCCACCACCGCGAAGCCACGCCCCTGCGGCCCGGCGCGCGCCGCCTCGATCGCCGCGTTCAGCGCCAGCATGTTGGTCTGCGTCGCGACGGCCTTCGCCTGCGCCACGAACTTCTGGATCTCCGCGGAGGCCTGCGCCAGCGCGACCGCTTCCTGCGCGCCCGTCTCGACCTCCAGGGCGAGCTTGGAGAGCTGCGCCGTGCTCTCGTCGAGCGTCTCCTTATGGCGACGCGCCAGCGTGGCCAGGCTGCTGTTGCGGCGCACCGAGTCCTCGGCTCCGGCGGCGAGGATCGTCACGATCTGGAGGATGCGCCCGGCGTCGTCCGCCGCGGCGCGGACGAGCTGCGCCTGCTCGGCCGCGCGCTTCGTGAGGTCCTGGCACGTCGCGGCCATCTCCTCCGTCGAGGCGCTCATCTCCTCGGTGGACGCGGAGATCTGCGCTGCCATCGCCGCCGCTTCGTCCGCCGCGGTGCGGATCGCGCCGACCAGCCGGCGCAACGCCACGACCATGGAGTGGACCGACGACAGGAGGTCGCCCATTGCCGCCGTCTCGGTGTGCTGGGTCACGACCGTGACCGAGAGGTCGCCGCCCGCGACGCGGCTCGCGATGAGGCCCGCGGCCTTGACGGGCTCGGCCAGACGGCGGTCGACCCACCCGCCCAATCCCCACAACGCGGCCGCGAGCGCGAGTGCGCCCGCGGCGCTGACCCAGCCCGGCGGGCCCCCGACGATCCACGCGCCGGCGTAGCCCAGCACGGCGGCGGCGAGGCCGGCCAGGAGGAAACTCCATCGCAGTTCGAGGGACCGAGTGGCCATGAGCGGAGCGGACGCGCTAAGCTAGGGCGGGTTTCACGGCGGGGCAAGTCCGCTTAATTTCAGGCACTTATGAAGAGCGCCCCGACGTACGAGCCCGCGACGGTGGAAGCCAAGTGGCAGCGCTTGTGGGAAGAGCGCCACGTCAACGAGCCCGACGTCGACCGGCCGCGGCGGCCGTTCTACAACCTCATGATGTTCCTCGCGGGTTACGACGTGTTCGAGCCGATCGGGTTCGACGCCTTCGGCATCCATTCCGAGAACTACGCGCTCTCGATCGGCGCCCATCCGGCGAAGCTGATTCCCCAGAACATCACGACCTTCCGCCGGCAGCTGCGGCGCTTCGGGGGCATGTTCGACTGGCGTCACGAGCTCTCGACCACGGATCCCCGGTACTACAAGTGGACGCAGTGGCTCTTCCTGCAGTTCTTCAAGGCGGGCCTGGCGCTCCGCAAGCGGGCCGCGGTCAACTGGTGTCCGGCGTGCAAGACGGTGCTGGCGAACGAGCAGGTCATCAACGGCTACTGCGAACGGCACCCCGACGTCCGGGTCGAGCAACGGTTTCTCGAGCAGTGGTTCTTCGCCATCACCCGGTACGCCGAGCGGCTGCTGCGGAACCTCGACGCGCTCGACTGGTCTGAGAGCACCGCCGCCATGCAGCGCAACTGGATCGGCCGGAGCGAGGGCGCGGAGCTCGTCTTCGAGACCCCAGGCGGGGAGGCGATCACCGCCTTCACGACGCGGCCCGACACCGTGTTCGGTGCCACCTACATGGTGCTCGCTCCCGAGCACCCGCTCGTGGACGCGCTCACGGCGGACGAGCAGCGGCCGGTCGTCAACGCCTACCGGCGCGCCGTCCAGGCGAAGGACATCGTGTCCCGGAAGGTGGGCGAGAAGACGAAGACCGGCGTGTTCCTCGGCTCCTACGCCCGCAACCCCGCCACCGGTGAAGCGATCCCCATCTGGATCGCCGACTACGTGCTGATGGAGTACGGCACCGGCGCCATTATGGCCGTCCCGGCGCACGACGAGCGCGACTTCGAGTTCGCGCAGCAGTTCAGGCTCCCGATCGTCCAGGTGGTGCGACTCGAGGGCCAGGCCCTCCCCATCGTGTCGGAGGAGGGGGTGTTGATGAACTCGGGCCAGTTCAACGGGCTCACCTGCCGCGACGGCGCGCAGCGCATCGTCCAGTGGCTCGCGGGGAAGGGGCTCGGCAAGGCCCAGGTCCAGTACCGCCTGCACGACTGGTGCATCTCCCGCCAGCGCTACTGGGGCCCGCCGATCCCCATCATCCACTGCGACCGCTGCGGCCCGGTGGGAGTGCCTGAGAAGGACCTCCCCGTCGAGCTCCCGTTCATCGAGGACTTCCGCCCCGACGACACCGGGGTGAGCCCGCTCGCGCGCCACCGGGAGTGGTACTTCGTGAAGTGCCCGCAGTGCGGCGCCCTGGGGCGCCGCGAGACGGACGTGTCGGACACGTTTCTCGATTCCGCATGGTACTTCCTGCGCTATCCGTCCACCGAGTTCGACGACCGGCCGTGGGACCCGCAGCGTACGAAGACGTGGCTGCCCGTGACCAGCTACATCGGTGGCAACGAGCACGCCGTGCTCCACCTCCTCTACTCCCGCTTCGTGACGATGGCCCTGCGGGAGCTCGGGCACCTGCACTTCGAGGAGCCGTTCCCGAAGCTCCGGGCCCACGGCCTGATCATCAAGGACGGCGCGAAGATGTCCAAGTCGCGCGGCAACGTGGTGATCCCCGATGCCTACATCCAGAAGTGGGGCGCCGACACCGTCCGCATGTACCTCATGTTCCTCGGCCCGTTCCAGGAAGGGGGGGACTTCCGCGACGAGGGGATCACCGGCATCCGCCGCTTCCTCGACAAGGTGTGGGCGCTGGCGCACGAGGCGGCGGCCGCCCGGGCGCGGCCGCTCCCGCCGGCCGTCGAGCGGAAGCTGCACCAGACCATCAAGAAGGTTACCGCGGACACGGAGAGCTTGAACTACAACACCGCGATCGCCGCGATGATGGAGTACGTGAATGAAGTGCGGAGTGCCGAGTGTGGAGTGCGGAGTGCGATGGAGCCGTTGTTGGTCCTGTTGGCGCCCTACGCGCCGCATCTCGCCGAGGAGCTCTGGTCCACGCTGGGGCACGGCGAGACGATCTTCACGGCGCCGTGGCCGGGCTACGACGATCGCATCGCGGCGGGCGGCGATGTGGAGATCGCGGTGCAGGTGAACGGCAAGCTGCGCGGCTTGATCAACGTGCCGCGCGGCACCACCCAGGACGACGTCGTCAAGCGGGCGCTCGCGGACGAGGGCATCCGCAAGTTCGTGGACGGGAAGCCGATCCGGAAGACGGTCTACGTGCAGGATCGGTTGCTGAACCTCGTCGTCTGAACTCCGCTCCCGTCTTAGAAGATTCGCGCGACGAGGTCTCCGACGAAGTACCCGACGGCCGCCACGCCCAGCCCCACGACAAACATGTCGATCCCGCTGCGGATCACGCCGCGACCTGTGAAGAAGCTGCGCGCGGCCCCGACCACGAAGTGCGAGAGCATCGCGACGCTAAACGCGGTCCACGCGGCCGTGCGTCCGCTGAGCGCCAGGAACGGCGCCACCGGGATGAATGCTCCGACGGCCGTGGCCGCTCCGGTGAGCCAACCTTCCTTGAACGGAGTGGCGTGGGCCTCGCCGATCTTCAGCTCCTCGCGCACCTGCTCCTCGAGCGCGCGTTGCGAGTCGCGCATCACATCGGCCGCCATCTGCCGCGCGATACCGGCCTCGACCCCCCTGGTCTGGTACACGAGGGCCAGCTCTTCCTCCTCCACTTCCGGCATCAGCCGGATCTCCTCCTTCTCCATCGCGATCTCGTGCGCGTACACCTCCTGTTCGCTCTTCGCGGCGAGGTAGCCCGAGGCCCCCATGGAGAGCGCGTCCGCGATCATGCCGGCGAGGCCCGAGACCAGCACGATGTGCGGCGCCACCGCCGCGCCGAGCACGCCGGCCACCAGCCCGAAGTTGGCCGTGAGGCCGTCGTTGAAGCCGTACACCACGTTGCGCAGGAAGCCCCCCGAGCCGGTCCGGTGCCACGGCTCGCTCGCCCGGCCGGCGAGATTCGCCAGCGTCTCGGCGTGCGCGGCGGATTCCTTGGCGAGGGTGAGCGACACGCTGCGGGCGTCGTCGGTACTCGACCGCCGGTGCAGGTCCATGTAGCCCTTCACCTCACGGCCCTCCTCCCGCAGCAGCAGGGGCAGCAGGTAGCGGGGGCCGAAGCGGCGCCCGAGCCACGCCATGAAGCGCGCGCTGAGCGAGGGCTGGGCGGCGTCGGACGGCACGGGGTGGCCGTGCTCGCCCAGCAGCTTGGCCCACATCTCGGTGTGCCGACGCTCGACGGCCTGGAGCTTCAGGAACACGTCGTGATTGGCCTGCCGCCGCTCCTCACCCGCGAGCACGCCGTAGAGGTAGGCGGCGTCGGATTCGTCCCGCCAGTGATGCAGCCAGGCGTGGAGCGTTTTCTTGTCGAGCGTCGTCATGCGCCTGAAGATATCCGCTGAAGGGACAAGTTACTAGACACCAATTGGTTACCACCTTTGGCATCGCGCTGCGACCCTTTCTCGTACGGCTGCATCATAGCATTCAGGAGATGACCATCTCGCTCGCCGTCCCCGACATCCTCGTGGCCCGGGCCCGAGCCGGCGATCTGGAGGCGCTCGAGGCACTCTATCGAGCCTTCGAGACGCCCGTCTACAACCTCGCCCGGCGGATGCTGCGCCATCCCGAAGAGGCCGAGGACGTGCTCCAGGAGACGTTCCTCGAAGTGGTGAAGAGCATCCGATCGTACCGCGGGGAAGGGCCGTTGTGGGCGTGGATTCGCAAGATCGCGGCCTCCAAGGCGCTGATGCGCATCCGGCGCGAGCAGCTGCGGGGGGTAGAGCTGCTGGACGAGGAGACGGCGCCGGGGAGCCCGGTGCACAAGAGCCTCCCGGCGCGGATCGATCTCGAGCGGGCGCTGGAGCGGCTGACCGAGACGTCGCGATCGGTCGTCTGGCTGCACGACGTCGAGGGCTACACCCACGAGGAGATCGCCGAGCTGATGGGCAAGACCGTAAGCTTTTCCAAGTCGCAGTTGGCGCGCGCGCACGCGCGGCTGCGGCGCATGCTGGAGATAGAAGGAGCGGCACCGTGATGCACTGCACGATGGACGATCTGCTCGCGCTGCGAGCCAACGAAGGCTCGGCGTGGGCGCGCCGGCACCTGGACGAGTGCCCGGCGTGCCAGACGGAGCTGGAGGCGCTGTATCAGCGCGTCGCCCGGCTCAAGGCGCTGCCGCCGCTCGGGCCGGCACGCGACCGCTGGCCCGCGATCCGCGACGCGATCGTCGCCGAGCGGCGGCGGCGCGTGCGGCGCTGGAGTGGCGTCGGACTCGCGGCCGCTGCGGCGGTCGCCGGGCTGATCGTGCTCGCGCCGTTCCGGCCGCGGCAGGTCGACGCTGCCGAGCTGGCGCGGGCGAAGCAGCAGTCGGCGACCTTGGAGGACGAGCTCCAGCGCTACGATCCCACGGGACGCGTGATGAGCGGTCGGTCGGCCGCCCTGGTGGCCGAGCTGGAAGACCGCATTGCCGTCGTCGACGGCGAGCTCGCCCGGGTGGGCGGGTCGGAGGCGCAGTTGCGCCACGACGAGCTCGTCAAACTCTGGCAGGAGCGGGTGACCCTGATGCAGCAGCTGGTCGACGCGCACGTCACCCGCGTCTCCTATGTTGGGCTGTGAGGCCCGGAGGAATCCGTTCATGATGTTGAAGAAGTGGATCATCACCGCCGTCACCGTCGCACTCATTGGTCCGGCGTGGCTCGAGGCGCAACAGCCACCGCGCCCCCCCCGCCCCCCGCGGCAACCGCGCGCCT
>WNGH01000478.1_pt1 | contig 95411 bp, 88 predicted proteins | sample 5400631 | NCBI WGS metagenome assembly WNGH01 (sample SAMN13153373, study PRJNA577476) | soil metagenome | isolation source: 115 cm soil or saprolite under Garry oak tree replicate 1 | place: USA:California | collected 2016-06-15
CTCCCACCTACATTTGCCAGAGCCTATTGGTTTGCTTGGACTGCGGCTTCGCGGAACTAATTATTCCCACAAGCGAGCTGCAGGCACTCAAGAAGGCCAAGGTAGCATCCGGCTCTTAGGTCATTTTCGATGAGTTAGCCGCTGCCTAACCGCAAGGCCTGGCATTCCTACTTTTTGGATTTTGGAGGAAAATTCTTAAAGGATTTATTGACAATCTGACTGATTTCCTTGTCCTCGTTCTTGCGCGCCTTTTGTGGGTCGTACCATTTCTTCGTGGCCGTGCCCTGCCAGATCACCACTTTGGATTTACAATCGACCGCGTAAAAGACGAACTTCCCTTGCACGGAATACCATACATTCGGCGCCAGCCCCGCACTTGATCCCGCACCGACACTCCACGTATTACTTCCAGTGGGAGCCAGATCCGGTGGCTGGATGCTATCGAGACCCTCAGGAGGCGCAGCGGCCACCTGGAGGCCCTCATCCCCCGGACCGGCATGGTAGAAAAGATAGAAATCCGGGTTGGTCGAATCCTCGACGATGCCTTTGGAAGCCAATGCCTGCGTCACAACGTGCATAATCTTCTGATCGAGAATTTTGCTACCTTCCGGGTTCCGCACCGTAACCAGGTTATTTTTTCTCCAGGCAAAGTATTTGAGCTCTCCAAAGTTGAAGCCTTTCGCCCACTCCGTCGTGACTTTCTGCGCGTGGGAAGAGTGGGCAAACAGGCCAACAAACAAAAGTGCTAAACCGAACCTTCGAAGTTTTTTCAAGATCAACATTCTCCGTAGAAGGCCTGATCCTATAAATACCGGCGGCCCACTGAGGCCCTGGAAAACCGCCGCAACCGAGAGCTCAGCAAACGGCCCGAAGGTGTTCGCGCATGCGGCTGCGCGCCTCGAACATTCGAGATTTCAGAGCCGACATGGTAATTCCTATTTCGCTGGCCAACTCGCGATGACTCCACCCCCCAACCTTATTTCGAATGAACATGTCGATCAAGGACGGCGGCAATCCCAGAAATGCTCTTGCCGTCAGCTCCTTAGCCAGATATTGCCGCTCAGGATCGGGGCGGTCATCGCTGATATTGGAGACAAGGCTCTTCTCGTTTTCGGACGTCAACGCGTCCAGAGTAAGGTGAACAGGATGGACTCCGCGCATCCTCATCAAAGCCTCGTTGATCGCGATCCGAATGAGCCAGGTTGAGAAACGCGACCGCCCCTCAAACCGGTTGATGCTCTCATACGCCTTCCAAAGAGCGTTTTGGACGTTGTCTTCAGCATCCGCATGATTCTGTAAGATTTTCAGGGATATGCTGTAGATCTGTGGAGAGTGTATAGTGACGAGCTCGGCAAATGCGTCTGAACTGCCGCTTCGCGCCCGCTCGATCAGGAGCTGCTCCGCAACCCCGTCGTGGTGGTTTGCTTTTTGCACCTTTCACCTATCGGCTTTTCGGTAATGGATTCCGTTAACATCGGACCTCAGCAGGGTGACATACGCGCGCAAATTCTGTTCGCGAGCATCAAAGCTCTCTTCCCGCGTGCGACAGATGCTGCTGCACCGGCACGGCCAACAAAACTGCGACCGCAAATCTCCTGGCTGATTCCTGTTACACCTCTCCTGCCCTTCCCCGTTTTGAGGACGTTCAGAACAGCGACTTGGAGTCTGCTGGACCCCTGTCATCGTTTGTTTGAAACTGCAAAGGATTGAACTCCGGGCGGGCTCACATTCGCACGAAGCCATGCGTTTCATTAACTGTTAAAAGTGACAGGGCGAGAAAAAAATGGAGTGTGGGAGAAATCAATCGGCAGCGGAAAACAAGAATGCCATAGCGACTAAAGTGAAGATGAGCTGGTCTTCCTGTCGTGGGCCACCTATTACAAAGCCCTTCAACAGCCTCCTGGACGCTGGAAAACAGGTTGGCAACGGCTCCCAGATTCTGGGCTACCTGCACTTCGCACCTGGTGGGCAAGGCACCGACAACGGCGATCTCGGAGGTTTGTCGCGAGCCGCATCCTGTGAGCCGTGACTCTAGATGCCAGTTCCTGCGTCCCTGGCGTATGCCCCGGTCACGGCAAGTGCATTGCTGCGAATTTTGTAGACTCGTTTCTCCACTAACTAAAATGTCTTCCGACCTGCACCTGCATGCCTATCAAAAAGTGGCTACTCGCTGGAGGTATGGCGGTTTCGATTTGGTGGCATATCTATCCCAAAGGCCTTCCCTCCATCGTCAGTCGGACAATTCCTCTGTCATTTCTGACAGTATGCGGCACAAACCACAGGGCCTAGCCTTTCCGGAGAGCGCCCAGCCGATCAACATCACGAAGAGGGTTTAGCTTTGGCCCAACGAGGGTCTTCTCATCGCAAAGCCTCAAGAGCCTTCATTTGGAAGATTTGTGACAGGCTTCGACCATACTTCGCTGCCGTCGCGCTGTTGTCCATCTTATTCGTAGGGTTCCTTCGCGGCATTCGGGCCCAGCAGCCGCCGGCACAACCCCCGCACACAGGCAGCACTACGCAGCTACCGGAGAGTGAAGTTCCGGAAGTTACTCCGGCTAAGCCAGTGGACCAAGCGATTCCTTTGCCACAGATCGCAGACCGCGCTGAGCAGTTAGACCACCTACTGAGAGAAATCAGCAGTCAATTGATGCCGAAACATGAACTGCTGGAGTCAGAACGAACCGCGGAAGTACAAGCAGCAGAGATCCATCGACGAGCAACGGAAACGAGGGACCTTTTGGCTGGTACCCCCACACCGATGGAACTGGAAGACGAACAACGGTTCTGGCGCTCCCAGAGTCTCGAATTCGGGGCAGCGCGCCGGCTCTTGACGTCTCGTGCAGCAAAGCTGGAAGAGCAGATGCAAACACTGGAAGCCCAACAACCGGAGTGGCTGGCTACCTGGATTCAAATTCACGAATCCCCGGGGATCGAAGCGCTTGTCGACCGGATCAAACACCAATTGGACAAGATCCAGGGTGCAAAGTCGCAAGTTCAAGAGCAGTTAAATATCGTGCTTACCCTTCAGACTCAGGTCTCCCAGCAGGACCAGCAAATTTCGGACGTATTGCTGCGGATTCGTCAGGCCCGAGAGCGGGAAGGCAGTCGCTTGTTGGAACTGGACAGCAGCCCACTCTGGGAAGGACTCGGCTCACAAGCCCTAGAGCCTTCTTTTCGACGGTCCTTTGGCCGGTCCTTTACAATGGCGAGCGCGTTTATAAGTACACACAAGCTCGCCTTGTTTAACCTCGCGATCGCTTACTTTCTGGCACTTTTCGGGGTTCTCAAAATCAGGCGTCATGTTGTGCGCCCGGGCCAGCCTGGTGTTCCAACCGAAGCCTCACAGGTATTTGGCCGCCCGTTCTCGGTAGCACTTTTGGTGACTCTGATCGGAACGGGAGAGTATATGGCTTCGGCACCCATCGGCATCGCATTTGTCCTTTACCTGCTTCTCTTGATTCCGGTGTTGCGAATACTTGCGCCGCTAACCGAACCTAGGATCCGCACACTTCTTTATGTCTTATCGGTCTTCTACGCACTGGAGGGTCTGCACCTGCTAGTGCATCTCTCGCCGTTTTTCGGGCGCGCACTGTTTGCCCTGATTGTTCTGACAGCTTTAGTCATTTTGGGGCGGCTCGCGCGTCCCTCTCGGCTACGCTCCATGACGATGCAAGGTCGAAACCATCGCATCTTCGTCATTGGAATTCGAGCCTGCCTTGCATTACTCGCGGTATCTTTCGGGGCCAACATTATCGGATTTGTTTCTCTGGCTCAGGTTTTAGGACTGATCGCCTTGGTTGGCCCCCTGGTGGCAGCTGCTCTGTACAGCGGAGTGCGCGTCCTGGCCCTATTTTTGAGCGCGGTGCTCCACACTCCTTGGGCGCAAGCATTGCTGGGTTTGCGTGCCGACAGCATAGAGCGGTTGGGCACCCGGGTCTTATCTCTGGGTGCTACATGGCTGTGGCTGAGATCCATCTTGCAACTATTCGGGATTTACGACAGCGTGATCGGCATCGCGTCGAATCTCCTTCTGCGTCACATCGGCATTGGACGGATTCATTTCACACTGGGGGACGCGATTGGCGTCGTGCTTGTACTGCTGATCGGATACGCTCTCGCGAATACTCTAACCTTCTTGCTGCAAAACCTGGTGCTGCCAAGATTGCGGCTCCAGCGCGGCCTGCCCTACGCCGTGTCAACCATCAGCTACTATGTTCTCCTGCTGCTGGTTGCCCTCGCTGCTCTATCTTCAGCGGGTGTCGAGCTGAACAAATTTACGGTTCTCACCGGCGCCCTTGGCGTCGGTCTGGGCTTTGGCCTGCAGAATATCGTGAACAACTTTGTTTCCGGATTGATCCTGCTTTTTGAGCGTCCCATCCATGTTGGAGACACAGTGGAAGTAGGCGGACTCGTGGGTATTGTTCGGCGAATCGGTGCTCGTTCCAGTACCATCGTAACGCTCCAAGGCGCAGAAGTGATCGTGCCCAATAGCAACCTGCTCTCGAACCAAGTTATAAATTGGACGCTGTCGTCGCAGTGGCGGCGCGTGGATGTGCCTATAAGAGTTGCTTACGGCAACGATCCGGAACGCGTGATCAAACTGCTCGCTGGCGTCGCGGAATCACATCCGGGAGTCTTGCTCGAGCGTCCCCCTGCGGCTTTCTTCATGGGATTTGGCGATTGCGCACTGAATTTCGAGCTGCGCTTCTGGTCTGCTTGGCAGGACACCTGGTTTCAGCTCCAAAGCGACGTAACCGTCGCCGTTGCTAAGGCCTTACGAGAAGCTGGCATCGAGATTCCGTTTCCTCAGCGAGATCTGCATATTCGCAGTATCGGTGCGTCCGCAGCAGAAAACCTGCCGAACAACGACGTTCGCATCGCGTCTCCGAGCGATCTAACGGCACGGGGTACGGTGAGATAACCCGTTTCAGGCGGCTCGTTCGGAATAGCGCAGTATTCGCGCCATTTCCCAAAAGAGGCCGCGCGTGGCTTTTATTTGGAGTTCAGTGGCGTAGGAGGGAGATGATGCACTGCCTTTTCGGAGCCAACCGGGTCCTCTCTTGCGCCGGTACCCCACCGACCAATGGCCTTCAGCAAAAACAACGCGAAACACGCTCCGTGCCACAACAAGACAAAGGTGACAAGAATGACCCATATGAAAGTAAGTACGGCGGCAAGAACCAGTAAAAAGCTAAAGGCCTCCTCCAATAGATACTCGCTAACCCGTGACTGGCTCACAAGGAGGGCTGCCGCGGCAAGAAAGATCGTCAGACCGACCTTCGAGTTCATGCGTAACTCTCGGAATACTTGAAGTGCACCCCAGTTCCTGGGGCCAGCAGCTCCCAGGCACCACTTGGATTAACTCGCGAGGACGCCTCTGTAATAGCGGATCCGCTTTCTCTCTGCGGATTCATCGTGACGTTCTCCAGTCCATTCGAGCTCCTCGCTCACATTCCTAAGGCCGTGTTCTCGACAGTTGGACTTCGGATTCTCTTTTGCCGTCGACAGGCGAATAATCCCCGCGGACGCGGCGCATCTCGCCACTTGATTTTTGTCGGACAAATGGGGCATCAGCCCGTCCAGCAAACCACTGTGATCCTTTGACAAGACTTCAAAGGTCGCCCACCCGTGACCTGCATAAGGAGCAAATCCCATTGCCACTCCAAGCATCATCAGCGTCATCGCCTTGGGATCTTTTACCAGCTTTTTTCATCTTCAACGGGCCCTTCCCCGCTTTTGCGCTGGCCCACTAGCCCTTCGCTATAGATGACATATCCACTAGAATTTCCACGCCAAAGCAATCCGCTTGAGGCAGCAAAAGCCACTTTGACCAGCGACGCAACAACCAGAAATCCCGCAAAATACGCATCGTCGGTTGCCCCGTTTAAGCCGACCGATCCCCAGGAATCTAGGTCACTCGCCAATCGTACGGAAACAGAGGTAAGCTATGGACTGTCAGTATTGACAGATCCGATGGGAGAATGCCCTGTGTTTTAATGAATCAGTAAAATGGCTATGGAAAGCCGTGGCCTGTTAGTAGTAACAGTGTGCACAATACGCCCCGTCCGCTAGGATTGCGAGCCTGTGAGGAATTTATGCCACCTCCGCGAGTTATGCTAGCCGATGACCACACCATCCTTGTCGAGGCATTTCGCAAACTCTTGGAACCGCAATACGAAGTAGTGGGCACAGTGGCCGACGGGCGTGCCTTGGTGGAAACTGCTCCCGAGCTCAAACCCGACGTGATCATAGTGGACATTGCCATGCCACTCATGAATGGCTTGGAAGCGGGATTGCGATTGAAAGAATTGATGCCCTCGGTAAAACTTATCTTCCTGACAATGAATGAGGATCCCGATTTGGCCGTAGATGCGATTCACAGCGGCGCATCGGGATATCTGTTGAAGAGCTCCGCAGCGTCGGAATTGATGCAGGCAATCCAGCTGGCACTTAAAGGAAAATCGTACGTTACTCCGCAGATAGCACGTGGACTGCACAAATCGTTTATCAAAGGGCCGCGACCCAAAACGCGCGCCAAGAGTCTGACTCCCCGCCAGAGGGAAGTCGTACAGCTGTTGGCCGAGGGGAAGTCTATGAAAGAAGTGGCCGACGTCTTAAAAGTGACCCCAAGAACCGTAGCCTTTCACAAATATCAGATCATGGAAGAATTAAGCCTCAGGACGACCGCTGACCTAATTCAATTCGCAATCAAATCAAAGATTCTCGTGCCCTGACAACGGGATTTTTGCAGCCCTGATGACTTGCCTGTTCCGGGTTCCCTCCAGATCGCTGGCACTCGTACGCGTTCCCGCAAATCCAAACGGAGCCTAATGTTACAAGCAGCCCTGCGTCTCACTCGCGAGCTCATTCTGCAACTTCAACTCCCCACTAAGGGCTGTCATTTTTGACAGTTTCTGCCGAGCGGCATCCCGCCTAAGTTAGCGTGCGTCGAGGACGCAAGCGTTCTGAGAGTTAATCTGAAGGTGAGGAGAAACGAAATGAAGATGAAAAGTGTAATTGTCTTAGGAATTGTTCTGTTGTTTGGAACCGTAGCCTTTGCTCAGGATTATGCCAAAGTGGAAGTTCCCATGTATTACTCCTTCATGCGGTTCAATCCCGAGAACAGCAACGTCGTTAGCGGCTTTTCTCTGAACGGCGGGGGCGGCGGCGTCACGGTTTATGTCAATCACGTGTTGGGGTTCACCGGTGAATTTAATGGCTATGCCAGCACCACCAAAACCTTCAGATTTCCTGCAACCGCAAATAGTCCTTGCCCAGCAGGTTGCACCGTTACGGGGAGCGGCGATATGTTCTCCTACAACGTGGGGCCTGTTCTCAAATACCGCGGTGAGCGTTGGGAACCCTTTGTTGAAGTGCTCTTTGGCGGCGTCCATTCTAATACTTACAACAATCTCTTCAAGGCTTGCCAGGCCAATTGCACCACTACGCTAACCCCGAGCAACAATGCGTTCGATTTCGTAATTGGTGGAGGTCTCGATATTCCGGTGAGCCACAACGTCTCTATCCGGCCGGCGCAGTTTGATTTTGTGCTGACCCGGTTCGGCAATGACTTTACCAAGGGCAATCAAAACCAGAGTAACTTCCGCTACAACGGGGGAATCGTTTTTAGGTGGTAGTTGTGAGCGGCAATGAATCGATGTTGTTCAACACGCGTAGGAGGCTGCGGACGGAGCAGAGCGGAGCCCATCCGCAGTCTCCCGCTTTTTTGGTTAAGGCGTAGGAGATTGCATCTCCTGAGAGAACCCGCACTGCGCGAGGCCACATCCCTTCCAAAACTGAGCTTTCCTCCGAGCCCTGGTATTTTTGACAGGTCCCAACGGCTCTCAGGGAAAGCTATCCTCTGCCCACCGAACCTCAGGGGTTCGGCTTGCGGCACCTCTCCTACGAGGCGCGTCGGGCGATGTCAATCATTCCATCTCGGGCCGGACCCCCTGTAATCCGAGCAGCTCGCTGACGTAGGTACCATCGCTCGGAAAAATGCTCGCCCTGATCAAGGAAAAACTGCCCGATGCCTGCGTCCGCGAGGCCTGTGCCTTGAGGCCGAGGCGTCATTCGGAACTGTCAGTTTTGCCAGTTTCACAGTTTCACCCTTGTCGGTATGGTCCGAGTGGTTTGATCCGCGTTGAGCGGTCGCCTGCGGGAGGTGGGTTCTATGAGGCATCGATTGTTCAGAACATTTTGCAGCATCCTGGGCGGAGCATTTCTACTCAATGGAGCCGCCATTGCACAAGACACCAAGGCGGGGAAGCTGAAGATAGCGGTTTCCCCCAAGCAAGCGTACACATTCATCGACGGCAAGGCGATTGGTCCGGGCGATCGGACCATCAAGCTAGACGTCGGAACGCACCATTTGGTTGTGGCCAACTATGGTTTCAAATTCGCTGAACAGGAGGTTTCCATCGATCCGGGTCATACTCTGCCGCTAGATATAAAATTGGAACGCGCTGGGGCAGAGGTACCTGGTCCGCATGGACGCATCCAGATTGAAGTCGGGATGAGACGTGCCGGCGATGCTGCCATTCTGCTGAACGGCAGTAAACCGCAGTACTTCGTGGGGCACGTCGACGAGTTCAACAACGACATAATCAAGCACCAAGAGTTGGTCGTGCCGCCGGGCAGGCATGAGCTCACGGTCACAAGATACGGCAAGGAGCTGTGGGCCGGTGTGGTCACCGTTGGGGCCAATCAGCGTGTGATTGTCGACATCTCGAATGGAAAACAGGTCACCAAAGACTGGCCGCGTGGATCGCATGAGCTGAGCGCGGGGGTACAACGATTTAAAGCGGGAGTTGTAAGTGCCACGATTGCTGTTGCCCCGGTTAGCGGAACGGTTTCGGCCAATCCGCCAAATATCAAGTGTAACCAAAATACTCAGTTGGCGTGGACCTCGAGCGAAACTGTCGAGGCCGATATGAGTGGTTTTAGCCCGGTTCCGACGAGTGGCGAACGAACCGTTTCGCCCCGCCAAACCACCGTGTACGAACTTACGGCTACCGGTCCGGGGGGAGTAACCAAACCGAACACTACGGTGGAAGTGAATACCGTCGTACAGTCGTCCCTGAGCGCCTCACCGACGGAGGTGAGTTACCGCCGTATCGGCGACAAGGTTCTTCAACAGGGGAACACCACGCTGAACTGGTCGTCAAGCAACTCGGACGCAGCTTCTCTTGTTCCGCTCGGGTCCGTTGACGGCAGCGGCAGCAAGTCCCTGACCGTCAGCCCAACTCAAACAGCCAATGGCCCGGTAGACGAAGAATTTAAATACACGCTGACTGCAACCAACGTGTGTGGCGGCTCTGACACTAAAACGGTGACGGTACGCTTGAAGGGTTCCATCGAGCCAGTTCCCGCTGTCCTGCTCCACAGCGTCTTCTTTCCAACCGACTACCCCACAAAGCAACACCCAACACTCGGGCTTGTACGCAGTCAGCAGGGAACGCTCACAACCCTTGCCAATGGATTCAAACAGTATCTTGAGTACGACCCCGACGCGAAACTCTCGCTCAGCTCCTTTGCTGATGAGCGTGGCCCGGGTAAATATAATCAAAGCTTGTCTGACCTTCGCGCTCAGCGTGTCAAAGATTTCCTGGTTTCCCAGGGCATCGCCGCGGAAAAGATAGACACATCGGCGCATGGCAAGGGGAACCAGCTCGACAAAGCCACCGTTATTGAACTGCAGGCTCGGGATCCCAATCAACCTCCAGAAACACGGGTAAAGAATTTCAAAGCGACCTGGCTTGCCTACAATCGTCGGGTGGATATTCTCCTCCTTCCCACGAACGCGGCATCCGAGCGGTTCTATCCCCATAACGCTGCGGATTCACAAATCCTGTGGCAGAGGCCCAAACCCCCGCGCAGTGCGGTGGAGAGCAACAATTAGGGTCTCAGGAAGAGACTGTTTTGATCCTCGGCTCATCCAGGTGCCCAGCCACACGGCCCGCCCAGTAATTGAAAAGGGCGGGCCGTGCTGTTGAAGTACGGTATGATGAGCGGTCCAACCATGAACCGGCAAGGATCCAAGAGGATCTTCTCCTTTCTCCTCGTGAGCGGCTTGTTTTGGAGTCCCGCGACCAGATCCATAACCGCACAAGAAGCCGAACCTAGAGACCAGCCGATTTCTCTTTCTCGGACGACCGCCGCTCAGGGTGCCGGCCCAAAGCCATCAGCTAAGGACAAAACATCAGGTGAAACCACTCCCCAAGCTGGGGCTTTTGTTATTGCACCTCTTCCTATTTCGAGCCCGGCGGTGGGATCAGGAATCGTGCCGATATTCGCCTATATTTTCCCTACCGCCGACAAGTCCCCCGCCTCTGTGCTTGGAGGCGCAGGCCTGGTCACCGATAACGGGAGCCGGGCGATGGCCTTTGGCGGCGAGCTCTACCTTAAGCAGAACACCTATCGCACCACCGCGGTCTACGCTCGAGGGAATCTGAACTACGATTTGTACGGACTCGGCTCGGGCGATTCGCAGCCCAAATTGCCTCTCAAACAGACTGGTCAACTGGTCCTCGGTGAGTTCCTGCGTCGTGCGTGGTGGAAATTCTTCCTGGGCCCAAGATTTTTTTGGGGAAGCTCGCTCATCACCGTTAGACCTAACAATCCTGGGGCAGCCCCATTGCCACCGGACCTCGGGCTCGATACAAAACTAGTCGCGCTGGGCTTCCGAGTAGACCGCGACACGCGCCCCAACCGTTTTTATCCGACTGCCGGAACATTTCTGGATTTCACCGCGGACTTCTTCTCTGAGGACTTGGGAAGCAAATACTCGTTTCAGAGTTACAAACTTACCTTCAACAAGTACTGGGGTTTGACGCAGAACCAGGTGCTTGCATCCGGCTCGTTCGCTTGCTTTACCGGGGGCCAGCCCCCCTTCTACGGAAACTGCATTTACGGCACAAATAACCAATTACGCGGGTACACTGGCGGTCGCTATCTCGATCGTTACATGTTTGGCACGCAGCTGGAATATCGGCTGGCCTTACCCAAGAGGTTCGGTCTTGTAGGGTTCGGCGGCTTGGGAGAAGTAGTACCCGGTGGCAATCAGCCGTTTAGGATCAACAACTTCCTGCCGAGCGGCGGCGGTGGCGTTAGGTTTGCACTAAGCAGCAAGTATCACGTAAATCTGCGGGTTGACTTCGCGCAAGGCAAGGACAGTCATACCTGGAGCGTCGGCGTCGGTGAGGCATTCTAAATAGAATCTCCATTTCATATCACTTCTTGATTAGCTACTGCCTGTCAATTCTGACAGGCGCGACCAGTCTCCCCGCAGCGCTACAAATTCGCTTGTGCCCAGTCGGGTACCGGGACCCTCGGTTCCGGAAAGTCGTTTCGCGTACCCATTCCTGATGCGATCTTGGCCCTGTCAATTCTGACAGGCGCTCGATTCTTGCCTGAGCGTTACAAACCCCTCTCGTACGCCCTCATGGCGGGGAATTCGAAACGAGAGGGCCTCGTCAACAGGAGAACAAGATGCTGTCCTTCTACGGAGAATCCTGCACCTGGCGAATTCATGGCCGAGCGGCAGCCCTCTTGCTCGCCCTCTTCCCGGTGTTTCTGTTCACGACCTTGGCTCGGTCGCAAGAACACGACATGAGCAGCATGCCAGGAATGAATATGAATGCCACGGCGGCCCCGGAAAACCCGGCGCAAGCGGCCAAGCATCTGGCCGACAAACAAGAAAGTGAATTCAATCATCGTCTGGCTGGATTCTTTGTTATCGTCGCAGGGATTTTCATCTTCTCGGAGAGCTACCTCGGGAAACGCTGGTCTCTGGTCCGCTATGTCTGGCCTGTCTGCTTCCTCGCTGCGGGCCTCTTTCTTCTGGTCTTTAGTGACACGGAGATTTGGCCCTTCGGTCCGCAAACTCCATGGTATGCGGTGACGCACAACCCGGAGGATCTCCAGCACAAAATCTTCTCGATCATCCTTCTGGCAATCGGATACGTCGAGCTACAAAGAGCGCGAGGCAGATTGGTGGCGCCCTGGGCAACCTGGTTCTTCCCGTTGGCAGGATTCACGGGCGCAATCCTGTTGCTGTTTCACGTTCATGGCGGAGACATGCACTCACCGCATGCCATGGAAACGATGGAGCACATTCAGAAACAGCATCGCTGGTTCGCCGCTACCGGGCTGGGAGTTGCATTAACAAATGGACTGGCCGGTACGCCTCAGAAGTGGCAACAACTCTTCAAGAAGACCTGGCCTGTACTTTTGATCTTCCTTGGCGTCCTACTGGCGCAGTACACCGAATAGCGTCATTCGGAGGAGCGCCGGTGTTGCCGAGCCGGCCGTCTCCTCGAACCGCGCTGCCATCGCGGTTTCGCCGCGGTTTCAATGATAACCAATGATCGCGCCCACAAATTTCCGGAAACCCGTCCTTCCGGTTCCCTTTCGCCCGAGAGTCTATCGAGGATTAGAATGCGCCCCCTCTCTCTCGCATTGACCGTTCTCACTTTGCTTGCCACCCCGCTATCACGCTGGCACAAAAATTATTCACCGTTGGGTTGTCACCGACCAGCCCATGCCAAAGCTCAGGAAAATCCTGGTCATCGCGGTTCTGGAAAACTAGCTCATACGACAGGAATTTGAGGATGAAATGGAAGAGCTCCTCGTCAAATCCGGTGGCCAGGGCATAAGGAGCCACATGGTTCTGCCGCCTCGAACTGAATTGATGGAAGGAGAGCTCAAACAACGAATAAAGGAAGCGGACTACGACGCCGTTCTTGTAATCCGTCCCAAGGCTTTCCGCAAAGAAACCCAAGAGGTCGGCACTAAATCCGTCTATATGCCTCCGCCGTTCTACCAAAATCTTTGGCCATATTGGGACATGGCCTTCAAGCAGTTCTCCGCGAAGGGTTCTTATCTCAAGGAAAACACCATGGTCAGCGCCGAGTTTAATCTTTACCACACCAAGGATGAAACCCTTCTGTGGAGTGGAGAAACGGACACCGTTTATTCCGAAAACTTTGAGAAACTGGGCAAAGAGTACGCCAGGGCACTCGTCAAACAACTGAGAAAAGACAAGGTCATCTAGAGGCGTGGAATTCGCCGGATTGCTGCTGACCGTGCTAGCGAACTGGACCGATGCCTCTTGTTTCGCTGCTCAAACAAACTGGACAGCGGGCCCGACACACACAAGAAGACCAGCAGGCCCACAAGCACAGCAATTGCGAGTAACGGCATTGTGCCTTCGTTTGCAGAAGTAGGGGGCGTCTCATGGGGGAGTTGTTGTCTGGTTCGGTTCGGAGAGAGGCCGCCCCCTTTGCCCGTAACAGTAGGCTTCTCGACCCATGCCGCAATACTGTCAAAACAAACAGGTCACCATTCATCGACCGGTGCCCCAAAGCCGCGATGCCTGATGTCGATCTTGCGGAGCCAGTCATCCTCGCCCCCTCCCCCTCCTGCCAATTCTGACAGTGGGAGCTTCTTTTGGGTCCCGGCAACATTACCTACCGGTGTTGCTAAGTCCGAACGGAGATTTTCATGCGTGACAACAAAACGGTCACTCTTTCATTCTTGGTGCTGGGCTTGGCGGTTGGAACAGCCTCAGCACAAGTTCAACAGGATGTGCCCGAATCAAACCTCATCAGCAAGTCCGTTAAGGCAGTTGGCTACAGAGTTGGCGGGGGAAGCACGAAAGTTGATCTGAAGGGCACCGAGCTGATGTCTCTGGCCTCTGGCGAAGCAAAGGTTGACGCGCGACAGGGAAAAACAAATATAGAGGTGGCGGTTAAGAATTTGGAGCCACCATCAAAGTTTGGCGCGGAGTTTCTGACGTACGTGCTCTGGGTGGTTACGCCCGACGGGCGCTCCGGAAACACCGGCGAAATTCTCATCGACAAAGACGGCGAGGGTAAGCTCGGTGCTACCACTCCAGCGCAAACATTCTCGATGATTGTCACTGCCGAACCTTACTTCGCCGTGCGCGTGCCGAGCGAGGTGGTCATCCTGGAAAACGACACCCGGAAAAGTACGAAGGGCCAGATTTTCCCCATCAACGACTTCAAGTTGATGAAGCGCGCCCAGTACGAGAAACTCGGAAATCCCCTGGCCATGACGCCGGATCTCGAGCGTGTCCCGCTGCAGATGTATGAAGCGCGCAACGCCGTGGACATAGCCAAGTCACGCAGCGCAGATAAAGATGCACCGGAGATCTTTACTAAGGCTGCGTCTAGCCTGCAAATGGCCGAGAACGCCCTCAGTGCAAAGGCGGACAAGAAAGACATCATGTCTTATGCCCGGCAAACCGTACAATTCGCGGAGGACGCACGCGCGCTCGCGGCACAACGTCAGGACCAGGCACGTATCGAGGCAGAGAAAGAGGCGGCTGCCGCCAAAGCCAAGGCGGAGGCTGAAGCAAAGGCTCAAGAGGAGGCTAGGCGCCAAGCTGAACTGGCCGCAGCGAAGCAAGCCCAGATGAAGGCCGAGGCGGATGCCGCTGCGACTAAGGCCAAAGCAGAAGCGGATGCTTTGAAGGCGAAAGAAGAGGCCGCCCGCGCCGAGGCTGAGCGGGCGCAAAAAGCTGCCGCTGAATTGCGCGCCCAACTGCTCGACCAGTTCAATCGTGTTTTGGAAACCCGCGATACGCCCCGCGGGTTGGTGGTCAATATGGGAGACGTGCTCTTTGACTTTGGAAAGTACGATCTCCGCCCGGAAGCACGAGAGAAACTAGCGAAGCTATCCGGCATTATCCTGGCACATCCTGGTTTGGACCTTGCTGTCGAGGGCCACACAGACAACGTCGGCAGCGACGAAGTAAACCAGAAATTGTCTGAGAAGCGCGCGGAAACCGTGCGCGCCTATCTCATTCAGCAGGGGTTGGCTGATGGGAACGTGACCGCTCAAGGATTCGGCAAGACTAGCCCCGTAGTCGACAACTCTACTCCGGAGGGGAGACAGAAGAATCGCCGAGTCGAAATTGTCGTTTCTGGCGAAGTGATCGGCGTAAAGATTGGTAAATGACCTCCCGATCCTAAGACAGAGAGGGTTGCCATTCAGGTCCGGCAGTAACGCGCTTTCTGTGCGCAGCGACTATGGAAGTGACAGCGATGAGTTGGCCAGCTTCAACAGCGGCGATGTAAGAAGAGTCGCTAGAATAACCATAACTACGACCGCGGGAAAAACGGAATCGTTGACCACTTCCAGAGCCCTTCCGCGACCTGCAGAAACCCTCTTCCCTTCTGGGCATACGACGATTCTGCCAAAAGAAAATGAGCAGCGAGGAGCCCCAAAGCGAGGGTAAGATAACGCCAGTGACCACGACGCGGAGTGCGCTCCATGCCAACTCGCGTCTACACCAAGCTTGTCTTCTAGACCGGCGGGAAACAGCAAAATGATAATGGCTACATGTGATACGCTCTACGGAGCCATAGACATCCAGAACTCTCAAAGCGTTTGGACTCTGCAAAATTTCAGCAACTTGTTCCATGGGAGGCCCCCGGAGGCACAACCCTTCCTACAGTTTCGCCGATTGTGACTTTTTGCGGCAGCGCAGTCTGCACAATTGGGGAGACGCTGTCGCTTTAGCGGATGACGGTTATGGAGGGCGCACCGCGGAGAAAGCCCGGATTTCCAACCAAGACTCTTACGCGCCTCCCACTTGGAACTTCTCAAACGAGGATCTCAGCAAACTTTCGAGAGCAGCATCTCCTTAAGTTCCAGGGCGCGTCTCTCAACCTCCCTGCTTTCAATATCTTGGTCCGCTTGGAAAGCCTGCGTCATGGTCAGCTTAAGACCAAGGGCAGCTGGTAGTTTTGACAGTTCCGCCCGCTTGGGCGAATCCCTACCATGACGGCGGATGGGGCGCCACCACGCATGCGGCGCCAAGCGTCATGTTCTGGAGTTCGGGCCACCGAACTCTCTGAGCCCAACAGCGTGCGCCTCCCGGAGCGTGTACCATGAAAAAGCAATCGACGACTGCGGTGGCGCTCCCGAGAACCGAACCGTGGCACCTTATAGCGGCGCTGATGGCGGCGCTCGCCATCAGTGCGGGGTGCTCGACGAGCGCCGAAAAACCAGCCCCTCCGCCTCCGGGAGTCACGGTTATACCGGTCCTCCAAAAAGACGTTCCCCTCCATCAAGAATGGGTCGGAACCATGGTCGGCAACGTGGACGCGGACATCCGGCCAAAAGTGGACGGTTTCTTGCTCAGCCGTCTTTACACGGAAGGCTCTTACGTGGAGAAGGGCCAGTCCTTGTTTCTGCTCGACCAACGGCAAGCCCAAGCCGCCGTGGAACAGGCCCAGGGAAGGCTAGAGCGCGCCCGCTCCGTGCTGGCCCAGGCACAAATTGATGTGCGCCGTTACACTCCGTTGGTGGCGCAGAAAGCGGTGAGCCAAGCCGAACTCGACAAAGCCATGAGTTCGGAAAGGGCGGCCACGGCGGAGGTGGAAGCTGATCAAGCCACTTTGGACAACGCCAAGCTAAATCTCGACTGGACCACCGTGACTTCTCCGATTTCCGGAATTGCAGGCGTCGCCAAAGTTGGTATCGGCGATTTGATGACCCCCGTTACGGTTATGACAACGATATCCAGCGTCGATCCGATTTATATTGATGTCAACATTGCCGAACAGAATTACTTGCGCTTCCGACGCGAAAAACCGGGCGAGGCGGGGGGCCAAAACCTGGAGCTCATCCTCGGAGACGGAACCGTCTTTCCGCGTCGCGGACGCACGATGTTTGTGAACCGCGAGGTGGACTCTCGGACAGGCACAATTCAAGTCCGCTGCGAATTTCCTAATCCGGGCAACCTTTTGCGCCCGGGGCAGTATGCGCGTATTCGAGCAGTCACGGAATTGCGCAAAGGCGCGCTTCTGATCCCCCAGCAGTCGGTGTCCGAGTTGCAGGGCGTTTATCAAGTCGGAGTGGTGGCTCCCGATAACAAAGTTACGATAAAAACCATCAAGCTCGGCCCACAGACCGGAGATATGTGGGTGGTCGAATCGGGTCTCCAGGCCGGGGACAGTGTCGTCGTGGACGGTTTGCAGCGGATTAAAAGCGGCATGACGGTTGCCCCGTCGCCTTTCAAAGACACTCAAACCAACGCACTGACCGGTGGCAAGTAGCCATGTCGAAATTCTTCATTGGTCGCCCCATCGTTGCGATTGTTATTTCCATTATCACGGTGATCGGCGGTGTGGTAGCGATGGCGAAGCTGCCGGTCGCTATGCTTCCTGACATCGTTCCGCCGCAGATCAGCGTATCTACTACCTACACCGGCGCGGATGCTCTGACGATTGAACAGTCTGTCGCCACACCGCTTGAGCAGCAAATGAATGGCGTGGACAACATGCTGTACATGATGTCCACAAATGCCAATGATGGCACCATGAACCTCAAGGTCACCTTTGACGTCGGCACCAACGTGGACATTGACCAGGTAAACACCCAGAACCGGGTATCCCAAGCCAGTCCGAACCTTCCCACTTCGGTCAACCAGTACGGGGTGACGGTTAAAAAACTAATGGGTCTTCCTCTTCTTGTCCTTTCCATCTATTCGCCAAACAGCACTTACAGCGGACAATTCCTGGGGAACTACGCCACGATCAACGTTAATGACGCGATTTTGCGTGTTCCCGGCGTGGGACAAGTCACGAACTTTGGTGCTGCCGACTATGCCATGCGCATCTGGGTGAAGCCGGATCAACTGACGAAACTCGGCATGACCGTCACTGACCTGACAAACGCCGTCCAGCAGCAAAGCGCGGTCAACCCTGCAGGGCAGATTGGGGCGGAGCCAGCTCCCAAAGGCCAGCAGTTTACTTATGCTGTCCGTGCAGCGGGACGACTCATCAACGCGGAAGAATTCGGCAACATCATCGTTCGTCAGAATCCCGACGGCTCAACGGTCAGGTTAAAAGACGTCTCCCGAATCGAACTGGGTTCCTTGGTCTATCAGCAAATCGGGAGGTACAACGCCAAGCCCGCAGTCGTCATTGCGGTGTATCAGGCCCCGGGGTCTAACGCTCTGGCTGTGGCCAAACAGGTAAAAGCACAAATGGAGGATCTGAAGTCCAGGTTCCCTCCGGATTTAGATTATGTCGTGGCGATGGACACCACTCTCCCCATCACCGAAGGGATGAAAGAGATCGTCAAGACACTGCTAGAGGCGGTCGGCCTTGTAATTGTTGTTGTGTTCCTGTTCCTCCAGAACTGGCGCGCCACGCTTATCCCGCTGCTGGCTGTTCCTGTCTCGCTTATTGGAACGTTTGTCATCTTTCCAATACTGGGTTTTTCGATCAACACACTCTCTCTGTTTGGACTCATCCTGGCTATCGGCCTCGTGGTGGACGATGCCATTGTGGTCGTTGAGGCCGTGGAGCATCACATTGAGCATGGCCTAGCACCCAAAGAAGCCACGCTGAAGGCCATGGAAGAGGTATCCGGGCCGGTGGTGGGCATCGCCCTGGTGCTTTCAGCCGTGTTCGTCCCCATGGCGGCCATGGGCGGCATTAAAGGACTGCTGAACCAGCAGTTCGCAATTACCATTGCCATCTCGGTGCTCATCTCGGCCTTCAACGCGTTGACGCTTTCGCCCGCGCTCACTGCTCTTCTGCTGCGTCCGCGCAAGAAGGGCGCAGGCCCTCTTGGAAAATTTTTCGAGTGGTTTAACCGCTGGTTCGGAAAGATGACGGGCGGCTACGTAACTTGGAGCCATGTCCTGATTCGCCGATGGGTTCTTGCCCTGCTGCTGCTGGTCGGTATTTCTGTCGTCGCTCTAGGTATGGGCAAGGGCCTTCCGTCCAGCTTTATCCCTGAAGAGGACCAGGGGTATGCATTCCTCCAGCTACAACTGCCCGACGCCGCGTCGCTCCAGCGCACCGACGCGGTGATGCGCAAGATGGATGACATGCTGGCGCACACTCACGGTGTTAAAAGTTTCAGCGGGATTTCTGGTTTCAGCCTGCTCTCCAACACTTCTGCGTCGTACACCGGGTTCTATTTCCTTCAGCTTGATCCCTGGGACGAGCGCGCCACTCCAGAACTTTCCGCCAATGGACTCATGCAGGCCCTGAACCAGAGAATGCGCAGGGAAATTCCGGAAGCCATTGCCTTCGCGTTCGGCCCGCCAGCCATTCCGGGCCTGGGCACGGCTGGCGGGTTCACATTCATGCTGCAGGACCGGAGCAGCGGAAGCGTTCAACAGCTCGCCGAAACTCTCGACAAGTTTACTGTGGCTGCGCGGAAGCGCTCAGAAATCGCTTCGCTGGTAACCACTTTCCGCTCCTCCGTGCCGCAGCTTTTTGTCGACGTTGACCAGGATCGTGTACTAAAGCAAGGGCTGCAGTTCGGGGAAGTCTACCAGACGCTTCAGGCCTTCCTGGGGGGCGCCTATGTAAACCAGTTCAACCGTTTTGGGCGCCAATGGAAAGTCTATCTGCAGGCGGAGCCGGAGTACCGCTCGAGCGTAGACCGAATCAACGATTTCTTTGTGCGAAACTCGAAGGGCGACATGACACCCCTGGCTTCCCTAGTCACAATGAAGCGTGTCTCAGGGCCTGAGTACACCAACCGTTTCAACATGTTCCGAAGTATCCAAATCAACGGCTCCCCTTCTCCCGGTTACAGTTCCGGTCAGGCCATGACCGCCATGGAAGAAGTGGCAAAGGAAGTTCTACCCTCGGGGTTCGGTTACGCATGGATGGACATGTCCTATCAGGAGGAGAAGGCCGCGGGCGGACAAGCAATGGTATTCGGCATGTCTTTCCTGTTTGTCTTTCTCATCCTGGCCGCGCTATACGAGAGTTGGTCGTTGCCCTTCAGCGTTCTTCTTTCTGTTCCGGTGGCGGTTCTTGGATCCAATGGAGGACTGCTGTTGCGCAAGTTCGACAACAACGTCTTCGCCCAGATTGGGCTGATCATGCTGATCGGACTGACGGCCAAGAACGCCATCCTAATCGTTGAGTTTGCCATATTGGAGCATGGGAAGGGGAAAGAACTCGTCGAAGCCGCTCTCGAAGGTGCCAGGTTGCGGTTGCGCCCCATCTTGATGACCTCGTTTGCATTCATTCTGGGGTGTGTCCCACTCTGGGCGGCGAAAGGCGCGGGTGCCATTGGCCGAAAGGTGCTCGGAACTTCGGTGATTACCGGCATGACCGCAGCGAGCGTGCTGGGAGTATTTCTCATACCCGTTTTGTTCGTCGTGGTTGAGCGGATTGCCATCAAAAAGAAAAAGGAGACCGTGGAACTACTCAGGCCCGCTGAAGCCGAGGGAGGACACGATTAATGCGAAAGCCTGCTGTGGTTGCGCTCCTTCCCCTTCTCTTTGCAGGTTGCACTTTCGGTCCGAAATACAAGCGCCCCCAGATTCAGCCGCCCGCCAGCTATTATGCAGAGCCGCAGACGAGGGAGAACTCAGTTGCCGACCTGGCCTGGTGGGACCTGTTCAAGGATCCCGTTCTGCAAGGCCTCATCCGCGAGGCCTTCAAGAGCAACTATGACTTACAGTTGGCCGTGGCTCGGGTCGAGCAGGAACGAGCCCTGCTTGGTGTCAGCCGCTCTCAGTATTATCCGCAAGTTGAATATGACGCGAGCATTTCAGGAGCGCAGTCCCAGCTCGTTCCCAATCACACTTATTACGGTTACAGCTTCAGCACCTTTTGGGAAATAGACCTGTTTGGGCGACTCCGCAAATTGAATGAAGCCCAGCGTGCCGTGTATTTTTCTAGCGAGGAAGCCAGGCGCGACGTCCGCCTCTTGGTCCTGTCCGAAGTGGCTCAGGGATATTTTCAGCTGCGGGCGCTCGACGAGCAGCTGGCCATTGCCCATCGAACGGTCAACAGCTTTCAGGTCACTCTTGAGCTCTTTCAACACAAATTTGCAGGCGGGGCATCCTCGGGGCTTGAAGTTGCTCGCGCGCAAGCGGCGCTGTCGAACGTAGCGGCGGCAATCCCGGATTTCGAACGACAGATCGTGGCGCAAGAGAATGCCCTGGCCTTACTTCTTGGCCGCAATCCTGGGCCGATCGCGCGCGGGGCTGCGCTTGTCGATCAATATGATCCCCCGGACGTACCAGCAGGTTTGCCAGCAACGTTATTGGAGCGGCGGCCTGATCTGCGCGAAGCAGAGCAGAACCTGATCTCGGCCAACGCTAATGTGGGGGTCGCCAAGGCGAACTTCTTTCCCACGATTTCCCTGACCGGTGCACTGGGGGGCATCAGCCCGCAGCTGTCCGAACTTACCGGATCCGGAAAGGCCTGGAGTCTTGCAGGCAACCTGGCGGGCCCCCTATTCACGGGCGGCCGCTTGAAGAACCAATACCGTGCCTCCCTGGCATCGCGCGACCAGGCCAGGATTTCCTTCGAAAAAGCGGTCACACAGGCCTTTGGTGAGGTTTCTACATCGCTCTCCGCGCATCAACAACTTGCCAAAGCTTACCTTGAGCAGCTGCACTCCGTCGAGGCCTACCGCGAGTCCGTCCAATTGTCTTCCATAAGGTACGACAGCGGACTTGCCAGTTATTTCGAGATTGTCGATGCTCAAATTCAGCTATATCCTGCGGAGGGCTCAGCGGTCACCTACGACCTTGGCCGCAAACTTGCGTTGGTCAGCCTCTATCGCGCGCTCGGCGGTGGGTGGAATCTGACTGATTCACAGTGGGCCAGTACGGTTGGAACGCCGAGCTCTACGCAGGCTCCCACTCCCTGAGAATCGCTGTTTATTGAAAGCTACTATAGCCGCGCTTGTAGTTCTGGTGAATTTCACGGCAAGCGGCCAGGAATATCTGAACGCGGCGTTCTCCCCTGGGCAAATACACAAGCCGAAACAGCCCTTCATTGAATACTGTGATAGACGCGCTTGTAATAGGGAAGACTGTATCCTCGAAATTTTTCTTTCGGATAGAGTTGAACCACGACTTTGTGTTGACGGGAATCCGCGGCACTTTCCCCCGTCTTTGTGACTCTAGTCGAATGGACCGGCTTGTAAGTGAGAACATACCTATAGCGAACTGCTAGACCGATCGTCCGAACGATGCGTGGCAAGTCTTCCTCGTCCCGCGCGGTAAATACACCGCCGCCCGTCACTTCGGTTAAAGCCTTCATGTTATGAGGTCCGCGCCGTTCAGCAGGACCAATGTAGTCCTGGCCCGCACCCGAAATCGGCAGGTTAGGAAATTGCGTTTTAGACCCATCTGAAGGGAACGGGCTTCGCTTCTTCTGGTGGGGCTGAAAGATTTCGGGGAGTTCAAACCCAGGTCCGGCCATCACCGCAAAAACCGGTACATCAGCCTCCTCCAACAGCTCATGGGTCTCTCTCAGGTTGTAACGGCTATGATTATCGCCTCCATCGGTGATGATGATCATGGCGCGATGTTGATTTGCCGCCTCGCGTCGGGCGGTACTCACTCCTAGCCAAATCCCGTCAAACAGAGAGGTACTCTCATTCGTAGCCGTCAGTAGCACCGGCAATCTCCGCTGAAGATCTCCCTCATCGCTGGTGAACGGCATAAGTAGTTTGGACCGCGTCCCAATGCTCAATACCGAGTATTCGTCGCCGTGTTGGTCCAGTTCTTGCAATGAATCTAGAAGCGAAAGGGCCGCCTCCTGAACGAAGGGGATCTTCCTCGTCATGCTGGAACTCAAGTCCGCAAGAATCACAAAGGAAACCGGTACCCGCTCTCTTTCGAAGTAGAGGATGTCCTGTTCAACTCCGTCCTCGAAAAGCCGAAAGTCGCTCTTCTTGAGGCCAGTGGCAACGGCCCCCTTATCGTCAAAGATGGTTACGGGAATTTGCACCAGCTCAACGTTTGTAACGATCGGTGTCTGCGCGCGCACTTGAGCATCCGCAACAGGACCGCCTTCTTCCGCCCACAGGTATACGAATAGAACTAGAAAGAACCGCACCACCCGGTTTCCCATCAAGCCTCCGAACCTTGCACCTTTGCGTCACCTATACCTCTCTGCTCGACTTCTGTCAATGCTATTGCGCAATCTGTGTCGCACCTTAAACGAGATGTCCCCTGCATCTACATGATTAGTCAACTTCAGAGGAGTCCCCTGGCATTTTTTGGCAGGGCCTGGGCAACGTGCCGGCCCGAAAATACGCTGCACATGCAATGGATCACTCCCGACCTGGCAGTTTTGTTAGTGTCTGACCCGAAGCGGGGTGTTCAACCTTCTGGTGAAAGGCTGAAGGTGATGACGAGGGGCGCTGCCTGGGTTTGGTTCAAGGAGGGCATGGTGAAGCACCGTATGGCAGTGCTCCTATTGCTTTGCCTGGTAGCTCTGCCCTGTTGTTCTTGGGCGCAAGACGAAAGCGGCGGAGAGGATGACCCAGCCATCACGTCGAGCTTGGGCATGCCTCTGAGCTTCCCACTAAACCCGACCCATCAATACGCTGGACTGGGTTTGGGAGTTAGTACCGGCGTTGGTTACAACCTCGACCGCCATAACGCGTTCGTCGGCGAATTCATGTGGAATTGGCTGTTTGCCTCAGACAGAGCGCTCGAACCGTTTCGCGTCGCCTTACAATCCAACAACGTTAGCGGGCACGGCAACGTGTTTGCCTTTACCGCAAACTACCGATTGGAGTTGCGAGGCAGAACAGGCGGCATCTACTTCATCGGAGGTCCTGGTTGGATTTACCTCACCGCCAGCCTCTCGAGGGCTATTCCTCAAGGAACGCCGGTCCCTTGTAGTCCGATTTATCTTTGGTGGGGATACAACTGCGCTGATGGTCCCGTAATCACCAATTCGACATCGGTGCACTCCAGCGCGGGTGCTCCGGGCCTCAACGGAGGAATTGGGTTTACGGTGAGGACCGGGGAAGCGCCGTACAGGGCTTATGTCGAGTCGCGCTATTACTTCGCGCCGACAGGCAGCGTCAGTACGAAATTGCTTACATTCACGGTAGGCATCCGGTATTAGGCCCTATCCGCTCGTCTACGGAACGAGAACAGCAACGTTGTTAGCCCGCCGTTGCCAGCCGAATCCTTTCTGTCCAGCCGATTTCAAAAGAATTACGCCCCATCTTCATAGACTTGAAGTAGTTCAACTCATCCTACTGGCTAGGGCTGCTTCCATCCAAGCCCTATCTTCTGGAAACCAAACGAAACGGTTCGTCAGGGAGAAGCTCCAGGTATCGCCCGGACACGTGCTTTGAAGCGTGCCGGGCGAAAGTTGCTTGCCCTAGGGCAACCTGCCTCCTCAAGATTGCGTGATCCTGGAACATCGGCCGATGTTGAATCCACGCTACACCACGCATGCAGGATGTGTCCCGGATGTAGAACAAAAAATTCGAACCTGCCCTAGAGCATCGACGCGGACGCCGGATTGCCCTTATCGTTTGACAGGCGCGGCTAATCCACGCGCTAAACCTCCGCGGTAGGGTTGAAGGAGCCAAGGGCAAGCGGAATGTCGAAATTTGCGAATCAACAGCGATTCTTCCATCGTCTGGGCACACGAGTCCGCACGTTGCGGAAAAAGCACGGCTATTCCCAGGAGGACATGATTTCTCACGGCTTCTCCGCACGGCATTGGCAACAAATCGAAGCCGGCCGGTCGATCACCGTTTCAACCCTACTGCGTATCTGCGCCGTATTCGAGACATCGGTTGAGCGCCTGGTTCGCGGACTGGATAGAGGGATCTACGAAGACTAGCTCGGCCTGTCCCGCTAATCTGCTCGTGGTTCTTTTTGAACTTGGTGCCTTATAAGGCTTCCGGCTTAAAAAGGGGACCGTCCGTCGGTATGATCTTGCGCCGCGGAAGCTCGTCCAGAGGTGTGGAGGCAAACGCGAAAGGCTGGAACCAGTAGCGTGAACATCCGTATTTTGGTGGTCGACGATTTTGCACCCTGGCGTCTTTTCGTCTCTTCGATGATTCTGCGGGAAGAGCCCGAATGGCACATTGTCAGTGAAGTCGAAGACGGGTTAGAAGCGGTTAACAAGGCCAAAGAACTCATGCCCGACGTGATTCTGCTGGACATTGGCCTTGACAAACTCAATGGTATTGAAGCCGCCCGACAAATCCGCGAAATTGCTCCCGACTTGAAACTGCTCTTCTTGAGCGCTTTTGACTCGATGGAAGTGGTGGAAGAAGCTTTAGATACCGGCGCGAGCGGTTACGTTGTCAAGTTGGACGCCGCAAGCGAGCTGATAGCGGCTGTGAAAGCCGTTCTTCAAGGCAGGCAGTTTGTCAGTAGCAGAATACGGAAACGCATTTCTGCCCGCGCTGCGAATGAGGTTCTCGCATCGCGATCGGCCCAGGCGCCAGAAACGGAGTTCGCTGGCTGCCACGAAGTTCAGTTCTATTCCGATGATGAGGTTTTTCTCGAGAGCATGACTCAGTTCATCGGGGCTGCACTAAAGTTCGGAAATGCCGCGATTGTCATCGCTACGAAACCGCACCGGGAAAAGCTGCTTGAGGGATTGAAAGCTCAAGGGGTGGACGTTGACGCTCTGATTCAACAGGGGGCCTACCTCCCATTGGATGCCGCGGACTCGCTTTCCACGTTTATGATCAATGACTGGCCTGACGAGGATCGATTCCTTGAGAGCTTCAGCAAACTCATTGAGTCAACATCAAAAGCCGCGAAGGCTGAACATCCCCGGGTTGCGATCTGCGGCGAAAGAGTCGCTCTTTTGTGGGCGGAGGGTAAAAAGGAAGCTGCGATCCGGCTAGAGCAACTCTGCAACGATCTTGCCCAAACCCGCAAAGTGGACATCCTTTGCGCGTATCCGTCGAGCCTTCACATCCAAGAGGACCAACCTTCGTTCGAGGCCATCTGTCGAGAACACTCCGCTGTTCACGCGCGATGACCAGGCATTTTCACTCCGGCATAGTCACGAACCGTACAAAATCACTCTTGGATTGTGCTCCCAAGCCTCCTTGTAATACCAGACCTCGACGCTTTCGACGACGCGACGTTCGCCGGAGAAGCCGATGATGTGGTTTCTCCCTTCCGGCCAAATCCGGCCTTGAACGGCCAGCGCTTCGGACGTGCCATCTCCGAAGTGGACGACGACACGGTCGAAGAAAATGGCATCGCCACTGACCCGGAACTGAATGGCGTGAAAGACGCCATTACGTCGGGTGACCTCGATCTTCTCATGGTCCCGAGTGCCGTCAATCTCGGTAACGCCCAAGAAATCCCATACCTGTCCTTGGGCCGGGAAAGAGATCGTCGAGGCAATAGCAAGAAAACAGGCCAAAGGCTGCGCAATACGTTTCCTTAGCATTGGTTCTCCGAACCCAGAAATGAAGCCTTGAGCAGAGCCTATAATCATCTGCGTTGACTAACAACATGGTTTACCGCAGGCCTTGCGCAATGATTAACGATTAGCGCTGACGCTGTCTTCGCCAGCGGGCAAGCACGCCCTTCGGGTTCCGGGATTGCTCGCAAAGGATGACTCGAAGCCCGAGTATCCCGAATCCACGAGCAAGCTGACACCCATTCCGCAAAATTGCTCTAGCTCGTTAGGCGCTAAACCGTACGCCGGAATCACATTCGATTCACCCTATCGGAGATTGTCATTCCATGCGCGTCAGGAATCATCTCGTGGCGAGCCACGCATCCGGTTCAGGGCCAGGCGAACCGGGCGGTGACCCCTTGCTTCGGGCAAATCCCCTGACTGCTCTGGAGCAACGACACGGATTCGTCTGTTCCCAGAATATGTGCCTCGTCAGTGTCCGGCACTTCGCGGATACGAGTCATCGGCAATCGCGAATCGAATTGCTGGGATTCAGCAAGGGAGTAGGTCTTGGGAGCAGCAGTCCGGTTAGATCCCCTGAGGCAGGGAGAGGAGTCCCGCGAATTCGAGGGGCGTCTGCGCGAGAAGATTGTTGGGCAGGACGAAGCCGTGCAGGCGGTCGTTGACCTGTACCGCGTGTTTTGTGCCGGCCTGCAGGCAAGGGGGCGCCCAGTCGGTAATTTGCTCTTTCTTGGCCCAACGGGCACGGGAAAGACGCGGATCGTCGAAGTAGCAGCGGAGGTGCTCTTCGGCGATCCGCGGGCGGTGATCAAGGTCGACTGCGCCGAATTCCAGCACTCGCACGAGATCGCAAAGCTTGTCGGTTCGCCGCCGGGATATTTGGGTCATCGCGAAACCCATCCGTTGATCACCCAGGAGGCGCTCGAGCAATACCACACCGAGAAGCTGAGGATCAGCTTCTTGTTGTTTGATGAGATCGAGAAAGCGAGTGACGCGCTGTGGCGACTGCTGCTAGCAATCTTGGACAAAGCAACCTTGATGCTAGGGGACAATCGGCGGGTGGACCTGTCGCAGGCCATGATTTTCATAACTTCGAACCTGGGTGCCAGCAAGATCACAGAGTTGATGACCGGCGGGATGGGCTTTGCGGCAGCGGTCGGGCCGGACGTGAAACCGCGGCTGGATGAGAAAGTTGAGCGGATGGCGTCAGAAGCGGCGAGACGGAGGTTCGCTCCAGAGTTCATGAACCGAATCGACAAGATGGTCGTGTTTCACCCTTTGCGAAGGGAGCAGCTGGAGCGAATCTTGGAGATCGAACTGACCATGATACAGCAGCGGCTATTGGAAACGCCGAGGGGACATTTCGTATTCCGAGCAACGCAAGCTGCCAAGGATTTCTTGCTACGTGAAGGGACGGACCTAAAATACGGAGCCCGGCACTTGAAGCGAGCGATCGAGCGACATTTGGTTTATCCGCTGGCAAGCCTGCTGGCGACCGACCAAGTGACCATGGGCGAAACGATCTCGGTTGATTGGAATGGGATAGCAAGCGGACTAATGTTCCTGAAAAAAGGCATAAGGGGCGCTGCCTCCGGTCATCTGACAAATCGTTGACCTATCTGCCTCAACTTTGTGCCCGAACCCACTTGTCCGCTAGGGGCGTTTGACCAGCACTGCCAACGCTTCCACATATTTCAAAAGGGCTACACCGTGACAACGGTCACCAGGGCTAAAGACGCGACATTTCTCTCTAGACACCGCCTTGCGAGCATGAAGGCACTGTCATTTTTGCCAGTATGACACGCAACCTGACCACGCTTACGTTCGATCTGATATCGAGACGAAGCGTGGTGTGAAATCGCACATACCAATCCGATTGTGTATGCCTAACAGCGGCGAAACGAGGTTGCGTGCGCAAGCCTAACCATCCTGCCATTTCCGTCATGCTCCTGACCGGGCTGATAGGTTTTCTTTCCGGGTGTTCGCACAGCGTGAGTGACGAGGCGATTGCCAGAGATATTCAGGGCAAGATTTCCTCCGATCCGGATACCAAGGACTCACAGGTTAGCGTGGCGGCCAAGGATGGAAAGGTTACATTGAGCGGCAGCGTTAAGTCTCCGGCAGCCCAGCAGAAGATTGACCAGATCGCTCACGAAGAAACTGGAGCTAGCGGTGTCGATGACCAGACCACGATTCAAGCCGAGCAACCCAAGCCTCAGCCGATTGTAATCCCGGCGGGAACGGTTCTTGTGGTAACGACCAGTCAAGCTTTGAGTTCCAAGACCAGCCAGGCGGGCCAAACCTTTCTCGGCACTCTCGCGCAACCAGTGAGTGGGGGCGGACGGACGGCCCTTCCGAAGGGAGCTACCGTAAGCGGCACCGTGATAGCAGCGAAAACAAAAGGCAAGATAAAAGGAGAAGGCGAGTTGGCACTCGCACTGACCAGTGTTTCAACGAAAGGACATACCTATCCGATCCAGACCAATGTGCTGAGCAGCACGATTAAGGGCAAGGGTAAGCGTACTGCCGCTACCACTGGCGGAGGAGCGGCTGGAGGTGCGTTGATCGGTGGACTGGCAGGGGGAGGAAAGGGAGCAGGCATTGGTGCGCTTGTAGGTGCGACCGCAGGATTCGTGGGGGGAGCCTTTACCGGAAACAAGCAGATTGAAATTCCGGCGGAGTCACCGCTCAGCTTTACCTTGACCGCCCCGTTGACTCTCCCACCGCCAGCCAAATGACCGCTTTATCGACTGCGTTGATCGGACGTGCCCCGACCAAATGCGCGCGCTCTGATTTGCGGATCACGTTGCATTCCAGGATATGGCTACTTCCACGCCAATTTCGACCGGGGCGGTCAAGTCTAAGCTGTTGCTAGGCTTGGACGATACCGCGCTCCGGCACGTCCGCGATGCGGCGCAAGTCCGGGGCATGGGACCCAATGAGAATGTCACCGTCGCAGGAGAACGGCCGGACAATTTGTTTTTGCTGCAAGCGGGTCGGGCCCGGTCTTTTATTCACACCGAGTCCGGTTCCGAGATTAACCTGTTGTGGCAAGTTCCAGGGGACGTCATCGGACTCGTGTCGCTGTTGGCCAACCCTCCAAACTACATGGCGAGCGCGACAACGGTCACCGAATGCGAATTCCTGGTCTGGGACCATCGAACAATCCGCAGGCTGGCAAAAGCATACCCCCAACTTACCGAGAATGCCTTCCGCTTGGCGGTGTACTATGTCGGAGCGTACATGAAGCGGCATGCCAACCTTATGACGAAGGGTCGAGCGTCAAGGCTCGCCCAAGTACTGCTCCAACTGGCCACCGATGCGGGCGAGGTGCAGCCGTCGGGGATAAGCATTGACATTACCAACGAGCACCTCAGTTCCCTTTCTGACATCAGCTCTTTCACCGCCAGCCGGCTTCTCTCTCGATGGCAGCGCGATGGGAAGCTGGTAAAGGAGCGCGGCCGCGTGACACTGCTCGCCCCCGAGTCTCTCATGCTCGGTTAGCGGCCGCCGAAGCGTTCAAAGTGCCTTGCAGCGCAGGCAATGGGCCAGTGCACGCAAATGGGGCGGACATCTTAATGTCACTGTGCACCTCGAAGGATATTCGTTGATGGAGGAGGGGCCAGCATGGATGGATGCATGCATTGCAAAAGGCAGGGTCACACGGATTGTACAAACGCACTCACCAAGATCAAGTCCAAGGGACACATTGCCATCACCAGTCCGCTCGGTTAAGACGTCAGCTTCGCGCGAAAGATCGAGACGCGCGATGGCCGGAAAATTCGCGCCCTAACCAATCTCCTTTGGCGAAGCTTGGACTGATACCCGTTCGATGGACTATCCGCCCGCTGCTCGAATTAGACCTAACAACCAGAAGGAGAAACCGAGCGGAGTCCTGTTGCCCTCCTGCTAGTTCGCTATGGACAAGAAACAAAAGAATTGACCATCGAGGAGCTAAGATGCGGCGAGCCAACAGGGAGAAGGATCATGAATCGGATTAGGGAGAATATAGTGTTCGATGTTATGCTTTCGCTCGTGCTGGTAGGTTGTGCTTCTACGCCGCCCGCCCGCGCACAAGCGCGTGCCTCAGCGACCGCCATCTTGAATCCCGAATCCGGAACGGATCGGTTCCTTTGCGCTGGAGCAAGCAACCGGCGGCGCCGGAGCGCTGTTTTGGGCTGGCCAAGTCGAAACTGAGCGTCGCGGATCTTAGCGAGGTGTCAAAAGTAGTGCGGGGAATGGACGCAATGTTAAAGGCGGCTCCGCAACCGAAAAGCACGTCGCCTCCGGATTCCCTGGCGTCCTCCTTGCCTGGAAGCACGGGTGGACTGGCGTCGGCGGCCAATGCGTTCAAATCGCTGGGGCTGTCCCCTGGGATGGCAGGTAAGTTCGTGCCCGTCCTGACGCGATAGGTGCAAGCAAAGGGCGGCCTGAGCGTGGCGTCCCTTCTTGCAGGGGTGCTGAAGGTAGGTCTGGAGTAGCCCTAGCTACCTCGAAGGAGAGCAAAATGAAAGGTTTTTTCATAGTCCTCTTATTAGTCGCTGTGTTTCTAGCGTCCGCGGCTAATGCCAACGATAAAAAAGAACACGAACGGATGGAAAACGCCGGAAAAGTTATCACGGAGATTATAAACATTCCTGATAATATTCCCGAGGGACTTCTGGATAAGGCCAAGTGTGTCGTCGTGTTGCCGTCCGTGGTCAAAGGCGCTTTCATCGTGGGCGCCAATTACGGCCGCGGCGTGATGACCTGCCGTGGCGGCGCCAATTTCGACGGATCCTGGGGAGCGCCCACGATGATGGCGCTCGAGGGAGCAAGCTTTGGCTTTCAGATTGGCGGACAAGCCACGGATTTCGTCTTGTTGCTCATGAATGAGCGGAGCGCCAAGGGCGTTCTGACCAGTAAGGTAAAACTCGGTGCCGACGCCTCTGCCGCTGCCGGCCCGAAAGGCCGGGATACTTCCGCAGAAACCGATGCCACCATGAGGGCCGAAATCCTCAGCTACTCTCGAGCGCGCGGTGCTTTTGCAGGAGTTTCTCTCGAGGGTTCCACGCTACGTCCCGACGGCAGTGCCAACAAGAATCTGTATGGCAAAGAGATCAGTGCCCAGGATATTGTGCTGAATGGCGCAGTTCCGGCGCCACCCAGCGCCAAAGAATTACTTGCGACTCTTAACGCCAAGTCTCCGAAGAACAAATCGTGACCGAAGGCCGCACCTGTAAGTTCTTCCAGTAGCTCAACAACCGCACCAACCGTAAGCTCAAGTCGGCATTTTGAAATCCACGCGATTTCTTCATACCCGCTTGGTCAAGTGGGGAAGGCCGTGAATCGTATGCGTGCTTTGAGAGCCTTGCCGGTCGCTTTGGCGTTCGTCGCCATGCCTGGAGCCCAGTGTGCGCCGCAATCCACCGACATGCTCGACAAAATTGTCGCGCAAGAGCAGGCGGAGATAGAGTCCCTTCGTCAATACTCCCCGGTCGTCGAGACTTACATCCAGATTCGCCGCCCGGACAAACAGGTTGGCGTAGCGCCCGGAGGAGACAAGTATTTTCTCGGCCACGCGCTGCTGGCGAAAGGTGTGGAGCTCATACCGCTGGCTAAGGACACTAGAAGCAAACACAACAAGCTAGTGGGCAGCCTCGCGAACTTCTTTTCCATGGAGTTTGTTCCGAGGGGCTTTCTGCAAATGATTTACGTGGACATGAATGGGTTCGACCGCGAACATTATGAGTTTTCTTATATACGCCGCGAGTTCCTGGGCGAAGTTCGCTGTCTGGTCTTCGACGTGGGTCCTCGAGTGAAATCAGAAAAGGGACGCTTCGTAGGGCGCATCTGGGTCGAGGATCAGGACTTCCACATTGTGCGTTTCAATGGCGTCTACAACGGCTCGGCAACGTTCAGCCACTACTTCAGCTTTGACAGCTGGCGCGAGAATGGAGGAAAAAACCAGTGGCTGCCTGCCGTCATCTTCTGTGAAGAAGGTAATGTCGAGTACCCCGTGACGAAGAAGCAGATATTTCCGGCCTTTCGGGCACAAACGCGGCTCTGGGGCTACGCGCTGAGCGGCGTTCCCAAAGAGCAAGAGTTGAGTAGAGTACTCGTCGAAGCTCCGGTAGCGGATCAAACGAAAGACGCCAACGACTATTCTCCGTTGCAGGCGGAACGCACCTGGGCTCGCCAAGCGGAAGATAACGTCATCGAAAGTTTGGAGAGGCTTGGTTTGATGACCCCGTCTGGGGAAGTCGACAAAATTCTCGAAGGGGTGCTCAACAACCTGGAAGTCAGCAACGGCCTCGACATCCAGCCGCAGGTCCGCTGCCGAGTGCTGGTGACCTCCACCTTTGAGTCCTATGCCATCGGCCACACCATTGTCCTGAGTCGTGGCTTACTGGACGTGCTTCCCGACGAGGCTAGTCTTGCCGCAATCTTGGCACACGAACTCGCTCACGTCGTGCTTGGACACCGTATGGACACCCGATTCGCATTCTTCGATCGCCTCCGCTTCGACGAGAAGGACGCGCTTCGTCACTTCGCCTTCTCACGGAGCCCCCAAGAGGAACTTGCGGCAAACCAGAAAGGCGCAGAGCTGTTGATGAGGTCCCCGTACAAGGACCAGTTGACCACCGCGGAGCGGTTTCTCCAGGACCTCCAGCGTCGCTCCAAAGAGATTCCGAACCTGATCAGCCCGCATCTAGGAGACAGCATCCTCGCGAATTGGACCATTGCCACAGGTGCGACATCCGCCCAGGAGTCGACGGGAAAAACTGCCAATGGTCTGACCGCCGCTTCGGTAGTCGCTTTGCCCCTCGGTGGCCGCATCAAGCTTGAGCCCTTTGACGGTCAGCTGCATCTGCTCAAGTTCAGGGCGGCGGGCCCGGCGGCTGAATACGAGAAGATGCCATTCGAAGTCACTCCGGTGGTTCTCTATCTCACCCGCCAAGACGGAGCGCCAACTCAAAAAGCTGCCGAACAGCCAGCAAGGTCAGATCCGTAGGTCCAAGCGCTTGAAATTCGATTGCTCGACAAACCCGATTGCGGGTTTGCATTGGGGGATCTTATATAGTAGGAGAAAAATGCCGGGTCCGGTGAGGCGTTTACCGGGACTTAAACCAAGGCTGTCACTTGATCGAGTATCCGCGAGCGTCCATGCATGCAGAAAATGCTCGTTTGAAGGTGTCGATACCCTGTTGGTGCGTGGCTCTTGCTTGCGCTTCCTGTTGCTGCTGTTGTTGCGCAGTGGCCTGTGCTGCCTGCTGCTTGGCCGCTTTGTTAGCTTGCCTTTGCTTTGCTCCACCCACCATAGTCCCCGCAGCGGCTCCAGCCCCCGCTCCTTTGCCCGCTTCATCGTCAGCAATCGCCCCAATCGCGGCACCTCCGGCAGCGCCCCTGGCAGCACCTCTTACACGCCCTCCTTTTGCCTGCTTAGCATTGTCCGCGGCGGCCTGTTGCTCTGCTTTCTTCTGTTCCTCAGTCTTGGTTGCTGGGGGTGGAGCCTGGGGGTCGATTCCCGATTGTTGTTTGGCTGAAGCAAAGCACTCGTTCTCATCCTTCAGCTGCTGGTCTGCGGTCTGCTGCTTCTTCGGATAGGCAAACATGCCAATGCTCTGCGCCGGGGACGACGCGGCTTGGGATTGTTGTGTCGCGGGAGGCGCCGATGTTGCACCGCTCGCTGACGGGGATTGGGCAAGAAGTGGGCTTGCGAAACACAAAGTCATAATGGTTACCGCGTGTTTGACCATGGAATGTCTCCTTCCAGTCCGTCGAAGATGATGTAAACCCGCTCAATCCAAGCTTTAGCAGGCAAATTGACCGCGTTGGCTCGGCTGCTAGCTTTCATCCCAGAGGGGCCCGGCTCAGTCCCCAACTCGACCTAAAATTGGGTCCTCCTGCGCCGGCCCCCAGTGCAGAGGCGTGCTGAAGGCTATGGCTTTGCTCTTGGCGAAAAAGCTGTCAAAACTACCAGGGGCTTGCTTCGAATTCGACGTGACTTCTCCGGTAAGAACTCATGAAAAATAGCCTGGCCTCGTCCTAAGTCTTTGGTTTTCAATACGTACTCTCGCCGTTTCTCATAACAGCGCATGAATCGGGCGCTAGAGCTGCACGTTCTTCAGCATCGCCTCGTAAGTTGACTGAAAGCGGTCGAACTGTGACTGAGGGACCACAAAGACCATGAAGATGACGGAGCCGTCGCGCTGCGGGCCGGTCACCAGCCAGTCTCGCTCCTTCTGAGGTTGAACGTTGGAGGCAAGGAAGGAATCTCTAATTTCTTTCTCAATGGCCTGTTCGCAATGCCAGGATTAGGGTGGTCGCCGAGCCATTCCGGCGGCGCTTGGCCGCACTGTGATTCGACGGTCTTGAAGAAATCGGCCTTTGGGTTGTAACCAGCCTTGTAGAGGGCCATGGCGCCGACCGCGTCGGCCTGCGATTCGTCGCGCGGGAGTACTTCAGCATGAGCCCTTGGGTCCCCATTTGAATTCCGATCTGCGCAAGTTCTCCGATCGTTCCTCCCACCGTTGCGCCAAGAGCCCCTTCGGCGATTCCAGCGAGCAAGCCCGTGGTTTGCGCCTTGCTGGCCCGTTTCGCGGAGTGCTGCTACTCATGAGGCGCGATGGAACGCTCTGGTCTGGCACCGGCGTAATTGCGCCTCAAGGACGGAGCAGGCCTATAGAATCTCGCATAATACAGTGACAATCGGGTCAAAAAGAAAGGCCCGCATATTTCAGAAAGGAAAACGGTAGTTCGGGTGAACGGCGCACGCGCGCCATGCCGCTACGGACTGCCGTGCCCGCCTCGGCAAGGTCGTCGGCGCAACGGTTGGCCAATTCTTGCCCTTTGAGGTTTCCCCAGAGCGGTTCCACAGGATTAAGATCGGGGGCGTAACCCGGTAGCTTTTCCACGCGGAGCCAACGGCGCTGCTGCCGTAGATAGGCCTGCATGCGCCGACTCTTGTGGGCGGGCAGCCCGTCCCATACCAGAACCGCTTTCCGGCCGCGCAGCTCTCGGCGAAGCTCCTTCAGAAAGATAATCAGACTCTCCGAGTTGTAACTGCCTCGGCGAGTCTGAAAAAACAGACGGCCGCGACGCCCGTCCCACCGATAACCGAGAGCGGCAGCAATCGACATCTTCGACCAATTGAAGGCGTGAATCAGGACCGGTGTTTCGCCTTTCGGCGCCCAGGTTCTCCGGACCGAGGGGCGCTGCGAGACTCCGCTTTCGTCTTCAAAGAAAATCGAGGCTTTTCGTCGACGAGCGTTTTTTTTACCGCTGGCCATTTCTTGGTCAGCCAAAACTTCACTTTCTCCGGATCACGCTCGCGAGCCTGCTTGGCCGGTCGTTGTAGGCTCCAGTCTATGGCCCCCAGAATCTTCCACACATGTCCGGGGTGATAATGCACGCCGGTCAATCGCTCGATCACCGTGGCCACCCGAGGTAATGTCCATAAATCCGTCGTGAAGCCATGGGCCCGAGCGCCTCGCCGCAGCTCCTTCGCAATTTGCGGGAGTTGTTTCGCATTGAGCTTGGGTTTGCGACCCGCCCGCCCCGCACCCCGCAGGGCACCAGCACCACCACGCCGCCAATCTCGATACCATCGACTGACACTCTGGCGACTCACCCTCAGCTCGCGCGCAATGGCGGCCAAGATCAGCTTGCCGGCAGCAAACAAGCGCCCCGCGCGGTTGCGTCGCTGCTCCATCCCTCCAAAATCTCGACGAGGAGAAAAAGGTGTATGCATACCGTCAGCATAGACGATACACTCTCATTTGTCACTGTATTATGCGAGATTCTATAATTGGGCTGGAAGTAGGAAGCCACGATGTGAGCGATTGCTGCTTCGAGGCTCAGGCCCGCGGTTAAAAGCGCCTGAATCCAGATACGGTGGAAGGCTGCAGGATTCATCTCCGAGACCGTGATGATGCGGTCCAGAGCCTCCAACTGCCAGCCGTGACCGAGTTCTTCTCGCGAGATACGTTCGTGGAGTTCCTTGCGGAGTTGTTCCATTTGTTTGGAGCTGAGCGAGATCATGTCCTCGTCTTTGTCGATCGTGGTCATGTATGTTCCTGTAGTCTTTCTTCGGTGATTTCGAGCCTTTCTCCAGTTTCGCTAGCCATGGTCCTCCCCAGCTGTCCCAGCCTTCGGAGACTGGGACCCCAGAGAGAGGGATGCGCAACTTGGATCTAGGCGGTGATGAAGAGTGTCCGGCCGCCGCGGTTTACCAGGAGCAAGGGATTCGTGGCATCCTTGTGCATCGCCTTGTAGAAGTCCGAGACATTCTTCACGGGTTGATGGTTGACCTCTTGGACGACGTCGCCTTCCCGGAGTCCGGAGTCGGCCAGCGGGCTGGATGGGTTCACGTGCTTCACCACTACACCGGTTGTCGTCGGAGGCAGGTTCAACTGCTGTGCGATGTTCGGAGTCAAATTGGCGACTTCGATACCGGCCGAAGCCTGCTGCTGGTCGCCTGTCTCGTTGTTATTTTCGGCCTGTTCTGTGGGCAATTCATGCAGCTTGATGGTGAGCTCGCGCTGGCTGCCATCATGCACCACTTTTAGTTTGGCTTCCGAACCAGATTGCATCATCGATATGGTCATGCGCAATTGATTGCTGTTCGTCATTGGCTTGCTATTAACCTCCAGGATGATATCTCCCCGTCGTAAGCCAGCGGCTTGCGCCGGGCTGTTCGGGCTGACGTCGCCGACCAGGACACCGCGGGGATCCTTTTCTCCGAACGCTTTGGCGATCGCTGGAGTAACGTCCTGCGGATAAATGCCCAGATAGGCGCGCGTCACTTTTCCGTTTTTCAAAATCTCTTCCATGACCGTGCGAGCGAGATTCGAGGGAACGGCGAAGCCGATGCCCTGGTTGCCACCGGATCCGTGAGTGATGATCGCGGTATTGATTCCGATCAGCTCACCGCGGTCGTTGATCAGGGCGCCGCCGGAATTGCCCGGATTGATGGGCGCGTCGGTCTGGATAAAGTCCTCGTAGTCTTCAATGCCGAGGTTGCCGCGGCCCGTCGCGCTAACGATGCCTTTGGTGACGGTCTCTCCAACGCCAAAGGGATCACCGATGGCCAACACCGTGTCTCCGACTTCGGCCTTAGACGAGTCTCCGATGGTGATGGGGAACAGGTTGCTGGCCTCAATTTTGAGAACGGCTATATCTGTCTTGGGGTCAGTGCCAACAACCCGGCCCTGCAATTCCCGCTTGTCGGAAAGTGTGACGCGCACATCCGTGGCGCCATCGACGACGTGATTGTTGGTGAGGATGTAGCCTTCCGGGCTGACGACAACGCCGGAGCCCAGGCTCTTCTCGCGATGATCGCGAGGCTGTGGCAGAGCAAAGCTTCCGTCGCCATCTTCGCCGCCGAAGAACTGGCGGAAGAACGGCATCATCTCTTCAGGGGACTCCGACCGCGCCCGGACGACCCTGGAGGACGATATATTTACAACCGCCGGCAAAACCGACTTGAGAACCGGAGCATAGCTGTTCCGGCTCGGTCCGTCATGGGCGTCAGCCAGTTTTAGCGAAGCTGGAGGATTGTTCGCGGACATCTTCTCGTGAGCTACGCCCAGTCCAACGGCGCCAACAAAGAAAGCCAATCCAATAACGGAAGGTCTTGAAGTAATCCAAGACTTGGTTCGATTCATTTCTTATCTCCTAGCAGATCTTTGACCGGCCCGCAGGCTTGCATTGGCCAAACATGGCCCGGTCTCTCTAGTTCAGACGCGGAGAGGTGTGGGCGTGATTCTCCCTACCAATGGGGAGATGGGGTCCCGACGAATGAGTATGCCCGAAGTTTCGGGCGTAGCTTCTGCCGGCTCGGGCAAAGTTGGTATTCTGTTCTGGCAGCTAACTAACTGACATGCACGCGAATAAGCCCCAGCCCGGACTTTCGGAGAAAGCGCCGGGGCCTGGTTTGTCCGAGCACGGGCTCCGCACGGTCCTGCTTCTGGCGTTCGGTGGATTGTTGGCTCTTATGCTCGTGGCGAGCGTGAGCGCGTTGCTCTCCTTGCGCCAGCTTCATGCGGTTGAACAACAAGTTGCCAGCCGCTTCTTGAGTCGCACGCAGGCGCTTTCCGAGGTCGTGATCTCTGTACATATCTATGACGACCAGTTGGCAGAATTCCTTCTGGACGATCGAGCGGTAGAGCTGCGTGAGTCAGGTCCTGAAATTGCCGAGCGCGCGGCGAAAGTTCATTCCGCCCTCCGGCGCTACCCCTCGGACGGTGGACCCCGGGAACGGCAGTTACTCGAGGAGATCGAAGAGAGTCTTTCCCAACAAGAGAGCATTTCCTCCGCGATGTTGTCTCTTACTCCGGGCGATCGCAAGACGCGATCCCCGAAGTTTATCCAGGAGCAGCTCCTACCGCGCAGCTTGAGCATTCTCCAGGTTTCGCAACAAATTGCCTCCCTGAATGGCCAGGAGCTTGCCAAAAGCAACCAGGATCTTCTGGCGAGGTTCGCTTCGCTGCAATCCAAGCTCAAGTCCATGCTTCTTGCCGCTTTGACGGCAGGGCTAGTGCTGTCACTCCTCGGAACTTTCTATGTCCTGCATCTCGAGCGCCAGGAACGGGAGCGTTATCTCGCACTAGCGGACAACCGCCTCGAGCTCGAAAAATTGTCCGCGCGGCTCTTGGATATCCAAGAGCAGGAGCGCCGGTCGATCGCCCGCGAGCTTCACGACGAAGTGGGGCAGTCATTGGAAGCACTCCTGGTGGATCTGGGGCGCTTGTCCAGACTTGCGCCCGCGAACGAAGAAGCCATGCGCGGGCAGATTGCCAACCTAAAGACCCTCGCCGAGAATTCCGTTAAGACCGTTCGCGATATTGCGCTACTGCTGCGGCCTTCGATGCTCGACGACTTGGGCTTGATTCCTGCTCTGGAGTGGCAAGCGCGCGAAGTATCGCGTCGCGGCGAGATGGAAGTGGAAGTCCATCCGGAAATGGTTTCCGAACACTTGCCCGATGAGATCAAGATTTGCGTCTACCGCCTCGTCCAGGAAGCGCTCAATAACGCTGCAGCTCACGCCTCGGCTAAGAACGCGCGCGTTTCGGTGACTCAGGGCCCCGAAAGGCTTGAAGTCGAAATCACGGACGATGGTCAGGGCTTTGATCCACAGCGCGTGCGCGGCATGGGCCTCCTCGGTATGGAAGAGCGCGTGAAGCGGCTTGGCGGCAAGCTGAAGATTGAGTCGCGCGCCGGAGGCGGCACTAGGATCATGGCGGAACTCCCCTTAAAGCTGGCCAACTCCGCCTAGTCTCATGAAAAAGATTCGCATTCTTCTCGCCGACGATCATCAGCTCATGCGGAGCGGGCTGCGCCTTTTAATCGAGCAGCAACCAGATCTCACCGTCGTTGGGGAGGCGGCCGACGGCCGAGAAGCGGTCGCCCTTGCGAAGTCACTGCGGCCGGACGTCGCGGTCATGGACATCAGCATGCCAAATCTCAACGGCATCGAGGCTGCTCATCAAATCACGCAGAGCCACGCGGAAACCGCGGTGATTGTGCTAAGCATGCATCCGGATGAAAGCTATGTTCTGCGCGCCCTGAAGGCTGGCGCGAAGGGCTACCTTTTGAAGGATTCGGCTGAGTCGGACCTGATCGCAGCGATCCGTGGCGTCGCGCGCGGCAAATCGTTCTTTAGCCCGGCTGTGAGCAAAGTTCTTTTGGACGACTACCTACGCAAGCTGAAACGCTCCGGTGCGGAAGACGCATACGATCTGTTGACTCCGCGCGAGCGGGAAATTCTGCAACTCGTGGCGGAGGGAAAATCGAACAAAGAAGTGGCTAATCTTCTGAACCTCAGCGTGTACACGGTGGAGACTCATCGCTCCAATATCATGCAGAAGCTAAACCTGAAAGGCGTTCCGGAATTGACGCTTTACGCCGTGCGCAAGGGAATCATCTCCTAGCCGTTCTCCCGCCTGTTTGCCTGAGGTGGTTTTTAGATCCGATTGCCCCAGGACAACGACGTCATAACGTCGGAAGTATTAGCCTCCATGAGGATGCCGTTCGAGAAGTGCGCAAGCCGTCTTCCGGCAAGTCCGCCATTCTGTCAAAGCCTTTTAAGGAGATCCATTTACCGTGCGGTTCCGAGACCCTTTTCTCGCAATGGTTGCTCTCTCGGGATTTGTTCTGATGTTGTCATTCGTAGCCAAGGAGTCCGCTTCTGCGCGGCCAGTTTTCCCTGAGGAACGCCGCTTACGCCTTTTCCATACTCACACCGGCGAGCGCATCGACATAGTCTATCGCCGTGGCGACGCTTACCTCGACGACGCACTTGGCAGGCTGGATCACTTTTTGCGTGACCACCGCACCGGCCAAGGGCTTCATTACGATCCCCATCTGTTTGATCTTCTGACGGACCTTACAGCCGCTGCAGGGAAGCCCGATGCCGAGATAGCCGTCGTCTGCGGCTACCGTTCGCCATGGAGCAACGAATTCCTGCGGGCCCACACCGCCGGCGTTGCCAAGCACAGTCTCCATATGCAAGCCAGGGCAATCGATATTCGTCTCCCAGGGGTCTCCACACGCGATCTCCGAAGTGCTGCCCTGTCGCTTCACCGCGGAGGAGTCGGATACTATCCTCGTTCAGGATTCATTCATGTTGATACCGGCCGCGTCACACAGTGGTGCTTCGGCTGTTCTGACGGCCTTGCCGATTAGCGGTCTCAAGCGACGCGGCCGCTCCGCAGCCCTTTGCGCCCTTTGGATGTCGCCTCGGGATGGCTGCCTTGGAGAGACTGCCCCCTTTAGGCCACCGGCGCTTACAGTGATTTGCTTGGAGCAACGCGAGCGAGAAATTGACAAGACGGCAGCCGTGCAAAGTGAGGCGCAAGCCCGAGCAGGGAGGCTAGCTCATGGATGAAACGCCGTTCCAGTAACTTGCCAAGGACGCCAAGACCGACTACTGCACCACCTTGGCGCGAAGACGCGCGAATTCATCGTCAGTGATGGATTCTGATATCTTGAGCCGATCAAGCTTTTCGATTTCATCTAAGCTGAAGGCCATCGCGCTCTTAATCCCATCGCCTGCCTGCTGAGCTCGCGCCGCGTTGCGCTGACAGTTGGAAGCGTTCACCGACCGATTGAGTTTGGTCAGCGTGACACTCATTTGGCCCCGCGAATCCAGCCACGGAAAGGCGACTTACGGGCATGTTGGTGACGTGCACGTAAAGATTACGTGCGACGCCGGACCAGCAAGGCAGACACTTCAGATCCCGCCTGAGAAAATCGGAAGATGTTGTCGATGAATAGCAGCACCTCCTGGTGCTTCTCCTCGCGAAATTCCCTGATGGCAAGCCCCGGTAGTGCCACTCGTAGCCGACCACTGGGTGGTTCGTTCACTTGGCCATAAACGAGGGCAATTTTGGATTCACTGAGGGAGATGCATACTTCGATTGATCGGCATTGGTGGACCAAAGAACGACTACCGAGCGAGGCCCTGCCCGATATGTTTGTCCAGAAACTGAAGATGCGCTTTGCCACGGCACAATGTCTTGAGGCGGGTCCAAAAACGTATCGATCCACCGTCTCCACACTCCGCCCTTCTCCTCGTCTATGTGTGGCAGCTGGAACTCAAGAGGCTCCCAATAGGCGTTAAAGATGAAGCAGGCAAGCAAGCCTTCCCTGCGTAACTCGACATTGAGGGCAATACTGTGCGAATGATGGCCCCAGTCCGGCCGATTCAGTTTTACTCCATGCCAGCTCTTCGTCGCCTGCCTGATTAACTCACTCAGGGTCAGCCGTTCGCGCTCGGGGCCGGTGTCTCGCAACAACCGCCTCGCGGTGAGTAGTTTTACAAACCGATGGATATCTGCATGGTTCCTGAGCAAGGACCAATCGTACCAGTTGGTTTCGTTATCCTGACAATAGGCGTTATTGTTGCCATGCTGCGTTCGACGGACTTCGTCGCCCATAAGGAACATAGGCAAGCCAAGCGAGAGCATTAACACGGTGAAGAAATTCTTCACCTGACGGTTTCTCAGCCTCTCAATTTCAGGATCATCACTCAGCTCCTCAACGCCACAATTCCAGCTGCGATTGTCGTCGGCGCCATCACGATTATTTTCACCATTGGCCTCGTTGTGTTTCCTGTTGTAAGAAACGAGGTCGTTGAGAGTGAATCCGTCGTGACAAGTCACAAAGTTGACGCTCTGTTCGGCTTCGCGTTCTTCATGCCTGTAGATTTCGTGGCTACCAATCAATCTGTCCGCAAAGCGCTGCACGGAACCTTTTTCTCCGCAGAAAAAACTCCTCACGTCGTCGCGGAATTTACCGTTCCACTCTTTCCAGCTGTCCCCAAGAAAGCTCCCCACCTGATACAGCCCGGCCGCATCCCACGCTTCAGCGATTATCTTTGTCCCGGCAAGTGCTGGATCCGACTCGATGTCCCACAGCACGGGGGGATTGGGCATGACATGGCCGGATGAGTCGCGCGCGAGAACCGAGGCGAGATCAAAACGAAAACCATCCACATGCATCTCTTCGACCCAATAGCGCAGACTATCGACGATCATTCGGCGAACGATCGGATGATTCGCGTTCAGCGTATTTCCCGTGCCACTATAGTTCGCATAGTGCGACCGGTCGTGCTCCAAAACATAATAAGCGTTGATGTCTGGCGCGCGCGCTGCAGAGGGCTGGTGAAGACCTTTGCGAAAGTTAAGCCCTTGAGACGCTCGCCGAGTCCCCGGGCAGTGTGCTCCCCATGTTCTGTGAGTGGCAGGTCAGTCAAGCCAGTATGCTGGCCCGACAGGCTCCAGAGAGTCTCACCGTGCCGCGCTAAATAAACGACGGGCCAGTTCGTCCTTCATCGCCTCGTTGTCCTCCCCCGCTGTCCACGAATTTCATACGCAACCCACCCAACGTCGTCACTGGTGCTTCGGAGAAAATCAACGTAATGGTGCTCAGTGGACTCGTAGTTCCTCGACTTTCGGCGGTCGCCCCAGCTGTGAGGAACAGGGCCCAGCCAGAATGCAACGGACGGTGTCGCGTGCGATCAGGAGTTCTTCGTCGGTTGGAATTACGAAGGCATGCAAACGGGAATCATGCGTGCTGATTTGGCTTTCCAATCCGACCGTTTGCTTGTTTCTGTTGTCATCCAACCTCAGACCCGCCCATTCGAGCCCGTGGCAGATGCGGGCGCGGATTTCTGGCGAGTTTTCTCCGATCCCTCCGGTGAAAACAACCGCGTCCGCACCCCCCATGCATGCGAGGAATGCTCCAATGTATTTTCTTGCGCGATAGCAAAAGACCTCGATTGCAAGGCGCACCCGGCGGTCGTCATGCTTCGCTTGTTCTTGCAGCAATACGCGCATGTCGTTGGTCAGCCCGGAGATGCCGAGCAATCCGGACTGGGTGTTGAGCAGCGCTTCGGTTTCGCTCGCGGATAGGCTCTCCTTAGTGGCAATCAGGCTCACAATCGCCGGGTCGATGTCCCCCGACCGGGTTCCCATCACCAAACCTTCCAGCGGCGTCATCCCCATCGACGTGTCTATGGAGCTTCCACCTCGAATCGCCGCCGCCGAGCATCCATTCCCGAGGTGCAAGGTGATGATATTGGTTTGCTCCGTGCTCACTCCAGCCAGCATCTGGTAGCGCTCGGTGACATAGCGGTGCGAGGTCCCATGAAATCCATAACGGCGAATGTGGTGCCTTCGGTACAAGTGGTAAGGGACAGCGTACAGGTAGGCGTGCTCTGGGATCGAATGGTGGAACGAAGTGTCGAAGACCGCGACCTGCGGCAAATTTGGACCGAATACTTGCCGTGCCGCCAAAATGCCCTTGATGTTATTCGGGTTGTGCAACGGCGCTAACTCGATGCAGTCCTCAATCCCCTTGAGCACCTCGTCGTTGATCAGCTTGGATTCCCCAAACAACTCGCCGCCATGAACGACGCGATGGCCAACGGCGTGGACGTCGCCGACGGCCTGGATTTCGTGGATTCCCGAAGCGTCCGAGGTGATCCACCGCATGAGGTGTTCCAATGAGGCCTGCATGTCCCGCGTCGAGACACTGAACTTCTTCCTTGAGCCATCACGCACCAGCACAACGATAAGTACTTCTCCCCCGAACCGGTCAATCTGTCCCCGACACAGGCGCACATCTTTATTCGCGGCAATTGCGTCACGGTCCGTGGCGATCAACTGAAACTTCAGGCTGGAGCTTCCCGCGTTGAGTACCAGGACATTCATCAGCAGCTCGTCAAGAGAGAGGTCATCGACAAGATCGGTGGTTTCTAGTACGGCCACTTCCAGGCGGCAGCATCAGGCCTGTCTGTGCCGTGCTCGTAGGCATAATTTCGGCACGATATCTGTTCGTTAAGGAATTTCTCTTTTGCGTGGGCACCGATTCGCTGAAGCTTCGGAACGCGTTTAATAACATCCATGGCCAAGCTGAACCGATCAATGTCGTTCTCGATGGCCAACTCCAAAGGAGTGTTGATATTGCCCTGTTCCTTGTAACCGCGGACGTGCATATTGCGGTGATTCGTGCGGCTGTAAGCCAAACGATGGATGAGCCACGGATATCCGTGGAAATTAAAGATGACGGGTTTGTCGACGGTGAAAAGCGAATCAAAATCTTGGTCACTCAGCCCGTGAGGATGTTCCGAGCTCGGCTGCAGTTTAAAAAGGTCGATTACGTTGACGTAACGAATCTTGAGATCGGGAAATTCTTCGCGCAGCATCGCAATGGCTGCCAAGGCTTCCTGCGTCGGTATGTCACCGGCTGAGGCCAGCACAACATCCGGTTCGTTGCCCTGGTCATTGCAGGCTTTCTCCCACATGCCGATCCCCTTGGTGCAGTGGGTTATGGCGGCCTCCATGTCCAAGTATTGCAGGTGCATTTGCTTGTCGCAGACGATCACGTTTACGTAGTTTTCGCTCTTCAGACAGTGATTGGCCACTGACAGCAGCGAGTTGACATCCGGAGGAAGATAAATGCGTGTAACAGCGGAACTCTTGTTGACGACAACGTCCAGGAAGCCCGGATCCTGGTGTGTGAAACCATTATGGTCCTGTCTCCAAACCGTTGACGTGACCAGGATGTTCAGCGACGCAACCTTTTCCCGCCACGACAGGTGATTGCAGATCGACAGCCACTTCGCATGTTGGTTGAACATCGAGTCGATGACATGGATAAAGGACTCGTAGGACGAAATAAAGCCATGGCGTCCTGTAAGCAAATACCCTTCGAGCATGCCTTCCACCGTATGTTCACTCAGCATTTCGATTACCCGGCCGTCACGAGCAAGTTCTCCGCCGTCCGCATCTTCGGGAAAGTCCTCCGCAATCCAGAATTTCTTACTGACCGCATAAATATCATTCAGTTTGTTGGAAGTGTTTTCGTCTGGTCCGAAGACGCGAAAGTTCTTCATGTTCAGTTTCATGACATCCCGCAGGAACACTCCCAGAGGACGCGTGTTTTCGGCCTCAATGGTCCCCGGTTTTTCAAGCTTCAAGCCGTACTCCTGGAAGTCCGGAAGGCGCAGGGCCCTCTTAAGCTTTCCCCCGTTAGCGTGCGGATTCGCGCCCATCCGTCGCGCACCCGTCGGAGCGAGTGCTTTCAGTTCTGCAACCAGTTTTCCGCTTTCGTCGAAGAGCTCTCCGAGTTTGTACGAGCGCATCCATTTCTCGAGTTGCTGGAGTCGCTGTGGATTCTTCCTAACGTCTGCCATCGGCACCTGATGGGCTCTCCAGAAACCCTCTAGTCTGTGGCCATCGACCTCTTTCGGGGCCGTCCAGCCTTTCGGAGTTCGCAACACGATCATGGGCCAGCGGATCCGCTCGGCAACTCCCGTCTTTCGCGCCTCCTGTTGGTGCCTCCTTATTTCGGAAATACAATGCTCCGTCGTTGCCGCCATCGCTTGATGCATACTTTCCGGATCAGAGCCCTCCACGAAGGAAGGTGTCCAACCGTAGCCTCGCAGCAGGTTCTCCAACTCTTCGTGACTAATCCGGGCAAGCAAGGTGGGATTGTTGATTTTGTAGCCGTTCAAGTGCAGGACCGGGAGAACCGCGCCATCGCGGATTGGATTCAAGAATTTATTGATGTGCCAGGAAGTTGCCAAAGGCCCGGTTTCCGCTTCACCGTCCCCGACGACGGCCGCAACAATTAGCTCCGGATTATCAAAGGCCGCTCCGCAGGCGTGGGAGAGCACGTACCCCAGTTCCCCTCCTTCATGGATCGAACCGGGTGTCTCCGGTGTGCAATGACTACCTACCCCGCCCGGAAAGGAGAATTGTTTAAAGAACTGGCGCAGACCTTCTTCGTCCTCGCTCTTATCTGTATAGATCTCGGAATAAGCCCCTTCCAAATAAACTGGAGCGAGAACACCAGGGGCGCCGTGTCCGGGTCCCGCCAAGAAAATCATATCTAAGTCGTACTTCTTGATAAGGCGGCTTAGATGGATGTAGATAAAGGCCAAACCGGGACTTGCCCCCCAGTGTCCGAGAAGCCGGTTCTTGATGTGCTCTAACTTCAGGGGCTGTCTCAAGAGCGGATTGTCCTGCAGGTAGATCATGCCAAGCATGAGGTAGTTACACGCCCGCCAGTAAGCATGGGTTTTGCGCAATTCCTCAGCACTCAGAGGGGTTCCTGAAATCGTGGATCTCGCTGTGCCATATGCAGAGATGGAGTGGCTAGCCTTCTCGGCCGCTGTTACGGGTGTCATGCCCACACTCCTTCCTTACATACGCTTAACAGCGAGCCTATGGCCGGTTATAGCCCACGTCTTCTGTAAGAAGTGACAGGGCCCGCTTGGCTAACGGAGAGACGAGGTCAATGCCCAACTCAAGCCCGTGCTGCAAGGCCTGGCGATAGAGGCAAGTGGCGTTCAGACGGCTCCGGATAGTTCGATGTCCGACGCCGCGACGCCCGGACACGGAGATCGATCTAAAGCCGAAGGGCGAGTCTGATATCGGATTCGCTTGTACTCGTGCGGTGCCACGTTGGTGTGCTTGGGAATGCCCACGAACTTGGTCATCACCATCGGAAAGCGTCCCGGTTCGCTCGATGCGTCCTACTTCACCGACCATTTGTCGGACGGGGAAGCCCTGCGGCAATCGAAATGCTATGTTTTCTAGACTCCAGCGATGGCTTTGTTCTGTAGAACACGCACGACCACGCGACGATTCTCCGCTTGTCCTTCTGCTGTTGTGTCCTTGCCAGTTTGCTGGCTTTCGCCCATTGCACCTGGTGCAAGCATCCTGGTAAGAGGAATTTGCCCATCCTGAATCAGAATATTGACTACCTCGTTGGCCCGGTCCTCGCTTAGTTGTTGATTCAGGGTCACGCTGCCGACGGAGGAGGCGTGGCCCTTAACCTCGATAACGTAGCCATTAATGGTCTTGGCTTTCTCCGCCAACGCAAGCAGTTTCGGGCGATAGCTGGGATCAACTTTGACCTGGCCGTTGCCAAAGTAGACAGTAACTTCATCGAGGATGTAATAATCGTCCAATTGCCCGAAACGCTCGACAGCAGCGTCAATCGACGCTTTGTTGGCAGCGATCTGTTGCTGCTGCTCTTGCAAGGCCACATTGTGTTTCTCTAGCTCCGCCTTGTTCTGCTGCGCCTGCACTCGAGTTTCGTGCATGCCAGCTTCTATTTTTTGAGCTTGTTCTAGATCGTTGCCTTTAAAGGAGACCGACTTCGCTACCAGTTGGCTCTGATCGTTATATGTTCCCTCTATTTTAACCTCGAGTCCCGGAATGAGCGCAGCCATCGACATTTCTTTCCTGCGGGCCTTGAACACACCCTGCACCTGTCCTACTTCAGTGTTGTCCGTCAGCAGGACCACCAGGCTTGCAGAGTCCGCAGTTTGCAGAGTCAAGGTGTCGCCGTTTCGTGCTTTGATAAGACCCTCGACCTTGATGGACTGGGCTAGAGCAATTGGGCCCAACAATGCAACTCCAATGAGCAACACAATGACAACATGGATAATTCTAAGTGAATGGGAATGGGTCATAGATTGGTCCTCCTCTTGATTTGTTAATCCCCCGTCAACAGACCGCAAGACGTGGATGTTTGTTTTCTGGACGTCGCCGACAGCCCCAAAGAACTGTGTGACTCCCTAATCGTCTGTTTCCAAGACTTGGGTCCAGGATTTATTGGGATTGAAGCGTTCCATCTTTTGGAATTCAGCCAGGGTCTTCGGCCCGAAATCTTTTTCGAAGACTACGCCATCGTGGCTGACGATAAAGGTTTTGACGCCTGTCACGCCGTATTCGGCCGGTGCAGCTACCAGAGCGAAGCCCCCAATCATCACACCTTTCACGACGAAGTCCATTTCGCCAAGCGGCGCGGCAGGTCCTTCTCCTTTTAGAATCTTGAAAAAATAGCCGTGGTACGGCTCTCCAGCCGAGTAGCCTTGTTCGATAGCACGAGCGATTTTTTCACCGATTGGCCCAGCCCAGGAGCCGTCGGCGTTTTGCCAAGCCAAGCCATCCTGCTTGCCCGGCGTGCTGATGATGCGCTGGGCATACTGGTTCACTTCGTAGCCGTCGCGCTTTTGGAGAGCATAGTCGTGCTGGGCTTCCACATAGCCGTGGCAGATTGCGATGGCGTCCAATTCGTTGGCGCCAATGCGGCGGTAGAGGAGTTCCTGCCGGCCGGTTTTCCCGTCAAAGAACCACTTATCAGCCCTCTTCACAATCGGGACGGGGAAAGGCCAGTCCTCATTGCCGACGAGGAGAAACGCCCGGTTCCCGCTCTTCGGGTCTACGGACACGCTCTTCTTTTCGCGGGCTTCCGCAGCAAAGTTGGTGGCGTGCTGCTGGTCTTGCGCATATTCGCCGGATAGAACTATGTCCTCGCCACCAGGGCCAAAAATCTGCAGCAAGGTATTCACATCGAACTTGTCCGCAGCATCAATCAGCGCATCTACAGCCTGCTGCGGGGTGTCGAAGCTTCGCGTTCCTACAGTAGAGGCAGCCGGAGTGGCCGACGGTCTTTCCATGGGAGACTGCTGCGCGGCGAAGGGAGCCGCAAACAGAAAGGCCGAGGCCGCTGTGCAGCCAAGCCAAAGATACTTTGAAATATGCCTCTTCGCAGCTGTTGATTTCACGCCGGTGCTCCTGTTGGTTTCTTATCTGCGCCGTCCCCCACCGCCACGACCGCCACCGCCACCGGAGCCTCCGCCTCGGGATCCCATGCTGGAGGAGCCGCGGCTGCTGCTGGCGCGTGCGCTCGATCCGTTGTAGCCCCGGGAACCCCGGGAACCTCCTCCGAAGGCATCCCGGTTTCCGCCACCGCCACGCGAGAGATCCCGGCTGCCAATGCGATCCGCTCCTCCAGCCCCCGCTCGATTACCCCCGCCGACTCCGCCGCCGGCCCGGTTGCTGAGGCCACCACCACCACCTCCTCCACCAGCGCGATTGCTGGGCAGGTTGCCGCCCTGGCGGCTAAGCTGTTGTCTAGCACCAGCCTGACGGTTGGCCACGGAGTCGCCTCGCGTAGTGCCGCCAAACCTGTCTGCGGTCGCGCGGTCGCGATACGGTGCTCCGCCCCGATGTTGCGGATTGTGCTTCCAACTGGCATCCCCACGGCCTCCTCCAATGCCATCACGGCCGGGTTGTTGCGATGGGCGGTTTCCATTCCCGATATTGTTGCGGTTGCCGCCAATGTTCGAGTTGCGGTTGAAGTTGTTGTTGTTGTTGATGTTGATGTTGTTGTTGCTCCAGCCGCATCCCCAGCCCCAACCACCGCTCCAGAACGCGCCCATCATCACGCCGACACCAAACGAAATCGCCAGCCCTGCAGCGTAGTACCCTGGCGGTGGGTAATAAATGGGAGGGTAGGGATAGACGGGCGGGCCCCAGACCACCACGGGATCATAGGAAGGCACATACACAACTTGAGGATTGGCCTGTTCGACCACGATCACACTCTTGCTCTCGATGACCTTGGTTTCCACCTTCTGTTGCTCGGTCGATTTCAGATTACCGCTGTCTTGGGCCTTTTTGCGCATACGCTGTACGGCATCCATCACGTCGTTTTGCTGCGCCAAGAAGGCGTTGCCCAGATCCGTGGTCCACTGAATGTCGTCTGCCAGACGCTTTACCACGTCCGGCAACCCAGCCATGGCCTGGATACTTGGATCCCACGACTGTTTCGCGACCGCGTCAGCCAGCGCTTTGTCTTTCAGCCCCGGGTTCTTCAAGAGCCACTGCTGAAGCTGAATGATTTCGAGTGGATAGGTCGACGCTGCCAACGTTTGCGCCAGCAACGGATCAGGATAAAGGGCAATCGGCGCAACGAGAGAATCCAGTTGGTCGGGCGGAATCTTGGAAACCTGGTCGCCGGACTGCGAAGGTGCTGACGGCGGGAACGGCACCGTCGGCATCGTGTCGCCCGGAGCGATAACCAGGGTAAGAACCACCACAAGCAGAATCCGCATGTTTTCACCCAAGCAGTCGCTTTTGGGGATCCATAGTGATTCGAGCATGCATCACTCACTCACTCTTTCCGACTGTCAAAACTAACAGTCTGCGAAAACTGCTTGGCGATGTGCGAAAAAAGAAGCGGACCAGGACGCAATAGACCGAAGAGCGCCAATAACAACCGAAAGGAGCATCGGAGCGTGGCTGGCCACGTAACCACGAGCAGCGTCAACACTTTCGCCGTTTATCAGCCTCAGGTGGACAACTGGCACGCAGACTTGGTGAACCTCTATTGTGGTGTCGAACTGAAGACAGGAAAACAGACAGCTTCCAATTACGGCGTGGTTTGGATTCAGGCGCGGACCGAAGTGGACAAGGTGAACCGGTTGGTGACGCTCGACCAACTGGAGGCAGCACTCGAAGCAGACAGCGAAGCAGCCAAGGGCGTCGAAGTGAAGAACGACCCGCCCAGGGTAATCATTGCAAGTAAACCCCAGAGCCCGCCGCCGATGTGCGCACCGCTCAAGGGCAACTCATCGTTAAGAGTGCAACTCAAGGGGATGAGGCCTCTGGTCATTTTGACAGGTGTCCGGACACTGGGGTTCGTCTAAAAATGTCGCACAAGAGGTAGCACAAACTTGAGCAGGCTTCTCCGAAAGGTCTTCCGCATCGCGAAGTATCTTGTTTTCCTGCTTCTCTTCTCGACTGCGTCTCTCTCCAATGCGGTTTTCGCGCAGTCGCCCACGCCGAACCCCGGTGCAGCGAACAGACACGGTGCGAGCGATATCGACATTCATTTGAGGGGGGCGGACGGCGGTCCGATCGAAGTGCCAGCAGTGGTTACTTTGCTTGCCGGAAGCGGGCAAGTCCTCACGCAAGGAACAACGCTGAGCGGCAACATACAATTCAAAAGAGTAGCTGCAAGCGCATATACCATTCAGGTGGCTGCACCCGGTTATGAAAGTGTTGCCAAAGAATTTCGGCCCTTCGGTGCGGGAACGTCGACAGTCTTTATTGACATGCGGCCGGCGCGGGGTGGAAAAACCGGCACGGGTTCCTCGCAGACGCTCCTTGCCCCGAAAGTCCAGAAGGAGTTGGGCAAGGCTCTGGAAGCGTTGCGCTTGAACAAGCCAGAACAGGCGAGGAGTCACCTTGCAGCTGCCTATGGCAAGGCTCCAAATCATCCCGCGGTGAATTATCTCTACGGCGTTTATTTCCTGCAAATGGAGGCTCAAGAGAAGGCTAAGTCCTATTGGGCAAAGGCTCTGGAGTTTGATCCCAAACATGTTTCTACGCTGCTGGCTTTGAGCCAGGCGCTGATGCGGGAACAAAAACTCACCGAAGCAGAAACGTACGTGAAGCGGGCGGTGGAAGTTGACCCCAACTCTTGGCGTGGGCATGCGATTCTCGCAGATGTTCTCTTGAAAGAGCATTTGCCGGAAAAAGCCGTCCAGGAAGCCGATCACGCGCTGAAACTTGGACATGGACAAGCCGCGATCATACAGCCGCTGCTGGCGCAGGCATTGGCGGAAGGCGGGAACAAGGAACGCGCTGCAAGACTTCTGGAAGAATACGTTCAGGACCATCCCAGTGATGTCGCAGCGCGCAACCAGCTCGAGCGTATGCAGGCCACGGACGTGCTCATCCTCCCCGCCAAAGAGGCGGCTCTCGCCGAAGTCAAACCATCAACGGCAACAGAGCCGGCCATTTCACTGCCGCTGCCGTCAAACTGGTTGCCTCCTGATGTGGATGAGAAGGTGCCGCCCGTTGAGCCGGGCGTCCCGTGTGCGTTGGATGAGCTAGTTCAGCAAGCGGGAAAGCGGGTCGAGGAGTTCATCAAAAATGTGGACCGTTTCGCGGCCAGTGAATTCCTGAGGCACGAATCCATCAATAAATGGGGATTGGCAGAGTTTCCGGAAACGCGCAAGTTCGATTATGAAGTGAGCATCGAGCAATACCGGCCGGGCTACTTCGATGTGAGCGAGTATCGGGGCAACAAATACTCGCCCGCACAATTCCCAGACGGCGTGGAAACACGCGGGCTACCGTCGATGGCGCTAATTTTTCACCCAAATAATGTCGGAAGCTTTGCACTGAGTTGCGAGGGTTTGGGCCAATGGAATGGAACCCCGGCGTGGCAAGTGCACTTCCGTCAGAGGCCAGACAAGCCGAATACCATCCGCTCGTATAAGATTGGCGAGAATGGCCCTTCCTACCGAGTTGCATTGCGAGGGCGCGCGTGGATCGCCGCGGACAGTTATCAGATCGTGCGTATGGAAACAGATCTGGTGAGCACATTGCCGGAAATCCGCCTCTTTGTCGATCACACCATCGTTGAATATGGTCCCGTGCGCTTCAAGAACCGTGATGTGGAAATGTGGCTACCGCAGAACGCCGACCTGTACTGCGATTGGAGAGGAAAGCGTATGCACCGGCGCCACAGCTTCAGCGATTACATGCTTTTCTCGGTGGATGAGAAGCAGCACATCTCAGAGCCGCAAACGGAAGCGAAAAGCCAAACAAAGAATTGAACCAGGGTGCATTCGCTGCCACGACGGCTCGCACGTGACTGCAGCAGGCGAATCCATCACTCAAGACTGCAGTGTTTGCCATGAACCCAGTGGCCATGGACGAGGCTTCACCGGAAATTCTGAGAACTCTTCGGCTGGAGGAGCGGATATCGAAACTTCAAAAGAAATAGCGTGCGAGGGCTACGCTAAGACGCAATATACACGTCGCTTGAGGTCTTTCTTAGAGCTGCTTGCGCAACATCAGGAGACCGGCGGGACGCAAAGTGCGCTATTTTTGGGTTTTCGCATCTGCAACCTGAGTTGGATCGAGTAGGTGGTTGATGCGAGCAAAAAAATCGGAAGAAGAGGAGAAAAGCTATGAAAAGTAAGGTCATTGTTGGGATCGCAGTCCTTGCCGCATTGACGGCGTCTTTACCGAGGCGCTCGTGGGCTGCTCATGACGGAGCGTCACTCTACAAATCGAAATGTGCCGGCTGCCACGGCGCGAGCGGCGAAGGTAAACCAAAAGTAAAAGCGCCTGCGCTGAAGGGGACCGCGCTCACGACCGACCAACTCGCCCAACAGATAACGAAGGGCGCAGCGTCCTCAAAAGCGCCTCACAATAAGGGCCTATCTGGAGTGCAAGAGGAACAAGCTAAGGCGATTGCTGAGTTCATAAAGACCCTTAAATAAACGGGTATCGCTCTCAGCTATCTGTGGTTCCAAGACGTGTTCACGCGTTCCTGGGTAGAGCACTGCAAGGGTTGCAATGGTTCTTTTTTCGTGACCGCGAGAGCCTCGGCTCAAGCATGGTGCAGGGCGCGGCAGATCTCGATGATGGAGACCCGTGCGGAGGTGAGTCATGGCTACAGCAAATGCGTCAGAAGGATTGCGTGGATCTGCGTTCATCAAAAGAGCGAGCGGATGGTACATCGCAACGGCCGTGGTGTTTATCATCCTGGGGATCTTTGCCATTGTGGAACCCGGCCTGGCCGGTTTGGCGGTGGCCTTTTTGGTGGGCTGGCTGTTGATTTTTGCCGGCGCTGCGCACTTGCTGGGGACGTTCAGCGGAGGTGGGGTCGCACGGGTGATCTGGCAGCTGATTCTAGGAGTTATCTACATCCTTGGCGGAATCTACTTTCTGACACATCCATTGCTGGGGCTGGGCACGCTGACGCTGCTGCTGGCTGGAATCATCCTAGCTGAGGCAGTGCTGGAATTCATTGTATACTCCCGGACGCGGAACGAAGGCGGTTCGGGATGGACGCTGGCGAACGGCTTAATCACCCTATTGCTGGGCGGATTGATCTGGTTTCATTGGCCATCGAGCTCGGTGTGGGCCATCGGGACGTTAGTAGGCGTGAACTTGATGATGACCGGAATCTCGCGACTCATGCTCGGGACGGCGGCGCGCAGACTGGCAAAACACACTGAAGCAGAAACTCCGTGAGGAAGTATCAATTCTTCGAGCACCACCAACAGTACTACACTGTGGCCTCCGTATCTTCGCTGTCTTTCTCTTTCTCGCAGGCGTGCCTTGAATCCTCGAGACATGTGGCTGGTTCACTCCAGCTGGCTTGATAACTAACCAGGAATTTACGCGGAAATTATTTTTCCGTGTTATATTGCTCCCCCATGGAAGAGGGAAAGAAACAAACGATTAGACCCGATAACCAGCTTTTCTACGATGCTTTTGTGGCGAGTCCGATCGGGATTGCTGTGGAGGATCTAGAAGGGCGGCCTTTGTTCGTGAATCCGGCGCTTTGCACGATGCTTGGATTCAGCGAAGAGGAAATGCGGAAGAAACACTGTGTCGAATTTTCTCCTCCCGAAGACGCAGAGAAGGATTGGGCCTATTTCGAGCAGTTGCGCGCGGGTTCGATTGACCGCTATCAGCTGGACAAGCGTTTTTTCCGGCGAGACGGCTCGCTGATTTGGGGGCGCCTGAGTATCTCGCTGTTGAATAATCGCCCTTCTTCGCTCGTGGTCGCGATGGTGGAAGACATTAGCGAGAGAAGAACGACACAGGAAGACCTGTTACGGCACGCTGGCATTGTCGAGTCTTCCCAGGACGCGATCATCTCGAAAAGCTTGCAAGGTGCGATTAGAACCTGGAACGCTGGTGCGCGGCAAATGTTTGGGTACACGGAGGAAGAAGCGATTGGACAGTCTATTTTCATGTTCGTCCCTTCCGAACTGTACGACGAGGAGAAGGAAATTCTGAGACGCCTGGCAGCCGGTGAGCGGATCGACAACTACGAAACGGTCCGTATCTCGAAATGTGGCAAGAGAATCTACGTTGCTATCACTGTTTCCCCTGTCAGAGATGAGGAGGGCATGATCATCGGCGCTTCCACGATCGCGCGGGACATCACCGAGCGCAAACTGGCCGAGGAAGCTCTTTCCAAAATGAGCCAACGGTTGATCGAAGCGCATGAGGAAGAACGTACCTGGATTGCCCGGGAGCTTCATGACGATATCAACCAGCGCGTCGCGCTGCTAGCCGTGGATCTGGAACGTTTGAAGCAAAATCCCCCCCGCATGGCAGAGCTCCGACGGCAACTCGAGGAACGAATAAAACAACTGAACGACCTTGCTGGCGAGATCCAAGCGTTGTCACATCGCCTGCACTCTTCCAAGCTGGAGTATCTGGGGCTTCGATCAGCAGCGGCCATTTTCTGCACAGAGCTTTCGGATCGACAAAAAGTGAAGATAGATTTCTGCTCAGAGAACGTTCCGAGAGACTTACCGGAGGAGATCTCTATTTGCCTGTTCCGCGTATTGCAAGAAGCCCTGCAGAATGCGATTAAGCACAGCGGTTCACAACAAATCCAAGTATCGCTCAGCGTTGAATTGAATGAGATCCGACTGACGGTGCGGGATTCGGGGGCTGGTTTTGATCCCAAGGGAGCGATGAAAGCGCAGGGCATTGGACTCACGAGCATGAAAGAACGCCTGAAGTTGGTGGGTGGAACTCTTTCCATTGACTCGCAACTGAACAGTGGAACAACAGTCCAGGCTCGCGTGCCTCTCGGCAGCAAAGGAAGTACGCGGGAGCAGGCGGATAGATCTTCAAGTGTCTGATGGACTTAAGGCCGTTCAGCAAGCCCAAGAATGCAACCAGATCTGATCCTGTTGGACATCGGACTTCCCACCCTCAATGGAATTGAAGCTGCAAAGCGGATACATCAAGTTTCCCCCCGGTCCAAAATTCTCTTCGTGAGCGAAAACCGCTCTCTGGACACCGCAGAAGAAGCCTTGAGCACGGGTGCTGGCGGATACATCCTCAAGTCCGATGCGGCCAGTGAACTATGGCCCGCCGTCAAAGCCCTGCTTGAAGGTAAGCGGTTTGTTAGCGCGAGCCTCTCTGGTCACGATCCATTGACGCGAGACACGGGAGGTTCGGACAGCGGGAAGCGAATCGATGACAACCCGTATTTCCGCTCCGCAGAGAGCGCAGCGATTTCGGAGTTCCTGGCATCGGTTATCGAGGCGACTGCAGCTGATTTCGGTAACGTGCAACTCTTCGATTCGACGGATCGGGTCTTGAGAATCGCCGCGCAACATGGCTTTGAAAGAGAGTTGTTGAATTACTTCGATACGGTAGATTGCAAGAACGATTGCGCGTGCAGCGTGGCAATGAACGAGCGCTCCCGCATAGTCGTTACAGATGTTGCTGCTGACCGCTGTGCTGGACCTGTAAAGACCGTGCAAGAATGTCGCTTGCCCACTTGATCCCCCACTCAGTTCAGTCTGATACCCGGTCAGTTTGCAAAAGAGCCTAGGTCCGCTAGAACGATAGGAAAAAGAGAGGCAGCAAAACTCCGCCCGAGTCAGTCTCAATCGCTCCAGCAGAAACAGCTCAGCAGCGGTGATGTGATTGTCGTGAATTCGTTTCGGTCCCAGTGACAAATGCGATGCTATCTGACGAGGAGAGCGCCTTCTTTCGATCAGATGAGTAGGTGGGATCTACGATCAGAAATAACAGGCGTCAAAAATCCAAGCCCTCATCGGTCGACGTCGGGATCGTCTCACTGGCCTATTACGTTGGCCCTTGGAGGCTTGACTGAGATGGAAAGCCCCGTCGAACGAAAATGCTATATAGGGAGCTTCGTGTTGAGTCTTGTTGGTCAGCCCGGCCTCCGGCGCTAGTTGCTTTGTTTACGGGAGCTGTCTTCTGCAGCGTTGCGATAGAGACAACATGGGAAACAAAGGCACCGGTCCGCTGCGCCTGCAAGCGGACCGGTGCGAAGTATTTCTCTCAAAATGTCTCACGCCGATGCTGCTGCAGCGCGTTCGGCTACCCTCGTCTCGACCATTTCTCTGAGGAAACGTCCTGTCCGTTCCGCAAACGTCAGTTTGTCCGCAAGGCAGGTTTCCAATAGCAGACTGACTCCATGATTCCCGACCGCTTCGGCTGCTGCGATTAGCGCGCGGTACTCGGCAATCCGAAAGTGTGCAAGGTGATTGAGCTTCATTAACGCGAAAATGCGTCTGGCGATAGGACCCTGGACTTCAGCCAACTCCCTGCGAAAGTCCTCGATGAACGTTTCCTGCAGCCGCCCACTGAGTTTTGCGGGTTGCTCGCCAAGGAGTCTGAAGCATTCGTCGAGTGTGGCAAGGACTTTGCCGGAGACGAACGCCCGCGCCTCCAAAGCTTCTTTGATCTGGGGATCTTGAGCCAGCTGCCCAATCTCCTGGTAGATCTTCTCGGCTTTTTCGGCGCCCTGTCGTACATCAGTGAGGATCATTACAAAAAGCTCTTTCGGTGTCTTTATTGGCATACGCTCTCTCCTTGTGCAAAAGGTTTTCGCACCGTGCGTGATTTAACTCTGGAAGGATGCGATGCGCAAGCTGGCAGAAGTGACAGTGGAAGCTCAGAATATTGCTCTCTCGCGAAACCACACTCGATCTCACCAAGGGTCAGTGCGTCGGCCAACAAGGTGAATTTATCGCAGAGACAGCTTGGATGATGCACGTGTGGATTTGGCAGGACAGCATGGCGGGAGTGTTCAGCTCGCCATGGCGTTTTCCCTCCCGGTTTGGACTACCGCGCTACTTCTCCTCAACCCCATGATGCCCCCCGGCGTCGCGCTCATCCATTTCCGGGAGACCCTGGGCTCCAGCCTGGTTTTCGGTGCTCTTGCTGGCTGGCTCCTGAGCCCTCGGCAGCCAACCGCCGCTGTGAGCGCCACCGCCGCCTCCTAACGCGCTGAGACAGCCTGTCATGTCCGGCCGGGCTCTTGCGGCCCGCCACGAAACAGAAAGCAGATGACGCGGTACGGGAGCAATTTGAGGTCGCTTCGCGACCAATCGTCAGAAGGGGATAAACCTGGTCTTGTGGACGCAATTCAGAACTTAGGGATGGTTTAAGAAATGTCCGCATTCCCTTCCCGAGGCAACTCGGAACGATGACAAGCAGCACAGAACTGCTTGCCGGCACAGGGAATGGCCCAACTTCGAATGATTTCCCCGAGATTCTTTCCAGACCGTCAGATGCCGGCGTACCAAGCGTAGCCACCTTCGGGCGACGCTGAGCCCAGGCCTTTGCCGAACTGTTTGAGGTTATCGGTTATCGTGAGGCGGGTGAGGTATTTGACACTTTTGTAGCCGAGTTGCCGGGGAAGACGCAGGCGAAGCGGTCCGCCGAACCTGACGGGAAGCTCACTGCCGTTCATTCCGTGTGCCAGCAGAGTTTGCGGATGCAGCGCGTCGGCCATGTCGATGCTCTCCCACCAGTCGGGTTGGATCGAGCGATAGACAACGTATCGCACTTGAGGGAGGGCCCCTACCAGTTCCAGCACGTGAGAGAGCGGAACGCCGGTCCATTCGCCAATATAGGACCAGCCTTCTTCACACTGAATCATCGTGATGTGGCTGCGCCGAGGAAAACTCTTTAGCTCCGCAAGCGAGAACGATGCCGGGCGGGTGACCATGCCATCGACGGTAAGAAGCCAGTCGGAAAACGCTCCCTGCTGGAGCCGATGGAACTCTTCGCCCAAGGGGGCGACTTCATTTGCGAATGGATCTCTGGAAATCTGGCGTTGCGAAAACTCGCGTGCCAAGGAGTGGCGTGTCAACAGCCGCTGTGCCGCATAGGTCAGCGTCTCGCCGGGCCCGTAGATGCCACCGAAATCCGGCGGTATCAGTCCATAGCGGTCGGCGAGCCTTGCCGCAACGACGAGCCCCGATGCGCCCGCTGTGGCCGCGAGGCCGGTGGTAATCAGTTGACGTCGGGAGAGCTTGCTCATACTCGCTCCAGTGGTTCGCTGGCGCGACCGGTGATCATGGCGCGCACGCGGCTTCGGAATCCGGCAAGAACGACCATAAAGACGTGAACCAGAAGGAAAATGACCAGGGCCCCGGTCAAGAAAAAGTGTAAGGTGCGCGCCGATTGCTGGCCACCCAAGACATTGACCGCAGCCGGAATTGCCGAGACAAAGGAAGGAGACATGGCCAGACCCGTCCAGATAATCAGCGGAAACAGGACAAAAATAATGAGCAGATACGCCATGCGCTGCAACACGTTGTACGACCAGGCCTCCTCCGCACCCGGCCGCGCGAAGCGCAAATGCTGCGCAATGGAGATCGCGATGCTGCGCAATGGAGATCGCGAGGCGCGTGACGGAGACGTCAGAGAGAGCGGGCAGCAAATTCTGCCGAAAATGCCCCTGGGAGAATCCGACGGCAACGTAAAGTAAGCCGGTCATGATCAAGACCCAAGCAGATTGGAAATGGAGATAGCGGCTCCAGCCATTCTGGTCGGGGAGCACGTAGCCGTAGCCGGTGGGAACAGCGGCTCGGGAGGACGCGATCGGTATCGTGAATAAAGCGGGAGTGTTCACGTTGCCGGTCTCACCCCAATAGAAGCGCGGATGAGACACAACAATTTCTGATCCACTGACAAGGAGGGCCAGGAACGAAAACGTGGTGAGCCAGTGGGTAACGCGAACGAGAAAAGAATGCCGCAGACGAAGCGTTTCGGCCATTAGCGGAGTTGTACCAACTGCGTGCTGGTTGCGCAAGAGGTATCTGCGCAAGTATGCGCAAAAATCCCGGTCAGTGCCGGGTCGAGCTTACCGGTAAAGTACCAGGGCAGTTGCCGGAGTGAGGATAACGGAGAAGGTCGTTGGACACGTCGTAAAGGAACACACACAGAGGCTGGGAATTTCAAAATTAGCGCCACACCCGGAGTTGACGGCGTTTCTTGTGCATTTGAATAAGCCTTTCGGGTCACTGTTACTTTTGACAGTTGCCCGGAGTCCTTTTCCCTGCTTGACTCCCACGAATACGTGCGCAGGAGGAGTTTGCCATGGGGGCTCAGACAGTATTGCCTACCCAACCCGCGACAACAAACAGATCAATAATGATGAACCCGCATCTCCCAATTCGGGTTTTCTTGTTGAGCGACCATCGGCTTCTACGCGGTGCGCTCGCCCGCACTCTTAAGAATCGGGCCGACATTTCGTTGGTCAGCGCACAAGAATCCTCGTTGAACATTACCGCAGAGATCGTCGAGTCAACCTGTGACGTGCTGTTGGTGGGCCCCGTCAACACGCGCGCATTTGATAATCAAGTCTTCGATCAACTGCAGAGTGCGATCTCAAATTTGAGAATCGTCATGATTGAGATGGAGGCAACGGTCGCTGACGTTATATCTGCAATCCTGTCTGGTTCGCAGGACTTGCGCCAAGTGGAAGGACCAGGCAGCATTTCCATCTCCAAAAAAGTGAGCGCCCCATAGTTGTACGGCTTCCTCCTCGGGTGCCAGAGATAGCAATCTACAAAAGACTAGCTCCCTCCCGTCCCCGCCAATCTCGTGGAAGCGCGAATCCTCCGAGTACTCGTTTCTCAAAATATGGGAGTGTTTCAATCGAGTCTAGCTCTAATAAGCCCCTTTGACAAAACTCCGCATTCTCGTGGCTCGTGACCAACTGCTGATCTTGCAACGCGCTGATTCTGCCGCTCTCACGCACGTTTTCCATAGTTTACGGCTCAACAGGCTTCACGCACGAAATGAGAAGGAGAGGAAACTTGACTGGTACGGTGAAATGGTTCAATAACAAGAAGGGATACGGGTTTATTGGTCGGGAAGACGGTCCGGATGTCTTTGTTCACTACTCGGCGATTTTAGAGGAGGGATATCGCAGTTTATCGGAAGGAGATTTCGTGGAATTTGACATCGTAACGGGCCCCAAAGGGCCGCAAGCTGCGAACGTGACGAAAAAAAAAGATTGAGCGGAACCACTTCTTGTCTCGCCAAGTTGCCCTACCTTCTCGCGCTCACTCCCTAGCGGCTCTTGCGTTTGCGAATCCCACCGTGACAGCGATATAAACAAGTGCATAGCTGGGACTTTGTTCATTTTCTTCCCCTGCGTATTGGTCTCTAACCCTTAAGGGCATTTAAAAACCTGTAAGATCTGCCAGCCGATGCGGTTCGATTGCCTTTCTGCGGGCGGTGACTGGTTTATCCGCTGGGCTGCCCATTGGCCAGCCACAGGAATTCCCGCGCAAACCACAACCGATCAAGCTACCACGTGCAAATTTTCCCGACCCGCCTTCGCCAGAGAAGTCGAGCGGCTCTATCAACTCGCCGGGGAATTGAAGGCGGAAGTGGACAAGACAGACTCGGCGAACCTGTCTTCGTTGAATCTGCTGAAGAAAGCGGAAGAGATTGAAAAACTGGCACACGAGATTAGGAAGCACTCGAAAGGATAGAGCAGCAGGAAACTGCGCCGGGGCGCCGCGGGATGAAGCTACCGGGTTCTCTGCGTCAACTTGATGTCCGATTTGCTCCATAAGGACTTGTGACGCGCAGACCGGGTGGCGCGGTCCATTTTTGTGTGCCCGTGATCACTACGAAGTGTTCCCGCGTCACTGACAATGGTGCCCTGGACGGAGTAAAAGGACAAAATTGCACAGGCCCTCCGCTGAAGATGACTGCCTGGCTTTGGCTGGGAATGTGTGGTTTACCGCGAGCACGGCTTCGTGAGACACACGCGAATCATCGTCACCCACTATGGCGGTCCCGATGCACTGCAAGTGCTTGAAGAAGAGTGCCCCGAGCCGAAAGGTGGTGAAGTGCGGGTGAGAGTGCTGGCCGCAGGTGTCTCCTTGCCCGACCTCATGGCGCGCGAAGGCATTCATCCCGAGACGCCCAGGGTTCCCTTCACGCCAGGTTGGGACCTGGTTGGCGTGGTGGATCGGCTCGGCGACAGCGTCGCTGGAATCAGACCGGGCCAGGCAGTGGCCGCGCTGCCGATCAGCGGTGCCTACGCCGAGTTCGTCTGCCTGCCGCAACGCGAACTTGTTCCGGTGCCAGCCGGGTTAGACGCCGGCGAGGCCGTCAGCCTCATTTTGAACTACATCACGGCGTACCAGATGCTGCATCGTTCCGCTAAGGCCAAACCGGGCCAGCGCGTGTTGATTCACGGCGCGGCAGGTGGGGTCGGCTCGGCATTACTGCAGCTTGGGCGGGTCGCCGGGCTGGAGATGTATGGTACCTGTTCATCGCGAGGGGCGTCGGCCGTTGCCGACCTGGGCGGTATCCCAATTGATTACCAGCATCAGGACTTCGTGAAAGAAATTCACCGCCTCACGGGCGAGGGTGTAGACGTCGTCTTTGACAGCATAGGTGGTAGCCACATCTGGCGTTCCCGCAAGGCTCTCCGTCCTGGCGGGAGGGTGGTGACATATGGCCTTACTTCCTCGCTACGTGGGGGACGATTAGCTTCAGGTCGTTCAGGTCGTCGTCACCGCTTTCGCGCCATCCTGATTTTCGGGCTGTACATTGCTGGCGGCTGGCTTCTCCCAGGCCGGAAACGGGTGGTCCCCTACAGCATCCAGTGGCTCAAACGGCTGAGACCGGCATTGTTTCGACAGGATTTGATGGCCCTGTTTGACCTCCTTCAACAGCAGAAGATCAAGCCGCTAATCGCCGAGCGACTTCCCCTTGTCGAAGCAAGACACGCACAGGAGTTGCTTGGCAAAGGAGGGGTGATCGGCAAGATCGTCCTCGTACCCAAGGGGCCAATCTTGAATCAGCAGTAGCCTTGCTTTCAGAAAACGGGTGCGTAATCGAGCGGTGACGGGAGGCGCTGATAGATTACGGCATCCAATCTGCGACAAACACATTTATTTCGTGCGGGACCTTCGCGTTGCGGTTCGAAACAAACACGAGCTTCTTGCCATCGGGTGAGAACTGCGGAAACGCGTTGAACCCCCCCGCGAACGTTACGCGTTCGAGACCGCTGCCATCGCGGCCGATCGTATAGAGCTCGAATTGACTCGTGGTGGGATGCTCATAGTTTGAAGCGAAGATAATGCGCTGACTATCCAGGAAAAAAGACGGTGCAAAACTGGCGCCGGGCAGTTTTGTAATCTGCTGCTGATTGGATCCGTCGGCGCGCATGACATATAGGTCCATCTCACTGGGCTCCACCAAGCCCTGTGCCAGCAGCGATTTGTAGTGAGCAATCTCTTCATCACTTTTGGGATGATGGGCCCGGTAAACAATCCAGTTGCCGTCGGGTGAGAAGAACGGCCCGCCGTCGTACCCGAGCGTATTGGTCAAGCGGCGAACCTTCGTTCCATCCACATTCATGGTGTAGATGTCCAGATCTCCGTCGCGCGAGGAAGTGAACACGATCTTTTTGCCATCCGTGGAGAGCGTGGCCTCGGCGTTGTATCCCGGTCCGGTTGTGAGTGACTTGAGGATTCTTCCGTCATCTGTCGCGTAGTAGATTTGGTATGCGGAATAGATGGCCCAAACGTAGCCATGCGAATAATCCGGACGCGGCGGACAAGCGTCACCCGCCAGATGGGTAGACGAGTACAACAGGTGATTGCCATCAGGATAGTAGTACCCACACGTGGTGCGGCCTTTGCCGGTCGACACTAGATGAAGGTCCGAACCGTCGGCATTCATGACAAAAATCTGATCACACTGGTAGGGTTCCCGGGTCGACATGAAAATGAGACGGCGGCCATCGTAGCTGAAATACGCTTCGGCATTCTGGCCGCCAAACGTTAATTGCTTCACGTGTCGCAGGTAAGTTTCCTGCGGGTCGCGCAGCGGATCGTCGGGGGTGCCGTGTACCACTGGCCCGGCGGAGCTAAGGCCAGAGGTGGCCGTCTTTTCTTGGGCAAGCAGCGAAACCCCGATAAATAAGGTTGCCACGGAGAGCATCACGGCCAGATGCGTGAGATGGAAGTCAGATTGCCTTTTCACTTGCGCACCTCAAGTGTCACTTCGCGCGTGACTCGCTCGTTGCCCCGCAGAACCGTCACGGTCACCTTATCGCCGGGCTTGTGTGCGCGGAGCGCGTAGGTGAAATCGTAAAGGTTATCGATCGTCTTGCCGTCGAACTCCACCAAAACATCACCGGCTTTGAAGCCTGCTTTTCCCGCTGGACTACCATCGCGCACGTCGGAAAATTTAACGCCACCGTGCTCCACCTGCCCGAAATCCGGGATCGAACCGAAATAAGGACCATATCCGCCACCTCCGCCCATTACGGGCGCAACTGGCTCGGACACGCGCACGAATTGAGGTTTGTCGTTCAATGCGTCCAGACCGTGGACCACATTCCCCACAAGTTCAACCACACGTGCGCCGTTCACGGCGTCGATCTTGTCCCAGGTGTCTGACGGCTTGTGATAGTCGGAGTGCAAACCCGAAAAGAAGAAAAGCACCGGCACCTCGTGTACCGTGAACGATGTCTGGTCGCTCGCGCCGTAACCAGACGCGGAGTAACTGACGGCTAACTTCACGCTGCTGTTCGCGTCCTCCACGAGTTTCTGAAAGTCCGGCGATGTCCCCGTTCCCCCGATGTACACTCGGTTGTTCGAGACGCGTCCAATCATATCCATGTTGACCATCGCGATGGTTCGCTGCAGCGGAAACGTGGCATGGTTTGCGTAGTGCGCAGAACCCAGCAAGCCCAACTCTTCGCCCGCAAAACATATAAAAACGACGGAGTGGCGCGGGCGCTCTTTCGAATGCGCTAGCGCATCGGCTAATTCCAGTACTCCACTTGTCCCCGAGGCGTTGTCATCGGCGCCATGATGAATTTGGCCGCGCTGGCGCGGTGCGAGAGAATCGTGCTCGCCGAGCCCCAGGTGGTCGTAATGCGCTCCTACGACGATGTATTGATCAGCAATGGACGGCTCACTTCCGGGCAACTCCGCAATCACGTTTGCAGCCTTCCGGTGGATACGCTCAATCTGAACGGTCAGTGCCAACCGCGATGAGCCGTCAAGGGCCATCGAATGATTGGACAGGTCCTTATCGATGGCTTGGCGAAGCTCTTCAACGGTATGCCCTGAAGGCTTAAGCCAACTATTCACCGTGTCGGCTGTCACCTGAATGACCGGAATGGTCATTTCTCGCGGGCCGCTCACTTCGTCCAGGCGGAGCAACGCATCGGGCTCACCCGAGTGATTGCCAAGATCGTTCACCAGCACGATGGCTTTGGCCCCGTGATTCTTGGCATTGGTGGCCTTGTTCGCGATCTCCGAATGAGAAGTGAGCTGTCTCCCGGCAAATAGGCTGTGCTCGTCGTTTTCCTGAGGCTCGTGGCGCAAAACGATGGCGATTCGGCCACTCACGTCGAGGCCCTGGTAGTCGTCGTAGTGGTACTCGGGCGCGGTGATGCCGTAACCGGCAAATACAAGCGGCGCCTCGATGCTGGCACTGGCCGAGAAGCTCAGCGGAACAAAGGTTTCTTGCAGGTTCAGCTTTTCGGAGTGTTCGCCTTGCCGGTAAACGGCGAGGTTCTTGCGACCGAGCTTTGCACCCACCACCAGGTCAAAGTGCTGAAGATATTTGCCGTTGTCGCCGCCAGGTTTCAATCCGAACTTGCGAAAATGGTCGGCGATGTAGTTGCCCGCCCGATCCAGCTCCTTTGTTCCGTCGCCGCGACCTTTGAGTTGATCGCTCGACAGGAACTTGATGGGCTCGAGAAACTCTTGAGCCGAGAACGGTCCTCCCGTCTGCGTCCAGCCAAATTCAGCAAAGTGTGCTATGAGGGTGAGCAGACCTATGCTAAGCCCGAGGGCGGCGAGCACCCGGTTGCTGCTGAGTATCGGAGTTTTCCAATTCGGTAGCCTCACAGCAGATCCTTTGTGAATCGCCTTCGATTATAAGGGCATTTTCGTCGGAATTGTTTGGCTTCCGGAATGCCGGCGGATGGTGGCCGAGTGGGGCGCGTGTGGAAATATCCATGCGGCATAGCTTGCCAGTGTGCCATTCAGCGAGGTTTCCCGCTTCACGAAGACAATCTTTCTTCGTATTTGAACCTACTCCCCTTGCTCTCGGTCGTGACCAAACTATTCCCTTTCACCCGCTTCGGCCAGAATCTCGCGCAGGCGGGAGATCGGTATCGCCACGGCCATGTGGCTATCGCGGCCGGTCACGCTTTCCGCTTTTAGCAGAGAATCATCGATGGCTTCCTCAGTAGCCTCCGCGGCCGCCAGCGCCGGGTGATCCAAAAGAAGCGGCGCTACCGAAGGGCCAGACCGAACTGGGCTTCATGAAGCCCAGTGAGAACTGGACGCCGCTGGTCCTCATGCATTCATCATAAAATCCGCGCGTCGGCGGAATCGCCGGGGCGGCCAAAAGCTCCAACGTCTTTTGCCCTAGCCCCAACTCGCGCCCGCCGTTGGCGAAAACACTGTAGGCGTGCGCGATGGCTCGGGCGGTCCCGACGCCACCACCGGACGGCACTTCGAGATTGCGCGCATAGATGCGCTCTGCATCTTGATATACCCCGGTGCCGGGATTCACGCTCAGCGCGCGGTAGATGTTGGAACGAGGATTCATCGCTTCCAGCATGAAACGAAGCCCGAAGCCGCGCAGAATCTCGATGAAGGTGGGCGGCGCAAGGGTGGCCAGCCGCGAGTTTGGGATGGCTTCAGGCAACCGGATGTAGACGTCCTCCCCGAGCCGTAACGCTATCTCCTCTTGGAAAAACTGTCCCAAGCTGCGAAGCAGCGGATGCACGCGGCGCAGCAACTCGCCTTCGTAGAAGCCGAGACTGAGCCCGTGATACGCCTGGCGGGTTCCGGGCTCCCACGCGGGTTTCTGACGCGCTAACACGACCGCCAGGCGATCGAGATTGGCGACGATACTGAGATCGACCCTCTCGTTGATCGCGAATAGGCCTGCCTGGTGAGCGAGGAGCTGGCGGACGGTGATTTGTTCCTTGCCGTTCTGCGCAAACTCCGGCCAGTACGTGGACACGCGTTCTTCGTAGTTGAGCCATCCGCGAGAGTGGGCGATGGCGAGGGTCATCGCTGCCAAACCCTTCGTGGCTGAGTGGACCACCACCATCGTGTCCTGCTCCCAAGGCTCGCCGGTCTGCTTGTTCCGAATGCCACCCCAGAGGTCGACGACCTTCTCGCCGCGGAGAAAGGCGCAGCAGGCTCCTCCTGCTTCGCCTCGCCGAGCAAAATTCTCGGCGAATGCCTCGCGCACGGCCTCATAGCCCGGGCTGACATGCCCCTGAATAGCAAACTGGTCGTGAGCCGTCGTGCGTGTGGTGGCTCTTGTTTGGGAAAGATGATGGTGGGACATCGGAAATACCCTCTTGGGGCTCTTCTTATGTCCGACGCGAAGATTTTTCTGTGACACCGGTCACCACGAGAGGTGCCGGCCCTTACATGCACGATTCTTGGCGAATCGTTTGGAAACAAGTGTGCCCAAGCAACGACTCTCAATGTCGAGCTTTGCTCGCTTCTCCCGAGTTGTCACGGGCCCTCAAGAGACTGTGAGCCTGATTCGACGGGCTTGTAGAAGAAGCAGACCAACGGTGAGACCAACGCTGCAGGCAGGAACAGAGGCCCTCATAAGGTGAGACCCTGCAATGGACGTTCAGGCGAGGGCCTTTTTCACGACGAATCCGCCCACATCCGTCAGGCGGAAGTATCTTCCCTGGAACTTATACGTCAGCTTCTTGTGATCGATTCCGAGGCAGTGCTGGATGGTCGCCTGTAAGTCGTGGATGTGAACCGGATCTTCCAGAATGTTGTAACAATAATCATCTGTTTTGCCGATGCTCAAACCACGCTGAATTCCGCCGCCCGCCATCCAGATCGAGAAACACCGCGGGTGATGGTCGCGGCCATAGTTGGTTCCGGTAAGTTTGCCCTGGCAGTAGACGGTCCGGCCAAACTCGCCGGCCCAAACGACCAGTGTGTCATCCAACATACCTCGCTGCTTGAGATCGCGTATCAGGCCGGCCGAAGGCTCGTCGACGCCTTTGCACTGCAACGCAATATCGCGCGGCAAGTCGTTGTGCTGATCCCAGCCGCGATGATACAGCTGAATAAAACGTACGCCGCGCTCAGCCAGCCGCCGCGCCAACAGACAATTGGCCGCGTACGTCCCCGGCTTGCGCGAATCCGGCCCGTACAATGCAAACGTGGATTCCGGCTCCTTTGAAAGATCCATCAGATCAGGCACCGAGGTCTGCATGCGATATGCCATTTCGTATTGCGCCACTCGCGTGTCAATCTCCGGGTCGGCATATTTTTCTGCCAGCAGGCGATTTAATTTCGCGATGCCGTCCAGCATGCGGCGCCTCGTCGTAGGCGGCACGCCCGGCGGATTCGACAAATACAACACCGGGTCGCCGCTCGCGCGGAATTTCACTCCTTGGTAGCGCGACGGCAAAAACCCGCTTCCCCACAAGCGCGAAAACAGCGGCTGGTCCGGATTCAATGCATTAGCCTGTGAAATTAACACTACGAACGCCGGCAGGTTCTGATTTTCACTGCCTAGACCATAGCTAACCCATGACCCCATACTCGGACGCCCGGGCTGCTGGAAGCCGGTCTGCAGGAAGGTGATTGCAGGATCGTGGTTGATGGCTTCCGAGTAGACCGACTTGATGATGGTAATGTCATCCACAATCTTCGTGTGGTGGGGCATCAGTTCGCTGATCCAGCTACCCGACCTTCCGTATTGGCTGAATTTGAAAATGGATGGCGCCACCGGAAACGACGACTGCCCGGAGGTCATGCCGGTGATGCGCTGCCCCTGTCGCACCGAATCGGGCAACTCCGTACCTTGTAATTTGACCAAGTCAGGCTTGTAGTCGAACAACTCCATCTGCGAGGGCGCCCCGGACTGGTGCAGAAAGATGACGCGTTTGGCCTTGGGCGGGAAATGCGGCAGCCCCACGAGTCCGCCGGTTTTCGGATCGGTTGCAGTATCCGCGGCAAAGCCGTCCGCTGAGAGCAGCGTCGCCAGGGCCGGAATGCCGATGGCGATTCCCGCAGTACTCCGCCGGAAAAACTGCCGGCGCGTCATTGCCGCGCTCATTTCCGGAGTCAACATGTCACCCATACTCTGCCTCGCCTTCTGCTATTGCTTGGTCATCGTCTCGTCGAGATTCAGGATCATGCTCGCTAGCGTCGTCCAGGCTGCGAGCTCACGTCGAGCCAGGCTTGAATCTGCCTTCGTTTCGCCAACCGTTAGCAGTTTACTTGCGCTCACCTGGTCCTGGCGGTAAGTGGAGCGGAATTCCCTGAGCGAGTTCAGAAGCAGAGCGCGTTCCCGTGGATCGGGCCTTCGCGCCGTGGCCAGCTCAAAAGCAAAATCAATGCGCTCACGATCGGATTTGCCCCCATTGCGCAACGTGCGCTCCGCCAGCGCGCGCGAAGCTTCAACGTAGGTAGGATCGTTGAGAAGCGCCAGGGCCTGCAGCGGCGTATTGGTCACCGTTCGCCGGGCTGTGCATTTTTCGCGGTCAGGCGCGTCGAACAGAGTCAGCGACGGCGGGGGGACGGTGCGCTTCCAAACGGTGTACAGGCCGCGGCGGTATAGGTCAGAGCCAGAAGACTGCGTGTAACTCTGGCCCGAATAGCCCTCACCAAACGCCATCTCCTCCCACAAGCCCTTTGGCTGGTACGGATACACGCTCGGCCCGCCGATCTTGTCGTTCAGCAATCCGCTGATCGCCAGCGCATTGTCGCGAACCATCTCGGCCGGCAGGCGGAATCTCGGCCCTCTCGCCAAAAGCCGGTTTTCCGGGTCGCGCTCGATGAGCTCGCGCGATGCCATGGAAGACTGGCGGTAGGTCGCCGAGGTAACTATCAGCCGCTGCATCGCCTTGATGTCCCAACCCGTGCCCACGAATTCGGTGGCCAGCCAGTCAAGCAACTCAGGATGGCTTGGCGGTTCACCCTGCGAGCCAAAGTCTTCGGCGGTCTTGACGATCCCGGTTCCGAAGTACTGCTGCCAATACTGATTCACCGCAACACGCGCGGTGAGCGGATTCGAGGGGTCGAGGATCCACTTTGCCAGGCCCAAACGGTTCGCGGGCATATCACGCGACATCGGAGGCAAAAACGAGGGAACACCGGGCGTGACCTTCTCACCCCTATTGTCGTATTGACCGCGGCCCAGAATGAAGGTGTCGCGCGGCTTCGATATTTCCGCCATCACCATGGTCGTGGTGATGGACTTTTCGAGCTTGTCGCGCTCTTTTCGCAGTTCTGCCAGGCGAGAGTAAAGCTGTCTGTATTTCTCCGGGGCGTCGTGCTTCAGAAAGTATTCGGTCAAGCGGGCCTGGTGCTGCTTTTCGAGCCGCGCCTGTTTCTGTTCCTTGCTCTCTGCCTTGGCCAGCTCTCCGATATCGGCTTCTTGCGGCGGCTTGTCGGGCTCGAGCGTCGTAATTTCCGTCGCAGGAGCACCGGCAAGCTCGGTCAACAGCACGCGGGCAGGCAGGTGCACGGCGAGATTCTCGACCTCAGTGTCGGTCAGCGTGCGCGTGTAAATACGCAGGTCATCGAGTTGGCCTTGGAACAGGCCCCCGGTATCCTTATTCCCAATTTCCAAAGACGCGGAAGTCCGGAAGGTGCCGCTGAGCGTATCCTTGGCTATCTCGGTTTCCCAAACCCTGCCATCCACACAGATCTTCAAGCCCGCAGCCTTGCCCGAACCATCATAGTTAACCAGTACGTGGTGTGCGCCATCCATCGGCACACGATTCTTGGTGCGCACTTCGATAGCGGAATCAGGCCAGCGCTCCGCGAACCGTGCAACGACGCGAAGATTCCGCTGATGCCTGCCTGTGTACGCGACGTCGTCAAAACCAAGCTCATAGCCAGCCCAGTGCTCGGAGGAATCTTTTTTCTGAAGAACTTCGCTGCTCTTCAACCCGTAGAGATTTACCCACACGCCGAGCGCAAACGGCTCGCGCGCGTCGAAATCTCCAGCTTGCTCCAGGCGGACTTCCGCTTCGCCACTGAATTCAGCGGTCTTGCCGGTTGGCCCGTCTTCATAGACAACTTCGCCTCGCACGAGTTTTCCATCGTGTTTCAACAAGGCGTCTGACAGGTCGCCGTTGAACGTATAGTGGGCCGCGAGCCCATCGCTCGGCGGCTCGGGCAATGTGGCGATGTGTGTCTTCTGCCATTCATTCCGCAGAGCCAAAACCTCTTTCTCAGGCATGGCCGCCAAAACATTGGCGATCTGCTGATGGAGGTCGTCCAGCTGTCGCTTTTGCTCCAAAGTGGGCAACGGCAGCACCGGGTCGGCATTTCCCTCGTACCCGTCGAGGCCGCGCTCAGGGACGGTATTGAAGAACGCAAAAAATCGATAAAAATCCTTCTGCTTGATCGGATCGTACTTGTGATCGTGACAGCGGGCGCAACCCATGGTGAGTCCCAGCCAGGTCGTTGCCGTCGTGCTCGCGCGGTCCACCACATACTCCACGTGATATTCCTCCGGTATCGCGCCGCCTTCGAAGTTGATCATGTTGTTGCGGTTGAATCCGCTCGCGATTTTCTGCTCGACCGTTGCGCCCGGAAGCAGGTCACCGGCCAGTTGCTCGATCGTGAACTCGTCGAAAGGCATGTTGCGGTTGAAGGCGTTAATTACCCAATCCCGCCACGGCCACATCTCGCGCAAGCTGTCGATGTGATACCCATGAGTATCGGCGTAACGCGCTAGATCTAGCCACTGCATGGCCATGCGCTCACCGTAGTGTGGCGACCCGAGCAACTGATCCACTCTCTTTTCGTAGGCGTCGGGAGAGTGGTCCGCCATAAAGGAATCCACTTCGGCAGGGGTGGGCGGCAGCCCGGTCAAATCGAAAGCAACGCGTCGCAGCAGCGTGGCCTTGTCCGCTTCGAAGGAAGGTTTCAGCCCTTCGGCTTCCAAGCGCGCAAGAGTGAAATAGTCGATTGGATTCTTTGGCCAGTTTCTGTCTTTGACTTCTGGTGTTGCCGGTCGCTTCAGCGGATCAAACGCCCAGTGGGACTGCCACTTGGCGCCCTGATCGATCCAGTCGCGGATTAATTCGATCTCCTTGGGCGTCAGCGTCCTACCGGAAGATGCCGGTGGCATGCGTCGTTCCTTAGCGCTGATCCTCTGGTACAGTCGGCTGGCCGCGCTGTTGCCGGGCACGATGATCCGGTACCCGTCTCGATCTCCAAACACGCTTTCTGTGGTGTCCAGCCGCAAGTTGCCCTGGCGGCTGCCCTCTTCGGGGCCATGGCAGGCAAAGCAGGCGTCCGAGAGAATGGGGCGAACGTCGCGGTTGAAGTCTACCGGTTTCTCTGGTGGGTTCGACGGCGTTTGCCAGGCACCCAGCGGAGGGAGGCACAACACTATTGCGGTGGCCGGAAGCCATCGGCAGATGATCGGTCGCATCAAGGACCCTCCTCGACCGATTGAAATTGCACAACCGCGAATACCATACTACGTCGGCGTTCTGCTTTGGAAGTATCTTCAGCTCAGGTCAACACCTGCATCGATTCCCTATCGCTTCACGCGGGCTCACGCAAAGTCCTGGGCCGGATCCCTCTCCCACTTCTCCATTGGGGTTGCGCTGGCATGGCGGAATCAGTGCCAGGATACGCCCGGGCAGGCTTAACTGTCGCATGCTCGCGCTAACCCACGGTTGCGGAAGCTCTTGATGTTGGATCGGGGCTGGCACCTCATGTATCCAGGCATCTTCGATACCGTTTTGATAAACACCTCGAGAACTGAGTTCAGGTTTTGTACATCAAGCGCTCCTCCCTCGACCTTTACATTCCCAATACGTTCAAACCAATCGTCCATGGGGAGCCTGTCTAACTGTCATTTCTGCCAGTGGGGGAACCAGCCTTGGCCCTCTAACTTTGGAACGGTCAGAGGGGCGAAGAGCATACCGACTTGACGACGGAACAACTGGTGGACAATAGGGACTATGTGAATCGCGGTGTTGAAGTGTCCACCCACGTCGGCTTAGTCATTCTGTTGGTTGCCGCCTGTTTCCTTTTCTTGCGTCCCTTTCTCCCCTTGATTACCTGGGGTATTATCATCGCCATCTCCGTTTATCCGAGTTACAGAAAGTTGCAGGTCGCCTTGCGCGACCGCGGAGTCCTGTCCTCAGTCGTTATTACCATTCTCCTTTTGGCTTTCTTAGTTTGTCCGGTGGTCTTGCTTGCCGGAACACTGGTTGGGGGTATCCAAACCCTCGCAGCACACCTCAAGGACGGAACCCCGATCATCCCACCACCCCCTGCCAGCATCGAAACCTGGCCTGTGATTGGCGTTCCCTTGAAAAGTGTATGGAGCCTGGCTTCAACGAACATAGCCACCGCACTAAGGAGTTTTGCTCCTCAGATCAAAGCCGTCGTCCCTTGGCTGCTCTCGGCTTCCGCGGGAATAGGTCTCACGGTGCTGCAATTCGCTTTTTCCATGGTGGTTGCCGGAATCCTTCTTGCCAACGCCCGAGGCGCTGCGGGAGCCGCGCACTCATTCGCCACCCGTATATTTGGCGACCAGGGGACGGAGTTTGAGCGGCTCGCCAGCTCCACGATCCGTAGCGTTGCTACAGGCATTCTCGGCGTGGCACTGATCCAATCGCTTCTCGCGGCCCTTGGTTTCCTCGTGGCAGGATTGCCGGGCGCCGGCTTGTGGGCCACGGTGTTTCTAATTGCCGCAGTGCTGCAGGTGGGGACGCTTATCCTTGTTCCTTGCGTGATTTACATGTTTGCAGTCTCGAGCGTTACGAAAGCCGTGATTTTTATGTTTTGGTGCCTCATCGTCGCCCTGGTGGATAACGTGCTAAAGCCTCTTTTGTTGGGGCGAGGCGCCGCGGTTCCCATCGCGGTGGTATTCCTCGGCGCGATTGGCGGATTCGTGGCATTGGGCATTGTCGGATTGTTCGTTGGTGCGATCGTTTTGTCGGTGGGCTACAAGTTGTTCATCGCCTGGCTAGATCGGGCTCCCGCGAGTATTCAGAAGATTTGAGAAACACGCCGTTGTTTCCAGAAACACAAGGAGTGTTTCATTTGGCTGTTCCTTTCCCGTATCTCTTTGCGGGACGCGCAACATGAAGAGGGAGCGAAACAATATCCTGCGTGATTTCGCGGGAAACTACCTGCGCCGTCGCTACTCGATTTTGTTCAGTACGCTCCTTCTTACCATGGTGGCAGCTCCGGTTCTTAGCGTCCTAAAATTGAGTGGAACGCTGTTTGAGTCATTCGTAGCCGCGAGTCTGCTCGCCGCGGTAATACCCGCCGACACGGTGAGAAGCCGATCCCCTCTCTGGGTGCTCCTGATCGTTGCCTGGCTGGCGCGTCCGCTTACTGATTGGCTCGGCAATAGGGTCTTATCGGCGATGACGATGGGAATTTGGACCCTGATCGGGTTACTTGCAGCGGTTGCTGCCCTGCGCTTCGCCATGGATGCCACAAAGGTCGACACCGAACATCTGTGTGCCGCCCTCAGCGCTTATTTGCTCGCTGGCACTTGCTTCGGTCTCTTGTATTGGGTTCTCGAACAGATCAAATCTGGCACCTTTGTCTTCCCCGGCGAATTCTCCCAAACGAGCGCAATCTACTTCAGCTTCGTCACACTGGCGACGCTCGGTTATGGCGACATCGCGCCGCGTACAGATGTAGCTCGGGGCCTTGCAATCGTCGAAGGCGTTGGCGGGCAACTTTTCCTGGCGGTTCTGGTCGCACGACTGGTCAGCTTGTATTCAAAGTCCGGGAACCAATCAAGTTGATGGCCGGCGGTCTATCGGGCTGCGGCAAGCGTCGGACGGGAGTTCCTTACTGTGATTTTTCCGCTGATTTGCGGTGAGACTCCTTCAATATCTGGAGGTAGGCAAAAGCAGCGCCTATTCCAATCAATACCTGCCACCAATGGCGGTATCCAGTCCCGATACATGCCGAAACGATGGTAAGCACCGCCGCGAAAACTCGTGCCAGGTAGGGATGGTCTTTTAGCGCTATGGTCTCAAAAATGGCAGTCAACACCCAGAAAGCAAGCAGACCAAGTATCACAAAAAGGATGGTATCAAGCATCGGTTGGAACCTTTCGGCGGATGCGCGCTACTGAGCCTTGACCGTATATCCCGGCTCGACAAATAAGAACTGTTAGTACTTACAGCTGCGTGTTTCTTGAGCTGACGCTTAAATTTGGCAGATTGCCTTGCCGTGAAAAAGGGGCCAATTATCTCCAAGCGTTCAGCGCGAGGCCCACGGCGAGAGAAGCGATACATGAATCAAAACCTATTAAGCCTTGCAATTCGGGGTTTGATGGCTTCCCTTAGCGTTTCTGCTCAAAAGCCGACGGCTGGCACTGTTATTTCAACGAATTCCGCCCGCGTGGCACAAAGAAGGAAAATAAGAAGGCATCTAGTAATCTGCTGTGGCAGCAGTATGTGGTGCGTACAACTGCTGCCGAATATGAGTGTCGCCAGCCAAAATCATCTCAGCAAGCCATTTTGCCAGCCAACACAGCAATCCAATTTACTCTTGATAAAGACAAGATGAAGTTCCAATGGAAGGCAAAATACGAGTTCCTCGTGGTCGGTTCGTCGGCACTTCACTCCCAGCGATCGTTTTGCGACAGGAGACTTACCGGAGGACTGCTAACCAAAAATGACCACAGCACTCCTGTTCAATACCAGCTCGCGTGCAATACCACGGTGCCTGGTTAAGGCCGTTACCGCCGGAACGAGTCCATGCTTGCGCAGCCAATAGGCCACAGTCAGATCTCCTCGCACGCATTTTACGCAGCAGAACTCCGCAGCGAGCGCGTACGCATCTTCGGCTTGCTTGCGTTTCTCGGCGTAGTGTTCGTGGCTCTGACCGTTCGCGTTTTTCTCCTACACACCACGGTCCTCAGCCCGCATGTCGCATGGAATTTCAGCCTGGCCGCGGCGCTCGGCCTTTTTGAGTACGCGATGCTACACCTGGTCAACCGCGCACTGCACAAGGATCAGGAATTCCCTCGCTTCCTCTGGCTCACTAGTACGGTTCTCGAAACGGCGGTGCCCGCCATCGGAGTCGCTTGGCTGACGACAACGGACTTTGCCTCGGCTTATCGTCCCTTGGCCAGCCCCGCCACGCTGCTGTTCTTCGTTTTCATCATCCTTTCGATTCTGCGTCTCGACCCTTGGATCTGTCGTCTCGCGGGCATCACTGCCGCTTTTACCTACCTCGCCGCAGCCATTTCCCTTGGTTGGGTACCTCCTAGGCCGGGAACTCCAGCGCCGGTCACGCAAACCGACGTCAGTCTCTATGCGTTCATTTTGCTCGTGAGCGGTTTCATCGCCGGCGGCGTTGCCGGGGAGATTCGCAAACATGTCGAAGCTGCTTTGCGGGAGGCAGAAACGCGCCGCCAGCTCGATCGGGTACAACACGACTTACGGACCGCCCGCGACATCCAGCGGGCGCTGCTTCCGCAAAAGCCGCCGGACCTTTCCGGGTTCGCCATCGCCGGCTGGAACAAGCCGGCCGACGACACCGGCGGCGATTTTTACGACTGGGACGTTATGTCCGACGGCCGCCTCATGATTGTGCTTGGCGATGTGACCGGGCACGGCATCGGTCCGGCTCTGCTCGCAGCCGCGTGCCGGGCCTACGCGCGTTCCAGCTTTGCCGTTCACACAGATCTGTTCGCCGCGATGACGCAGATTAACGCTCGCGTTTCCCGCGATCTCGATCCTAGCCGTTTTGTCACCTTTGTGGGAGTCGCCTGCTCTTCAAGCACAGGGGAACTGGAAATCTTATCGGCAGGGCACGGACCGCTGCTGCTGTACTCCGCACTTGAAAATTCCTTCCGCGAGATCGATTCGCAAGGCGTGCCCTTGGGCATTCTTCCAGATTTCGTTTCCCAACCATCCACGAAAATCCGACTCGAAAGAGACGACATTCTCCTGCTCATCACCGATGGTTTTGTGGAATTTGAAAACCCAGCGCAGGAAGAATTTGGAAAGCAGCGGCTGGAAGATGCCGTTCGCAGCTCGCGCAGCTTGCTGCCGGATCAAACCATCAAAGGCCTTTACGATGCCATCCTGGCGTTTTCGAACGGTACGAAGCAGCAAGACGACCTCACCGCGGTCCTCATCAAGCGCATCGAGTAGAAGAGGTCCCGAAAAACGTTCCGGAAAAATTTTGCACTAAGTATGGTCATGGCTGCATGCAAGTCAATCACTACAGCGGCACCCGCAAGTGTATTCCCGAGCAAAAGAATCACGTGTACAATGAGCGCGGATTCCCGTTCTGGAATGGCAATGCGATGATGTCGCACTCCACGGTAACGAGTCTTTTGCCATGAACAAAAGAAGGTTTATCAAACTTTTCTCTGGAATGGCTGCAGCACCCGTTGTCTCCCCACTCCTGACGCTGCTTCCGGACAGCAAACTGAAAAACTGGGCCGGCAACTTGGAATACGGCACCGAAAATATGTACACCGCAAGCTCCGTGGAACAGGCGCGGGATTTCGTCGGGAAACAGGCGAAGTTGAAAGTGCTGGGAACGCGTCACTGCTTTAACAAGATAGCCGACAGCACCACGGAGTTCCTGTCCTTAAAGCCCGCGGATGAGCTTCTGTCTGTCAACGCGGCGGAGCGCACCGTAACCGTCGACGGGAGTATGACTTACGGGCATTTGTGCCCGCTTCTTCATGAACAGGGATTTGCGTTACACAATTTGGCCTCGTTGCCTCACATTTCCATTGCCGGTTCTTCGAGCACCGCAACTCATGGTTCCGGCGACAGGAATGGAAACCTCGCGACGGCAGTCTCGGCTCTCGAACTGATTACTGCCGGCGGCGACACGATTCAGCTTTCCCGGCAGAAGGACGGCGAGAAATTCTTAGGAGCCGTTGTCGGGCTGGGCGCGCTCGGCGTCATCACCAAGGTCACACTCGACATTCAGCCGGCCTACATGATGCGGCAGTACGTTTACTTGAACATGCCCTTGGATCAAGTAAAGGACCACTTTGAGGCCATCGAATCCAGCGCCTACAGCGTCAGTCTGTTCACGGATTGGCGGAACAAGAATGTCAACGAGTTGTGGATCAAAAGCCGCGTGGAGGAAGGACAAGCTTTTGCTCCCGCGCCCGAATTTTTCGGAGCGAAGGGGGCGACCCGAAATTTTCATCCTATTGCGGCGCTCTCCGCGGAAAACTGTACCGAGCAGATGGGTGTTCCGGGCCCCTGGTACGAGCGGCTTCCACACTTTCGCATGGGTTTCACCCCCAGCGCCGGGAAGGAATTGCAGTCAGAGTATTTTGTGCCTCGCCATCACGCCGTTGAAGCCATTTTGGCTGTTGAGCGACTCCATGAACAAGTGAGCCCACATCTGTTGATTACAGAAATCCGCACCATTGCTGCGGACAATCTTTGGATGAGCCCCTGCTACCAACAACCTTGCGTCACCATTCACTTCACCTGGAAGCAGGATTGGCCTGCGGTTAGAAAATTGCTGCCGGTCATTGAAAACGAACTTGCACCATTCAAGGCTCGTCCGCACTGGGGAAAGCTGTTTACGATTTCCCCTGCGGAACTGAAATCCATCTACAAAAAGATGCCTGAGTTTATTGAGTTGTGTAAGACCTACGATCCGAACGGCAAATTCCGCAATGAATTCCTGAACGTAAACATCTTTGGATGAGGTATCTCGAAGATCCTACCGCAAGATACCGTCGCGACACCGGGTTGGGCCCAGACGCTTCGAAGACCCAGCGGTCTGCCCTGTTCGCTGCGCCTAGAAAACCGTACTGCTCATCTAGGGTAGGCGCTGCTGAAGTAGGTACCCAGACACGTTCGCGGTATTGTCGGTTTGGATCAGAAGAATTTGCGTACCGCTCACCTGGTAGAACGAGATGTTGAAGGTGGTCACCGACGGTGGAATGAACGGATACCCGCCCGTTGGCGTCGGGATGTTGAAACTCCCAGTGAAGCGGCCGGGATGGGCAGCGTCCGCGGCGAAGGTGCCGGTGAAGGGCCCGACGGTATTCGCGGACGTGCTTTGATCAAAATCCGCTACGCCATTGATCAAGTTTCCGGAACCGTCGCTGGTTACCACGCCAACCAGATCCAGTTCATTCGGAGTTGAAGCGGCAATCGAATTCTCGAGGTTGAGCCCTTGATTTCCCGCAATCGCAGCGGGAGTCGAGGAGATTTGAGGAATGAAGCGGCCTGTTCCTATGATGTTTGCGTCCGTCTGCAGCAGCAACGCGCCGCCTCCGCTGTTTGAAGAGCTGGGATCGAGAACATTGAGGGACGGATCGACCATGTAAACGTTGAAAGTAGAATTTCCCGCTGCGTCTGTCAGATTGAGCGTGCCCTCCAGGCTCTTGTTAAACGCAAAGGTGCCGTTAACAGCTTGGGCGACGCTCGGAGTCGTAGGTGCCGCTCCGCCCACGTTTGCGTCCGAGACGCCGCCGCTGATACTGCCGACCCCGTCTGCGGTCAATTGTCCGGCTGCTACCGCTCGCCCCGTGGAACTCCAGCCGGAATGTTCGAAAACAAATTTCCCCGAAAGGGTTGCGGCTGCGGCGCCCTGGGCATAGGCGCTTCCACCTGTTAAATCCACGTTGTCATCCTCGAACAGCCGAAGCACCTTCGAAGAGATCATATAAAATGTAAAAGACCTGGTTATCCCCGGCATGGGAACGACAGTGAATCTCCCGCGGCCGTTAGGGTCCGGTGCTTGGTAGAGACTCCCGGTAAAAGCCTGCGAGGTAACGGTGCCGCCGATATTGGCGTCGAGCGTTCCACCGGTGATGTTCCCTTGACCATCAGAGCTGAAGACGCCGCCAAAGGCGACCTTCGCTGTCGGCGGAATCGCAGTGTCGACTCCCTCCACGGTGAAGGAATACCCGCCGACGATTTGTGACGTGGCAAAGTTTCCCGACTGCAAGTCCAAGGTCCCGCTCCCCGGGCTGCCGCCTGTCTCTATGATCACCGCATGCGAGGCGGAGGTAAGAACAAAACTGAAGCTTAGAGTTTCCCCATTCTGCGTGTGAATCGTCATTGTGCCGTGCCCGCTCGAATCAACGGCATAGGACGAGACCGGGTCAACGGAGGTCGCGAGAATGGGATCCCCTTGATCCCGATAAATGGTGGAAACAATGTCCTCCATCCCGCCTAAAATATTCCCATTCCCATCGACATTCACGCTCCCGGCAAACGTGGTGGTACCCCGGTCCGCCGAATTTCCGGTTGGTGCCCTAATCAAAAAGGCATACTGGCCTTTCAGCGTGGTATTTGACGCGGTTCCGGAAATAACGACCACCGCGCTGGCACTCTTGGACGCATCGGTTAGGGAAGTCGCGACGATGGTTACACTGCCGCCGGTCGGCACCGTTGCCGGCGCGGTGTACGTCGTCATGCTACTGCTCGGTGTTGAAGTCGGACTGAAAGCACCGCACGCGGTCGCAGGAGTGCAGCTCCAATTCACTCCCCGAGTGGCCGGATCATTTTGGACTGTGGCCGCCACGCTCGCCGTGCCAGCCGTCGCAAGCCACGCCGGAGGCATAGTCGAAAGCGTAACGGAGACGGACTGCGGCCCCGGCGAACTCCCACCGCCGCAGCCGGAAATCGCTGCCACGATGCCGATGGCTAGAAGAGACAAATTTTTGTTCACGGTTCGGTCCGAGAGGGGCAAATCCTACCGGCTGGTAAGTAGAAGCATAGCGAACCCTGCGCAAACCGGATCTATCCGCAATCAGCGATGTCTCCGAATAGTTAATCCCGCGCCGAGCTCAAGAGGAAAACCTGGGGCGGCGGCTCCGAAGATGCTTTTCCTCGATTGGACAAGCGAGGCTTCGCCCGGGCAGGCTCTAGAGAGGGTGCAGGTTCGCCGAGCCTACGCTGACGCTGCACCGCGCCGCAAGCTTTTCGCAATTCTAGTTTCGCAGATTGTCTCAACAGCTCGCACCAGCTTGGATGTCGACATGCCCCTGGTGGGAACCACGGTCGTCACGTTTCGGACATCCTGCGGGACGAACATTGACCGTTCAGCGAGGACGAGGACCGGCAGTCCGGGCGCGACCCTCTTGACTATCTGCAATACCGCCCCACCCGACATGCCGGGCATCTGATAATCCAAAACGACGGCGTCCACTCTGTTTCCCGCCAGGAGTTCGAGTCCTTCTTTTCCCGTTGCGGCAGTCAAGAGTTTGTCGCCACTTTTCTCGAAGTGGGCGCGAAAGACATCAAGCGAATCTCGCTTGTCATCGATGTAAAGAATGGTTTTGGTTTCTGACACGGCGACCCATCCTTGATCCTTGCCTCACCCGGAATACCCTTCCGACCAGGAAAGATGAAAGCTGGGCGAAATATATATAGAAAGGGGACAGCAAAGACGTTATATGCTGTCGCGGCGGGTTGTCAATTACCTACTTCTCTCGGTTTCCTATCCGAAACAGCTCGGGAGACCTTCGCCGAGTTCAGGGGGAGGCTCCTCCTTCGTAGAAGACTTGATCGAACGGCGTACCCCAAGCGCCAGCCCGCTTTTGTAAGGTTTCCACGCTCGAGAGGCTATGACCGTTTTCGAAGCGAGAAGAGGTGGCGCCTCACCAAACCTGTCGCCCTTCGAATTCTGTCTTGGCTCCAGATTTTTCGCCTCGCGGATGTCCCGGAGTCTGTGGCCGATAAGCAGCCCGAAAAACTCTGCTTCTTTCCGCTCCCTCGTCTCTCATAGGGCACAAGAGCAAAGGATCATGCGATCTCTGGTATAGCCTGAACGGAACTAGCTTTGGGGGCTTGTATGACTAAATTCGCGCATCGCCCTTTGCAAATTTTCTTCTTGGGCTTCATCCTCGCGAGTCCAGTCAGTGCCCAGAAGAAGCTAACCGCAGCCGAGGCGAAACAGCACTTTGGCGAGACGGCGACCGTTTGCGGCGAGGTGGTTAGCGCCAGGTATGCGGAGTCTTCGAAAGGACACCCAACGTTTCTCAATTTGGACAAACCGTATCCGAAGCCAATCTTTACTGTAGTGATTTGGACTGAAAACCGAAGCAAGTTTGGAAAGCCAGAGGAAGACTACAAAGGAAAGCAAATCTGCGTGAGCGGAAAAGATCACCGCCTATGCGGGTTTGCCGGAGATTGTCGTTTCCGATCCCAAGCAGATAAAACTCGAATAGTGGACGACAGCCGACACCGCTCAAAGGCTTCGGACGATCTTAGGAGTCCATCTCGCCCTTGGAATCTGGACTGTTCAAAGCCTCCACTAAAATCCTTGGCGAGGGTTACTGTTCGAGATTTGCCCAATTCCCTGCCTGGTCTTGGACTTCAATCTTCGTTATGGGATGTACTTCCCAAACTGTTCCGCGGTCCCGTCCTACTACGTCGAGATGCTGGAAGTCATACATGAGCCAGCCGCTGATACGAAGCTGTTTCATCTGGTTGACGTAAGCTGCCACCATTTGCGTCGTCCACTTGTGATTCGGGCGCACCCGAGGAGTGGTCTCGACGATGATCGCGGTGTTAATCGGCTGCCTTGGTCCCTTCGTAAGATACATGTGCCAATCCACTTCGTCGGGGTTCAAAAGGTTGCAGTTCGTCGTTTCACCGGGTGCCCCCGTTTGTTGCTTCACGCGGATTGAAAGATATCCGACGACAGACACCGGAGCGCCTTGAATATCGTTCACCCTGTCAGCAGGCAAGTTGTTCAAGTCATCCCAACTAATCGGGATTAAATCGCCGTCCGCCGGTTCATCGGTCCGGTTCTTGTTATTGTTTAGCTCTTGCATCTTTGTGTCAGCAGCATTGCCTCTCGGTCCGCATACCGTGCTCCCCTCGATGACCAGCGGCTGCCCTACGGCTGGCTTTTTTGCGGCAGCAAGTTTGTCGACAAGTTGGGGGTCCACGGTATTCGGTGTAGGCGGTGGATTCTTGTGTTTCCGAGCTGGACGCGGTGCTTGAGTACGAGCGGGACTGCAGGTCACTGAGACCATGATCGCAAGGACCAGGATTACGGCTTTTTTCATCATTGGACATCTCCTCCGTTCATTTGGCTTTGCTTCCCTCTCGAGCAACGCCGCAAATTGCTCGCCTTCGCGCGATATGGCTTGCTTGATGACCTCGGCCTGACCACATTTGAGAAGCATCTTGGTCGTCCGCAGCGCTCGGGGAGGTTTTTGCGCCAGTTGTTGCGCCTTTGCCGTAGCGAGCAGATCCGCATCGGCGACGACAGGATTCACGCTGTCCAGATCGCGCGCCGCTTCCGCGCCGAATCTCTCGCCGAACAGCAGCAGTTCGGCGGCGCGGTGAGTACTCACGAGCGTCGGCAACAGGACGCTCCGACGCGGCTTCCGGGCACAAACCCACGCTCACGAACGGAAGCTGGAACCGCGCGCTCGCGGCGTACACCAGATCGCAGTGCAACAGCATCGTCGTACCGATGCCGATGGCCGCTCCCGCAACGGCGGCCACCACAAGCTGCGAAGAGGTCGCGAGCGTTTTCAGGTAACGGATGGCGGGCGACACCTGCCTCGGCTTGGCGGCAAAGTCCGCCAGATCATTCCCCTGGTGAAGCAATCCGGCGCTCCGGCGATCAGCAGGAACGCGGACGGCGGGATCGCCATCCGCGTTCGTCAATGCCTCGGTCAACCCGTCTACACTTGGAGAGGGCGTTCGTCTTCTCCGGCCGGTTCAGGCGAATCGCGAGAATCCGGTCTTGACGTCAACTACAACATGATCGGGCATGAGAGTTCCAGGATTGTTCGTGAGGATGAAACGAAGCAACCGCAGGAGTTCCTTCACCCATACTTGTACCTCGCCTGCATGGCTTGCTGTAATCAAGGGGGCTTTTTCAAAGATACGAAATCACTGCACGCAAAATTTCAAAAATCCGCGATACGCTGGAGTTTCTGTCTGGGCTGTCTGATTGCCGAGAGTATACATCGATGTTGTATTACCAGGGGCTAGTTATCTTCGATCGAAGCATCACTAGTTTCTGTAGCTGATCAGGACAGGATCGGAACTGTGCAGCGGTTTACCTGATTGAAGAAATTGGAAACGTTGCTTAGCTCAATCGCGAAAGCGCTTCGGAGTCGCTTCGCACCGTTTGCGGATCTGGGCGTCATACGCTCGGCGACTTCATGCGGGAGAGCTCAACCTTCAACAGATATTCCCGGTCGGGAATCATTAATGGTCTTAGACGGAATGGCCAAAAGAGTGTTACCGCTCGGGAATCTCAGGACATGCCACGCGGATGGATCTCGTCATGGAAGAAAAAAACCGGAAGAGAAACCGCTAACTCTATTCGTCTATTGCCACTTACGGATTCTCGAGGACGCCTGCAAATTTCTCGCCCTGGGTGCTACCTGCGTCAACATTCGCGACGGATTATTCGTACCGCAAGGCGAGGATCGGATCGACGCGTGTTGCACGCCGCGCCGGGATGTAACTCGCGACCAAGGCCACAACCAGCAGCAGGAAAAGCGCGGAAGTGAAGGCGATAGGGTCATATGCGCTGACACCAAAAAGCATGTTGGAGAGCACTCGGGACACAGCAGCACATCCGGCCACGCCCGCCAGCCCGCCGAGCAGCACCGGGCGCATTGCCTGCCGGAGCACAGGGCTCATGACCTCGCTGCCATCAGCGCCGAGTGCCATGCGGATGCCGATCTCACGCACGCATCGGCTAACCCGGTACGACGCCATTGCATAGACGCCGATCGAGCCAAGCAGCAAAGCCAGGGCGGCTAGCCCGGTAGACAGCGCGGCTACAATGCGCGAGGGAATCCGCCAGACTTCGAGGTAGTCTTCGACCGTGTTCATGTCGACAGGACGTCGGCATCAAGCGACGCGACCGCCTCGCGAATGGCTTTGCTGATCGGCATGAAACGACCAGAGAAGCGTACCAGCACATAAGTGCGCACGTTATCCCGTGGCCCGGCCGGAAAATAAAGGTACGGGGAGCTGAGCTCGCTGAGATGGGAAACTTGCGCGTCCTTGGCCACTCCGATCACCGTATCTTGATGCCCGCCGCGGAGTAATCGTTTCCCCAGTGGATCTTCGCCCGGCCACAGACGCCGAGCCGTTGATTCCGTGACGATGATCACCGAGGCATCGTCGCGCGCATCGGCTTGCGCGAAGCCACGGCCACGCGCAATGGGAATCCCAACAACGGAGAAGTATTCTGGCGAAACGTGATTGTATTCGATCTCCACTTTATCGTCGCGGCCGGAAACCGTGAAGTCGCCAGCGCTCCGGTCGTGGCTCAGCGGGGCGCACTCCGCTTGCGCAATCTCGATCACTCCGGGGAGGCCTGCGATCCGCTCGCGCAAGCGTTGTACAAACGCAGGCGCGCGGCTTTCATCGTAGCCCTGCGCTCGAAGGTTGAGGAATGCCCCCGCGAGGTCGTTCACGTCGAATCCAGGATTGACCGTCTGGGCGCAATAAAGTCCGCGCAACAGGAGTCCGGCCGCCAACAGCAGGATCATGCACCCGGCGATCTGCGCTCCCACCAGCCGCTGCGCAAGAGTCCGCTCTTTTTGCCATCGTCGGAATATGGACTGTCTTCCTTCAAAGCAGTATTCAAGTCTAGCCGCGAACTCTTCAAAGCCGGAATCAGCCCAAACATAACTCCGGTAAAAACGGTCAGCGTCAGCCCGTAGGCCAGTACCCGAAAGTCCGGCGCAACGTTCACTCTGAGAGTTGAAAACTGATGCGGCAGGTGAGATACCACGAACCGCGTGATGCTCGCGAAGGACCCGAACGCAAGCACCGATCCGAGCGCCCCTCCCGTCAAGGAAAGGAGGAGGCTCTCCGTCAACAATTGCCGCACGAGACGCCCCCGGCCGGCGCCGATGGACAGCCGGAGCGCCATCTCTTTGTGGCGCACGGAAGCTCGCGCGAGCAGAAGATTGGCAACGTTCGCGCAAGCAATCAACAGCACGAGTCCGAAAGCGCCGAAGATTACCGAGGCGACCGGGATCAGGAGTTCCCGCTCGTCCGCTCTGTTGAAGAATGTTCCTATGCTGAGGGCTAGCGAAGTAGTGCGTCCAGGATATAGTTGGTCAGTGCGTCCGGCGATGACGCCGAGGTCCGCGCGCACCTGCTCCATCGTCACGCCAGGCCGCATCCGTCCCAGCATCGCCAGCCAGCTTACATTGTCACTGGTCAAGTAATCGCGCCCTGAGTCCAGAGCTTTTTGCATGGTCAGGGGCGCCCAGAACGCACTCGGGAATGGCTCGGTGCCTGTAAATCCTGGGCGCGTAATGCCAATCACGGTAAACGCCGCTCGGTTCAGGAGGATTCGCTTGCCTACGAGTGAAGGGTCGCCTTCAAATGTCCCCTGCCATAACCCATCGCTGATCACCACGACAGCGTTTTCGCCCGGAGCGGCGCAGTCGGAACTGACAAAACCCCGGCCGTGTGCCGGATGCTCGTTCAAAACTTCGAAATAGTTGCAAGTGGCTGCGGTCCCCAAAAGCCGCTGCAACTTGCCGCCGGCAAGGGTTGCTTCGATAAAAGGCTCGTAGGCCAAGAGACCCGAAAAGACCTCATTGTGATCGCGGTAGTCGAGGTATTCCGCGTAGGAGAACATGCTGGTTTCCCCGTGAGTGTCGCGCTGGAACTGTCCATGGAAAACCTGGTCCACGCTCACGATCTGTTCTGCGCGGGGAATCGCGAGCAGACGCAGCATAGCTCCGTTCAGCACCGAAAAGATGCCGACGTTGATTCCGACACCCAGGGCAATGGCCAGTATGGCAGCGGTTGTGAAGCCGGGATTTTTGCGGAGTACGCGCAGCCCGTAGCGCAGGTCCTGCAGGAAGGTTTCCACAAGCGATTCCCAGGCGGCAGAGCGGACGACTTCCTTTGCACCTTCGAGATGGCCCTGCTCTAGCCGCACCGCTCGCATCGCATCCTTGCGGCTCATCCCCTGATTCATCTTCCCATCCTCTGCCATCTCCATGTAGGCGCGCAATTCCTCATCCAAGTCCCGGTCGACTTGCTCCCTTCTGAAAAGCGACCGCAGCCCGCTTACAACATTTCGCAGCAAGGACATCGCTCACCCGCTTAAGACGCCTGCAAAGTTCTCGCACTGAGCCCGAGCTGGCTGCTCCGCGTCTCCAAGATTCCAGCGCGGGTCACTCCTATGAAAATAGCTGCCTATCGCGTTGAAAACAAAGCATAGGTGCCTGGGTCCATTTTCATCCTTCGTTGTGGCTCTCCGAGAGCCATGAGTTACTCGTAACGAAGTGCCACCATCGGATCGACGCGTGTCGCGCGCCGCGCCGGGAAGTACGTGGCCGCCAGAGCGGCCAGCACGAGCAACGAGAGAGCGCCGACAAAACTCAAGGGGTCTGTATCGGTAATGCCAAACAGCATTTTCTTGAGCAGCGACGCTGACCAATACGCTAGCGCCAGCCCGACGGCGAGTCCCGTGCCGGCGAAGCGCACGGCACGGCGCAAAAGAAGCACAACAATGTCTTTGCGGCTTGCGCCAAAGGCCATTCGAATGCCGATCTCCGGAATGCGCTGCGCAACAAAGTAATGGATCACTCCGTAGACGCCTGCCGCGGCCAGCAGCAGCGCAAGCGAAGAAAACAGTCCCATCAGCCACGCCTGAAACCGCCTCGGTGCTGTCTGCTCATGGAGTACGTCCTGCATGGTTTCGATGCCGGAGAGAATGACACCCTTATCGAGCGAACGGAGAGTGGCGCGAATGGTCTCGGCCGGCAAGACCGGGCCGGAGGAGGTGCGCACCACGAGATTGGGCGTAGCTTCGCCACTCTGCGCCTGAGCTTCATAAATTTCCGCCATCGGCGCCCGTTCGAGACCATGGCTGCGCATATCCGCAACAAGCCCGACAACGGTCACCCAGTCGTCATTCTGTCCACGCGGATCGAATCCCTTTAGCCGTTTGCCGATAGGATCTTCGCCCGGCCAGTAGCGTTTCGCCAGCGTCTGATTAACGATGGCCACGGGAGGAGAGCCCGGCCCATCCAGTGAATGGAAGTATCTGCCCTTGAGCAGGGGGATTCCCATGGCGCGAAAATAGTCGCCGCCAATCTGTGCCCAAACGAGCGGCGTCCAATTCGCTTCGGGCTCGGCGGGATGTCCCTCCACCTGGCGGAGTGCATGATTCCGGTTCTCCTCGCGAAAAAAGATGTTGCTGACAGTACCTGCCGCTTGCACTCCCGGGATTTGCCGCAGCCGTTCGAGCACGCGCTGGTAATAATCGGCGATGCGGCCGCGAGGAGCTGCGTCCGGATCGCTAACGAGCATCCTGACCGTAAGGATGTGATCGGGCCGAAATCCGGGGTCTATTTCGAGCACTTTCACGAAACTGCGAATCAACAGGCCTGCGTTCACGAGCAAGACGAGCGAGAGCGCAAACTGCGCGCCGACGAGCAACCCCTGCATTGGCAGCGTGTTGGTGGCTGTGCTTTGCTGCCCGGTCTTCAGCAATTCGTGTGGATCGCCTGCTGAGAATCGTCGCGCCGGCACCAATCCAAACGCCAGGCTGCAAAGCAGCGCGAGCAAAAAGCTGAAAGCCAACACGGCGGCATCCATGCGGGTCTCATCGAGCCGGGGGATGTTCACGGGCGACAGCGCAACGATCAGACGAACGGTGGGCCCTGCGAGTAGCAAACCCGTGCCGCCGGCAAGAATCGCCAGGAGCGCCGACTCGGTCAGCAGCTGCCGAACGAGCCGCATTCGCGTGGCCCCGATGGCCGCGCGCACCGCCAACTCCCGTGCCCGTGCGACACCACGCGCCAGTGACAGCGTAGCGAGATTCGTGCACGCAATAAGCAACAGCAGCAAGACGCAGAGGGACAACAGCAATAGCGGCCGGCGCATCTCGCCGGCGATGTATTCGTCGAGTCGCCGTACCCGCACGCCCAATGTCTTGTTGGAGTCTGGATACTCGCCCGCCAGCCGCCCGGCAATGGTGTCCATCTCGTTTTGCGCCGTACCGATACTGACGGTCGGCTTCAGTCTTCCCACCACTTGGAATCGGGCCTTGCCCGGTGAGCGCGTCACGTTCAATGAGCCGCTCGCCGATGGCTCATCGGATGGATTGGTTGTCAGCGGCGCCCACAGCTGGACTTCGTCCTCAATGTGGTCTTCCCAATTGCCGGCGAGGAAAGGAAAGCGGAACTCTGGCGGCATAACACCCACGACTTGCCATGGCTTGCCGTCAATATAAAGCTTTTGCCCTAAGGCTTCGGGCGATCCGCCGAAGCGCGATTGCCAGACTCCATAACTCAGAACGATCAGCCGTTCGCGGCGCCGCAACTCTTCCTCGGTAAAGGCGCGGCCAAGGAGCGGTGGAACGCCCATCAACGGAAAGAAATTCGACGATACGAACGCGCCTTGGACCTTCTTCGGTTCCTCGCCAGTGAGAGTAACCACGGACCAGCCCCGTTTATAGAAGACAGCCAGGTCCTGAAAGGAATGTACCTGACGCCGCCATTCGAGGTAGTCCTGGTAACTTGTGCTTCCGTCGGAGACCGCCCAACCAACCGACCGCGTGTCGCTGACCCACAGCATGGCCAGTCGGTCGGGATCGTTGTAGGGCAGCGGACGAAGCAGCACTGCATGCACAACGCTAAAAACCGCAGTATTGGCGCCAATACCCAACGCCAGGATCAGCACCGCAAGAACTGCGAATCCTGGCGATTTCCTCAGTGCGCGCAAACCGTAGCAAAAGTCTTGCCAGCACGTCTCCAAAAGAAACGCCCATCCCGCAGAGTGGATGATTTCCTTGGTGGCCTCGAGAGTCCCCCGCTCCAAGCGTACTGCCCGAAGAGCTTCCTTGGGGGTCATCCCCTGCTTGGTCTTTTCTTCGGCCGCCATCGCAAGGAAGCCGTACAGCTGTTCGTCCAGCTCTCCCGCCGCCCGTTTTTTTTCGAGCAGCGAGCGAAGCCCGCTTGCTATGTTTCGCAGTAAGGACATGACTTCGCCTTACGAGGCCTCCAGAATCCTCGCGATCGCCGCCACTTGCTTGCCCCATTCTCGCGTTTCGCTGCTGAGCCTCTTTTGCCCTTGTTCGGTCAGAGCGTAGTACTTTGCTCGTCTGCTGTTCTCCGTTTCTTTCCATTCTCCCTTGATCAGTCCAGCTCTTTCGAGCCGCTGAATAGCGAGAAACAGCGAGCCTGCATTCAGGCGAAAAACGCCCCGGCTCATCTGTTCGATTCGGACGGAGATGCCGTACCCGTGCATTGGTCGAGCGCCAGCGTCTTCAAAAGGAGCATATCTAGCGTGCCTTGCACGAGATCACTCGGTTTGTTAGGCATTGGCCTTTCCCCTGGCAAACAAGAGGAGCATACGCTTCTCATCCTGATTGTCAAGGGCAGAGGTCTTAGCAAACGATCAGCTTTTTGCGCGTTTTAAGAAAATTTCTTGTGGGTCTGCTACTGGACGTGGTAACGGATCGGAAGATGAAATTTGTCCAAGGTTACAGGCTGCATGCGGTTGAGGTCCTCGCATAGGTGCCGGGCAGCATAGTCGATTTCCCGATCCGTAAATCTTCTCAACGTCACCTCTAACCGCCCTCCTTCCAATTTCATATAGCCCGTTCGCTCGACAATCATCGCCAGCGCTGGTATGACTTCCTTCGGCCGATCATAATGTTTCAACAGCAGGCGGCACATTTCGGCTTTTGAGTTGCAGACAAACACCTTGATGCAATCCAGAAACCGCTTCTTCTCGTGATTGAGTTTTAACAGTTTTTCTCCGGCGTGTGCCTCGTCAAAGCGGATTTCCGACGGCAGTTTTTCCAATTGATCATCCGCCAACAGAATCTTACCCTCGATCACCGCGATGTCGTCCATTACCTCCTTTTGACTCCGGGATGGGGTCCCGCGTTTTTTGGCCGGCGGCTCAAGCAGGTGATCGGCCAATTCAATTTTCAAGCGGTTCAACTCACTGACCAACCCCGCCCGCTGTTTCTTTCGTTCCCTGAGCTCCGGGTTTTCCACCAGCGGTTGCTCTTCCAATTCCTCTCGGACGTAACCCGGCGTGTAGTTGATGAGATGCTTGTGCAACAGTTCCTTGATGGCATTCTCCTCTCCCCAGCGCCGACAAATCAATTGCACGATCCGCTCCGCCCCGAGTTCCTCGGCGGTGCCGTTGGTGTAAATCGCCGCTCGCTTTTTGTCCCTTCCACTTTCGATCACCACGGCCCGAATCTTGCCATACTTGTTCATCGTGCGCGTGGTCTCCAGGTAGGGGATCGCTTCGGCTTTCCGGATCTCGTAAGTCACCTCCGCCACCCGGTTGAATTGCTCCTCCGCCAGATCGTTCACCCATTTATCGGAATATTTGGCCCAACTGACGAACAGCGCCCGCCGCTTGCCCGCTCCCTGATCCTTGCCATCCAGGTAGCGGTACAACTCCGCGCTGTAGCCCTCGCGATCGAACACCACGATCAATTGGTCCAGTCGCTGCCGACTCACTCCGGCTTGCTCCCCGATTCGTTTGGCCTTCTCGATCAGCTCCGGTATCTTTTGCAGCAGATCCTCCGACGAAGAGCGGATCAGGAACAGCCAGGGGGCGAAGCGCTCGTCCACCGCCAGAAAATTGTAGCTGCCTTTCATCGGCATTTGGCGCACGCCGTGCCAGCCCTTACTGATCGGATACAGCCCGTAGTACGGCAGGAAATGACCATCGATATACATCACGCCCCACGCAGCCAGGCCGGACTGCAAATAGGTCCGGGCAAACTCATCGATCAACGCTTCACCTTGGCCCAGCTTTCTCACTTTGTGCAGGAACCGCCGCAGCGTAAACAGGCTCGGACTCTGCGTGCGTCCCATCAGCACGCCAAACTCCTCGGCATAAGCCCGCTTAAAATCCTCCAGCGATCGAAACCCGAACACATCCAAGTAAAACAACGTCAACGCCAACTCCGCCAGGCTGTAGCCTTCATGGGTTGCCGTCGTGATGATTCGACTCAACGTCGGAATGAATTGATATCGCGCCAGCAACGGCGCAAACAGCAGCCCGCCAGCATACGCGTTGTAAGCACCTTGCTCCCACTGATCTAAATAGACTCGCTGGGCGGGCGAATAGGAATCTCGCTGCCATCCTCTGCCTAACTCTGCGGCTCCGACCTCTTCTCCCCCAGCGTTGCTGTTTACTGTTCGTTGTCTTTCCGGTATGTGTAACGGTTCGCTGCCTGTGCTCACTGGCTCCCTGAATTGGGCGGCACAACCCTCCAAGGGCAGAACCAGCTGCGGCTCCGGCTCGCGGGCAAAAAGCTCAGCTTGGACCCCCGCGCCGCCGACGCCCCGGGGGGTCGGTTCGCCCAGCCCGTTTTCCTCCAACACTTGTTGGATGCTCGGAACGCTCACCGCCTCCTGCCAGGCTTCCAGCAAGCGCTGTTGAATCGCTTCCAGTTTCCAGATACCTTCCCGCAAAACGATCTGCAAGATCTTCCCGCGCAACTCCGGGGTGAGCTTCCACTGGCCTTTGGGCCCCCGGCGCTCCGTCATCAAGCCCTGGATGCCCTCACCAGTAAAATCCCTCAGGTAGTTCTGTACCGAGTTGATGTGTCGGCCAAACGCCGCCGCTAAGTCTTCTTCCGTTCCCAACCCGCACTTATACAACTGCACAATCGCCAGCCGCGTGCATCCTTCATCCCCGGACTGCCAACGCATATACGGTTGGCCCTTCACCAGCACCTGGGTCAGTCCGTTGCCTTCAACTACTTGGACGGACTTGGCTGGCTCCCATCCCGGAAAGTCGAGATCATCCATTGCACAGGCCGTTTCTGGACAAGCTCATATCAGAAAACGGCCCGGCCGAAAACCCACAAGAAATTATTTTAAACTCTCTCCCGTGTAAGTGCTTGTTTCTGTGGGATCTATCAAGACACCGTTTTCAGCCTGATTGTTTGCTAAGACCTCTGAAGGGGAGAGCTATCCGCTCGCTGGGCCGTCCGCGATCTTGCGCAACGATTCGATTCCCGGGAGGCGGAGGCCGCCTGGACCTGTTATAGGGACATAGGGTACGGTTGACACTGCTCCAAATATAGGAATAGGCTGCGAACGACATTCCAGGGTCCCTAAAATCTCCTAGGAGGTAGATTTCCATGCGTCGACTTTTGATTATGACGGCCATCGTCGGCCTGTTCGGTTTAGCGATGACGGTGAGCACGACATGCGCCGTCCCACGACAAGCGCCGTTGTCCGGCCACGCGGACATTGTCAACGCGCAAGGGCAAAAGGTCGGCACCGCCACGATCCACCCCTCCGGCAGCGGCGTTCGTATCGACGTCGAGGTATCTCAGCTGCCGCCCGGCACGCACGGCATTCACATTCATACAGTCGGAAAATGTGAAGGCCCGGCTTTCACAAGCGCAGGGGCACACTTCAATCCAACTTCAAAGAAGCACGGAAGAGACAATCCCGAAGGACCACACGGTGGAGACTTGCTGAATATCGAAGTGGGCGCCGATGGAACCGGCAAAGCGTCGCTTTTGGACCCAAACGCAACGCTTGGCCAGGGGCCAAACTCGCTGTTCCATGAAGGCGGCACCGCTCTGCTGATTCACGAGAAGGCAGACGATTACAAGACTGATCCGTCCGGCAACTCTGGCGCACGCATCGCCTGCGGCGTGATTCAAGCCGGCGCGCAATGAGCCAAGCAAGACCCCGCAAGACAAGACCGGAAGTGTGATCGAGGGCGCGGTTCCGGGAGCGGCTCGCCCGAAATAAGAAGAGAACCGATCCTTGTAAGCTTCGGTGGCGCCGGGGGTTACTGTGCCCCGCATAGCCAGCTGACCGAGAGCAGGCCGGAAGAGTGCTAAGCTCGCACGGCCAGTGACTGGATTGGGTTCCTCCGCATCGAAAGAGCTATGAGATTCAAGAAAGTCGAACGCGAGCAATTCGCATGTACACCGTCGGACCAGCGCCCGTTCGGCTGTATGGAACTGTGGGCCGGTAACGAGCGCGCTCACCGTTCTTTGGAACTGGCTGGATTGGAAAGCGACGTGATTGCGGTTCCTTCCGACGGAGACAAGGGCGGTGATCTTTCCGCGGTGTTTTCTTGCACTGACAACCTCGCTCGGGTCGTATTGGCTGATTGCGTGGGCCACGGATATACGGCCAGCGGCGTCGCCCGGCATGTCCATCATCTCTTGCACAAATTCCAGGACATTCGAGACACGGCCGGATTGTTGGGCGCGCTCAATGATGTCTTCACGCTCTCCAATGAAGAGTCGGACGGCCCGCTCCGGCTGACCACCGTGGTTACAGGTACTTTCGACGGCATGACGGGTGAATTCAATTTTGCCTACGCGGCGCATCCGCGCATGCTCTTGTGGCGCGAGCGCGAAGGCCAGTATCAAGAACTCGGCGAAGGCCTCGAGGGGTTCCCTCTCGGATATATAACCGGGGAAACTTATAACCAGCAAAGCGTGCGCTTGAACTCGGGAGACATGATTCTGGCCTTCTCCGACGGCGCGACGGAGGTTCGTTCGCCGGCGGGAGCACAACTCACGGCAAAAGGCTTTTGGGAACTCGCGGAAAAAACCTTGAAGGAATTGCCGCGTCCGCTCGTCTTGGCGGATTTCTCAGAGGCACTGCTAGGGAGACTGCAGGAGTATCACGGCCGCGACGGCGAGTTGGAAGACGACGTAACCCTGCTGACCCTTCGCCGCAAAATGTGAGTTGTTATGCCTTAGAGCTGTCTTTTTCAAAATTGCCGCGAGTCTCGATCTACTTTGCAGGATGTGCGGCAAAATACTCATCCAAGCTTCCCAAAACTTCTTTCACGCACCGCTGCACGTTCCTATCCAATGCCGCGACCACTGCCGGAACATCCTTTCCATACACCGGTTCGTCGTGTTGGTAGTAGTGCGTCCACACCGTTGCACCAGCTTTCAGGTCGCGCATCTCAAATTCCACAGTCACTCTGGCGGTCATAGAGCTCCCGGAAACTTCTTTGAAATCATAGATCCGCCCGCGCAACAGAAAGTCGCCGTTGATATTGCTCCGGTGCGCGTAGACCGCGCGATAGCGTCCCGAAGAGCGCAACGCTCGGAGCAAGACTTCCTGCACCATCTCGGTCGGCGGCTCGGCCCAGCGCTGGTATTCGTACGTCCCCATCTGCTCCCCGGCCCCGCTATAGACGATGTGGTCT
>WNGH01000037.1_pt1 | contig 94480 bp, 88 predicted proteins | sample 5400631 | NCBI WGS metagenome assembly WNGH01 (sample SAMN13153373, study PRJNA577476) | soil metagenome | isolation source: 115 cm soil or saprolite under Garry oak tree replicate 1 | place: USA:California | collected 2016-06-15
TGGAACCACCCCTTCCCTTCCCGAACAGGACCGTGAAACGCCTTCGCGCCGATGATATTGCGCACTCCGCGTGAGAAAGTAGGTCAGCGCCAGACTCCCCACTCACCACCCCCAAAGCCCTCGTTAGAGGGCTTTGGCGCTTCTGACCCCCACTTCAGCGGCGTTCGCCGTGGCGCGCCAGGGCCCAGCGGACATGCTCGCGCACCAGGGGCGAGCGATCGTCGCGGCGGGCAACGAGGGCCCTGACGACCGCGGCCGAGTTTGGTGCATTGCCCAGCCCCACGGCGATATTGCGCAGCCAGCGCTCATAGCCGATGCGATGGATCGGCGAGCCGGCCAGGCGCGACTTGAAGTCCTCCTCGCTCCAGCCGAACAGCTCGACGAGCGTCGCCCGGTCGAGGCCGTGGCGCACGGCGAAGTCCGCTTCCCACGTCGGCTGGGCGAAGCGGTTCCATGGACAGCAGAGCTGGCAGTCGTCGCAGCCGTAGACGCGGTTGCCGATCAGCGGCCGCAGTTCGGCCGGAATGCTGCCCTTTAGCTCGATGGTCAGATAGGAGATGCAGCGCCGCGCATCGAGCCGGTAGGGAGCGACGATGGCGCCGGTCGGGCAGGCCTCGATGCAGGCGGCGCAGGTGCCGCAATGGTCGTCCTGAGGCGCGTCCGCCGGCAGTGGCAGCGCCGCGTAGATCTCGCCGAGGAAGAACCACGAGCCGGCCTCGCGGCTGAGCAGCAGCGTATGCTTGCCGCGCCAGCCAATCCCGCTTCGCGCCGCCAGCTCGACTTCCAGGACCGGCGCCGAGTCGGTGAACACGCGATAGGCAAACGGTCCGACGGCGGCGGCGATGCGCTCGGCGAGCCGGACCAGGCGAGCCCGCAGGACCTTGTGGTAATCGCGCCCTAAGGCATAGCGCGACAGATAGGCGCGGCGCCGGTCGGCGAGGTTTTCCGCGGCGTCGGCAGCATGCGGCAGGTAGTCGATACGCGCGGCGATCACGGATACCGTGCCCGGCACGAGTTCGGCGGGCCGAGCCCGCCTTGCACCATGGGCTGCCATATAATCCATCTCGCCGTGGCAGCCGGCCGCCAGCCACGACATCAGCCGCGCTTCGGCCTCGCCCAGCTCGGTGCCGGTAATGCCAACGGCATTGAAGCCGAGGTCGCGACCCCATTCCTTGATCCGCACGGCGAGCGTGCGGCCCGCCAGTGAATCCTGCCCATGCATGGCGACGATCATACCCCCCGGCAGTGGCCGCTCCCCGACGAGGCGGCGACCCGCGCCGTCGGCGCGGCGCTCGGCGCGATCCTGCGGCCCGGGCTGGTCGTCAGTCTCGAGGGGGATCTCGGTTCCGGCAAGACGACGCTGGTGCGCGGCCTGCTCCGGTCGCTGGGCCATTCCGGCGTGGTCAGAAGCCCGACGTATGCGCTGGTTGAACTTTATGCGGTTTCTGGATTATACTTATATCACTTTGATTTCTATAGATTCAATCGACCGGATGAATATCTCGATGCGGGCCTCGACGAGTACTTCGACGGCAAGGGCGTTTGCCTGGTCGAATGGCCCGACCGAGCCGGCCCGCATCTGCCCGCGCCGGACCTGCGCGTACAGCTCCATTTCGCGGCGGGCGGCGCGGATTGCGGACGGCTCGTGGACATCGCCGCGGCGAGCGCCGAGGGGCGGCGATGCCTGACGAATTTTCGGTTTCCCACTCCCGCCGGACCATCCTCCGCTTCGCCGCCGCCAGCCTGACGCTCGCCGTGACCCGGAGCGGCTTTGCGGCCGGGGCGCCGTCGCTGGTCGGCGTGCGCGTCTGGCCGGCGACCGACTACACGCGCATCACCCTCGAGCACGATGCACCGCTCAAGTTCACCCATCTGCTGGTCAAGGACCCCGACCGGCTCGTCGTCGATCTCGAAGGCGTCGAGTTCAATTCGGTCCTCGCCAGCCTGCCGGGCAAGATCTCCGAGACCGATCCCTACATCAAACTGATCCGCGCCGGCCGCAACAAGCCGGGAATCGTGCGCATCGTCGTCGAGCTGAAGACCGAGGTGAAGCCCCAGGTGTTCACTCTGGCGCCGGTCGGCGATTATGGCTATCGTCTGGTGCTCGATCTCTATCCGACCGAGCCGCCCGACCCGCTGCTGGCGTTGCTCGACAAATCACGGCCGGCTGAAGAGGCTTCCGTGGCAGTCAATGAAGCGCCGCCGGCGACGCCGAACCCGGCGCAGAAACCCGAAATCGCGCGGCTGGTGACGATCATGCTCGATCCCGGCCACGGCGGCGAGGATCCCGGCGCCGTTGGCCGCGGCGGCAGTCACGAGAAAGATGTGACCCTGGCCATCGCCCGGCGCCTGAAGCGCAAGATCGACGCCCAGCCGAACATGCGCTCGCTGCTGACGCGTGACGACGATTTCTTCATCCCCTTGCAGCAGCGCGTGCAGAAGGCCCGCCGCATCCAGGCCGACCTGTTCGTCTCGATCCACGCCGATGCCTTCCTCAAGCCGACGGCCCGCGGCTCCAGCGTGTTCGTCCTCTCCGACCACGGCGCCTCGAGTTCGGCGGCGCGCTGGCTCGCCCAGCGGGAGAATGCCGCCGACCTGATCGGCGGCATCAATCTCGACGTCAAGGACCGCTACCTGGCCCGCACGCTGCTCGACCTGTCGCAGACGGCGACCATCAACGACAGCATGAAGCTGGGCAGCGCGGTGCTCGGCGAACTGGGCGGCATCAACACGCTGCACAAGGGCAGCGTCGAACAGGCCGGGTTTGCCGTGCTGAAGGCGCCGGACATCCCATCGATCCTCGTCGAGACGGCCTTCATCTCCAATCCGGAAGAGGAGCAGCGGCTCAACGACGAGGCCTATCAGGAACGCCTGGCCGACGCGATCCTGCGCGGCATCCGCCGCTATTTCGCCCGCAGTCCGCCGCTCGCCAAGTCGAAGCTTACCTAAGCCGACTGATATAATTCGCCTCTTTTCCGCGGCGAACGCATGCAGGTCTTCCGCAACATTCCGCAACGCGCCCCGGCGTCTACGGTTCTGACCATCGGCAACTTCGACGGCGTGCACCTCGGTCACCGCGCCATGCTCGAGCGGCTCGTTACCTATGCACGAAGCATAGGCCTGGCGGCGGCGGTGATGACCTTCGAGCCGCATCCCCGCGAGCTCTTCGCCCCGGAGCAGGCGCCGGCGCGCCTCTCCTCGCTGCGCGAAAAACTGCACCGGCTCGGCGAGTGCGGTGTAGACCAGGTCTATGTCTGCCGTTTCAGCCGCCGCCTGGCCTCGCTCACGGCCGGCGAATTCATCGAGCGGATTCTTGTCGACGGGCTCGGCGTTCGCCACCTCATCATCGGCGACGACTTCCGCTTCGGCAAGGGCCGCGGCGGCGATTTCGCCCTGCTGCAGCAGGCGGGAAGCGAATACCGCTTTAGCGTCGAGGCAATGCACACCGTCGATGTCGACGGCGAGCGCGTTTCCAGCTCGGCGGTGCGCGAGGCGCTGGCCGCCGGCGGCTTGGAGCACGCGGCACGGCTGCTCGGCCGTCCCTACTGCATTGCCGGCCGCGTCATGCACGGCGAAGCGCTCGGCCGTCAACTCGGCTTTCCGACCGCCAACATCCAGCTGAAGCGGCGCGCCATCGCATTGACCGGCGTCTTCGCCGCCACGGTCAGCGGTGCCGGCCCGGCGGCGCTGCCCGCAGCGGCGAGCCTCGGCGTGCGGCCGACCCTGGGCGCGGGGCGGAAGCCGGTCCTCGAAGTGCATCTGCTCGACTATGCCGGCGACCTCTATCGGGCCCATCTCACCGTCAATTTTCTCCACAAGCTGCGCGACGAGGCGAAGTTCGCCTCACTGGAACTGCTGGCGGCGCAGATCGCCCGCGACGTCGAGGCGACGCGACGCTACTTCAAGGTTTGACCATGGCCGATTACCGCAAGACCCTCAATCTCCCCGACACGCCCTTCCCGATGCGCGGCGATCTGGCCAAGCGGGAACCGGGCTGGATCGCCGCCTGGCAGCGCCACAACGTCTACGCCAGGATCCGTGCGGCGGCCCGCGGCCGGCCGCGCTTCATCCTGCACGATGGCCCTCCTTATGCCAATGGCGATATCCACATCGGCCACGCGGTCAACAAGATTCTCAAGGACATCATCACCCGCTCGATGACCCTGGCCGGCTTCGACGCGCCCTACGTTCCCGGCTGGGACTGCCACGGCCTGCCGATCGAGCACCAGATCGAGAAACTGCACGGCAAGGGGCTCGACGGCAACGCCGTGCGCCGGCTCTGTCGCGCCTTCGCCGCCGAGCAGATCGAGCGGCAGAAGCGGGACTTCATCCGCCTCGGCGTGCTCGGCGACTGGGACAACCCTTATATGACAATGTCCTTTCAGGCCGAGGCCGACGAAATCCGCGCGCTGGGCAAGCTGCTCGAGCAGGGCCACCTCTATCGCGGCCTGAAGCCGGTCAACTGGTGCCTCGACTGCCGCTCGGCCCTGGCCGAGGCCGAAGTCGAGTACGAGGACAAGACCTCGGAGGCCATCGACGTCGCCTTCCCCGTGGCGGACCTCGAACGGCTGCGCGAAATCTTCGGCGTCGGCATCAAGCATCCGGCCTACGCGGCGATCTGGACCACGACGCCGTGGACGCTGCCGGCCAACCAGGCGGTCTGCGCCCACCCCGATTTCATCTATGAGTTGATCGAGACCGAGCGCGGCCTGCTGATCCTGGCCCACGATCTGGCGACGGCCTGCCTCGAGCGCTACGGCTTGCGGCAGCGCCGCGTCCTGGCCAGCTGCGCCGGCGCGAAGCTCGAACACCTCGAGCTTAGGCATCCGTTCCAGGACCGCGTCGTGCCGCTGATTCTCGGCAGCCACGTCACGCTGGAGGCCGGCACGGGCCTGGTGCACACCGCGCCGGCCCACGGCGTCGACGACTACTACGTCGGCCAGCGCTACGGCCTGCCGATCGACAATCCGGTCGGCGACGACGGCAAGTTTGTCGCCGCGACGCCGCTCTTTGCCGGACTGTCGGTCTGGCAGGCCAATCCCAAGGTGATCGAGACGCTCGAGCATCACGGCCTGCTGCTCAGGCATGACAAGCTGAGGCACAGCTACCCGCACTGCTGGCGGCACAAGACGCCGATCATCTTCCGCGCCACGACGCAGTGGTTCGTGCGCATGGATGGGAACGCGCCAGCGCTTTCCCATGGCAATGTGACGGCCCACCCCCCATCCCCCGCCCCAGGGGCGGGAGCGACCAGTCAGCTGCCTCTCTCGGAGGAGGATGATGGGAGGGGGCGCGATGTGGCGTTGGCCGAAGCCCCAATTGCCGGAGCGTCGCTCCGGCAATTGGCGCTCAAGGCTATCGAGGCGACGCAGTTCTATCCGAGCTGGGGCAAGGCGCGGCTCTACGCGATGATCGCCAATCGCCCCGACTGGTGCGTCTCGCGGCAGCGCAACTGGGGCGTGCCGATTCCCTTCTTCCTCGACAAGGAGACGGGTGATGTCCATCCGCGCAGCGCCGAACTGATCGCGCAGGTGGCGCAGCGCGTCGAGCAGGGCGGCATCGAGGCCTGGTTCTCGCTCGAGCCGCGCGAGCTGCTCGGCGACGATGCTGACCGCTACCAGAAGATGAGCGATACGCTCGACGTCTGGTTCGATTCCGGCACCACCCACTGGAGCGTGATGCGCGGCTCGCACCGGGCCGAGTCCGGCTACCCGGCCGACCTCTATCTCGAGGGTTCCGACCAGCACCGCGGCTGGTTCCATTCGTCATTGCTGACCGGCTGCGCCCTCGACGGACGGGCGCCCTACAAGGGGCTGCTGACGCACGGCTTCGTCGTCGATGGCAAGGGCAAGAAGATGTCCAAGTCCAAGGGCAACGTCATCGCTCCGCAGCAGGTGTCGGACACGCTGGGCGCCGAGATCCTGCGCCTGTGGGTGGCGGCGACCGACTGTTCGGGCGAGCTGTCGATTTCCAAGGAGATTCTCGACCGCGTCGTCGAGGTCTACCGGCGGCTTAGGAACACGCTGCGCTTCCTGCTCGCCAACAGCGCCGACTTCGACGCCTCGACCCAGGCCGTGCCGGTCGCCGAATGGCTCGAGATCGACCGCTATGCGCTGGCCCTGACGCGGCAGCTGCAGAACGACATCGCCGCCGCCTACGCGCGCTTCGAATTCCACAAGGTGGTGCAGGCGCTGCAGAATTTCTGCGCCGAGGATCTCGGCGCCTTCTACCTCGACATCCTCAAGGACCGCCTCTACACGACCGCCTCCGCCTCGCGCGGCCGCCGCTCGGCGCAAAGTGCGCTCTGGCATATCCTCCAGGCCGTAACCCGGCTGATGGCGCCGATCCTCTCCTTCACCGCCGAGGAAATCTGGCAGCTGCTGGGCGGCGATGCCGAGGACAGCGTCATGCTGACGACCTGGCACGCGCTGCCCTTCCAGGACGACGAAGAAGACCTGCTGGCGCGCTGGCGGCAGATTCGCGAGGTCCGCGGCGAGGTCAGCAAGGTTCTCGAGGATCTGCGCGCCGCCGGCAGCATCGGTTCGTCGCTGCAGGCCGAAGTGGAAATCCGCGCCGCCGGCGCCCGCCACGAGCTGCTCGCGGCGCTCGACGACGACCTGCGCTTCGTCCTGATCTGTTCGAAGACGACCTTAGTGCGCGCCGCCGATGCCGGCGCCGAGGCCGTCATCGCGACGCCCAGCCGCCACGCCAAGTGCGCCCGCTGCTGGCACTGGCGCGAGGATGTCGGCGCCGACGCGGCACACCCGGAACTGTGCGGCCGCTGCCTGGCGAATTTGTTCGGCGACGGCGAGCCGCGCCAGCATGCCTAAGTTGGGGCGCTGGCTGGCACTTGCCGCTGTCATTATCGCCGCCGACCAGGCGAGCAAGGCGTGGGTCCTCGCCGCCTTCCGGCTCGGCGAAAGCCGCGCGGTGACGCCGTTCTTCGATCTCGTCTGCGTCTTCAACCGCGGCGCCGCCTTCAGCTTCCTCTCCGATGCCGGCGGCTGGCAGCGCTGGTTCTTTCTCGCCCTGGCGCTTGGCGTATCGGCCTGGATCGTCGCCGCACTGCGTCGCCACGCCGCCGAGACGCTGCTGTCCTGCGCGCTGGCCCTGGTGCTGGGCGGCGCCCTGGGCAACGTCATCGACCGCATTCGGCACGGCGCCGTTGTAGACTTCCTTTATTTCCATATCGCCGAACATTACTGGCCGGCCTTCAACGTGGCCGACTCGGCCATCAGCGTCGGCGTTGCCCTGCTGCTCTGGCAGCAGATTAAAGCCAAGGAGAAGCGATGAACGCCACCGTCGGCAGCGACAGCCTCGTCACGCTCCATTACCGCGTCGCCCTCGCCGACGACACCGAGATCATCAGCACCTTCGGCGCCACGCCGGCGACGCTGCAGCTCGGCGGCGGCGAGCTGGCGCCGACCCTGGAAGCCTGCCTCGACGGCCTGGCCGTCGGCCAGCGCCACGTCTTCCTGCTCGAAGCGGGCCAGGCCTTCGGCCCGCACAGCCCGGCGCTGGTCCAGCGCTTCGGCCGCGCTTCGTTGCCGCCGGAAATCGAGCCCGAGTTGCACGGCCTGATCGAATTCGCCGACCCCGGCGGCCGCCGCTATTCCGGCACGGTGCGGGAGCTCGGCGCGGACTCCCTGCTCATAGACTTCAACCATCCCCTGGCCGGCAAGCCGATCCGCTTCGAGGTCGAGGTGATCGGCATCCTCTAAGAGCCCCTAACAGAATGAACCACACCTGCGTTGGCCCCAAAATGCGGATGATCGCGCGAAGCGCGGCGACGGCAAGGGTGATTCCCTTGCCGAGCCGTGCGACAAAGCGAGCGCCGCATTTTGGGGCCAACCCGGAGGGCCGGGGCATTCCGGGGCGCATCGCCGCGTTGCGGCGGTTCGCGAGGCAATCAGCATCACTTCACCACCGCGCCTTGCGCTGCATCCCCGGAATGCCCCGGCGCAGGCGTGGTTCATACTGTTAGGGGCTCTAAGCCAACGTCATGGACATCCTGCTCGCCAATCCCCGCGGCTTCTGCGCCGGCGTCGAACGCGCCATCGCCATCGTCGAGCGGGCCCTCGACACCTTCGGGGCGCCGATCTACGTCCGCCACGAAGTCGTGCACAACCGCTTCGTCGTCGATGGCCTGCGCGCCAAGGGTGCCGTGTTCATCGAGCGCCTCGACGACGTCCCGGACAACGCGACGCTGATCTTTTCCGCCCACGGCGTGCCCCGCGCCGTCCGCGACGAGGCGGCCCGCCGCGGCCTGCGCGTCTTCGACGCCACCTGCCCGCTGGTGACCAAGGTTCATGTCGAGGTGTCGCGGATGCGCGAGCAGGGCCGCGAGGTCGTCATGATCGGCCACCGCGGCCACCCCGAGGTCGAGGGCACGATGGGGCAGGCGGCCGGCGGCATGCATCTCGTCGAAACGGCAGACGACGTCGCCCGGCTGGTCGTCGGCGACCCGGCGCGGCTCGCCTACGTGACCCAGACGACGCTGTCCGTCGACGATGCCGCCGGCATCGTCGCGGCGCTGCGCGGCCGCTTTCCGGCCATCGTCGGGCCGAAGAAGGACGACATCTGCTACGCCACGCAGAATCGCCAGGACGCCGTCAAGTTCATGGCCCCACAATGCGACGTGGTGATCGTCGTCGGCTCGAGGAACAGCTCCAATTCCAACCGCCTGCGCGAAGTGGCCGACCACCTCGGCGTTCCGGCCCATCTCGTCGATGGCGCCGAGCAGGTCGATCCCGTCTGGCTCGCCGGCAAGAAGCGCATCGGCGTCACCGCCGGCGCCTCGGCACCCGAGGTGCTGGTCGACCAATTGATCGGCCGCCTGCGCAGCCTGGGCGCCGCCAGCGTCACGTTGCTCGACGGCGTGGCGGAGCGGACCAGCTTTCCGCTGCCGCGCGAACTGGCCGGCCGATCCTGAACGGCAACCCGCGGCGGCCATGACGAACGGCGGCCGGCGGCGGACGATCGGCAGCAGCCGGTCACCCCGGCGGTGACATACTTAGTGCCATCAGCATGCCGATGGTCTCGTCCATGAACATCAAGCGCCGATCCGCAACGCCGCGCGGCCACCTCAGCCGCCGCGCCGGCCCTCGTTGCGCGAGCGGCTTCACCTTAATTGAACTGATGATCGCCGTCGTCATCGTCGCGATCCTGGCGGCGATCGCGCTACCCAGTTACACGCAATACATCATTCGGGGCAAGCGTGCCGCAGCGGAGGCGCAGATGATGGATATCGCCAACCGCGAGCAGCAGTACTTCCTGGCCAACCGCGTCTATGCCGACACGGCTACCCTTGGCTGCGCACTGCCCAGCGACGTCAGCGCCAACTACGGCTGCGGCATTGTCGTGGATAACGTCGGCCCCCCACCGACGTTCGCGATCACCCTCACGCCCAGCGGCTCGCAGGCGAGCGACGGCTGGCTCAGCCTCGACAACAATGGCACCAAGGGCTCGCAGTACTCGGGGAAATGGTGATGCGTACCGTGCGGACGACGAAACCCACCCTGCCGGCCGCCGCCATGCGCGGCACCACGATGATCGAGGTGCTCGTCACCATCGTCATTCTCGCCTTCGGCCTGCTCGGCCTGGCCGGCCTCGAGGCGCGCTTGCAGCAGTCCGAATTGGAAGCCTATCAACGCGCCCAGGCCCTCGTGCTGTTGAACGACATGGCCAACCGCATCGAGGCCAACCGCAAGAATGTGGCAAGCTACGTCACCGGCCCGGGAAGCCCGGTCGGGTTCGGCATGGCCTGTCCCGTCCCCACCAATACCGCCACGCTGGAGCAGACCGACACGAGCCAATGGTGCAACGCGCTGCAGGGCGGCGGCGAACTGTCCGGGGCGGCTAAGGTCGGCGCTCTCGTCGGCGGGCGGGGTTGTGTCGAGGCCTTGGGCAACAACGAATACCTCCTGACGGTGACATGGCAGGGCGTCGGCCCAATTTCCGCACCGCCTCTAAGCGTCGCTTGCGGGAAGGACTCTTATAACGGAGGCCCAAGGTGCACGCTCGACCTGTGCCGCCGAGTGGTCACCACCATCGTTCGCGTAGGCAGTCTGTCATGATCGCCGTCAGCCGCCTGGTGCGCCGTCCAGCCCAAGGCCCTGGCGCTGGTGAAGCCGGCTTGACCCTGATCGAAATGATGGTCGCCATCACCATCGGCATGATCTTGGTGGCGGCGTTGCTCGCGCTTTTCGTCAATACCGCTCGTACCAATAACGAGATGGCCAAGTCCAACGCCCAGATCGAGAACGGTCGCTTCGCCATGCAGCTCCTTGCCGGTGACATCGCCCACGCCGGTTTCTGGGGAACCTACGTGCCCAAGTTCGACAATCTCGGCTATACGGAAAAGCCCGCCGATGCGCCGACCGCCGTGCCGAATCCCTGCCTCGCCTACGCCAGTTGGGACACGGTCGTACCCAACTATAGGACCAACCTCATCGGCATACCGGTGCAGAGCTGCGATGGCGATCCGAATACCTGCACGGCCGCGCTCGCCCCAGCCGCCTGCACGACGGCGGTGGCCAATCAGCGGATCGCACCCTACGGTACCGACGTGCTGGTGGTGCGCCACGCCGCTCCATGCATTACCGGTTCCGCCGACACCAACTGCGAGGCCGACACCGCAGGCAAGCTCTACTTCCAGTCCTCGCTTTGCGCCGACGGCGTTGTTCCCATTCCTGGCCGGCCGGCCGGTGGGTCGGCCACCACCATCCAACTGGCCGCTGACGCGCCCAGCGACTACACCGGTATGACGGTCACATTGATTGACGTGACGGGTGCTCAGCTCCAAAGTCGCAAGATTGCTGCCTACAACACCACCACGAAGCTGGCGACCCTCAGTGCCGCCTGGTCGCCGGTGCCGAACTTCGCTGTTCTCTCCTACTCGATCCTGCCCACCGCGCGGGCCGGGGCAACTACCAGCATCACCTTGCAGGCACCACCTACCGCGGCAACGCCGACCAATCTTTACAGCGGCATGACCGTCAGCCTGACCGGCGGCACCGGCGCCGGCCAATCCCGCACCATCAGTACGTGCGCCGGCAATCCCTACGTGTGCGCTATCTCGGGGACCTGGACGAGCCCGGACGCCACGACGACCTATTCGATTTCGGAATACAAGCTCGATACCAGCGGGTTGGCGCTGCACAAGATGGGCACAGACTGCAATGCTGCGGCCGTGGCGGACAAGCGCAAGTTCGTCTCCAACATCTATTACGTCCGCACCTATTCCATCAACCCGGGAGACGGAATCCCGAGCCTCGTGCGCTCGTCGTTCGACCTTTCCGGAGGTGTTCCGCAGCATCCGGCGGCCGAGGCCCTGGTCGAAGGCATCGAAGGCTTCCGGGTCGAGTTGGGTATCGACAGCCAGGAATCCCGCTGTGCTCCCGCCTCCAACGTCGATTACACGAGCGTCGTCAATTTCGTCGATCCGGCCCTCTGCACGGTCAACGCCAATCTGTCGGCCAATACACTCCCGACGAACCGTGGCGACGGCATTTCCGAGGGGGCCTTCGTCCGCTGTACCGCCGCCGCACCTTGTACGGTCGCTCAACTCGAGAACGCGGTGGCGGTCAAGCTTTTCGTGCTGGCGCGCAACCTGCAGACTTCGCCCGGCTATACCGACGCCAAGACCTACTGCCTCGGTACTGCCAATCCTGACGGGACCTGCCCGGATCCCAGCAGCAAGGTCGGGCCTTTCAACGATGGCTACAAGCGCCACCTGTTCTCCACGACCGTGCGCCTCGGCAATGTTTCCGGGCGGAGGGAATCACCGTGACCCGTTCCGTCGTCGCTCCGCCACGGGAGCGTGGTGCGACACTGATCGTCGGCATGATCATGCTGGTCGTCATCATGCTGATGGTCCTCGCCGCGTTCCGGCTGTCCAGCACCGATCTCCAAGCCGTCGGCAACATGCAGTTCCGCAATGAGGCGACCGCCGCGGCCAACAGGGCGGTCGAGCAGAATATCCAGAATCTGCCTTTCACCACCCCGGACGTCGGTTCGGTCTACATCAACAACGATCCCGGCAGTCCGGCCTACCCAACCACGGTGGCACCGGCCTGCATCCGCGAATCCATCGCCAGCATCGGCCCGAATGCCCAGTCGGAATGCATATACAATCTCGACGGCACGATCACCTGCCCAACCGGCGCGCCGGCCTTCGCCACGGTGTGGGACATGCGAGCGACGGTCACCGATGCGAACAGCGGCAGCAGCATCGTCGTCCATCACGGCGTGGCCGTCTTCCTGAATCAGACCCAATGCAATAATTTCTGCGCACCGGCGCTGGGCTTGGCCACCTGCAGTTGACGTGATAAGCCGATAGGAATCCGCCATGAAACATCGTCTCCTCGCAACCTTGTTCACCGTCGCCGCGATGCTGCCGTATCTGCCGGTCCTTGCCGCGGATACCGACCTTTTCGTCGGCGCCGGCGGCGCGTCGAACAATCTGGCCAACGTGGTCATGGTCCTCGACAACAGCGCCGACTTCAGTGCGTCGGCGGATACCAGCGTTTGCCCGGCGGGGACGCTGCCGGCGGGCATGGTCAATTCGGCCGGAGGGATCGAGGCCTGCGCGATCTACAAGGTGATCGATACCTTGCCCATCAATGCCGACGGTTCGGCGGTCCTCAATCTCGGCTTCATGCTGATCAACGCCAACAACATCCGGTCTATCGATGCGAAATGCGGTGGCGCAAGCGCTCAGGGCGGGTGCTTGGCGGTGCCGCTGACCCCCATGACCACGGCGGGCAAACTGACCGTCAAGAACTGGATTCTGAGCTGGGTCACCACCGGTGGCGCAGGCAGCGGCTTCGTCAAGTCGAACAACACCGCCACCGCCACGTTGATGCAGGAGACGTGGGCCTACTATGCCGGCAACATCGGCTTGTCGGGCCGCAACTATGCGTCTGTCATTCCATCGTCGGGGTGCGCCAAGAACTACGTCATCTTCGTCGCCAATTCGATCGGCTCTAATGGCACACCGGGCGACTCGACCAATCCGTCCCCGCAAACGAATCCAGCGGCATCCGGGCCCGGCTTGGTGAATGCACCGGGCGTGACCGATAGCGAGAAGGTGGAAATCGGCGGCACCATCCAGCTCAAAGGCACCACCTGCGGCGTGACCAATTTCGTAATCAATGCCGGCGACCCTCAGCACATTCAGAAAGGGTATTACGCCGACGAATGGGCGCGCTATATGAATGTGAATTACGGAATCACCACGTACACGGTCGGCCTTCTCGGGTCAAATTGCAAGCCCGACTACCCGGCCATACTTACGAGCATGATGACCGAGGGTAAGGGCAAGTATTTCCAGACCAGCAACTTTTCAGATCTCGTCATCGCGCTTGGCACAGCCCTCGGCGAGATCCAGTCGGTCAACAGCGTCTTCGCCGCGGTGAGCCTTCCGGCGAGTGCCACTACCCAGGGCACGTTTCTGAACCAGATCTATGTCGGCATGTTCCGGCCCGACGAACACGGCATGCCGCGCTGGCTGGGCAACCTAAAGCAATACCAAATCGGTGCAGCGACCGAGCAACTCGTGGACGCGGACGGCAATGCGGCGATCGACAGCGCCAATACCGGCTTCATCACCGCCTGTGCCCGCTCCTTCTGGACGCCCCGGTCGGCGGATACCGACCTGTACTGGCTGCTGAATTCTCAGGGGACGTGCACCATCGATCCCAACAATTCCACTCTCACCGTTACCGCGCCCCAAACGGTTGCCGGCACCCTGGCGGCCTCGAACGACCCCGACGGTCCCATCGTCGAGAAAGGCGCCCAAGGCTACATGCTGCGCGCCCTGACGCCGAATTGCAGCGCGTCTCCGTGCACGGTTCCGCGGACCCTGTTCACCTGCTCCAGCGTATTCTCTTCCTGCACTGGGCTGACCACGTTGCCCACCTTCAACAGCGCTAACGTGCTGCCGCCGATGCTGGGATTGCCGAGTACCGATATCACCAATCAGGCTGCGCTTATCAGTTGGGCGAGCGGACTCAATATCGACAACGAATTAGCCAAGGGCAGCAGCGTGGTTCGCCCGTCCGTTCATGGCGACATCGTCCATTCGAGCCCGCTGGCTCTCAGCTATGGTTCGGACGTTGTGGTCTTCTACGGCGCCAACGACGGCTGGTTCCGCGCCATCAACGGCAATCAAACCGCGAGCTATCAAGGGGTCGCGGCCGGGGGCGAGCTGTGGGCCTTCATGCCGCCGGAGTTCTACCTCAATATCCAGCGGCTTAGGGACAACACTGTCCCGATCACCTTTCCCCCCTTCTCCAACGCCAGTGCGCGGCCTAAGCCTTATGGGATCGACGGCCCGATCGGCGCCTTCAAGGATGCCAGCAATACCTGGATCTTCCCCGCCATGCGCCGCGGCGGCCGGGCGCTTTATGCCTTCGACGTCACTACGCCGACGAGCCCGTCTCTCAAATGGAAGGCGGGCTGTCCCGGCCTTACCGACAATACCAACTGCACTACGGGATGGTCCGGCATCGGCCAGACTTGGTCGACGCCGCGGGTATTCAAGGCTGCGGGTCATGCCGGGCCGCTGATCATCATGGGCGGCGGCTACGATACCTGTGAGGATGCCGATCCGAACACCTGCTCTTCGGCCAGCACGGGCAGGGCGATTTACGTGCTCGACGCGGCGACGGGTGACGTGCAAGGAACCCCCTTGCCTACCGATCGTCCGGTGGTCGCGGATGTGACCGTCGTACCCGACTTGACGATCGGGTCGAGCACGTTCGGCCAGGCGGCCTACGCATACGCCGCTGACTTGGGCGGCAACATCTATCGCATTTCCGGGGCAGACTCCAACACGCCATTTGCCTCGACCGCGCCGAGCGCCTGGACGATCACCAAGATTGCCTCATTGGGCTGTTCCACGCCGGGCACATGCACCAACAACCGCAAGTTCATGTTCGCGCCGAGCGTGGTGCCTCAGACGGATGGCAGCTTCGTCATCCTGCTCGGCTCGGGCGACCGCGAAAAGCCGGTGCGGTCCTATGCCAATGCCTATGGCGTGACGAATTTCTTTTTCCTGGTCAAGGACAGTCCGACCAACAGTCTGTGGTTGTCGTCGGAATCGAGCAATTGCAACAACCAATCGATCATCTGCCTTGCCTCGCTGGTGTCGGAGGGCTCCGTCACTTCGGGCTGTACGGGCCCCGCGACACAGGTCAGTCTCAATTTGGCTAAGGGCTGGTTTCTCGGCCTGCGTGACCACGAACAGGTGGTGACCCCGGCCGCCACCGTCAACGCCGTCACCACGTTCAGTACCCATATTCCGACGTTGCCGGCGACGGGAACTGGCGGCAGCCAATGTACTGCCGATCTCGGTACGACCCATGTGTACAACCTGAACATCGCCAATGCGACAGCCGCGGCCGGTACGGCCTGCAGCGACACCAACGTGGTCAAGGGCGGCGGCCTGCCGCCTCCGCCGGAGAAGAAGAAGGTTAGGATTTGCGATGCTGACGGCCACTGCAGCGATCAGCCGATATGCATCGGTTGCAGCCCTAAAGGACCGCTGGAGACAACGCCAAACAACAGTCCTACACCGGGCGCCGGCAGCCCGGCCAAGCACCGGGTTTACTGGTATATCCAGCAATGAGGACACGAGCGAACACGCGATCCGGCCGCCGACCCGGCTCGACGCCGCGGCCGCTGCACGCGGCTGGGGTGACCCTGATCGAGTTGATGGTCACCATCGCGATCCTTGCGATTCTTTTGGGGCTGGCGGTGCCGTCCTTCAACGATGCCATGCTGAGTACCAAGCTCAGTTCGACCGCCAACAACCTGATTGCGAGCACGCATCTGGCCCGAAGTGAGGCGATAAAGCGCAATGGTCAAGTCAGCTTGTGTGTATCGACCGATGGTGCGACGTGCACCGCAGGCAACTGGGAGCAGGGGTGGATCGTGGAGTGCCCGACGAACGATAACCTGAGCTGCAATCCGGCCGGGGCGAATACATTGGTGTTGCAGACCCAGTCGGCGGCCCCGAACGGCTTCAGGATCAGCGATACGGGGGGAGCCACCAGCCTGATTTTTTTGGCGACAGGTGGAGTACAGGCGGCGCCGCATACGCTGTCGGTTTGCCGTGCTACGCCCAGCGTCGGCACTCAGAACCGCGTGGTGAACATCATCGCCACTGGCCGTGCGTCTGTTAGCACGACGAACGGGATCATTGCCTGTCCTTGACATGATGCTGGAAGTTGTACGCCGGCATGCGGGATCAGTTTGCTCCCGGTGACGCCGAACTGAAACCAATCTTCGCCGAGCACTACCCGAGGGGTGGAGCACTTTCCGGTGGGCTCGAACGGAGATGAAGATTCTTATCGGAAATTCGCACAGCAGGATAAGTGAACGCCTTGCCTGGACCATGGCCGCATTGCTGCGCCCCTAGGGACCCGATATAATTCGCGCTTCATTTTCGCGCCGGCGTAGCTCAGTTGGTAGAGCAGCGCATTCGTAATGCGAAGGTCGGGGGTTCGACTCCTCTCGCCGGCACCAGCGGACCCCATTTGACATTCGCCGGCCCGAGCCGGCGGCGGCCCCGAGGGGCATGATCCAGCGATGTCCTCCGTCCTCCAGCCGGGTCTTGCGACCGCGCCAATGGCATCCGTGCCGGCCGAGGCGTCCTGCTACCACTGCGGCCTGCCGGTCACGGGATGCGCCGATTATCCCGTCGTCATTGGCGGTCAGCGTCGCGAGATGTGCTGTGCCGGCTGCCAGGCGGTGGCCCAGGCGATCGTCGGCAACGGACTGGAGGCTTATTACCAGCACCGCGACGCGCTGCCGGAGAGTCCGCGCGAGGCACTGCCGCAGGCGCTCCAGGACATCGGCCTGTTCGACCATCCCGAGGTGCAGAAGAGCTTCGTCCGATCCGTGGGCGAGGACGGGCAGCAGCGCGAGGCAGCGCTGATCCTCGAAGGGATCACCTGCGCCGCCTGCGTGTGGCTCAACGAGACTCACCTGGCACGGCAGCCCGGCGTCACCGGCGTCGATATCAATTACGCGACGCGACGCGCCCGGGTTCGCTGGGACAATCGCCGCACCACGTTGTCGCAGATCATCGCCGCCATCGCGGCCATCGGCTACCGCGCCCACCCCTACGACGCGGCACGATCGGAGGAACTCGCGCAGAAGGAACGCAAGTCGGCGCTCTGGCGGCTGTTCGTCGCCGGTTTCGGCATGATGCAGGTGATGATGTATGCCATCCCGGTGTACCTCGCCGACGAAGGCACGATGACGCCGGAAATCGAGCGTCTGATGCGCTGGGCGAGCTTGGTGCTGACGCTGCCGGTGATGCTCTATTCGGCGGCGCCGTTCTTCCGCAGTGCCTGGCGCGACCTGAAATTGCGCCGGCTCGGCATGGATGTACCGGTGGCGATCGGCGTCGGCAGCGCCTTTTTGGCCAGTGCCTGGGCGACGCTGACCGCGGGCGGCGCCGTGTATTTCGATTCGGTGACGATGTTCGTGTTCTTCCTTCTCGGCGGCCGCTACCTGGAGTTGATGGCCCGGCAGCGCGCCGTGCGCGGCGTCGAGGCGGTCAGCCGGGCGCTGCCGGCCTTCGCCGCGCGGCTGCCGCGCTGGCCGGCGTGGGATGCCGAGCGGGTGGCCGTCGCCGAGCTCGCCGCCGGCGATCTGGTTCTGGTCAAGCCCGGCGAAGCGGTTCCGGCCGATGGGGTGGTAGTCGATGGCCACAGCAGCGTCGATGAATCGCTGCTGACCGGGGAAAGCACACCAGTCCGCAAGGAATCTGGCGGTGCAGTCATCGGCGGCAGCGTCAATTCGGCCAGTCCGCTGGTCGTGCGCGTCGAGCGGGTCGGGGAGCAGACGCGGCTGGCCGCGATTCAGCGCCTCATGGAACGCGCCGCGTTGGAAAAGCCGCGCCTCGTCGAAATCTCCGACCGCTACGCCGGGCATTTTGTCGTCGCCCTGATGATCCTAGCGGCCGGCACGGCGATCGGCTGGTATTTCGTCGAGCCGGCGAGAGTGCTGCCGGTATTCGTCGCCGTCCTGGTAGTCAGTTGCCCCTGCGCCCTGTCCCTGGCGACGCCGGCGGCGCTGACGGTGGCCACCGGGGCCATGGCGGCACGCGGCGTGCTGGTGACGCGCGGGCACGCGATCGAGACCCTGGCGCGGGCGACCCACTTTGTCTTCGACAAGACGGGGACCCTGACCACCGGCCGGCCGGCGCTACTGGAAACGCTGCCGTGCGGGCAGTACGGGATGGAGGAGGTCCGGCGCCTGGCGGCGGCTCTCGAAAGCAGATCGGAGCATCCGCTGGCCCGGGCCTTGTGCGCCGGGCTTGCGCCGGCGGATTTGGCCCACGTTAGCGGATTGCGGGCGATCACCGGCGAAGGCATGGAAGCGACGGCCGATGGCGTAACGGTCCGCCTCGGCAGCCTGGCATTCGCGGGCCGGCCGCACGGCGAGACGATTCCGGCCGAGGTCGAGCGGTGGATGTCGGCCGGCGATACGGTCGTTGCCTTGGCGGATGTCCACCAATGGCGGGCCTTCTTCCGTCTCGGCGACGCGCCGCGGCCGCAAGCGGCGGCGGCGATGGCCGAACTGCGCGGGCAGGGCGTACGGATTTCCATCTTCAGCGGCGATGGCGCGCGGGCCGTCGAGCACCTCGCGCGCCGCCTCGCTGTCGACCGCGCCTACGGCGAACTGGCGCCGGAGGACAAGCAGGCCCGGGTCAAGGCGCTGCAGGACGAGGGAGAGGTGGTGGCCATGGTCGGCGACGGCGTCAACGATGCGCCGGTCTTGGCCCAGGCCCAGGTTTCGGTTGCCATGGGCGGCGGTACCGACCTGGCGCGAAAACAGGCGGACGTGCTGCTGCTATCCGAGAACCTGGCGCAGTTGGCGGCCGGCGTGGCGATTGCCCGCAGGACGCTGCGCGTGATCCGGCAAAATCTCTCCTGGGCTTTCGCCTACAATCTGCTGGCGATTCCGCTGGCCATGTCGGGTTTCGTCACGCCGTGGATGGCCGGTATCGGCATGTCGGCCAGTTCGCTGCTGGTGGTCTTGAACGCGTTGCGTCTGCAGCGCGATGCCCGGGAGGCGGGATGATGGACATATTGTTGCTTCTGGTGCCACTGTCCGTCGTGCTCGTGTTCCTTATTGCCGTGGTGTTCTGGTGGTCGATCCGGAACAACCAGTACGAGGACTTGGAAGGGCCGGCCTACCGGATCCTGATGGACGACGACGGCCCCGCTGCCGATTCGAAGCCGCCGGCGCCGAAAGGCGGCCAGTGATTCCCGGCGACGGTGTCCGCAGCCACGTTTGCGGACACGAACCCGCCTTCAAAACAGAACCGTTTTGACACAGATCAAAACGCCGCCTGCCGAATATGGCCATACTCGCGTCAAGGTTTTCGGTGCGAATCCAATCGCGCCGGTTGCAACCGAAAGGTAGTCTCTCTGTTGGGGTTGGGGGTGCGCTTGCCGCACCCTTTTTTTATGCCGCGCTTAGCCTTGTTAACGTCTTGATTCGGTTGGTTACGCTAGTGCGAAATTGATCTGCGTCAACAATTCCGGGACCGCCGCGTGTATCCTCGCAGCCCATGTGGGCAGGGGTGGCGACAGGGTTTCCGTCAGAAGAGAACCGGTTTTTTTCCATGTGAGGTGAATCCGTCATGCAATCGCAAGCGACTTACAACTATAAAGTCGTGCGCCAGTTCGCCGTGATGACCGTGATTTGGGGGGTCGTCGGCATGCTGGTTGGCGTCATCATCGCCAGCCAGTTAATCTGGCCGCAGTTGAATTTTCTGGAGTACCTGAGCTACGGTCGGCTCCGGCCTCTCCACACCAACGCGGTGATTTTCGCGTTCGGTGGCTGCTCGCTGTTTGCAACCTCATATTATTCGGTCCAGCGCACTTGTCATACACCGCTGTTTGCCCCGGGGCTCGCGGCATTCACCTTCTGGGGCTGGCAACTGATCATCGTCCTGGCGGCGGTGACGCTGCCCATGGGATTCACCAGCGGCAAGGAATATGCCGAACTCGAATGGCCGATCGACATCCTCATCGCCGTCGTCTGGGTTTCCTATGCGGTCGTTTTTTTCGGGACGCTGATGAAGAGGAAGACGCCGCACATTTACGTGTCGAACTGGTTCTTCGGCGGCTTCATCCTGACCGTGGCGCTGCTGCACATCGTCAATAGCGCGGAAATCCCGGTGACATTGACGAAGTCCTACTCGGCCTATGCCGGCGTGCAGGACGCGATGGTGCAGTGGTGGTACGGCCACAATGCGGTCGGGTTTTTCCTGACGGCGGGCTTCCTCGGCATGATGTACTACTTCGTGCCCAAGCAGGCGGGGCGCCCGGTGTATTCGTACCGTCTTTCGGTGGTGCATTTCTGGGCGCTGGTTTTCACCTACATGTGGGCCGGCCCGCACCACCTGCATTACACGGCCCTGCCGGACTGGACGCAGTCGCTTGGGATGGTGTTTTCGCTGATCCTGCTGGCACCCTCCTGGGGCGGGATGATCAACGGCATCATGACCCTGTCGGGCGCTTGGCATAAGCTCCGCGACGATCCGATCCTCAAGTTCATGATCACCTCCCTTTCCTTCTACGGCATGTCGACCTTCGAAGGCCCGATGATGTCGGTGAAGACCGTGAACGCGCTGTCGCACTACACCGACTGGACCATCGGCCATGTGCACTCCGGCGCGCTCGGTTGGGTTGCGATGATCGCCATCGGCTGTACCTACTACATTCTGCCGCGCGTATTCGGTAAGACCGAGATGGCCTCGACCAAACTTATCACGTTGCATTTCTGGATCGCGACCATCGGCGTCGTGCTGTACATCGCCTCGATGTGGGTTGCCGGCGTCATGCAGGGCCTGATGTGGCGCGCTACCAACCCGGACGGCACGCTGACCTACTCCTTTGTCGAGTCGGTCAAGGCGACCTACCCGTTCTGGACGATTCGTCTGGTCGGCGGCCTGATGTTCTTCGCCGGCATGCTGATCATGACCTACAACATGTTCCTCACCATAGCGGGCGGCAAGGCCGTCGATGCGGCGGTGGTCGAGCCTGCCGCTCACCACGCCTGATTCGCAAGGAGCCGAAACATCATGTTGACACACGTGCAAATTGAAAAGAACACCGGTTGGCTCATCGTCCTGACCGTCCTGGTGGTGAGCGTGGGCGGCCTCGTCGAGATCGTTCCGCTGTTCTTCCAGAAATCGACGACCACGCCCTTGAACGAACTGGTCAAGCCCTACGATGCGCTGCGGTTGGCCGGCCGGGACATCTATATCCGCGAAGGCTGCTACAACTGCCATTCGCAGATGATCCGTCCGTTCCGCGCCGAAACCGAGCGCTATGGCCATTATTCGGTGGCCGGAGAGTTCGTCTATGACCATCCGTTCCAGTGGGGGTCGAAGCGCACCGGTCCCGATCTCGCCCGAGTCGGCGGCCGTTACTCCGACGAATGGCACCGTACCCACCTTCTCAATCCGCGCGACGTCGTGCCCGAGTCGAACATGCCGGCCTACTATTGGCTCGATCGTCCACTGACAGAGGATGCGATCGAAACGAAGATGGAGCGGCTGCGTCTGGTCGGCGTGCCCTATACCGATGCTGATATCAAGGGCGCCAAGGAAATGATCAAGGACAAGACCGAACTCCAGGCGGTTATCGCTTATCTGCAGGGCATGGGTCTGGCCCTCAAGCAGACGAGGTAAAGGCGAACGTGGACATCAACGACCTGCGTGCACTTTTCACCGTGGTGACCGTAGTCATGTTCGTCGCCATCGTATGGTGGGCGTACTCGAGCCGCCGCAAACCGGCTTTCGACGAGGCGGCTCTGCTGCCACTCGAAGACGACCCGCCGGCCAGTGAGCCGCAGGTGGCGCGGACTAAAGAAAGGAATGCATGATGAGCGATTTTGTCAGTGGTTTCTGGAATACCTATGTAATGGGGCTCGTGGCGCTGAGCATCCTGTTCTGTTTCGTTCTGCTCTGGTCGCAAAGCAAGGCCAAGACCACGGCCGGTGGTACAACAGGTCACGTTTGGGATGAAACGCTGCAGGAATATAACAACCCCCTCCCAGGGTGGTGGCGCTGGTTGTTCTATATCACACTTTTTTTCGCCCTGTTCTATCTGGCGATGTACCCCGGTTTCGGTAACTTCGCCGGCAAATACGGATGGACTTCGGTTGGCCAGTACGACAAGGAGAAGGCCGTCGCCGACGAGCAATTCAACCAGGCTTATGGTCCGCTGCTGAAACAGGATCTGATGACGGTTGCAGCCGATCCTAAGGCGAAGGAAGCCGGACAGCGCATGTTCTTGACCTATTGCGCGCAGTGCCACGGCTCCGACGCCAAGGGCGCCAAGGGCTTCCCCAACCTGACCGACAGTGACTGGCTCTATGGCGGAACCCCGGACAAGATCGAGGAAACCATCCTCGACGGCCGCAACGGCCTGATGCCGCCGTACGGCGGGAACCCCGAAGCCGTGGGTGGCGAAGCCGGGGCTAAGGAACTGGCGAACTACGTGCGCTCGTTGTCCGGCCTGCCGAACGACGCTGTCCTTGCGGCAAAGGGTAAGGACAAGTTCGCGACGGTCTGTTCGGCTTGCCACGGACCCGATGGCAAGGGCATGCAGGCGCTGGGCGCTCCGAACCTGACCGACAAGGTCTGGTTGTATGGCAGTTCGGAGCAGACAATCGTCGAGACGATCACCAAGGGCCGCTCGAACAAGATGCCGGCACACAAGGACTTCCTCGGCGAGGCCAAGGTCCATCTGATTGCGGCTTACGTCTGGGGTCTCGGTGGCGGCGTCAAGCCGGAGGCCCCCGCGGCGGCGCCGGCCGCCGCCGCAGCAGAGAAGAAGTAACACTGAGACTCGACTCCCCGACATCATGTCGGGGAGTCGTTGTTTCGCCCACTGGCTGTAGCAATCAATTTAGCGGTCATGACTCCAGATTCGCCATCCCCGACATCTCCTGAAATCGCCGAAGAATCCCTATACGAAGTAAGAAAAACAATCTACGTCAGGGCCGTCACGGGCTGGTTCGCCACGTGGCGTTGGAGTCTGGTCTGGTTTACGCAACTGCTCTATTACGGTCTTTGCTGGCTGCCGTGGAACGGGCGCCAAGCCGTGTTGTTCGACTTGGTCGAACGCAAGTTCTACATCTTCGGCATGGTCTTCTGGCCGCAGGACGTGTTCTATCTGGCGGTCCTGCTCATCATTTCGGCTTACGCACTGTTTCTCTTCACTGCCGTCGGCGGCCGCTTGTGGTGCGGATACGCTTGTCCGCAAACCGTATATACAGAAATCTTCATGTGGCTCGAGCAGAAATTCGAGGGCGACCGCAATGCCCGGATGAAACTCGATGCCGCCCCGATGGGCGCGGAGAAGCTTGCCCGAAAATTTGCCAAGTACTCATGCTGGGTCCTGTTGTCACTATGGACGGGATTCACTTTCGTCGGATATTTCACGCCGATCAAGACGCTGTGGGCCGAAATCTGGTCGTTCTCGTTCGGCCCCTGGGAAGCGTTCTGGACGCTGTTCTACGGCGGGTTTACCTACCTGATGGCCGGGCATTTGCGCGAGCAGGTATGCAAGTACATGTGTCCTTACGCGCGCTTTCAGGGCGTCATGTTCGACCCGGATACCTTGGTCATCACCTACGATGGCGAGCGCGGCGAGCCGCGAGGTCCCCGGGCGAAGAAACTCAACTACAAGGCGGCCGGACTCGGCGATTGCGTCGATTGCAATCTCTGCGTCAATGTCTGTCCGACCGGGATCGACATTCGCAACGGCTTGCAATACGAATGCATCGGTTGCGCGGCGTGCATCGATGCCTGTGACCAGGTCATGGACAAGATGGGCTACCCGCGCGGGCTGATCCGATACTCGACGGAAAACGCGATAGAGCAGCACTGGGGATGGCGCGAAATTGTCGGGCACGTACTGCGTCCGCGGGTCGTCATATATTCGACGATCCTCGGCGTTATTGTCGCCGGATTTGTCTGGGGCCTCGCCACCAAGTCGACGCTGAAAGTTGACGTGATCCGCGACCGCGCCACGCTGACACGCGAAGTGGAGGATGGGCTGATCGAGAACGTATACCGTTTACAGATTATGAACGTCCGCGAAGCGCCAGGCCATTTCGCTGTCGCAGTCAGCGGCCTCGACCAGATATCTCTGGCCGGTGACAACGTCGTCGATGTACCGGCCGCGTCGACGATGGCTGTGACGGTGTCGGTCCGTGTGCCGCCGGAGTCGGGAAAAAAAGGGTCGAATACGATCTATTTCGACGTGAGATCCCTAGCCGACGACGGCGCCAGTGTTCACGAAAAGGCCACCTTCTTGCTTCCTTGATCGGAGAAAAAAATGAACTTCGCCACCACCAGACAGAATTCGGTCGTGCCCTGGTACCGCGAGCCGTGGCCGTGGATTCTCATGGCCGGGCCGTTCGTTGTCGTGGTGGCCGCATTTGCGAGTGCCTGGATCGCGGTGGCGACCAATGACGGTTTGGTCGCCGAAGACTACTACAAGCAAGGGCTGTCGATCGGTCAAACGCTGGCGCGGAGCGAGCGGGCGGCAGATCTCGGTCTCGCCGCGAGGCTGCGCTTGACCGTCGATGGACTCACGGTGACATTGGCCGCGGCTGCTTCCGCCGATTTCGCGCCGCCCGCCGCGATCAGGGTCACGCTGTCGCATCCGACCCGTGCAGGTCTCGACGAATCAACAGTTCTCAGTCGGCAGGGAACTGTTTACACCGGCAAACTGCGCTTGCCCGCGGCCGGCCACTGGCTGATCCTCGTCGAGGATGAGCCGCAGACATGGCGTTTGATGGGTGGCGTCATGCTGCCCGCGGCAGGCGAGATCGTCATTGGCGGCGTGGAAGCGGCGGATATCCGGAATTAGCAGGTTCGTTAAGTAGAAAGGGAGGATAGGCCCATGGCATGGCAACTTCTGTTCGGTTCTGATATTGGTCTGTTGAGCTTGGCGACGATCGGGTTCGTGATTGTCATGGCCGTATATTTCATCGTCTGGTTCGGTAAGAAAGTGGCCGAAGACACAATCAACCCGAAATAGCGGCCCAAGACAATAATTGAGGCGGGGAGGACACCCCGCCCGCGCTCCTCAACCTAAGGAAACAAAATGCTGCGACTCCTGTGGGTCTTATGGCCGTCGTTTGTCATCGCCGGGGTTGGCGAAGTCGTGTTTTTCACCGTGATTTCGCCAAGAGAGCTTTATCTCTTCGGTGAGCCGGTGAAGTTTTCCCCGATGGCCACCTATTCCATAGGATTCTTGTGTTTGTGGGCTTTGTGCGCGGCTTCCAGTGCGTTCACATTCTTCTTGCAGCATACCTCAGAAGAGGTCAATCATCGCGGCATCGCGGCGCGGCCGGGAGCCGATTAGGTCGAGCCGGGCACCCGTAATAGGTCAATTAACTTGCCGTCCGTAATTCGGAATTTCGTGTGCTTAGCGAAAAACGAGCACCGGGATTTTGGAGTGGGTCAGCACCTTGTGCGTCTCCGAACCGAGCAGCAGTCCGCTGAATCCGCGGCGGCCGTGGGACGCCATGAAGATCAAGTCGCAGCCGCTGGTGTTTGCCGTGTCGATGATGGCTTCATAAGGTATGTCGTTGGTGGTGCTCAGTGAGGAAGGGGCAATTCCAGCCTCGTTGGCGATTTCTTCGCATCGCTGCAGGATCTCCCGCGCCTGCCTTTCGGTCATCTCGGCAAATTTCTCCGGAGTCGTCGGGTCAATCAATGCCCCTTCGCCGTAAAACGCGACCGGGTAGTCGGGCTTGGCGTAAAGGAACGTTACCCTCGCTCCAGTTTCCTTAGCGAAGCTGACCGCACGCCTTGCCGTGTCCATCGACAAGGGTGATCCGTCAGTAGGGACCAAAATGTGCTTGAACATGCGATCCTCCTTTCACTAGCCGCAGCCGATGCCATTATAAGGGGAGATGGTGGCTGGCGCCTGTCGCACCTCAAAGGCGATATTCCGTAGGTTCTTTCGCGCTTTTTTGTTTCTGAGCGGCAGTACCGCGGTCGAGTGGCTGAAGCCACAATCGGGAAATCTGGTCGATTCCAGGCCAGTTGCGACGCGCGCCTATCCGGCACTCGCCGACGCGCTCGGCACCTATGTTCACGAACGGTAACAGCTTGCCATGCGCACTGTTTGCCACGCAATGGGAATGCCGCCCGGCAAGACATGGCCGCTCTGACGGGAGTAGTTTACAAGCGGGACCGAGCAAGACTGAGTGCTTCCGCGCGCCAAGCGGCTGGTGCTACGGGGCGCTCCGGGAATACGTCTTCACTGCATTGGCAGAACGGATCCGCCTACCTGCCAAGCAGCGCGTCGAGGTCCTTGGCGAGGGATTCCACTTGCGAACTGCCGGCGTGCGATCCGGCGATTGCCTTTCGCCATTCTGCGCGGTGCGATGCAAGATCCGCAATCGACTCGGCTCGTTCGAGCCGATCGATCAGGGCCGAAGCAAAAACACCGACGAAGTGGCTGGCCGTATTCACCATGAATATCCGGGCTCTCGGAAAATCCCCAACCCCCGGCTTGGCGGCATTAGCCACCGCGCGCCGCTGTGCTGCGGAAGCCGCGCTCGGCACGATTTCGGCGAGTCCTTCCGAGAGCAGTAATTCCGCGATCTGCAAGATTTCCGGCAACGGGAAAACGCGGGTCAGCTCGCCGAGGCGACGTTTCCCGTCGATCATGATCAGTACTTGACGACCTCTTCGGTCAAGGCCTGCAAGCCGCGCTGCCAGCGTTTCCTGCCCTTTCGCAGTCTTCGCCAAAACTGCGGATTCATCCATGGACGCACGGATTAGCCGAAGTCGTCGCGGCGGCCGGCACCAATCATGAGGTGTTGCCTTACTTGCTGATGGCTGACCAATCGTTTCAAGCCGCCGATGTCGAGTATTCGGATATGTTTCTGCTGGACGTTGATGAAACCCTGATCCTGAAAGTGGGAGAAGGCACGGCTCACCGTCTCAAGTTTGAGGCCGAGGTAGGACCCGATTTCTTCGCGAGTCATGCGCAGGTGGAACTCGGCGGCCGAATATCCGCGCATCGTGAATCGCTGCGACAAGTTGAGCAGAAAGGCAGCCAAGCGCTCTTCGGCCCGCATCGTTCCGAGGAGCATCATGACGTCATGGTCACGAACGATTTCCCGGCTCATGACTTTGTGAAAATGCCGTTGCAGCGCCTGCACCTGGCGCGACAATTCCTCCAGTTGGGGAAACGGAACCACACAGACTTCGGAATCCTCGAGCGCAACGGAGTTGCACGAGTGGAACTCAGTGCTGATGCCGTCCATGCCGAGCATTTCGCCGGCCATTTGAAAGCCGGTGACCTGATTGCGGCCGTCTTCAAGAAGAACGTCGGTCTTGAAAAAGCCGCTGCGGATGGCGTAAATGGCCTCGAACGGATCACCGGAGCGATACAGGTTGTGGCCGCGCTTGATGCGTCGCCGGCTACCGATCAGCGTATCAAGTTTCTCGATCTCGTCTTCGGACAAGCCGAAGGGGAGACACAATTCTCGCAGGTTGCATTGGGAACACGCGGTCCTCAGCGTGGACAATGTCAGTGGTATGACATTCGATTGCGTAGTCACCAGTGCCGCCCTTCTTGATCTGTGTCAACGCCGCTTGCGGATCGTTACGGCATCCTGTGAGTCTGCCGATTGACTTTGCATCCCGCTACCAATTCCCTCTGTATGGCTGGCCATTTTCAGGAACTCATTTTCGATCCGCAGGTTATCCGCCGCTTCGATATAAACGGGCCGCGCTACACCTCGTACCCAACCGCCGACCGCTTTGTCGAAGCGTTTGACGCGGACGCCTCCTATCTCTGGCTGGGCCGGCGCACTGTCGGTGGTATCGGCAAACCGCTCTCATTATACGTCCATATCCCATTCTGCAACACCATCTGCTATTACTGCGCCTGCAACAAGATCATTACCAAGGATCACGGGCGGTCCGCTAAATACCTGAAATATCTGGCCAAGGAGATCGCGTTGCAGGCCGGTGCCCTTGAAGGCTCGCGGGACGTCGTGCAACTTCACTGGGGCGGCGGTACGCCGACATTTCTGTCTAACGACGAAATGCGGCGACTGATGGAATCGATCCGCTCGCATTTCCGTCTGTTGCCTAACGGGGAGTACTCGATCGAGGTCGATCCGCGCAAGGTCGATCGCGAAACGGTGGCCCTGCTCGCGGAATTGGGTTTCAACCGAATGAGCGTCGGCGTGCAGGATTTCGACCCGGCGGTGCAAAAAGCCGTGAACAGGATTCAAAGCCTCGAAGAGACGAGCCTGGTTATCGAAGCGGCGCGCGAATCCGGCTTCAAGTCGGTGTCCGTCGATCTGATCTACGGACTGCCGAAGCAGAACGTCATCAGCTTCAATCGGACACTTGAAGACGTCATCGGGCTATCGCCTGATCGCCTGTCGATATACAACTATGCCCACCTGCCATCGCTGGCCAAGCCTCAGCGGCGTATCAGCGAAGCCGAACTTCCGTCGCCCGACGCAAAACTGCAGATTCTTCAGTTGGCAATTCGTCGCCTGACGGAGGCCGGCTACGTGTTCATCGGCATGGACCATTTTGCCAAGCCGGACGACGAACTGGCGATTGCGCAGCGACAGGGGAGGCTGCACCGCAACTTTCAGGGCTATTCCACTTATGCCGATGCCGATCTGCTGGCCTTCGGCGTCTCCGCTATAGGGAAGGTGGGGCCGGCGTATTGTCAAAATGTTCGGACGCTCGACGAGTACTATGATGCCCTGGACCGCGATGCCCTGCCGGTGCTTCGCGGAATCGAACTTAGCTCCGACGATCTGTTGCGCCGCTCTATCATCCAGTCGCTGATGTGTCATTTCGAACTGGCGATCGAATCGATCGAGATTGCCCACCTCATCGACTTCCGGTCCTATTTCGACGCCGAAATGGCCGAACTGCGGGAGATGGAAAAGGCCGGGCTCGTGGAAATCGGCGACCAGTGGATTTCGGTCCTGCCACGGGGCCGCATGCTGGTTCGCGCCATCGCCATGGTATTCGATCGTTACTTGCGCAGCGATCGGGAACGCCCGCGCTATTCCAAAGTCATCTAAGGACAAGACCCGGGGTCGCGCACTGGACCTTCCCGGCTCGACGCAAGGCCGCATTCGTGGCCTAATGCCTGTCTGCTCGGCGATACGCGGAAGACCCGATGTCTGAATCCGGTTATCTCGCGGTACTGGTGGTCGGCCTTCTCGGCGGTACCCATTGTGTGGCAATGTGCGGCGGCATCGTCGGTGCATTGACGGTGCAACTTCCCGGCGATCGGCGCCGCGGTTGGCTGATCCATCTGGCCTACAACGTCGGCCGCATCGCCAGCTACGGCGCGGCCGGAGCGCTGATGGGGGGGCTTGGCAGGCTCGGGCTTCTCCTTGATGGGGTGCTCCCCGTGCAGATGGCGCTCTATGTGCTCGCCAATCTGATGTTGCTCGGCATGGGACTCTATCTTCTTGGGGTAACGCGTCCGCTCGCCTTCGCCGAACACTATGGCCAAAAACTGTGGACGCGAATTCAGCCGATTTCCCGTTCCTTCCTGCCAGTGCGCGGCATCGCCCAGGCGCTGCCGCTCGGCATCCTGTGGGGTTGGTTGCCCTGCGGCCTGGTCTACAGTGTCCTGGCCACGGCGTTGATGTCCGGCTCGGCCGCACGCGGCGCCTTGACGATGCTCTCCTTCGGCATCGGTACGCTGCCCAACCTGCTCTTGGCGGGGATGCTGCTCAAACGTCTGCACGACGTTGTTCGTGCGCGGTCGGTCCGCCTTGCCTCCGGTGCATTGGTCTTAGGTTTTGGATTGGTGGGGTTGATCAACGCGTCGACACTCGGCGGCAACCTCTGGAACGGCATCGTCTGCAAGGTCTGAATCATGAACATCCTTCTTGCGTGCGACAGTTCGCCGCTATCGGTCGGGGCGGCCCGCGCCCTCATTGGCCACGCGCGGTACTTCTCGGCTGTTCCGGAAGCCTACCTGTTGTTCGTGCATCCACCGATTCCGCTTGGCTTGGCCAGCCGTCATGTCAGCCCGGATGAGCTCAATCGCTATTATCGCGAGGAGGGCGAAGAGGTACTTGCAGCGGTTGCAGCCCGTCTCGACGCCGCCATGATTCCGCGCATCAACCCTATCCACCTTGGCGATCCGGCCACGGAAATTGTGAAGGCCTGAGCAATGATGAAGCCCGCCAGTTCGCCCGAGTGCCTCGATCTACCGGTTTCAGGCATGACCTGCGCCGCGTGTGCCGCACGGATCGAAAGGCAGTTGAACAAGTTGCCGGGCGTCGCGGCGGCTGTGAACTTCGCAAGCGAAAGGGCGAGAATCTCTTTCGACCGAGCGATGACGCCGGCCGGGCAATTGGTCGACGCCATTCGCAAGACCGGTTTCGAGGTGCCTTCGGCCAACCTGGAAGTGGCGATATCGGGAATGACGTGCGCGGCTTGCGCGGCGCGGATCGAAAAGCAGTTGACACGGATCGCCGGCGTCGAGGCGTCGGTCAATTTCGCCAGCGAAAAAGCCCATATCCGCTATATTCCGGGCTTGGCGGAACCGGCGGCACTGGTGTCCGCAATCGAGGCGGCCGGATACGGCGCATCGCTATCGTCGACCGACAGTCGTGCCGACGAAAAGGCGCGCAAGCTGGCGGTCCATGCGGCAGAACTGCGTCGCTTCCTGATCGCCGCCGTGCTGACGGCGCCGTTCGTCCTGCAGATGCTGTGGATGTTCGTCGCCGGCGCCGGAGCACACGAGGAGATGTTGCCGCGCTGGCTGCAACTGGCGCTGGCGACGCCGGTGCAGTTCTGGATCGGCAGAAGGTTCTATGTCGGGGCCTGGCACGCCCTGCGGGGCGGCACGGGGAACATGGACGTCCTGGTTGCGCTGGGGACCAGCATGGCCTACTTCTACAGCTTCATCGTGACTGTCGCGGCGATGTCGCATCGGCACGTCTACTTTGAAGCGGCGGCCGTCGTAATCACCCTCGTTCTGCTCGGCAAGATTCTCGAGTCTTCGGCCAAGGCGCGCACCTCGGCAGCCATCGAGGGGCTTCTGCGGCTGCAGCCGCAGACGGCGCTCATGGAGCGCGACGGGCAGTTCGTTGAGGTTGCCGTCGGCACGATCCTGCCCGGCGACATATTCATCGTTCGGCCGGGTAGCGGTGTCCCGGTCGATGGCAACGTCATCGAAGGCGTGTCGGGCATCGATGAAGCGATGCTCACCGGCGAGAGCCTGCCGGTCGGCAAAGCCCCCGGGGACAAGGTGTTTGCCGGGACCATCAACGGCGAAGCCTTGCTGCGCTGTCGCGCCACGGGGATCGGCAGCCACACGCTACTTGCCGGAATCGTTCGCCAGGTGGAGCAGTCGCAGGGTTCTAAGGCTCCGGTACAAAGGCTGGCAGATCGCATCGCCGCGATCTTCGTACCAGTCGTGACGGTGCTTGCGTGTATGACCTTCTTTGGCTGGTGGATCTTTGCCGGAGACCTTGCCAGCGGCTTGGTCAATGCCGTGGCCGTCCTGGTCATCGCCTGTCCCTGTGCGCTCGGCCTAGCGACGCCGACGGCGATCATGGTCGGGACCGGGCAGGGGGCCCGGGCCGGCATTCTGATACGCAATGCGGAAACGTTGGAACAGGCCGAGAGAGTCTCCGTGCTCGCCGTCGACAAGACGGGAACGCTGACCGAAGGCAAGCCGGCGGTTGTGGCGCTGGTGTCACTCGGCGATGTGCCCGAGGCCGAACTGCTGCGCTTGGCGGCGAGTCTTGAACAGGCGGCGAGCCACCCGCTGGCTCAGGCCGTGGTTGCCGCAGCGCGTCGGGATGGTCTGGCGCTGTCAACGCCAGAAGACGTGGCGGCGATTCCTGGCAAAGGCATGCGGGGCCGCGTGGACGGCCATGCGATCATTGCCGGGTCGCCCGAATTTCTGCGCGAAAACAACATTCAATTGGCGGACGAGGCGATCGACTTCCTCGTCGCCGACGGACGCAGCATTGCCGCGGTGGCTCGGGACGGTCAGGCCCTTGGTCTGATCGGACTGGCCGACCCCCTTCGCCAGGAGGCTAGGAGCGCAGTTTCGCGACTGGTCGCGCTGGGCATCGAGGTGGTGATGTTGACCGGGGACAACGCCAAGACGGCGGCGGCGGTCGCTGCAGCGGCCGGCATCGCGCACTATCAAGCGGAGGTCCTGCCCGCAGACAAGGCGGCAGCCGTCGCCGCCCTCAAAACGCCGGGAAAATGTGTCGCCATGGTGGGCGACGGCATCAACGATGCTCCGGCGCTGGCCGCGGCCGACGTCAGTTTCGCCATGGGTAGCGGTGCGGATATCGCGATGGAGACGGCCGACGTGACTCTTCTGCGTAACGACCTCAACGGCATCGCCGATGCCATTGTCCTGTCGCGCGCGACCCTGGCCAAGATTCGGCAGAACTTGTTTTTTGCCTTCGTCTATAACACCCTCGGCATCCCGCTCGCGGCGCTGGGCATGCTCAGTCCGGTCATCGCCGGTGCCGCCATGGCACTCAGTTCGGTGTCGGTGGTCAGCAACTCGCTGCTCCTGCGCCGAAGGTCGCTGACGAATGCCTGATATGGAGCTCGCCATCGAATCGCTGGTCGTCAAGGTTGGCGGCATGCGCTGCCAGGGTTGCGTCAAGAGCGTCAGCAACATCTTGACGGCGTTGCCAGGCGTGGTTCAAGCCGAGGTCTCGCTGGAGCGTGGCGAAGCCGCCATCAGCATCGATCCAAACCGCTTGACGCGGGCCGACCTGATCGCCGCGATCGACGGCGGCGGCTTCGAGGCGGGCTAGGCGGCACTTGTATGCTAATATCATAATTGCGGCGTACGGCGAAGCGTCGTGCCGAGCGTCTATAATGTCTCTTTTTGACTGGGGAACTGACCGTGGGTCTTGACCGCGTGCCTTCAGGCAAGGACTTGCCGAACGATTTCAACGTCATCATCGAAATCCCGATGCGTGCCGACCCGATCAAGTACGAGGTGGACAAGATGTCCGGCGCCATCTTCGTCGATCGCTTCATGTCCACCGCGATGCACTATCCGTGCAACTACGGATACATTCCGCACACCATCGCCGGCGACGGTGATCCGGTCGATGTGCTTGTCATGTGCCAGTTCCCGCTGCCGCCCGGAGTCGTCGTGCGCTGCCGGCCGATCGGCATGCTGAAGATGGTCGACGAGGCCGGTGAGGACGCCAAGTTGCTGGCCGTGCCCGTCGACAAGCTGACCACCATGTACCGCGACGTCGAATCGCCGCGTGATCTTCCGCAAATCGTGCTCGACCAGATTTCCCATTTCTTCGAGCGCTACAAGGACCTCGAGCCCGGCAAGTTCGTCAAAGTCAGCGGTTGGCTGGGCATTGAGGACGCCAAGAAGGAAATTATGGACGGCGTCAGGCGCTACGCGGACGCCGGCGACAAACCGGCCTTCTGAACCGGCCGGCGCCGCCGTCATTCGCGGCCTTGCTCCGGAGCGGTCTTGAACGGCAGGTGTTGTTCCAGTTCCCCGCGATAAAGGTCGATCGCCTGCTTTTCGCGCTTGAGGAAGTCGGCGACCGCCCGGCGAAAACGTGCGTCGGCCAGCCAGTGGGCCGATAGCGTTTCGACAGGCCGGAAGCCCCGGGCGAGTTTGTGCTCGCCCTGGGCGCCACCCTCGAACACCGCGAGGCCGCGCGCGAGGCAGAACTCGATCGGCTGGTAGTAGCAGACCTCGAAGTGCAGGCAGGGTATGTCCTCGACGCTGCCCCAATAACGGCCATAGAGCCGACTGTCGTCAAACAGGCTCAGGGACGACGCGACCGGCTGGGCCTCTCGTCGCGCAATCGTCAGCAGCAGCCGATCCGGCATGGCCGCTCCAAGGCGACGGAAGAACTCCAGGTTGAGATACGGATGCCGTCCGCGGCTGAGATAGGTGCGGCGATAGCAGTCGTAGAAGAAGTCCCAGTCATCGTTGCCGATCGCAGCGCCGGTCACGCGCTCGGTGGCGATGCCTGCGTCGGCAACACGCCGGCGATCCTGGCGGATCTTCTTGCGCTTGTCCCGCGACAGGCTGGCCAGAAACGCTTCGAAATCGCTCCAACCTTGGTTCAGCCAATGAAACTGTATGCCGTGGCGCAACAGCAGGCCGGCGGCGGACAGTTCGCCGGCCTCGCGCGGCGTCGGAAAGAGGACGTGCAGCGACGGAATAGCGCTGCGCAGCGTCAAGTCGAGCAGGGCGCCGACCAATTCGGCTCGTGCCGCGTCATCGGCGGCGAGCAGGCGCGGGCCGGTCACCGGGGTGAACGGGACCTGCACGACGAACTTGGGGTAATAGGGGCGACCCAGCCGGGCATAGGCTTCCGCCCACGACCAGTCGAAGACAAACTCGCCGTAGGAGTGGTCCTTGCGGTAGAGCATTGTCGCCGCCGCAAGATCTCCGCGGCTCCATAGGGTCAGATAGCAGGGCGACCAGCCGCAGGCCGGCGCAGCGCTACCGCTCCGATGCAAGGCGTCGAGATAGGCATGGCGCAGAAAGGGCTGCCCGTTGCCGAGACGATCCCAGGCTGCGGGCGCGACTTCGGCTAGGGAGTCGAGGATGTGCACTTCCATCGCCTGCGATATTGGCACGGACAGCGGCCGTTCGCTGGCCTGTTGTATAGTTGGCGGATGCCCGTCATAAAAATCGCGGTCGCGCAATTCGATGCCACCGTAGGCGACCTGGCTGGAAATGCCCGGCGCATTCTCGATGCCGCGCAGAGGGCGGGGCGTCTCGGCGCCGACCTGGTGCTGACACCGGAACTTGGCCTGTGCGGCTATCCGCCCGAAGACCTGCTGTTGCGTCCGGAGTTCTGCCGCGCCTGCGCCCGCGAACTCGCGCAACTGGCCGAACGCCTGTTCGGCGCGGCGCCCGGGGTCGCCGTCGTCGTAGGTCACCCCGAGCAGGACGGCGCCGACCGGTTCAACGCTGCCTCGCTGTTGCGCAATGGCCGCGTCGAGACCACCTATCGCAAGCATCGCCTGCCGAATTACGAGGTTTTCGACGAGGAGCGCTATTTTTGCTCGGGCCGCGAACCGTGTGTCGTCGATGTCAAGGGCGTCCGCTGCGGCATCAATATTTGTGCCGACGTCTGGGAACCGGGGGCCGCCGAAGCGGCGCGGGCTGCCGGCGCCGAACTCCTGCTCGCCATCAACGCCTCGCCGTTTCATCTCGACAAGCAGGCCAGGCGCTACGAGGTCCTGCGCGAGAGGATCGCCGACACCGGTATGCCGGTGGTCTATGCCAACATGGTCGGCGGGCAGGACGAGCTGGTGTTCGACGGGGCCTCGTTCGCCCTCGGTGCGGACGGCGAACTGGCGCTGCAGATGCCGCCCTTCGTCGAGGCTCTCGAGTGCATCGAGTTTCGCGATGGCCGTCTGCAAGGCGGGCGGCGATTCCCCTGGCCTGGAGCCGACGCCGCGGCCTACGAGGCGCTTAAGCTCGGCGTCCGTGACTACCTCGACAAGAACGGCTTTCCGGGCGCGATCATCGGCCTGTCCGGCGGAATCGATTCGGCACTGACGCTTTGCGTCGCCGCCGACGCGCTCGGCGCCGATCGGGTCCGGGCGGTGATGATGCCATCGCCATACACGGCGCAGATGAGCCTCGACGACTCCCGCGCCATGGCACGGCGGCTCGCCGTGCGCTACGACGAGATCCCGATTCTCCCGGCGATGGAGGCTTTCGCCGGCATGCTGGCGGGCCAGTTTGCCGGTACCGCGGCCGACACGACGGAAGAGAATCTTCAGGCGCGGATTCGCGGCATGTTGTTGATGGCGCTGTCGAACAAGAGCGGCTCGATCGTCCTGACCACCGGCAACAAGAGCGAGATGGCGGTGGGCTATGCGACGCTCTACGGTGACATGGCCGGCGGATTCGCGGTCATCAAGGACATCTACAAGACCTTCGTCTATCGCCTGGCGCGCTATCGGAATACCTTGTCGGATGTCATTCCGGCCAATGTCATCACCCGGCCGCCGTCGGCGGAACTCAAACCCGACCAGACCGACCAGGACAGCTTGCCGCCTTACGAAATGCTGGATGGGATCATCGAGGCCTACATGGAACGCGATCTCAGTCCGGATGAAATCATCGCCCGGGGCTACCCGGAAACCGATGTGCGGCGCGTCGTCGGCATGCTTAAGCGCAGCGAATACAAGCGGCGCCAGGCACCGGTCGGCATCCGCATCACCAAGCGCGGATTCGGCAAGGATTGGCGCTATCCGATTACTTCGCGGTACACTGACTTGCGGTAAATTCCTTTTCGGAGACGACATGAAGAAGATCGAAGCGATCATTAAGCCGTTCAAGCTCGACGAAGTCAGGGAGGCGCTCTCGGAGGTCGGAATCACCGGTCTGACCGTAACCGAGGTCAAGGGCTTCGGGCGCCAGAAGGGCCACACGGAGCTCTATCGCGGCGCCGAATATGTCGTCGATTTCCTGCCCAAAATCAAGATCGAGATCGTCGTGACCGACAGCATGGTCGACGGCGCGCTCGATGCCGTTGTCAAGTCGGCGCGGACCGGCAAGATCGGCGACGGCAAGATCTTCGTCTCGTCCGTCGAGCAGGTCGTGCGCATTCGCACCGGCGAGACCGACGAAGCGGCCGTCTGATCAGCGCGCTTTGGGCGCCTTGAGCAGGACGTACAGGGCACCGTCGCCACCGTCGTGAGGGCGGGCCTGGCAGAAGGCCAGTATCTCGTCCCGCTTGGCGAGCCAGCCTCGCACCAGCGTGCGGAGCACGCCCGCGCGTCCTGGAGAGCCCAGGCCCTTGCCGTGAACGACCCGTAGGCAGCGATTGCCGCGCGCCAGTTCCTCGGTCAGGAACCGGCTCAGGGCGAGGCGCGCCTCGTCGCGCGTCAATCCGTGCAGATCGATCTCGGCCTGCACGATCCAGCGTCCGCGGCGGAGATCGTGCAGCGTCTGTCGCGGCAGTCCGGGCCGCAGATGATTCGGCTCGTCGCCGCCTTCGAGGCGATCCTCGAGTTCGATCGGACCGTGCAGCGACTGTGCCAGCGCGGCTCGTTCGTCCGCTTCGCGTTGCCGGGCAACCGCCGCCGGCTTCGCTGTTTCGCGATGGACGCGGTCGTTCTTGATCGGCTTGGCATCGGCTACGGCGGAACGGAACAGCAGGCGTTCTTCCGCTGTCGGACCGGCGGACGCGCGCCGGGTGGCCATGATTATCCGAGGTTGTCGAGGTAACGCTCGGCGTCGAGCGCTGCCTGGCAGCCGCTGCCGGCACTGGTCACGGCCTGGCGGTAGATGTGGTCCTGCACGTCACCGGCAGCGAAAACCCCGGGGACGCTGGTCGCCGTCGCATCGCCGGTGCGGCCGCCGCGGGTGACGATGTAACCGTTTTCCATCTCGAGTTGCCCGGCGAAGATGTCGGTATTCGGCTTGTGGCCGATGGCGATGAACACTCCCGTCAGGGGAAGGTCCGTCGTAGCGCCGGTCTTCGTATCGCGGACGCGCATGCCCGTCACCCCGGTCTTGTCGCCCAGTACCTCGTCGAGCGCGCTGTTCCAGCGGATGTCGACCTTGCCGGCACGTTCCCTTTCGAACAGTTTGTCCTGGAGAATCTTTTCGGCGCGAAACTTGTCGCGGCGATGGATGACGGTGACGTGGCTGGCGATATTGGCCAGGTAGAGCGCTTCTTCGACGGCCGTGTTGCCGCCGCCGACGACGGCCACCTCCTGGTTCTTGTAGAAGAAGCCGTCGCATGTGGCGCATGCCGACACGCCTTTGCCGGCGAAGGCCTGTTCCGAGGGAAGGCCGAGATACTGGGCGGAGGCCCCGGTGGCGATGATCAAGGCATCGCAGGTATAGGTTCCGGCGTCGCCGACCAGGGTCAGCGGCGCGCCGGCCAGCGTTGCAGTATGGATATGGTCGAAGATGGTTTCGGTGTTGAAACGCTCGGCGTGCTTCTGGAAGCGCGTCATCAGGTCCGGGCCCTGGACGCCCTCGGCGTCGGCCGGCCAGTTGTCCACGTCGGTCGTCGTCATCAATTGACCGCCCTGGGCAAGTCCGGTGATCAGCACCGGATTCAGGTTGGCGCGAGCGGCATACACGGCGGCCGTGTAACCGGCGGGGCCGGATCCCAGGATCAGCAGGCGGCAATGGCGCGGGCTTGAAATGGTCATTTTCCTCTCCGCATAGGCAAGACAATTTTTTGAATTATACTTGAGCCATTCTGCCGCCCCTGCCGGCAAACTTGGACAGTCATGGCGACCCATAATCCGGTTTCGATCACCGCGCTTCGCACGCTGCCGATCTTCGAGTCCTTGCCCGAAGACCAGTTGGCGCCGATCGCCCGCGCGGCCTCGCTGCGCAGCGTTCCGCGTAATACGGTGGTGCTCCACGCCGGTGACCAGACGGACAGCGTCTACCTGATCCTGGTCGGGATGATGAAGGTGCTGATCAGCGACAGCCAGGGGCGCGAGGCGATCCTCACCATGCTCGGCGCTGGCGACCTGTTCGGCGAAATGGGGGTCATCGACGATCACCCGCGCTCGGCGACGGTCATGACGGTCGAGCCCTGCGAACTGGTGGTCATTGCAAAAAGCGATTTCAAGCGCTCGCTTGCGGAAAACTTCGACGTGGCCTTGTACATCATGCGCAGCCTGGTCCATCGACTGCGCACCGCTGACCGCAAGATCGAGAGCCTCGCCCTGATGGATGTTTACGGCCGCGTCGCGCGGGCCCTGCTGGATATGGCGGAAGCCGAGAACGGCTCGATGGTGGTCAAGCGGAAGGTCAGCAAGCAGGACATCGCTAAGATGATCGGGGCCTCTCGCGAGATGGTCAGCCGCGTGATGCGCGACCTGCAGGACCGGCATCTGATCACCGAAGGGAGCGGGCGCATCGTCCTGCACAGCCTGGGTAGCGCCGAGGGCTGATTCCGTGCCACGGATTGGGGCCGGGTCGGCCACGGTCGCGCCGGTATAATTCCAGATCGTTAGGCTCGCACCCGAGCTGTTATGCGGCCCGCCTTGCGGTCGCCCGACCCGATGGCCCAGACCGCTTCAGCCAAGCCGCTGCCGGAAAAGATCGTCGCCCTGCTCAACGAGGCGCGCTGGCTGCTGCTGGGCGTTGTTGCCTTCTTCATCGCGATGATACTGTGGGGCTATAACCGTGCCGACCCGGGATGGTCGCATGCCGTCCAGGTCGATCGCATCGCCAACCCGGGTGGACGGATCGGCGCCTATCTGGCCGATCTGCTGCTCTACCTCTTCGGCCTGTCGGCGTGGTGGCTGGTCCTGTTCCTTCTTTTTGCCGTGGCCTGGGGCTACCGGCGGCTTACCGGGTTCATGCATGCCGACCGGCGCCCGTTCCTGGTCGCGCTGGCCGGCTTTCTCGTCGTGCTGGCATCGAGCGCCGGCATCGAGGCCCTGCGCTTCTGGAGCCTGAAGGCCGCTTTGCCGCTGTGGCCCGGGGGCATGCTGGGCCACGAAGTCGGCCGCTTGTCGGCGAGCTTTCTCGGCTTCACCGGCGGCACCGTAATTCTGATGGCATTATTCGCCGCCGGGTTGAGCCTCTTTGCCGACCTGTCATGGCTCGCCTTGGCCGAGCGCCTGGGAATCCTGCTCGAGCGCGCCTGGCACTTGGCGGTGCGTCTCTGGCAGGCCTGGCAGGACCGACGCATCGGCCGCAGCGTCGCCGAACGGCGCGAAATGGCCGTCGATGGGCTGCGCCGCAGAACCGAGGAAAATCCGCCGGCGCCGGTCAAGATCGAAGTCGTCGAGCTGACCGTACCCAAGGCGCCCAAGGTCGAAGCGCGCATCGAGAAAGAGCGCCAGGCGCCGTTGTTTTACGATGCACCGGGCGGTGCCCTGCCGCCGCTGCACCTGCTTGACGAGGCGAAACACAATGCCGGCGACATGCCCAGCGCCGAAACCCTCGAATTTACATCGCGACTGATCGAACGCAAGCTGGCCGATTTCGGCGTCGAGGTCAAGGTGCTGGCGGCACTGCCCGGCCCCGTTGTCACCCGCTACGAAGTCGAACCGGCCACCGGTGTCAAGGGCAACCAGGTGGTGCTGCTCGCCAAGGACCTGGCGCGAGCCCTGTCGCTGGTTTCGATCCGGGTCGTGGAAACGGTGCCGGGCAAGTCCTGCATGGCCCTCGAGTTGCCGAATTCGAAGCGACAGACGGTCCGGCTCGCCGAGATTCTCGGCTCGAAAGCCTATAACGATCTGCATTCGCCGCTGGCCATGGGGCTGGGCAAGGATATCGGCGGCCAACCGGTGGTGGTCGACCTGGCCAGGATGCCGCATCTTCTCGTGGCCGGCACGACGGGCTCGGGCAAGTCGGTCGGCATTAACGCGATGATCCTGTCGCTGCTCTACAAGTCCGATCCGAGCAGCGTCCGCCTGATCCTGGTCGATCCGAAAATGCTCGAACTGTCGGTCTACGAGGGCATCCCGCATCTGCTGGCGCCGGTCGTGACCGACATGAGCAAGGCTGCCAACGCCCTCCACTGGTGTGTCGGCGAAATGGAGAGGCGTTACAAGCTGATGAGCGCGCTCGGCGTTCGCAACCTCTCCGGTCACAATGCCAAGCTGGCGGAGGCCGAAAAGGCCGGCTCACCGCTGAAGAATCCCTTGTCGCTGACACCGGAGAACCCGGAGCCTCTGCCCCGCCTGCCCTACGTCGTCGTGGTCATCGACGAACTGGCGGACCTGATGATGGTCGTCGGCAAGAAGGTCGAGGAATTGATCGCCCGCCTGGCGCAAAAGGCGCGCGCCTCCGGCATCCACCTGATCCTCGCCACGCAGCGTCCCTCGGTCGACGTGATCACGGGGCTCATCAAGGCCAACATCCCGACCCGCATGGCTTTCCAGGTTTCGTCGAAGATCGATTCTCGGACCATACTCGACCAGATGGGCGCCGAGGCCCTGCTCGGCCAGGGCGACATGCTCTACCTGGCCCCGGGCACCGGACTGCCGACGCGGGTGCACGGCGCCTTCGCCTCGGACGAGGAGGTGCATCGGGTCGTCGATCACTTGAAGAAGGTCGGTGCCCCGGAATACGAGGCCGGCGTCCTCGATGCGCCGGCGGCCGAGGAGGGCGAGGCGGCCGCCGGCGACGGCGCCGATGTCGAGGACGACCCGATGTACGATCAGGCCGTGGAAATCGTCCTGAAGACGCGGCGGCCATCGATCTCGCTGGTGCAGCGCCATCTGCGCATCGGCTACAATCGCGCCGCCCGCCTCATCGAGCAGATGGAGCGCGCCGGCCTCGTCTCGGCGATGAACGCCGCCGGCGGCCGCGAAGTGCTGGTCCCCGAACGGGCCGAATGATCTTGGCCCCGCAGCCTAGGCATGTAATGACATGAGCATCATACGGGCCTCTTGCTGCGTCGTTGCGATGGTCCTCCTCCTCCTCCTCGCCGCCGCCGATGCCCGGGCCGGCGCCGTCGATAAACTGCGCGCCTTCGTCGCCGCGACGCAAAGCGCCCGCGCCACCTTCACCCAGGTGGTCGTCGGCAAGAGCGGCCGCAAACCGCAGCAGGCGTCGGGATCGATGGTCTTCTCGCGACCCGGCAAGTTCCGCTGGAGCTACGACAAGCCGTACCAGCAGTTGATCGTCGGCGACGGCGAAAAGCTCTGGGTCTATGACAAAGACTTAAACCAGGTCACCGTCAAGACGCTCGGCAAGGCGCTCGGCTCCAGCCCCGCGGCATTGCTGGCCGGCGACAACGCCATCGAAAAGAACTTCGATCTGCGCGAAGGCGGAACGACGGACGGCATCGACTGGCTCGATGCCCAGGCCAGGGCCCAGGACAGCACCTTCGAGCGGCTGCGCCTCGGCTTTGTCGGCGAGGCGCTGAAGACGATGGAAATCGTCGACAACTTCGGCCAGACCACGACGCTGAATTTCGGCCCGATCGAACGCAACCCGTCGCTGCCGGCAAGCCTTTTCCATTTCGTGCCGCCGCCGAATGCCGATGTCGCCGGCGAATGACCTGCTCGGCGGCGATCGGATCCCGCCCCACGCGCCGCTGGCCGAGCTGCTGCGCCCCGGGACGCTGGACGAAGTCATCGGCCAGACGCACCTGCTCGGCCCCGGCAAGCCCTTGCGGCTGGCCTTCGACTCGAAGACGCTGCATTCGATGATCCTGTGGGGCCCCCCCGGTGTCGGCAAGACGACGCTGGCGAGGCTGATGGCCGATAGCTTCGATGCCCAGTTCATCGCCTTGTCGGCGGTGTTCTCGGGCGTCAAGGACATCCGCGACGCCGTGCAGCAGGCCGAATTGACGCTGGCCCAGTCGGGCCGCCGCACCATACTCTTCGTCGATGAAGTGCATCGCTTCAACAAGGCGCAACAGGATGCCTTCCTGCCCTATGTCGAACGTGGCATCGTCACCTTCATCGGCGCCACTACCGAGAATCCATCTTTCGAGGTCAATTCGGCGCTGCTCTCGCGTGCCGCCGTCTATGTGCTGACCAGTCTTTCCGCCGACGAGCTCGGCACGCTCTTCGACCGGGCCCGCACGAGGGTGATGCCCGATCTCGACATCGAAGCCGATGCCCGCGACCGCCTGATTGGTTATGCCGATGGCGATGCCCGGCGGCTGCTCAACGTCGTCGAGCAGATCCACACCGCGGCGACGACGGCCGGCATCGTTCGCGTCGACGCGGCCTTCATCGACGGCGCGCTGGCCAGCGACCTGCGCCGCTTCGACAAGGGCGGCGATGCCTTCTACGATCAGATATCGGCCTTGCACAAGTCGGTGCGCGGCTCCGCTCCCGATGCCGCGCTGTACTGGCTGGTGCGGATGCTCGACGGCGGCGCCGACCCGCTCTATCTCGGCCGCCGCCTGGTGCGCATGGCCAGCGAGGACATCGGCCTGGCCGATCCGCGGGCCCTCGAGGTCGCCCTCAACGCCTGCGCGGTGTACGAGCGCCTGGGCTCGCCCGAAGGGGAACTGGCGCTGGCCGCGGCAGCGATTTATATGGCCGCGGCGCCGAAATCGAACGCTGCCTACCTCGCCTATAATGCCGCCCGCGCCTTCGTCGCCCGAGACGGTTCGCGGCCGGTGCCCGAGCACCTGCGCAACGCGCCGACGCGGCTGATGAAGGATCTCGGCTTCGGCCGCGAATACCGCTACGCCCACGACGAACCCGAGGCCTACGCGGCCGGCGAGAGCTACTTCCCGGCGGGCATGCCGGCGGTAGAGTGGTACAAGCCGGCGCCCCGCGGCCTCGAGCAGAAGATCGCCGAGAAACTCGCCCACCTGCGCCAACTCGACCGGCAGGCCGGGAAAACCCGATAGGAACCCTCATGCTGGACATTCAACTGCTTCGTGCCAATCTTGATGGCGTCGCCGCCCGGCTGGCGACCCGCGGCGGGCAACCCCTCGATACGGCGCGTTTTGCCGTGCTCGAAAGCCAGCGCAAACTGCTGCAGTCCCGCACCGAGGAACTGCAGGCGAAGCGCAACAGCCTGTCGAAGCAGATCGGCCAGATGAAGGCCAGGGGCGAGGACGTGGCGTCCGTGATGGCCGAGGTCGGCCGCATGAAGGAGGAACTCGAAAACTGCGAGGAGCGCCTTGCGGCGCTGCGCCGGGAGGTGGACGAGTTCCTCGCCCTGATCCCCAACGTGCCCCACGAGAGCGTGCCGGTCGGCGACGACGAGCGCGGTAACCGGGAGGAGTCGCGCTGGGGCACGCCGCGCAGTTTCGCTTTCCCTGCCAAGGACCATGTCGAGCTCGGCGAATCCCTCGGCGGTCTCGATTTCGCGACCGCAGTCAAGATTTCCGGCAGCCGCTTCACGTTGATGAAGGGCGCCATCGCCCGGCTGCACCGCGCCATTGCCCAGTTCATGCTCGACATACACAGCGGCGAGCACGGCTACACCGAAGTCTATGCACCCTATCTGGTCAATGCCGACAGCATGCGGGGCACCGGGCAGCTGCCGAAATTCGAGGACGACCTGTTCCAGGTGCCGCGCGCCGACGGCAGCAGGCTCTATCTCATTCCGACCGCCGAGGTTCCGGTCACCAACATCGTCCGCGACACCATTCTGGCCGCCGAAGCCCTGCCGCTGAAATTCGTCTGTCATACACCGTGCTTCCGCTCGGAAGCCGGCTCCTACGGCAAGGATACGCGCGGCATGATCCGTCAGCACCAGTTCGACAAGGTCGAGCTGGTCCAGATCGTCCATCCGAGCCAGTCCTGGAGCGCCCTCGAGGAACTGACCGGCCATGCCGAAGCGATACTACGCCGCCTCGATCTTTCCTACCGCAAGGTGTCTTTATGCACTGGGGATATCGGCTTTTCCGCGGCCAAGACCTACGACCTGGAGGTCTGGCTGCCGGCCCAGCATACCTACCGCGAAATCTCCTCGTGCTCCAACTTCGAGGCCTTCCAGGCGCGGCGCATGCAGGCGCGTTTTCGCGGCGACTCGTCCGGCAAGCCCGGCAAGTCCGAATTCGTGCATACCCTCAATGGTTCCGGGCTCGCCGTCGGGCGGACGCTGGTGGCGATCTTGGAGAACTACCAGAATGCCGCCGGCAGCGTCACGGTGCCGGCGGCCCTGCGGCCCTATATGGGCGGCCTCGAGACGATCAGCGCAGGCTGAGCGTCGGTGTGTAGGGCGGCTCGAAGCGGCTGATGATGTCGAAGAAGCTGCGCACGTTCTCGACCATGATCACTGCCTCGCCACCCCGGGCGCGGCCGCTCTTCAATCGCGCGTAGTACTCGGGCCGCGCCAGCAGCGGCAACACCTGCTTCATCTCGTACCAGGAGTCCGGATTCCGCTTCATGTTGGCGGCGATGGCGCGAGCGCCGTTCAGATGGCCCATGCCGAGATTGTAGGCGGCCAGCGCCAGCCATAACCGGTCGGGTGTCCGCACCGAGCCGGGCAGCTCCTGCATCAGGTCGGCCATGTACTTGGCCCCGGCCAGAATGCTCTGGCGCGGCTCGAGCCGGTCGGTGACGTTCATCCGGTCGGCGGTCTCCGCCGTCAGCATCATGATGCCGCGCACGCCGGTCGGCGATGTGGCCTGCGGATTCCAGTTCGACTCCTGGTAGGCGACCGCCGCCAAGAGCCGCCAGTCGATTCCCGTCACCTCCTGGGCGTCCTGGAACTGCCTGCGAAAGTGCGGCAGCACCGTTCGCATGCGCTCGAGAAAATCCGCCGTATCGGGCTGAGTCAGGCGCTTCAAGTGGCCGAAATAACGGTCGTCGAGACGCGCCAGAGTTCCGTCCCGCTGCAGGCGCTCAATGAACTCTGCCGCCTGCCGAAACAGCTCGTCGTCGCCGTCGCGGGCGAAGCCCCAGGCGAATTCGACCTCGCCGGGCAACTGCGCCGCGACCCGCAAATCGGGAAAGTAGTTGGCCGCGAGGCGGAAATGGAGCAGGTCCGTTGCGGCCAAGGCGATCTTGCCCTCCGCGACCTTGGCGAGCAGATCGATATCGCCGATCCCGGCGCGTTCCATGACCACCCGGCCGGAATTGCCGTCGGCTGCCTTGAGGGTGGTGGCGAGCGGCGATCCGGCGACGACCTCGACCGGCTCCCGGGCCAGATTGTCCGTGTCGTCGAGGCTGATCGAATCGGCATGGCGTACCAGCACCGGCCTCGCCCTGAGCAGCGGTGGCGCATAACGGACGCCTTCGAGGGCCGCCCCGACCGGCAGCGTCGCGGCGAAATGGATGCTGCCGGCATGCAGCAGGGCGACCAGTTCAACCGGATCGCGGGCGACGACGAAGCGCACCGCAACCCCGAGTTCGCGTGCGAACATGACGATGACATCGTGTTCGAAGCCGCTGCTGCTCTCGCCCTCGTCCTGGTAGAAGGCCGGTGCGCTGCGCACGGCTACGACCAGTTCGCCGTTCGCCTGGGGCGCGTCGATACGGGAGCAGGACACGGACAGGGCAGCGAGGAAGGCGAACAGACAGTGCCGCCGGCGCATAACGGAGGGGCTCCTTGATCCGGTCATCGGATTCTGCCATGCGCCGCCGTCCGCACCAATCGGTTCCGCGGCGCCGTTGGTGCTAAAATTGGTTTCTCCGGAGAGGTACCGAAGCGGTCATAACGGCGCCGACTCGAAATCGGATGGTCAGAGAAATCTGGCACGTGGGTTCGAATCCCACCCTCTCCGCCAGTACGCTTTCAGGACCAGGAAGCCCGAAAATGCCAGCCATCGCGCTGGCATTTTTGTTGATCAGCGAAAGTATCTGTCTTGCATATCTTCGCCGGCCGACTTTGTCGGCAGCGCCGCACCGTGGCCAGCGCCACAGGACCCCTGTCGGTACCCCGATAGCTCACCACAGCGCAATGGACCGTGGCATTCGGCACATTTCCTGTAATGCGGTTCGGCACATCACTTAGGCGCTGCATGCGTCACCGATGGTGTCAGGTAGATCGGTAAGGTGTTAGCAATTTTGGGGAAACTGCTCACCGACACTTCGTGCGTACCAGGATTCCTTGCACCGGTTCGTTTTCGGAGCGGTTTGCCGCGGCCGGATCGGGCGTGGGAGTCGATGAAAACTGAGCTCGCGATCCGGGAGAGTTTGAACTATATGTTCTATATATAAACATGACCGCTCCTGTATTCCCGCTGCCAGCCAACGTCGTCGCGCCATGCCGCGCCAACGACGGCGGTGACGGGGGATTCAGGATGAGGCGGCGGGGAGGGCAGGGGTTTTGCTAATTTCGAATGGAGAACGCAATGGGAAAAATTCCGAACGTCACGAAATCGGCCGCGGCATTTTCGCTGGCGGCCCTGTTGGCGACCGCCTGCGCTGGCCTGCAGGCCGAGGAGGGCAAGGCCCTGTCCTTGTCCGGTGCATCCGAGGTTCCGCCGGTGACGAGCGCGGCCAAGGGCTCGGGCCAGATCATGGTCGGCGCCGATCATTCGGTCTCCGGCAGCGTGACCGTGAGCGGCTTCGCGCCGACGGCGGCGCACATCCACGAGGCGGCCGCCGGCAAGAACGGCCCGGTCGCCGTGGTGCTCAGCAAGTCGGGCGACAATGCCTTCGCCGTCCCGCCGGGCACCAAACTGACCGATGCCCAATATGCCAGCTACGAGGCGGGCAACCTGTATGTCAATGTCCATAGCGCCGAGCATCCCGGTGGCGAAATCCGCGTGCAACTGATGCCGGCCGCCAAGGCGTCGCCGCCGATGCGGTCGGGGGGCTACTGACGCGTTTGCCGGCGGCGGAGTGCCGACGCCGCGGTCACGATAATGCCGCGGTGGCGAGCCAGGCCGAGGCTGCATCCTTGAGCCGGGCGAGTTCGGCGCTCAGCCCCGGCAGGCCGGCGCTGACGGCGCTTAAGTCGCCGTCGCGGACACTACGCTCGAGGTCGGCTGCCATTTGCCGCGCGGCCGGCGCTGCGATGCCGGCGGCGAGGCCTTTCAGCGTGTGGATGGCGCGGGCGACGACGTCCGCTTCGTGCGCGGAGATAGCCCGCGTCAGGTTGGACAGCTCGGTATCTATGCCGGCGAGCATGTCGGGGACCAGCATCGCGGTCATCTCGCGGTCGCCGCCCATCAGTCGCAGCAGGGCGGCGGCGTCGAAACACACGCCCGGACCTTCCACCAATTCCATTAGGGAGTCGGCGGCCGGCGATCCGCTCTGCGGCTCCGGTCTCGCGTAGGCGGTGCTGTTGCGCAGGCCCAAGTGTCGTTCCAGTGATTCCGCTAGCCTCGGTACCATCACCGGTTTGGCAACATAATCGTCCATGCCGGCTGCCAGCGCCTTCTCGCGGTCGCCGGGCATGGCGTGCGCGGTGATGGCGATCACCGGGATATGGCGGTCGAGCACCGGCGGGTCGCCGCGGCGAATTTGCCGGGTCGTTTCGTAACCGTCCATCTCCGGCATCTGGCAGTCCATGAGGACGATGTCATAGGGTGTCCGTCGCAGGGCCTCGAGCGCTTCGCGACCGTTGCCGACGGCGTCGCCCCCGTAGCCCAGTTTTTCCAGGAGTTTCAGGGCAACGCGCTGGTTGACCGGATTGTCTTCGACCACCAGGATGTGCGCCGGGCGGCGCGGCTCCGGCAACATGTGCTCGGTGAGCAGGCGCAGCACCGTTCGTTCGGCCGCTGCCGCGCCGAGCACCGTGCCCAGCGCCCGGCGCAGATGCGTACTCTTCACCGGCTTGCTTAGGTAGGCGGAGAAACCGATTGCCTGCAGACGGTCCGCGTCGTCGTGGCGTCCCAGCGAAGTCAGCATGACCATGGGCAGGGTCGCGAAACGTGGCTCGGCCTTGATCCGCCGTCCCAGTTCCTCGCCGTCCATGCCCGGCATCTGCATGTCGATGATGGCGAGGTCGAACGGTTCCTCTCCGTCGAGCACTGCCAGCGCTCGTTCGCCGCTATCGGCCGAGGCGGCCCGGCAATGCCATTGGCTTAGGAGAACTTCGAGCATCCGGCGGTTGGTCGGGTTGTCATCGACGACAAGGATGCGCCGGTCGCGCAGTTCGGCCGCCGGCAGCCAGGCACGGTCGCGCTCGCTTGCCTGACGGGGCAGGGTGACGGTGAACCAGAAGGTGCTGCCACGGCCTAATTCACTGTCCACGCCGATATGGCCGCCCATCAGCTCGACGAGCTGCTTGGAAATCGACAGGCCGAGACCGGTGCCGCCGTACTTGCGCGTCGTCGATGCATCGAGCTGGGTGAATGGCGCGAACAGCCGGCCCACCATGTCGGCGGGAATGCCGATGCCGGTGTCCCGAACCTGGAAGCGAAGGCGGACCTGTCCCACCTCGGCCGCTTCGACGGAGACGCGGATCGACACTTCGCCTTTGTCGGTGAACTTGACCGCGTTGCCGGCCAGGTTGAGCAGGATCTGACGCAGGCGTACCGGGTCGCCGGCCAGCAGCAATGGTACGTCGGGCTCGATTGTCGTGATGAATTCGAGCGCCTTCTCGTGGGCGCGAAAAGCGAGGATGTCGGTGGTTTCCTCGAGCGTCGTGCGCAGGTCGAAATCGATGATTTCGAGGCCGATCTTGCCGGCTTCGGCCTTGGAAAAATCGAGGATGTCGTTGATCAGGCTCAGCAGCGAGTCGGCGCTGGCATGGACGGTTTCGGCGAACTCCCGCTGTTCCTCGGAAAGATTCGTCGCCAGCAACAGCCCGGTCATGCCGAGGACGGCGTTCATCGGGGTGCGGATCTCGTGGCTGACATTGGCAAGGAACTCGCCCTTTGCCTTCGCCGCGGCCTGGGCGGCCTCGCTGACCACCAGCAGTTCGGCAGTGCGTTCGGCCACCTTGCGCTCGAGCAGGCGGTGCTGGTTCTCGAGTTCGCTGCGGTAGCCGTCGAGCTTGCGGCTCATGCTGGCCAGCGAAGCGAGCAGGCCGTCAATGTCGCGTGCCGATTCGAAATTCAGTCGGTCGTGGCGGGCACCGGCGGCGATCTGGTTGGCCACCGTCACGGCCACATTCAGCGGCTCGGTCAGATCGCGGATCAGCGTGCGCACGAAGTATCCGGCCAGCAGCAGGGTCAGAAGCGCGGCCGTGGCGACGACGAAGGCCTGCACCTTGGCCAGGCGGGCCGCCTCGAGAATGACGTTGTCATTCTCCTGCTGGAAATGGCGGACCAGGCCGTCGAGCTTGATCCGCGTCTGGTAGATTTCGGGCTGCATCGGGGCGATGCTGGCGAAGTCGGGGGTCCTCCGCACCGAATACAGGATCCGCTCGAGATCGGCGATCAACGCGGCATGCGGCATGGAACGATCGATGTCGCCGAGATGGCGCAGCGGTTCGATGGCCGCCGCCACGGCGTCCTGGGTCCGTGACGAGACCCGGCCGGTATCGACGGCGTCGACGACGCCGTTGACGAAGTCCTCGTAGTGACTCTTGGCCGCCAGCGTCAGCGTGTAGGAAGTGAACGCCCGCTCGACCTGGGCGGCGCGGAAGAAATCCAGGGACGACTGGGCGATCAGGATGGCGCCGATCGGTATGACGATCAGCAGGACCTGAATGACGATCGCGGCGCGCAAGGATTTGACCTTGGTCATGGCGTCCTAAGCATAAGGCATGCAATCGGCATTATACCAGCCTGTGGTGCGGCCGGCCGCGTCAGCGCCCCCGATCGGTCCGCTGGACACGGATTGTGGCGCCCCGCTGCGGGCCGCCGCCCGGTTGCCGGGCCGGCACAAGGTGGCGCTTGCCGGGCCCGATCAGGTCCACGCGTCCCATGCCGCGCAAGGCTTCGCGCAGCAGCGGCCAGTTGTCGGGGTCGTGGTAGCGAAGGAAGGCCTTGTGCAGGCGGCGCTGGCCGCCGGCACGGACGGTATCGATGCCCTCGGAATCGCGGCCGACTCGACGCAGCGGGTTCTTGCCGCTGTGGTACATCGCCGTGGCCAGCGCCATGGGGGTCGGCAGGAAGGTCTGCACCTGGTCGAGGCGGAAGCCGTTGCGCTTGAGCCACAGCGCCAGTTCCAGCATGTCCCGGTCGCTGGTGCCGGGGTGGGCGGCGATGAAGTAGGGGATAAGGTACTGCTCCTTGCCGGCCTCGCGCGAGAAGCGGTCGAACATCTGCTTGAATTTTTCGTAGCTGCCGATGCCCGGCTTCATCATCTTCGACAGCGGTCCCTCTTCGGTGTGTTCGGGCGCGATCTTGAGGTAGCCGCCGACGTGGTGGGTGACCAGTTCGCGGACGTACTCGGGCGACCTTACCGCCAGGTCGTAGCGCAGGCCCGAACCGATCAGCACCCGCTTGATCCCGGGCAGGCTGCGGGCCTTGCGATAGAGCGCGATCAGCGGCGCATGCGAGGTCGCCAGGTTGTCGCAGATTTCCGGATAGACGCAGGACAGTCGCCGGCAGGCCGCTTCGATCGCCGGGCTCTTGCAGGCCATCCGGTACATGTTGGCCGTCGGGCCGCCGAGGTCCGAGATGGTGCCGGTGAAACCGGCGGTCTTGTCGCGGATCTCCTCGATTTCGCGCAATATCGAGGCCTCCGATCGACTCTGGATGATTCGGCCCTCGTGCTCGGTGATCGAGCAGAACGTGCAGCCGCCGAAGCAGCCGCGCATGATGCTGATCGAGTAGCGGATCATTTCCCAGGCCGGAATCCGGTCCGTGCCGTAGGACGGGTGCGGGGCGCGCGCATAGGGCAGGCCGTAGACGCCATCCATCTCTTCGGTGCTCAGCGGCAGCGGCGGCGGGTTGAGCCATAAGTCGCGCTCGCCGTGGGCCTGAACCAGGGCCCGGGCATTGCCGGGATTCGATTCGAGGTGGAAAGTGCGCGAGGCGTGGGCGTAGAGCACCGGGTCGTCGCAGACCCGCTCGTAGGCCGGCAGGCGCACGACGCTCGTTTCGCGCTGGCGGCGGCGCAGTTCGCTGCGCTCGCGGGGTTGCAGGTTCAGCGGGCGAAGCAGAGGTGCCGCTGCCGCGCGCTCATCCGCGGCATACGGGTTTGGATGTGCTTGTGTCGGGCCGGGAACGTCGATTTGCGTCGAGTCGATTTCGTTCCATTCTTCGCCGGGCCGCCAACCGCGCGGCACCATGAAGCCCGTGCCGCGCAGATTTCGGATCGCGGCAATGGCTTCGCCACCGGCCAGACGGTGTGCGAGTTCGACGAGGGCCCGCTCGGCATTGCCAAACAGCAGCAGGTCGGCCTTGGCGTCGGCCAGGATCGAGCGGCGAACCTTGTCCGACCAGTAGTCGTAATGGGCGATACGGCGCAGGCTGGCCTCGATGCCGCCGATGACCAGGGGCACGTCGGACCAGGCTTCGCGGCAGCGCTGCGAATAGACGATGACGGCGCGGTCGGGGCGGCGGTTCGCTGCGCCGTTGGCGGTGTAGGCATCGTCGGAGCGGATCTTGCGCTCGCTGGTGTAGCGATTGACCATCGAGTCCATGTTGCCGGCGGTTACGCCGAAGAACAGGTTCGGCCGCCCCAGGGCACGGAAGTCGGCTGCCGAGCGCCAGTCCGGCTGGCTGATGATGCCGACGCGGAATCCCTGGGCTTCGAGCAGACGGCCGACCAGCGCCATGCCGAAGCTCGGGTGGTCGACGTAGGCATCGCCGGTGACGAGAACCACATCGCAGGAGTCCCAGCCGCGGGCTTCCATTTCGGCGCGCGACATGGGCAGAAAGGGCGAGACGCCGAAGCGGTGCGCCCAGAACCGGCGATGGGAGAAGAGAGGCGTCGGCGCGAGTTCCACCGGCGCATTCTACCGGCTGGCGGCCTTAGGTGGCACCGTTCAGGCGGCTGCGCTTGGATACATGCCGCGCCAGAAAATCCATTTGATCGACAAGGATATTTCGGTTGCAGAGGATCAGGTATTCGGCCTTGTTGGGCACGTAGGGTGCGTAGAGGAGTTCCATGCCGGCCTGTTCCGGAGTGCGGCCGCTCTTATGCTGATTGCATGACCGGCAGGCGGTCACGACGTTCATCCATTTGTCCCGGCCACCGTGCGAGACCGGTACCACGTGGTCGCGCGTCAGCCGCTGGCTGCCGAACTCGCCGCCGCAATAGGCGCAAATGTGGCGGTCGCGGTGGAACAGTTCGCGGTTGTCCAGCGGCGGAACCTGCAGTTGCGCGCGGCTCGACAGAGCCTTGCCCTTGATGGCGATGATACTTTCGACGGTAATCGACGAACGCTCGCCGGTGGTGCGATTGACACCGCCGTGGAAGGTGAAGCTGTGATCGCCGGTCGCCCAGGCCACCAGATCCTTGGCATAGTAGAAGCAGGCATGCTGCCACGTGATCCAGCGGTGTGGCGAGCCATGCATGTCAAGGGTGAGAATCAGCGCAGTCAAGGCGTATCGAACTCGTTGAGCAGCAAGCGGCATTTGCCTGAAATCTGGCGTGTCGCTCGTTTAGCGGCAATTGGCCATACAATCGGCGAACCCGCAAAGCGTAACAGACCGTCGTGAATTTTCAAGGCCATTCATGGGACAGGGGTCGCGGCATCTGGGCGGCGCTCGTCGCATCGGCAGTGCTGCATCTGCTGGTCTTCGGCGCACCGCCATTGGCGCCGTCCCGGACACCCACCGGACAGCCGCTCGCGGCGACCCTGCGCCAACCGATGAGCGGCCCAAGTGCTGTCGAACCGGACCGGGTCGCGGCACCGCGACCGGTCGGCGCGGCCACCAGAAAAGCCGCCGAGGCGCGGCCCGCGCCGCTTGCTGCCGAGCGCCGCGGCGTTGAGGCCCGGACCGCCACGGTCGGCGGAACGACGCCGGCACAGCCGTCAGCGGTAGTCGCCGCCGCGGGCAACGCGCCGGCCGACGCTGCGGCAGCCAGCGCGACCCAGCCGGCGGCTCCGGCAGGTCCGGCGATCGATGCCAATGGCCTGCGCCAATTCCGCCTTGCCCTGGCCCTCGAGGCCGCCCGCTTCAGGCGGTATCCGGCCGTGGCGCGCGATGCGGGCTGGGCCGGAACGGTCGAGGTCCGCGTGAGCTTCGTCGCCGGAGGACGGCCGCAGCCGCCCCGGCTGGAGCGCTCCAGCGGCTTCGGGCCGCTCGACGATGCGGCCCTCGATATGCTCGGGCGCGCCGCGCCGCGCACCTCCCTGCCCGAAAGTCTGCGCGGACAGGACTTCAGCGTCGTCTTGCCGGTGGTCTTCGACGTGACGACGGAATAGCGACCCGCCGGCGTTTGCCTTTCCTTAGGCCCTGGCCGTGACCTCGCCGGTGTGAAATGCGAACTGGCCGCGGCGGCGGTCCTCGAAAAACAGGCGCAGGGTCATGCCGATGGTGCGGAAGGCGATCTCCTCCCAGGGTATGTCGGACTCGGCGAACAGCGCCACTTCCAGCGATTCGGCGCCAGGGGCAAAGTCGAGGTCGAGCAGCCGCGCCATGTAAATGACATGGACCTGGCTGATGTGCGGCACGTTGATCAGGGTGTAGAGCTCGCCGAGCTCGACCCGCGCGCGCGCTTCCTCCACAGTCTCGCGCAGCGCCGCTTCGGCAGTCGTTTCGTTGTTCTCCATGAATCCCGCCGGCAGCGTCCACAAGCCGTGGCGGGGGTCGATGGCGCGCCGACACAGCAGCACCTCGTCCTCCCAAACGGGCAGCGTGCCGACCACGAGAAGCGGGTTGCGATAGTGGATCGCCCCGCAACGGTCGCAGGTGTGCCGCGGCAGCGAGTCGCCCGGCGGGATGCGGACGGTGATCGGGCCGCCGCAGGCGCTGCAATAGTTGATGGCATGGATCATGACAAACGCCTTTCCTCGCGGAGCAGGCACTATTCTCGCGCAGCCTGCGGCCGGCGGCAAACGCGCCGAAGTGCCCGGCGTCGCGGTCGGCTCGGGTAGGCGGTCGATCCGGTGATGTCGGGAATTGTCCTCCAGCGACGCCCGGGTATTCCCACAACATAGAACGTCATTTTCCACTGGTCACGGATTTGACGGTCACAAGATGCAAACGGCCGCGTTTTCAGCCGGGCCCGGAGCAGGCTAGGAGCGCACGATAAACGCAACGGACACCGGCCACGATATCAGGAAAGTCGATCACGCCGACGTGATGCTGGCGCAGACCCTGGCCCGCGCCGGCCGCGCGACGGCGATCTGCCGACCCGGCATCGGCGAAGAAATCGCCGCAATTGCCGGGCGGTTACCGCCGAGCCAGGTGCTGAAGGTGGCCGCCTCGAGACGCTGCCCCGTATTTGCCACTTCGACGATGCGGCGGTGCCGGGTCTGCTGGCCAATCACGGGCGGGACCGTGGCGTCGGCCAGGCACGTGCGGCAATCGCCGCGGCGTCCGTTATCGCGGGAGTGCCCACGGCGGCGCATCCCGCCCCCGAGGGTGGTCCGACTTTCGCGTTAGAATGTCTGCGAGACCGATATGGCGAGGAGAATCTGATGCAGGCGAACATTGCGACCCAGGCCGGAACGGCGGTCATTCAGCTCACGGGGCGCTTCGATTTCAATACTCATCGCGAATTCCGCGACGTTACCGAAACCGCCATCAAGGCTGAAGATGTTCGCGAGATCCAGGTCGATCTGGCGGCGGTCGATTATCTCGACAGCTCGGCGCTCGGCATGCTGTTGATGCTGCGCGATCGCGCCCGGAATTCCAGCAAGAGCGTTTCGCTGGTGAATTGCAAAGGCAGCGTCCGCCAAGTCCTCGACATCGCCAACTTTGGCAAGCTGTTTCCGATCCGCTGAAGCGCGGCGTTGCCGCGGCCTGATTCAGCGAGGTGGAGGTGGCGGGGGCATCGGGTAGCTGGCCCCCGGTGCGGCTTGCGATGTCAAATGGCCGTACACCGGCACGCGGTGGCCCTTGGCATACATGCACTGGACGTAGGCGTTGTCGTAGGCCCGCTGCGAGCCGCGGCCCGACGCTTCGCCAGCCCCTGCCCCGGCGAGGCTGCCGACGATCAGCCCCGTGCCGGCGCCGGCCGCGGCGCCGCTGTGTCCATCGATGATCGCGCCGGCCACGGCGCCTACGGCCGTGCCGACCGCCGCACTGCGGACCGCGCTGTTGGTCGCCGCCTGGTTGGCGGTGGCGCCGCCGATCTGCTCAAACGCATACTGCCGGCACACGGCGTCATCGCCGCGGAACTGGTCGAAGCTCCTGCCGGTTCCGGGCAGGGCCATCACGCTCGGGCCCTCGGGCATCGTCGTGCAGGCGGCGAGCAGAAGCAGTGACGCGAATCCAAGAAAGTGTGGGAGACGCATGGCAGCGGACTCCTTTCAACGTGCCGGCGGGCTGGGAACAACCTTTTTCCAGCCACCCGGGCATTCCTTGACATACGGATAATAACCCTGGCCCTGATCGCAGTAGTACCAGTACTGCGTCTCCGGCGCTGAGCCACCCTGCTCGATGTAGACCGGGGGCGATGCCGGAACCGTAACCACCGGCGGGTAGTACACCGGCGGGTAGTAGTAATACGGCGGATAGAACCACGGCCACGGCGCCCCGATAAAGACGCCGAAATGTCCGTGAAAGTGATGGCCGTGATCCGCCCAGGCGCCCGTCGCCGCAAATCCGAGCAGCGCGGCGATGACCAGCTTGCGTGCGTTCAGCTTCATGGCAACCTCCTCGCCGCGGCAATATCGCGGCTTTTTCACCGCTTCAAGCATAATCCTCCGGGCTCGCGAAATGAACGGAATTCCGTGCGGCTTTGTAAGCAAAAATTGCCCCGCCGCGAAAGCGACAACAAATTGTTGCGCCGGCCGTTCGGCCGTCCGGAATTCGCTGGCGGTGGGGCTTGCGACGATGCCGGCGGCGGTCAGTCGCCGGCGTCCGGGGCGCGGTCGAGGCGATAAAGAATGACGATCAGCAAGAGCGACGACACGATCAGCAGGTGCGGGCCGAACAGCCAGAACAGCAGCGGAATCGTGAAGTAGTAAGCGCGCATGCCGGTGCTGTAATACCGGGCGGCACGATTGAGAAAGTCGGTCACGTAACGCGGCGTGATGACGGGGTGCTTGGCCTCGGCCGGGACGTTGAGCAGGTAGCCGACATGGTTGAACTTACGCACCGCCAGGCTAAAGGAGAAGAAGGCGACGCACAGGTCGGTGACGAGCGTCAGCAATTTGACCACCCACAGCGCGGGATCAACCGGGCCGGCTATGTTGAGGGAATGCAGGGCGTGCTCGACATCATTGCCGTGCCCGGACAGACTGATGGCGCCGATGATCAGCAGGACGGCGGTCGAGGCCAGGAAGGTTGCCGCCATCGTCGAATTGCGCAGCGTCTGCACCGCCAGGATGTCGCGGCGGTCGCGCATCACGCTTTCCACCCAGAGCCGGCGCGCGTCGGCATTGATCGCCTGGACGGTGTACAGCGGGTCGTGACGGGCGCTGCGCCAGTAGAGAAAGGCGTAGTAGCCGGCGAACAGCAAGGTGCTAAGGACGAAGGCGAACAGATCGTTGCCGTACAGATTCACCAGGATCGACATGGCGGCGCGTGGTCGGGTTGGCCGGGGCGGGCGGCGCCGACGCTATTGCAGGCGGGCCGCGTTGTTGGGACGCGTATCGCATTCGAGGAATATGCGCGCCGTACACCTCGCACAGATATCCGGATCGAGGCTCGGCACCAAGGCGGCGATGGCCTGGCCGGTGCTCGGGAAGTTCACGATCGGGCCGAGCCGCGCACTGAAGACGGGCTTGCCGAGCATCTTCAGGGGCGCCTCGCGGAGGCTGACGAAATAGAGGCCGCCGCCCGCCTTGCGCCGCCGTTCCGCTTCGTGGGCGAGCAGCTCGGCGCCGGCGACATCGACGAAGTTGGTGCTCTTACCGCGCAGCAGCAGGTGCTTCTGATCGGGGCGTCGTTCGGCGTTTTCGTGAAAGTATTCGCCGATGTGGCTGACGGCGCCGAAATAGATCGAGCCCTCTATGCGGACCATGCGCAGTTGCGGACATTCGGCCTGCCCAGGCTCGCGCACGACGACGCGGCGCTTCGGATCGTGGCGGTCGGGAATCATGGAACGGATCGTCGGCCGCGCGGTACGGTTGAGGTAGAGGAACAGCGAGACGATGATCCCGACCAGGATGGCGATTTCCAGGTGCATGACCAGGGTCGCGACGAAGGTGACGGCAAGGACCGCGGCCTCGGAGCGGCTGGCGCGGAAGATGGACGCGATGTGGTGGAAGTCGATCAGTCCCCAGGCCACCAGGAACAGGATGCCGGCCATGGCGGCGATCGGCAGGTAGGTTGCCAGCGGTGCGACCGCGAAGAGGATAGCGACCAGGGCGACGGCCGAGAACAGCGCCGCCAGAGGCGTCCGGGCACCGGCCTCGTAATTGACCCCGGAGCGGTTGAAGGAACCCGACGACGGATAGGCCGAGAAGAAGGCGCCGACGAGGTTGGAAAGACCCTGGCCGATGAACTCCTGATTGCCGTCGATGCGTTGCCCGGATCGGACCGCGATCGAGCGGGCGATCGATACCGCCTCGGTCAGCGCCAGGCTGGTCACCGCCACGGCGACGCTGAGCAACTCGCGCATGGTGTCGAAGGAAAAGTGCGGCATCGACAGCGGCGGCAGGGCGCCCGGCAGGGCGGCGATGGTCTTGATGCCGGTTCGCTCGGCGCCGAAAGCCTGGTTCAGCGCCAACGCGGCGACGCTGCCGGCCAGCATGGCGACGATCATGTAGGGAATGCGCGGAACCCATTTGCGGACGACGATGCCCGACAGCAGGGTGGCCAGGCCGACCGCGACGACATAGGGATTGACCGTGTCGAGGCTGGTAAACAGCGTGCCGAAAACGCGGAAGAACATCGTTCCGTGAGGCACTTCGATGCCGAAGAAATTCTTGATCTGGCTGGAGATGATCAGCAGCGCGGCGCCGGCGGTGAAGCCGACGACCACGGTATGGGAAATGAAATTGACCAGGGTGCCCATGTTGACCAGCCCCATAGCCAGTTGCATGGCGCCGACCATGAAGGTCAGGGTCAGCACTTCGGCCACATAGGTTCCGCTGCCGGGCTCGACCAGGGGCGAAATGGTGGCGAAGACCACCAGCGAGATGGCATTGGTCGGTCCGGAAACGAGATGGTAGGAGGAGCCCCACAGCGCCGCCACCACCGCCGGCACCATCGCCGCGTAGAGGCCGTACTGGGGTGGCATGCCGGCGAGGGTGGCGAAGGCCACGCCCTGCGGCAGCACGATCATGGCGCCGATCAGGCCGGCGAGCAGGTCCGCCTTGGCGGTCTGCCGGGTGACCATCGGCCACCAGCGCAGGAAGGGAAACAGTCGTTTTACGTTGGGCGACATCGGGCGCAATCGATCGAGAGTTGAGGACATTAATAAGTCGAGGCTAATATTATACGCGGATCGGTCTTTTCGCTTGTGGTGTTGCGCATTTCCCCATGTAACGGTGCGGCTCTCGGCTAGAATGACGCCGGTTCTCGCGGAACGGCGCTTGCGGCGCCGGTCTTGCCCGCCGTGGCCGGATCGCCGCCTGCCACCACGGCTGCGAGCGGACCGACGCGGGCCGTCGCAACGGTAGAGTTGACCCACTACGATGATGATCTGCGCCAAGCCCCGACCCGCAAGGACGACGACAATCGCCGCATGGCTGATCGGCGTCGCGGTTCTGTTTCAGCCGCTGCCGTCGTGGGCCCTCGGTCTGGGCGGCATCACCCTCAGGTCCGCGCTCGGCCAGCCGCTGCTGGCCGAGATCGAACTGATCGGCGCCGGCGACGCTCCGCTCGACGCCGCCTGTTTCCGGCTCGCGCCGGGTTCCGATGCCGAGACCGGCTACCCGTGGCTGCGGCGCGGCCGTTTGACCCCTGACAGCGGCGGCCGCGCGAACCGGCTGATCTTGACCACCCGCACGCCGCTTTGGGATCCGCTGCTCGAGGTCGGCATCGACGTGACCTGCGGCGCCGGTCTGTCGCGTCGCTACACGCTGCTTCCGCAACCGCTGACCGAACCGCAACTGGCTGCTGCGGCGGCGTCGCCGGCAGAGACGCCGGCCGAGGTTTCCGCTGGCGCCGAGCCTGCGGAACCTACTCAAGCGGCGTCTCCGACCGAGAAGCGCCCGGCGCGCCGGCACCGTACACGGCCTGCCGCCGGAGCCGCTCCTGCCGCACAGCCGCCGAGCGGACAGGCTGCGGCGCCGGCAACGACGGCCGCCCGGAAATCCGGACGGCGCAAGGAAGACCGTCTGGTGCTCGGCGCCGTCGATGAGGCCGATCTGCCGTCGCTGGCCCTGACCGTCAGCCTGGGCGACCCGGGGCGGATCGCCCGCACCGATGCCGCCGAGCGCGAGCGCTGGCGCCAGGAGCAGCGCGTTTTCTTCGCGCAGCAGAGCCGGGACGAGGCGTTCGCCGACATGCAGTCCCGGATCAGGAGTCTCGAGGAGGAAATCTCGCGACTCAAAGTCGACGCGAGCGCCGCCAATCCACCGGCCAATATGGCGGCGCCGACCGGCGCGGCCTCAGCCGTCGCGGCGAGCGCCGGCGAGCCGGTCCCGCGAGCGGCGGCGGCGTCCGGTACCAGCCCGGCAGCCATCGGCGCTCTGCTGCTGAGTCTGGTCGGGAGCGCCGCCCTGCTCGCCCTGCTGCTGCGTCGACGCGGCTCGCGGCAACCCTTGCCGGAGGCCGCCGAGACAGCGGTTACGGCGGCCGAACAGCCGACCACACCGGCCGAGCCGGGCGCGGACGACGATCAATCCGCAGCGCCGGGTCCGCCACCGCCGCAAGACCTTCCGGCCGTGCCGGTGGTGACCGAAACACCGCCCGTCGATGACAATGTCACGCATTGGGCGACGCCCGACGAGGAAGATTCGGTCGTCGAACTTGCCGATGTGCTGCAGGCGCTCGGCATGGGTGGCCAGGCCCGCGACACCCTCGCGGCATACGTCGCCGCGCATCCGAAGAAGGCGATCTCGCCTTGGCTGAAGCTGCTGCAGTTGTATTACGACGCCGGCCACAAGGCGGAATTCGAGGTCCTGGCCAACCAGCTTCACGCCAGCTTCAACATCGATGTCGTACGCTGGGATGCCTACGCCAGGTCCGACGCCGACGCCACGATAGAACAGTTCGCCCATATCGTCGAACGCCTCATCAAGCTCTGGCCGACGCCGGCGTGTGCCGAGTACCTGTGGCTGCTGCTGACGGACAATCGCAATGGCCAGCGCCGCGGCCTGCCCGTCGAAACGATCGACGAAATCCTGATGTTGTCCCGGGTGCTCAGGACCCGATAGGCCGCCCCGATCGGCTGCCGTTCCCCGTGCCGGGGAATGTTAACCGGCCATAAGAAATCGCAATGGCCGCGGCCGGGCCGGGCCGGTTATGCTGTCCGCTTTGTGGAGGCGGCATGGCGCAGTGGTTGACGCTTTCGCGCGCCGCGCAGCTGATCGGCACGACGCGCGGCGCCTTGCAGAAGAAGATCCGCGACGGCGAGCTGGCGTCCTACGACGGCACGGTGTCGACGGAAGAACTCTGCCGCGTCTTTGCCGACGGCGATCTCGAACGCCGCATCGAAGATGGCGGCGCCTTCGAGCGCATCTCCAGGATCAAGGAAGAATCCTTCGGCCGCCGGGTGCGCGAGCGGATGCTGCCGAGCCAGGAAGTTCTCGCCCAGCGCCTCTTCGCGCAGAGCCAGGACCTCGCCCAGCTGCGCCGCCACCTGGCGCAGTATCATGACCTGGTCGAAGCGATGCAGGCGAAGATCGCGAGCCACCTGCTATCCGCCGCGTCGCCGCCGCTCGGGGACCTGTCGAGAAGCCTCGACCAGGGCCTTGCCGATATCCTGGCCAGCGACGAACGCACCGATGCCTATGCCGCCATCAACGATATGCTTTCTGTCATGTCCGCCCGCGTCACCCTGAAACCCTCGGGACGGGAATTTCTCCTCGAGGGCAAGGACACGCTGCTCGCGGCCGCCCTCAAGGCGGGTGCGGCGCCGGCCTATGGCTGCGGCAACGGCGCCTGCGGCCTATGCAAGGCGCGGCTCGTCGCCGGCGAGGTGCGCCGCGTGCTGCCCGGCGATTACCGGCTGTCGGAAACCGAGAAGCAGCAGGGCTTCCTGCTGCTGTGCGCGCACACCGCCGTCAGCGATGTCGTCGTCGAAGTGCTCGAGGCCGACGCGCCGGGCGACATCGCCGCGCAGGAGATCACCGCCCGGGTCCGCGCCGTCGCGCCCCTCGACGGCGAGACCTCGCTGCTGCACCTGCAGACGCCGCGCACCCACCGCCTGCGCTTCCTCGCCGGCCAGGGCGTGACGCTGGGCATTGCCGGCGGCAGCGCCGACTTCAGCGGCGACTACCCGATCGCCAGTTGTCCGTGCGACGACCGCAACCTGCAGTTTCATATCCGCCGCAATCCCGACGACGAATTTGCCGGGCGCCTCTTCGCCGGCGCGGTCAAGGTCGGCGATGCCGTCAACGTGCGCGGGCCGTGGGGCGATTTCGTCATCACCGGCGACTCGTCGCGGCCGCTGTTGTTCATCGCCGCCGCTGCCGGCTTCGCCCCCGTCAAGAGCCTCATCGAGCACGCGATCGCCGCCGAGGCCGCCGAAGCGATCGCCCTGTGCTGGACCGCCCGGCCCGGCGGACATTACCTTGCCAACCAGTGCCGCGCTTGGCGCGGCGCCCTCGACAATTTTCGCTACGACGAACTTGACGCGGGCGAAGGTGCGGCCGCCGCCGCGGTGGTCGCGGCGGCTCTCGACGCGGCCGGGATCGATCCGCGCGATCATGCCATTTACATAGCCGGGCCGGCGCCCTTCGTCGCCGCCATGCGCGACGCGCTGCCCGCCGCTACGCCGCGGACGATGGTGGTCTGATGTCCACCGCGCCGCCTTCGCCATCTTCCTCGCGGCGCCGCGACGGCTGCCGGTCGGCCCGCTGCGCCGCCCCGCCGCCGGCAGGCCGAGCGTCGTGAGCACCGCCCGACGCACCATACCCATCGCCCTGCACGGCGAAGCGCCGGGCGAGGTCTGCTCGGCCGCCGAGTCCTTCGCCCTGATGGTGCTCGGCGATTCGATGGCGCCTGAATTCAGCGAGGGCGAAGTCATCGTCGTCGAGCCCGAAGGACTGGCGGTGACCGGCTCCTACGTGCTCGCCCGCGTCAATGATGAATGGATATTCCGCCAACTGCTCCGCCAAAATGATGGCTGGCTGCTGCGGCCGCTCAACCCGGCCTATCCGGCGATCGCCATCGCCGACCTGGCGCCGCTGCGCGGCGTCATCATCCAGAAGAGCCTGCCCGGCCGGCGTCGGGCAGCCAAACGCTACGTCGAGTGAGGACAACGTCATGGCCTATTTCATCTACAAGATTCATCCGCTGGCCGGCACGCAGATCCGCCGCCTCGAGCCGGTCGGCCAGTTCGCCTCGTTCAGGGAGGCGTCAACCGAGGCCAAGCGCCTGCGCCTGGCGCCCGACCTGGGCGAAGGATGCGTCGTCAAGGTCATCTTCGCCGATAATGAACTGGCGGCCGAGGACCTCCTGTCCCAGGTTCGAGAGCCCGAACCGATGGTCGGCGACGATTATTGAAATCTCCTTCCCGGCGATCCAGAATGGGGTCATACCTGCGGCCGGCAGCGCGGCCGCGGCAATCATAAGGACGGGACCAGGCGTCGATGAATCGAGTCAGCGAAAAGCCTGCGACAAAATCAAACGGCAGCCCGGCAACTGCCTTGCGCCGCCGCAGCCGGGACCGTGCCGCGCGGCCGTGGCGCCGCGCCATGCCGGCAGGAGAGCGGTCATGATGCGCGACATGCCGCGGCTCGTCGATTGCGTCCAGCGCAACTGCCACATCGCCGACGCGCGCCATGCCCGTGACATGACGATGTGCAGCTACCTGCTGGAAATGCGCGAGTACTTCCGCTGGGAACATCAGTTGCCGCCGCACCTGCCGCCGCCGCGCGCCGAGGTGGGGCGCTGGCTGGCCGAGCGCGAGGCGCTCTGGGAAAATCTGGTCGACGAGTCCTTCGTCGAACTGCCGGTCGGCGGCGGTATTTGCCCGCCCTTCGCCGTCGCCGCGATCAACGATGCGCTGGCGCCGCAAGGCCTCGCCTACGGCGCCGGCTACGGCCGCTTCGGCAAGCCGCATTTCTTCCTCGCCAAGCTGGTCGGGGAAGAGCAGCGCGAGGGCGTGCACATCCGCGTCTGCGGCTGCGAGTATGCACGGGACATCACGGCGATCCCGGCCGCGCTGCAGGGCGATGCCATCATCATCCGGCAGGAGGCGCTCCGTCAGGCGCTCTGGGAGAAGACCGAGGCCTGGAGCCTGAAGCGCCAGCACGGACCGATGCGCGCCGCGCTGGCCGCCTACGGCTACGACGGCGAGGCGGCGCGCGCCGTCGCGGCGCTCGAACGGATGACCGCCGCCGAGAGCGAGACGCTGATTCTTCACGAACTCGGCGAACACGCCGCCGGCCGGCGGCTCGGCGGCGCCTGGGAGGAGATGCTGCTCGGCCTGGCCGACCGTCATGCCGAGATCGTCGCCCGCGCCGTGCGCGACCACCTCGCCGACTGCCTGGTGACCCTGCCGCGGCTGCTCGAACGCCGCGCCGCGGCGTCGATCCATTTCTGGTTCGCCAACTTCGACGGCTACCGCCGCCAGCTGTTTCCGCAGCTCTCCGCAGCCTATGGTCGATGGCTCGAACGAGGCGACAGCGACGCGCTGGCGGCGGCGATCGAACGCGGCCGCGGCCACTGGCAGGCGCAGGGCGAGGCTTTGCTCGAACTCTGGCGGTGTCGCGGCGCCGGAGCCGCGGCCGACATCAAACGCCTCGCCGCCGATGCCTTTGTCCTATCCGCCTGACCGGTTCGCGCTGCTGGCATGATTGCGGCATGCGGTGATCCGCCGCCAGGCTTTCGTATCTCGATATTCATTCACCGCGGGGACGGCCATGGAGGCGGCACGGATTGCGGCGCTGCAGCGAATGCCGATCTTCGGCGGCATCGAGGCCGGCGTCCTGCGGCTGCTCGTCGAGCAGGCGTCGAGCGTGAGGGTGCCGGAAGGTGATTATTTCTTCCGCCAGGACGACAAGGCGGAGTCGATGTTCGTCCTCGAAGCCGGCCGCGTCGCCATCATCAAGCGCTGGGACGGCGAGGAGCACCTGATCGCCCGCCTCGGCCCCGGCGACTGCTTCGGCGAGATGGCGCTGATGGACCTGTTCCCGCGCAGCGCCGGCGTCAGGGCCGAAACGCCGTGCGCGGCGATCGAACTGCGCGTCGATAGCTTCCTGCGCCTCTACCAGACCGACTTAGAACAGTTCGCCCTGATCCAGATGAATCTCGGCCGGGAAGTCAGCCGCCGCCTGCGGCGCGCCGACGAGCGGCTGTTCCTGGTGCGGATCGGCGCGGCGCAGACGCCGCACGAGGGCAGCGAGCCGCTGGTTTAGGCGCGGGGGGCCGGGCGATTGACATTGCCGCGGCGCCGTGGTCGAATTCCCTGAAGTTGTCTGACAACCGGACCAATTGACGTGCCTGCCCTCGCCCAAGACCTGGACCGCATCGGCCGCCGGCCGCGCCTCGCCGACGACGTGGCCGAGAGGCTGCGCGAGCGCATCGCCGCCGCCGGGCTGGCACCGGGCGACCGGCTGCCCGTCGAGCGCGAGCTGGCCGCCGTGTTCGGCGTCAGCCGCGCCGTGGTGCGCGAAGCGGTGGCGCGGCTCAAGGCCGACGGCCTGGTCGAGACCCGCCAGGGCTCCGGAGCCTTCGTCGCGACGCGGCGGCCCAGCGCGCCCTTTCGTCTCGCTGAGGCGGAGCGGCGGACGGCCGCGGACTTGCGGCAGATCTTCGAGCTGCGCATGGTTCTCGAGCTGGGCGTGGCCGAGCTGGCGGCGCGGCGGCGCACGGCCAAGGACCTCGCGGCGATGGAACGGGCCTTGGCAGCGATGGATGCGGCACTGGCAGCGCACGGCGACGGCGCCGACGCCGACGATGCCTTCCACGGCGCCATGGCGGCGGCGACGCACAACGGCTACGTCAGCCAGCTCGTCGCCTTCCTCTGCGGGCACTTTTCCGATTCGCGCAAACTGGCTTGGGCCAGGGAGACGCAGCCGCAGGCCAATCCGCGGGCGGCCCAGGCCGAACACCGGCGGCTGTTCGCCGCCGTTGCCGCCGGCGATGCGGCCAAGGCGCGGCGGCTGTCGCGGGCGCATCTGGCGGCCGCCGCGGCGCGGGTCGGCATCAGGCTCGGCGCCGGGCTCGATCCGGGACGCGAGAAGAAATCTTGTTGAAGCGCGACGGTGAGACCGGCAGACAGGGGCGCGGGCAGGTTGGCGACCCAGCGCCGATACTCATGCTTAGGTGACCAGGAGAAGATCATGACTCAATGCATAATCGTAGCCGGCGAACGTCGCGATAAGGGCGGCCGCCGCGACGTCGGCCGCCCGCGGCTTGGGCATTAGGCGCCGTCATGCAAACAGCATCGCAAGGCGAAGCGCACTTCGAGGTCGACCGGGCGCGGCTGCTGGCGCGGCTGGCCGGCCTCCTGCCGGCGCCGGCGCTGCTGACGGCGCGCGAGGACTTGCGCCCCTACGAGTGCGACGGGCTGTCGGCCTACCGCGAACTGCCGCTGGCCGTGGCCCTGCCCGACAACGAGGCGCAGGTCGTCGCGGTGCTCAAGGTCTGCCACGAGCTGGGCGTGCCGGTGGTGGCCCGCGGCGCCGGCACCGGGCTGTCGGGCGGCGCCCTGCCGCACGCCCAGGGCGTGCTGCTGTCGCTGGCGAAGATGAAGCGCATCCTCCGCGTGGACGCCGCGGCGCGGCTCGCCGTCGTCGAGCCGGGTGTGCGCAACCTGGCGATTTCCGAGGCGGCGGCGCCGCACGGCCTCTATTACGCGCCGGACCCGTCGTCGCAGATCGCCTGCTCGATCGGCGGCAACGTCGCCGAGAACTCGGGCGGCGTGCACTGCCTGAAGTACGGTTTGACCGTGCATAACGTCCTGCGCCTGCGCCTCGTCACCATCGAGGGCGAGGCGCTGGAGATCGGCAACGAAGCGCTCGACGCGCCCGGCTACGACCTGCTGGCGCTGACGATCGGCTCCGAGGGGCTGCTCGGCGTGGTCACCGAAGTCACCGTCAGGCTGACGCCCAAGCCCGAACTGGCGCGGGTCATCATGGCATCTTTCGGCGATGTCGAGAAGGCCGGCGACGCGGTGGCGGCGATCATCGCCGCCGGCATCATTCCGGCCGGGCTGGAGATGATGGACCAGGCCGCCACGGCCGCCGTCGAACCCTTCGTCAAGGCCGGCTACGACCTCGATGCCGCGGCGATCCTGCTCTGCGAATCCGACGGCACGCCCGAGGAGGTCGAGGAGGAAATCGCCGCCATGGTCGCGGTGCTGGAAGACAGCGGCGCCAGCGGCATCCGCGTCTCGCGCGACGAGGCCGAACGCATCCGCTTCTGGGCCGGGCGCAAGGCCGCCTTCCCGGCCGTGGGACGGATTTCGCCCGACTACTACTGCATGGACGGCACCATCCCGAGGAAGCGCCTGGCCGAGATGCTCAAGGCCATTGCGGCGATGGCGACCAAATACGGCCTGCGCTGCGCCAACGTCTTCCACGCCGGCGACGGCAACCTCCATCCGCTGATCATGTACGACGCCAACGTGGCGGGCGAACTGGCCCGCACCGAGGCCTTCGGCGCCGAGATCCTCGAACTCTCGGTGGCCCTCGGCGGCACCATTACCGGCGAGCACGGCGTCGGCTTCGAGAAGATCAACTCGATGTGCGTCCAGTTCGCCAGCGACGAACTAAGCGCCTTCCACAGGGTCAAGGCGGCCTTCGATGCCAGGGGGCTGCTCAATCCCGGCAAGGCCGTGCCCTCGCTGCACCGCTGCGCCGAGTACGGCCGCATGCATGTGCATGGCGGCCGGCTGGCCTTCCCCGAGCTGGAGCGGCTGTGACGGCGGACGCGGCGATCGTCGCCGCGTGGCGCGAGCGGGTGCGCGCCGCGACGGCGGAAAAGCCGCTGTGCCTGCGCGGCGGCGGCAGCAAGGACTTCTACGGCGGCCTGCCCACCGGCGAGATCCTCGATACCCGCGAGTATGCCGGCATCATCGACTACGAGCCGACCGAGCTGGCGATCACCGTGCGCTGCGGCACGCCGCTGGCCGAGGTCGAGGCGGCGCTGGGCGAGCGGCAGCAAATGCTGGCCTGCGAGCCGCCGCGCTTCGGCGCGGCGACCCTCGGCGGTACCGTCGCCGCCGGGCTGTCCGGGCCGCGCCGGGCCGCTGCCGGGGCTGTGCGCGACTTTGTTCTCGGTGTCAGGATGATGGACGGCGAGGGGCGCGTGCTGCAGTTCGGCGGCCGGGTCATGAAGAACGTCGCCGGCTACGACGTCTCCCGGCTGATGGCCGGCACCCTCGGCACCCTCGGCCTGATCCTCGAGGTGTCGCTGAAGGTGCTGCCGCGGCCGGCGGCCGAAACGACGCTGCGCCTGGAGATGGCCCAGACCGCGGCGCTGGCGGCGCTGAACCGCTGGGCCGGCCAGCCGCTGCCGATTTCGGCCAGTTGTTGGCATGACGGAGTCATCATGGTGCGCCTGTCCGGGGCGCGGGCGGCGGTGGCCGCGGCGCGCGCCAAACTCGGCGGCGAAACGCTGGCCGATGGCGAGGCCTTCTGGGAGTCGCTGCGCGAGCAGCGCCACCCCTTCTTCGCCGGCACCGCGCCGCTGTGGCGGCTGTCGTTGCCCTCCGTGGCCATGCCATTCGAATTCGATTCGGCGCCGCTGGTCGAGTGGGGCGGCAGCCAGCGCTGGCTGCGCGGGGAGCACGACGCGGAAGGCATCCGCGCCGTCGCGGCGCGCGCCGGCGGCCACGCGGTGCTGTTCCGCGGCGCCGCCGCCGAAGAGCGCGCCGCCGGCGTCTTCGCGCCGCTGCCGGCGCCGCTCCTGGCCCTGCAGCGGCGCATCAAGGCAGCCTTCGATGCGCGCGGCGTCTTCAACCCGGGGCGGCTGTATCCACTCATCTGACATGGAAACTCATCTCGCCGATTTCATCCGCGACACCGCCGACGGCCGCGAGGCCGAAGCCATCCTAAGGAGCTGCGTGCACTGCGGCTTCTGCACCGCCACCTGCCCGACCTACCAGCTGCTCGGCGACGAGCTCGACGGACCGCGCGGCCGCATCTACCTGATCAAGCAGATGCTCGAAGGCGCGCCGGTCACGGCGAAGACGCAGCTGCATCTCGACCGCTGCCTGACCTGCCGCTCCTGCGAGACGACCTGTCCCTCGGGCGTCCATTACTCGCGGCTGCTCGACATCGGCCGGGCCGTCGTCGCCGCCCGGGTGCCGCGCAGCGGCGTCGATGCCGTGATGCGCGCGGCGCTGAGCGAAGCCCTGCCGCGCCGCGGCGTTTTCGGCACGGCGCTGCAGGCCGCCCGCTGGATGCGGCCGCTGCTCCCCGAGGCGCTGCGCAGCCGCATACCGACGGCGCGCCCGGCCGGCCCGTGGCCGCGCCGCCGTCATGACCGCGTCATGGTCGCGCTGGCCGGCTGCGTCCAGCCCGGCCTGGCGCCGGACATCAACGCCGCCGCGGCGCGGGTCCTCGACCGGCTCGGCATCGGCCTCGTCGAAGCCGCCGGGGCCGGCTGCTGCGGCGCCGTCCGCTTCCATCTCGACGACGCCGGCGCGGCGCGCGAAGAGGCGCGGCGCAACATCGACGCCTGGTGGCCGCATATCGAACGCGGCGCCGAAGCGCTTGTCATGACGGCCTCGGCCTGCGCCGTGTCGGTCCGCGACTACGCCCACCTGCTGCGCGACGACCGCGCCTATGCCGCCAGGGCGGGCCGCGTCGCCGGGCTGGCGCGCGACATCAGCGAGGTGCTGGCCGGCGAGCGGGCCACGCTGGCACGGCTGGCCGCGGATCGCGGCGCGGCGCCGGCCAGGCTGGCCTTCCATTCGCCATGCACGCTGCAGCACGGCCTGAAAATCCGCGGCGTCGTCGAGGAGCTGCTCGAAGCGGTCGGCTTCCGCCTGACGGCGGTGGCCGACGCGCATCTCTGCTGCGGTTCGTCGGGCACCTACTCGCTGCTGCAGCCGGAGATCGCCAACCGCCTGCGCCAGGCCAAGCTCGCGGCGCTCGGCGCCGGCGCGCCGCAGGCCATCGCCACGGCCAATATCGGCTGCCTGCAGCATCTTGGCGCCGCGGCGAGCGTGCCGGTCCGCCACTGGATCGAATTCATCGACGAGCGCCTGGCCCCGGCGCCGCGCTGAGCGCCGCGGCTATTCCGGGCTTGGCGCGCCGCGCGCCGCCACCCGTCCCTGGCATTCCGCTTCGGCCCAGAGGGCGCGGGCGAAAGCCTTCCAGACCGGGCCGCCGTGGGTCTGCATGTCTTCGACGGCGCTGCCCGCCATGACCTTCAGCATGACGTTGGCAAGACCGAAGAGCTTGAGCCTGGCCAGCTCGAGAGGGCTGCGGCGGCCCTCGGTTTCGGCGGGCTTGCAGGCCAGCGCCTCGCGGGCCAGCAGGCGCACGGCGACCGGGTCCTCCCAGTCGATGCCGAGGGCGATGCCCAGGCGCATGAATTCGCGCTCGAGTTCGCCGGCTTCGCGGGCGTAGTTTTCGAAGACGGACATGGGGTATCTCCTAAGTGTCTCGGTCGAGGGCGACGCCGGCTCGGTCGGGAGAGCCCCGACACAGCCGGCGCGATCCGCGGACCACTCGTCAGTGTGTAGCATTTCGTTAGTCGGCGGCGTTCGGATTTGCGATTTCGTCGGAGGGTCTTGCCATGAGAGTCTCCAAATTGCTGATAAGCCCTGACATTCGAACGCCCAGCAGGTCGTATGGGATGACTTCAACACGATGCAGGGAAAGATTAAGCTCGCGAAGCACGTCTCGCGCTCCTTCGGTGAGTCGCCGCGACAATCCAATGAAAATTAGGATGCGCGGTTGTCTCGTATCCAACAAACCGAATTGACCTCGCAAGGAATTGGTATCGCGCAGAATCGACCTATACAGGTGAGCTTGCGCGAGCGCGGTTGCCAAGGCCGGTCCCAATGTAAATCGACTCGGAGAACCTGGTCGGTCGTCAGGCATGGACCCTGATCTCTCCACAACAATCGCATCGGCTGGTCCCTTTAGTTCGACAATGTCGAAGAAGCCATCGAACCGCTCGAGAACGAAGTCGACCGCCCCTCGCGGGACCTCGACTCTGCCGCGCGCACGCACATAGTGGAGGCCAACAATCCACGGATGATGCTCAAGGAATGTTTGGACGTCGGTCTCACTGGTACCGGGAGCCTCCACCAACCCAGAATACTCCGCCAACTCGGCCCGTACGTCAGCGATCCGTTGAGGTAGCTTGGCTGCGAGAGCCAGGGTCGCGCCCGCCCGACCTTCGGCCGAGTCGGTAAGCAATTCAAGAAGGGGTCCGGCATAAGCGTCCACCGGCTGCAGTCGCAGTGTGCTAACGAGGTCTCGGAGAGTCGCGTCGTCAACTTGAAACACTGTCTTCTGCACAGCCCCGACCTCGCTGGCCTGCGCCGATGACGTCGAGGCGGTTCCAGCGAGATCCCTGAGGATCTGGCGGCGGGTAGGATCCATCGCCATCCACTCTCGGAGAACGGAGTCTGTGAGGTTGCTGGCGAGGAACTGATGTAGCTCCTGTGGCGAGAACGTAACTTCACGCAGCGTCGATAGCCTTGTGACACGCGCACCTGATGCCCTCGCAAAGTAAGTCGCAGCGGCATCTACTCCACTCAATGTCAGGTATTGGTGGATCGGCACGATCGCCCCGTATCGATCCGCTGTTTCGAAGGTATTGGGCTGAGCCGACGGCAAAGTCGTCAGAATGAGAGTGGGTCGCTTACCGTCAGGGCATTCGCGTCGAACCATCCCGGAGAGTGACTGCCCGTTTCGGAACGCGCCCTTATTGTGACCAAAGACCTCGCGCCAATCGAAGTCGTGAAATACGTCGATGCCAGCCAATCTTTGCTGGGCGGAACGACGCTGCGTAAGGGGACGCTCCCATTGAATAGGCATTGCGATTTATCGTCGGCGGCATGAGATCGGCAATGCCAGACCAGAGCGTGTATCTGAAGAACGCTCGACATAACGCGCAGACCACGGCTTACCGTGGGCTCTCGGCTCGATGGAGGGATGTGCGCTCAGCATGGGCGCGATGTGATGGTGTGGAATTCCCCTCTGGGATTGCCGACATGGATTCATGATGAATCGATGATTCCCCTTCGACTGCCGCAGCGGGACAGGGGTGCCCTGGTCGAAAAGTATCCGCACTTACGCGGGAGCCAATGCACTCCGGGCGGCGTGCTCCAAGACCGTGCGAACTTGCTCCAGCGTCACGCCAGGGAACCATTCCACAAACTGGGACACCAACGCGCCGTCTTCAAGATTTTCAAACAGCGCTGCCACCGGCACGCGTGTGCCAAGGAATACCCAGGCGCCGCTGACACGTTCCGGGTCGCGCTCCACCGCTGCACAGGAGGACCAGTCAATCATGGCGAAATGGTACCACCGCGCGATGAATGCGGCTGACGCGTTGTTTTTCGGCGGGCCATTTCAATACCTGAACGGGCACGGCGCCGGCGGTTCATCAGCAGCAGCAAAGGGTGTGCGCCCGGCAAGGGCGCGACGTATCGGGGTGGATGTCCGCTGTGGCGGTACCGACATGAAGAGGTCATAAGTACGCGATAACGACTCACAAAAGGCAAGGGCAAGGCGGTGAGGATCTTTCCGGAGGAAGCCGGTCCTTATTCGATCAGGTTCCGCTCTTCGCACGAGTACCGACACTGACCTTGCTGAGACGCTTCGCCATACGAGATTGCCAACCCGGCCCGGTGGCGCGTCATCGTGCGATGACATCGGCCGGCAAACGCAAAGAGATGAGATGTCTGGGGTTGGCCGATCGAGGGCGGCCAACCTTCTTGACGACGGCTCGGGCAAGCATATCGTCGCTGAGTTCCGGCAGGTCCTTGCACTCGACCGGTTTGATGCCGTGCGCATCAACGTGGGCGCGATCAGACTTCGATGTGCGGCGCGAGGCGGGTTTGCTCACGGTCATTAGCCTTCCGCTTGCTGAAGAAGTGGCGAACCGGACCACGCGGGGTGTAGCCGACCACGACCATACGGCCCTTTAGCATGCCGTCGCAAATGATCCGTCGTTCACCGTAGTCCTTGCGCGTGTCTTCGACCTCGACCGTGGCACCTTCGAAGACGATCGCGGCATCCTCGAAGGCGAGACCGCACTCAACGAGCATTCGGGCACGTCTAGCCTGATCATAGGCGATACGCATACGATTATTGTATCTACGGAAACTGCGCCAGGCACGCCGCAGGGGTTGTCGGAGTTGCGGCGAACCGTTGGCCGAGCCGATTTGCTGCGCGACTCGGCGCCGATGCGGCCGTGTCCGATCGGAATGAAAGCCTGCTCCGCCGCCCATCAACTTCACGCGCGAGCGCGCCGGAAGCTGGGCCGCGACGCACGCATCATGGCGCGGCGCTTTGTCGCCCCGTTCGGGAAGAGCGGCAAGAACGACGGCAACGACGCCGAAGCGATTTGCGAAGTGGTATCGCGGCCGAATATGCGCTTCGATGCAAAATGATAAGGCTCCCCAACAAATGGGGAAGCGCCGTTTGCTGGGGAGCCTTTATGCTGAACCGCGTTAAATCAACGTGCTTTGTTTGCCTTCGCGGCGATATTCGCGATCTCGCCCAAAATACCCATCACCTTGCCCATTTCACCATAGGCGGCTTTGGCAACATCAGGGTATTCCTTCGAGAGACGGGCCAACTTCTCTTTCTGCGTTGCATTCAGTGACTTTGTCACTGATTCAGGCAGCGAGACCTGGAAGATTGGCCCGGTTGGCCCGATGTGGTGCGGATAGGGCGTGCCGCAGTAGTCATCGTCGATCCAGCGTCCCAGGGTCTGGGCGATCTTGCCGCGCAGGTCGGGGATGCCGACACCGGGCGGGACGGTCTGGTAAAAGGCAAACCACAACTCGTTGCTCTCGTTTTGCGCCAAATCGACTTCGCGTGCGCTGCTCAGCGTCTCCACCTGCACAATCCTCTTCCACTCCAGGAAGGGCACGCCGCCGTCCACGCTCAGGCTGGCGCGAAGGTTCTCCGCTGTCAGGGTGGAGACCACACCTTCCATGTTCGCAAACGTGGTCTTGGCTGCGTCCACCGTATCGGGCGGGGTCAGCACCTGAATAAAGGCCAGGTCGTCAGAGAAGGTGCCGGTGTCCACGTTGAAGGCGTCCACCCACACTCCGGGACCGCCGTTCGGTCCGCCAAAACCACCGGGAGGCGCATAGACCACCAGGATGTTGATGACGTCGCTGCCCACGGGCACGCTCTGGTGGCCGGGGCTGGTATACAGGTGATTGCCATCCGCTGCGCCGGTCACCGACATAAAGGCGAAGGGTACGGGTTGGCCCTGGAAGAACTGGAACGGGAAGCCCTGCGCAGGCCAGGTATCGCCGGGAGAGGCGTGGTTGTGAGCCTGATCAATGATGTTATTGGCGGTGGAAAAGTGGTGATGGCGCACGCCCGTTCCACCGTGGGTGTATACGAGATAAGTGGTGAATACGTTGTCCATTATTCACTCCTGCTGATAAAGGTTATCTGGAGCTAAAAAATCCGCGTCAATGTCAGCTGCGATTCAGACCGTGCCAAACGACGAATCCTTCTTGAATTCGTAAGTTGGGTACGGTCGCTTACCCCCAGTTGGCTCTCCCCCACTTCACGAGCGCGTTGAGGCCGCTCCCACCGGCAAAGACATTGCTGCTTTCAAAGACGTCGTTATCTCGGCCGCCCAAAACACCGACGATCTGGAATCCGCCATTAGCGAAATGGCCGTGAAGCGGGCCGCCCGATTGGCCGCTGGCAATGTCGGCGTCGGTTTCCAGTTCAACCGTGTCGAAGTCATCATTGTCATCGTCATCGATGGTGACGCTGAATTGATAGCAAGGCTTGGTCCCGCCCGGACTGAGATCATAAGGGTAGCCGTTGTGCTCCCAGTAGGCGTGGCCTTCCCAGTCTTCGTTGTAACCTCGTGAACCGAAGTAGCCGAGCCAGCTACCCATGGGCTGGTCGAGCTGGCAGAGGGCCATGTCATAGCCGACCACGGAGGCGCCCGAATCCCAGGCGGCGATGTTCGTCACCTTAGCCTTCCAGGTCGGGCCCAGGCTGGACGTTCCGCCAAACATCGCCGGAACGAAGGTAATGCTCTGCGTGAGCGGCTTGCCGGGCGTCCACAGTCCCGCGACTACGTGCGCGGCGGTGAGAATGAAGTTCTTGCCGACCAAGGTCCCTGTACCCCAGCCGCCGGGCACGCCGACTCTTCCGATGCAGCAATAAGGATAGTTCATCGAGTCGAAGTAGATCTGCCGGTCATCATTCCCTTCCAGAAATGTCGTGTTCATGGGAATCACGCTCCGGCCGGAGAAGCGCCGGAGCAACTGCTGCGGCTCGCGCCCGACCGGCCTGGGCGACATGGAAATGCCCGCCTCGGGAGGGACGAACGACTCATGGATCAGTTTGTTCGCACCTTTCAGCAGAGTCCTTGGTACCAGAATTGTCTTTTCGGGCACTACGTCCTTCGGTGGTGACCAGGCCGCACGGCGGGTGTTGAACCAATCCGCCTCCCCAAGCGTCGGGCGCTGGCGGGCTCGCTCCAACTGTGACCAAGGGACTGATCCATCTGCTGCGTTGCGCAGTTTAGTCTTGTCGGTTGCTTTCATTGGTCTCTTCCTTTCGATTTATGTTCACTTCCGGACATACGGATCACGTATCCCGCGGTGCGGCAGATCAAGTCAATGTGAACAGCATTTCACCTCTGCACGCCGACCGTAGCTTCTCTTCCGGCCGGACCGACCGCGGCTTCTTTCCCACCAACGGGCTTGCGCCCCAGGGACTCGCCGCATGCCATGCCGCTGTTCATTGGCAAGCGACCTCCACACTCTTTCGATCGCATTGCAGATAGCCGTTCAAGCCTTGAGTGTTCGCCTTTGCGGCTCATGCCTGACGACCGCTGCCTCCTTCGATTTGCCGTGCGTCGAACGTTGCCTGCCTTTCGCATGCTTTGCCTCTGCCGACTCCTCCACGGTCTTCAGCGCAAATTGCTCAACATCCTGCGTCGATCCGCCAAAGCACCGGGGAGGTTTCCCGGGCTCAGACGTGCTACCTTCACTGCATAGACGCGATTGATTTTGCGTCTGCACCTCTTGCCTCAGCTCATGCTCTGCGGCAACGAACTGCTGATCGACGACAAGCGACGCGAGCTGCGTGTCGATCTGGCTACGGACCTTCTTGCCAAGAGTTTCGGGATGCGGCCTGACGAGTTGACCTTACGCCGCGGACGCAACTTGGTTCTTCAGCTTCGAATGCAGCGGCATCGCCGCGTCACCGTTCCCATCCCAGGAGTCCGCTGCAACGAGGTACAGAGTCACGCGGTGGTCTGATGCGTTCAGCGCGACCGCGTCGATTACATCGGCCTTCACGAGCGCAGAGTCAGGCACGTTGGCTTCTGGTCCGGGTTCATAGATACCCGCCTTCTTCCCTTGGGCCGAAGGATTTGAAAGTCGGGCTTCTGTAGCCATTCACAACCTGGGTCGTGGTCGCGCCAGCGGCAACTGGGTGGGTTTGGGCTCCAGGGGCGTTCATTATCTGTTCGCGCAAAATCGCATTTACGGAAAAGAACCGAGCACGCATAAGGTCCCCCTCGCTAATGTGCCACAACGAAAGAATTAGACTCTGCCTACTCGGATCGCACGGAGGTGCCAGATTGGAATTGCGGTTCTTGTCCAATCACGCGAGGAGGGGTCGTCACGAAGATTACTACTGTCGGGACCGATTTGGCAAAGAGTATATTCAGTCCGCATGGGACCGATGAACGCGGATTGGCGGTGGGGCGCGCGTGGCAAAAGGGGGAGAAAGTGCTGGAGGTCGCCCGGTCACGCGGCTTTCGGGCACGAGCATCTGCGACTCACGGGCGTGGAAATGCAGCCGCGTGAGTGCAAGGGGACAATGGTGTCGTCCTGCGCTGGCGGGATGACGTTCCGCTCGCGCCTGTCATGTCTCGTCCTCTTTGGCACGTATGCTTGCCGTCGGACCCATAACGCCGGACGCAGGTCACCGTCTCTGGCTCGCCCGCGTGCAGCGGCCGAACGGATTCGCTGGGTAGTTGTGTGCGCCGGATTACTTAGGCCAGCCGCCGCCGCGTCGCCTTGACGGCAGCGCCGTCGAGCAGCCTGGCGAGGTACTGCGCGGTATAGCCGGAGCCGGCCGCGGCGACTTGTTCGGGCGTGCCGGCGGCGATGATGCGGCCGCCGCCGTCGCCGCCCTCGGGGCCGAGATCGACGATCCAGTCGGCCGTCTTGATGACATCCAGATTATGTTCGATGACGACGATGGTGTTGCCGTGGTCGCGCAGGCGGTGCAGCACCGAGAGGAGCATTTCGATGTCCTGGAAATGCAGTCCGGTGGTCGGCTCGTCGAGGATGTAGAGGGTGCGGCCGGTGTCGCGCTTGGACAGTTCCAGCGACAGCTTGACGCGCTGCGCCTCGCCGCCCGACAGCGTGGTGGCGCTCTGGCCGAGCTGGATGTAGGACAGCCCGACATCGACCAGCGTCTGCAGCTTGCGCGCCACGACCGGCACCGCATCGAAGAAGGCGCGGGCCTGCTCGACGGTCATGCCCAGCACCTCGTGGATGGTCTTGCCCTTGTAGCGGATCTCCAGGGTCTCGCGGTTGTAGCGCTTGCCGTGGCAGACGTCGCAGGGGACGAAGATGTCGGGCAGGAAGTGCATCTCCACCTTGATCATGCCGTCGCCCTGGCAGGCCTCGCAGCGGCCGCCCTTGACGTTGAAGGAGAAGCGGCCCGGCCCGTAGCCGCGCTCGCGCGAATCGCGGACGCCGGCGAAGAGTTCGCGGATCGGCGTCAGCAGGCCGGTGTAGGTGGCCGGATTGGAGCGCGGCGTGCGGCCGATCGGCGACTGGTCGACGCTGATGACCTTGTCAAAGAATTCGAGGCCCTCGATGCTCAAGTGCGCGGCCGGCTCCAGCGCCGAGCCGTAGAGGTGGCGGGCGGCGGCGGCATAGAGGGTGTCGTTGATCAGCGTGGACTTGCCCGAACCGGAGACGCCGGTGATGCAGGTGAACAGGCCGACCGGCAGTTCGAGCTCGACGTGCTTGAGGTTGTTGCCGGCGGCGCCGCCGATCTTTAGCTGGCGCAGCGGATTGGCCGGCGTGCGCACCTTAGGAGTGGCGATCTTGCGCCGCCCGGAGAGGTAGGCCCCGGTCAGCGACTCCGGGTGCGCGGCGATCTGCGCCGGCGTGCCCTCGGCGACGATGCGCCCGCCGTGCTCGCCGGCGCCCGGCCCCATGTCGACGACATGGTCGGCGGCCTCGATGGCCTCCTGGTCGTGCTCGACGACGATGACCGTGTTGCCGATGTCGCGCAGCCGGGCCAGGGTGCCGAGCAGGCGCGCGTTGTCGCGCTGGTGCAGGCCGATCGACGGCTCGTCGAGCACGTACATGACGCCGGTGAGGCCCGAGCCGATCTGGCTGGCCAGGCGGATGCGCTGCGCCTCGCCGCCGGAGAGGGTCTCCGCCGCGCGGTCGAGGGACAGGTAATCGAGGCCGACGTTGATCAGGAAGGACAGCCGGCTGGTGATCTCCTTGATGATCTTCTCCGCCACCTGGGCCTTGTGGCCGGTGAGCTGCAGCATGTTGAACCAGTCGCGGGCGGCGATAAGGGGCAGGGCGCTGACCTCGGCCAGCGTCTTGTCGCCGATGAAGACATGGCGCGCCTCGCGGCGCAGGCGCATGCCGTTGCACTCGGGACAGGGGCGGGCGGCAAGGTACTTAGCCAGCTCCTCGCGCACCATCACCGAGTCGGTCTCGCGGTAGCGGCGCTCGAGGCTGGGGATGATGCCCTCGAAGCCGTGGCTGCGCTCGAAGCGGTTGCCCTTCTCGTTGAGATACTTGAAGCGGATCTGCTCGCGGCCGCTGCCGAATAGCACGACCTCGCGGATCCGCTCCGGCAGTTCCTCGAAGGGCGTGGCGGTGTCGAAGCGGTAGTGTTCGGCGAGGCTCTCCAGCAACTGGAAGTAGAACTGGTTGCGCCGGTCCCAGCCGCGGATGGCGCCGGCCGCCAGGCTGAGGTGCGGATAGGCGACGACGCGCGCCGGGTCGAAGAACTGGATGCTACCCAGCCCGTCGCACCTGGGGCAGGCGCCCATCGGGTTGTTGAAGGAAAACAGGCGCGGCTCCAGTTCCTGCAGGGCGTAGGAGCAGACCGGGCAGGCGAACTTGGCCGAGAACATGTGCTCGGCGCCGCTGTCCATTTCGAGGGCCACGGCGCGGCCCTCGGCGTGGGTCAGGGCCGTCTCGAAGCTCTCGGCGAGGCGCTGGCGCATGTCGGCGCGGACCTTGAGGCGGTCGATGACGACGTCGACGCTGTGCTTCTGGGACTTGGCCAGTTTCGGCACGGCGTCGATCTCGTGGATCTTGCCATCTACGCGCAGCCTGACGAAGCCCTGGGCGCGCAGCTCGATGAACAGGTCCTGCTGTTCGCCCTTGCGGTTGGCCACCACCGGGGCGAGGATCATCAGCTTGGTGTCGGGGGCTAATGCCAGAACGTGGTCCACCATCTGCGAGACGCTCTGCGCCTCCAGCGGCAGGTCGTGGTCGGGGCAGTGCGGCGTGCCGGCCCGGGCATAGAGCAGGCGCAGGTAGTCGTGGATCTCCGTGACCGTGCCGACGGTGGAGCGCGGGTTATGGCTGGTGGCCTTCTGCTCGATGGAGATGGCCGGGGAGAGCCCCTCGATCAGGTCGACGTCGGGCTTTTCCATCAGCTGCAGGAACTGCCGGGCATAGGCCGACAGCGACTCGACGTAGCGGCGCTGGCCTTCGGCATAGAGCGTGTCGAAGGCCAGCGAGGACTTGCCCGAACCGGACAGGCCGGTGATGACGGTCAGCCTGTTGCGCGGCAGGTCGAGGGCGATGTTCTTCAGGTTGTGGGTGCGCGCGCCGCGGATGCGGATCTGGTCCATGGTCATTGCCGACGTCGAAGGCGAACCAAGTAATATACCGGCTTTGTCCGGTCGGCCCAAGCCATGCAACAGTCGGAAAAGATGAGCGCCTTCGAAACGCGGGCGACCCTGTCGCTGGCGCTGATATTCGCGCTGCGCATGTTCGGCATGTTCTCCATCCTGCCGGTGCTGGCGATCTATGCCCGCTCCCTGCCGGGCGGCGACAGCCCGCTGCTGATCGGCGTCGCCCTCGGTATCGACGGCCTGGCGCAGGCGGCGCTGCAGATTCCCTTCGGCCTGCTCTCCGACCGCATTGGCCGCAAGCCGGTCATCTACGTCGGCCTGGCGCTGTTCGCCCTGGGCAGCTTCGTCGCCTCCGGGGCGACCAGCATTTATGTCATCATCCTAGGCCGGCTGATCCAGGGCACCGGCGCGGTGGCCGCCGCGGTCATCGCCCTGATCGCCGACCTGACCCGCGAGGAACACCGCGCCAAGGCGATGGCCGTCATCGGCATCAGCATCGGCATTACCTTCGGCGCCTCGATGGTCGCCGGGCCGATCCTCGCCCACTGGGTCGGCGTCGACGGCATCTTCGCCTTGACCGGCGTGCTGGCCATCGCCGCCATGGCCGTGGTCCGCTTCGTCGTCCCGGAGCCGCGCGTCACGCGGGTCCACGCCGATGCCGAGACGGTTCCGGCGCAGATCGGCGCCGTGCTCAAGAACTCCGAGCTGCAACGGCTCAACTTCGGCATCTTCAGCCTGCACGCGGCCATGCGCGGCATGTTCGTGGTCATTCCGCTGGTCCTGGTCCAGGCCGGCGGGCTGCCTGCTGCCTCCCACTGGAAGGTCTATCTGCCGGTCATGGCGCTGTCCTTCATCGGCGCCGTGCCGGCCATCATCGTCGCCGAGAAATACGGCAGGATGAAGCCGGTGTTCTGCGGTGCGGTCGGCCTGCTGGCGCTGGCCACCATCCTGATGGCCGTCTTCATCGACCGCTTCGCCGGCGTGGCGGCGACCCTGTTCATGTTCTTCCTGGCCTTCAACCTGCTCGAGGCGACGCTGCCGTCGCTGGTCTCGAAGATCGCCCCGGCGGGCAGCAAGGGGACGGCGATCGGCGTCTATAACGCCTTCCAGTTTCTCGGCCTGTTCATGGGCGGCGCGGTCGGCGGCTTCTTCGCCCAGCACGTCAATAACGCCGCGGTATTCGCCTTTTCCGCCGGGCTCGCCGTCGCCTGGCTGTTGCTGGCCCTGTCGATGAATCCGCCGCCGCCGGTGCGCACCCGCATGTTCCACGTCGGCGCACTCGACGCCGCCGGCGCGGCGCGGCTGTCGCGCGCGCTCGCCGCCGTCGACGGCGTCGTCGAAGCGGTCGTCGTCGCCGGCGAGGGCGTCGCCTACCTCAAGGTGCGGCTCGGCGACTGGGACGACCACGGCGCCCGGAGCCTGATCGAGGCGGCGACCTGAACGGCGTTGCCGGCGTTCGGGCGTTTGCGCCGGACTGCAACGCCGGCCTTGCCCTTGTCTTGCTCCTGGCATATAAAGAGCTGTCGCCGCATCGATGCCGGGAGCATCGTAGCGCGCGGACCAAGGCCAGCCGCGGCATCCTGCCGCAGGCCGCCCGACCTACCAGGAGAAGCATATGGCCACGACGAAGTACGGATTCGGCTGGATTCCCGACGTGCCCGATCACCGCGACCACCTCTACGCGGCGCCGGTCGTGCACCTCAAGGCGCTGCCCGCCGCCGTCGACCTGCGCGGCAAGTGTCCGCCGGTCTATGACCAGGGAGAACTCGGCAGCTGCACCGCCAACGCCATCGGCGCCGCCATCCAGTTCGATCGCCGCAAGCAGAAGGCGAAGCCCGACTGGGTGCCCTCGCGCCTGTTCATCTACTACAACGAGCGGGCCATGGAGCACACTGTCCAGTCCGACGGCGGCGCCCAGATCCGCGACGGAATCAAGAGCGTCGCCAAGCTCGGCGACTGCCCGGAGCCGCAGTGGCCTTATGACATCAAGAAGTTCGCGGACAAGCCGCCGAAGACCTGCTACGACGAGGCCACCCAGTACCAGGCGCTGCAGTACCAGCGCGTGCCCCAGGTGCTGAACCAGTTGAAGGGCTGCCTCGCCTCCGGCTATCCCTTCGTCTTCGGCTTCTCCGTCTACACCGCCTTCGAGGGCGACGAGATGGCCAAGACCGGCGTCCTCGCCATGCCCGGCCCCAAGGAGAAGCTGCTCGGCGGCCATGCCGTGCTGGCGGTCGGCTACGACAATGCCAAACAGGTATTCATGATCCGCAATTCCTGGGGTAAGGACTGGGGCCAGAAGGGCTATTTCACCATGCCCTACGGCTACCTTACCGATTCCAACCTGGCCGACGACCTGTGGACCGTCCGCGTCATGGAGGCTTGACGGCCGCCGGCGCGAGCGGCGACGCGCCGGCCGCGTCACTCGTAGCGGCGCGCGTCCTCGATCACCTTGCCGTCGTCGGCGAGGCTGCCCGGCGCGACGAAAGCGACTTCGCCGCGCAGCTTGGTCAGCTCGCGCATGCTGGCGGCGATCTCGTCGGCCAGGGCATGGCCCGTGACCGCGACTTCGCAATGCAGGGTCATTAGGTCGCCGCCGTCCGGGTTGGCGACCACCAGGCGGGCCTTATGCACTTCCGGGTGGCGCTTGAGGATCGCCGCCACCTGCTCGGGATGGACGAACATGCCCTTGACCTTGGTGGTCTGGTCGGCGCGGCCCAGCCAGCCCCTGATGCGCGTGTTGCTGCGGCCGCACGGCGAGACGCCGGGCAGCACCGCGGAGAGGTCGCCGGTGCCGAAGCGGATCAGCGGATAGTCGGGGTTGAAGCTGGTGATGACCACCTCCCCGACTTCGCCCTGCGCAACCGGATCGCCGCTGCCCGGACGGAGGATTTCGAGGATCAGTTCCTCCTCGAGGATCAGGCCTTCGCGGGCCTCGCTCTCGTAGGCGATCAGCCCTAAGTCGGCGCTGGCGTAGGCCTGCAGGGTGGCGATGCCGCGGGAGGCGGCGAGTGCCTTCTGCGCCGGGAAGAAGGCTTCGCCGGAGACCAGGGCGCGGCGCAGCGAGGACAGGTCGGCGCCGCTCTCGTCGGCCTTGTCGAGAATGATCTTGAGGAAGGACGGCGTGCCGACGTAGCAGCTCGGCCGCAGTGCGGTGATGGCCTGGACCTGCATCTCGGTCTGGCCGGTGCCGGCCGGGAAGACGCAGCAGCCGAGCCGGCGCGCGGCGCCGTCGACCATGAAGCCGGCCGGCGTGAAATGGTAGGAGAAGGTGTTGTGGATCAGGTCGCCGGCGCGCACCCCGGCGGCATACAGGGCCCGGGCGAAGCGCCACCAATCGGGGCCCTTACCCTCCGCGTCGTAGATCGGCCCGGGCGAGGAGTAGACGCGGGTGAGGTCTCCCGGCGGCGTCGCAGTCAGGCCGCCGAACGGCGGCGCCCGCTTCTGCAATTCCAGCAACTGGTGTTTGCGCAGCACCGGCAGCTGCGCCAGCGCCTCGCGCGTAGTCACCGCCGCCGCGTCGACCTCGGCCAGACTGCGGGCGTAGTAGGGCGAGCACGCCTTGGCATGGGCGATCTGCGCCGGCAGCCGCGCCATCAGCGCCACTTCGCGTGCGGCGGGCGAACGGGTTTCAAGGGCGTCGAAATGCGCTGCCATCATTAACTCCTAAGCGACGGGCGCAAAGCGCCAAGCGATGCAAGGCGCGAGGTAGCGCCGTTTAGCAGCGCTAAACAAGCGCCCGAGCAACGCCGCAGCGCGCCGTGCGATTTGCGTCCGTCAAGCCAGCCAGCGTTTCCTGCGTCGATAATGCTTTGCGTCGCGGAAGCTCTTGCGTCCAGCCGAGGACAGGCCGAGGTAGAACTCCTTGACGTCCTCGTTGCTGGCCAGGTCCCGCGCTTCGCCCTCCATGACGACGCGGCCGCTCTCGAGGATGTAGCCGAAGTCGGCGAAGCGCAGCGCCACCATGGTGTTCTGCTCGGCGAGTAGGAAGCTGACGCCTTCGCGGCTATTGAGGTCGCGGACGATCTCGAAGATCTCCTCGACGATCTGCGGCGCCAGGCCCATCGACGGTTCGTCGAGCAGGATCATCTGCGGAGCGGCCATCAGCGCCCGGCCGATGGCGCACATCTGCTGCTCGCCGCCGGAGGTGTAGCCGGCCTGCGAGCTGCGGCGCGTCTTCAGGCGCGGGAAGTAGCTATAGACCCGTTCCAGGCTCTGCCGGATCTCGCCGCGCGACACGTTTCGCGTGTAGGCGCCGGTCAGCAGGTTTTCCTCGATGGAGAGGTGGCCGAAGCAGTGGCGGCCCTCCATCACCTGTATGACGCCGGACTTGACGAGCTGGTTCGGCGTCAGGCGATCGACGCGGCTGCCCTGGAACTCGATGCTGCCCTTGGTCACTGCGCCGCGTTCGGCGGAAAGCAGGTTGGAGATGGCCTTCAGCGTCGTCGTCTTGCCGGCGCCGTTGGCGCCGAGCAGGGCGACGATTTTGCCGCGCGGCACCTCGAGCGACACGCCCTTCAGCACCAGTATGACGTGGTCGTAAATGACCTCGATGTTGTTGACGCTGAGGTAGCCGCCCGAAGCGGCGGTGCTGGCGGCGGCAGCGTCCATGGTGTCGACGGGCTCGGTCGCGGTGCGGGGCCGGCGGCGCGGGTCAGATCTCCTTGCTGCAGTCGCGCGGCGTGATGCCCTTCTCCTTGGCATATTGCCTGGCCGAGGCCTGGAAGAGCGGGTGGATCAGGGCCTTGTTGCCTTCCAGCCACTCCGACACGACCACCCATTTGGCGCCGTCCCACTGCTGGATCTTCACCTTGCCCGAGCCCTCGTGGTTGTCGCAGCTGGTCTTGATCTCGGGCAGCAGGCCGGTGGCGCCGAGCTGCTTGAGCCGGGCATCGTTGATGTTGAGGTGCTCGAGGGCCCAGCGCACCTGCTCGCCGCTCATCGCCTTGCCATTGCCATACTTGGTCTGGGCCGTGCGCAGCGCCTCGACCGAGACGACGGCGGCGGAGACGCCGCGGTTGTAGAGGATCGAGCCGAGCTTGGACTTGTCCTGCAGGTTGCCCTTGCCGGCGCCATAGACGACCTTGTCGATGTCGGCGATCAGCGGCACCGCGGTGCCGGAGACGTTCCAGGTGGCGGACAGGTAGCCCCTGGCCGAATCGCCGGCGGGAAGCGTGTCCTCCTCGGAGCCGGCCCACCAGCTGCCGATCATGTGGTCGCGGGGGAAGCCGATCTTCTGCGCCGCCTTGATGCCGGTCTGGTTCATCACGCCCCAGCCCCAGAAGATGACCCAGTCGGGCTTGTCCTGGCGCACCTTGAGCCACTGGGCGCCCTGCTCGTTGCCCGGGTGGGCGACGGGGATCTGCACCAGGTCGAACTTGCGCAGCTTCGATTCGGCCTCGAGGGCGACGATCGGTTCCTTGCCGTAGGCCGAGTCGTGATAGATGAAAGCGATCTTCTTGCCGGCCAGCTTGCCGCCCTCCTTCTGGTCGATGTACTTGACGATGGCCGAGACCTGCATCTGGTAGGTCGTCACCAGCGGAAAGGCCCAGGGGAAGACCGAGCCGTCGACGGCGTCGGTGCGTCCGTAACCCATCATGGTCAGCGGCAGCTTGTCGCTCGCCGCCTTGTCGATCAGCGCGTAGGAGATGCCGGTGGACATCACATGAACCGGTCCCGGCGCCGCCTTGGCCTTGTTCTTGAGGCGCTCGTAGCACTCGACGCCCTTGGCGGTGTTGTACTCGGTCTCGCATTCCTCCCAGGCCAGCTTGACGCCGTTCACGCCGCCTTCCTTCATGTTGACGTAGTTGAGGTAATCGATGAAGCCGCCGTACCAGGAGGCACCGTTGGCGCCGTAGGGTCCGACCCGGTAGTCGATCAGCGGGAAGAACTGCTCGTCGGCCAGGACCGGTGCGGCGGCGAATAGGGCGCTGCCCAGCGCAAGCGCGGTGGCGACGGTCTTCATCTTGTCAAGCATGTCGATCTGCTCCTGTTTTATTTGAATGGCGCGGAAAAAATGAATGTACCCCACTAATGGGGGAAGGGCCACAGGCGCAGCTTCTCCTTGCCGATCTGCCACAGGCGGGCCAGGCCGTGCGGTTCGACGATGAGGAAGAACATGATCAGGGCGCCGAAGATCATGGTCTCGATATGCGACACCGTCGCGCCGTCGAGCGGCAGGTGCAGCGCCCCGGCCAGCGCCGGCATGGCCACGTCGAGGAAGATCGGCAGCAGCAGGATGAAGGCCGCGCCGAGGAAGCTGCCGAGCACGGTGCCGACGCCGCCGACGATGATCATGAAGAGGATCTTGAACGACAGGTCGAGGGAAAAGCCGTCCGGTTCCACCGAGCCCAGATAGCAGAAGGCGTATAGCGCGCCGGCCACGCCGCAGTAGAAGGAGCTGACGGCGAAGGCCAGCAGCTTGGTGCGCAGCAGGCGGATGCCGATCACCGCGGCGGCGACGTCCATGTCGCGCACCGCCATCCAGGCCCGTCCGACGTTGGAGCGGGCCATGTTCTTCGCCGCCAGGGCCAGCACCACGACGATGGCCAGCACCAGCAGGTAGTTCTCCCGCGGGCTGGCCAGCGTGTGGCCGAATATGACGATGCGCTGGGCCGAGATGACGCCGGAGGAGGAATTGTTCGACAGCCAGGGAAACTTGGTCAGGCACCAGACGATGAAGAACTGCGCCGCCAGCGTCGCCACGGCCAGGTAGAAGCCCTTGATGCGCAGGCTCGGCAGGCCGAAGACGATGCCGACGCCGGCCGCCGTCAGGCCGGCCAGGGCGAAACTCGCCAGGATCGGGATGCCCTCGATGCGCAGCTGGAAGTTGTAGGCGGCGTAGGCGCCGACGGCCATGAAGGCGGCGGCGCCGAGCGATAGCTGGCCGGCATAGCCGGTCAGGATGTTCAGGCCGAGGGCGGCCAGGGCGAAGATCAGGAAGGGGATCAGGATGGCGGTGAACCAGTAGTCGCTGCCGAGCGCCGGCACGACGACGAAGGCGGCGACGAGCAGCAGGGCGATGCCGATGCGGTCCTGGCGGATCGGGAAGATCTGCTGGTCGGCGGCATAGGTGGATTTGAACTGGCCGGCTTCGCGGTAGAACATCGTCATGGCCTCGCTGTGGGCGCGGCGCCGCGCCGTGTGGATGGAGGGGCCTCAGACACGATCGATATGCCGTTCACCGAACAGGCCTTCGGGCCGCACCAGCAGGAACAGCAGCGCCATCACATAGGGAAACCAGCCCTCGATGCCGCCGAAGTTGCCGCCGAACAGATCCTGCAGCAGCGGCGGAATGTAGATCTCGGCCAGCTTCTCGGTCGAGCCGATGATCAGGCCGCCGACGATGGCCCCGGGTATCGAGGTGAAGCCGCCCAGGATCAACACCGGCAGGGCCTTCAGGGCGGTGAAGGTGAGGGCGAACTGGGCGCCGTTGCGGGCGCCCCAGAGCAGCCCCGCGACCAGGGCGACGAAGCCGGCGATGGCCCAGACGATGGCCCAGATGTGCTGCAGCGGGATGCCGATCGACAGGGCCGCCTGGTGGTCGTCGGCGACGGCGCGCAGGGCGCGGCCGATCCGGGTGTACTGGAAGAACAGGGCCAGGACGGCGACCAGCACGGCGGCGATGCCGGCGGCGGCCAGGTCGAAGGTCGAGATCACCATGCCGGTGGCATCCAGCACGGCCGGGATCGGGTCGTCGACGATACCCAGGTCGATGGCCCGCACCTGGTTGCCCCAGAGCATCGGCGCCAGCCCCTCGATGAAGTAGGAAAGGCCGATGGTGGCCATGAACAGCGTGATCGGCGGCTGATTGACCAGCTTGCGCAGCACCAGCCTCTCGGTGGCCAGCCCGAGCAGCACCATCGCCGCGAAGGCCAGCAGCACCGCCAGCCAGAACGGCGCACCCTTGTCGATGCAGCCGACCACGCTCAGCGCGGCGAAATAGACCATCGCTCCCTGGGCGAAGTTGAAGACGCCCGAGGCCTTGAAGATCAGCACGAAGCCCAGCGCCACCAGCGAATACATGACGCCCGAGAGCAGGCCGCCGATGGTCACTTCGAGGAAGAACTGCATCTCAGTGTCCCTTCGTCAGGATCGGCGGCCGGAAGAGGCGGCGATCGGCCGGACCGCCGTCATTCCGGGGCCGCCGGCGGCGGAACCCGGAATCCAGCGGGCTCCCGGATTCCCGCGGACGCGGCAATGGCGAGGGGTGTGCCGATGGGTCCGAGTCATGGTCGCGGGCCTTAGTGCCGGGTGCCGAGATAGGCGGCGATCACTTCGGGATTGTTCTTCACCTCGTCCGGCGCGCCGTCGCCGATGCGCCTGCCGTAGTCGAGCACCACGACCCGGTCCGAGATGTCCATGACCACGCCCATGTCGTGCTCGATCAGCACGATGGTGGTGCCGAACTGGTCGTTGACGTCGAGGATGAAGCGGCACATGTCCTGTTTCTCCTCGACGTTCATGCCGGCCATCGGCTCGTCGAGCAGCAGGATGGCCGGTTCGGCGGCCAGCGCGCGGCCCAGTTCGACGCGCTTCTGCAGGCCGTAGGGCAGGCGCCCGACCGGCGTCTTGCGGATGTGCTCGATCTCGAGGAAATCGATGACCTCTTCGACGTGTCGGCGGTGCTCCAACTCCTCGCGGCGCGCCGGTCCCCAGCCGAGGGCCTGCATCAGGAAGTTCGAGCGGATCTTCAGGTTGCGCCCGGTCATCAGGTTGTCGAGGACGCTCATGCCCTTGAACAGGGCGATGTTCTGGAAGGTGCGGGCGATGCCGGCCTCGGCCGCGGCATGGGTGTCCATGTCGTGGCGCGTCTTGCCGCGGAAGACGATGCGGCCCTGCTGCGGGCGGTAGACGCCGTTGATGACGTTGAGCATCGAACTCTTGCCGGCGCCGTTGGGGCCGATGATGGCGCGGATCTCGTGTTCGCGGACGTCGAAGGAAATGTCCGAGAGCGCCTTGACGCCGCCGAAGTGCAGCGAAATGTTCTGCAGGTCGAGGATGACGTCGCCGATCTCACGCGCCATTACGCTGCCCTTTTCGCGTCGGTCCTGGGAAAGGTCCTGGCGTCGCGGATCGCCAGGTCGGCGGCGACCTGGCCGACGCGCCCGTCCTCGAACTTGACCTGGGTCTCGATGAACTGGCTGGCCCGGCCGGCATAGAGCGCATCGATGAGAACGGCATATCTCTCGGCGATGAAGCCGCGCCTTACCTTGCGCGTCCGGGTCAGTTCGTCGTCGTCGGGGTCGAGTTCCTTGTGCAGGACGAGAAAGCGGTGGATCTGGGTGTCGGCGACCATGGCGTCGCCGGCCAGCCCGGCATTGACCTCCTCGACGCACTGCTGCACCAGGTCGAGGACCGGAAGCTTGCCGGCCAGGTCGGTGTAGCCGGAGTAGGCAATGTTGCGCCGCTCGGCCCAGTTGCCGACGGCGCCGATGTCGATGTTGATGAAGGCGCAGACCATGTCGCGGTCATGGCCGAAGCAGACCGCCTCCTTGACGTAGGGGAAGAACTTCAGCTTGTTCTCGACGTAGTTGGGCGCGAACATGGCGCCGCCCGCCAGCTTGCCGACGTCCTTGGCGCGGTCGATGATCTTCAGGTGGCCGTCGGCGTCGAAGAAGCCGGCGTCGCCGGTGAGGAAGAAGCCGTCGGCGTCGAGCGACTCGGCGGTGGCGTCGGGGCGCTTGTAGTATTCCTTGAGCATTATCCGGCCGCGCACCAGCACCTCGCCGTTGGCGGCGATCTTCACCTCGACGCCGGGCGCCGGCTTGCCGACGCTGTCGAACTTGATCTCGCCGTCGGGCTGGAAGCAGACCGCGGCGCAGGTCTCGGTGGAGCCGTAGAGCTGCTTCAGATTGACGCCGATCGAGCGGTAGAAGCGGAACAGGTCCGGGCCGATGGCGGCGCCGGCGGTGTAGGCGACGCGGATCCGGCTCATGCCGAGAACATTGCGCAGCGGCGCGTAGATCAGCAGATTGCCGATGGCATAAAGGAGCCGCTCGGCGGCGCCGCTGCCGCCCTTGCCGTCGAGAATCTCGGCGCCGCAGCGCCGGGCCACCTTCATGAAGTAATGGAACAGGCCGCGCTTGATGCGGCCGGCATCCTCCATGCGGATCATCACCTGGGTCAGCAGGTTCTCGAAGACGCGCGGCGGCGCGAAATAGTAGGTCGGGCCGATCTCGCGCAGGTCGGTCATCACCGTTTCGCCGGACTCCGGGCAGTTGATGGCGAAGCCGGCCACCAGCGCCTGGGCGTAGGAGAAGAGGTGGTCGCCGACCCAGGCCATCGGCAGGTAGGAGAGGATGTCCTCGCCGGGGCCCAGCGCGTCGATGGCGATGCCGCTGCGGGCGGCGGCGATGAAGGCGGCGTGGGTCTGGCAGACGCCCTTCGGCCTGCCCGTCGTGCCCGAGGTATAGAGCATGACGGCGACATCGTCGGGGCGGCCGGCGGCGATCTCACCGGCGATGAATGCGGGGTGGTTGCGGTCGTGGATGCGGCCCATGGCCATGACCTCGTCGAGGCTCTGCAGCAAGGTCTGGTTGTAATGGCGCATGCCGCGCGGGTCGTCGTAGAGCACGTGCTCGAGCCGCGGGCATTCGCCGCGCGCCTCGAGCATCTTGTCCACCTGCTCCTGGTCCTCGACGACGGCGAAGCGGATCTCGGCGTTCTCCAGGACGAAGACCATTTCCGCGGCCACCGCGTCCTGGTACATCGGCACCGGCACGCCGCCGAGCATCTGCGCCGCGGCCATCGCCCAGTAGAGGCGCGGGCGGTTGTCGCCGATGATGGCCAGATTGTCGCCGCGGCGGAAGCCGAGCTCGGCCAGCCCGCAGGCCAGGGCACGGACTTCGGCGGCGACCTCGCCCCAGGTCCATGTCTGCCAAATGCCCATGTCCTTTTCGCGGATCGCCGGCCGGTCGGCGCGGACGCGGGCATGGTGCAGCAGCAGCAGCGGAAACGTGTCGAGGCGTTCGGCCGCCTGCGGGTCGGACATCCTTCCTCCTCCGGTGTTCGCGCCGCCTGCATGGGACGGTCGCTGGTTCGGTTTCCGGCCGTTCAGCTTAACTCAAAATCCGCCGGCCTTCCGTCGCTGGCGGCCGAGATTACGCGCTAAATTCGGCCGATGGGGTCATCCGGAAGACAATTGCCGGCCCGACGCAGAATCTCGACGACATGCTCGCCGTCGGCGACTGGAGCCGCGCCCTGACCGCGGAACAACTGGAGCGGGCGCGCGCCGCCGTGATCGTGCGCGATTTCGCCGCGGGGCCTACGTCTGCCGCAAGGGCGAGCCGTCGCTGATGTGGATCGGCATCATCGACGGCCTGGTCAAGATCAACGCCTTCGCCGATTCGGGCAAGTCCGTCACCTTCGCCGGCGTGCCGGCCGGCAGCTGGATCGGCGAGGACTCGGTGCTCAAGCGCGAGCCGCGCCAGTACGACGTGGTTGCCCTGCGCGGCTCGCGCATCGCCTTCATGCCCGAGCCGACCTTCCACTGGCTGCTCGAGTCCAGCTTCGCCTTCAACCGCTTCCTGCTCGCCCAGTTGAACGAGCGCCTCTCCCACTTCATCGGCATGATCGAGCAGGAGCGCCTGCTCAACCCGACGCCCGCGTCGCCCGCTCGCTCTCGGCGCTGATCAACCGCCAGCTCTATCCGGCGGCCCGGCCCGACCTGCAGATCTCCCAGGAGGAACTCGGCAACCTGGCCGGCGTGTCGCGCCAGCGCGCCAACCAGGCGTTGCAGGTGCTCGAGGTGCTCGAGGCGCTCGAGGCGCTCGAGGCGACCGGCCTGCTAAAGGTCAGCTACGGCGCGATCACCATACTCGACGTCGAGGGGCTGCGCCGGTAGGGCAGCTGAGGCGCCGCGGCGGCGATTGGCCGGCGCGCTGGCAAGCAGCGCAGACCGACGGTACAATAGAACCGTTATGGTTCCATTATGGTTGAAACTCGATATGCCTACGACGCTGACCCTGAAGAATATTCCCGACGCGGTGTATGAGCGGCTGAAAGCTGCGGCAGAGATGCACCGGCGCAGCCTCAACAGCGAGGCGATCGTCTGCCTCGAGACGGTGCTGGCGCCGGTCAAGCTGGCCTCTGGCGAACGACTGGCGCGGGCACGCGTGCTCAGAGCGGAACTGGGCACGACGAAGTTTCGCGCCCGCGACATCGACGCCCTGAAGAGGCAAGGGCGTCGATGATCGTCGTGGACTCGAACGTCCTGGCCTATCTGTATCTGCCCGGGGAGCACACCTCGGCGGCAGAGGCTTTGCTCGAAAAGGAGCCCGATTGGGCTGCACCGGTGCTATGGCGCAGCGAATTCCGCAACATCCTGGCCGGCTACCTGAGACGCGGAAGCCTGACCCTCCAGCAGGCGCACAGCCTCCAATGCGAGGCCGAAGACCTCCTTAGGGGCGCCGAATACGAAGTGGACTCGCTCTGCGTATTGGAACTGGCGCAGGGCAGCGGATGCTCGGCATACGACTGCGAGTTTGTCGCGTTGGCGATGAAACTGGGCACGAAACTCCTGACGATGGACGGCAAGGTGCTGCGCGCATTCCCGGGTATCGCGGTCGCGCTCACTGCGGGCTAAGGAGTGTATAGACCATCGGCATAGCAACGCGAGCGGTATGACGACGGCCCGGTTGAACGGTGGGATGGACTCCACCAGTGTCGGATCGTCGTGCCAAGTTCGAGTCCGTGGTGGGCCGGTGCGAACCGATACAGGATCGAGTCCGGCATGGATCCGACTACGCTTGAGGGAATCGTGTGCGCTCTTTTTATAAGCCATCCGGTGCGGACCGTATGCCGGGTCGTATGGGGTGGTCCGGTTAGAAGCCGGCACTTAGCAGATTAGAACTCGCAACCGGAGAGACTTACGCGGGTTTGTCTAATTGCACCATTGCCTTTCGCATGGAATGCCGTCGTTATCTCCATCCATTTTGACACCTGGACAGTTGCGCAGAAAAAATGTGGCTTCCTCGCAAGATGTCATTTGTGAACAATACGTTCGGCCGTCGCATTTGAAAGAATGTGACGAAGGCGTGTCGGCTGGAAAGCGAGGCGTCGGGGCAGATTCGCTCAGTGATTGTTTTTCTTGCGCGTTGGCATGGGTAGGTTGTTTGGCTTGGTACTTGGCGTAACCCTGCCAGCCAACTACAGCGAGAAGGAGAACGAGAATCAGTTTCTTCATGGCTGGGGCAGTGATGACGTGTCTTCGGGATTGGCGACGTTTCTCAATACCAAGCGCTCCAGCGCCCGTGTACCCGTAACGCCCGAAACGCGCGGCAGTTTAGGCATGCGCCGGAACGCTGAACGTTGTTACCAGCGGATGTCCGAGTGCGGGTAGTGGAAACTCCGACAGATACAGCCCCGTAGCTTCTTGCAAGTTGGCGATAGCCTCTTCAACCGTTTCACCTTGAGTAGTGGTCCCGGTTTCTGGATTGAGGGCAAGGTAGCCGCCTTCTTCGGCGGGAGTAAGTACCGCGGTCAGTTCCATGGCTTGACTCCGGAGGAAAGTGTTCAATTGTCGCCTATTCCGGGCGGGATGCGCGCTGGAGACGAACCGCGCCAACTGCACGATGTCGAAGCGGCGTGCCAGCTCGGGCTTGTGCGGCCTCAAGTGTTGCAAGGCCCGGTCGTGGTTCGTGGGTGTAGCCTGCTTATCGGGGTGTCGCAAGGACCTTGCCGGCAGCGCATGCTGTCCGCCGCCAGCAGCTGGGGCTAAAGGCAGCAGGATTCGCCGAACACGGCCACGTCGGCGTATTCCGGCAGCAGGGCTCTGTGGGGACGCCAACGACGACGATCGGCTCCTGGCGGCTGTGGTTTCTGTGCTGCCGGTAAAGGGGGCATGGGACTTGATCAGGTGAAATCGACAAACGGGGCATGACCGTGTGGAGTCGTCGAAGGAGCAACAATTTGTCCGAAAATCCGTGCCTTTCATGGTCCGGCAATCGCGACGATCTTCAGGGCGTCATTCCGGGGCCGCAAAGCGGGACCGGGAATCCAGAACGCTCGTCCGCAAACCTTTCTGGATTCCGGGTTCTGCCCGTTTTGGCAGCCCCGGAATGACCTCTTGTCTTTCCAATTGCATGCCGGCCGGTACCTCGGTGATGCCTTTAGCCGGAGGTTAAGTTATGGGTGAACGAATGCTTCACCGTTCCGACATTTTACTGTCCTGCTGCGGCTTGTTACAATAAGCTACATTTGTAGCTTATTGGGGAAAATCATGAGCATGCCGGTCCGCATTGATGACGAACTGTACGAGCAGGCAAAGACCGCCGCGAAGGGTGAGTGTCGCACCATCGCCGGCCAACTCGAATTCTGGGCCAAGATCGGCAAGGCTGCACTGGACAATCCCGACCTGCCGATTGAATTCGTCAGGGAATTGCTGATTGCCCGGGCGGAAGATCGCAAACAACTGCCGGCTTTTGTGCCGGGACAGTTCCGTGACTGACATCCTGGTTCAACAAACCAGCGCATTTTGGCGGGCATACAAGAAGCTGCACAACAACCAGAAGGACGCAGTCGACCGGGCTGTCGCCGATATCGTTCGCGATCCGACCATCGGCGAGGCCAAGAGGGGCGACCTCGCCGGTGTTAACGTGCACAAGTTCGATTGCGCGAACCAGCTGTTTCTGTTGGCCTACGAATACGATCCCGCATCCCGTGTGTTGCTTTTGGTTGGTACACACGAGAACTTTTACCGCGACCTCAAACGCTAATTATCCGGCCGATCTATCGCGTGCTGCGCCGGTATTGCCCGTCGACATCCTAAGCGCTACTGACCGGGCCGCGCGGGCAATTGCGCGCAGCCCGTGCAGCCTTGGCGCTGGCGCGTGCGAGTGCGGTAAGTGCGTTAAGGGACCAGTGCACAATGGCACTACCTTTAGCTCTTGGCATCCAGTGTTGTCCGTTTCAAGACATGCCATTGCCGCAACAAAAAAGGGGGTCTTCGTGGAAGAGTGTGGGTAAAAACGCATGTCAATCAGATTTTCGGCAGCATACAGGTGAGGACTTTCAGTCGCAGGTACTGCTCGTCGCGCAGTCCGTATGCGCGACGCTGGATGACGCGAATCTTGTTGTT